>Ga0209251_1000002_pt1 | contig 435012 bp, 405 predicted proteins | sample SaaInlV_100m_DNA_6_FD_184665 | JGI IMG/M metagenome (GOLD analysis project Ga0209251, IMG submission 184665) | Marine microbial communities from expanding oxygen minimum zones in the Saanich Inlet - Saanich Inlet SI073_LV_10m_DNA (SPAdes) (version 2) | ecosystem: Environmental > Aquatic >...
CCCGTCCGCCGCTCTACTCACCCGAAGGTTTTCGCGCTCGACTTGCATGTATTAGGCCTGCCGCCAGCGTTCAATCTGAGCCATGATCAAACTCTTCAGTTTAAATCTTTTACCTCTGCCGAAGAGACAAGAGGAGACAGTTTCACAGTTGCCCGTGGCACTATCTAAGAACTTGGCCAAACGAATTGGCCATATATTCGGAATGACATATATGGATTCTTGCGTCTGATATTTCGTATTGTTCGAAACATCTCCACAAGCACCCACACGCATTGCTTGATCAAATTTTTAAAGAACGTCTCAACCGCGTCAGCGGTGAGGGCTGCGTATTTTAGTCAGGTCGGCTCTGGAGTCAACCTAAAAATTCATTTATTTCTGAGTAAGAAATTCGATGATTCTTACGACCGCAGCTTGGGTCGTTTCGAAGAGCGCGCATCATACATTCATATTCGAATTTGGGAACCCCTAAATCCAAGTTATTTAAGGTCAATTGGAAATAAATTCGATTTAAAAATATGGTTGGATAAAGCTTCTACATTTACTCGAAACTCTAAGAAGAGCTGTATCCAGCTCCACATCTTCAAATTGCCGAACTACCAACCCGATCTTTGTCTCAAACTGAGACCTGTATCCACTATTTCCAAAGCGGTACCGGATATATTCATAGGCCCTATTCGAGTTACTGATCTAAGGATTATTCAGATGAAAAAGATATCTCTCTACTTGACCCTGACTGCAACAATTGCGTCCTCTAACCTAGCTCAGGCCGATCTGTTCCTCGGTCTACACGCCGGTGCCAGCCTTTGGCAAGGCGACTTTGGTGGCCAAATTGGCAGTGACCCGCAATCTGCGGATGCACTCGGTTTTGATACAGAAAACTACAACTCCTACTACTTTGCTGTTGAATTGCTTGGCCTGCCGGAAATGCGCTTGGCACAGACCAACATTAATACAGTTGCCAACGGCACCTTAAATAGCAGTTTCGATCTGGGAGGTGTCAGCTATCCGATAGCCACAGATCTAACCACCGACTTTGATCTACAGGCTACAGATTTGACACTCTACTGGCAGCTTCTCGACACTGTTGTTGGTTTAGATCTTGGTTTAACGGGTCGCTATATGGACGGGAGTGTGGCGGTGACGGACGGAGTCACAGATGATCGAGTCGATTACGAAGTTGTTATTCCGCTCGGCTTTATCCGAGCACGCTTGAATTTGCCTTTCTCAGGTTGGTACCTAGAGGGTGATACTCATGCTATTGGCTATGACGGAGATAGATTTTCCGACAGCGCCATTAAAATCGGTTGGCAGACGCAGTCGCTCGCAGACATTGGCCTGAATGTTGGGTATCGGCAAATGTCAGTCAAGGTGGCCGATTTAGATGGGTTCGATGCCGATCTGGATATTTCCGGCCCCTTTGCTTCAGCGACTTTCCATTTCTAGAATTTAAAATCTAGATAAAAAATGGCCGGCATTTGCCGGCCATTTTTTGAGTTACTAATTAGTCGTAAAAAATTGCAATTCCAAAAGCGCAAGGCTCGACGTCACAATCATACATATCTACGTCGATGGTGTAAGCCGCATCCCGGCGCGGAGAAACGCTGACGATTGGATAGTCATCCGTCATGGTGTCTTCATCGACCATGTCACCGTCATCGTCGTACAAAGTTAGATCAATATCACCACAGTCTTCATCGCATACTCCAACTATTGTGTAGTCTTGGCTGGCATCCAACCAGAAAGTCCAGGAATCAGTTTCATCCTCATCGAGCATACCGATAACATAATTTTCTACGCTGTATCCATCTTCGCTATAGGTGTCGTACCAGTCTTGTAGCTGCTCCCAAACGGTATCTGTATAGCTCTGTGCTAGCGCGCTTGCAGACAAAACTGTCAGTGCGGAAGCTAATATAATTTGCATCACTTTCTTCATTTATATTCTCCGGTTTTCTTTTTGTTTTGGGCAAATAGCCCCTAGATTCCAGCAGATTGCCATGGGTGATGCGTTCCCTTGTATCACCTGAAAAATCAGGCTGAGCCAAATCATACCGCTGAATACAAACTTTTACAGCGATCTCTCACGAACTAAGCTCAGTATCCCCTACAATACTCGCCCAGCGCACAAACCAGATGTGCAATAAGTCTCAAAAATTGTAAACCGGAGCACGACCGCAATTGGAACCCTATGCAATCGGCCAGAGATGGGTCAACGATGCTGAACTGCAGCTAGGACTTGGCACCCTCATTTCATCTGAGGGTAGAACCATTACCCTAATGTTCGCTGCCGCCGAAGAAACCAGAACCTACGCCACCCACAGATCACCCCTCAGTAGAGTACGTTTTGAAGTTGGCGAGCAGATTGCCAACAAACAAGGCATAGAGATCACTATTACTCGGGTAGAAGAGCTGCAGGGGCTATTCAAATATTTCGGTAAAACTACCGAGGGTGAAAGTCTAGATATTCCCGAAGGAGATCTGGACCCACACACATTATTTAACCTGCCGAACCAGCGCTTATTTATTGGCCAGATAGATCGTCCGTCCCACTTTGAACTGAGACGCAAAACTTCCGATCTCGCCGATCACTTGGCTCATTCAGAATTGCGAGGGCTAACGGGCAGCCGAACCAGCTTGATTCCTCACCAACTCTATATCGCTCATGAAGTAGCAAAACGGCATGCACCTCGGGTGCTCTTGGCGGACGAAGTTGGCTTGGGTAAAACCATTGAGGCCGGGTTGATCCTAAACTACCAACTTATTACCGGTCGCGCACAGCGCGTGCTTATTCTGTTACCAGAAACACTAGTGCATCAGTGGTTAGTAGAGATGCTCAGACGTTTCAACCTGCATTTCAGCCTATTTGATCATGGCAGAATTTATAACGAAGAAGACGAGCTCGACTCTGAAGAAAACCCATTTGAAACCGAGCAGCTAGTTATCTGCAGCATCGACTTTCTGGCGGAAAACCCGGAGGCCCATGAACTCGCATTGGCAGCTGACTGGGATTTGCTTATTGTCGATGAAGCACATCATTTGGAGTGGAGTGAAAACGACCCCAGCATTGAATACCAGCTTGTCGAAAGCCTCTCAGAAAAAGCAGCCGGGTTATTGTTACTGACAGCCACGCCGGAACAGCTCGGAAAATCAGCGCATTTTGCTCGTTTGCGCTTGCTGGATCCGGGAAGATTTCACAATTACCAAAGCTTTGTAGATGAAGAACAAGGCTACCAATCCATCGCCGATTTCATCGACCAAATTGAAAATGTAGATATCGGCGAATTGGCATCCGAAAGCTGGCAGCTACAACTTAAAGAGTTCGACTCAGAGCTTGCCAACGAAGCGGCCAAAATTGCCGCTGAGTCAAAAGAAAATGATTCCTCTGAAGTGGCTCACCGCGAACGACTTATTGACCATCTCTTGGATCGCCATGGAACCGGCAGAGTTTTATTCCGCAATACGCGCAATACCATCAGCGGCTTTCCCAGTCGCAAGATGTCTGCATATCCGCTTCCATGCCCTGAGGAGTATCTGCTCGATGATGAAAGCAGAGCCGATATTCCGCTCAAAGCTTTGCTTCACCCTGAAGTGCTTTACCAGCTTAGCGACGAGGACTTAGGCGCAGCGAAAGGCTGGACCAGCTTTGATCCCAGACTGAAATGGTTGCTGGACTTTTTGTCCAAAAATCGGAGCCAGAAAGTATTGGTAATCGCCGCTAGTGCTATGTCGGCTCTTGATATCGCCGAAGCTATACGACTAAAAACCGGTGAGCCACCTGCTGTTTTTCACGAAGGCATGAGCATCGTTGAGCGTGATCGTGCGGCAGCGTACTTCGCGGATGAATACGGCAGTCAAAGTTTAGTTTGTTCAGAAATTGGTTCTGAGGGCCGTAATTTTCAATTTGCCCACCATCTAGTGCTCTTCGACCTGCCCATGAATCCAGATCTGCTGGAACAACGGATTGGCCGGCTGGACAGAATTGGGCAAACCGAAACCATCAACATTCATATCCCCTTTTTACAAGGCACAGCCCAAGAAGTTTTAGTAAACATCTACCACCAGAGCACAAATGCTTTTGAACGCATAAGCGTGGCGGCCCTGAAAATCTTTGGCGAGTTCCGGTCCGAAATCGAAAACTGCCTGCGACAGCAGCTAATAAACCAGGATCTCATCGACAAAATTAAAATTCGTCACGATGAGCTTGAAGAGCAGATTCACGCTGGCCGTGATCGATTGCTGGAAACAAATTCTTGCAGGCCTCTACAGGCGGCCAGATTAATGGAAGAAGCCGCAAAAGAAGATCAAGCGCAAAAGATTGCCACCTTTATCAGTGATTTCTCTGACATATTCGGAATCGAACACGAGGTACAGACCAATCAAACTCTAGTGCTGCGTCCTAGCGAAAACATGATGGCTCCTCTTCCGGCACTACCCGATGACGGTTTAACGGTCACTTTTGATCGCAGTATGGCCTTGGCTCAAGAAGACTTGCATTTTATGACGGCCGAACACCCTTTATTGATTCAGGCAATGGACAGCATCTTGACCAGTGAGACCGGAAGCACATCGCTGGTTTCTATTAACTATAAAGGTGCGCCCAAGGGCACACTGCTAGTTGAGACCATCTTTACGATCGAAGGAATATCCGGTCGAGCAAACCAATCCACGCGCTACCTGCCAAGCACCAGTATCCGCATCCTGCTCGATCAACAAAAAAGAATTCACACGGGTTTGACCAGCGAACTGCTTGAGAAACACAAGCAACCCGTCAAGCGCTCAATCGGGGCAAAAATTGTCGCATCGCAGCGAACCGTGATTGAGGATCTCTTAAACACAAGTAAAAAAGTAGCCGAAAGGCAGGCTGAAAAAATCCGTGAGACGACCTTATTGTTGGCGACGGAAGATATGCAATCTGAGTTAGACAGGCTGCAGGCCTTGCGCAAACTAAACCCGAACGTACGCGAGGCAGAAATAGCCCACCAACAGGAACTATTTACTCAAACCATTGGAACTTTGCAAAGGCTGAAATTCAAGTTGGATGCTATTCGCATTCTGGTAAATACCTAAGGCGAGCTAGAGCTTAAATAGGTGATAGCTTTTTTTACCGAGGCGAACCACAAAATACTTTTTGTGAAGCGCATTTTTGGAAGAAAAGATATTTTCTGCATCCATATTTTGTTCTAAGCCAATCGCAACACCATTTACGATAACGGCTTTGCGCTGCAGGGCATCCTTTACTTGACTACCATTTTTGGCCAACCCTACTTCGGCAAAGAGACTGGTCAATGGCTGTCCAGCCAACCCCCCGAGCTCCGAGGCTGACAGTCCATCAAGCTCAAGCTGCTCGCAATCAGCGCTAGTCAACGCATTGAGATCACCGGAAAACAAAGCTTCCGTAATGCGCTTAGCCGCCGCCAGAGAATCCTTTCCATGTACCAATTCAGTCACTGCTGTGGCCAACACCGACTGCGCTTCGGGACGGCCATCTCGAGCTTGATCTGCCGCTTCTATAGCAGCGATTTCCTGCGCCGATAGAAAGGTGAAGTACCTCAAGAAATTGTAGACATCTGCGTCGGCGGCGTTCAGCCAAAATTGATAAAAGCTGTAGGGGGAGGTTTTGCTTGGATCGAGCCAAACTGTGCCAGCCTCGGTTTTACCGAACTTAGTACCATCGGCCTTGGTGATTAGAGGCATGGTCAAACCAAACACCTGGGCACCGTGTATTCGCCGGGTCAAATCGATGCCGCCGGTGATATTGCCCCACTGATCTGACCCGCCAATTTGAATGGTGCAGTTGTACAGTCGATACAGTTCGGCAAAGTCCCAAGACTGCATCAGCATGTAGGAAAATTCCGTAAAGGAAATACCGCTGCCCTCGCGTTCAATGCGCTGCTTAACGGATTCCTTCTGAATCATATTGTTGACGGAGAAGTGCTTGCCGACATCTCGCATAAAGTCGAGCACCGACATGTTGCCGGTCCAATCGTAGTTGTTTGCCATAATGGCGGCGTTGTCACCCTCGAAATCGATAAACTGAGATATCTGCGCTTTGAGGCGATCACACCACTGATCCACTATTTCTTTACCGTTTAGCTGTCGCTCGGCGTCTTTAAAGCTGGGATCGCCAATGAGTCCGGTAGACCCGCCAACTACAGCAATGGGCCGATGACCAGCCAGTTGGAAACGACGCAACATTAGCAATGGCACGAGAGTGCCAATGTGCAGACTGTCTGCGGTGGGATCAAAGCCGCAATAAACATAGCGCGACTCTTGCAGGTGCTCGTCCAGATCGGACTCCGCCGTACGTTGTGCAATCAAACCGCGTGCATTGAGATCATCTAATAGTTTATTGGTCATTTATCGCTTTCCGGGAGCAGGCTCATCAAATTCCAGCATATTGGCATAAGCCATTGGCGGGGTCGGCTACATTAGCCGAATCCTTCCGAAATTCAACACCTGCGGATAAAATTGCTGAGTCATCTTAATCACAGATTCCTTTGTGATATTTTTCATATTTATTTACAATCACTTAAACCAGCAATCAAGATTTTTCATGAAGTCTCAGGCAACCAAAATCAGGCCTCGACGCGAAAAGCACTATTTCGCCGGCTTCGTGCACCTCTGTATTGGTCTATGCAATCGACTATTGCATATTCTTTCACCCCACAAAGCTCGTGTCGCCGCCGGAATTGGCGGGGTAATGGCAATAGCCCTGACAGCCGCGCTGGTTCAGGGTTTTACGACAGAAAACCTTACCAGCGAACCACAGTTTGTTGAGTTAAGTCCGAATGCACCGGAACCGCTTTTGCTAGATATAGAGGCAGAGGCAGAACCTATTGATTTAAATCCCTTTGATGGACTCACTCGTCAAGTCACCACTGTTAGATCCGGCGATTCTCTTTCACTTATTTTTGACCGCGTGGGATTTACGCCCAGACAACTTTATGAAGTTGTGTCCCAGTCCGAACACGGCGAAAAACTTGGAAGGCTATATCCGGGCAAAGAGCTCACTTTTTACTCCAACGACGTCGGCGAGCTTGTTCATCTCGAATATCGACTTAGTCCTCTAGAAGCCTATCGAATCGACAAAACAGAAACCGGCTATCGTTCGGAATTTGAAGTTCGTAATCCAGAATCCTATGCCGTCGTAAAGGGTGGCGATATTCAATCCAGCTTTTACTTGGCAGGCCTCGATGCTGGACTGTCTGATAATTTGATCATGCAATTGGCCGGAATATTTGGCTGGGATATCGATTTCGCTTTGGAAATTCGCGGTGGCGATACTTTTAGCGTCGTCTACGAAGACCAATATCTGGATGGTGTGGCCATAGGCCAAGGCAATATATTGGCGGCCGAATTTGTTAATCAGGGGCGGATCTATAGAGCTATCAGACATACCGATGAGGAAGGCAGAAGCGCCTACTACACCCCCGCAGGCGAAAGTATGCGCAAGGCATTTTTACGCACGCCTCTGGATGTCTTTTGGATAAGCTCGCATTTCAATCCAAACCGGAAACACCCGATTCTAGATGTCACCCGCCCGCACGAAGGCACCGACTACGCAGCCAACAGCGGCTCTCCGATCAGAGCAACTGGCGACGGCAAGGTCGCGTCGGCCAGGTATAGCCCGAGCTATGGCAACGTTGTCGAAATTCAACACGGCCAGAGTTACAGAACTCTGTATGCGCATATGAAGGGTTTTGCCAGCGGAATTCGTGCCGGAGCTAGTGTTCAGCAGGGCCAGATTATTGGTTATGTGGGCAGCACGGGACTGGCTCAGGGACCACATCTGCATTACGAATTCCACGTAAATGGTGCCGTGCGAAATCCGGTAACTGTTGATTTACCCAATGGAGCACCTCTTACCTCTGACGAGTTCTCGAGATTCAAGCTCGCTTCTGCGGATCTGATTAAACTTCTCGATAACCCTGCCGTTCAATACGCTGAAGATTCCTCAAATCCGGGCAACCCGAGCTAGCCCTCAATGCAAGGAGCCCCTCGATGCAAGGGATTCGCGATATCTATCTAGGATTGATGTCCGGTACCAGCGTTGACGGCATCGATGCAGTAGCAATCGACCTTAGCGATGGCTCCATATCGCACGAAGAAAGAGTTCTTGGGCATTGTTCCCTCGCCATTCCCGAGCAAATCAAATCTCGGGTAATAGCGCTCTCCTCCGAAGCCACCGACTCTCTCAAAGAAAACCTGGAACTGGATTATATTCTGGGGCATCTGTTTGCAGATTGCGCCAACAACTTAATCGAGCAGCTCGACTTAAAAGCTTCTGATATTCAGGCAATCGGCTGTCACGGACAAACTATCCGCCACAAACCGCCAACCTCCGAATCCGGCGCCAGCGACTCGAGCTACAGCCAACAAATAGGCGACGCCAATATTGTTGCCGAAAAAACTGGTGTGCAGGTAGTGGCAGATTTTCGTAGGAGAGATATTGCCGCCGGTGGACAAGCAGCGCCTCTGGTACCCGTATTCCATGCCCACTGGTTTGGAGAATATGAGCAACGCAAGGTCGCAGTGAATATTGGCGGCATGGCAAATATCAGTGTATTGGAAAGCGATAGATGCACCGCCGGCTTTGACTCTGGTCCCGGCAATGCCCTAATGGACTACTGGTACCAAAAAAACAAAAACAGCCCTTTCGATCAGAACGGAGACTGGGCCCGGCAGGGCCACGTAAACCAACTATTGCTAACAAAGCTTCTGTCAGATCCCTATTTTGATCGACCGGCACCAAAGAGCACTGGCCGCGAGCTGTTTAACGCCGCTTGGCTAGAACAGCAGCTATCCGGAGACATTTCTGCAGAGGATGTTCAAGCCACCTTGCTTGAGTTAACAGCCACGACTATCTGCACCGCTATCAAACAGGCTGCGCCCGTAAATGGCGAGATCATTCTCTGTGGGGGTGGTGTGCACAATGGAGCACTCACTGAGCGCATAACAGAGCTGGCCCATACCGATGTAACTAGTTGCACTAAGTACGGCATAAAGCCCGAACAGGTTGAAGCCGCTGCCTTTGCTTGGTTGGCGAAAAAAAGGTTGGAGAATGAGCCTGGTAATTCTCCAGCAGTTACTGGTGCTGAGGGATATAGAATATTGGGCGCTATTTATTCTGCTTAAAGCTGGCAAATTTCATGGATATTAGAAACGCGATAATTGACCAAATTGCTCTTCTTGCTAGTCCGAGTGAACAGCTCCAATACGAAAAAAATGTTCCAATAGCGGACATCCAGGGCGAACTTATATGCATGTTCTGTGATGATTTATATCACCCCAAAAACCCTGGCATGCTTGATGAGTTTACAGAAAATGAACTTAAAGACCTTGCCCACCTTTACGGATTACTAGTCGAGGCGGCCAACATCAGCGCCAATAATGTGAACGAGCTTCTAAAACAACGGGAATGGCGGTCTGTAATCAAACTAGCTAAGGAATTGAACGCTAACCTTTCGGCATAGCGGTGTCTCTCAGGGCGCAGAGCCTGAAACCCTTTGATCTTATAAAAGTTTATATCTAATTGTTTCCGCTACCACGGGGGTGTTCATTTTCTTTGATCAGCGCCTTCCTTGGCGCTGGGCCTCTGGCCAGCCTAAAGTCTGTCCAAATTTGCTCCTGCAAATTTGTGCTTGCATAAAAAGCCGAACCAAAAGAAAGGGCACCCCGATCGCATGGACCCTTTACAAGTAAAGGGCACCCCTCGCTCCGAGTAATTGATTGAGGTCGCTCAGACGAGACGTCCTGTCTCGCATCGCTTTCGCGCACGTCCCTGTGCGCTCAACCCCAATAAATCACTCTCCGCTCAGCAAGCTCAACGGGATCCTTGGTGCGAACTGGCAGTTTGGTGTTTAGATCGCGACTTGGAACCGCCGAGAAGCGCAGCTTCAATCCGTTAAGAGCGAGGACTGTTTGAAGCGCCCTTAAAGGCGCTGAGTTTATTCGGGACAAGCCCTCATGTGTCGCTTCGCTCGGTTCGCAGCTCAGGATTGGAGCGAGCATCGCAGGGAACCCGAAGGGCGGTGAAAACGGAGCAGGCGCTTTTGGTTCCTTTTGGCAAGACAAAAGGGACGCCCCCGCGGCAGCGGAAATATTTAGCTATATAAAAAGATCGCCCCTCCACGGCAGTGGAAACAATTAATCAGAATTTAAACTAAAGGGTCTTAGGCGAATGCCTAAACAGAAAAAGAAGCGCCGCAGCCACAGGTTGTACTCGCATTAGGATTAGTAACAACAAAACGTGCGCCTTCAAGCCCTTCCTGATAATCCAGCTGTGAACCCACTAGATACTGATAGCTCAACGAATCTACTACGACAGATACGCCATCTTTTTCAATCAAAGTATCGTCTTCATTCAAAGTTTCATCGAAAGAAAACCCATACTGAAATCCAGAACAACCACCACCTGTCACAAAGACTCGCAGCTTAAGTTCCGGGCAGCCCTCTTCTTCCACCAAAGTCTTCACCTTGGCGACTGCAGAGGGACTAACATTAATAGGTGTGGGGGTATAAGCCTCGACGGACATAACTTCTAGCGCTTTGAATCGGGTATCTCAAGGCGCGGGATTCTCTCATTACCTGAGTATTTTGGTCAAGTATTAGCTAGGGCACCGTTACTGCTATCTAAAACTTCGGAAATGCCACCACTGGAGGAACCCGAATCAGGCTTTTGCTGTTTGCTGGTTCCGGCACGGTGAACCATATTGCCGCTGATCTGCGCTCCCTTTTCCATTTCAATCAATCGGTAATGCACACTGCCTTCAACCACAGCTTTAGCTGCAATATAGAGCTGATCTGAAGCGTAAATGTCTCCAACCACATGGCCGTTCACTATAACTCGAGGTGCCTGAACCTGACCTTCAACCACACCATGCTCGAGCACAATCACTTCAGATTTCGAACTCTCTTCAGCGAGAATATCTCCCTTGATATGTCCCTCAACGTTTAGAAAGCCCGAAAAATTGACTTTGCCTTCAATAGAAGTATTTCGGGCAATAAGAGTCACGGAGCCAGAACCGCTTTTTTTGGGGGAATTACTAAACATAAGTTTGCCTTTGTCTACCGACCAAAATACGGCCAGTCATAAGTTTGCCTAATTGAGTCGCTACTTGAACTCGCTAAATCGACCTCTACCATCCACTGATTTGGACTGAAGCCTGCAGGGAGATAAAGCGTGCCTTCCATCTGCTGAAAAAATCTAAATCCGAGGGGTAATTCTGCACCCCCGTCCGTCATGTCCGCCAGCCCCATAACTGTGTACTGGTTCTCATTTTCGGAAATTACCTGCAAGCGCATCGCGCCAGTGACACGTGGATGATTCAAGGACTTCTGGCCGATAATCACCGAATACCTATATACACTGGGCTCTTCCGTCGGAATCAGCTCAGCATTGGCGATAAATACACCGCGTTCGTTGGAAGAAGGCTCCATCAGAGATAAATAAAACTGAATCTCCGACTGCAGCGTTTCATTGCGCTCCCGCCACTCCACCAATTCGTTGCGTAACTGCTGCCCTGCTTGTTCGTCCATTTCTGCAGCCATCAGCAAATTGGCATTCTGTTGTTCCAGTTCCAGCACTTCGGCTCGCACTTCCGCCATTCTCAATCGCAACGCTTGATTCTGATCATCCAGCTCACGCTGATCCTGCCCCAGATACCACTCAGTGCCGTAATAGGCACCAATGGGTAAGGCGAGCACAATCAAAAACAGCGCAATGCGGCGATACCACCGATGCCATACATTGACTCGTATCACATAGATTTTCTCAGCGTGAATACGATGGCGATGGCGGCGTCTAGACATGGGGAAATCTAGCCCGGCAACATCGCGGGCGTATTAAGTCCGGTGGTTTCTTCCAGACCGTAAATAATATTCATGCATTGGATAGCTTGACCTGATGCGCCTTTGGTTAGATTGTCTTCAGCGGACAAAACCACCACTCTGTTGCCGCGCGGGTGCACTGCCAACTGACATGAATTGGTGCCGCGCACATAGCGAGTTTGTGGGTGAGATCCAGCAGCGAGCACCTCGACAAAGGGTTCATGCGCGTACCGTTCTTCAAAAACGGCCTGTAGATCAGCACTCACATCAACTAAATCAGCAACTACGGTGGAATGAATGCCTCTGATCATAGGCACCAAGTGAGGTAAAAAGAGCACCTCTGCTGGTTTATCCGTTTCCGATTGAACCGCTCTCAAACCCTGAACAATTTCAGGCTCATGGCGATGACCCGCAGTTGAGTAGGCTTGGAAATTTTCAGAAGCCTCTGTTAGCAGATAGGGCACCTTGGCATTTCTTCCCGCTCCACTAACGCCAGATCCCGAGTAGGCAACAATGCTGGCCGGATCGATCAAACCTTTTTCCAGAAGTGGGATCATGGCCAATTGAATGCTGGTGGGATAACAACCGGGGCAAGCAACAAGGCTGGCATCAGCTATGGCCGCCCGATTGACTTCGGGTAAACCGTATACGGCTTGTTCAATAAACTCAGGCGATTGATGTGCTTGGTTGTACCATTGCTCCCAGAGAGCCTGATCCTTTATTCGAAAATCCGCAGACAGATCAATTACCTTCACACCCGCCGAGGCTATGTCATTCATCATCGCCTGAGCGACACCGTGAGGCGTGGCAAAAAATACCAAATCAGGCTTGGCGTCCAATAGATCCGAGGGATCCGAGAAATCCAAATCCAGATACCCCTTTAGATTGGGGAATGCATCCACAACCGCTGTGCCTGCCTCTGAACGCGAGCTGACAGTAACAATCTCTACTTCTGGGTGAGACACCAGCAATCTCAGGAGCTCTGCCCCCGTATAGCCGGTTCCACCAATAATTGCAGTTCTAATCACCTAAGCTGCTCAGTCCGTTCGGAAAAGTCCGGCATTATCCCTTAACAGGCGGTCTCTGACCATTCGCCGCCGACAATTGCTAGAATGTTGCTCCTCTCAATCTAGGCAGGTAAATTCCCGTGGAAGGCATCCCTTTTCTTGCATCCTATTATCTTTGGCTAAAGGCTTTTCACTTGGTCGCTGTCGTCTGCTGGTTTGCAGCCCTCTTTTATCTTCCACGCCTCTTTGTTTATCACGTCATGTCGGAAGATCAGGTCAGCAAAGAACGTTTTGAACTAATGGAGCGCAAACTCTATAACGGCATCGCAAATCCTGCCATGATGGCCACTCTGACCTTGGGAATACTCATTGTTATGGGCGTGCCCGCCTTGATGGCAGGTGGATGGTTTCACGCCAAAATGGCTTTGGTGGTGGCGCTTATTGTTTACCACATCATGTGTAAAGCACACATGATGAAATTGGCGGAAGGGGAAAACACCAAATCTCACGTCTATTTTCGATGGTTCAATGAAGTACCTGTGGTCATCCTAATCCTGATCGCCATCTTGGTGATCGTTAAACCCTTCTAATAGAATAAATTACAGACCCAAGTTATGTCAGTTTCAGAGCAGCTCTTTGCCGATGCGCAAAAATTTATCCCCGGCGGCGTTAATTCACCAGTGCGCGCTTTTCGCGCTGTTGGTGGCACGCCGGTATTCTTCGAGAAAGCCAAGGGCGCCTACCTATACGATGTCGAAGGCAAACGCTATGTCGACTATGTGTTGTCCTGGGGCCCAATGGTGCTGGGCCACGCCCATCCAGAAGTTATAGCAGCGGTTTGTGAAAAAGCCCAAAACGGACTGAGCTTTGGCGCACCAACAGCCATCGAGTCTGAAGTTGCCAAAGAAATCTGCAAACTAGTTCCAAGCATTGAACTTGTGCGCATGGTCAGTTCAGGCACCGAAGCCACTATGAGCGCCATTCGCTTGGCTCGCGGCTACACCGGCCGCAACAAACTGATTAAATTTGAAGGCTGCTACCACGGTCATTCCGACAGTCTTTTGGTCAAAGCAGGTTCCGGTGCGCTCACATTTGGCACTCCCAGCTCACCCGGTGTCCCAGCGGGTACGGTGGAACATACAATCAATCTGCCCTACAACGATTTGCATGCAGTCTCGGAATACTTTGCCAAGTCAGGTGAAGAAGTCGCCTGTGTCATCGTCGAACCAGTAGCCGGCAATATGAATTTGGTGCCGCCGGTTCCAGGCTTTCTGGAGAAACTCCGCGAGCTCTGCAGCCAATACGGCGCGGTATTAATATTCGATGAAGTGATGACCGGTTTTCGAGTCAGCCTTGGTGGTGCTCAGGGTTACTACAATATTGATCCAGATCTGACCTGCCTCGGCAAGGTTGTCGGCGGCGGCATGCCGGTTGGTGCCTTTGGAGGTAAGCGCGAAATTATGGAAATGATTTCACCCCTCGGGCCCGTCTATCAGGCTGGAACATTGTCAGGCAATCCGGTCGCCATGGTGGCGGGACTCACCACGCTCAAATTAATCCAGGCGCCCGGCTTTTATGAAGGCTTAACTGAAAGTGTGAATTACTTGTTGGAGGGCCTGAGTTCGATTGCGCAAAATCACAATATCCCTCTCGCCACAAACTCCCGCGGAAGCATGTTCGGCTTTTTCTTTAGTGAAGAAGATGAAGTCATTAATTACCAGCAGGTTATGGCTTGTCATGACGAACGCTTCAAATCATTCTTTAGACAAATGGTTGAATCCGGCGTTTATCTGGCGCCTGCTTCATATGAATGTGCCTTTATGTCTTCGGCTCATACCACTGAGGACCTGGATTTCACTTTGGAACAAGCCGACCGCATTATGGGTCAATTGCCCCAATAAAAGTTTTGCCCTATTTCAGGTTTTCGAGGGCTCTGGAAGTATCAGTATCTGGCTGAGAAACTGCCAAGCCACGTTCAGCGTATTGGCGCGATAAAGCCAAATTTCCCGAAAACTTGTGTGCCTGTGCCAAGAGCAAATAAACACGTGGGTCATAGCGATCAATACTCATGGCTCGCTCAGCGGTTGATACCGCACGAGCATATTCCCGCTCAGATAAAAACCGAAGCGCCTGATCCACCAATGCATCTAGCGCCGGGTTCTGATTACTCTCAACCACTCGGGGTTCTTGCACCGCCACCCTTGGCGGCTCGGGAATATATTCCGGATCGATGGGTTCGAGAACCGGCCCAACAACCACCGAGGGCGCAGAGACTACCGGCTCAGGAGCTGATGGCGGCGCCGTTGCGCAGCCTGTTAATACAAGCAAACCGATCAACGCTGATAACAATATATTTTTCAATCGACACACAAACCTTTTTTACATTCCGAGGAAGCGATTTAACCAGCTTTCTACAACACCCGTACCGTCACACCGAACGTACTGATCTGGCTCACTCTCATAAGCGTAGGGAAGATAAACCGCTGCGGAACAATTGTCATCGGTTCTGGCATTCTTTTCCGGGTCGACCCAAAAATATTCAACATTAGGCGGCCGAACATAATTTATAGATTCCGCACCTATGGCACGAAAGGTTGAAGACCAAAGCTCCAGCGCACCCGTTGCTCCCGTCAGAGGCATCGCCTTATTGTCGTCTCGACCGACCCAAAACACTCCCAAGTGGCGTCCATCAAAACCCGCAAACCAGCTATCCCGTGAATCGTTGGTGGTACCAGTTTTCCCAGCCAGCGCAGTATCGGGAAATCGGCTGAGCAAGGATTTACCGGTTCCTTCCAACATCACCACCTGCATGGCGTACTGAATCAAGTGCACATAGGCCGGATCGATACGTTGCTCAATTTCACGGACCCGAATGCCTGCCTGCTCACCATCCGAATCGTAGATACCTTGAATGGTAGTAAGTGGTGAATAAAACCCATCAGCTGCGATGGTATGGAAAAGTGTTGATACCTCCAACGGCGTTAGCCCACCCGCTCCCAGCAAATAGGCGGGAAAGTCTGGCCAATCCACATCAATACCCAGAATAGCCAGAGTATCCAAGACTGTTTGGACTTCTAAGTCCAAGCCCAACCTCGCCGTCGCCAAATTCAGCGAATTAGCCATTGCCGAATAGAGCGCCAATTGACCGCGAGCCAAACCATCATAATTTTGTGGCACCCAGGTTTCACCATTAGGCGCGTCTAGAATAAAAGGAGCGTCCTCTATCAATGTCGACAGTGTGTATCTGTGCGGATGTTGCAGTGCAGTTAGATAAACCGTCGGTTTAATCAAAGAACCGATGGCTCGATCCGCAAAAAGTGCTCTATTAAATCCGTCGAATTTTGGATCACGACCACCGACCAAGGCGGTAATCTGGCCACTACCAATTCGAGTCAAAATCCCTGCAGCTTGCAGATGACCTTCGTCGATTCGGTAGCCTGCTTCTAGTGAATCAACACCACGGCTAACACTGTCTTCCAGCTGGTTTTGTACCCAAGGATCGAGAGAGGTAAATACCTCATAACCCTCGCTGTGAAAATCCAATTCTTCATATTCTCGCTCCAGTTCATCGCGAACCAAGCGCATATAACCTGGGAAAGGGTTTAACGACAGCAGCGGGCGAGCCGCCTGACCCAGAGGGTTTTCCTGCAATGCCGCCAATTCCTCTGTTGCAATCAGGTTGTCATTAGCCATCAGACTCAACACCAGATTACGACGGTCGAGGGCATTGTCAGGTTTACTCCAGGGGTTATAGGTATAGGGCCCTTTCAACATACCCACTAACAGCGCTATCTTTTCGGGGCCAATTTCATTTAGAGGCTGCCGGAAGTAATGCCAACTGGCCATGCCAAATCCATGAATGGCTCGATCACCAGACTGACCCAGAAAGACTTCATTTAGATAGGTCTCAAGGATCTCTTCCTTGCTGTAATGGAACTCGAGCAGCATCGACATCAACAATTCGTTTACCTTGCGGCTCAACCTTTGCTCACTTCCCACAAAGAAGTTCTTCACCAGTTGCTGAGTAATAGTGCTGCCACCACCGACAATCTCTCCGGCAGCGACGTTGGTCAGCAATGAACGGATAATTCCACGAATTGAAAAGCCGTAGTGTTCAAAGAATGCCCGATCTTCTACCTGAATCAGGGTTGCTACCAATAAGGGTGGCACTTCGCCTAGGGCAACCGGTATACGGTCTTCTACTTTCTCCGGGAAAATACCGCCAATTCGCAGCGGCTCGAGACGGGCAATGCCCACCGGAGAATACTTGGCGTCGCGGAGCGTGCTGATTTGGTCGCCATAGAACTCCACCATAAGAAGCCGCGGTTCTTCATTCTGATCCCAAAAATCAAAGCCACGCACAAAAAGCTGTACGCGGTTGTCCGCGATCGAAAACTGTCCAACAGATTTGGCCGAGGAAACACGGCGGTAGCCCAGTTGCTCCAGCTCCCATACTAATTCGGTCTGACTAACAGCTGCGCCGGCAAATAGCTCCAATGGTCTTGCGTAGATATGTGACGGCAGGTCCCATTTGCGGCCACTGAATTCAGAGGTCACTCGAAAATCCAGCCATATCATGTAACCAACCAAAATCAATATGCAGATCAGGCTGAGCTGGTAGATTAATTTGAAGATCTTGATGGCGCGGGACATGCAAACCACAGATATTAAGCCAGTGGCTATTCTAACTCAGGCAACAAGATGAAATAATCTCGCGCCTTGCAAAAGCCACAATTCATCACAATTCGCCAGATTATTTAAAACAACAAATCTTGGAACCCAAACCAACCCATGACCAAAAAATATAGCGTTGCCGGTATCGGCGCTGCCCTAGTAGATACGGAAGTTCTGGTAACCGATCAGGACCTGATAGACATAGCACTGGAAAAGGGTCTGATGACGCTCTCCGATGCTAACCAGCAGCAAAAGAACCTGAATCATCTGCGAGAACACATCGACAGCGCCAAACGTGCATGTGGTGGATCAGCAGCAAATTCCATGATTGCTGTTTCATTGCTCGGGGGATCGAGCCATTTAACTTGTCAGGTCGCCCATGATCAGGATGGTGAGTTCTTTCTGTCCGATCTCAGCGCCGCAGGAGTTGCCTACAACAGCCAACACCAAAGTCGTGAGGGAATTACCGGAACCTGTCTGGTACTTATCACTCCCGATGCCGAGCGCACTATGAATACCTGCCTTGCCATCAGTGAATTCCTCAGCATTGACAATATTGAAGATCACACTATCCAAGACTCTGAATGGGTCTACATCGAGGGATATCTAGCGACATCAGAAACCGGCAAAGAAGCTGCGAGAGCCATGGTTGAACGCGCCAAGCAAGTTGGCACCAAGGTGGCATTCAGCCTGTCTGACCCCGGTATCGTCCAATATTTCGGGGATGCCATGCGCTATATCGCCGAGCCTGGAGTTGATTTGATCTTTGCCAATGAAGACGAAGCCAAAACCTTTACGCAAACTGATGACATTCAATCCGCCGCCCAAGCCATCACTCAGAGTTGCGGCCAGTACGCCATTACACTGGGCGCCAAAGGAGCAATAGTTGGCGACAAAATTAATCAATGGCAAGCATCGGGATCAACCGTTAAGGCCGTTGACACCAATGGCGCTGGTGATGCTTTTGCGGGCGCCTATTTAGCAGCGGTATCTCAGGGTCAATCTCCCGAATCCGCGGCTAAATTTGCCTGTGAGACAGCCGGAGTGGTGGTCAGTCAAATGGGGCCGAGATTAAGTAAAGTCGATGCAGATAAACTGCTAGGACTAATCTAGAATCCAGCATCACTTCTTGGGGAGAAGATATGAAAACACTCGTTCGCTTTCGATCAGCTACGCTTTGCATTCTTTTCGCTGGCTTACTACTGGCCTGTTCATCCGACACAAATACAGAAGTGCGCCCGGCTGGTGAGGCACCCCCGCAGACTGAGACTTTCGAGATTCTGAACGCCTTTAGTGCAGTAGGGTCCTCCTCAAAAACCGCTCAGATCATTGCACCTAAACTTGAAGAATATTTGGGTCAGCCTGTTGAACTGCATTTTAGTCAGGGACGCGAGGCCGGTCTTGGTGGGCCAACTGACGGCAATACTATTGTTATGTCCACCATTGGCCTGATGGCTCTGTTGCCAGCGGTGTTAGCAGACTACGTCCTTGATCCACTTGCTGACCTCCGACCTATCACTCGAACTACCCAAACCCCCGATATTCTTGTTGTGCGATCAGATTTGGGCATCAATAACATTCAGGAACTGGTTGAATACTCCAACCAAAATCCGGGCGAACTGACCTATTTTCATATCGCTCCTACCAGTATCCACCGGTTAGAGTGGGCTGCATTCTTTGGTGAGCTCGGTATAGAAGCTAGGCTGGATGAATCTCGATCCAACGGCAACGACGATGCCATGGGCGGCATCATCGACGGCAGTCTGGACATGATGATTAGCACCTCACCCTATATGACTAGCCTTATTGAGACTGGAGACGGTGTGCCTCTAGCGGTTATCAATCCAACTCGCATGCCACTCTTTCCCGATATTCCAACGCTACTCGAGTTGGGCTCAGAAACTATGAGCGCGGGTTCTTGGGCCGCGGTATTTGCTCCGGCAGGAACATCAGAAGCAGATATTGATCGCATATTCACAGCGATGCAGTTTGCTATGGCCGATCCAGAGGTCGTTGCTGAAATCAGCGCGATTGGTATGGAGATAGACCTCAGTGATTCACCCGCAGAGTTTTCAGAATTTCTAGAATCTGAAATGCTGCGGCTTAGTACTGCGGCGATGGAGTACAACTTTCGCACAGATTGAGTCCTTTGCCATCCTGAACATTAGATGACAGTTGTTTTAACTTTGACGCGCTTCGGTTAGCATAGGCTCAAATTGCGTATCTCGTAATTTAGTGGGTGGGGGTTCCCATGAGCAAAATTGAAACTGGCCTGATGTATTTCATGGCCCTGACTTTATCCGTCGGGGTGCTGGCGCATGAGGTTGAATACGACGAGCACGTCGAGTTAATCCCAATTCCAGCCTTTGACCACTTTAACTGCGATGCAAGCGGCACCAGTGCATTGCTCGCACTTCAGAAACTGCTGGATGCACTGCCCGAAGAATCCCGAAACCAGATGACCTTTGAGCTAGACTCCCTAGAACGGTATCAATGGTCGAACCTGCCCGCCCGAATGGATCCCCGGTCCGGAATTAATCTGGATGTGCTCTCTGACGAGCAGCGAGCCCTACTATTTGAGTTTCTTGCTTCCGCGCTTGGGCAACAGGGTTACGAAACAGTCGCTGGAGTAATGGCTGCTGAAGCCTTTTTAGCCGATGATTCCAAAGCCGAGAGATTTAGATGGGCCCCCGAATATTATTGGCTGAGCATCTACGGTGAGCCGTCCAATAGCAGCGAGTGGGCTTGGGCCTTTGGCGGCCATCATCTGGCAATCAATATGACTCTTGATCAGGGCCGGGTAATCAGTATGTCACCGCACTTTGTTGGCACCGAACCGGCTCGATTTACACTAGACGGTATTGATTACGACCTGCTCACCGATATGCATGAAGCAGGTTTCAAGATCTATCAGTCACTCGACGCAGGGCAGAAAGAGTTCGCTACGCTTACCCGAGCGCCCAGAGAAGTATTGGGCGGCTCAGGCAAAGATGGCGTGGTACCGCCAATCGAGGGCATAAGTGTTGCCCAGATGACCGGAGATCAGCAACGCCTAGTCATGGAAGCGGTGCATATATGGGTTTCTCACCAACCCGCTGAGAACTCAGTTCCGAGCATGGAAGAAATTGCCTCAGACCTGAGTGAAACCTACTTTGCATGGTTTGGTGAGTTTGATATCACCTCACCCAGCTATTTCCGCATTCAAGGCCCCTCAGTCATAGTCGAGCTTCTTGGTGGAATGCGCAGCGTCGGCAGCTCCGCGCAGAATCTCGGCCACTACCACACCGTCTATCGCGACCCGACCAACGACTACGGAGCAGGTCACTAGTTAAAACTGCTTTTTTTGTAATCTCCGCGCGTTGACGCACATCAACGCATCTATCTCTGACAGCTTTATTCTCTTCTTGTAAGTCGACTTTCTTATTTGGAGAAGAATATGCGTGCTGTCCAATCTATTCTTGTAATTATGGGTCTTATGGCGATCAGCGCCTGTGTGTACGACCCAAATATGCGCCGAGATTTTGATTTCCCCATTGAACGCGGAGATGCTGCCCAAGGTGAACTCGCCTTTATAGATCTTGGCTGTCCCCAATGCCATAGCGTGCGAGGTGTTGAACTACCTGCCTTAAACAATCCCTATCCCATTCACTTGGAGCTGGGCGGGTCTGAAACTTATCGGAAAACCGACGCCGAATTGATGACTTCGATCATTAATCCTAACCATGTGATATCCGATCGTTATCGGAATCAAATGTTAGTTGAGGGTGCTGTACCTCTGGATTCACCCATGCCCTATTTTGAATATATGAGCCTCGGTCAACTGTTCGACATCGTTGCCTTTCTGGATTCGAAATATCAGGTTGTTGACCCCCTCGATGATGATTGAAGAAGTGATGGTCACAAAAATGTGAATTGAATGTGAAGTCTGGGCAACCATGGGAATTTATCAAGCGCCTCCCAGTCTTACTAAATGACATCAGAAATTGATGCGAGGAGATACAGATGAATATCTATAGAAAAATCAGTTTTATCGCGTTGGCCCTATCGGCTCTTGCAGTCTCAGGCCAGCTGTATGCTGCCAGCGACACGCCGGATTCAGCTTTATCTGAGTTGCAGCCTGAGCGTGCGGTGATCCACTTTGCCGATCTCGGCGGCATAAAAAACTGGCGCGCTGTAGATGATAGAACACTCGAAATTGAGGGCCGAAATGGCGATTGGTACCGCGCTGAATTATGGAGCCACTGCATCGGCTTACGCAGCGCAAACGAAATTGCCTTTATCAGTGAGCCGAATGGCGATCTGGATCGGTTTTCTTCGATCTATGTCGGCCGCGGCGAGCGCTGCCAATTTAGAACCTTTAAAAAGATAGAGATGCCGAACCCCGAATAGCTACGGAGAAAGCTACCCCTTGTAAAAATTCTCCACCCCCCCGGGTGCAGCATTGAATTCGATTCCCCTGTCGATTTCAGTGTTGCACCCTTTTTATTTATACATCCTCTGCAACAGCCCAGAAAATCTTACCTGACGAGAAATCGACTGGCTGACTCCGGATCGCATTCACTGAGAAACATTTCCGCATTTGGGGCATAAGTTAGCAGCCTCGCGTGTGTCATAGGTGCTGTGAGGTATTCAGGGTCTTCCAGCGTAAATTCCGCTTCAACATGGGTGCCTGCTTCATTTAATCGATAGCGCTCAACCACCTGCTTGTGAGTACTTGAAGGCACTCCGGTCTGGTACGGAGATCTGTGGAACGGGAAGTTGGTGGTATCCACAACCAGTGTATCCCCGTCCCACCAGCCGATAGAGTGACCGGTTTTAAATAGTTGATCGCTGCTGGGGTGCCCGCGGCCATCCATATAGACGATGCGCTCTTCGGCATGCCGCTCGCTGCGGATCATAATTAGATCTTCATCCTCTTGAATCTCAATTTCCATTAGATAGAGGTTTGTAGAAACAAAAGCGCCCGGCGTCGGGCGTCCATCGCAGGAAGCATTGGGGTTTTCATCGGAGAGAGGATCAAACTCCGCTGCTGCTTGTCTGGCCTTATCGTTTATAGACAGGAGAGCGATAAACAAACCGTCATAACCGCCTGGGTAGTCTGGATAGGAAGAAGTATCGGCGATCCACTTCCCAGCGATGCTCACGGCAACCGCGCTGCCATCCGGTCTTTCAAGACTTGTACCCAGAGCACGACCGTCCTCTCTTTCGAGACTTTCTAATATCGCGTAGGCATCGCCGTTTAATCTGGCATTTGCTTCGATTGTCACAACGTCGCCGGGCACAACATAATCAGATGACCAGCCTCGACGCTGAGAGGCACTAATTGAGCCCAGCTGAACCTCCCATTCCACAACCTCTCCCTGTTCATCCGTTTCTTCAACGAGCATGTAGACGTGGGGATTGCGCCAATCAAATTCCGTTACCACACCCTTGATTGTGACTAAGGATTCCATATTGATTCCCACATCGCTGTGGTGAGCATGGGCAGGCGCCACAAGGCTTGCAGCAAAGGTGAAAGCAAAGGATAAGATGAACAAAAGTGGCTGATGAATTTTCATTCTCTGTGCCCCCAGTACAGAAGGCCTGATTCTAACCTAAATGCTGAGGCAATCTGGCTGAGCGCTTTTAGTCTTTCGCTCTTTCTAACTCCCCAAAAAAAGAAACACCCGATCCAAGCATTCACTCCGAATCGGGCATCTCTCTTAAATTTCTACTGCAATAAGCTAATCAATTTCCGTAATCGAACCAGCACAGTCATAGCGACCAAGCTCAGCGCCTGGTAGGTATTGCCACCATTTTTGTGCCTGCCGCGGTGTTTTCCTCATCAGGGGATCAACAATGACCTGCGAGTAGGCAAGTCGGTTGTGGTCGGCGCTCAGATGGAAATTCTCATGCACTTGCATGTAGTCATCGCCATCTACGCCGCCCTCGCGATAAATAATAGTTTCCACTACCAGGGTATCGCCCAACCAGTGACCTCTTGAATAGCCGAGATGGTCTTTGGGCACAACATCCGGAATCGGTTTTGCGGGGTTCATATTGACGACACGAACCGTGTCCAAAAAGTGCACCCTAATTTCGATGGTCTCGCCTAAATCAACGATTTGCATTGGATAGGGTGCAGACATCGTATCGATTGCCAGTCTGGCACTGCAGTCGTGCCGATCGGGCCGGCCTCCCAAGCCAGCGGCCGCCTGTGCAGCCTGATACGCGATTGCATGATCAGTCCAATCATCCTCCGCTCTCAGCGCGCCGTGACTCCCCTCTGCCGCATAGACAACATTCCAGACACTAAAGATAGAAGTTGGGCGCTTGGAAAAATCTTGCTCGACAACGCCGCCATGAAGCGCCGCAACATCACCGATTAATCCTCCGGCTTCATCGGTCCATCGGCGCCCCGCCGTCCTCGACATAACCACTTCTGTGTTATCCGCGAGCAGAAGGTGATTCAGGAAGATTTCGTTCTCACCCTTCTGATGCGGAAATCCGGCTGCTTTTACTCGAGATCCCAAAGGCAGAACATCCTTGGTTACGCCCATAGTGGTGAGTCTGGATGTGGCATTGCTTTCAATAGTCCACACCACTTCTTCGGGCGTTCCCTGGTCTGTCGTAATCTGCAATTGAATATGCGGATTTTGCCAAAGTACTTTTGTAACCACCCCATCGATTTCGATATCGCCATCCGCATCGAAAATAGCGGCCCAAGCGTGATGGGCGTTCACCTGCATTGAAGCTAGTGCTAGCAAGCTCAGGATGGCTAAGGTTCTTAAAATATTCATTGTTCGCCCCTCAATTAACCGCTATCAAATTACTGCTTTCTTTCGCAAAAAAGCTTTCGCAAATAAGGAATTTTTTTAATTGTGTCCTATCTTACTCCCCAATAAGAAAAAACCCGATTCAGGTATCTACTCCGAATCGGGCATCTTTCTAGCATTCTTGCTGCATTAAGCTATTCAATTTCAGTAATCGAACCTGCGCAGTCATAAGGCTCCATAACCGCCCCAGGAGTATATTCCCACCACTTCTGTGCCTGCCGCGGAGTTTTTCGCATCAATGGATCAACTGTGACCTGCGAGTAGGAGAGTCGATTGTGGTCTGCACTCAGATGAAAATTTTCATGCACTTGCGCGTAGTCGTCGCCATCAATACCACCCTCGCGATAAATAAGGGTTTCAACTACCAGGGTATCTCCCAACCAGTGGCCTCTTGAATAGCCCAGATGATCTTTGGGAATATTCGCGGGAATTGGTTTTGCAGGATCCATATGAACGACGCGCACGGTGTCTAAAAAGTGCACTCTAATTTCGATGGTATCGCCCAAATCAACGATTTCAATTGGATAGGGCTCAGACATGGTAGCTACGGCATTTCTCGGAGTGCAATCGTGCCGATCGGGCCGGCCTCCCAAGCCAGCAGCCGCCTGTTCAGCCTGGTACGCGATTGCATGATCAGTCCAATTATCTTCCGCTCTAAGAGCTCTGTGGCTGCCTTCGGCGCCATAGATAACATTCCAAACGCCAAAGACAGAAGTCGGACGTTTCGAATAATCTTCTTCGACAACGCCACCGTGCAGCGCCGCAACGTCACCGATTACTCCTCCAGCCTCGTCAGTCCATCGGCGCCCTGCCGTCCTCGACATAACCACCTCGATGTTGTCCGGCAGCAGTATGTTGTTCAGAAAGATTTCGTTCGCACCCTGTCTATGCGGAAATCCGGCGGCCTTTACCTGAGCTCCCAAAGGAAGAACATCTTTGGTTACACCCATAGAGGTCAGTCTGGAAGTAGCGTTACTTTCAAATGTCCAGACGACTTCTTCAGCCGTACCAGCATCTGACGTAATCTGCAGCTGAATATGCGGATTTTGCCAAAGTACTTTTGTTACCACCCCTTCGACTTCGATATCGCCATCTGCATCAAAAATCGCCGCCCAAGCATGATGTGCGTTCACCTGCGTAGAGGCCAGCGCCAGCAAGCACATGACAGTTAACGTTCTCAGAATATTCATTTTTTACCCCTAACATTCAATATGATTTATTGACTCTGTTCTTTCACAAACATGGAAAGCCTTTTAAATTGAGTCTCGTGTATAGCCCAAGTTTGCCAAATTCGAAAGCGATTGGAAACTTTTTGGCCACATTGTCATCTACGACATCCATGCCGATTCCTAATGCAACAATCTATTCTCCTAATGTAATTGCTCCGGCGCAGTCATAGCGCTGAAGAACAGCACCCGGCGTATGCTGCCACCATCTTTGATCCATCCTCGGCGTCTTTCTCATCAAGGGATCAATAGTCAGGTGGGTATAAGAGAGTCGGTTGTGGTCTGCACTCAGACTGAAGGTTTCATGCACTTGCATGTAGTCATCGCCATCGATACCACCCTCGCGATAGATAATGGTTTCAACCGCTAGGGTATCTCCCAACCAGTGGCCCCTTGAATAGCCCAAATGATCTTTGGGGATTTCCGCGGGAATGGCTTTTGTAGGGTCCATATAAACCGTGCGATAGGTGTCTAAAAACTCCGCTCTAATTTCAATGGTATCCCCCAGATCAACAAGCTCCTTAGGATAGGGCTGAAACAATGCGCCGGTTGATGTTCTGGGAGAGCAGTCGTGCCGGTCAGGCCGACCTCCCAAACCAGCAGCTCTCTGTTGCTCCTGAAACGCCAGTGCATGATCTGTCCAATCGTCAGAGGCACGTACAACAGAGCGATGACTGCCCTCAGCGTCGTAAATGGTGTTCCAAACACCAAATACAGTGGCGGGGCGCTTGGAATAATCCTCCTCGATAACCGAGCCGTGCAGAACGGTAACATCACCGATAACTGCTCCGGCTTCATCGGTCCATCGGCGCCCTACCGTTCTGGACATAAGCACTTCGGTTTGATCCGGGAGCAGAATGTTGTTCAGAAAGATCTCATTTTTACCCTGCAGAGAGGGTAAGCCGGCAATCTTCACTGGAGCACCTATCGGAAGTACATCCGCGGTTACGCCCATGGGAGTGAGTCTGGAGACGGCATTGCTTTCAATGGTCCAGACGACTTCTTCAGGCGTACCCGGGTCTGTCGTAATCAGCATTTGTACATGCGGGTTGCGCCAAAGCACCTCTGTGACAACACCCTCAATTTCGATATCGCCATCCGCATCAAAAATTGCGGCCCAAGCGTGGTGCGCGTTCACCTGCATAGAGGCAAGCGCTAGTAAGCCCAGAACAGTTAGCCCTCTTAGAAATTTCATTTTTTTACCCCTACCATTCAATAATATGGTTTGACTACTCTAGTTCAGAGACAAGGAAAAGTCTCTTTGTATTTGTGTCTCAAATATGGCTCAAGTTTGCCAAACTTTAAAAACAATTGAAAACTTTCAGACCCTATTGTCTGCGTAGAAAACCAATAGCGATTGTGAATAATTGTTCTGAACTGTTTAGCGGACCGCGTACTCGATTGATATATGACCATCCCGGTTCCGAATTCCGCACTATTTACTGAGGCGTTGACCGCTGGCACACTGATGCCACTCGGCCCACCAAGCTAATCCAAGCCAAGAAAGGGAGCAGAAAGCTGGCCAATGTGCCACCACCTACTTCGCTGCGCTGAAGTCGATTGTCGCCGTTGCTATCGGCAGCAACTTGATTGCTTGGCAGAGGCGCCTGCAAGTGCTTCACCATATTCTCGTGGCCAATAAATTCAGCTGTATCTAAAAAGGCCGCTCCCCCTGAAGCGTGATCCCAGTGATGGTGGCTGTAGAGAACATATTTTACTTCTTCGTCAAATCTCTCTGCGAGTTCGCCCTTCAGCCATTCCGAAAAATCCAGATTAATCGGGTCGGCAAGAACGACACCTTCTTGGGTGACCAGAAATACAGTGTAGTGATTGTTGCTGCGAGCCCGATACAAATTGCCGACCAGCTGCTCTATCTCATAGACAGGCTCAGGGGCTGCTGCCTGAGAATTTGTTGAATTGTCAGTTTGAAGCTGCCCGCATGCTACGAGCAGAATCGACGACGCTAATACACACATCTTAGTTTTCATATCTCCCCCAATAAACCTAAAAAACTTCTACTACTCAATATTCTGATTGTAACGAGGAAAATCCACTGCCCGATAGTACTTTAGCTTGCTGAAGTGACCTGCTCGCCAAGATCAACTAAGCTTGCCGAACTCATTGAGCGGATCTTGGGGGGATTCAATTGAGTTTAAAAAATACAGACGTTTCCTATGGATCGGTGGCCAAATGGATCCACTGGATTACCGCAGTCTGTTTTTTGGGTGCCTACATGGCCGTTTACTACTCACAATTGTTTACCGAATATAGATCGCCGGAATACTTTTCCGGAGTTCGCATTCACACGATGCTGGGAACTACGGTACTGCTTCTTTTCCTGCCTCGTCTAGTCTGGAAGCTGCTGAACCCAGAACCACACCCCGATCCAGCTCCCCAGTGGCAGTTATTAGCCGCCAAATTTTCTCACTTTGCCCTTTATTTCATTCTGATTGCTGCGCCCCTTAGCGGCTGGCTCGGCACCGGCGGACGGCAGGTCAATATGTTTGGTCTGTTCGGCATTCCTACTTTCCGGGGTTCAGGTTTTTTTGAATCCACATTCGCTACCAGCCGGTATATTACTTTCCCGGAATGGGAGATCCCGGTAGATTTTTTCCACAAGCAAATCATGGGGGAATGGGTCGTGTGGATGCTGATCGCTGTGCATGTTGCTGCGGCGCTTTACCACCACTTCGCACAAAAGGACAATACGCTGCGAAGGATGCTGCCTGGAATTAAACCAAAATAGTCATGTGCCGTAGGCAATCCGGCACCACTGGAGATTGATATGGGTCTGAAAAATACGAATATCCAATATGGGTCCGTCGCCAAATGGATGCACTGGATAACGGCCTTGTGCTTTCTGTGCGCCTACGCTGCAATTTATTACGTGCACTGGTTTACAGAGTATCGATCACCTGAATATAGAGAAATGCTTCTCCTGCACGCCATGTTCGGTCTTACGGTGGGCATCCTGTTCTTACCTCGTTTGATTTGGCGACTTATCAACGTCGAACCGGAACACGACCCCGCCCCACACTGGCAACATCTCGCCTCAAAGATCGCCCACTGGATTTTGTACCTGTTTATCTTTGCGATGCCATTGACCGGCTGGCTTGGTTTTGGCATGCCTGCAGTTAACTTCTACGGACTTTTCGATATCCCTACGCTAAACGGAACCGGCTTTTTTGAATCCTCTTTTGCGGAAAATATGGGGCTGGTCTTTGAAGAATGGGAAAAACCCATCGACTTTGTGCATGTAAACATTTTGGGTAGATTGTTTGTATGGATGCTTATTCTGGTGCATGTTGCAGCGGCGCTTTATCACCACTTTGTGCAGAAGGACAATACGCTGCGAAAAATGGTGCCGGGCATGAAACCAAAATAATCCATTTTTGTGCTGATGATCGCCTTGTGCCGGCATATAGAGATTACATAGGACTCTCTGATTGATGGATTCGAAACCTTGGTTAACTAAAAAAGAGTGGGCAGATAACCGCATAAAATCCGGCGCTCAAATCACTTTTATTGTGATGTGGGTGATGGCGCTCATCTGGAACGCTCTAATGATACCCCTCTATATGGAGTTTCCAGAATTACTGGAAAAAGCGCGGGGTGAACCTATTACCTATGTGGCGCTTGTTATGCCGCTGGCAGGAATCTACATTCTTTTCCTCGCCATAAAATATACCCTCGATTGGCTAAATTCCGGGCGTACTCCTCTAGTCCTAGATCCCTTTCCAGGCTCAATTGGCGGACATTTGGGTGGCAGCATCGAAACCGATATCAGCTATACGGGACAAACTCAGGGAAAGATTACCGTTCAATGTGTGTATAGCTATGTATCCGGCTCAGGTAAAGATCGTAGCCGCAGCGAGTCTGTGAAATGGCAGAACACCGGAGTTTGCCATCTAGATCAATCTGCCCGGGGTACTGTCTTTAAGTTTCGGTTTGATCTTCCAAACGACTTACCCGAATCAGATGTGGAGAAGCGCTCACAGAATTACTATTTTTGGCGTGTCCTGCTGGAGGTGGAGTCAGCCAAAAGGGAATTAAGCCGATTCTTTGTTGTGCCGGTATTCAGGACTGCCGAGCAATCACTCTCTATGCGATCTGGTACGGAAGACCATCGGGGTACTCTTGAAGCAGCCGAGTCAGGTATCGATAGCGTTGCCGATATCAAGTCGGTCCCTGGAGGCATCGAAATTTGGTACGCGCCATTTCAGCGCCCGATGAACGGCATTTTTATGTTGATATTTGGCTTCATATTTAGCGGCTTCGGTTTACTGATTGGTAGTGTAGACGCACCGCTATTTTTCCCGATCGTTTTTTGTATTGTGGGAGGTCTTATTGCACTTGCTGGTTTGCACTATTTAGGCAAAGCCCTGCTGGTTTCCATAACCCATGAGGGCATAAGGACAAGACGTTTTTTATTTGGGTATCCGATATCAACCAAAGAGATTCACAAGGGAAATTTCAGCTCCTTTGAGATCCGGCAGAATGGCAGCATGCAATCCGGTGGCAAAACAACCATCTATTACAACCTGCTCGCCTCCTCCAAGGACGGCACAAAAATCACCGTCGCAGAACGACATACCAGTCGACCGGAGATTGAGCTGATACAGGAAAAATTCGAGGCAGCCCTCAACTAATTAGATGTGCAGATTTGCATCGAACCTAAATCTATCGAAATCCCTGTTAGACAGCCCTGATTCTGCCCAGTAATATGCCGCCTGTTCTCAGGGCGGGGTGTGACTCCCCACCGGCGGTAATAGCGTTTTGCTAGAGCCCGCGAGCGCTTTCTCGATGCAACATCAAGAAAGGTCAGCAGATTCGGTTAAATTCCGAAGCCGACGGTTATAGTCCGGATGGAAGAGAGCAAAATGGCGACTTAAGTCCTGCTTGAGGTTGTTGCCTGTTTTGCTTTGCCCTGATTTTATTCTTCACTCTCAGAAAGGAGACAAAGATGAATCAGGATTTCTCTCCCGAAATCCCCAACCAGTCAGTGGCTTTTATCAAAGCGTCCTGGCACAAAGATATTGTCGACAACGGTTATCAGGGTTTTGTCGAAGAGATGAATCAACTCATCGGCGGATCCTGCAAAATTGAAGTATTCGACGTGCCCGGTGCATTTGAGATTCCATTGCTGGCAAAAGATCTGGCTAAAACTGGTCAATACTCGGCCGTGGTTTGTTGCGGCTTTGTCGTGGATGGCGGCGTCTACCGCCATGAATATGTGGCTGACGCGGTTGTATCTGCATTGATGCAAATTCAGCTGGAAACCGGCGTTCCGCTGCTTTCCGTTGTTCTAACACCCAAGAGTTTTAGTGATTCGGATGAAGATCATGCGTTTTTTCTGGATCACTTCAATATCAAAGGTCAGGAGGCAGCAAACGCCTGCTTATCTATTTTGAATACCAGAAAGACCCTGTTCTCTAATTAGCCGCCGATAGCTAAGAAGCTACTTGGATTTATATTTCGCGTCTTTGACCTTTTTGTGAAATTTGGCGGTATCTCTGGCGCCTGCCCTACGCTCAGCAATACTTGCTGCATTAAAGGCCTGTTCCTTGAGTAATTTGCTGTAGTTATCAAACCGCCGTTGATCCAACTCACCAGACTCAATAGCTTTTTGAACAGCGCAATTTGGCTCAGTCTCGTGTCGGCAGTCACTAAATCGACACTGGCGTGACAACTCTTCGATATCCGAAAAGGTCGCTGCCACACCAGCTTCACAATCTGCCAGTTGCAGCTCACGCATACCGGGCGTATCGATAATCATGCCACCGCTGGGCAGGTTCAGGAGAGATCGATGGGTGGTGGTATGCCGACCTTTTTCATCATCTTCGCGAATTTCTCCAGTGGCCTGTAACTCCTCGCCAAGCAATGCATTGGTTAAGGTTGACTTGCCCGCCCCCGAGGAGCCCAACATCACCACAGTTTTTCCGGGCTTACACCAGGGCAGCAAGGCTGTAACACTGGAACTGTCTTTGCAGTTCACCATCTCTACGCAGAGCAGGCTATCGAGCTTCTGTACCTGAGTCCGAAGCTCGTCGGCGTTCTCGCAAAGATCCATCTTTGTTAGTACCACTACCGGCTCAGCACCGGCTTCATTGATGACGCTTAGATAGCGCTCAATACGGTTGAGGTTAAAGTCATCATTTAAGGAGCAGACAATAAAGGCGGTATCAACATTGGCGGCCAATAGCTGTTCGGCAACCTGGCGACCAGCTGCTTTGCGACGAAAACAGCTTTGGCGTTCCATAACTCGCAGAAGGCGCCCATCGGACTCTAGCAATACCCAGTCACCGACAGTCAATGTTGGTGTTGAGCTAGTCACGTGCAGGCTTTGCCGTCCCTTCTCACTCACTATTTCGATATTGGATTTGTGCTGTTCAACCACCCGCGCTGGAGTGACAGAATCCCACTCCTCTAAGCTTAGCTGTTGTTGAAAGAAGGGTTGCCAACCCATCTCTGCGAGAGATAGGGCGTCAGGCATAAATAAGGCTAATGGCCAGCATGCATGCTTTTTATCGGCAGCGTCGCAGTAATAGTGGTTCCGCTGGCAAAATGTAGATCGATATCTAGGCTATCCGCCATAAAGGCTTCCTTATCCACACCCATGATCATCAGATGAAAGCCGCCCGGTTGCATGTGCACACTGCCACCGGCTGGAACCACAATGGATTCGATGTGGTTCATGCTCATCATGCCGTTGTTCATAGAGGTTTCATGCAATTGCACCATGGCTGCAGCCGCCGAACTAAATCCGATTAAAGTATCCTCTTCGTCACCTGAGTTGATAACTGTGAGATATCCGGCGGTAGCCTCCTGACCAGGAATGGGTGCATTGGCGTGGCCTGCGCTCCAGCTCAATTGCGGCTGAGCATGCAGGGAACAGCTTGCCAAAAGCAAAGCGATAAACATGAAAAATCTTCGATACATATCTGATCTGCAATAGGGTTCTCGTGAATTATAGTCGAGGCGTTGGTCCGTCTCGTTAAGAAAAGAGTAAAATTGCTAAGCTTTTCCACTTTCGTCCATGCTGACACGACCCATCACTATGCAAATTAGCTATAAAAAATTGTTTTCTTTGTTACTGCTATTCACAGCGAACCTAAACAACCCGGCCATTGCCCAATTTGACGAGGTTGTTGGCGCAGGTGGTAGTGGCTTGTCCGCAGCATTGGATTCAAACACTGCATTTCTGCCCGTGGGCGAAGCCTTTGTTCCATCAATGTATTGGAACGAACAAGATCAAGCTCAGCTGGTTTGGTATATAGAACCGGGCTACTACCTATACCGTGATCGGTTTGCATACCAAAATGAGCTTGGCGAAGCAGCCAATGCTTCATACCCTCAGGGGGTGAATGTGTTTGATGAGTTTTTCCAGAAAGATTTGGAGGTCTTTTATACTCAGGTCACCACAACTCTCGAAATACCCGCTGGCACAGAAACTCTATACGTGCAGTTTCAGGGTTGTGCCGAAGCCGGACTTTGCTACCCACCTAGCTGGGTGGGATTTGATCTGGATCTGGATACCAAATCCGCAGGCTTTATAGGAGCACTTCCCCAAGGACCGCAACCAGTAACGGCGGCTCGTCCTGCACGGGATTCCGACGATGACGGACTGCCTTTAACATTAATATTGGGGTCGTTGGCGGGACTAGTTGTTCTCGCTGGAGCCATTCTCTATATATCCAGAAAATCTGCGTAAAAATTGATCTAGGCCGCTTGCAAGTCAATTACATCTAAATGATAATCTTTCTCATTCGCGTTTAGATTCCTTTTTGAGCCCCACTACATCATGCATAAAGTATTTACTCGGCAGAGGCTTTTTGCCCTTCCTCTTTATTTTATTTACCTAGGCTATTCTGCCTGCACAACAGCTCAGGCATTACCAACAGACTCAGAATTAAATTCTGTTGGTGAGCGCTATTTGGAGTTAGCTTCTGCAAGTTTTGGCGCTGCCTTGGAAGAAGCCTTGATTATGCAGCAGGCAATTGAGGCTTTTCTGGATCAACCCGATCTGGAAACTCTTGGAGCAGCAAAATCGGCTTGGTCCCTCGCGCGCAAACCCTATGCGGAAATCGAGGCCTTTCGTTTTGGCAACCTCATAATTGACGATTGGGAACCGCAACTAAACGCCTGGCCGCTGGATGAAGGTTTTATCGACTATGTGGATCAGGGTAGCTATTTTTACGAGTTGGGAAACCCTGTTGGCCAAGCCAATCTAATTGCCAATACCAGCTTAAGTTATGGACCACAGGTGTTGGATCTCACCGATCTAAGTGCTGATCTTTTGGCAAGCCTGAACGAGCTTGGTGGTACAGAAGCCAATGTGGCAACTGGATGGCACGCAATCGAGTTTTTGCTATGGGGTCAGGATCTAAACGGCACCGGGCCAGGCGCTGGCAATAGGCCCGTCGCGGATTTTGCTCTTACCGAAGCAGAGTGCAGCAATGGCAATTGCGACCGTCGACGGCAATATCTGAGTGCCGTCACCGACCTGCTCATCGAAGATCTCGAATGGGGTGTTTCCCAATGGGATGCCGAGATCGCAACCAATTACCAGAAAGAATTTGCAGCGCTGCCGGCTAAAGAACAGCTGCGACGTATTTTATTTGGTGTTGGCAGTCTGTCTCTCGGCGAACTCGCCGGAGAACGTATGAAGGTGTCTCTCTACGCAAACTCCCCGGAGGATGAGCACGATTGTTTTTCCGACAATACTCATTTCACACTGCTGCATGATCAGATTGGCATTGCCAATGTTCTGCAGGGACAGACTGGCTTTGCCGCTCCGCTCACCCGCGGAATATCAGTGGTTGAGCTACTTGAACAATATGATGCTGATCTAGCTCAAGAGTTAGGGAATGCCTTGAACAACAGCACCGAGGTAATTGCTAAGATCGCCGCCTCAGCCGAAGCTGGTATTGCTTTCGACCAACTAATTGCACCGGGCAATAGCGAAGGTGCTGCCATGATTCAGGATGCAATTGACGCCTTGTTTCTACAAACCCGAGCTATCGAGGCGGCCGCAGTCGCTCTAGGATTGAACTCGCTGGCCGCAAATACAGAAGGACATTTTTAATTTTGGATTTTATCAAAGTTACTATGCGGGGCGCTCTTTTATCAGCTGTGCTCTCTTTGTTTATTGCCGTTAGCGCTTCTGCTGACCCGGGCCGCCCCGGCGGCGCCACCAGCACACAGTTTCAAGATGCCAACGCCTTTTCACAGCCAGCATCCAATTTGAGTTTAGACGGCCGCATGAACTTCAGCATCGGCAACAGTTTTTTTCGCAACCCATGGATTGCTGCTCCGGCAACAACAACAGCAAGAGACGGATTGGGACCGCTGTTTAATACCAATAGCTGCCAAGGATGTCATATTAAAGATGGTCGAGGGCACCCTCCTCTGCCGGGACAAGCCCAAGCGGTATCTACGCTAATTCGCTTGAGTATTCCCGAGACACAGGATCGGATTCGATTAGCTTCAGAGGGAGTGATTGCCGAACCCACCTACGGCGATCAGCTACAGGATTTCTCCATCGCCGGAGTTGAATCCGAGGCGCGCATTCAGTGGCAATACGAATACTCGTCTGTCGAGTTGGCAACGGGCACCGAAGTGAGTTTACGCAAACCCATTATTGAACTCAGCCACCTGGCCTACGGCCCCATGCACAAAGATGTGATGTTGAGCCCCAGAGTTGCCCCAGCCATGATCGGGCTCGGTTTGCTCGAGGCTATCCCGGCAGAGGATATTCTCGCTAATGCCGACCCGGAAGATAGTGACGGTGATGGTATTTCCGGTCGACCCAATAGCGTATGGGACGGCATTGAAGAAACCTTGGTACTGGGCCGTTTTGGCTGGAAAGCCAGTAAACCGACGGTCAAACAACAAAGCGCGGCTGCCTTTTTTGGTGATATCGGCATCACCTCCAACCTTTCTCCCTCGGAAAGCTGTATGCCGGCGCAAACAGGCTGTGTAGCGGCTCCAGACGGCGGCTATCCTGAGTTAAGTGATGAATTACTCGATCTGGTCACTTTTTATTCCCAACATCTGGCTGTGCCGGAGCGACCGGATCACGCGGAGGCTCAAGTACTGGAAGGTGAGAAAGTGTTCCATGAAACGGGATGTGCTAGCTGTCATACACCGCAATGGCAAACCGGAGATGGTGCAAGTGCGGCCCTAAGCAATCAGACTATTTACCCCTATACCGACCTGCTTTTGCACGATATGGGCGAAGGCTTAGCTGACAACCGTCCTGATTTTGACGCCACAGGATTGGAGTGGCGCACACCTCCGCTATGGGGCTTGGGCAGTTACCAAGTGGTGAATGGTCATACCCAGCTACTGCACGACGGTCGAGCACGCAATGCTCTGGAAGCAATTTTGTGGCACGGCGGCGAAGCTGAAGATTCAAAAAACCAGGTAATTGAACTCTCAGAGGATAGACTTGCGCAACTGCTGATATTTTTGGATTCGCTTTAGTGGCCAATTTTATGCGTAAGTTTGCCTTAGCCGTTCTGCTGCCAACCCTGCTTTGGAGCTGCTCGTCTGGGGAACCGTCGCTGTCTTTGCACTGGCGAGATTGGGCAGGTCAACAGGCCGATATTTGGTTGGCAGACGCACAGGCAATGCAAATCGATGCCGCAGCTTATTGTTCCGCTGCCGGTGAAATTGAAGAGGTGCAAAGCAGCTTCACTGAACTGCTCGGGCAGTGGGCCTATATCAACGGTTATCCCTACAAAGCAATTGACGAACAGGGGCTCTCCTTTTCTCTCTACTTCTGGCCCGATAAACGCAACGTCACTGAAATTCGCCTCAGCTCCCGCATAGAGAGTGCCCGCGGGCAACCTAACCAAGGCATTGAGCCCAGCCAATACGATCAATTTATCGCTGCCGAAAAAGGCATTCCTGCTTTGGAATGGTTGCTCTACAAAGAAGGACTTAGCAGAGCCGATCGCTGTACAGCCCTGATTGCAGTTAGCGAAATATACCTAAGCGACGTCTCCGAACTTCACTCCGACCAACTAATTAACAAGCTTGTTCTTGAGCAATGGACTGAAAGCTCAGAAGTGATCGCAGGTCGATCAATTGCCCTGAATTTGCTCTATTCCCAGGTCTCGCGACTGGAATCTCACCTGCGCCAGAGCCGAGATGAGCAAGGACTGTGGATCAGCTACATGGCGGAGGGATGGCGTTCAGAAAATACCTGGATGGTTTATCGCCAATCTCTCACCAGCCTGAAGGAAATGCTGGTGCATACCGGCCAGACTTCGACTATTTCTTCTGCGAACAAAACCCGCCTCAATAGCAACATTGACGAAGCAGAAGCTATTCTGGAGAAAATCGGCCTGCTTGACGGACAGCAACAAGACCCTCTGGTTTTAGACCAACTGCATCAGCTATTGCTTGAACTCACCAATTTTCTGGAAACCGATCTGGCGGAAAACTTCGGCATTTTGATCGGCTTCAACAACTTCGATGGCGATTGACCGCAAAATTTGATGGCTACCAATCGTCGACAATTTTTGCAGTGGTCCGGTGCCAGTTTGGCAGCAACTCAATTGAATGCCTGTGCCCGCAACAATAAAGAGGTGCGCCTCTATGGAGGTTATCGAGATTACGGCAACAATTACGGCGCTGCCTGTATTAACCAAAATGCCGAACTCATATGGAAGCTGCAAACACCGGCCCGTGCTCACGAAGTTTGTCTGCAGCATGACCTGTCTTTGGGCGCAGTGGTCGCCCGACGCCCCGGTGACTTTATCCAATTATTTGATCCACAGACGGGTCAAGCGCTGGAACAAATCATCGCACCTGCAAATTTGATTTTTGAGGGCCATGGACTGTTTAGAACTAGCTCGTCCGGCAAAAAACAGCTTTGGGCAACGGCCTCACTTAAGGCTTCCAGCGAATCGAGATTGCTTAGATACGATTTGGACAACTTGACCCAGTTACCCGAGCAGTTTGCTATCGCTGGTTTGGGTCCGCACCAAATGCTTCAGCCCAACTCTCTACAAGCGACTGATCAAATAGTTATCGCCATTGGTGGCTGGAGATCTGAAGGCCGCACTGTATTAAATGCCGACTCCTTCGAATCTGGTTTGGTATTTTTTCAACCCGAAACCGGAACTCACACCTTTGTGGCCGTACCTAATCCCAGATTAAGCGCGCGGCACATGGCAACCCACGGCTCCGATTTATGGGTCGCCATGCAGTTGGCCGACCCTGCGCCGACAGAGGATGTATTGCTTTACAGATACTCAGGCGATGCCTGGCACCCCGCCACTGCACCGGAGCAGAGCTGGCGAGGCTTTAACGGCTATTTGGGCAGCCTTAGCATTGCCGCAGGCGAGGTGGTTGCCACCTCGCCGCAGGGTCATCGTTTTGGTCGATGGTCTCTACAGGGCGAACCCATTTCGACAACCGACTCTCTGGATATCTCCGCCGCAACCTCAATCGAAGATCAATGGTGGATAAGCAGTGGTGTCGGGGAAGTGCAAACCGCCTCGATGACAATGCAATCTAAAATTTTCTGGGACAACCACTGGGTAGGTCACTCCGTATAACTCAGTCAGGCGTCACAAGATTGAATCCGCATCACAAATAAATTGATCTATATGGATGCAGTCGCATTGCATTTTTTGATCAATTTAGCTTTACTCCGAACCTCTTGATTCAATCTACTTCTCAATCCACAAAGAGTTTCGATCACTAAGATGGCAAACATACTTGTACTGCATGGCCCAAATCTAAATCTTTTGGGAACACGTGAGCCCGGAATTTATGGTGCAGTCACTCTAGCGGACATTGATCAGCAGCTGCTTGGCACCGCCACGGAGGCCGGACACCAGCTCACAAGTTTTCAAAGCAATGCCGAACACGAACTGGTGGATAAAATTCAAAAAGCGCAGGGTGATATCGATTATATTTTGATCAATCCGGCTGCATTCACCCATACCAGTGTCGCAATGCGCGATGCCCTTTCGGCTGTGGCTATACCCTTTATTGAGATACATATTTCCAACGTGCACAAACGCGAAGAATTCAGACACCTTTCCTACTTCTCAGGAATTGCTGAAGCCGTGATCTGTGGATTGGGGCCGGAGGGTTATTCTTACGCACTTGATCATGTGATCAAGCAGCTAGCAAATCAGGACTGAGATTTAAATCGCGAACAAATTGAGAGCTAGATGGATATTCGAAAAATAAAGAAACTTATTGAAGTATTGGAAGAATCCAACATAGGTGAAATTGAGATTCGCGAGGGTGACGAATCAGTGCGCCTGACTCGCGCGACTTCGGATAGTGTGCCCTTTCGTGCAGGCGACGAGTCACAAAAGAAAACCGACTCTCAATAACGCACAATTTTGTCCTGGCTCGAACTGCGCGTAGAAACAACGGCACAACACTGTCCCACCGTTGAGGAGACACTTTTCTCCATCGGCGCGCTCTCAGTTACTACTCTGGACGCCAAAGACTCACCCATATACGAACCTGACCCACTACAACCTCCCATTTGGCCAGACCCGATCCTGATAGGCCTTTTTACAAGCGACATTAATGCACAGGCGATACTCAGCCAGCTTTTAGACTACACAGAGGTTATCGAGAACCAATGTCGCTGGGAAATACTCGAAGATCGAGTATGGGAAACCGAATGGATGCAGCATTTCAAACCCATGAGCTTTGGCGACAATTTTTGGGTCTATTCGGAGCCGGTTGCTGAGGCGGGCGCGACGACACTTCTGCTCGACCCCGGATTGGCTTTTGGCACCGGCACACATCCGACCACATCGCTCTGCCTGGAGTGGATTGTGGAAACGGACTGCCGTGGCAAGACCGTTTTAGACTACGGTTGCGGAACCGGCCTATTGGGAATTGCTGCTCTGATGCGTGGTGCGGATTCTGCTGCATTTGTTGATATTGATCAGCAGGCGCTAACAGCGACAAGACAAAATCTGCAGCGCAATGGTTTTCAGTCGGCTGATTGCAAAATCTGTTTACCCACCGAATATTCAGGAGTGCCGACGGATATTCTAGTGGCCAATATTCTTTCAGGCCCTCTGGTAGAGCTGGCGGAAACTCTGCAGAACTTAGTGAAATCTGGCGGAAAACTATGCCTCTCAGGCATTTTGGAGGCTCAAGAGGAGCAAATATTGTTGGCCTACACACCCTTCTTTAGGGATTTAAAGGTTAAACAGAGCGGTGATTGGCTTAGAATCACAGGCTGGAAACCATAGGCTAACCCCATTGAGTGAATACGGTTCTGTAACTCAGTGTCCGCACTGCAAAACATCTTTCCATGTCGGCCCAATACAATTGGAAGCTGCCAATGGTCATGTTCGCTGTGGCGGCTGCCTAAAAGTATTTGATGCCCATGAACATTTTCTGGTCGAACAGAAGCCTCTTTTTGGTGGAATAATCGAAGGCCCTCTTGAGTCTAACCCTCTTGAATCTGAAGAAGAGCTGGAGATAATCCCGGAAAAACTGAACAGTGAATCCGAATCTGAACAAGCGCCCTCTCAGCCTGAACAAGAGCTTGAACAAATCGAACAGGAGGAAATGGAAGCTATCTTGCTTGGCTATGACGAACCCCAGCATGACTCGGATGAACAGGAAGCAAATGACGGAATAGATGCTTTTGCCGAAGCATTCGAAGAGTCCCCCGAAAAAAATAAGGCGGAAGTGCAGGATCAGACATCTGAACCCGCTTTCCAAAACCTTGTGGAAGCCGATGAATTCTTTGGCCCTGAACCAAGCCAGGATCCAATCGAAAACACAGACGGGGAAATTAACGAAGATAAAGAAATTGAATCCATGCTCGACCAGGCTTTCGACGAGCTGGAGGAGGATCTGGCTGGCACGGACGAGGATGGGACAGATACAGAGGACGACTGGCAGCCTATGGTTCCGGAAAGAACAGGTGCGGCGGCAGCCGAACCGGTGTTATCCCAGCAAGCCAATATCAATGAAGACGAAGAGCTAGCCGAGCAACTTTTTGTTGGTGCCAGCAAACGCCGCGCATACAAAAAAATCAGTGTGCCTTGGGTAATAGGCACCACATTTCTATTTGTCATCCTTTTTGTGCAAACACTCTATTGGCAACCCAGCACACTCCGGCATATCAACTTCTACAATCAAGTCTCACTGAATTATTGTGCCCTCTTACCCTGTCGGGAACTGGTACTTCAGGATTTATCCCAGCTATATGTCACCGGATTGGTGAGACCATCAACGCAATACAACAACGCCTTGAGCGTGCAAGTCGAACTGCGCAACCGTGCCGACCTTGCTCAGCGCTTCCCTCACATCGAGCTCGCATTTACCGATTTACGAGGGCAGAAAATTTCTCTGCGGCGCTTCAGTCCGGAAGAATATTTGCGAGCAGAGACTGCCGGGCGAACAGAGTTGGGCCCTTTCCAAAGAATTCAGATAGAGATGGAACTATACGATCCAGGTGCTTCAGCGATCAGCTACGAATTTAATCTGCTTTATATCAATTGAAGGTGCTTTTTTAAATTGACCTGCGAATGGTCTGGCGTAGAATTACCAACCCTTTAAAGCGGATCCAATTCGTCTTCCTCCATGCATTTTTATATCGGCCCATACAAAATTGATGCCCCAGTCCTCTTGGCGCCAATGGCCGGCATTACCGATTTGCCTCTGCGCCGTGCTGCACGAACATGGGGAGCTGCCCTAACCTATTCAGAAATGCTGACAGCAGAAACCCGACTCTGGAATAGTAATAAATCCAAATCACGATTACCCCAAGCCGAAGATCCACTACCGAGACCGGTGCAAATTGCCGGCTACGATGCGCAGATGTTGGCCGATGCGGCGCAAGCTTGTGAGCAATTGGGTGCCGGAATTATCGATATAAATATGGGCTGTCCCGCCAAAAAAGTCTGCAAACGCGCCGCTGGAAGTGCATTGCTGCAGGATGAAAAACTGGTAGAGGAAATTCTGACAACCGTAGTTAAATCGGTCTCAGTTCCCGTCACTCTAAAAACCAGAACCGGCTGGAGCCTTGAATCAAAAAATGGTCCTCGAGTGGCAGAGATCGCTGAACAGGCGGGTATTCAAGCCCTAACCATTCATGGCCGCACACGCGCCTGCAAGTTCTCGGGCCACGCTGAATACGACACCATTGCCGAGATAGTACAAAAATTGAATATCCCGGTAATTGCCAATGGTGATATCGAGTCAGCTGCACAGGCGAAGTTGGTCCTGCATCACACCGGCGCCGCAGCGGTAATGATAGGACGCGCCGCTCTGGGACAACCTTGGATTTTTGAGCAGATTCGGGCCTATCTGGAATCTGGCACAGAGTTAACAAGCCCTACCCTTGAACAAAAACTCGAAACAATGCACAGGCATTTACTGGGTATTCATCAACAATATGGTGAATTACAGGGAGTGCGTATCGCTCGCAAACATATGGGTTGGTATCTACAAAAAATGGGATGCCAAGTCAGTAGTAAAAATTTCAACCAGTTGCAAAGCGCCGAGGAACAGCGCGAATTCCTATCCAACTTTGGCGCCTGCGCGCCAATCCAGCAAAAGATTGCCGCATGACAAAAAAAGCAGAACAAGCGCCACGCGCGAAGAAAAATAAAAAGAAGAAAAAACTGAATTTGGCACTATCTGAATGCGTGACCCTATGTTTAGAGGATTACTTTGAATGTTTAGGGGAAGAGCAACCGAGTGACCTCAACAATTTTGTTATGAAGGAAGTCGAAGCTCCTATGCTGAAATTGGTGATGGAACGGACCAAAAACAATCAAAGTCTGGCCGCTGATATATTGGGCCTAAACCGTGGCACCCTGAGAAAAAAACTAAAACAATATGACCTCCTCTGAAAACTCGACCGATCTAAAACCTATACGACGCGCACTTATCAGTGTCTCTGATAAATCCGGAATTGAAGATTTTGCAAAAAAACTGACCCTTATGGGTGTTGAGTTGCTCTCCACCGGAGGCACCTACCGCCTGCTCCAACAAGCGGGCATTGCGGTCACCGAAGTCTCTGACTACACCGGCTTTCCGGAAATGATGGATGGTCGTGTTAAAACTCTTCACCCCAAGGTGCACGGCGGAATATTGGGTCGCCGCGGCACAGACGACCAGATAATGCTCGATCACGGTATCGACGCCATCGATCTGGTTGTGGTGAATCTTTACCCCTTTGAAGCGACCGTCGCAAAAGCCGATTGCAGCCTCGAAGATGCGGTGGAAAATATCGATATTGGCGGACCCACCATGGTTCGTGCTGCGGCTAAAAATCATCGCGATGTGGCTATTGTGGTGAATAGCTCAGACTACGGAACTCTGCTCACCGAGCTCGAACAGAATAGTGGCAGCCTAAGTTACGAAACTCGCTTTGATCTAGCCATTCGAGCCTATGAGCATACCGCCGCTTATGACGGAGCCATCGCCAATCATTTTGGTAAATTGGTCGCTGGTGGTAGCAAAGATTATTCGCGTACCTTCAATCTACAAATGCTTAAGGGCGAAGATCTTCGCTACGGCGAAAATCCTCACCAGACTTCCGCCTTCTATCGCGAGAAAGAACCCGGTCAGGCCTGCATCGCTACTGCTGAGCAACTTCAGGGCAAGGAGCTTTCCTACAACAATATAGCCGATACCGACGCCGCCCTTGAGTGTGTAAAGCAGTTTGAGCAACCCGCCTGTGTAATCGTCAAACACGCTAACCCCTGCGGTGTTGCAGTTGCAGAATCTATCTCAACAGCTTACAAAAATGCCTTTGCTACCGATCCGGAATCATCTTTTGGCGGCATCATCGCCTTTAACAGAGAATTGGACGCAGACACTGCACAACAGATTGTCGACAAGCAGTTTGTCGAGGTGATCATTGCGCCAAGCATCAGTGCTGAAGCACTGGCAATTACCGCGACCAAAAAAAATGTTCGTGTATTGGCCTGTGGTCAATGGCAGTCTGAGAGCGGCGGTTCAGAATACAAAAAAGTTACCGGTGGAATGCTGATTCAAGACAGAGATACTGGAATTATTGGCGAAGCGGATCTCAAGGTTGTTAGCGCGTTGCAGCCCACACCTGAACAAATCCGGGATGCTCTCTTTACTTGGAAAGTCGCTAAATACGTAAAGTCCAACGCCATTGTCTACGGCAAAGACCTTCGAACCATTGGTGTAGGAGCCGGCCAAATGAGTCGCGTTAATTCAGCGCGTATTGCCGTCATCAAAGCCGAACATGCCGGCCTTGAAGTTACCGGCAGTGTTATGGCCTCAGATGCCTTTTTCCCCTTCCGGGATGGCATCGACAATGCCGCGGCTGCTGGCGTTTCCTGCGTGATTCAACCCGGCGGCTCGATTCGCGATGACGAAGTTATTGCTGCAGCGGATGAGCACAATATCGCCATGTTATTTACCGGAATGCGCCACTTCCGCCACTAACTGTGGCGGCCCAAACTGGCGCCTATGCAATAATGAATAATCGGATAATTTGTTAGGGGAACCCTGTGACCGTTGAAACCATCAAGGATATTCTCGATTGGACTCGCAAGCTGCACGTTCAACTGGAGGATGTCTATAGAACCACCTCCAACGAGACAGACAGCGAACGAACCAAGATGCTGCTCAGCTACGTTGCTGATCATGAGGCAAAACTCGCTGAGACTATCGAACACTACGAAAAGGACGCTACGGTAACCATTATCGATACCTGGGTTCAGGACTACATCCTGAAAAATCCCTTTATGCAGGGCATGATGACCAGCTTGAAATTTGCCGGTATGAGCAGCGACGAAATCCTGAACGCCACGGTCTCGTCACACCAACACCTTATCGATATGTATAAGGGTTTGGCTGAATCCGCCCAAACCAACCAGTTAAAAGAATTGTTTGAGAATATGCAGTCTCTCGAGATGCATGAGCTTATGCGCATGGTGCATACAACCGAACGATTTAACGACCTATAAACCGACACTCAAAACCGAACTTTCAAATGAATGTATTAGTTATTGGCTCCGGCGGGCGCGAGCACGCACTTGCTTGGAAGGCCGCACAAAGCCCCGATGTTGAAACTGTCTATGTGGCCCCTGGCAATGCCGGAACTGCGACTGAATCAGGCCTTGAAAATGCGAATATCGACGTATCCGATTTTGATGCTCTAATTGATTTCGCAAAATCCAATCAGGTTCAACTAACCATTGTTGGCCCGGAAGTTCCGCTGGTTGAAGGTGTCGTCGACGCTTTTGAACAAGCTGGATTACGCTGTTTTGGCCCCTCAGCCAAAGCTGCACAACTGGAAGGGTCCAAAGCATTTACCAAGGATTTTCTTGCCCGTCACAATATTCCTACTGGCTTTTATCAAACCTTTACCGAGGTAGAGCCGGCACTCGCCTATATTGAAGCCAATGGTGCACCTATCGTCGTCAAAGCTGACGGATTGGCCGCCGGTAAGGGCGTAATTGTTGCCGAGACCAATGAGCAAGCCGAGGAAGCAGTGCGCGATATGCTCTCGGGCAATGCCTTTGGCGAAGCAGGTTGTCGCGTTGTTATTGAAGAGTTTTTGCCCGGCGAGGAAGCCAGTTTTATCGTTATAGTCGACGGCAAAAATGTCTTGCCTATGGCCACCAGCCAAGACCACAAACGCATTGGCGAAGGTGATACCGGCCCCAATACCGGTGGTATGGGTGCCTATTCCCCCGCGCCCGTTGTCACAGCGGATATACATCAACGCATTATGGAAGAGGTTATCTATCCTACGGTTGCCGGCATGGCCGCCGAGGGTATGCCCTATACAGGGTTTTTATACGCCGGCTTGATGATCACCCCTGAAGGTGAACCTAAGGTTATCGAATACAACTGCCGCTTTGGCGACCCGGAAACCCAGCCCATTATGATGCGGCTTCAATCCGATCTGGTCGCCCTTTGTAACGCAGCTATTGACGGCGAGCTGAATGGAGCAGAGGCAAACTGGGATTCTCGCGCTGCGGTTGGAGTGGTGCTCGCTGCCGGTGGATACCCTGGCGACTATGCAAAAGGAAAGGTCATAACGGGACTAGATACCGCTCATTCAATTGATCAAAAAATATTTCATGCTGGCACTGCTCTTCAAGCAAGCAACGCGGGTAGCCAAATAGTCACCAATGGCGGTAGAGTTCTCTGCGCCACTGCTCTGGGTGCCGATGTCGCAGAAGCGCAACATAAAGCCTACCAGCTGGCTAACAGCATTAGCTGGGACGATATGATAATGCGCAGTGACATTGCTTGGCGGGCGGTCAATCGCCCTTCTTGAATATAGGGAATGCATCAACACATCTATAGTCCGCGCTTTTGTATAAGGCCATTTAATACCAATTGGCGATTGATTCTTTGGGGCAAGAGCCGCTAAAATTCGCGGCCTCCTCTGCTTCCTTTCTTTTAAAGGATCCGGAAGAGCAATCCTGAGGGGTGGTCGATGCGAGCAATAGATCGCTGACACCTGAGAATTTAGCGCAGCTAATAAACCCTTTGAACCTGATCCGGTTAGCACCGGCGTAGGAATAGGAATATCTAGCTACCCTTGTTACCCCCTTAGTTAGAGCACTCCCCTATAGCAATGCAACCGGTTCTTTTGCCCAAATTTTTGAGTAAAAAGGACCCAAATGAAACCATATTTTCTACACCCATTAGCCTGCATGATTTTCCTTGCCGCCAGCACTTTCTCTGCGGCACAAGTCTATATTGAAGACATCATTGTTCGAGCCGAATTCCGCCCGGTAAATCTGATGGAAACGCCAAACAGCGTTAGCCTGATTAGTGCTCAAGACATAGCCAACCGTAATGCCAGTTTTATCACGGACGTCATTGCAACAGCGCCAAATTTAAACTATTCCTCCGGCGCATCGCGCGGACGCTTTTTTCAGATTCGTGGAATCGGCGAGCGCAGCCAGTTTGTTGACCCCCTAAATCCCGGAGTCGGATTGTTGATCGATGGTATCGATTACAGCACCTTGGGTGCTGCCGGCACGATGTTTGATATTAATCAGGTGGAGATTTTGCGAGGTCCTCAAGGGACTTTGTTTGGTGCCAACGCGCTGGCAGGCATGATCAATATCGCCTCCAATGATCCAACAGATAACCCCGAAGCGATACTCACTGCCGGCATCGGCGATATCTCAGGTAATCGGGGCAATATCGACAGCTCTGATTTAGGTCTTGTGCTTAGCGGCCCTCTGGCCGATTCAATTAATGGCCGATTGGCAATTCAAACGAATAAGAGTGACGGTTTTGTAGAAAACATCTATCTCGACCGTGAAGATACGCAGAATATCGATGAACTGACGCTGCGAGGCAAGCTCGACTGGCAGGTCTCTGATGTGTTTGATATCAGCTTTACCGCTATCAAACTTGATATCGACAATGGCTACGACAGTTTTTCCCTAGACAATCTTCGCGAGACAATTTCCGACCAGCCGGGCACCGATGCGCTGGATTCTTCTGCTTTGTCGAGCACTGTAAACCTTGAAATTTCTGATCAGCTCGATTTGGTTGCACTTCTCTCGAGTGCTCAATCTGACTCAGAATATAGCTTTGACGAAGATTGGACTAACGCCGATATTTGTACCGGGACGCCATGTGACGGGTGGGAATATGCAAGCTTTGACGAGTACCTGCGAGACACTAGTACAGACACTATTGATGTGCGGCTAATTTCGGAGGTTCCAGTCAATGGTATTGGCTGGGTCATAGGCATTTATGGCAAAAACCAACAGGCTGATCTAACCAGAAACTACAGTTTTGAACCGCAGTTTGTCAGCCAATACGAGTCCGATAGTACCGCTCTTTACGGTGAGTTAACCCTGCCGACTGCTACCAGCGCGACTGAAATCAGAGCCGGATTGCGTGTGGAAAACTTTAGCTCCAACTACAGCGATAACCTCGCGCAGGTTACAAATACCGATGAGTCGTTGGTGGGCGGACACATTACCTACCAGGCAAAAATACTGAACAAACATTTCACCTATGTTCGTATCGCCCGAGGCTATAAAACTGGCGGTGTAAACGTCGCACGCGGTGCGGTGATTCCTCTGGAATACGATACTGAATCTCTCTGGAACTATGAATTTGGCTTAAAGAGCACACTGGACTCCGGCCTAAATAGCCAGCTGGCACTCTTCTATCAAGATCGTCGCGACGCTCAGGTAAAACAATCATTTGTCGACTGCCCCGCCTTAGGTGGAGCCTGCTCTTTTGAAGATTTTGTCGACAACGCCGCTGAAGCTCATAGCCTAGGAATAGAAGCGGAGGTGTTTGTGCCGGTGAATGATCGAATCAGCTTAAGTGCTAGTTTGGGTCTAATGAAAACCGAATTTGACGACTACCTGAGCTTTAGCCATATCAATGCTGAAGATATCGGCGGTTCGGTTGTCCCCTACGACATGTCCGGGGAACCATTGGCGCAGTCCCCCGAGTACCAATTTAGCCTGAGTGCCGATATCGTCCTGACACAGAACCTAAACCTTTGGCTATCTATGGATGCCAAAGACGAGTTTCGTTTTTCCAATCGGCACTTCGTCGAGTCTGAGCCCTACATATTGATGAACGCGCGTCTGACTTGGAATGCCAGCGAAGACATCCAAATATCTGTGTGGGGTCGCAACCTAACCAATGAAGACTACACAACCCGGGGCTTTGGCTCCTTCCCAAATGATCCGAGAGATTTTTACACTAGCTTTGGTCCATATGTGCAATTTGGTGAACCTCGTGAAGTTGGTCTAAGCGTCGAATATCGTCTATAACAAACTGATTCAAAAGGAGAAATAGTGAATGAGAATTTCAGTTGAAATGAGCCTATACCCTCTTCACAGTGAATACGTAGAAGATGTACTGGGTTTTATCCAAGCCCTAAAGCAGATCGAAGGCCTAAGCGTCAAGACCAATACCATCAGCACGCAGGTTCACGGCGAATATGATCTGGTGATGTCATCCATTACCCAGTGTCTAAAAATACCCTTTGAATCTGGTGTGCCCATGTCCCTCGTCACCAAAATACTAAATTTGGATCGCGAGCACTCGGTCCTGAATGATTGAGAGCCTTCAGCGCATAAAAGGCCCTCAGCGAGCATCAAGGAGCACTCAGCGATCAAGAACCTTCAGCGGCTATCAAGAGCCCTCAGTGCATAAAAAGCCGTCGGCTATTGAAAGCCCAGAACCACTAATAGCACTCTATTTTGCCACTGCTTGAACTAATTTTGGCGAGACCATGGGAGGCGATTGCTGTCGCCCTCGGTGTTGCTTATGTGTTTTTAGCAGCCAAAGAAAATGTCCTTTGCTGGCCAGCTGCACTTGTCTCCACCGCCATATTTTCCTGGCTGTTTTGGGATGTCAGCCTACTGATGGAATCGGCTCTAAACATCTACTATCTGGCAATGGCTATATACGGCTGGTGGAGTTGGACTTCAACCAGCCAGCATCGATCACAGCAGATTCATTCCTGGTCTTTAAAAAAGCATGCCGTTTGTATCTGCTTAATACTGATACTCGCTCTGACATCTGGCCTGTTACTAAGTCACTATACGCAGGCAGCGCTGCCCTTTCTGGATTCCATCACAACCTGGGCGGCAGTAATCACCACCTATATGGTGGCGCAAAAGATCCTAGAGAACTGGCTTTATTGGGTAGTTATTGATGCCATTTCCATCTATCTCTATATTGATCGAGAGCTCTACCTAACAGCGATGCTATTCGCCGCCTACGTAGTTATCGCAATTTATGGCTGGCACAGCTGGAAGAAAATTCTCAATCCCAGTGCTTAAAAATCAAATGCCTAAAGCGTCCCAAAATCGCATCCAGAAATTTATTCGCCTCTGTGAAAAGCAGGACTATTTCCGAGACCAAAAACTAACCATCGGCGAATCCATCCATGCTGGAACCAGAAACCGATGTTGGGTAATTAGATCCGGCGAAGATAAATATCTGGCGAGGCTGGGACGTGAACTGGCCGACAATTTGTTGACCAACTGGCAGAAAGAAATCGAGATCAATCAGTTTGCCGCTCAAGTCGGCCTCTCGACAGCGGCCATCTTTGTGGATCCGTCAAACCTGTCTGCCATATACCCCTGGTGTGGAGAACCGCTCGATCGGGAGGATTTAACCGAGGCGATTATAAGCGAGCTTGGCGAAAAACTAGGGCTACTGCATATTACCGACGCGCCTGCGGGGGCTATAGGCTATTGCCAGACCATTGAAAGTTATCTCAGCCTGATTGGCGCAAACTCAGCGGATGATAGCCGGATGTCTGATGTTGGTGAGCTGCTTGAATTGGCAGACCAATGGGATCAAAGCAGGGAGCAGTGCTTTTGCCATCACGATCTTCATCCGGGCAATATTCTGTGGAATGGCGAGACCTGCACCCTTATTGATTGGGAATACGCTCGCCTCGCTCACCCGCTATTTGATCTCGCCTCTCTGTGTTACTACTTTCACCTCTCCGATGCTCAGCTGGTTGTTTTGCTACAGAATTATCCAAGCTCTCGCTATTCCGCTCAGCAAATAAGAACAGCCGAACGCATGGTGGTCGGACTGGAAAGACTTTGGTGCGAAGCCACCAAATTGGCGTTCAAGAACTGCTAGAATTCGGTTATGTCCAGTCGCAACTACAGCAAAACTGACCAGATCGTCGAATGCGCAAATAATGCGTTGCTGACTTTGTTCGCACGTCCAGAAGGTGGCCGCCCTTCTCCGGGCTTGGCTTTAGATGAGCCCAGCTTGAACCAAGCAGAGCGCAAACAATCAGCTAGTCTAATGCGCGTTAATCACACCGGCGAAGTCTGCGCCCAAGCGCTCTATCAGGGCCAAGCCCTAACGGCAAAGCTTCCCGAAGTTCGCGAGGAAATGGAGACAGCGGCAGTCGAGGAAATCGATCATCTGAACTGGTGCAACCAAAGACTTGCACAGCTCGATAGCCGTCCGAGCTATTTAAATCCTTTTTTCTATGCCGGTTCTTTTGCCCTCGGTGCTATCGCCGGTGCAATTTCGGACCGCATCTCTCTCGGTTTTGTCGCCGCAACCGAAGATCAGGTTTGTCAGCACTTGGAAAGCCATTTGGGCCGTTTGCCTGAGGCCGATACTAAAAGCCGTGCCATCGTGGCACAGATGCATGAGGACGAAGCACGACATCAAAGTGCCGCTCTGGCAGCGGGCGGCATCGAGTTTCCCGAGCCCGTCAAAAAACTAATGACCAAAATTTCTCTGCTAATGACCGAGACTACTTCGCGTATCTAAACCACATCACTACTTCACTGAATTACTTTCACGACAATTAGGACAATGACATGAGTACAGCTTCCGCAAGACATATTCTGGTTGATTCAGAGGCAAAATGCCTGGATCTAAAAACTCAAATCGAAGCAGGCGCGGAGTTTGGCGAAATCGCCAAGCAACATTCCAGCTGCCCATCCAGCAAGAATGGCGGAGAATTAGGGGAATTTGGTCCAGGCCAGATGGTTAAGGAATTTGATGAAGTGGTTTTTTCTGCCGACCTAAATACAGTACAAGGCCCGGTTAAAACTCAATTTGGTTATCACCTGCTGGAAGTAACCAGTCGCTCCTAAGCCTTATTTGATTAATGCGATCCAATAGACATGTCTGATTGGCATCTCTATTTGGTTAGAACGGATGCCGGGGCGCTCTACACCGGTATTAGTACCGACGTCGACAAACGTTTTGAGACACATCAGCTTGGACTGGGATCGAAGTATTTGCGTGGCAACCAGCCAGCGAAACTAGTGTACCGATGCCAAATTGGCGATAGATCGCTGACGTCCAAAGTCGAATATCGGGTCAAGCAATTAGATAAACCCGCCAAGGAAAATATTGTTCGCTCGGCACCGAGTCGCGAACAGCTTCTCGATATTGTTGATCTATGCGATTGACCTAAGGTCGCTGACTGCGCCAAAGTTTCCATATCCAATCCTTGGACTAAGAATAGAGTTCCCGTGATAGTGAACAACTAGCGCAATTAAACCTCCCCTAAATTTTTCCCTCCACAAAAAAGGCCGTTGCATTGCAACGGCCTTTTTTTATCTGATGTCGGCTAATTAAAGACCAACAACGTTTTCTGCTTGTGGGCCTTTTTTGCCCTGACCAACAGTAAATTCTACTTTTTGGCCTTCAGCGAGAGTTTTGAAACCATCGCCAAGAATGCTTGAGAAGTGAACAAAAACGTCTTGTCCATTTTCTTGTGAAATAAAGCCGAAGCCCTTTGATTCGTTGAAGAACTTAACTGTTCCTGTAACTTTGTCTGACATATGTACTGTCCTGTCTATAAATGTAATTTAAGGTATTGCTGAAAATTGGTATAACTAAGAATTACAGGACGAGGTAGTACTTTGAACTTCGAAACGCTGAACTCAGGGTAAAGCCGATTTTCTGGCATGGCCGACTATACAAGGATGCCTACCCCCGTCAACTAATAACGGGAGAAACCTCAATGAAATCGAGCGTTTGCACCAATATATGGCGAATTTTGGGCCTTTTTGACGCCTTTGTGTGCAACAAGAGGCATCTTTATTACGGCTTTATTTCACGGTAATACAGGTGCAGGGAGCCTCGTGAGACACTTTTTGCGAGACGCTTCCAAGAAATAATCCGGATAAATTACCCAGCCCGCGACTACCCATCACAATCATATCGGCCTCTGCCTTGTCGGCGTAGGCCAGTATGGCTTTGGCTGGATCACCCCGCAAAACCTTTTTACTGACGTTCTTTGCGCCCAGATCGGTGACTATGGTTTCAGCCTTATCCAAAACTTCTTTGCCGTATTTTTCCAAGCTGAGATCATCCATATCTGCTGGCACTGGAATAGTACTCATGGAAAAAACATCCTCCACCACAAAGGGTTCGGTGACATAAACAAGCTTCAACTCAGCCGGATAATGCAAAGCCAAATCGACAGAAAAATCCAACGCTTTTTTGGATTGATCCGATCCATCCACAGGTACCACAATAATTTTCGACATTAGCAAAACCTCCATTCAGCAAATTTTTTGCCCTCGGGATCAATCTAACTCTTGGGGAAAAAGGCGCGTTGATAGAAATCAATAAGCACCAAAAACGGGAATTTTGGTAATTTTATAGAGTTTTCCGGAAAACCAGCGCGTCTTCGATTAGACCGTTGCTCAGCCGGTAATAGTCTTTGCGCTCGGCCACCAATTCAAAGTTTAGTTTCTTGTAGAGGTTGATCGCCGGAATATTTGAGCGGCGAACTTCCAGGAAGCACTGCTCTGCGTCTTCAGGCAATAGCTGCAAACAGGCTTGCAGTAGATCTTGCCCGAGACCTTTACCTTGGCAGTTGAGCGCAACGCCTATATTCAATAATTCGGCATCCGTGCTGACGCACATAAAACTAGCAAAGGCCAAAACAGACTCTGCATTGACAGCTACCCAGTTGTGATAACTGGGGGTCTCATAACAGACTTGCCACTGCTCTATAGACCAGGGGGACGGATTAATAGCTTGGTGGATTTCAGCAACCTGCGGCAGGTGCTCAATCTCCATCTTTTTCAGTTGAAATCTGGAGAAATCTGAAGTATCAGAATTGGAACCCATTGGTATCAGCTCACCAAATTAGACTTAAGAAGACGCTAAGAAGAAATTTTAAGGTCTCGGATACTCTGCCAAGTCAGGGACTTGAGTTGCGGTTGCACGAGCATTTCCGCCAACTCAGGCACCGGGCGCATTTCCTCGATTTTACCCTCTGATGAAAGCGTTTTACCGAGAAGCGCTGCAAAATCTCCCTCAACTTCAGAGAACTGCCGAAACGACTGCTCACCAAAAAGCACCAGTACAATTTCAGTTCCGCACAGCTCCGATCGTCCCTCTACAAAGCTGCGCAGAAACTCTTGGGTTTCCGCGTCAGAACTTTGCTGGGAATCTGTAAGAGGCCACTTGCCCTCACCACGCTCTGAGCTATTCGATGAGGCGATAGATCGAACAATAGCGTCCAGCAACTGAGCTTCTTGCGGGCTGGCCTTATGAGTTTGTGCGCTCAGGAACAAGTATCTGCCCTGCTGTTGCCAGAGAAAATGCAGAGGTTTCGAATTCGAGCTCGGCTGTTCAGCGGCAGCTTTCTCAGGCTCCGGGGTATCCGCTCCAGTCTGTTCAAGCTCAACAGCTACGGCTGGTTCAGAAATCTGTTCAACTGCAGAGTCTTTAACCTCTGTTTGAACTGGGGACTCTGCTCCTGACTCAATAGCTTCTTCGGTATTTTCAACAGCCTTGAGCTTATCAACAGCCTTGAGCGGATCAACAGCCCTGGGCTCGTCAACAGCCCTGAGCTCAACATTGATAGCAGCCTCAGCAGACTGGCGATGAACATAGAGATCCACGCCCATCGCCTGCAAATATTCTGCCTGCCTTTGTTTTGTGTCGCTCACGGACTAAACGCCTTCTCGCTGAGGATGGGCACTGCTATCAGATCGCATAAGGTTCAGAGCATCGACATAGGCCTTTGCCGACGCCAGTAAAATATCCGTATCAGCACCGGTGCCGTTGACGATACGGCCGGACTTCTCCAACCGAACCGTGACCTCACCTTGAGACTCACTACCCTGAGTGATGGCGTTAACTGAATAGAGTTCCAAGTTGGTATCCGATTTGGCGACCTGTTCGATGGCTTTAAATATGGCGTCAACTGCACCATCACCCTCCGACTCAATCTCAACTTCCTTGCCCAGATACTCCAAACTGATTTTGGCTTGGGGAGATCTGCCGCTGCCAGTGGAGACTTCCAATGAATGCAAACGGAATGTTTCAGCTTCTGCATCGACGGATGTTTGGCTCATCAAAGCCTGAAGATCTTCGTCGTAGATTTCATGCTTTTTGTCCGCCAACTCTTTGAAACGCACAAAAGCAGCGTCTAGCTCAGCCTGATCGGCGAACAAAATGCCCAAGTCTTCCAAGCGCGCTTTAACCGCTGCTCGACCGGAGTGTTTCCCCAAAACCAGGCGATTGGCTTTCCAGCCAACATCTTCCGCCCGCATAATTTCGTAAGTCTCGCGATGTTTAAGCACGCCATCCTGATGAATACCGGATTCGTGGGCAAAGGCATTGACGCCAACTATCGCCTTGTTCGGCTGCACCGGGAAGCCGGTGATACTGGAAACCAATCTCGAAGCCGGGACAATCTGGGTAGCATCAATCCCTGTTTCAACACCATAGATATCGGAGCGCGTGCGAATCGCCATAACCACTTCTTCCAAAGAAGCATTACCGGCGCGCTCGCCCAAGCCATTTATGGTGCACTCGATTTGCCTCGCACCGGCCTGCACCGCAGACAGAGAGTTGGCTACCGCCAAACCCAAATCGTTGTGACAATGTACGGAAAATATCGCCTGATCCGAATTGGGTACTGCTTCGATCAAGCGACGTATCATCTCTCCATATTCAACCGGCTCACCATAACCCACTGTATCCGGAACATTGATAGTGCGAGCACCAGCCTTAATAGCTGCTTCCGTAATACGACAAGCAAATTCAAACTCGGAACGGCTGCCATCTTCCAGTGAAAACTCAACATCGTCACACAGGCTACGAGCCAGTTTTACCGACTCTATTGCTCGCTCCAATACTTTTTCCGGTTCCATCTGAAGCTTGTACTTCATGTGGATGGGTGAAGTCGCAATAAAGGTATGAATGCGTCCGGCATTGGCTCCGGCAATGGCTTCACCGGCTCGACGGATATCTTTTTCGGTTGCTCGAGCCAAACTGGCTATACGGCTGTCTTTGATATTGTCAGCAACCAGTTTTACACCTTCAAAATCACCAATACTGGCAATGGCAAATCCTGCTTCGATAACGTCCACATTCAGCTTTTCCAATAGCTTGGCTACACGAAGTTTCTCGCTTTTGGTCATCGAGGCGCCGGGGCTCTGCTCACCGTCGCGCAAGGTTGTATCAAATATAACTAATTTATCTTTGCTCATTTTCTTATTCAGCTATTTTGGGCAGCCAATTGATCGCTACCAATCAAATAATAGTAACGCCCCTACCAGATTAATGGGGAATTAAAGGGGCACTCGAAAGTAATTTATATGTGTATAGGAGTATCTGCCCTAAGGCAGGAGCAGCAAGGCAAGAGCAAATCCGCCGCGAACGGGCGAAGTTGGAGTAATTAATATTTCAGAAGCTCTTTGCATGGGCGGAATTCTACACAGAATCAATCATCTGTCTAGCTATGTACTAAATAGCCAAATCTTATCTCCGCAAAAATCTGCTAGCGTTGGAAGAACTTTGTTAATGCATGTTTGGCTTCGTCAGATTGTAAACACTGAAGAAACTGCACTGCTTCCTCGTCAATACGTTGATGCAAAGCAGCAGGGTCTGACGCCAAAAGAGCCTTGGATGCAGCCAATGCCTGAGGTGGTTTTTTCGCGAGAGCGCCAGCCAAACCAGCAGCGGTTGCTTGAAGCTCCTCAATTGCACATATCTTGTTACAAAGACCCATTTGCAGAGCTCTGTCTGCTGAAATGGGTGCTCCTAGAAGCAAAATCTCGGCGGCATTTACTCGCCCCACTCGTGCTGGAAGCAATAGGCTAGAGCCGCCTTCAGCGACTAAGCCCAGATCAACAAATGGGGTTTGCAATCTGACATTGTCAGCGCAGACCACCAAATCACAGTGCAACAGCATGGTAAATCCTATGCCGATGGCTGCACCCTGCACACCCGCTATTGTAGGGAGCTTGTTGTCCACCAACGCGTGAAGCAGAGCCAGGGGTGGAAAAGCACTCAGATCTTCCGAAAAAGCACCACTTTTGGCCAAGCCAAGAAAATCGACCAGATCATTGCCCGCACAAAAGGCGTCGCCCTCTCCGAGAATCAGAATCACTCGGACTGCTTCATCTCCCTGAGCTGACTTTATCTGCTCGGCCAGTTCGAAATACATATCGCCGGTTAAGGCGTTTTTTTTATTCGGCCGATTGATAGTCAGCGACAGAACGCCTTGATCGATTTGAGCTTGAATCATTTAGAACCTTCTATTTCGATCCGTTTCTAGGTAACCCAGTGGGACTGGGCCAAATTCTGAACGGCTTGTTTAAATTCTCGTTGCATTTGGCTGACTATAGAAGCCGTATCCTCGACGGAATCGATTGCACCCAATCCTTGGCCTGCACCCCAGATATCCTTCCAGGCCTTACTACCACCCGATAACTTCTCAAAGTCCATCAGGTCTTTATCACCCTCGGGTAAATTGTCTGGATCGAGCCCGGCACGACTAATGGAAGGTTTTAAATAGTTACCCAACACACCGGTAAATAGTGAGCTGTAGATAATGTCTGAAGCAGCACTGTCCACCAGCATCTGTTTATATTCTGGCTGCGCATTCGCTTCTGTTGTAGCGATAAAGCGAGTGCCGCTGTAGGCGAGGTCAGCACCCATGGCCAAAGCACCGGCGACAGCTTGGCCGCTGGCAATAGCGCCCGACAAAATAATGGTGCCCTCGAACCAATCCCGGACTTCCTGAACAAGCGCAAAGGGGCTCATTGGCCCGGCGTGCCCACCGGCGCCAGCTGCAACCAAAATCAAGCCATCAACACCCTGCTGCGCTGCCTTTTTGGCGTGGCGCACGTTGATCACATCATGAAAAACTAAACCGCCATAGGAATGCACGGCCTGCACAATCTCAGCCGGTGGACTAAGGCTAGTTATGACAATGGGTACCTGGTGTTTCACACAGAGGCGAACGTCATGTTCCAAACGTTTATTGCTGGGATGGCAGATTTGATTTACGGCAAAGGGAGCAACAGGACTATCCGACGGTTGAGCCAGCGCTTCTTTAATCTGAAACAGCCAGTCATCCAGCAGAGATTCGGGGCGTGCATTTAGCGCGGGAAAGGAACCGATAATGCCCGAGCGGCATTGAGCAATGACTAAATCCGGATTAGAAATAATAAAAAGTGGTGCACCAATTAGCGGCAGACTCATATTTTCTGACAAAGACTGAGGCAAACTCATCCATTTCCCCTGGGCAAATTAATAAAAAGTGGTGTTTTTTTAGAGCTGAATTTGGCTCCAGCCGGGTTTTGCGGCAAATCTTTCGCCAACAATGGTTTCAAGTTCCGACAATCTGGCAGAGCTCTGTTCAACCGACTGCGACCTAATGTACTGCATGGGCCCGCCTAAGAAAGGCGGAAACCCGGTACCAAAGATCATTCCCATATCGAGGCTGTCGGCGCTGAGCACCACACCTTCAGCCAAACATTGCACTGATTCATTCAACATCATATAGAGCATTCGGTCAGATATTTCTTGGGTATTTTTGCCGCTCGCAGAAACCTTCGACTTAACTGCCTTGCCTTTGCTCCATTTATAAAAGCCCTGGCCACTTTTTCTGCCTAAATCACCCTTTTCAATATGTTTGGTAAGCACATCGCTGGAGTCACCACCAAATGCGGAAATCATCTCCTCGGCAACTGCCTGACAAATATCCAACCCTACCGTATCGGATAGCTCGATTGGCCCCATAGGCATACCGAGTTTTTCGGCCAATTCATCGATCAATTCGGGCTGTACTCCCTCTTGATAGAGCTTCATAGCCTCACCCAGATAGGCCATAAGTACTCGATTCACCAGGAATCCGGGCGAACTCTTGACCTCTAGGGGCAGCTTGCCAATGCGTCCAACAAAAGCCAGAGCCAGATCAACGATTTCGTCAGAAGTATTTGAACCTCTAACTATCTCAACCAGCTGCATCAGAGCAACAGGATTGAAAAAGTGAATACCAACCAATCGTTCGGGCCGAGCCAATCCCTCTGAAAGCTGCTCAAGGGGCAAGCTGGAAGTATTGGTTGCCAGTATTGCTGAAGGTTTCATGCGAGGTTCGAGCGCGGCATAGAGACCCTGCTTGGCATCCAAACGTTCGGTAATGGCTTCGATGATGACGTCGGCCTGTGGCACACCCAATGCGCCGGGATCTGGTATTAATCGATCCATCGCTGCATTCACTAAATGGGTCGCCTTCAGCTTGCGTTTAAACAACTTGTGGGCCCGGCCAATAGCAGGTGCAATGAATTCGGGTTTGGCGTCCTGCAGTGTTACGCGAAAACCACTTAAGGCGCACCATGCCGCAATATCACCACCCATCACACCGGCACCAACCACGTGCACATGCGCGCCCTCAAATTTGACCTTCTTGCCCTGACCTTTGAGCTCTTTATCCAGTAGAAATACGCGAACCAGATTTTCAATAGCTCTACGTGAATTTTCTCCAGCAAAAAGCTTGGCGACGGATTCAGCTTCCGCTCGATATGCGGATTCCTGGCCGCGGGGATTCTGTCTCCAAAAATCGATAATTCGATAGGGTGCGGGGTAGTGTTCCCTGCGAGCTTTTTTGGCAACCTGCTTTGCCGCCATAGAACCCACAAATGAGCGGACCGGTGGCAACGAATAAAGGTTGTTCTTAAAACTCGAATTGGGTTTGCGTTTGCCCTTATTAACCAGAACCATACCGGCTTCGCGAAAATATCTGGGATGTACGGCAATATCGGCCATCCCCAGTCTTTTAGCTGTCTTTCCGTCAACAATACGGCCTGCCAACATCAACTGTAGTGCCTGTCCGGCATCAATAAGACGTGGCAATCTAACCGCACCACCGTAACCGGGATGAATACCCAGCTTCACCTCAGGCAATCCCAATTTGCAGTCTCGGGAGCCCTCAACTACTCGGTAGTCGCAGGCTAAAGCCAGTTCCATACCACCGCCGAGACAGTGGCCGTGGATTAAGGCGGCGGTTGGGCACTTCAAGCGCTCGATCCGCAAAAATAGATTTTGCCCGCGCTGCAGCATGGCAATTACCTGATCGTGGGTTTTCAGATCCTGAAATTCACTGATATCGGCACCGGCGAGAAACCCCGCTTTTTTTGCCGAGGAGATCAATAGAGCCGTAGGCGGCTCCTGCTCAAAATGATCGACTATTTGCTCGAGCTCAGTCATCACCCCGTTGTCTAAAACATTGACCGAACTATCGGCTTTGTCCAGAACAAGCTCTGCGCCTTCTTCAGAAGATTGCAGGTGCCAGTGTTTTAAATTTTCCCAATTCATCGCTGATTTTCCATTAATGATTCTTTGGATTTCTAAACTTTTTCTATTAGCGCAGCGCCGCCCTGTCCACCACCAATACAGAGAGAAGCAACCCCCCTTTGGGCACCCTCTAGGTGAAGAGTGCGCGCCAGATGAAAGATAATACGAGCGCCGGACATTCCAACCGGATGACCGCAGGCTACAGCACCGCCGTGGATATTTAGATTATCCACCGGCAACCTGCCTAGGGCTTTTTCAAGACCGAGTTCATTGCGGCAATAGTCTTCGGAATCCATCGCCTCAATACAGGCCAATACTTGCGCTGCAAATGCTTCGTTGATTTCCCAGTAGTCGATGTCCGACATAGCCAAATTATTTTCTGTAAGCAACTTGGCTATCGAATGTGCTGGTCCCAATCCCATATCGGCAGGACTTAATCCAGCCCAGCGTATATCTAAAATCTTGGCCATAGGTTTTAGGCCCAAACGATCAACGGCTTCCTCCGAAGCCAGCAATAACCAGGAAGCACCGTCACTAATTTGCGAGCTATTGGCGGCGGTTACTCTACCGTAGGGCTTTTCAAATACAGGCTTGAGAGTCGACAGCTTTTCGACATTGGAATCCGCCCGCACGCCGTCGTCCCGATCATAGAGATTGCCGGCTCCATCAATAATTGGCAGAACCTCATCCTCATAGACGCCGTTTTCCTGAGCAGCACTCGCTTTCAAGTGGCTGCGCACTGCCCATTCGTCCATAGCGGGGCGGTCGATACCAAAACGCTCGGCAATACGTTCTGCAGTCTGTCCCATATTCAGGCTCACAACCGGATCGGTAAGACCGTGCTCCAAAGCAAACACAGGCGCCAGAAGAGAAGGACGGAACGAACTAATCACCTTGAGTTTTTCCATAGGTGTTTTTGCACCCATCAAGCGACCTAAGAAGCTGACGTACTTGTCTGAGAACATTATCGGAGCGCGGCTCATGGATTCAACGCCACCGGCCAATACCAAGTCCGAATGTCCCAGCTGAATACGATTCATGGCCGAGTCAACAGCCTGCATTCCCGAGGCGCAATTCCGCGCCACAGTCCAAGCAGGAACTGATTCGGGCACGCCGATGCGCAGACTGGCGATGCGGCCAATATTGGCTTCATGCTCGGAGGGCATTACACAACCCAAAATAGTTTCATCAATTTCCGAGGCATCGACATTGGTTTTCATCAACAGATGTCGGCCTGCCAGTGTGGCTAAATCAGCCGAAGCAAAAGGCCCTGCCTTTCCCCGGGCCTTCAAAATCGGAGTGCGCGCACCGTCGACGAGATAGACGGCTTTGCTCACGCGGCTTCTCCATTCCGAACCGTATCATCAGAGGCGGCCCCGGAACTAAGAGAAGACTTGGCCCAATGATCGTGGTCAAATTCATCTACCTGAATGGCTTCATAGCGCGCGGCCTGAACCTCTTTTAAGGTGCTGGCTTCGATCTCAGTGATAAGTCCTTTGGAAACTGCCTCCTGCACGGCGCCAGGAAAGTCCACATCCCAAGCGTCCAGAGTACGGCGAACTTTGCGGAATTTGCGTTCAATATCCGCAGCAGCCAAGACCTGATGGAAAGTTTTTTCCATGTGAGCAACATGATCACCTTCGGCAGTCGGTTGATAGATACCGCTTATAAGTTGATCGCGAGTCTCCGATGCATGAGTAATAAGATCTGCCAATCGCCCTTCCAGTTTTCGGTCGCGGGCAATGCTTGGAATGCCAAATGGATAGAGAGCTGTTTTTAAAGCGCCCGTTGCAGCTCCCAAGGGTTTATTGCCAAGAATGGTACGCATGGCATCGTGGAACATTCGATAGCAATCTTCCATGGCCCAGTTCAGTAGATCCAGATCATCGACTGGCTCGCCACGGCTTTGATAGTGCTTCAGCACGGCCGAAGCCATATACAGAGAACTAAGTAGATCTCCCAAAAGGCAGGAATAGAATTCGAGACGTTTTAGATCTCCACCAAAACGCAACATCATCAAATCCGCCATCAGGCCAAAACGCGCACTCAGGTGGGTCAGATTTTGGTAGTGATTCTGGGCAGGCGAAGCTACCGGAGCAGAAACAAACAGGGATTTACTGAGGCTGCCCAAGAAGGAGTTCGAGAGGTTGGTAATAAACATCAGCGCATGATTGCTAATAGCGTGATCGAAATCTGCCAAAGACTCTTTACCGTCTGGTGCCTTGGCTGCTTCCATCTCTTTAAGTATCCAGGGGTGAGACCGAACCGAACCCTGACCAAAGATGATCAAACTGCGCGTCAGGATATTGGCTCCCTCCACGGTGATGCTTATAGGAATAGCTTGATAGCTGCGGCCCAATGGGTTTTTGGGGCCCATGCAGATGGCCGAACCACCCTGCACGTCCACTGCCGCATTGATGGTTTTACGCATACGCTCAGTGAGGTGGTATTTTGCGATTGCCGAGGCGACGCTAGGCTTTTCACCAGCATCGATGCTAGTGGCAGTCATGGTTCGTACGGCGTCCATCAGGTAGGTATTGCCTGCTATCAGGCCGAGCGCTTCTTGCACGCCTTCAAATTCGCCAATGGAGACACCGAACTGAGCACGAATTCGAGCATAGGCGCCGGTGTGCATGCAGCAGAATTTGCCCGCTGCGCTTGAAAGTGAAGGCAACGAAATGCCGCGACCATCAGATAGACATTCCATCAGCATGCGCCAGCCATTACCAAGCTGTTTTTCACCGCCGATAATGTCCTCCATGGTGATAAACACTTCCTTGCCTCTTATGGGCCCGTTCATAAAGGGCACATTGAGCGGCATATGACGTTCACCAATTTGCACACCTTCACGGTCCGCAGGAATCAGAGCAACGGTAAAACCGATATCTTCTTTATCGCCAAGTATTTTTTCCGGGTCGTAGAGTTTGAATGCCAGACCAAGCAAGGTAGCAACAGGCGCCAGGGTGATATAGCGCTTGTTCCAATTCAGCAGAATACCAACTTCCTCTTTGCCGTTAACCATGCGCTTAGTCACAATACCGTGACTGGTCATGCCAGCTGCGTCGGAACCAGCTTCCGGTTCTGTCAGCGCAAAACAGGGGATTTCTTTGCCTGTTGCCAATGCACCCAGATAGCGATCTTTTTGCGCCTGAGTTCCGTATTCATGCAATAACATTCCTGGCCCCAGAGAATTGGGCACCATAGTGGTTACACCCAAAGTTCCAGAGCGGCTCGCGACCTTCTGAACCACGCAGGAGTGAGCATAGGCAGAAAATTCAAGACCTCCATACTCCTTCGGCAGAACCATGCCAAAGAAACCTTTATCTCTAAGGAATTGCCAGGCTTCGGGTGGTAAATCTTTGAGTTCATCCGCTACTTGCCAATCATCAACCATGGCGCAGAGCTCTTCTACTGGGCCATCAAGAAAAGCCTGTTCTTCGTCGGAAAGTTTTGCACCCTCGGCCTCACGCAATTCGTTCCAGTTGGGTTTGCCAGAAAATAACTCCCGCTCCCACCAGACTGTGCCGGCCTCAAGCGCAGCCGCTTCGGTTTCAGACATAGGTGGCAGGACTTTACGAAAGTAAGCCAGCATCGGTTTCATAAAGACTGTTTTGCGCACAGGAGGCACCAGGGCAATCACAAGTTTAATGGCGAGAATCGCCCAAAAGATATTGTGGAACCACTCCGGCAGGCCAGATATCGCATCGTAGATACCGAGCACAACCAGTACCGAAACCACTGCGGCGCTAAACTGAGCTTTCACCTTTGTAAAAAGATTAAAGCTGAGGAAAACTCCAAAAACTGTTGCCGCGGCATAGGCGACAAATAGAACTAGTTCAATCACGATCTTTCTCCCAAAATGGAATCGCTTTTTATGATGTTTGTCACTTTAGGCAATCATAAATCTGGACGGAAGGCACAAAAGTGCTAAAGTCTTGTACTAATTGAAAACGGCATCGAGCCAAGTCATGGAAAAAGACACAAAATATCAAAACGTACCCACCTTTAAGTTATTCCGAGGCTCACAGGAATGGCCAATAAAAGAACTTGTGCATCATGAGTTTATCCAACAGCGTTGTGCAGAAACTGAAGGTCGCATTATCACCCACAGGCACCTGGATTTATTCCACGTGATGTACCTCTACAACGGCAGCGCCAAAGCGGTACTGGATGGCAATGAATTTAGAATTCACGCTCCGCTTTTAGTCACAGTGCCGCCTATGTGTATACACGGTTTCACTCCCACTGAAACTATACATGGACACCTGCTCACTATTCCCGGCTCCTCGATGTCTCACCTATTGAGCTACGAGGAAACCTATACCGAATTCGCCGAGCAACCGAAGATTATTCGTGGTGACGGCATCGGAAAATGGCCTGATCTGGACCAGATGTTTCGCGAATTAGCGCGGGAATATACCCATGATAATCCGTCACGATATATCGCCATTCAATCGATCCTCAGACTAATTTTTGTCTGGGCAATTCGCCATCAGTCGAGCTCTGTAGCTGGTCTGGACGTCTCTTCGTCGGACCGCGATGCAACACGTATAAGGAAATTTAAAAAGCTTATTGAAATCAACTATAAAACGGGACTATCCATTAAGGAGTATGCAAGCCAGATGGGATTGAGTAGTGCTCAGTTAAATAACATCTGTCGATCCAAAGTAAGCCAATCAGCACTGCAAATTGTGCACGAGCGGGTTACCTTGGAGGCTAAGCGCTATCTGATATATACCTCTTTAACCATCAGCGAAGTGGCCTATGAACTAGGCTTTGCTGATCCCGCCTACTTCACCCGATTTTTTAGTAAGCAAGTTGGCGAACCGCCCAAACAATACCGCATCAATCACCGTCCCGATCGGGCGACTTCGGGTCCGCCGAGCTATGCTCACGAGGTAAGTCATCCTGCTCGTCAAGCTCCTCAATAGGCGTTTCAATTATTGCTGCCTGGGCTTCGAACTTTTGTGACGGGGCAATGCTCTGTTCCTCTGGCTCTTCGTCGGGACGCACATGTAATACGTCATGAGAGCTAACCAAGTGATGCATTTCATGATCTGTTTCAGGCGTATCAATCCATACTAGTTTTCGATAATAGCCGGTACGAGGTTTACCCCAGAGATTATTTTCAGATCGTAAAAGTGGGCACTTAATCACGTCAAAAAAAGGCGAATAATCAAAATCCCGTGGTGCATACAGCCGAGGATTTCGCCGAAATAATTGGTATATTCCTTTTTGATCCTCCTGGATCAGGGGCAGTATCGGAAAATCCACTTCACCAAAAGCTTCAGCAATCATTGAGGAACAAACAGCTTTAGTCGACTCGCCGGCGTTGTGTTCGAAGAGTGTGGAATGCCATCGCCGCGGGATAAATGTCCACCAAGGAATTAGAAATCGAGCGAGATCAAGCAACTGATGCACGCTGTATGCCGTGCCGATCTTATTTACCATAAAACCTATGACATGATCCCTGTCCTCTCTGGTCAGCCCAATGGGACGACAGATACGCATATGGTAGGTGCGATAGTGGCTCAGGGGTGTCACTACCGTGCCACGATCAATTTCCGACTCAACCAAAAGCGGTTCGTCTGCATCTTCATTCCAGTGTTCCGATACACGGGCAAAGAGTTCGGGATCCTTAATCGAGTTTAGGCTGCCTATGCAAATCGCCGCATGGCTCCAAGAGCTGCGCGAAATCACTTTGATGATATATCCAACTCGCGAGCGCCCTTCGATGAGAAGCACATCGCCAGCTTTTATGGAGCTGCTCATACACTCAAGATCATTTGGAGAAAGGGACGCAGACTCCTCCTTCTTGGTAAGAATACCAATCAAGAAATCCCAAATTTTTTCTTTAGCAGACCTGAACAAAAACGCCCCCAGTTAGTCTGAACTACTCAAGTTTGTGTGATCTTGAGTTGCGAATTAAACAGTCATATACCCTTTTACGGAAAATCAGGAAATCAAATTGATGTTAGATTGGATTACTTCTTCTTTGGTTTTACGTAGAGCACTAGAGAGTGATCGGTTAATACAAAACCGTGATCTGCAGCAATTTTCTCCTGCAAGCGCTCAATTTCCTCGTTGTGAAATTCAACTACCTTACCGGTTTCAGTGCACACCATATGGTCGTGGTGGGAACCCCGATCAATTTCGTAAACAGAACGACCGCCTTCAAAATTGTGACGAAGCACCAATCCTGCTGCTTCAAACTGGGTTAGCACTCGGTAGACGGTTGCCAAACCCGCCTGCTCACCGTCCTCTAGTAAATGCTGATATATCTCCTCGGCACTTAGGTGACCCAACTCGGCTTGCTCAAGAAGCTCGAGAATTTTCACGCGGGGTGTTGTTACCTTTAAACCGGCTTTTTGCAGTTCTTTATTTTGATCGGGCATATAAGGTTCTATTAAAGTCTAGGTTTAGGCTATTATCCTGTTTGTTGTCCCCCTATGGAACCTTCATATGCCCCGCCCCTTGAGGAGCAGACTTTTACCTATACTTGCTATGGCCAGCTTGCTTTGCGCCTGCACTACTGTACCCGATCTATTAATCTTTCCAGGTGTGCACAAACTTAGCCTGCAACAGGGCAATATTATCGATCAGGAAAAATTGGATCAGCTTGAAGTTGGCATGTCGCGAGCTCAGGCGCAATTTGTTATGGGCACGCCGCTGGTAGCTGACACCTTCGATCTAGACCGGTGGGACTATTTATATGAATTTAAGAGCCCGGACGGGGCGGTAATACGCAGAACCGTTACCCTGCATTTTCGGGAAGGCATACTCACGCAAATTCGCGGTGGTTATGAACCGACTGAGGAGTCTTCTTCACTCTGAGACGGGCTTTTGGCGTCCGCCTCGGCACGCTTTTTCTTAGCTTCTTCGGCGCGCTGACGTCGAACTTCCTTGGGATCGACAATCAGCGGACGGTAAATCTCGATTCGATCCCCTTCTCTCACTTGATATTCTGATGCGGGCGGCAAACCTCGAGTACCGAGCTGATTTGCAAATATGCCAAGTTCGGAGGCGCTAATATCCAAATCGGGAAAGTGACTTTGGATGCCGGATTGCTCCACCGCCGCTAAAGCTGTGGTTCCTTGCGCCACCTGCAAAGATTGAATCTTCTGCCGGTCAGGCAATGCGTAGGCCACTTCAATACTGATAAGTTCTTTAGTCACTGTTGGATCTCTGTTTTCCTGTCAAGATTGTATATCTCGTCGGCCCTCTGGCAAATTGCATCCACCAGTCTATTCGAGGCTTCCACAACTACTTGAGAGATCATCTTCTGAAATAGCGAGCGCTTCATTTCAAAAGTGAGATGAAATTCAACTTTGCATCCCAATCCCTCAAAATCAGTAAAACTCCATTCACCCAATAGACTGGTAAAAGGGCCATCCAGTAACTCAAGTTTTATGCTCTCAAACTCAAGATTGGTATTTCGAGTTGAGAAGCACTGCTCAAAACCCGACTTCGACAAACACAGCTCTGCTTCTATTTGATTGCCATCACGACTTAGTATTTTGGAACCGGTGCATGAAGAAAGAAATTGAGGATATGTCTCTATATCCTCAACTAACCTGAACATTTGCTCGGCGCTGAAAGGCAGTATCGCCTCACGATCAATACGAATCACTTCAAATCGGCCAAACCGCTAACCGAACCAACTCAATACAGAGAGCCAAGGCCAACCAAAAATATGTGACAGGCCTTCCATGGTGACCCACAAAATTGCGACGGGAGAAAAGACTCTTAAAATCCAGCGCCAAAGTTTAAATATAAAGTCGCTATCAATATCCAGTTCTCTGCGCACAATTTCCTTATGCATCTTCCAACCCACAAACACAGCCATCAGTAATCCGCCCAGAGGCAGCATGATATTTGCAGTAAGGAAATCTGCAAATTCAAAGAAATTCAGGCCGAGTAAGCGGATATCCTCCCAAGCACCGAAGGACAACACCGTACCCAGACCGAGCAACCAGCACAACAATCCAAAAATAATGCCGCTCTGCAGGCGCGTGGCCTTCTTAGTTTCAACCAACCAAGCCACAGCTGGTTCCACCAGAGATATCGAGGAGCTCCATGCGGCAACGGTGATAAGTGCAAAAAACACAAAACCAAATACAAATCCGCCGGGCATATTACCGAAGGCAATGGGCAAACTGACAAAGAGCAGGCCGGGGCCTTCACCGGGCGCTATCGCCTCATTGGCAAAAACGATTGGGAAGATTGCCAGGCCGGCCATAAGTGCAACCAATGTATCTAATCCGGCGACGGTTAAAACCGTTTTGCCGATAGGTGCATGAGCTGGCATATAGGACCCGTATACCATAATGGCTCCCATACCCAGGCTAAGGGTAAAAAAGGCATGGCCTAGAGCGGTGAGTATTGCTGATCCGGATAAGGACGAAAAATCCACCGCAAAAAGATATTTTACGGCTGCGGGGAAATCACCCACACCAATGCTGAAGAGTAATAGCACAATCAGCATCACCATTAGCAATGGCATCAGGATGCGCACAGCCTTCCCCAAACCTTTGGTCACACCGGCAATAACCACAAACATTGTCATCAGCATAAACACAGTGTGAAAAGAGATCATGGTTGCCGGGCTGGCAAGCATCGCCGCGAAGAGATCGCTTGCACCTTGGCCATCAATGCCCTGAATATTTCCAGAGATCATCTGTATTAAATAGTGAATCGCCCAACCGGCAATTACGCTGTAGTAGGAAAGAATGATGATGCCCGCTGCCACACCCATCCAACCGATGCCGTGCCAAATGCGTGGCGCTTTGATGTCGTCCACAAGTTTGTACATGGTGTGCACAGGACTGGATCTACCCCAGCGACCCATCAGAACCTCGGCAATCATGACGGGTATGCCGATAGTCAGGATACAAGCGAGATAAACGAGAACAAAGGCACCGCCGCCATTCTCACCTGCGATATAGGGAAACTTCCAAATATTGCCTAGACCAACCGCGGAGCCTGTGGCGGCCATGATAAAGGTCCACCGGCTGTTCCAAGTTTCGTGAACCTCACCTGCCTCGTCTGACATCTGCAGTTGCCTTATTTGAATTGGTTATCACCCTATTCTATCCAGAGTCTGGAAAGGGTGTCCACGGCGCTGAAGAAATACCCCAATTATTTGATAACTATTCGTCGAAGGGGTGTCGCAAACAGATAGTTTCGATGCGATCGGGTCCAGTGGAAACAATATCGATGGGCGCCTCACAGAGTTCGGCAAGACGTGTGACATAGTTTCTGGCGGCCTCCGGAAGCTGTTCCCAAGTTTGAACACCTCGCGTAGATTCTGACCAACCGGGCATTTCTTCATAAATCGGAGTCAGCTCGGCGATGTCTTCCCAATCCGTTGGCACCATATTGCAAACTTCGCCTTCAGGCTTGCGGTAGCCAGTGCATATTTTTACCACTGGAAGGCCATCCAATACATCCAGCTTGGTTAAACAAATTCCCGATATCGAATTGATTCGGACAGCCTGACGTAATGCTACGGCGTCAAACCAACCGGTGCGGCGAGCGCGACCAGTGGTCGTTCCAACCTCGTGGCCTTTTTCAGCCAAAAACTTGCCAACGTCATCAAATAGTTCGGTGGGGAAAGGGCCAGCCCCTACACGAGTGGTATAGGCCTTGGTAATGCCGAGAACATAGTCCAGATTTAGTGGTCCCATGCCCGAGCCGATAGCAGCACCACCGGCCGTGGTATTGGATGACGTTACAAAGGGATAGGTACCATGATCGATATCTAGCAGTGTGCCCTGAGCACCTTCAAATAAAATATTCTCTCCAGCTTTTTTTGCCAAATAGAGTTCTTCAGGTATATCCGAGACTAGCGGCAGCAACCACTCTGACCACTCACGCGCTTTCTGCAGCGTATCTTCATAGGAAACCGCCTCCACGCCATACAGCTTGGTTAAGGCAAAATTGTGATAGTCCAGCACGTCGCGCAGTCGTTTGGCAAAACGCTCTGGCTTGGCGAGATCAGCGACACGTAATCCACGTCGGGCGACTTTGTCTTCATAGGCCGGGCCGATACCTCGGCCGGTTGTGCCAATCTTGGCATCACCCCGGGCCTGTTCACGGGCTACATCCAAAGCTTGGTGGTAAGGCAGTATCAGTGGGCAGGCCGCGCTAATACGCAAATTTTCCCGCACAGAAACTCCCTGTGCTTCCAACATATTGATTTCTTTGAGTAAGGCATCGGGCGCCAGAACTACTCCATTGCCGATCAGGCAACGCACACCACCGCGCAATATGCCGGAAGGAATTAGATGTAAGGCTGTTTTTTTTCCATCGATAACCAGTGTATGGCCGGCGTTGTGACCACCCTGAAACCGCACTACCCGAGCCACTTTGTCGGTCAATAAATCGACAATTTTTCCCTTGCCCTCATCACCCCATTGGGTTCCGAGAATGACAACAACTTTTCCCATGTTTTATTCCGTATTAGCTATGCAAGATAACTTTTTAATCAAAGGGGTATTAAGAATCCTTTGCGCCGGCCTGAGCTAACGCTTTTAAATCAGTACTAAATCCTGTGGCTGGGCGTGCACGACCAAATGCCGCTCCCACCTGATCGTAACGACCACCGTTGGCAATCGATGAGCCATATCCGGGAGCATAGGCGGCAAATACCAGACCAGAGTGATAGTTCGAACCGCGCACCTCGGCCAGGTCCAAAAATATATTCACATCGACGTGCGCCTTTTTCACAACGTTCGCGACAGCTTGCAGTTGATCGATAATCTGCAGAACATCTCCAACATCGGCGAACATCTCGCGGGCTTTCTCCAGCACAGAAAGATCACCGGCCAAATTGGGCAATTCCATAATCAATACTTTCAAGTTGGCACTGACTTTTGACGAGGCAACCCAGCTGTTAATTTCCGGTATGCGCTTACCCTGAATCAGATCGAACAGCTCTTCAGTGTCTTCGCCCTGTTCCGCCACTCTCTCGGCGATCCAGGCAAAAACTCCCACATTGCCAAGATCGAGTGTAATTTTTTCGACTCCAGCAAGTTTTAAGCTGCTCAGCATGAGCAACAGTATTTCCTCATCGGCCGATACACTGGCATCTCCAAATATCTCTGCACCGACCTGCAATGGAGCGCGGCTGCTATCTGGTCCGGTGGGCAGAGTTTTGAGCGTCGATCCGGCATAGCAGAGTCGATTTACACCTTCATTAGCCAAACTGTGGGCGTCGATACGAGCGGCCTGAGGTGACATATCGCTGCGCAGCCCTAGAGTACGGCCACTTATCTGATCCACCATTTTAAAGGTCAGTAAATCCAGATCGGCGCCTACGCCCGTAAGCAGAGAATCGGTAAACTCAACCAGAGGAGGAATAATTAGCTGGTAACCCGCCTCGCGATAAGTATCCAATAACTGGCGTCGCAAATTTTCGATATGCCACGCTTGATCCGGAAGTATTTCTTCCACACCGTCAGGCAATATCCAGCGATTTCTACTCATAGCACTCACAACAGGTAAAGGAATACCACTCCCATTAGCATAACAACCAATCCAGTAGCCCGAATCGAAGAATCACTGCTGACGGAAATGTTTTGAAGGAGATCCTTCCAACCTTTGGGGTAGAGGAAAGGCATTATGCCCTCAAGCACGAGCATCAGCGCAAAAGCGCGCAGTATTTCTATCCAAAAACTGTCCACTTTCTGCTCCTCAGGCCACACACAAAAAAAGCCGGGTGCTTCCCGGCTTTTTTGGATTCTAGCACAGCCTTCGCAAAGGGTCAGCGCTGATTTTTACAAGAGTGTGACACTCGAGGGCAGAGGGATTATTGAGCGCCTCCGCTGTTCTTCAAATACCTGAAAAAATCGCTATTCGGCTCTAACAACATAATGTCGCCACCACCGCCAAAGGTATTTCCGTAGGCCTGTAGGCTGCGCAGAAAGGAATAGAACTCTGTATTGGCACCATAAGACTCAGCATAGATGGCAGCCGCTTGGGCATCACCTTCACCACGAATTTCTTCGGCCTGACGATAGGCTTCAGCTTCAATCAATACCTGCTGACGATCTGCGTCTGCACGAATTTTTTCAGCCTCTTCCAAACCTTCGGAGCGGGCCTGACGTGCTTCTTTTTCGCGATCAGAGCGCATACGGTTGTAAATGGCACCACTGATCTCGTCGGGAAGATCAATGCGCTGTACACGCACATCGAGAACCTCTACACCCAATACTTCGCTCATAGACTCATTGAGATCTCGAGTCAGTTGATCCATTAGTTGATCTCGCTCTCCAGAAACCACTTCTTGCAAAGTTCTGCTGGAAAACTCGTTGCGCAATCCATCGTTAATACGAGCTGTTAGCCGCTGCCGAGCAACAGTTTCGTCACCACCGGTAACTCGATAATAGTTGCCTACATTCGAAACTCGAAATTTGGCATAGGAGTCCACTATCAGCTGTTCTTGCTCGGCGGTAAAAAAGCGTTCCGGAACAGAATCTACCGTGAGCACTCTCGCATCAAAGCGACGCACCTCGTCAACCAAGGGGATCTTTATATGCAAGCCAGGCTGCAGGTCCTCTTGGACAATTTCGCCGAATCTCAGCAACACACCTCTTTCCAACTCGGTGATTCGATAGATAGTTGCCGAACCCACTAAAACCAGTAGGGCCAAAACAATAACTAAACTCATGCCTTTGCCATTCATCGCAGAGTCCTCGACGTTGTTGTTGCACTGTTGGGAGTAGCGCTATTAATTTGATTCTGAAGGTTTTCAATAATTCGCTGCAGCTCATCTTCGCGCGACGTACTGAGACCACTGCCGGTAGCTCCCAGCCTATCCAAGGGCAGGTACATCATATTGTTGCCACCCTCTACATCTACCATCACCTTTGAGGTATTCGCCAGCACACCTTCAATGGCATCGATATAGAGCCTCTCCCGTGTCACTTCCGGAGCTCGCTCGTATTCGGTTAAAAGTTGAGAAAAGCGGGAGGCATCACCCTGAGCCCGGGCAATCAATTGGCCTCGATAGCCCTGCGCATCTTCGATGGCACGCTGCGCCCTACCTCTAGCCTGAGGCAATATCTGGTTGCTGTAGGCCTGTGCTTGGTTAATGGTGTTCTCTCTGTCAGCATCAGCTGCAATCACATCATCAAAGGCTGGTTTGACCGCCTCGGGTGGCTCTGCTTTTTGCAGGGTCACATCAATAATATTCATACCCGATCCATAACTATCCAGATAAGCCTGAAGCCGAATCTCAACCTCCACCCGCAATAATTCACGTCCGGCGGATATGACATTGTCTAAATTGCTACTACCGACAACGTGCCGAATAGCACTGTCTGTTGCCTGCTCCAGTGTTTCCACCGGGTCTCGCACATTCAGTACATAGTCCTCAGCATCCTTAATGTTGTATTGAACCGTAAGCGGCACCACAACAATATTTTCGTCCTGAGTCAGCATCAAACTATCAGCTACCGAGGGCTCATATTGTTGCTCGGCAGTGACATTGACCCGGGCAACGGTATCTATCAGGGCGGGCTGAAAATTAAAGCCTGGCTGGATGGTGGTTTGATACTCACCAAACCGCAGAACCACACCACGCTCCTGCTCATCCAATATATAGACGCTTTTAAACATCCAAACGCCTAGCAAGACCAATAAACCAATATAGATGGGCAGGTTTGATCCACCCTTGGATTTCGCCGAGCCGGGTTTCCCGGGCTTACCGCCCAGCATTTCTTGCAACTTGTCTTTCAGTTTCTGAAAGGCCTCATCTAGATCCGGAGGAGTGGAATTGTTATTTCCTCCCCAAGGATCACGACCACCTGGATCATTCCAAGCCATGTGTATTTCTCCGAAATTAACGCTTATTGCGCTTTATTATGCGCCCGACAGCAAATGCCAAGCACCTCAAATTTAATTGGCGCTATCCCACTAATGGGGTCAATGATTCTTCACTCAACCCCTCAGCACCAAGTATTCTTTGCCAATCTGGCCGATTAATTGATATCAGCAGCTCACAGGAGCCGTCTTCACCATACTTTTCTTCCTGAATCGCACTCTGCGCATGTAATCGCGAGATCAGGCGGCTATGATTTGCGGGCAAACGATACCACGCCATAATCCGATCTGTACCCAATGATTTAGCAATGGCAACCTTGAGAAAACCCAATCCCTCGCCAGTTTTCGCCGATAACCATACTGTCTGCTGGGAATCATCCTCTGTCGCTTCCAACCCGGCCTCCCTATCCGGCAGTTCATCGATCTTGTTAAAAACCCGAATCCGGGGAATTTGATCGGCTTTGATCTCCTCCAGCACCAACTGGACTTCGTCACACTGGGCGCGCCAATCCGCGGCGCTAATATCCACCACCTCTATCAAGAGATCGGCTTCCGACGCCTCTTCGAGCGTGGCGCGGAATGCCTCCACCAGCTTGTGCGGTAACTGACTGATAAAACCCACCGTATCGGCCAAAACCAGTGGGCCGTATTCTTCAATTTCAATTCGCCTCATGGTCGGATCCAGCGTCGCAAAGAGCTGATCTTTGGCAAAAACCTTGGCGCCAGTTAGCTGATTAAAGAGTGTAGATTTTCCGGCATTGGTATAGCCGATTAATGAAACCACCGGTAGTTCGGCACGACGCCGCGCCCGGCGACCCTGCTCACGCTGACTGCGAACTTTATCTAAGCGTTTGGTGATCGATTTGATTCGCACCCTTAATAATCGCCTGTCCGTTTCTAGCTGTGTTTCACCAGGTCCTCGCAGACCAATACCGCCCTTCTGACGTTCCAGGTGAGTCCAGCCTCGAATCAGCCGTGTAGAAAGATGTTCAAGCTGAGCCAGTTCAACTTGGAGTTTGCCTTCATGAGTACGTGCACGCTGGGCGAAAATATCCAAGATCAGGCCGGTGCGGCTCAGCACTCGACATTGCAGCTCTTTTTCCAGATTGCGTTCCTGGCTTGGCGAAAGCTCATGATCAAAAATAACCAATTCGGCTTCGAGGTCGCAGGCAATGGTTTTGATTTCTTCGAGCTTACCGGTGCCGATAAAATATTTAGCTTGGGGACGCTCGCGTTTACCCTCAACCAGACCAACAGGATCAGCACCTGCTGCCAATGCGAGCTCGGTAAATTCAGCGCTATCAACCTGTCTGTTCTCAGATCGAACCGACATTTGTACCAGCAAGGCACGTTCACCCGAGTCCGGGCGATCAAAAAACAATCAGAGAACCCGCGACGATCAAATAAAGAGCTGAATACAGATTATTGATTATGCTCGTCAAACTCCGCCTCATCATCGCTTGCTTCCCCAGGGGGAACAGCCATGGGCATCTTGACGGCGCGAGCGGGCACGATGGTTGAAATGGCGTGCTTATATACCATCTGGCTGACGGTATTCTTGAGCAGCACAACAAATTGATCAAAGGACTCGACCTGCCCCTGAAGTTTAATGCCGTTAACCAGATAGATAGCAACTGGGATTCGTTCTTTCCGAAGGGCGTTCAGGAAAGGGTCTTGTAAGCTGTGCCCTTTTGACATGGTAATTCTCCATTAAATAATGCGGCGCACAATACGCTGCGAAGTCCCCTAGCATAATTGCGAATTAAGACAATTCAAAGTCACTTCGACCAAATCTAACTTAGAACTAACCTTTGACGGAGAATATGGCGCAGCTAAAGCATTCAGATTTGGCCATTTGCGCATCCAGGTGAGCTGGCGCTTTGCTAACTGACGTGTGGCGGCTTGGCCACGGAGTATGAGCTCTTCTCGATCAAATTCACCTTCTAGATGCTGCCACACCTGCCGATAGCCAACACAACGCATCGAGGCGTGCGCCAAGGTCAGCGGGTATTTGTCCCGCAGCTGCTCCACTTCCTCGATAAAGCCGTTTTGTAACATCTGCTCAAAGCGCAAATTGATACGGGAATGGAGATCTGATCGATCATGCGGGTTCAATCCGACCTGACAGAGCTCGTAGTCCTCTCCCAAAGGTGTATAACCTCTGCTAGAAGGTCTCTGCAGTAACTCGGTCAAAGTCATACCCGTCGATCGGCAAATTTCCAATGCGCGGCCAATTCGTTGTGAATGATTGGGATCGATATTCGCCGCCGCCTCCGGGTCCAACTGCTGCAATTCGGTATGCATGGCTGGCCAGCCCATCTGTTCGGCTTCATGCTCGATTTTTTGCCGCTCAATCAGGTCCGCCTCGGGAATATCTGACAGGCCATCTATTAGCCCTTTGAAGTAGAGCATGGTGCCACCAACCAATATGGGTAGCTTGTTCTCTGCCACCGCCCCTTGAATAGCTTGCTTGGCATCATCAATAAATCGAGCCACGGAATAGGTTTCATGGGGATCAATAATATTGACCAGATCGTGGGGGTAGCTGCCCAGCTCTGCAGCTGTGGGTTTGGCCGTGCCGATATTCATATCACGATATATGAGCGCAGAGTCAACACTTATCAGGCGGGCGTTGACCTGATCGGCAATGCCCATAGCTAGGTCGGTTTTACCCGATGCAGTGGGACCTAAAATAAATAGACACTTAGGTTTAGGCATTTGGGGCAGCACGGGAAGAGGTCTCAGCCGCGTGAAGGAGCATCAGCGACCCCGCATAAAAAGCTTATCGAGCTCTTCGAGGCTGAGTTGGCGCCAAGTTGGCCTTCCATGATTGCACTGGCCGCTGCGCTCCGTCACTTCCATTTCTCGAAGCAAAGCATTCATCTCCTGCAGCCCTAGCTTGCGATTTGCTCGCACTGAACCATGGCAGGCCATGGTAGACAATACTTCGTTAATCTCCTCTTTTATTCGATCAGAAGAACCCATTGCCAATAAATCCGACAGCACGTCCCTGACCAATGGCTCCACCTGAGGTTGTTTGAGTATTACCGGAACCTGCCTGATAAGAAGTGTTTCCGGCCCTGCCCGATCCAAATGAATACCCAACTGAGTAAATATCTCAGAAAAATTCTCCGCGGTATCAGCTTCGCGCTCGCTTACCGCCAGCGACTCTGGCACCAATAATGGCTGTGACGCCAAGCCTTGACTATCCCAGGCAAGTTTCATCTTTTCGTAAGTCACACGCTCGTGGGCGGCGTGCATGTCCACCAAGATCAAGCCATCGGCGTTTTCGGCCAATATATAAATGCCTTTGAGCTGTGCTAACGCAAATCCAAGAGGGGGTAGCTGAGACGCTGAATCTTCACTATCAGAAGTTTCAGCGGGCCCAGTAATGTCTTGCTGCTCAGTCTGTGAAAAGGAGGCTCCTGCTTCTTGGACTTGGCCAGTATGGCTGTCAAATAGATTTGTTAGTGCGCCGGAATAGGACAGTGGCAGAACACTTTGGTCTTGCCCACTTTGCGGATCAGATCTCAATCCTTGCACAAGTGCTGGCGCCGGAGTATTTCCCGCACTGGTTTGTGCAATTAGGTGATGCAATGATCCGTAGATAAAAGAGTGGACATTCCGAGACTCCCGAAATCGCACTTCATGTTTGGTGGGATGGACATTGACGTCAACCAAGCGCGGATCCAGCTCCAAAAATAATACAAAGGCCGGATGGCGTCCGTGAAACAAAACATCTTGATAGGCTCTTCGAACCGCGTGGGCCACCAACTTGTCTCGCACCGGTCGACCGTTCACAAAGAAGAACTGGAGGTCAGATTGGCTGCGTGAAAAGGTCGGCAGACCAACCCAGCCGCGCAGTCGCAGTGGCTCTCCATGCTCGTCTACAGAGGTTGAGGACTCTCGATCAATAGGCAGAGCCTGCTCCATAAAGGCAGGTCCACAAACATCAACAACCCGTTTTTCGATTTCCACTGGTGTTTGTGCTGGCAGCATGTTCAATCGAATACGCCCGGCCTGAGAAAGCTTGATACCAATCTGCGGGTGACTCAGGCCGATGCGTTTTACCACCTCCTCTATACGGCTCGTTTCTGTTTTCTCGGTCTTTAAAAATTTACGCCGAGCTGGCGTATTAAAAAACAGATCACAAACATCTACAGAGGTTCCAGTGGGGTGACTCGCTGGCTGTGCCTTAGCTGACATGTCTACGCCTTCGGTTTCAACCTGCCAAGCATCCTGTCCAGCGACCGCTGAACTTAGTTTTAATCGCGACACCGAAGCGATACTCGCCAATGCTTCTCCACGAAAACCCAGAGTACCCACAGTTTCCAAATCATCGACACTCAGAATTTTACTGGTGGCATGGCGCTCCAAAGCCAGCGGCAAATCATCGGCGTCAATACCTTCGCCATCATCGCGAACCAATATGCGCTTGACGCCACCCGCTTCGATATCGATCCAGATATTCTTAGCACCGCCGTCGATGCTGTTTTCCATCAATTCTTTTAATACCGAGGCTGGACGTTCGACCACCTCGCCGGCCGCGATCTGGTTGGCCAATCGTGCCGGTAAACGCTGGATACTCAACTAGCGGGAATTCTAAGGGTCTGGCCGACTCGAATTACCGAGCTATTCAGACTATTGTGCTGCATCAAATTTGAGCTGCTAACGCCAAATTGTTCGGCAATCTCAGACAGAGTATCGCCGGGCTGGATCACATAACTTTGTGGTTCGGAGCTGCCAATAGAGGCGAGCAGAGTGCCGTCCGGTGGGAAGCGTTCAAAATAACTGCGAACTCCATTAAAGATAGCCTGTGCCATATTGGCCTGAAAGGTAGGGTTGGCAAGATTCCTGGCTTCCTGAGGATTGGATATAAAGCCTGTTTCGATCAGCAGGGAGGGCAAATCCGGAGACTTGAGCACCATAAATGAAGCTTGCTCAACCTGATTTTTATGCATGCGTGTCACCTGCCCCATCTGCGGAACAATAGCCGCACCCAAGCGCAAGCTGGAATCCAAGGTTGCTGTCATAGATAGGTCCAAAAGCACGCTGGCCAGAAGATCATCTTTATCTCTTAGGCTCAGATCACCTACTCCGCCGATAAGGTCTGCCCGATTTTCTTTCTGTGCCAAATAGCTGGCGCGCTCACTGGTCGCTCCCCTGTCAGACAGCGCGTATACCGATGCGCCATTGGCCTGCGGCTGATCAAAAGCATCAGCGTGAATCGAAATAAAGATGTCGGCACGGTTTTGCCGGGCAATTTCGGCACGCTCTCTAAGGGCAATATAGTAGTCACCATCACGAACCATCAGTGCCTGATATCCGGGAGTAGAATCTATGAATTGCTGCATCTGACGGGCGATACCCATCACCACATTTTTCTCGCGAAGATTGTTGGGGCCGGAAGCGCCCGGATCTTCGCCACCGTGACCGGCATCAATCGCTATGATGATGTCACGGTTCTCTGATGCTACCTCTTCAATGGTGCGCACAACGGGAGCATTGTCGGTTTCGAGATCCAATACCAAGCGATATCCGTAACTTTCATTCGGCTCTAGAGAAAATGACTTGGGTCGGGCTGCATCGCTTAAATCCACAACCAGCCGAAGGCCACCATCATCCCTCGTACCCGAACGAATTGCGTTCATTGGCGTCGCACTGAAGTTCAGCGTATTGAGATCAAAATTTAATTCGGTCGCCGGCAGATCGATAACGACTCGTTCTGGATTGGAAAGCTGGAACAAAGTGTGAGCAACCGGCCCACTGAGGTCAAAAACTACGCGCGTGCTTTGCGGCGAGGGCCAAACCCGAATTTGCTCGATAGCTGGCTGCGCGAAGACAGAATTTGCCAGAAATATACTGAGAATTGACCAAAAAAAGAGGGTGGCGAACCTATTGGGATTAACAGCTCTGTCAATCCGCGGGGGGCTGGTTGAGAAAAACCCAACAATTGGTCGCTTCATGCGGGGCTATTTTGCCAGTATGGCGCAATATGTCTAGCATTTCCCTGCACTGAGATGGATATCAACAAATCGGGTTCGGGCAGCCAACCGCGGCCTTTTTGCGGCCATTCAACAAAACATAGTCCATCGTCGAAATACTCTCGCCCTCCCATAAATTCAAGCTCTTCCGGATGCTCCATTCGATAAAGATCAAAATGATGCACTAGTCCGCCCGGCAATTCGTATGTTTCAACCAAGGTATAGGTGGGACTTTTAACCTGCGTTTTACAGCCAAGCGCTCTCAAAATACCTCGAACCAGCGTGGTTTTGCCCGCTCCCAACTCCCCTTCCAGGTAGACAAAAAATTTATCTCGAGGCAGTTTGGCAGCCAATTCAGCCGCCCATTCCAGAGTCTCTTGTTCGGAAATGCAGATTTGGGTTTGTACTTTAGACATTTGAGAGATCGAGAGAGAGCAATAATTCGGGAACTGCCGCGATCACCTCTGAGGCTCGTAGAGAAATCTCACCCGAATACTCGGCTGCAATATCTGCTGCAGCACCGTGAATAAATACTGCGGCCTCAGCAGATTCCTGAACGCCGTAACCCTGCGCCAAAATCGAGCCAATTAGACCGCTTAAAACATCACCCATACCGCCGCTAGCCATACCGGGATTACCGGTACGGTTCAAACTGGCAGGACCCTCTCCGTTGGTGAGTAAACTTCCGTTACCTTTCAAGAGCCAATGTCCAGAAAAGGCATTTTCGAGTTGCGACAGCGCTTTAAATCGATCTTCCTGAATTTCAGCGGTACTGCAGTTCAGCACCAAGGCCGCTTCACCGGGATGGGGTGTAAAACAAATTCGATCCTGAGTAGGTTTTACAATGGCCGCGGCAATTAACCGGATTGCATCGGCATCAACAACCACTGGAATATCTTCGCTTAGGACACGCAACAACATTTGCTCAGCCCAGGCATCTGTGCCTAACCCCGGTCCGATAACTATTGCCGTGCACTGGTCTATTAAGTGTTTCAGATCGTTGTAGTGATCTACTTGCCGGGCCATAACTTCCGGTACCCGCGACAGAAGTGGAGCCAAGCTGGATTGTCTGGTGGCAACAGAGATCTTGCCAACTCCCAAGGTCAAGGCCGCTTCTGCCGCTAGAGAAACGGCGCCAGACATACCCAGATTACCGCCCACAATGAGCAGATGCCCGTAAGCCCCTTTATGGGCATTGGCAAAGCGAGGCGGGAAAACCGCTTCCAGACTGTCCTCGGTAATAATCGGGTGAGGTTTAAGCTCAGGAAAATCAGCACTGGAGTTGTCTAAATCGGACAAACCCAAATCATCAACAATTAACTCGCCAACACAGTTTTCCGCAGCGCCGGTTAGCATTCCCCGTTTGGCGGCGATAAAGCTAATGGTGGTTAAAGCCACTACGGCATCAGGCGCACAGGCTCCGGTATCTGCGTTCACACCAGAGGGTGTATCCAGCGAAAACACAGGCATCCAGCTCTGATTAATAGCACAACAGGCTTGCAAAATTACGCCTCGCAACTCGCCGCTAAAACCGATACCCAAGAGCGCGTCGACTATTACTCCCGAGCTGTTAGTCAGGTCCGGAATTTCAGTGGAAACTGAATCGAGCCTTTGCAGAGCAAAGTTTCTCGCTTGAATTGCTTCTTCGGACAGTTTGTCTGGGTTGGACAGATCAATCAGGTTCACCGGCCAACCAGCATCTGCCGCCAAACCGGCAACAACAAATCCATCACCGCCGTTATTCCCACCGCCACAAAATACATGCAGTTGAGTCGGCTCGGCCTTTGATTCCGCTATCGATTCAGTTATGGATTCCGCGATAGCCTCAAAGGCTGCCTGACCGGCACGATTCATCAGCCGAATAGCCGGGATATCCTGCTTCTCGATCGCGTAGCTTTCCAGCGCCCTAATATCGGCAACGGAATAACAACAGGCTGTTTCAAAAATATCGATTCGGGCCATAACAAACCAAATTGGTTACCAAGAGTTTCAACAAAGCTTTTGTAAAGTCCGGCATTATAGAGAAATGAACCGTCAAGAACCGCTCCAACAGCTTAGAAAACAAATAGATGCATGGGCCTTGGACGAAGGCTTTGCAAAAGTCGGCGTCGCTGACTTGGATCTCGACGAGGCCGGCAACAATTTACGCGACTGGCTGGCCCGGAATTATCAGGGTGATATGCATTGGATCGGCGACCGACTCGCATTTCGCGAAAATCCAGAAACTCTGGTACCTGGAGCCATGCGCGCTATTTGCTTTCGCATGAACTACTTGCAGGATCATACCCAGCCTTTGCAAATTCTCGAAGATCCTAGCAAAGCCTATGTATCCCGGTACGCACTGGGTCGTGACTATCACAAAATTATGCGTCGCAAGCTCGCACGTATCGCTGAGAAGATTCAGAACTGGTCCGAACAAGAGCTGCAACAGCGTCCCTTTGTGGACAGTGCACCAGTATTGGAAAAACCTCTGGCACACAAAGCCGGCTTAGGTTGGGTGGGGAAAAATACCCTGTTACTTACCCGTGAAGGTGGCTCCTGGTTTTTTCTGGGCGAGATACTTACTTCCCTCGAATTGCCCATAGATGAGCTTCTCGAATCCGACCAGTGCGGTAAATGCAAAGCCTGCATGACCTGCTGCCCGACGGACGCCTTCCCTGAACCCTATGTGCTAGATGCGCGCAGATGTATTTCCTATCTGACGATCGAGAACTCAGGCCCCATTCCAATGGAATTCAGAAAACCCATGGGGAATCGAGTTTTTGGCTGTGACGATTGCCAATTGGTCTGCCCCTGGAACCGGGAGGCAGCAACCAGCAAGGAGGAGTATTTCACCCCGCGGCATCAGCTTGAAAATTCAGAATTAGTACAAATCTTCCAGTGGACTGAAGAGGAATTCGAGCAAAAAACGGCGGGCTCTCCCATTCGCAGAGCCGGATATGAGCAATGGCAGAGAAATCTTGCAGTTGGACTCGGCAATGGGCCGGCAACTTCTGAAGCAATCGCCGCTCTAAAAAGTTATCAGGGCTGCTCCGCACTGGTTCAGGAGCATATAGAATGGGCCTTGCACGAATTAGAGGCGAACTAGAGCCGAAGTAGAAGCCAATCAGAGAACCTAAGATGACTGAGACAAACGAATTTCAATCTTTCACCGGCAATCTTCTTTTGGCGATGCCGGGCATGGCTGACCCATTTTTTTCCCAGACCGCCACGCTGATCTGTGAGCACAGTGAAGAAGGCGCCATGGGTGTTGTTATCAATCAGCCCACCGAAATTCAGTTGCAAGAAGTATTTGAGCAACTGAAGTTCGACTCCGGCGATACAGAAGCAAAGGATCGTCTAATCGGATATGGAGGCCCAGTGGGTAGGGATCAGGGCTTTATGCTGCACAGTGTGGATGAGGAAAGTTGGAGTTCTTCTCTTGAAGTTATCGAAGGCGTCAATCTCACCTCCTCTCCGGATATCGTTGAAGCCGTGGCTCATGGCATTGGCCCGAGCAAATGGATATTTGTATTGGGATACGCTGGTTGGGGGGCAGGTCAGCTTGAGAAGGAATTGGCTGGCGATTCTTGGATAGTGACCGCAGCAACACCAGAGCTTATTTTTGACACGCCTGCGGCCGATCTACTGAAACATGCCGCGTCGCAGCTCGGAGTTGAGTTCAGCCGACTGGGAACTATCACTGGAAGTGCTTAAACCAACCTCGCCATGAACCAGCAATTACTCTGTTTTGATTTCGGATTAAGCAGTATCGGCATCGCCACTGGCCAGACAGATATGGCCATAGCCACGCCGCTGCCCGAAATTAAAGCAAAAGAAGGTGTTCCAGATTGGTCAGTCATTGAAAATTTAATTGCCGAATGGCAGCCAAAAACGCTGCTTGTAGGTTTGCCCTTGAATATGGATGGCAGCGAAAGTGCACTTAGTGCCAAGGCGCGGAAATTTGGTAACAGGTTAAGCGGGCGCTTTGGGGTGGACGTAGAGATGATTGACGAGAGACTGACGAGTCGATCAGCAAAAGAGGAAATGGCGGAGATCGGCTATAACAAAGGCAAGAAGGGTAACTATAAAAACAAACCTGTCGATTCCATCGCAGCCTGTCTAATACTCGAGCAATACTTTAATTTGTGAGGGTCAGATCAACCCCTAGAATAGCGCTCCGCCGTCCTTTTCTTTGGTTTCTTCAAGCATCAAACCGTCGGTGCCGTCATCTTCTCCGCGTACATTTTCACTTGAAGAGTGCAATTTGATCATCAAACGCAGATCGTTTTTACTGTCCGCGTGCTTGATAGCTTCGTCGTAACTCACCAATCCTTCGTTAAAGAGCTCATAGAGTGCTTGGTCAAAAGTTTGCATGCCCAACTCTTTGGACTTCGACATGATTTCCTTAATTTCGTGAACCTCTCCCTTTTTAACCAAATCACCAATGAGTGGCGTATTGATCAAGATCTCAATCGCCGCCCTGCGGCCGCCATCAATAGTCGGGATCAGCTGCTGAGCCACAAAGGCTCGCAAATTTAGGGATAAATCCAGCAGCAATTGATCACGTCGGTCTGAGGGGAAGAAGTTGATAATGCGATCCAACGCCTGGTTGGCGTTGTTCGCATGCAGCGTCGCAAATACCAAGTGACCAGTCTCGGCGAAAGAAACGGCATGTTCCATTGTCTCCCGTGAACGAATCTCTCCAATCAGAATTACATCCGGCGCTTGGCGCAGCGTACTGTGCAGGGCGTTCTCCCAGCTCAGAGTATCTATACCCAACTCTCGCTGGGTAATGATGCAACCTTTGTGCTCGTGAACAAATTCAATGGGATCTTCAATAGTGATGATATGGCCATTACCGTATTCATTCCGGTAGCCAATCAAAGAGGCTAGCGAGGTCGACTTACCAGTACCGGTTCCACCCACAAAAATGATAATTCCACGCTTGTTCATACAGAGTTCTTTCAGAATCGGCGGCAGATGCAGATCTTCTGGTGTGGGAATATCCGTTGGGATTTTTCGCAACACCATGCCGACGGCGCCACGCTGGAAAAAAGTATTTACCCGGAAACGCCCTCCGCCCTTCTTGGAGACGATGGCATAGTTGAGCTCCTTCTCCTTGAGAAACTCATCCTTTTGCCAGTCTTCCATAGTTGCCAGAGCCATATCTCGGGTCTGAGTTTTGGTTAGCGCTGCTTTACCAACGTTGTGGATCTTGCCCTGTGCTTTTAATCCAGGTGCTCGACCTTCAGAAATAAAGAGGTCTGATCCGTCTTTCTCGATCATCAACTGCAATAAGGGTTCAATATCCATTCTTAAATTCTCTGCATAATCAGGTTGGCAATACTGCTAAAAATTATCCGGCATTTTTGCACGCTCTTTTGCTTGCTCGCGGGTAATTATTTTCTTACTAAGCAGGTCACTCAAACACTGATCCAGGGTCTGCATACCAATTTGCTGACCCGTCTGAATTGCAGAGTACATCTGCGCGATCTTGTCTTCCCGAATCAGGTTTCGAATGGCGGGCGTCGCAATCATTATTTCATGGGCGGCAACACGACCACCGCCAACTTTCTTCAGCAGGGTTTGCGAAACGACCGATCTTAAAGATTCGGATAGCATTGTACGAATCATAGATTTTTCTGCTGCCGGAAATACATCCACGACCCGGTCAATGGTCTTAGCAGCTGAGCTAGTATGCAAGGTTCCAAACACCAAGTGTCCGGTTTCCGCAGCTGAAAGCGCCAATCTGATGGTCTCCAGATCCCGCAGCTCACCCACCAGAATAATATCCGGATCTTCCCGCAAAGCAGATCGCAACGCTTCGTCAAAACCGTGAGTATCGCGGTGGACTTCCCGTTGATTCATCAAGCACTTCTTGGATTCGTGTACAAATTCGATGGGGTCCTCAATGGTAAGGATATGTTCGTACTTGTTGTCGTTGATGTAATCGATCATCGCAGCCAAGGTTGTACTTTTACCCGAACCCGTGGGCCCGGTTACCAACACGATACCGTTGGGCTGCATACAAATATCTTTAAAGATATTGCCCATGCCCAGCTCTTCCATGGTCAATACTTTCGAAGGAATGGTTCTAAAAACCGCACCGCAACCCCGGTTTTGGTTGAAGGCATTTACCCGAAAGCGAGCAAGCCCTGGGATTTCGAAGGAGAAATCTGTTTCCAACAGCTCTTCGTAGTCCTTGCGCTGCTTGTCATTCATCACCTCATAAATTAGCTGATGAACCTCCTTGTGCTCCATTGAGGGTAGGTTAATTCTGCGAATATCCCCGTCCACGCGTATCATGGGAGGAAGACCAGAAGAGAGGTGCAAATCGGACGCACCCTGCTTAACAGAAAAGGCTAAAAGTTCAGTAACATCCATCGACTAGGTTCCGCAGTGATCAGCAAAGATGCCCAGAATATCCGAAAAGATTGAGAGCGTACAAACCCGTCTTTTAAATGCGGCCCAATATGCTGAGCTTCCGCTGCTTCTTGCAGTCAGCAAAACTCGCTCAGCTGACGATATTCAGGAGGCTGCAACCTGCGGACTGATTCACTTTGGCGAAAATTATTTGCAAGAGGCGCTGCCAAAAATTGCAGCGTTGAAGAATCTCCATCTCGTCTGGCATTTTATTGGCTCAATACAGAGCAATAAGACAACCGACATCGCCAACCACTTTGATTGGGTACATACAGTGGATCGCGAAAAAATTGCCCGGCGACTATCTGAGCAGCGCCCAGAAACCTTGCCAGACCTAAACCTCCTGATTCAGATAAATATTGATACAGAAGACAGCAAATCCGGTGTTCGCGTCGAAGACCTAAGCACTCTAGCTGAGGCAATCAGCTCCCTACCTAGAGTCAAGTTACGCGGGCTTATGGCCATTCCTAAGCCACGAACCGACTATGCAGAGCAGTTAGCTGTGTGTCAGCGTGTGCGAACCGAATTCGAGCGTTTACAACAGCTATATCCCGAAATTGATACACTCTCTCTGGGCATGTCTGCAGATCTGGAAGCGGCTATTGAGGCGGGCAGTAATCTGGTTCGAATTGGCACTGATATCTTCGGCGCGCGCCCCGCTCACAATCAGGCAGAAAATTAAATTAGACTCCCTATTTCGGAAACCTAGAGAATAGATTTTTGCAAAACCAACAACCCAGCATAGGCTTTATTGGCTCCGGCAATATGGCCACAGCCATTATCAAGGGACTGCTTGAGCAGGGCTACGCCGCGGATAAGCTATTGGCCTGCGATCCATCTTCAGAGCAGCTGGAACGTCTGAATCAGGATCTCAGGGCCTTTCGCAAACAAATTCAAACCAGCACGGACAACTCTGCGGCTGGCCAATGCGAAATTTTAGTTCTGGCGGTAAAACCTCAGGTATTGCCCGAGGTCGCAAGAGATCTAAGCCAACATATTCGAAGCGACTGCCTGATTATTTCAGTTGCGGCCGGCATTAGGCTGGAGCTGTTACAGGAATATCTTGATGGTCGGGCCACGGTTCGATGCATGCCCAATACGCCGGCTCTTCTAGGTCAGGGCGCCGCCGGTCTCTTTGCCAGCGCAAATACGACTGATCAGCAAAAACTTCTGGCCAAGGGTATTTTTGACTCCGTTGGTTTAACCCAGTGGTTGGCAAAAGAGAGTGATCTGGATTTGGTGACTGCTGTCTCCGGCAGCGGCCCCGCTTATTTCTTCTTATTTATGGAAGCCATGATAGACGCTGCCGCAGAGATGGGACTGGATAGAGATACTGCCTACCGCCTGTGTGTACAAACCTGCAGCGGCTCAGCTTTGATGGCGGCTCAGGATTCTGAAATAGCAGAATTGCGCAAGCGCGTGACCAGCCCCAAAGGCACCACCGAGAGGGCCATTGCTGCTTTCGAGGAAGGCGGATTGCGCGATCTGATTCGTAAAGCTATGCAGGAGTGTGTAGAACGCTCCGAAGAAATGGCAGTAGAAGCATCAAACAAAAACCAGTAACTTAAATAGCTATACACAAAAGCTAACAAGGGATGTCGGGAATGCAAGATATTGGGATCTACGTGATTCAAACTCTAGGTGGTCTATACGCGGGAATCTGCTTGCTGCGAGTGCTGCTGCAATTTGCCCGAGCTGACTACTACAACCAGGTCAGTCAATTTATCGTTTTGGCCACTCGCGGCCCTATTCAAGTTTTGCGCCCGATATTACCCAGCTGGGGAAGGCTGGATTCAGCCGCTTTGGTTTGGGCAGTGCTGGTGGGCGTCATTGGCATTCAGCTTTCATCCTTTGTTGCCGGTTACGGTTTTGTCGGCCCAATAGATAGCCTGTCATGGGCCCTTCTCGGACTGCTGCACCTCGCTCTGAATATTGTTTTTTGGGGAATGATCGCAGTAATCGTGATTAGCTGGCTGACTTTAATGGGCGGCATGCAGATTTCTCACCCCGCGGTCAGCTTGATGAATCAAATTGTTCGACCCTTTATGGAGCCTTTTCAGAAGATACTACCCCCCTTTGGCGGCATCGATCTTTCCCCGATCCTGCTTTTTATGACCATAACAATTTTGCAAAAATTAGTTTTTGAGATGGCCGTGGGCGTCAGGCTGATTCCCAATTTTGTATTTGGCTACTAGTACCACTTGATAGAATCTCCTCCAGATCAGGCAAAATCTGGCACTGCATGGCGTTGGCAGGACCAAAGTCTAGAGCTTCTGGTATATGTGCAACCCGGCGCAAAATCCAACGAAGTGACCGGATTGCACGATGGCCGCATCAAGATTCGGCTAAATGCACCGCCAGTTGACAACAGGGCCAACCAAAGCTTGCTGGCATTTGTGAGCCAAGTCTTTCAGGTGCCCAAGTCGGCGGTAAGCATTAAGCGCGGCCAAAACAGCCGTTTAAAAACTCTCAGTATCGATAAACCAGAATTTCTACCAGCAGTATTTTTGACTCTCTAAGCCCAATGCCCATGGTTCCTGCGGCTGAATCTCAGTAGACTTCGCACCCAAATGCAACGAGAAGTAAATAGAACGACTTCAAAAGCTCGGCAATGACCAATCAAAGCTCACAAAGATCCGACGACAAAACCTCCGTCGGAGTCGTAATACCGCAATCAGTGGACATCAAAGATCCACTGAAGCTGGCCTGTGGGCAGGTGTTCAACCAATACCATTTGGTCTATGAAACCTATGGTGTGTTAAATACCGATAAAACCAATGCCATATTGATTTGTCATGCGCTTAGCGGTCACCACCATGCAGCCGGTTTCCACACCGACAACCCGCAGGAAAAACCTGGCTGGTGGGACAGCTGTATTGGCCCTGGCAAGCCCATAGATACCAACAAGTTTTTTGTGGTTGTTCCCAATAATATTGGCGGCTGCCATGGCACCACCGGACCTTCATCAATTAATCCGGAAACCAATAAAGCCTGGGGGCCAGATTTCCCTCCCCTCAGATTCCGCGATTGGGTCGATAGTCAGGCGCAGCTGGCAGATCATTTGGGCATTCAAGTTTGGGCAGCCATTATTGGCGGCAGCCTCGGCGGAATGCAGGCCATGCGTTGGTCTTTGGAGTACCCCGACCGAGTGAAACACTGTCTGGTAATCGCCTCGGCTATGAACCTCACGCCACAAAACATCGCCTTCAACGAGATGGCTCGGCAGGCAATAATCTCCGATCCAAATTTTTGCGGCGGCCGCTATCTGGATGAAGAAAAAAAACCTGTTAAGGGATTGGCTCTCGCTCGCATGATCGGGCATGTCACCTATTTGTCTCAGTCTCAACTCGAAGATCGTTTTGGTCGGGATTTGCGCGAAGGCAGCTTTGAACGTGGCAACAACAATCCGGTGCAGTTCGAAATCGAGTCCTACCTGAATTACAAAGGTGACCAGTTTGCCGAGACCTTCGATGCAAATACCTATCTCGTCATCACACGCATGCTTGATGTATTTGATTTAGCACGGGAATATAACCACGATCCTGTAGTGGCGTTCTCCAACGCCACGTGCAAGTACTTTGTCGCCTCGTTTTCGACGGACTGGCGTTTTGCGCCCGACCGCTCGAAGGAAATTGTCAACGCTCTGGTTGCGGCAAAAAAAGAAGTTACCTATGTCAACATTGAAACGGACAGGGGGCATGATGGCTTTCTGTCGAATACACCGCGCTATATCAAAGACCTAACCAGCTATCTAACTAATGTGGCTAACGAGGTCAACGAGGAGCTCTCCGGTGCGAGTTGATTTTGAGATTGTCAAAAGTTGGGTACCGGAAGGTGCCCATGTGCTCGACCTCGCCTGCGGTGACGGCACACTGATGAGCAGCCTAATGAAGGACTGCAAGGTTACCGGCTATGGTCTGGAAAATGACGAGCAGTCAATATCCGAATGTATCCAAAAAGGTGTGAGTGTTATCGAGAAAGAGCTGGTGCGGGATCTCGACAGCTTTCAGGACAACGCCTTTGATCTGGTTATCATGACGCAAGCGATTCAGGTCATGAAATATCCTGACGTTATTCTCGATGAGATGCTTCGCGTGGGTCGCCAGTGCATTGTTACCTTCCCAAATTTTGGTAATTTGGGTGCGCGTGCGCATCTTGCGCTTCGCGGCAAAATGCCAGTAACCAAGAACCTACCCTACCAATGGTTTGACACTCCCAATATCCACTTTTGCACAGTGGCGGATTTTCGTGCGCTCTGTAAAACCAAGGGTTACCATTTTCTCAACGAAGCGACGCTTGCCGAGCAGACAATCAATAAGCTCTTCAAAGATATTCGGCCTAACCTGTTCGCCGAGACTGCGATATATCACCTAACCAAAGCGGGATGAATAGATTGAAAATTAGATCCGCATTAGCGGTTGTCGGCTGTCTTGTGTTATTCGCCGTGATGCCACTGCGAGCACAAACAGATATATCCAAAGATTTTGGTGGCTATCGTGTTTATTACTCAGTATTCAATAGCAGCTTTATCACGCCGGAAGTTGCCGCGCTATATGGCCTCACTCGCGGATCGAACCGAGCAATCGTTAATATTTCCTTAATCAGAACCTCACCGCAGGGCGATTCTTTAGGTCTACCAGCTCAGGTTAGCGGAAGCGCACAAAACCTGATGCAGCAGAGCACCAGCCTGGACTTTCGGGAAATTGATGAAGGCGAAGCCACCTACTACCTGGCCTCTTTTTTATTCGATAGTGAAGATCCCCTGCACTTCAATATCGAAGTCAATCACGACGGCACAAGAGTCCCATATAAGCTTAATTTTACGCGCACGCTATACAGCGATTAATTGGTAGAAACATCTGTGCAAAAAATAGTTCTGGCATCTGGAAACGAAGGCAAATTAAGGGAAATCCAGCAGCGTCTCGGACATAAATTCGATTTTGTTACACAATCGGAATTTAAACTTGAGACGCCAGCAGAAACCGGTATTTCCTTTCTGGAAAACGCTTTTTTGAAAGCTCGCTATGTATCAGCAAAAACCGGGCTTCCCGCTCTGGCCGACGACTCCGGATTAGTGGTGGACTATCTCAATGGCGATCCGGGAATTTATTCAGCGCGTTACGCTGGGCCGGAGGCCAAAGATGAGGACAATAATTTAAAAATCCTCAGAGAACTGGCGCAGGTCCCACAAAAATCACGGAGCGCTGCGTTCCATTGCACCATGGTATTAATTTATCCGCAGCCCGAATCAAGTCCCATTATTTGCGAGGGCATATGGCGTGGAGAAATCCTGACAGAAGCAAGGGGTGAAAATGGGTTTGGCTATGATCCAATTTTTCAGCCTGAGGGGCGATATTGCAGCTCGGCGGAACTTGAGCCAGAGCAGAAGAACCGCATCAGTCATCGAGGCAAGGCAATGTCGATGCTGGTTGAGAGGTTGTCGAAAGAATAGGTTTAAACTGCCAAGCTGAGTTCGGGGGATAGAAAATGACAAATAACTTGATGAAGTTGGTTCTGGCAATACTGCTAATTGGCCTCAGCGCCTGCGCTGAAATGAATGGACAAAGACAAAACCCAGAGCATCAAGATCTTCTCGAACGTATGATGGAGCGGTCAGCTCCGAGGCTAGCAGCGGGTACCGAAGCGCCCGGATTTATGGTTGATCCAAGCTGGCCCAAACCCCTTCCAAACAACTGGACCATCGGACAGATCGGCGGTCTTAGTATCGATTCCGAGGACAATATCTGGGTCTATCACCGCGGCCGAACGGTCGCCCAAAGTTCCGCCTATGCCTCAGGCATTGTCGGCACCGATGCCGAGGGTCTGCCTGTTAATGGGCTTGGACACTCCCGACAGCTGGCAGACCGTATTGCCGGTTGCTGTGAAATTGCACCCGCCGTTCTCAAATTTGATCCAGCAGGGAATTTACTCGCCTCCTGGGGCGGCCCACAGGATCCGGGATTTCTGGAAATTCGTTGTCGGGAAGAAGATGGATGTATCTGGCCAGGTACAGAGCACGGCATATATGTTGATCACAATAACTTTGTCTACCTATCCGGGAACGGCCCTGCATCCAGTGGGCGCTTCCCTTGGGAGGCAACTCACGGCGCCGATTCTCATATTCTTAAATTCAGTGCCGAAGGCGAATTTATCTTTCAAATCGGCTTTGCCGGTGTCGATACTGCGGATAGTGAAAACATAGATGGTGGACCGAATGGAACGCCTCAACCTTTCCGGGTTGCAGATATGATGGTCGACTCGGAAACCAATCAGATGTATGTCGCCGATGGTTACGGCAATAGTCGTGTTCTTGTTCTGGACGCCGCAACTGGGTTGCATATCCGCCACTTTGGTGCCTATGGCCAAAACCCTGTTGCAGACCCCTCAAACGTCCCTAGCGACCCCTACTACGCCGGCGCTTGGGTTGAGGACTACAACAGTGGCAATACCAAACCTAATTTTTTCCGCTCCCCCCTGCACTGTACCGAGTTGAGTAAGGATGGGCTGCTTTACGCTTGTGATCGCGGCAACAATCGAATTCAGGTTTTTGATGTCCAGACGGCTGGCCGTGGCCAATGCGCAAATCCCGATGGCGAAACAGGCCTATGCGGCTTTATTGCGGACATTCCTGTCGCGCCATATACCGCCGGCGGTACAGTTGTATCCGTGGCATTCTCCAGCGACGCCGAGCAAAGCTGTATCTATGCAGGCGATCTCACCAATGGCACTTTTTACATAATCAACCGCGAAAATCACACAGAGTTGGATCGCATTGGTAGAGCTGGAAGACAGGCTGGAGAATTCCACTGGCTACACATATTGGCGACGGATTCCGAGGGCAATATTTATACAGGAGAAGTAGATACCAACCCCCGCATTCAGAAATTTATCCGCTACGGATCAGAGTCTTGCAGTGGGACTGGCTATACCGACATCGGAGCCTATGAGCGCAACCGTTAGTCAACATCCGTCTGTTTGGCGACCTTGTGTTGGTCGTCGCTTAGCCCCAAGTGCCAATAGCTGCTGGCATAAATCTCGTCACGCTGTACACCCTTTTCCAACTTCAAGTAGCGCCGGATAGCTCGCGAAGCATGGAATTCTCCGGCAACCCAAATTGAGGGTTTGCCAGATAAAAACTCAAATTCTTTGACCTTGTCCAACAGCGGCAAATCGTCTCGGCTGGCCTGTGCGTTTACAATCCAGTGAACTTCAACGCCTTCCGGAACATTAAGCTTCTGTTTGTCTGAACCGGAAAGCACTTCGATGGCTACATATCCCTTGGCGTGATCGGGAAGCTGTTCAATATTTACGCTAATTGCTGGTAGAGCCGTCATATCACCAGCGATCAAAAACCAGTCTGCGCTAAAATCAACGAGCTTCTTGGCACCCGGGCCAACTACCGAGATCTCCTGTCCAACCTCGGCCATTTCAGCCCAAGCGGAGGCGGGACCGCCATCGGCGTGCAACATAAAATCCAAATGCAGAGTTTTTGTATCAGTATCAAATTGGCGAACGGTATAGCTGCGACGCACCTCTTCACCCTTATGTTGAAGCAACAACTTCACGTAGCCACTCTCTTGCCCTTCTGGAAAATCTTCGAGATCAGCACCAGCGAGACTTATGCGGCGCATATTGGGCGTTAGTTCTCGAATTGCGCTAACTCTGAGAAGACGTGGAGTCTTGTTGCGGGTAGAGCTAGAAGCTTCAGCCATTGTTTCGTGTGAACCTAGGAAGGTGATCTGGGTATTTTCCGGTATCTAGACGGATTCTCAAAGCTTGATTGCGGTTGCCTCACGAATAGCGTGCAAACTTTCTTAAACAAAGGCACCAAAAGATGCTGCTAACATCCCTTCCGGAATTCAATATTCAGTTGCTGAGAAGATATAAGAAAAGCAGCCGCGAGATATGTAAGGGGGAATACTATGAAACAGAGAATTTCTGGAAACCGCAGGATAGGCTGGGCAGCAATACTAGCGCTAGTGCTCCACTCAGCAACAACAGTTGCACAGACAGATTCGCTGCCTGAGGCTATTGCCAACGGCCCCGCCGTTACGCCAATTATGGTCTCACTCCCGCTGCAGCAGGCTAGCGCCATTGTGGATGAAGCCTTGCGGGTGGGAAGAGCTGAGTCGATGCTACCCCTAACCGTGGTGGTGCTGGACGCCGGCGGTCACATGGTCGCGGTGAAAAGAGAAGATGGCTCCGGCATATTCCGAATTGAAGTGGCCAACGCCAAGGCATATGGCGCTCTGGGGATGGGTGTCTCAACAAGACTGATGGGGCAAAGACTGGAGAACAGACCGGTCTTTGCAGCTTCACTAAATGGTCTTTCAGACGGCCAGTGGGTGCCAGTTCCAGGTGGTGTATTGATTCGAAATGAACAGGGTCAGATTATCGGATCCCTAGGCATAAGCGGCGACACTTCAGATCGTGACGAATTTGCTGCCATCAACGCGGTCTGGGCTGTCGGCTATTATCCGGAACCCCTTGAACCAAATGAAAGTTGGCGTGACTCTCATCTTTAAATACTCTCATCTTTAAACAAAGCAAAAACACGAAAAGGAATGACCATGAAAACCAATCTCTCAATCACCGCACTTATTACGGTCAGCTTTTCGCTTTTTGCCTGCAGTAGTGGCGAAAACGCCGAAATTGTTGCATCAGCCTCATCAATTGAAGTGCCCAAGACGCAGATGGCGATGGTGCAAATCGGCAATGGTGGCCCCGAGGTGCTTCACTACCAAAGCGTCCCAGTGCTGGAGCCAGGCGAGGGTGAAATATTGATCAAAGTAGTGGCCGCGGGCATCAATCCCATTGACTGGCGCAACCGCGAAGGCGGTGGTCGACCTCCTGGTGGTGCAGCTGCGGGTGGAGGCCCTAATAACGCTGGAGGCTCTCCTAACAACGCTGGTGGCCCTGCGGCAGCCGCTCCGGCTAACAGCATTCCGGGCGGTGACCTGTCGGGCATTGTCGTCAAGCTTGGAGAGGGGGTAACCAACCTGCAAGTGGGCGATGCTGTATTCACCAAACTGGCTAATGGCCAAGGCAGATTGAACGGCGCCTATTCGGAATACGCCGTTGCACCGGCAGGCAATACCAACCTAAAACCCTCAGATCAGACTTTCGCAGAAGCTGCCGGCTTGGGCACGGTTGGAGTCACTGCACTACGCACGATAAGACACGCCAATGTCAGCGCCGGTCAGCGCGTCTTTATCAATGGCATTGCTGGCGGCATAGGTTCCTCCGCCGCCCAGTTCGCTCTCGAGCGCGGTGCCTATGTCTTGGGTACAGCCTCCGGAGGGCACCATGAATATCTGGAATCCATCGGAGTACAGGAAGCCATCAACTACCGCGAGGTGCAATTTGACCAGATAATCGAAGAACCGGTTGATGTTGTTATCGAAACGGTAAGCACCGCAACTGCCAATCAGGCACTAAATATTCTTAAGCCGGGCGGCCAGCTGGTGAGTATCGCCGGCGCTGCGGATCCGGCGCTGTGTGAGGCCAAAAGTGTGAACTGCTCTCGTATTGGCGGTGAGTTTGGCTGGCCAAACACGGAAATGCTGGCAGCTGTTGCGCAACTCGCTGAAGATGGTCACTACCGGTTAAATGTGGATACTACTTTCCCCTTGCAAGAAGCCGGTGCCGCTCAAAATTTAAATCACAATGTGGGAACACGCGGCAAAGTAGTCTTAGTAGTGGATGCTGAATTGGCGTTTCAAAAATAGTCTCTGAGCCAGCGACTTTGTCGCTGGTGAGCAGTAAATACAGCCAGTCACTATTGAATCGAAAAGCCCGCGACAAACGCGGGCTTTTTTTAACCTGAAGAAGCAGAATTAAATTACAACTATCTTTTCCAAATATCGCAGCCTCGACAGTAATATATTGCGGAATTGGCTCTCTTATCAGTCATCTTTGCTATGAGGCTCTTGTGAATTGCTTCAGTAGATCGCAATAAACAGGCGAAACCGCTTGTCCCAAACAAACAAGAAATAGACAAAAAAATAAAAAGTAGCCTGAGGAAAGATAAACACCAAATTACTGCGCGCTGACCGACTAATTGCCGGTTGCGAGCAAACAAACTATTTTAGTCCCCTCCGAATACGCCCGGGCGTCAAACCCCAGGTTATATTCGCCACGCCTCTAGCTAAACTGCCAGAGGCGTTTTTTTTGTCCGTTCGATTTGTCGAGGGATAGGTCGGAATCGCCAAAAATAAATTCCTTTTACCTCAATTGTTTCCTATCCTCTGTGCTTAACAATTAGCCGGGGCTTGCTCTCAATAACTGCTTCCAAACTCTGGATTGCGCCAAAGCAACCTGGACCGTCAACGCTCTAAATGGGGAATTTAATATGATCAAGCTTTATCACGCAGGCCTAAGTGTCTGCTCCATCAAAGTTCGTTTGGGGTTGGCCGAAAAAGAACTGGAATGGGAAAGCTGCCCAGTCGATATCCGCATTGGTGAGCAATACAATCCTGAGTATCTCAAATTGAATCCCAATGCTGTAGTGCCTACGCTAGTGCACGACGATTTTGTCGTCATCGAGTCCAGCATTATTCTGGAATATCTGGACAGTCTCAGTGAGCACAATATGCTGATGCCTGACAGTACCAGGGCAAAAACTCTGGCCCGTATCTGGTTATTGAGGTGTCTCGATATTCACGCTGCCATCAATACCATGACCTTCTCAACAGTGAACCGGGAAAAGATACTTTCTGCACAGACTCCGGAGCAGATCGAAAAAAGCATCGACGCCATGCCAAACCCCTTAGCCGCTGCAAAACGCAGGGATTTACTCACCAATGGTATTGCTTCCTCGCACCTGTTTGCCGCATTTTTTACACTGCAGCGCCTCTTTGAGGATATGCAAAACACACTGATTACAACGCAATGGATGACGGGCGAAAGCTATGGAATCGTTGACACCGCATTGCTCGCCTATGTTGACCGAATAGATCGACTGGGTATGGCTGGACTCTGGCAAGAAAAAACGCCAGCGGTTGGCGACTGGCTAACTCAATCCAAAGCTCGCCCAAGTTATAACACTGCGATCGATCCCTTTATTAACCAACAAGAAACTGAGGGCGCGCGCAAGATAGGCGATTCGCTTTGGCCAGAAGTGGAAAAACGCTGGCAGGGATTCTTAAAGGCCTGAATTGGGGGATAGAAACTGGCGATTTTTGAGCTATGGCAATCAACAACAAATAACTGAGCTTGTTACTTCTTAACGACTAAGGCTCAGAAGTATTGGATATGATGTCTAAACAAAACACAGCTCGGGGAATTCAGATGAAAAATAAGCTATGGACATCAATATGGCTCGTGATTGGCTGTCTCAGTCTAGTCGCCTGCGATGCGCAGGTTAACGAGAACAGCGCAGAGACTGCTCATAATCCTGCAAATTCAGTGGCATTAGTCACCGGAATTACCGGAAACCAGGGTGGCGGAGTTGCCGCAACATTGCTTGAAAAAGGCTACCAGATTCGCGGGTTAACCCGGGATCCAAGTTCGGCTGAGTCCCAGTATTGGAGAAATCTCGGGGTCGAGATGGTACAGGGTGACTTCGCAGACTACGACAGCATTGATGCGGCCTTGGTCGACGCGGATTATCTATTCATCAATCTTAGCGAGCAGGTACCCGACTACATCGAGGCCAGCAAACACATTCTCGATTCCGCTCAAAAAGCCGGGGTGAAGCACCTCGTCTATAGCAGTAATACCCGCTCGAACCCCGACTTGGCTGCGCCGGCATCCAAGACCGAGATTGAGATTTACTTACGGGAAAGCGGCTATTCCTACACCACCTTGCGGCTGCCACAGATGATGAGCAATTTCGTTCGTGATCGTGATATGCAAAATATCCTCAGAAATGGCGTGGTTGGCAGAGGTTCTGAAAGCGCCACTCTGGCCTACTTTGCCCCCGATGATCTGGGGCTGCTCGCTGCAGCCTCCTTTGCTGACACAGCGACCTGGGATGGCCGTGAGGTTAGTCTGGCGGGAGATGAGTTGACCGATAAAGAATTAGTCGCACTTCTTAGTGAGTTATCCGGTCTTGATATCAAGTACACCCCTCCCCCCGCTGAACCAGATGCTCGCTGGCTCGCTAATCAGGGCCTGAGTTTTGATACGGAATTGCTGAATCGGGAATTTCCGGAGATTATGACGCTGCGAGAGTATCTGCAGCAAAACGATTACGGCGAGAAGCTTAGAGCGATGTCTTTACTGCCGCTTCCTCCAGAAACAGAAGACAGACGGCGCGGTGGCGGATAAACAAGCGGGAAAGTCAGCCAAACAAGCGTGAAGCGTCGCTATCCATTTTTGTGGTCATAGGTGGTTCTTCGCGCTTCGCTAGAGCTGTAAAAACTTGATACAGGCCGGTCTGCGCACATCTGCCGTGGCGCCGGTCGGCGTGATCCGCCCACTTTGGGCATTGACCGCAAAGGTACTGACCTGATTAGAGCCCTGGTTTGCCACCATCAGATAATTACCCGTTGGGTCGAAGGTAAATCCGCGTGGAGTTGCCCCGCCGCTAGGCACAATATCAACCAGTTCCATCAGGCCGTTGGATTCATCGATACGGTGAATTGAAATACTGTTATGTCCTCTATTGCCGGTATAAACAAAGTTGCCGTTGGGGTGCAATTTAATGTCTGAGGGTATATTCCGACCATCAAAATCCTGTGGAACACTCGCCACCGTTTGGATGTGTTGGATGTCGCCAGAATTGGAATCAAAGCGGAACGACGCGAGGCTCGATTCCCTTTCGTTTGACACAAAAACTAAAGAGGCACGCGGATGAAAAGCTGAGTGCCGCGGAGCAACGCCTTCTGCTACGGGAAAATGTTTGGCATCCTCGAGTTTCATTTCGGCTTTATTCAAGCGGTAGGTGTAGAGGCGGTTGGCGCCCTTATCAGCGACCAGGATGCGTTCATTGGTTGCGTCGAATGCAACCGAATGAGCGTGCGGCCCGCGCTGTGAAGCGACTCCAGGTACGCCCGCAACTCGATCCAAAATAGCCACGTCAGATGCAGGAGCCAATGTGCCATCTGCGTTTATCGGAAAGACTGCAACTGTGGCATCGTCAAATACTCTCTCGACTTCCGGTTCGCCATTGCGAATCACTACTCTGGTAGATGCTTCATAGCCGGCGTGATTGCTCGCCAGCAAGAGTTTTCCACTCGAGTCAATTACGATCATCGCCGGATTGACACCCATCGAGGCTTGAGTATTTAAGTGAGTCAGAGATCCATCGCCGGGGTTGATGGCAAAGGACAGAATTCCGCCTCCGGCACCTGCCACATCATGCAAATCACTGACTTCCTCAGTGCTATACAAAAACCGACCATCTGCAGATATCGTCAAGTAACCCGCATTTAAATCCTCGAACTCCGGGCCTGTGTGGCTCCGAAAACTTAGAGACCCATCTTCGCCCACTTCAAACAGGCTGATACCGCCACCACCGCCTGTACCAAATCCATTTGTACCAAGAGCCCATGAGCCCACATAGGCGTATGTCTTGTCGAAGCTTCGACCTTGCCCCAAGACACCCTGTGCCGCAAAACCAGCGGCAGCAAGTGCAATAAATTCTCTTCTGGATATTCCGGCTGGCATAAGTACTACCTCCTATCGCAACAGAACCAATTACTAGTCAACCGGTTTGAAGCGTTGTATACGCCGACCATAATCGGTTTCGGCCACATAGATATTGCCCTGTGAATCAACTGCAATTGTATGGCCATGGGTGAAATTGCCAGCATAGTGGCCGGGACGACCAAAGCTTGTCAGGAGCTCGCCGCTGACATGATCCAGCACATGCACCTGCTCGTTGCGGCCATTCATTACATAGAGATACTTCTGTTCAGGGTCTACCGAAAAGTCCAGAGACCAAACCGTACCCCGGACATCGGGCAATGTATCTGTGCCAGTGCGAACCCAAATATTGCGGACAAATTCACCCTGCTTGTTGAATACCTGCACTCGGTCACCCTGACGGTCACAGACATAAACAAGACCTTCGTTACTCAGGGTAATGCAGTGAACAACTTGCGCAAAAGCACCCGCAACGCCGGCTTGCATTTCTGCGGCTGTCGCCTGCCGCCCCCACTGACGCAAGTAGTTGCCCTCACTATCGAAAACAACAACACGTTTATTCCCATAGCCGTCGGATACATAAATATCGCCATTGTCAGGATCAACTGCCATATCGGAGGGACGGAATAATAATTCGGTGCTTGAGTTCAAGGGATCACCGGTAAGGGAACCGTCAGAGGTATCAAAGGCGCCTCTGGTGCCAATCTGCATCAACAATTCACCGCCGTGACTGTATTTTTGAATAACCGCATCGGCGTTACCTGCAACGTACAAATTATTGTCGGAATCAAAGACGCAGCCATGTATCGAAGCCGGCACAACATCTGGGTTACCAAAAGAATTAATCAGGTTACCCTCGATATCAAACACCAGTATGGGCGGTCCTGCCTGAGCTTTTTCCATATCCTCATCGGTAAGATTACGGCGATCAACCACCGCGATATGGTCGTGAGAATCAACACAAGTGCCGCCCAGTTGACCGTTAATCCAACCCTCTGGTAGAGGTTTTGGCCAACTCGCATCTACTTCAAACTGCGTCCCACTCTGCGCCAAAACAGGCGCACTAAACATCGTTTGCAATGCAAATATCGACAGTGAACTGATAACTAATCTGATCATAAAATCCTCTCTTAACTATAGATTTTGTTTACTCTGGCCCGCCCGGGCCGGTGTATCTGAGAACTCGCAAACCCGCAGAGGCATCAGCTACATAAAGATGACCAGCTTCGCCTATCAGTACGTCATAGGTGTGTGAGCCCGTATATTCCTGTCGCCCGACCTCAAAATCTTTGTCGATGCTGTAGCGGTAATAACCCACTTCCACAAGGTTGGTTGGATCGCTGATATCAATCGCACGCACGCCCATGCCATACCAGGCCATAAAATAGAGATCGGTACCCCAGGGATTGCCGAGATGCGAAGAGGCCCCGATGGTTAAGGGCTGCGAGGTCACCACGATACGATATTGGGACGGATCCGAAGCCTGTTGCGGATTCTCTTCATCACAGGCCATATTTTGATCCGTTAAAAAATGAGAAATAATTTTGGGATTGGCCTCATCACTAATATCAAACATGCGCACATGCCCATAGGGGCAGGTGAAGTACTCATCAGACATGATCAGCAAGTTATCTCGTCCGGGAATCAGCTTGGCCGAATGCGCATTGCCACAGCCCGCCGGCTGCCCGCCTGCCGCTCTGGTACAGGCCTCGATATCGGGATTGGTTGGATCGGCATCTGGCAGCAGATAATCCATGCGGGAGATAAATTTTGGATCAGTCTTATCGCTAATATCCATGATCACCAGACCCGCCTGATGGTATGAGAGATAGGCACGAGTCCCCTCTTCATTCATGGTGACGTAGTGCATGCCTACGTGTTTGGTCCATTTACCCTCATCGTTTTTCACCACAGGGAAGGTAAAGCTTTGATGTTCCCAATCGCGAATAGCATCTTCTTCAGGAGTTTTCTGGCCCGGCACCCACCACTTACCGGTCTCTTTGGGGTTCCGTGGGTCGCTTACATCAATAATCACAAATATCTTGCCGATAAACCCCTCGTATTCCGAGCCTACGTAAATATGGTTACCCCTAAAATTAAAGTGATGTACGCCACCGCTATCCGGGTAGCGCCCGGTATCGGGGTTGGGTGGCGAAGTTGGTGCCTGCCAATAGGAAAGAAATTCTGGGTTGGCGGGATCTGATACATCGTAAAACTTGACGCCGTGGTTGGTGTCCTGGACAGCACTGCCGGAGCGATAACGCTCCTGATTTACTCCAATAATATTGCCCGGTCCCTTTTGCACATAGTGGCTGTGGGTATTCCAACCGGGGTCCCAGCAGGCCGGGGCTATTTCGCCCGCCGCAATCTGCGGATCCTGCCAGTCCACCATGCAAGGAGACTGCGTAGGTAAATTGGGGAAGGCGTAATCGTTGGACCAAACCACATGCTCTTTTGGGGGCGAGGGTGAGAGCTCGCGATCATAGGTGTAGACGGTCGCCAGCCGCACCGGCGTGTTTGGATCGGAGAGGTCCACAGTGGAAAAACATCGATCTGACCCGGGTATATCAGGTGTCAGGGTAGATGGGTCATAACATCCCGAATAGAGAATATTGCCATCTGGGCTTGGCCAGGGACCAAGCTTTGCGTAGGCACCCACATCAATTTGGCCATCTGCGGTAACTGCTGTACCGATACGCTCAAAGTTCCAGGCATCTTCGCCGGTGGCTCTTAAAGAGTTTTGCACCTCTGACACTTCCGAAACCTGCGACATATCCGCCGTGGCTGTTGATTCGACTGTTTCGGGCGAATCGGCACTGCAGGCGACAATCAGAGTTAGGAGGCACAGCAGCCAGATCCTAAATACTGCTATAGGTAGTCTTAAATTTTGAAAGGATTTCATTAGTAACTGCCTCCTTATTGTTCCAGTGGAAATACTCGAAATGGCGACCAGTCCATACCGTCGGGTCCGGCTATGCCAAAGGCCAAGACCTCAGGCTCCGCCATAGCTTCCATATCAAAGATCTGAATATTTTTTAGCGTGGGGTCACTGACAAACAGCTGCTCGCCCCGTATAAAAATGCCGAAGTTCCCGGCACCGGGCTCGCCGTCACGAATGGGTATTTCTCGCAATACTTCCCGTGATTCCAAATCATAGATCCGCGCGTACTGCGGCAACATAGAGCCAGAGGCTCCGTTTGGCACCGCTACTCGACCCGCCGCACTCATCTCAATACGACCAGCCAGGGGTCGTGCTTCGATCTGACCCACTACTTGAAGTGAATCTGCGTCAATAATAGAAATAGTGGAATCCAGCCTATCTGAAACCCAAATTTCACTGCCGTCCGGAGAAACGGCCAACCCTTCGGCGCCGGCACCGGTGGGAATCACAGTGGGTGGTCGATCTTGATCTAGATAGATCACCGATAATGTGCCCTCGGCACCACGGCTGGTGACATAGGCTCTGGAACCGTCCGGACTTATACGCACCATATGACCCTCACGACCACCGGTGGCATAGGTACGCACAACCTGAAGCGTCCAAGTGTCAATCAGGGCCAGCTCATCAGAATCCTGCATAGTGGCCAGCGCATGGCGGCTATCAGGCAAAAACAGAGCGGTATGGGGGCGTGAATCCGGGCCGAGATCAATTCGACCAACAATACGGGCATTCACAATGTCGATAAGTACAACATGACGACCGGGAGCGGGATTTGGGCCGTATTCTCCCGTTAACGCCCAACGACCGTCGGGAGATACATGAACCTCGTGGGGAACAAAGGGACCAATGGGCAATCGAGCGATTTCCACCTTGGTCGCGAGATCGATCATTGAAATACTGCCGCCAACCCGATTGGCTACCAGCAAGGTACCTTCCTGCGCAAAACTACCAGCGCAAAGGCTGAGCAAGACAACGGCTTGGCAAAACCGCCTAAAGATTCTTTTGATCACGAATAATCCCCCCGAATTATTTTTCCCGAATGAATTTGTCATTCTGTGCCGTTATTTCGACCCCTACGATCTTAGCTCAAGAAGCGACGGCTGGCTCGTCTATTAGATAAACCTTGCCCGATGATACTTTCTTCTCCCAAAATGGGTTAGCTCGGACGCTACCTACACACAAAAATTAATCCGGGGAGAAAAATGAAAATCCGAATATATTCCATGGTCGCGCTGCTGGGTGTTGTTTGTTCAGTTCCCACATGGGCAATATGTCCCATCACTGGCGATTCCAATGTTCAGCTGCAAATTCTGGGATCCGGTGGCCCCAATGATTCCGGTGGCCGCGCTTCATCCTCCTATGTTCTCTGGGTTGACGGGGTGGGTCGCATACTGGTGGATGCGGGCAGCGGTACCAAGGTTCCTTTTCATACCTCGGGTGCCAATTTCAACGACATTGATTTGGTGGCCCTTAGTCATTTTCATCCAGACCACTCAGCCGAACTTCCCGCATTGCTGTGGACATCTGGTGGAGATTTCAGAATTTCAGGGCCTTCGGCCTCAGAACAATTCCCCTCTCTGGATAGCTTTTTAGAAAGTTTATTTGGTGAGGGTGGCGCTTTTAATATTGTTTCAGGCCGCCTTAATCTCGACCCCATCACAGTAGATGTCAGCAGCAATGCAACAACCGAGATATGGCGTGATGGCGATATTCTGGTTCAGGGAAGGAGCGTTCCCCACGGCACGGTTCCGGCCGTCGGCTATCGCGTCGATGTCGGCGATTACAGCATTGCCTTTACCAGTGACCAAAACGGCTCCGACCCATCCTTCAGCGAATTTGCCAAGGACGTGAATGTAATGGTTATTCATATGACAGCCTCTGAAGACTCAACAGGAGGCACCGCTCTCCTACACGCAAAACCCAGTGTTTGGGGCCAGATGGCTGCGGCGGCAAATGCAGGACATGTTGTAGTCAGCCACATAAGCACCGGATCACCACAGGTATTGAATGCCAATCTGGCCGTCCTGCGCGACAATTATTCAGGCTCGGTTACAGTTGCCGAAGACCTGACCTGTGTCGAAGTGATATAAGTTAACTATCCGATAAGTTGGTAGGAGGATGCGATGCGCCAAATACACAAACAAATGAGTCGACGCCAGATTTTGGCCGGTGGTGCAGCAGCACTGATGCTTTCCCCAGCCGCTTTTACACAATCATTTCAGCCGAGGTTTAGACCCGTCCCTACCCAATACATCGCCGCTTTGGGTGATCCACTAGCGCGGTCCGGTAGCAACGCTGAGGAGTGGGGGTTATGGCGGCTAGACCCCGGTCCACGAGGTGTTTATCTGGACGACTACGACAAATTGCAGGCCAGGGGCGGTGTCGCTCCGGCAAACTGGACTCTCAACAATGAAGATTGGTGGCTGGAAGAACACGGCCTAATTATGGAAGCTCCTGAATTCCCGCTCACTCCAGGCTTTTATCAAGTCACAGGTGGTCGTGAAGTTGAGGCCGTGCTGACCGTTCATGCCAAAGCCAGCGACGGATCTCAATATTGGGAACTCAATAACAATGCGTCGATCTATGATGTGACCCACCTGCGTTGCCGTTCCGGTCGCTATACCTCAACCAGCGGTAACGGATCTTGCTCGCCGGAGAATGCAAAACAGTCAGATTTTCCTGTCAATCCGGGTGCAGAGATGCCCGCTGTTGAGGGTTGTGAGAAACAGGATTACTGGGTTCTTATCGTGACGGCGATCGCAGAGTTATAGATGGTAGCGGCGCGCACGCCCAGAAAAAGGTAACGAAGTCTGGCTGGAATATTAAATGGGTATGCTATTTTTTGGGCGCGCCGGTCTAAACTGATAGTTCGGTAGAGATTAAAGGGCGCGGTTTCTGGACAAAACTCGCGCCCTCATCAGTATTAATCCTAACCAACAAGCTTATCTCGCTCTCACCGAATAGGTCGTTTCAACTTCGCCATCAACCGTATAGCAGGCTGAAGAGCCATCGAGGCAAGAGGTATCCTGCACCGATTTGCGGTATTCGACCTTGGCAGTTTGCTCGCCATCTTCAACTCCGGCGTTGACAGTAACCAAAACAAAACCCGAGTTGGCATCAACCTTGGTATCAATTGCAGGTACTGCATTGGTTGTATCGTAGTTGTACTCACTGGCGCGACTGATAGCGTTTTGAAATCCGTCACCCGAATCACTTGGCTTGGGAACTTCTTGGTAAACGATACCATTCGGGTGTGGCTCGGATACGTAGAGATGATCGTGACCGTGGAAAACCACCTGAACACCCGCTTCAATCAGCATGTTCTGAATCGGGCCATGGACAAAATCAGGGCGGTATTTATCAAACTCGTAGGTGCAGTTGCTGCCATCCTCGCCATTAACGCTGGCACGAATATCAAAATCTTGCGGATGAATAATGTCTTCCTGCAAATTTCTGGCGACGGAGGCGTCCACAATGTTTGGCAACTGCTCTGTGCAACCACCCCACTCGTAATAATTGGCGACAAGAGCACCACCGCGTTCACTGCCCTTACTATTCAGATAGCCACCAACAAGGTTGTGCATAAAGACAAATTTGAAGGGCACCTCGGCGTTTTCTTCCAAGGTGTCGTGCAGCCAGTTGTACTGGGTTAAACCCAGTGATTTGTTCCACTGTCGTGGCGCATCACGACCGGCGGGAACTTCTTCCCACATGGGATCGAGCACGATAAACATCGCATCGCCCCAGACAAAGGAATAGTAACTCTCGTGACATACACCTAAACCCGAGTCTAGCTCTAAGCTTGCACTGTAGAAGCTGTTGTCTTGGGTTTCACAGCTGTTTGGTGCTGGGAAAAGATCATGACGTGCATTGTTGCCCCAAAGCGCCGGCGAATAATCCGGGCCATTGCCGTTTGGTGAAATAAACTTACGCACTTCAATTTCGTGATTTCCCACCGCAAAAAACAACGGCATGGTATTGGCAGCTGACGCAAACAGGCTGCGCAGATAGACGTAGTCACCGCGCACTTCTTCCTGAGTTACAGGCAAGTTGCGCAAGACCATTGGGGACGTTGAGGGATCTTCATCTTTCAACTCCTCATACAGCGCGACCTGGGATGCATATAGGCCTCGAGCGAGGTTCTTTTCCGACATAAAGGTGTCGCCCAGATCAATTAAGAAATCTGCACCAGAAGCGGCGGTATTTGCCATGGTGACGGCGTACATATCTTCATTGGCGCCTTCATTTTGATTCTCATGGTCTGGATGGGTTTCATCAAAGCGAAACAGCGAACCCAGATGCGGATCGGCTTGCACCGCAAAGGAGAAAGTTGCACCTGTACTTCTTGCAGTATGGAAACTGGCTTCCTCTGAAATTTGAGCCCTACCTTCACTGTCCATATAGCTAATCTGATAGATATAACGGGTATCTGGATTCAGGTTCTGCAGATCGTATTCGTGCGGCACACACTTAGCGATTGAATCGACGTCATTCGAATGGTTGAACTCAGCTTCAGATTCCGCGCGGTAATTAAAGCTAACATCAGTTAGATTTTCAGTGGTCAGGATGGAAACCCCGATGGAGGAATCCGTCGGGCGACCAAGAATAACGCTGCGCTTCAGGAATTCTTGGGCAGAAACTCCTTGGAAGGGTTCCAGCTCGGTGGCGATACTTGGGTAAATACTTGGGTCATCCGCACAGAGAAAGGGAATACGAGCACTGTGAGAGTTGCTCGGCGGCACGTTAGCCGGATTCTGGGGAGGCTGGGCCAAGCTATCGCTTAGCGGTGCCAGATACAGAGTTAAGGCACTCAGTGCAAAAAATATTGGCTTGCAGCCAGGGAGCATCTTCGATGTCATGGAACTTCTCGTTAATACATTAATTACGAATTTTCCCACCGGTTTGTGTGATTTTGGTGGGGGTTATTTTAACAGTTGTAAAACCGGCGAGGTTAGGAAAACCTCAATGACTCCGACTAACAAAAAAAAGGGCCGCCCAAAGGCAGCCCATCTATTAGTCGATTTTACTGAATAGCCTAGCTATTCAACTCAGACGTACAGTCGTAGGGCTGCATTTCTGTACCGGGAACATAGCGCCAGTACTTGGAATCTGAGCTGCCACCACCAACTGCACTTCTCGTGTAATCCACGTATTCACGGTCGGCACGCATCTGGAAAGTTTCTGTGTAACGAGCGTTAGGCGAATTACTAACCTTGGTTGTGGTTACAACCAGCTTGTCACCTTCCCAAACACCTGTGGAATAACCAGTAAGGCTAAGCTCGGCGGCACTATCGTCGTGCATATCCGTCATGTGGAAAGTCCGAACCATATCGTACTCTTCCAAGCGCAACTGAATATTTTCGCCTACCTGGCTGAACTCAATGGGGTAAGGGTTACCCATTGCTTGGGGCATAGCCTTAGGGGTGCACTCATAGGTTTCGATGGAGTAATTGGGGTCTATGCGAGGAGGTGGCGGAGGGCGATTTGCACGTCCCGCTTCTGCTGCCGCAGCCGCATCAGCTGCCGCTCGTGCCGCCATCGCATGACTGCCTGGATCACCGTAAATAGTATTCCAAACGGCAAATATAGATTCAGGGCGTTTGTTGATGTCTTCTTCATACACTCGACCACTCAAAGCATCCGTATCACCAAAAACCTTGTCAGCCTCCGCAACCCAGTGCGGCTCGGCATCGCGGAGAAAAATCAACTCATCGCCATTAGGCAGGAGTGCATTGTTCATGTACAGACCTGTATCGCTCTGACGTGCAGCCCAGCCAGCGGCTTTAATTGTGGTGCCGATCGACATCATCTCTTTTTCTACATGCATACGAGTCAACATGGCAACAGAGCTGCTCTCTAATAACCACTCTTGCTCAGTTGGCAAACCCTGATCAACGATTACACCAACACGGATATGTGGATTTGCCCAGGTAAGGGAAGAGACTACGCCTTCAATCTCAATATAAGGATCGTCAACAAAATAGCCTGAGGCCCAACTGTGGTGAGCAGCGGCCGGCAAACTTACCAGCAGTGCAGCGACCAATACACAAATCATCTTCTTCATACTTCTCTTCTCCTAGAATTTCCTTTGATTGCGCTTGTGGCCTCTATTTAAGACTTTCAAATGCACATTCCAACTTGGCCGAAGTATAGACACAATTCGGCAGTATTTCTGTAAACTTTTCTTTGGATTATGGAGCGAATTTAAGCTCGCTAACACTCGATTTCAGAGTCTATCTGCGTATCTTTGACAGCAAACGTAAGATCTCCAGATAGAGCCAGACCAGTGTCACTATCAAGCCAAAGGCACCATACCATTCCATATACTTGGGGGCACCGGCTTCGGCACCGTTTTCAATAAAATCAAAATCCAGAACAAGATTCAGTGCAGCGATTGTGACAACAACCAGACTGAAGATAATGCCGAAGGTACCGCCCTCATGAATAAAGCCAATTGGCATGCCAAACATGCTCAGTACGATGTTGACCATATAAAGCAGAAAGATTGCGCCGGTGGCAGCAACTATGCCCAGTTTGAAATTCTCGGTGACCTTTATCAATCCACTGCGATAGGCAGCCAGTAAACAAAACAGGGTGCCAAAAGTCAGGCCAACTGCCTGCAGCACAATGCCGGGGAACTGAATTTCATAGAATGCGGAGATACCACCAATTGCCAAGCCTTCAAGCAGCGCATAAATGGGCGCGGTAACCGGTGCCCAAGTCTTTTTGAATATGGTTATCAGAGCAAATATTAATCCGCCAATTAGGCCACCCCACATCAGAGGCAATACAGCGCTGGCGTCGCCCGTCTTGAAAAACTGACCCCAGGTGTACCCAGCCGTAATCAGCAGCAAAGCCAACAACATGGCAGTTTTATTTACTGTGCCAGAGATCGTCATCCGGTCGCTATCTACCGCGCCGGAAAAGTCTTCAAATGATTTGTTGGAGAGTGTCGGATTGCCTGAACGCATAGCTGTGCTGCCCTATAATTTGTGTTGTTTGATTGTCGCCTTAGCAACCTTGCGCATCATCTACTAAATTAGATGATTTGGGGAGATTAAACTAAGAGAGAAACACCCTCTTTCTGTGAGACGGTTTTGGCACCCGAACGCTCGATAATCTTTACCAAGGCCGATTGAATCACTTCACTCTCACGCACGTCGGTTTCGCTGGAAAAGCGCTCTTGCAGAGGTTCGTCGCCCTCCTCCATTACCAGAGTCACAGCTACTTCTAGTGCCGAGCTTGCTGTGGCGCCAAAATACTCCAATGCAATTTCAGGATAGCCGTGAAATCCCATTTTTACTTTCTTGGCAATGCGCTTCTTTGATTTTTCTAGATTCATCCAGTTTTCTCAGGGATTCATGTGTAAGCAGTATGTATTGGTGATCTGGCGCCCTGCGCTAATTTAGCAGGCTGCCAAGCTCCAGCTAACCACCGATATCCGTATCAGGTTCCAATACCCAACAGCGTTCGTTGTTAGCGAACCCGATTTGCTCATAGTAAGCGTTTGCCGCCGGAGCGGCGATAAGAATAAGTTTGCACTTGGGCCCCAGCTGTTTCTGAGTGAGAGATTGCAGTTTTTTGCCGATCCCTATCTTTTGATATTCCTCGCTCACAGCCAAATCAGAAAGATAGCAGGCGTAATGGAAATCCGTCATAGATCTAGCGACGCCAACCAACTTGCCTCCCTGCCAAGCGCTGACTAACAGATTGCTGTTGGAAATCATTCCCTCCATGCAGGCTCGATCTTGAATAGGGCGACGCTCCCCCAAAGTCGAATTGTTCAACAGCTCGATAAATTGATCCGTGGTAATGGGCTCATTGATTTTGTATTCGACATGCATGTTTTTTCTTGCCAATTCAGATTCGCATTATTGCTGTCGTTGCTTGTCAGCTATATAGCCCTCGAGAACAGCGACAACAGCCTCGTTCTTGGCCGACTTGGCCAGATCAAGCGCGGATTTCCCCTGCGTATCTCTGTACTCAATATCAGCGCCGTGATGCAGCAGCCTTTCTGTTATCTCCGGGGTGGAATTGAACTCGGCAGCTATAAGCAAAGCTGTCTTTTTGTCGATATCTGTCTGCAAATCAACCTCAGCGCCAAGCCTGATCAACTCATCGATTATCTCCGCATTTGAGTTTGAGGAAGCGGCAGCGCTCAGGGCTGTTGCTCCAAACATTTCTTCCTTTTCGTTGATGAGCGCGCCTCGAGTGACTAGAACTGAAAGTATCTGCGGATCTTCGCTGGCAGAAGCTGCAAACATCAGTACCCCGCCATGTTTGTTATTTGGAGCGAGTGCTTCCTCAGGGATTGCATACGCGTCATCCACCGAAGAGGTTTCCCAAAATTCTTCGGTGCTGTATTTCAGATATGGGGTAGTAACCTTCATATAGACCAAGAAAACGACCGCCAAGGCGAGTACGATTATCAGTAGAGGTGAAGTTGTAGTCATATCAGTTCCTTTGAAATTAATGTCCTAGTTTAAATCCTGAAATTGGGGCTCAGACTAAAATTCCCAGAAAATTACGTCAGGCTCAACCCCACGAATTTTCATCCTTTGGGGGAGACAATATTGACGCTATCTTTTCAATAAAGTCTGTCTGAATTGGGCTGGGGTCACCACCGACCAAGGCGATTCTATTGAGAAGCTGCAGAGAAGATTGTCTCTGATCTGCAGTGAATTTATCCAAGCTCGGTTCCAAAACGTCTTTAGGCCGATCAAATACTTCTCGGCAATTGCTCACAAGGTAAACACTGGATCCAAGCAACTCTGACGCTTGTCGGGGATCCTGCTTAAACTCTTGTTCAAAAATCCTCTTCAATTCGGCCTTTTCTTCTAGCGTCAGATCACCATCGATTTTTGCCGTTGCCGCTAAAAGCAGGGCGATAGCGTCCATAGGCGTGGTCAAAGAAAATGCTGGGCTTTGCATGATATTGCTTTAGCCATTTGCGTTTGCGACGCCATGCCCAGGGATTAATCCATCCAACATCTATACCTAATCTTTCCAAGGCATATAACAACGACACTACTGCCGTAATAAGCGCTATCAAAACATGCATTCCAAAATTCTCCTTATCCTTGCGCTGCGCAGCAACATTACCCAACCGGGCACAATTAGTCGACTAGCGTTTTATCAAAAAAGCAGACTGCTAAACCAATTTTCTTATTGATACACCTCATCAGTTAGATCGGTCTAGCTTTTCCCATCTTTGCCATGCAGATACTATGGCAGGTTCAATCTGACCTAATTTATTTAGTTTATCCATCGCTAGAGAGCGCCATGAAAAAAACCTTTGCAGCAGTGCTTCTACTCATTTTCCCCGCCGCAGTTCTCGGCCACCACTCGCGTGCAGAGTTTGCCAACGCCTCTATTGAAGTCGAAGGTGTGCTGACCGAGGTTATTTGGAAGAACCCCCATGTGGCTCTGTTTCTGGATGTCGCCGCGGAAAACGGTAGGGTGGAAAACTGGCGGATCGAGGGGTCAACAAACCCGATGGGGCTGATGCAATCCGGTGTTGAAGCGGACCTGTTTACCATTGGTGAACGATTACGTGTTGTGGGGAGCCCTTCAAAGTTTCGTGAAGCTCTGCTGGTCAACAACATCCTGCTAGCCAATGGCACTGAAGTCATCATGAACCCTTCCGTGGCAGCCTATTGGGATGGGCCCTATGTGGGCGGTAACTCTCAACCTCCAAAAGAGTACGCCATCGACACCGCCAATCTGGGCTTCTTTCGGGTCTGGCACCCGGTCGGCAACCCCATGATGAAACTAAACCGTTTTGATTACACCGAGGAAGCCTTGGATGCGAGGTTGAGTTGGGACCTAGTCGATAACCCCATAGTTCGTTGTGAACAACCGGGAATGCCCGTGCCCATATTCCACCCCCAACCTCTGCTCTTTACCGAAGAAGGTGAAAATATTATTGGTTTGCGCCACGGCTACTTTGATACCCAACGCACCATCTATATGGACGCGACGTTAGACCCGGAAGACCAACCTCAATCGCACTTGGGCTTTTCACAAGGCAGGTGGGAGGATGAAAACACGCTGGTTATAGAGACCACCCGCATCAACTACCCCTATTTTGATTTTAGCGGCACCAGCCAGAGCGAAGACATCAAAGTCATTGAGCGCTATTCCCTTAGCGAAGATATGACCCAGCTGAATTTCGAAGTGGACATCGACGACCCCCTCGCACTCGCCCAAACAGCTAGTACTGATTGGCAATTTATGGCGCTGGACAAGCCTTTTTCTGCTTATGAATGTAATGTGTTCTGAGGCAAACAAAGATCAACTTCAATAAGTGTGATCTGACTCATTTGTTGTGCGCTAACTAAGGGGATAGGAAATTGAAATCTATATATAAGTATTTGGTACTACTACTGAGTATTGTTTTTGCCGCGTCAGTCTGGTCAGAATGTGTCGCTAGCGGCGACTCCAACTTACAACTTCAGGTTCTGGGTTCTGGCGGCCCCGGCGGTTCTGGTGGCCGCGCCTCTTCCTCCTATATTCTTTGGATTGATGGCGTTGGACGAATCATGGTGGATTCCGGCAGCGGCACTAAAGTTAACTTCCACAAATCGGGCGCCAACTTTAACGACATTGACCTAGTGGCCCTCAGTCATCTGCATCCAGATCATTCTGCCGAGCTCCCAGCAATTCTGTGGCCTCGCGGTGGCAGCTTTAAAATTTCTGGTCCAACTGCTGGTGGCGACTTCCCCTCCTTGGGAGTTTTTCTGAACCGAATGTTCGGCCCCGATGGCGCCTACCCGATATTGGATTCTCGAGTACAGATTGAAACCACTACTGCTGTAGATGCAGGCAGCGAAGAAGCAACTGAGGTCTGGAGGGAAGGCGATATTCTGGTGCTAGGGAAAGGCGTTCCCCACGGCAATGTTCCAGCGATCGGATATAGAGTCGATGTCGGCGATAAAAGCATCGTATTTTCAAGCGACCAAAACGGTTCCGATGCCTCTTTTAGCGAATTTGCCAAAGACACAGATGTACTGGTGATTCATATGACCATTGCCGAAGACGCAAACTCTACGCTGCACGCCAAACCAAGCGTCTGGGGACAACTGGCGGAAGCGGCAAATGCTGGCCATGTCGTCGTCAGCCATATCGGTGAGGCAACACCTGAGGGCCTTGAAGCTAGCCTGAAGATCTTGCAGGACAACTACAGCGGACAGATTACCGTCGCTGATGATTTGAGCTGTGTTGAGGTGAAATAAATTAGAGGGAGCTTAATCAAAGGGGTCAGACCCCTTTGATTGATTCCTTTGATTGCAAGACCCCCATTAATCGCACCCCTAATTGGTGGATGGCTCGACCCTATAAGAATGCAGTAGATCACCACTTCTACCCCCGTCCCGGCTGTCGATAAACTCAACCAGGGCCTTGTCGTCTTCAACCGATACGCGCAATGAGCCTGATCCGGCAACTATATTGCCGCTGAGATAACCGTAGGGTTCTGCTGAGTTGATATTGCCGCTTGGGTGTCCCGGCTGCGGAACCAGTTGATAAACGATTCCGTCACGCTCCTGTTGGATATACATATGGTCGTGACCGTGAAACACGATAGACACGCCATTTTCCACTAGCAGATCATGGATAGGTTGATCCCAGCCAGGCCGTTTTTCGTCAAATTCATAGTCACCATCAAAATTGTACCCACCCCATTCAAATAGCCAGGACGCTTCGGAACCACCTCGATTTGAAGCAGCACCCCCAATCAGGTTATGCAGGTAGACAAACTTGAATGAAGCCTCTGATTCGGAAAGAGTCTCGGCAAGCCAGTCATACTGGTCCTTACCTAGGCTCATATACCAGTTGCCATCATCGCCTCGGGCTCCGTTGTATCGGAACGGATCGAGGGCTACAAACAGGCTGTTGCCCCATTCAAATGAATAGTAATTCCGCACCGGGTCACCCGCGGGATTGAGCTCAGTATTTCCGGTATAAAAATCGTTGGGTGCGGGATTGGGCAGGTATTTATTACGCGTAGCATTCGCCCAGGTTCTAACCTCCTCGCTTCGAGTACCGGCCTCCGCATCGTGATTACCCAGAGCAAAAAACAGCGGGGCAGAATGCGTTAAGGCAGTACCGAGATAATACCGCTGAGCCAAATACTGGGCTTCCGAGGCCGTGTGCGGTTGGTATTTGCCGGTCATAAAGGTATCACCAAGCGCCAAATGAAAATCCGGCTCAGCCTCTAATGCGTTGGCTAATGCATTCAGATAAATGGGACCACGGGTATTTTCATCCAGATGCGAATCGGACTGCACTGTAAATACAAAATCACTGCCAGCGGATCGCGGCGTGTGGAATCGATACTGATCAGATACCTGCTCACTGGCGCCGGGCATGCTGTATTTCAGTTGATAGTAGTACTGAGTATTGGCATCCAAACCTTGCAACATGAAATCATGCGGCTGGCCGCTGCTTAGCTGCACCATATCGGTTTTAGATGGGTATTGGCCGGGCTCAGTGCCGTAGGCAAGGTATGCGCTCGTATCCTCGTGAAACAAAACGCTGGCAACAATAGAATCCTGGGTTGGCCTACCGAGAACAACGTTATACAAATGCTCTGGTACCTTTCCCGCCTCTGTCGGCTCTGTATATCCGCCCAACCCGCTTCCGCCCAATTGCCGCGGTTGTCCTTGGTTGTTCGGTCCCTGTGCCTGTGCTTGAAAGCAAAGAGCAGAAAGCAAAATAAGTGCTACTCCTTTATGCAGACCATCAATCGTTTTTTTGTTACTCATCGTTCTGTACTCCCCTTATATTTAGCCTCTCGTGCGATTGTTCCGCCCTGAGGTCAAATATTCCCGGCTTTTTTATCAGCCAGCTCTAGTTTTCAGACCATCCCCCAATAGTCACCCAAAAATAATTTGAGCAGCTAATCTACTCCCAAGTTTTACTCAACTCAAGAATGGAGGTTTCTGCCACAATGCCGACCATGACAGAACCCAAAGCTCTCCCCCCCCTCTCCGCCTATATCCATATCCCTTGGTGCGTTAAAAAATGTCCCTACTGCGACTTTAATTCCCATGGAATTGAGGATGCTGAATTACCGGAGTTGGACTATCTCTATGCGCTGGCAATGGATCTGGAAGATGATCTGCCGCTAGTTCAGGATAGAAAGCTCGAATCCATTTTCTTTGGTGGCGGCACGCCCAGCCTGTTTAGCGATACGGCTATTGGCAATCTGATTACTTTATTGGATAAAACCGTTGGCTTCGCGGACAACTGCGAGATCACTTTAGAAGCCAACCCCGGCACTTTTGAAGCTGCCAAGTTTGCGGGCTATAAAGAGCTGGGTGTTACGCGGCTATCTATTGGCGTGCAGAGTTTTGAAACAGAGAAGTTGGAGAAACTTGGCCGTATTCACTCTGCCGATGAAGCCATTCGCGCCTTTGGCATTGCCCGCGATGCAGGTTTCGACAATATTAATCTCGATCTGATGCATGGTTTACCCAATCAAAGCAGTGATCAGGCGCTTGCTGATTTACAGCAGGCGATTGATTTGGGGCCGGAACATATCTCCTGGTACGAACTTACCATTGAACCCAATACCGAATACTTCAAACGCCCTCCCCGATTGCCGAGCGAATCTATCTTGGCGAGCATTAATGACGAAGGTCACGCTCTATTGGATGCGTCTGGATATAAGCGCTATGAAACCTCGGCCTATTGCCGAGACGATAAGCGCGCTCGACACAATATGAATTACTGGCAGTACGGCGATTATCTGGGTATTGGCGCTGGCGCCCATGGCAAGCTGACTGACGCTAATGGCATTCACCGCTTTTCCAAAACCCGAGCGCCGACTCACTATTTAAACGCCCGCAATGGTTTTCGTATTGGCGAGACCACTATTGAAAAAGAAGATCAGGCCTTTGAGTTTTTGATGAATGCACTGCGGCTGATAGATGGTAGTTCCTTTGAGATATTCGAAAGCAGGACCGATCTCAGCCTGGAGGAGATCAACAAAACCATCGACCGGCTTTGCACTCTGGGTTATCTGGAACGGGATACCGAAAGATTCTGGCCCAGTACCAAGGGTGTGCGCTATTTGAACAATTGTCTGATGGAGCTCATGGTTTAATACTTCGCTATCAGCTACTTTCTGATAAGCAGAACCAGCGACGGACAATCCAGATGTCATACGACCACCTCAATCAAGACCTGATCAAAACCGGCAGCTATATCAATGGCGAATATCTAGCCCCCTCAGGTGATGTTTTTGATATCACCAACCCCGCCAATGGCGAAGTGATTTGCCAACTGCATAACGCCACCGCTGAGGATGCCAAAACCGCCGTTGCCGCCGCGGCAACAGCGATGCCCGAATGGCGCGCCAAGTCGGTTCGGCATCGCGCCAAGGTTATGCGGCGCTGGTTTGATCTCTGTACTCAGCATCGAGCTGACTTAGCGGCGATATTGACGGCTGAACAGGGCAAACCCTTAGCTGAAGCTGCGGGTGAGATCGCCTATGGCTCCAGTTATCTGGAGTGGTATGGGGAAGAAGCCAAACGGGTTTATGGCGATACGGTTCCCGGCGCTTCGGGCAACTCTCGCATTGTTTTGATCAAGCAGCCTGTGGGCGTGGTTGCGGCTATTACACCCTGGAATTTCCCCAACGCCATGCTGGCCCGCAAAGTTGCCGCTGCCGTGGCCGCTGGTTGCAGTTTTGTTGTCAAAGCCGCGGGAGCAACGCCGCTTTCAGCGCTGGCCTTGGCAGAACTGGGAGCACAAGCAGGTGTTCCACCGGGTATATTCAATGTGTTGGCGAGCAATAGGTCGCAGGAAGTGGGCGAGGTTTTGACTACCGATCCGCGAGTGGCGAAGTTCACCTTTACCGGCTCTACTGAAGTAGGCAAAAAACTTTTGGCTCAGTGTGCGGCTACTGTCAAAAAAACGTCGATGGAGCTTGGTGGTAATGCACCCTTTATTGTTTTTGATGACGCCGATATCGATGAAGCGGTGAACGGGGCGATAGCAACCAAGTATCGCAATGCCGGGCAAACCTGCATCTGCACTAACCGTATTCTGGCGCAGCGCAGCATCTATCACCAGTTCTCGGAAAGGCTCGCTGTGGCCGCAGCCAAGCTATCGATGGGCGAAGGAACCCAGCCGGGTGTGGATATCGGCCCACTTATCAATGTTGAGGCAAGAGACAAAGTCAGTGATCTGGTAAAAACCGCGGTTAAGGAGGGTGCAAAGATTACCCTTGGCGGAACATTTAGCGAGCTAGGGGATAACTTCTATCCGCCGACGGTTTTAATCGACGTCACCCCGGATATGGCAATAAGCAGAACCGAAATTTTTGGGCCGGTAGCGACCATCATGCCCTTCGATACCGAAGAGGACGCCATTCAGCTAGCCAACGATACCGATGTTGGGCTGTCGGCTTATTTCTACAGCCGAGATATTGGCCGTATTTGGCGGGTCGCCGAGGCTCTTGAAGTGGGCATGGTAGGTATCAACGATCCGAGCATATCCAATGAAATGGCACCCTTTGGTGGCGTTAAGGAATCCGGCATGGGCCGCGAAGGCTCTAAGTATGGTCTGGATGATTATCTGGAAATCAAATATCTGCTGATGGGTGGCTTGAGCAAGTAGGCTTGGGTAAGTAGCCTAAAAAGGGATGATGCTGCCATCCCAATGCAGCAGCTGCCCGCTTTGATCGGCAGTTAAATTTTCAACCACATCGGCCAATCGCCCGCCGGTCAGCTCTGCCGAATACAACTTCCCTTCCGCAATTTTGGCCTGAAAGGGTTTGGAGAGTTCGGTATCTGTAGTGCCCGGATGCAGCGCCACCACAATGGATTCCGGCGCTTTGCGAGACCACTCCAAGTGCAGGTTGCGAATCAGCATATTCAACGCGGCTTTGCTTATGCGGTAGCTATACCAACCACCCAGCTGGTTATCCGAAATACTGCCCACCATGGCGGAAAGCGACACCCAGCGGATCGGTTGGGATCTTTTTATTTGCGGACCAATGGCCTGGGCTAAATGCAAATGCGCGAACAGGTTGGCGGTGAAATTCTCCTGCAGCCAGTCATCGGTGACCTGCGTCAGCGTCTTTTCCGGAAGCTTTTCACCCTCGTGCAATATCCCGGCACATTGAATCACCAATTCAGGTTGTAGCTTTTTATTTTCTAACCAAAGCTTGGTTTGCTGTACGGATTCCGCAGCAGAGAGGTCGGCCTTCAGATGACCTTGGCTCCAATCGGGCTGACCCGAGCGGCCAATACTAAATAGCTGGTGCCCGCGCTCAGACAATTCAGCGGCTAACGCTTGGGCTACGCCACTACCTGAAGCGCCAATTAATATATTCATCTGAGGCGAACCCGCTCGATCTGTAGATTTTAAATTTGATCGGGATTCTATCTGTCCCGGGGCGTTACGCGCATTGCGATGTTGTTAGTTAGGTCATTGGTCTAACCAATCGAACTCATTGTCAAAATGATTCGCGCAACGGGGCGCTTCTCGCTAAAATGCGCGACCCGGTGCAGCGCCCCATATTTTCAAAGCTAATAACAAGCGCTGCACCTTCTACCGAAAACCAAGATGAGGTCAAAACATGCCACTGACTATTGGCGTGCCTAAAGAGGTTCAGGAAAACGAGCGCCGCGTCGCCACCACACCAGAAGCCATCGGCCAGTTGCTAAAGCTAGGTTTTAAAGTGGCTGTGGAATCCGGTGCCGGAGTTGCCGCCAAATTCACCGACGACGCATACGCCGAAGCCGGCGCTACCGTCATCGCAGATACCAAACAGCTTTGGGCAGATAGCGACATTATTCTGAAAGTTCGCGCGCCCCAACAGCATCCCGAGCTGGGCATTAACGAAGCGGACCTTCTCAAAGAAGGCCAAACTCTGGTGAGCTTTATGGCTCCCGCGCAAAACCCGGAACTTCTAGAAACCCTTGCCAGCAAGAAGATCAATGCCCTTGCAGTTGAAGGTATTCCACGCATTTCCCGCGCGCAAAAGATGGATTGCCTGTCCTCTATGGCCAATATCGCCGGCTACCGCGCAATCATTGAAGCTGCTCAGCAGTTTGGTCGATTTTTTACCGGCCAAATCACTGCCGCCGGCAAAGTGCCACCGGCAAAAATCCTGGTGATCGGTGCAGGTGTTGCGGGTCTATCCGCCATTGGTACCGCAGCTTCCATGGGAGCGATTGTTCGCGCCTTCGATACTCGAATGGAAGCAAAAGACCAGGTTGAAAGCCTCGGCGGCGAGTTCCTGGTATTGGAATTCGATGACGGCGACGGTTCGGGTGAAGGCGGCTACGCCAAAACCATGAGCGATGAATTTATCGCCGCAGAAATGGCCATGTTTGCCGAGCAAGCCAAAGAAGTGGATATCGTTATCACGACCGCATTGATTCCGGGCCGACCTGCGCCCGAGTTGTGGACGGAAGAGATGGTTAAGTCCATGAAAGAAGGCAGTGTGATTGTGGATCTCGCCGCAGAAATGGGCGGCAACTGCAAACTCACTGAAGCCAACCAAATTGTTACTAAGCACGGCGTTACCCTGATCGGTTACACCGACCTTCCCAGCCGTCTGCCGACCCAAGCCAGCCAGCTTTACGCGACCAACTTGCGTCACCTGATGAGCGACATGTGCCCCGAAAAAGACGGCAACCTCGTGATCGATTTCGAAGATGAAGTGGTACGCGGTGCAACCGTGGTGAAAGCAGGTGAAATCACTTGGCCACCACCGGCGCCCAAATTGTCGGCAGCGCCAAAAACTGAAGCAAAAGCCGAACCAGTACCGGAGCCGGTCGAACCCAAATCCAAAGTTGGCAGCAACATTGCCGCTGCGGTGGTTGCCGGTGCAGCACTGCTGGGAATGGGCGCCGTCGCACCCACTGACTTTATGGCGCACTTCACCGTATTTGTGTTGGCCTGCTTTGTAGGCTACATGGTGGTGTGGAATGTCACAGCATCACTGCACACACCCCTGATGAGTGTGACCAACGCCATCAGCTCCATCATCATTATCGGCGCGCTATTCCAGATATCCTCGTCCGATGGATTACTCATGTGGTTATCCGCCTTTGCGGTCTTTATCACCATGGCCAACATTGTCGGCGGTTTCGCCGTAACACGTCGCATGCTCGCGATGTTCCAGAAATAAGTAGGGAGAATAGACGACATGTTGTCACAAGGTGTTATGACCGCGGCCTACATAGGCGCATCCATTCTCTTTATTCTTGCCCTCGGCGGTTTGAGTTCTCAAGAAAGCTCCAAGCGCGGAAACTACTTCGGCATGGCCGGTATGGCCTTGGCGCTTGTTGCCACCGTGCTTGGTGTAGTAACTGCCAACTGGCTGATTCTCGCCGTTGCTATGGGCGCTGGTGCGCTGGTTGGTTTGATTCTGGCCAAGAAAGTGCAAATGACGCAGATGCCGGAGCTGGTCGCTATATTGCACAGCATGGTGGGTTTGGCAGCAGTGCTGGTGGGTTATGCGACTTTCCTTGATCACTCGAAAGTCTTCGTCGGAGCTGAACAAACCATCCACGATATCGAGATCTATCTCGGTGTTCTGATCGGTGCACTCACCTTCTCCGGTTCTGTGATTGCCTACTTGAAGCTCTCGGCAAAAATTGGCGGCAAGCCGCTGCTATTGCCTGCACGTCACTGGTTGAATCTGGCCATGGGTATTGGCGCCATCGTGGTTGGCTATATGTTTGTTAGCCAATCTGGAAATGGCGGAGACGCTCTCAATTCCGGTATGACACCCCTGCTTATCATGACGGCCATTGCTCTGGTATTTGGCATCCACATGGTTATGGCCATTGGTGGAGCCGATATGCCCGTTGTTGTGTCCATGCTCAACAGCTACTCGGGTTGGGCAGCTGCTGCTACAGGATTTATGCTCGGCAATGATCTGCTTATCGTTGTTGGTGCATTAGTAGGAAGCTCTGGCGCCATCCTCAGCTACATTATGTGCAGAGCGATGAACCGCAATTTCCTCTCGGTGATCGCCGGTGGATTTGGTACGACCTCGGGTTCTGGTGGCGGTGAAGGAGCCGAAGTTGAAGGTGAAATCACACCCATTGAAAGTGCTGAAGTAGTTGCACTGCTCAAAGACGCCAAAGAAATCATGATCATCCCCGGCTATGGCATGGCAGTGGCACAGGCTCAACATTCAGTGCGCGAAATGGTTTCCAAACTAAAAGCCAAAGGCAAAAACGTGCGCTTCGGCATCCATCCGGTTGCAGGTCGTATGCCCGGTCATATGAACGTTCTGCTGGCGGAAGCCAAAGTTCCGTACGACATCGTGTTCGAAATGGACGAGATCAACGACGACTTTCCCAATGTAGACGTTTCCATCGTGATTGGCGCCAATGACATCGTAAACCCGGCGGCCCTCGAAGTACCCGACAGCCCCATCGCCGGCATGCCAGTGCTGGAGTGCTGGAATGGAGAAACCACTATCATTCTCAAACGCTCCATGGCCACTGGCTACGCAGGCGTTGAGAACCCTCTATTCTATAAAGACAACTCACGCATGCTCTTCGGCGACGCCAAGGAGAGTATCGATAGCTTGGTGAAAGGATTGGATTAAACACCAATCTAAAACCAAATAGAAAAGCCGGCTAACGCCGGCTTTTTTGTTGTCTGAACTGATGCTCCGAGTCCCATTATTCGAAGACAAACGCGAGACTAAAAAAGCACTAAGATAACACCCGTTCAATCAGCCAGAACGTGCCCATACACCCAACTAGAACTGAACCAGCACGCGCAAACAATATGCCTCGAGAAGCTTTAAAAATAAAGTAGAGCAACGGGAAAGCCAGAGCGATAACAATTAACTGCCCCACCTCCACGCCTAGGTTAAAAAACAGCAGAGCGCCCAGCGCCTGATCTCCTAGACCCATTTCTTTCAGAATGTAAGAAAATCCAAAACCATGGATAAGCCCGAATAAAAAAGTAATGCCCAATCGACGGTATAACGGCGGACAAAAGTCCGATGCCCTATTTGTGTTTCGCAAGGCCCATAGATTCTCTAACGCGACGTAGACAATTGAACCGGCAATTGCAATTTCCACCAGCAAGACCGGAAGGGTCACATAATTGAATACAGACAGACCCAGCGTAATGGAATGGGCAACCGTAAAGGAAGTTGCGAGCGCCACAAGCGGCTTGAATCTGAAAGGCATCAACAATAGGGCGATCAAAAACAGTACGTGGTCGTAGCCCATCAAGATATGGGTCAACCCGACAGGGAAATAATATTTCGCCCCAAACAAACCTTCCTGAAAGTCCTCGGCATCTGCGGTATTGGCACTATCGATTTCACTTGCCGTACCGGCCCAGATATCCAGTATCAAACCAACGGGCACTTCAAACTGAGGTTCTTCAGTATTGACAAGAAAGTACTTAACCCTACCTGCCAAGGAAAAGCGGACAATATTCTCGTGGCTTTCGTCTAAATACTCTAGTGCTTGGTAATCAAAGCTAAAATTCTCAACCTCAGCACCACAGTCATAGTTCATTAAAAACTGCTCAGAACCGATGCTCTCTATCGGCTGCTGACGGAGAGTGAGCAAAGCGCAAAGTCCGTCATCATTCCGAAGTAGAACTCCAGAAGAAACCGCTTCCGCAGCTTCGTTACCCGACCCATTGACGAGCAACTCCAGCTCGTCGGTGGGTATGGTGTATTCCACATAAACGCTGGATTGACGAATCTCAACACTGGTATCCGTCACACCTTCGACATGGGCTTCGGCAATGCCCGAAAAACCGACAAAGGTTATGAGTAAAAGGGATAAACACAAAGATATTCTAGAAAACATTGTCGAACCTTCTTTAGTAAACAGGTTAAATTTTAAACGACAGAATAGCCTAAGAGAGTCGGCTGACAGACGGCCACATCGGCGTTGGCATAGATGAAAACCCAAAAAACAACTGCCTTTCAAACGGATTTCACCATTGTCGAATAAAATGCTACGAATCTTCATAAAGATTCAGTCGAGCAGCCTGCCAAAGGCAACCTTGATCTAAAGCTAAAAAAGCCGGTTTCTTTTGTTGCCCGAATTGATACTCTGCCCGCAACTACTTTCCAACGACTAAAAACTTATTGAGGGCCGCAATAAATGACTCCCGTTGAAGGCATCATCGTCCTTTATATACTTATGCTGACTGGCTTGATCGGCTGCATGATTTTTTCCAAGGTACCTGTTGCTCTGCACACCCCGCTGACTTCCGGCTCAAACCTTATTAAGGCTATCGCTCTAGTGGGCGCTCTGGGTGCTGGTGCAGCAGCAGCCATTGGCGCGCTTGAGCTGATCAAGATCGCCAACGCACATGCACACATCGACTTTGTAAATCGTATTGTTGAAGCCGATCACCAAGTACCCCTGAATGCCATGATTCTGATGGTGCTGGGCGGATTGTTTGGCTCAGTAGCTTTTTCTGGATCATTGATCGCCTTTGCCAAGCTGCAAGGTTGGATGGCAGGCGTAATTCGATTTGGCGGACAACGCGCTCTAAATGTTTTGGCCTTTTTGGCTACCTTTATTCTGGGCGGCCTGATGCTTTATCAAACGGAAATGATTCCGGGTACCACAACAATTATCGCCGGTAACTTCCCAATAGAATTTCTTCTTGGCTTCTTTATTCTCTCCTTGGTATTTGGCGTGATGCTGACTGTCCCCATCGAGAGTACCGATATGCCAGTAGTTATCTCGCTGTTCAACGCACTGACCGGTCTGGCTGTTGGTTTTGGAGGTTTTGTACTGGGCAATATCGCTATGTTGATCGCAGGTGTGGTGGTTTGCTCAGCAGGTTTAGTGGTGACGCTACTGATAGCAAAAGCGATGAGCCGCTCGCTGGGCAACGTTTTGTTGCGCTCAAATAGGTAAAAGAAAAAGCCGGCTAACGCTGGCTCTTTGACGCCCCAAAACGGGGTGGCGGGTAAGTGGCGGGGTGAATTCCTTTACAGATTGCTTCTTAACTGGGAAATTCCCATTTCCGAAATAGGACTTTGCAATGGGTAAAAAATTAGACAGTACTCTGATAAAGATGCAACGTGAAAAGCGTGGCTGGTCGCAAGAACAATTAGCGGAAGTCTCTGGCTTAGGGCTCAGGACTATTCAACGAATTGAGTCTGAGGGTCGGTCATCTCTTGAAAGTGCACGAGCTTTGGCATCCGTTTTTGAAATGCCACTGGATGGACTCTGGCTCAAAGAGCCTGAAATATTCTATGACCACTATCAGACTTCATACGCTGCCTTCACGACTTCGATACTTGTTTTTGCCGCAGGCCTCACCGCCACAAACTTGGCTGAACCACTAGCAAAAGACATAACACTGGTATCGGTAGTGACTATGCTCATTGTTCTGCTCACAACCTTTATCTTTTCCACCTTGAGAATCAGATTGTCGCAGAACAATCTCATCTGGAGCTTTGGGCTGGGATTATTCAAAGGTTCTATCCAACTCTCTGAAATACAGGAAGTAAAATGGGTAAGAAATAAATGGTGGTACGGCTTGGGAATTCGAATACTGCCGCACTGCATTCTCTACAACATTTGGGGTTTGGACGCGGTTGAAATTACCCGGGCAAATGGTCGACGAACCAGACTGGGCACGGATGAACCAGAAGAACTGGTTCAGTCCATCCTCTCAGTAATCAAAAGCTAAGCGGATTTTTAAGTAAGAGCCAGATCAACAAAACTACGGATAGTCGGATTTTTGCTTCTCATAGTTCATCTCGGGGACTAGACTTAATATTCCACTGCACCGCTACACCGTTGAAAAGGGACCGCCAATATGAAGCCAGGTGAACACTCCTGCTGTCACACAGACGTAGAAGGCGAACAACAGAGTAAAAAACGCTCCGTTGATTGGCTGCTGTGGTTTGGTGGAAGCACCGTGCTGCTTGGTTCACTACTGGCCGTATTCCTCTCAAACTCGATGGATGCCACTTGGTGGTTAGCGGTGTTCTCGGCAAGTATCTGGGCGCTGCTCAGCAAGATGTGGATTGGTCTGGTATTGGCGGTCATCTTTGTTGGATTGCTCAGCTATATTCCGCGGGATTTAGTCACCCAAATGCTCGGCCCCGGCGGCAGTTTCAAGGGAATATTGCGCGCCACCATGGCCGGTGTGTTACTGGATCTCTGTTCCCATGGCATTTTGATGGTGGGTGCCAAACTCTATGAACGCGGCGCCAGCATTGGTCAGGTTATGGCTTTTCTGATCGCCAGCCCCTGGAACTCCCTGTCACTCACCATAGTGATGCTCACCTTGATCGGCATTAAGTGGACTGCCGCCTTTATCCTCTTGTCGGTTCTCATTGCGCTGCTATCCGGGCTGATATTTGATCAACTAACCCGCAAAAATATCCTGCCCAAGAATCCTGCGGAATCCGAAATACCCAGCTCGCCCGAACCCATCGCACCGCAATTGAGGACTCTAATCAAAAGCACCTCTTTTGCTCCGAAAAGCTTAGGCGCCCTTATTTACAAGGGTTTGAAAGAATCACGTATGGTTTTCCGCTGGATATTTTTTGGCATTGTGTTGGCATCAGCTATTCGCACCTTTGTTCCAATGGATACCTACCAGCAACTATTTGGGCCCACAGTTACCGGGTTATTTTTAACTCTTGTGGCGGCCATTATTGTGGAAGTTTGCTCGGAAGGCAGCACGCCTATCGCCGCGGATCTGTTAACCCGTGCGGGCGCTCCGGGCAACAGCTTTACCTTTTTGATGGCCGGTGTTTCCACGGATTACACCGAAGTGATGGTGCTGAAGGACACTACCAAGTCCTGGAAAATTGCGCTGTTCCTGCCCCTTATTACGCTGCCGCAGGTCTTGGTATTGGGTTGGGTTTTAAACCAGATCTAGCTCTGCTCAAAACTCGAACAAACCGGTCAAAGCAGGTTTGTTAACAACTGTTTTTTCCGGATAAGAACTACTTATCCGTTCGACGCCTCGAATAGAGGAACGTAGAATTACATTTTACTGAGCATCTTCCCTTTACCCGGATCTTTTTCCCTCAAGTATCAAGTTTTCCCTCGGAGCAGTATCAGCATGATCCAACCCAGCAAAGGCACGTCATTTCTCATTACGATGTTTCTCGTGACCGGCGCGTGCGCGCAGGAGCGAACCATTGAAGCGGATATCTGGGTCGACAACTGGCATGCCGTCTATCTTGAGGATGAGTTACTGATGGAGGACTCTGTGCCAATCGAGATCGAGCAATCGAAAAACAAAGACTCCTTTACCTTTACAGCGGAGCTGCCCGCGCAAATCAATATCATTGCCAGAGACTTCATCGAGAATGATTCAGGGCTTGAATATATTGGCCGGGCTCGGCAACAAATCGGCGATGGCGGTTTAAGCGCACAGTTTATTGATGCTGAATCAGGCGAAGTTCTTGCGGCGACCGACGAGACCTGGCATTGCCTTTCGATCCACCGCGCTCCTCTTAATAAAAGCTGCGAGCGCTCTGCTGATCCGCTAGCAGACTGTGAAAGTGAGATTATGGAAGCACCCGAAGGTTGGATGAGCAGCGACTTTGACGACAGCGACTGGCCCACCGCCACTGTCTATACTGTGCGTGCCGTAGGAGCCAACCGCGGCTATAACGAAGTTCAGTGGGATTCAGCAGCCAAACTGATCTGGGCGGCAGATCTGGAAATCGACAATACTGTTCTTTGCCGCGTCGAACTGCGCTAATTAGTTTTTTTACCGCCTAGTGAAGGCGTCAGAAGGGGGTAGAAGCGTTTAGCCTCAAGCATAAATAAAATATAGAAAAGCCGGCATATGCCGGCTTTTTTTTCCTAAAAGATTTCTCAATGCTGGTTTGCCGACTCGGGGATTGAAAATCCTCGTGTCTAATACAATAGATAGTGGGACTTTTATCCTGTTAATTGCCAACCGCTTCGAAGCGAATAAAGTGCATTGGTATGTCAACGTCGATTTCGACTTCATTAGAATAATTCCCGCTCGATATCTCATTTACGACAGATAACCAAAACGATAGAGCGTTTAGGTTATCTGGTAAAACTCTAACTAGCCATTTCCCATGGTGGTTGAGCACGCACTGTCTAACAGCTTCTTTGGCTATGCCTTTACCTCTATATTCTTTTAAAACGAAAAACTGCCCAAAATCATATAAATTCAAATCACTCGGATAACGCCTTAAAAGCGAAAAGCCAGCTACAGCTCCGTTGTAGGTGATTAAGTAAGGCTTACCTTTTTCATCTTTCCAATATTCATCCAGCAGAGAATAATTTATTGGCTTAGATCTGACAGAGCCGATATTTTTATTTGTAAATGAAGAAAGCTCGTCGGCATACTGATCGAACAAACGTTCAACTATTTCTCTTTCACCTATTTCTGCTTCTATTAGATCAACTACCATTCTTGACCCCTTTAGGGCAGTTAACATTTGAGTATCGCGAATACGCTTTGTGCCGAATTGATTTTCTTGTTTTGTCCACTCGTGAGAATACACAAGAATGCATGAGAAGCTATACGGGGAGGTGGGGGAAACCGTAAGTGGCTGATTTACTTGGATTGCTTCGCCAAGCTCGCAATGACGAAGGGAGGATTGAAAATCCTCATGCCGACTCTCAGTGTTCAAGTACGTTTTCTTCTATAAAAGCCACATAGTCGGGATCAATACGATGAGAATTTAGAGCCCAAAAATCGGCCATTCCCTTCATTTGTATAAAACTGGCTCTATATCCATTGACGGGTAGTTCAAACCGGCCTCGAATAGATTCGCGATATTCGTACTCAATTGAGACAAAGGATTCGTAATACCAAGCAGTCAACATAGTCTGTTCTACATCGGTTAAGGGTTCCCCGTTTTGCGATTTCACATAAATTTCGGCCTTTCTCTCGTTCTGAAGTCCAGAAAAATCCCCCGACAATCTAGATTGTTTGTGGTTGTATAAAATTTGCGATTCCAGCAAAGAATTGTTCTGTTGCAGCTCATAAGCCAGTAGCAGTATCCCGAATATCACACCAATATTGGCGAGTATTCCAACGGCCTGACCAAGTTCTATCTTCTTCATTTCATATTTCCTTAGATACGTCCAGCGGAGCTATTACCAGCGCAACGAGTATTTATTCCCAGCAGCGCTTTCATTCACTTGTCAAAATTGTATTGCCCTGCGGGGCAGGACCGCGGATTCTCACTTATAGAATCCACCCTACGCTTCAACAACAATAGGCGTACGCTTTACAACGACGCTCTCGCAGCTGCGAACGGTATTAGCAAGCCTACTCACCACTTTGGGTCATATAAAATGGGGCAAGATTTTCTGAAACTGCTAAAACTTCGGGTTTATCTTTTCTAAGATAAACCGTTCCCTCAGAATACATTTCCCAGTTTTCTGTACTTCTAGCGGGACTACCAAAGGTTTCTGTCAATATCACACGAATACGCTCCTCTTCCTGCTTGGCTGTAAGGATCCAAGCGAGCTCCAAAATACCGTCGCCAAAAACTGCTTCTATTTTTCTTGGAAAGCCTAGGAAATGTTGATTAAAACAATCAAGCTGAACCTGCGTCGTCGGAGAACTCGGAAGGGAGGGCTCCAAATCGTGAACTAGCAGCGGGTCGCAGCTTGACTCAAATAGCGGCATCAATAATTCGATTGAGGTTCCAAAATCCAGTATCGACGGAAGGCCTTTAGTCGATAGAGCTGCTGGTTTAGGTTGATCTACAGGCTCTTCTAGGCGGGGGTTTTTCCACAAAAACAGGTTGGGGTGCCTGCCGTCAGCGGTAACCAATGTGACTGTACTTTCCGCTGCGTTGCGCCAAAACAATCCGCCGGGATCAATCTGGTAACCAAAAGCAATATTGGGCTCAGCATCCGGTCTGGAAATGTCTGACTCAGACAAATCTTTGCCATAAATGTGTACAGCTTTTCCGTCAGCGAAGGTAACGGCAATTTGCCCACCCTCACCCAGGTTTTTACAGAAAATATGCTGTTCACTTTCACTGGCTAGAGGAAAACTCACAGGTGCAACAATTTCTGACTGTAGTTCAGAACAGCTTTCTCTTAAAAGCTTCTCTACTGCTTCATAGCTTTCGCCCAGCCTAACTCCGCTTAGGGAGTAGTCCCCCTCATCCCCAACCGCGGAATGAGTCGCACATACCCCGATTAAGAGAACCAAATTTTTGCAGATCCGTATTTTCATGGAAATCATCCATACCCATTCTGACATTTGCTTATGCAGCTTAGCGGAAGCCGCTGATTTTCTATAGGTTTGAGATACAAGGCCGATAAAGCTCTTTTGCATCTCCAATCACCGGAGTTCCGTGCGCCGGAATCAGGTTATCGAACTGCAGATCTAAAATATTCTTTATCTGGGAGACTTCCGGTTTGGTGAATTTCAGCCAGGCTGGACCAACATTACCTGCTTTAATAAAACCGCCCTTCTTCATCATGATCTTGGCGAGAAAGTTGAAGTGTTTGTCTGCTTTGGCCCAGTTTTGCAGGCTATCCCCAGACACCAAGATGCCTCCCTCTCTGTTTAACAGCAGCAATGCTTCTTTAGGTTTAGCGGAATCGATAAGTACAACCTGTGCGTCCGCTATAGGCAGTTCGGTAGCTGGCGTGATGGTTAGGTCATGCTTAAAGTAGATGTTTTCGGCAGCAGGTTCAGTGCTGACACCCGAGGCATAGGGAGCATCCACCGACCAAATGGTTGCGCCATACCGCTCCTTATAAAAAGGGTCATCCATGCCGTGAAACCCCGCCAAACGGACCACGTGTTTTACCTGCCCCAGAGCATCTAATTCTTGTAATCCCTGATCGGATAGCCGAACGGAATTTATCAACGTGAGGTCATTGCCTTGGCGGATAATCGTCATATTGCGACTGAATCTGACCGGCATGGGTTTTTTGAAGGCGGCGGTTCCGCGCACCATATAGATATCTTCGAATAGCCGTTCGATGGTGTCGTGCTTCATAACCTTGGTAAATGGTTTCGGATTCATATCTCTCCCCTTTTTTATTTTTAGCTCTTATTTTGGACGCATTCACTTAGCATCTGTTTCATCTTTTCACTGCCCAAGCTTCTGAGCAACTCGATATTGCGCGCTGGAACCGCAGCGGGATCTTCTAGGCTTTTAAGCGCCTGCTCCATGACCTCTTCGTTAATAATATGCAGCATGGGATAAGGCGATCTGTTCGTATAGTTCTCGGCGTCGTCGGGTTGAGTATCGGCAAACTGGTATTGCGGATGAAAACTGGCGATCTGATACACACCCTCCATTCCCATATCTTCTAATAACATCTCGGCCGATTCTAGAAACTGGTTGTAGTCGGAAAAGTCCTGACACACATTGGGATGTATCAGCAGCGAGGTATCCGCCGGACACTCTGTATCAAGTCTGCGGACTTCTAGAGCCAAAGCTTCAAGCAGTTCTACCTCGCTTGATGCTTCGGTTAATACGTAGTGCACGCCACCCCGATCCAGCTCGGTTTTGGCAAAGGGACACAACTGTAAACCCACCACAACTTGATCGACCCACTGTTTGACAGAATTAATCACAATTTGATTGTGCAAAAAGGCTCCTATCGGCGCATTAGTTGAATAGAATAGGAAGCCTACTCCATCAATGCCTAAACCGCCTTATTGAATGTGCTATTGAAAGACCCAGTAAAAGATAGAAAAGGATTTCATGAAACCACCTAGTCGATTATTACCCCTCGTAGAAGACTGCTTAATTGACGAAGTTCTCTCCCAGCTGATGAGCGGCAAAGAGGCGGATGTCTATGTGGTGCGCAGCGGCTCGAAGATCCGTGCTGCCAAGGTGTACAAAGAAGCCTCCAAACGCAGTTTTAAAAAAGCCGTCACCTATCAAGAGGGCCGCAAGGTTCGCAATAGCCGTCGTGCCCGCGCTATGGAAAAGGGCTCGAAGTTTGGTCGCAAGCAGCAAGAAGATACCTGGCAAAACGCAGAAGTTGATGCATTGCAGCGCGTAGCTCGAGCTGGCGTTCGTGTGCCGGAAACCTTTGGTTGTGTTGAAGGAGTGTTGTTAATGGAATTGATTACCGGTGAAGACGGCAACGTGGCGCCTCGCCTTAGCGAGGTATCGATGCCCGTTGAGCAAGCACTCGAAGATCACGATGTGATGATGCAATACGTGGTGCGGATGCTCTGTGCCGGCGTAATTCACGGTGATTTATCGGAATTTAACGTCCTAGTGGACGAATACGGCCCAGTAGTTATTGATATGCCGCAGGCAGTAAATGCCGCTGCCAACAATAATGCTGAAGCCATGCTCAAACGTGACGTCAACAATATGCGCGAATATTACGGTCGTTTTGCGCCGGAGTTGCTGACAACAAGATACGCGGACGAGATTTGGGCGCTGTATGCAGAGGGTGAATTAACACCAGAGACTGAGTTGACCGGCGAATTTAAAGATCCGAGCGAAGCGGCCGATGTCGATGGCGTCCTACAAGAAATTATCGCCGCCATGGCTGAAGAAGAAGAACGACTTGAACGGATTCGCGCAGCCGAAGAATCTGATTGAGCCCTCAGCCCACTAAGAGCCCTCAGTGGATTAAACGCTAATCCACACAATCCCAAGGCCCAACAGCTCTTTCAGGCCGCCATACCCAATAGCGAGTCAGATCAAATGGCTCGGTAAAGGTCTCCGGATCAACAAAGGAAATACGGTAATCGAGACGCTGCTGATCTTCGCTAAGGGTGAACCGCTCAACCACACGAATGTCTTCACCCACAGGTGTGCCCTGGTCGTCAAAATATTCCGCATCAATATTGAAGGTCTCCACAATCAGCGTATCCCCTTCCCATCTGCCTCGAGAGTACCCCATGGGTGTTGAGCCAGATCGCACCTGACTTTCGTCATTCATATGAACCAAACGCTGGGCATCATCTTCCTCAAAGCGCATCAGAATGTTTTCGCCCTGTTGGGAAAACTCAATCGGGTGCGGAGTCACCATCAATAACGGCATCGCCTTTGCCCAACAGCTGTTTTGCTGCTCTGGATCGGGGTCCCAATTTGCTTTGATTTCAGCTGAAGTCTCGTTGAGGGGATAACGGCCCTTAAACATGGGGAACGCAGTGGGATCGGTAAGTACTGTACTCCAAGTACGGTAAATGCCGTCGGCTGAACTGCGAGCACGCTCTGCCACCGCCTCATCAAACACAGACTCCAATATTTGGCCGCTGCCGACATTGGCAAAATAGGGAGTTGCGTCGCGCTCCATCAAGACTTCCGTTCCGTCACTCAACAAGAGGTTGGTGCCCAGCATTTCGGGAGCACCATTGAGTGTCGGATGACCGGCAACACCAAGGGTGTCGCCAATATGCAGATATTCCCGGTCCAACCCCCGTGATCTCAGCATGCTGACAGCGGTGCCTTCAATCTTCCAATGTTGTGTCACGCCGCCCTCGGTGACATCAACTTCGAACAGCACATGTGGATTGGCCCACTTTAATCCGGTGATGGTTCCCTGAATATCGATCATTTGTTGGGTATCAAAGACACCAAATCTGCTGTGATGCGCTGAAACCGCCACGCTGCAGCAGAAAAGAATTATTCCCAGCCCTAGTTTTGATTGATTCATTTTGCGCTTTCCCCCTGAAAGAAACAGCTGGCCCTTTTTGGGCCGTTAATCAAATTGATTTCATCTCGGTTTTAAGTAGTTCCAAAGTTTGCTCGATATCGGCATCAGCCTGACGATTTTCTTCAAAGAACTCTGCATAGATTTCGTGCAGGTCATCCAGATCAAAATACTCGGGATGATGGACTTCGGCAATATCGGCGTAGTGCAATCGCAAGTCACCCTTACGCACAAAGAGTTCGTAGATATGTACCGCCAAGCTCGCTGGCTCAATATCACCCATGCGCTTGTAGAGCGGAGCATAATCCGCCGAGGCTTCGATTTCTCCAAAGTATCGGTTCTCTTTTTCCACTACCCAGGCTTTATTGAGAAAAACTTCGCCGATAGAGCTGCCGCGAACAATCATGCGATGTTCGTCGGTTAACTCCTGATCAATCTTTTCGTCATAGGTAACCAAAGCGAGGGTGCGGGTTGTAGGGATACCCTCCGCAAAACTGTGAAGATCGGAAACCCGAAGCTCCGGGCCGTTTTTTAGTACTTCAATTTCGTAGCTGCCAAAGATGCGTTCGATTCGTTGGCTATTTAATAGGGGTCTCAAAGATTCCGCGTCCCGTTGATCTGCATCTACTGAAGGATCGGCCAGCACATGAGAGAAAACCAGGTTTCCGCCGACCAGTAGTTGCGCAAAAAGAAGTTGATGTCGATTCATATCGTCCATTCGAGTATTCAGATTCTAATTCTAGTGCCAGTTGTCAGGGTGTTAGCTTAAGTGCAGGTTCCTGTAGCAGGGCAAATTGCTCTCTCAATTGCAATATATGCTCTCCCCAGTAGCGCTCGGTGTTAAACCATGAGAAGTGTAAAGGAAAGGCGGGATCATCCCAACGCCGAGATAGCCAGGCAGCGTAATGCATCATACGCAAAGTGCGCAGCGGTTCGATTAAATGCAACTCACGGGGATCAAAGGGCTGGAAGACTTCATAGCCCTCAACCAGCTCCGTCATTTGCTCAATTTGCTGAAATCGATCACCTGAAAGCAACATCCACAAATCCTGAATCGCCGGCGCCATGCGTGCGTCGTCAAAATCGACAAAGTGAGGTGCGTCATCGCGCCAGAGAATATTGCCGATATGGCAATCGGTATGGGTGCGAATCCAGCGCACATCCTTATAGGCTTCAAAACGCCCTTTAATGGTTTTCAGAAGATCGTCACACAGGCTCTGATAGGACGCGCTCAGACTCTCGGGGATCATATGCTCGAGGATATAGGCGACACTATCTTCGCCGTAAGTTTGAATATCCAGATTTGGCCGATGTTTAAATTCACTGGCCTGACCCACGCGATGCATCTGCCCGAGACATTGTCCGAGCGTATAAAGGTTATCCAGATTATCCAATTCAGGGGCTCGACCACCACGCCGCGGGAAAACGGTCAGCAGCATATCTTCGTATTTCAGCAGGGATTTTTGTTCAGGATTTAACCAGGGCGTAACAATGGGCAGCTCTTGCTCAGCCAGCTCAAAGGTAAAGTCGTGCTCCTCCTGAATTTGCTGCTCACTCCAACGCTCGGGCCGATAAAACTTGACGATCACGGGGTCGGCATCTTCCACACCAACTTGATAGACACGATTTTCGTAGCTGTTTAGGGCCAACATGCGGCCATCGGTGATAAAACCCTGAGCCTCGACGGCCTGAAGCACATAGTCTGGTGTCAGAATGGCAAAGGCGTGTTCTGCAGGCGCCGACGTCGATGCTTCATCGGACTCTTCTATAGGCTTTCGATTCATCAATAAGCTCTGCTAGGCCGCAATTCTGTCTTGTAGGTAATCAACAATATCAGAGGAATCATAGATCCAGCGAACCTCACCCTGATCAACGGTCCTCAGGCAGGGAACTTTCAACTTGCCGCCGCCAGTCACAAGCTCATTCCGAGCGGTTTCACTGCGTTTGGCATCGCGCGTTTCGAGCTTTATGGCGTCCCGCTTTAAGGCACGGCGCACTTTCACGCAGAAGGGGCAAGCTCGATATTGGTAGAGCACCAAACCAGTCATGCTCTCATCTACGGCGGTCTGGGCCATTTCATCGCGTTTAATGCTGCGGGGCGTAAACACCCAATCAAAAAACAAGATAAGTATTCCCAAAACCCAACGAATTACCGACATAAAAACTCCTGACTCAAACGCAGCTAGACAACTTTCGCGGCGCGCACAATATCTCTCTATACCGCTATAAGCGCACCTACCCTTCACATTTACATACAATCACCCTATCTTTAACCAATGCGAGGAAATGTATTCCAATAAGGCGCTCTAATATCGACAACTCAGCGACACTGGGGTTTAGCTTTAAACGCTTTTTGGTGCTGGCGAGCATTATCTTTGCCGGCGAAATTGTCTTCTCCCTACCCTTTCATATCGCGCGTTTTTTCCGTCCGCAATTTCTGGAAGTCTTTGCCCTCTCCAATACTCAGCTCGGTGACATCTTTGCGGCCTACGGCTTGGTTGCCATGCTGGCCTACTTTCCCGGCGGATTGATCGCTGACCGATTTGCACCGCGCAAGCTTATGGCCTTTTCTCTGTTGGCTACTGCGTTAGGCGGTATCTACCTTTACTCAATTCCTGGCGCAAGCGGCCTTAAGCTGCTTTTTGCCTATTGGGGAGTTACCAGCATCCTGCTGTTCTGGGGCGCCATGATTAAGGTGACACGGCAATGGGGAGCTGCCAGCAAACAAGGGTTAGCCTTTGGATTGCTGGACGGCGGTCGAGGTTTTGTGGCCAGCCTCTTTGCCAGTGTGGCGGTCTTGATATTGAGTATTTCGGTAGGTGGACAGACCGACTCGAGCAGCCAAGGGCTGCAGCAGGTGATTCTCTTTTATGTGCTGGTTACGGTAATCGCCGCAGCAGCTATTTGGTTTGCGCTGCCTAATATTGAATCCGGCGCCGATGTTCAGGAAGAGGTAACCGACAAACACCTGCACATTGGTGAAGTACTTAAAAACCTCAACGTCTGGCTACAGGGCGGCATAGTTGTAGCGGCCTACTGCGGCTATAAAGCACTGGATAATTACGGCATATACGCTGTGGAAGTTTTGAGTATGTCGCAATTGGACTCCTCGGAATTCACCACCTTGGCCAGCTACAGTCGCCCGCTTGCAGCCATCGCCGCCGGTTTAATCGTGGACCGTTTTGGTGGCAGCAGAGTGATCAAGCTATTGTTTATAGTTTTAGCGGGAGCTTTCTTGGTGCTTGCCGTTTTTAATCCGACAGCCTCTGGTTCAGGGAAATTCCTCTGGTTTGTAATGGCTAACTTGCTCATTACCTTTGTTGCCGTTTACGCGCTGCGTGGTGTCTATTTTGCACTTCTAGAGGAGAGCAAAATTAAGCTGCACAGCACCGGCACAGCTGTTGGTGTCATCTCCTTTTTGGGTTTTACCCCGGATATATTCTTCGCGCCTATTACCGGTCGGATTCTCGACGCCAATCCCGGCTTTGTGGGTTTTCAGTATTACTTTTCGACCATGGCATTTATTGCCTTTATTGGGCTGATACTAGCGGCTATTCTGATCAAGCGGCTATCTGTCCCACCGGCTATTCCTCCAGCTATTCTCCCAAAAACCTAAGAAGTGAAAGTTTGCAATCCAAAGTAGGTACTGATCCCCGCCAGAATACTGGTTACCGCCAATGCAGTGAGAATCAGCCCCATAACTCGACTGATAATGCTGGCACCACTATTTCCGATGATTCGGTGTATTCCACTGGCTAACAACATAAAAATAAGTGTGACCAGTAATACACTGAGCATGACTCCGGTGGTTTGAACCTGCTGAATAATATTGAATTGGTGCTTCTCCGTGAGCAGTACGGCCGCAAGCATAGAACCAGGCCCAGCTATCGAAGGTACCGCAAGAGGGAAAATTGCGGTTTCGGTTGCGTCCGCGGCGAGTCGTAATTCTTCATCTGGCTTACTCTCGCCAAATAGCATCGACAGAGCGAATAAGAAAAGCACCAAACCACCTGCAATTTGGAAGGCAGGTAAGGGAATCTCAATCGCGGTAAGTATGGCCTCCCCGGCAACTACAAAAAACAGCAAGACGGCTGCCGAAAAGAGTGTTGCTTGAACAGCGATCTTGCGTTGCGTTTTGGCGTCATAACCGCGTGTAACGGCTATAAAAACAGGCACCGTGCCGATGGGGTCGATCACCGCAAAGAAAAATATAAAGGTTGCTACAAACTCAGCCATAAAATTTTGTCTCTATCGTTGTCAGAGCTACCTATCCAAACGCAGGTCGACTGTCTTTCATTAAAACATCCAAGGCCTTTTGTGCCGATTTGGGATCCACCAAATCTTTTGCTTCCAGCATTTCGCACTCATCATTGATCATCTGCTCTATCGCCACCGGGTATGAGCGGCAATCATCTGGCCGGTCGTAGTAAATATCGCAGGTGAAAACATTCCGATCAGGAGCTTTTTGCAGCCAAGGGCAAAGTTCTAACTGCATACCTGTAACCGGATCCATCCAGATTTTTCCGTCTCGCACATAGCGGCGAATATCCGGTTTAAAGAGGTCCCAGAGTTCGATTTCGCTGGTGGAAGCTGAGAGACTACCGTTGCTGTATTTTGTGCAGCACTTTCCACATTGGTTGCAGTCCTTCATCTTCTTGAGCTCGCAGCCATTAGGGTGCTATACCCATATCGTCGAGTCGCATCAGGATTTCGGTTTTGCGGGTTTGTGCCACTTCTAACCAAGGAATATTCTCCCGCGCGCCGATAATGGCGTAAATTGAATTCAATCCAATGCCTTTTAAGTGTCTGATTCGAGAGTAGAGCTCATAGGGATCAATTGCCATAAATTCTTCAACGCTGAAGATATTTACCTGAGCCAGAATTTCTTCGCTTTTGGGACCAAAGCCTTGCAGGTCACCAAGTCGAATTTGTTTCTCTTGGGTCACGGCTTAAGAATAAAAGCCTGTTTGGAGTCTGGGTCAAAGCCGCATTTCTTATAAAAGCCGTTGACCGCTTTATCTTTGCGTCCAGTCAATAACATCACCTTGTAGCAACCTGCATCAAGCGCCTTGGTTACCGCAAAACCCATCAGGGATTTACCTATTCCCTGATTACGGCATCCCTCGTCTGTAATGACATTTTCAATGACGGCATAGGGTTGTCCGCCACGGGTCATATTGGGAATTACATTGAGGAAGCAGCTGCTCACTAGCTTCTTTTCCTGCTCGGCAACTATTAGATGGAGATATGGAGACTCCAGAATTTCATGGAAGGCTTTTTCCTCCAGACCGGTTGGCTCGGGATCATCTGGGTTTAGCTGCTTAAGCAGGCCAATCAGTTCCTTATAATCTTTGGCCTCGGCGAGTCGAATAATCATCTTATTGTCCATTTGCCTCAGTCCGGCCGATGCTTCCAGTCGGCTCTATCGGCGGGATGGTTCACACCGTCGTATGTTGGGATAGAGCCCAAATCAAAGGGGTTTACTCCCTCCAGGCAAGCGACGTTAAATCCGTATTGATGGGGGTTAGAGCGACGCTGATGGTGGGTATAGATTCCGCAGATCGAACAGAAATAATGCTTGGCGGTTTTGGTATTGAATTGGTAGCAACTTAAAACATCCTCACCTTTTAGGATCTTGATTCCATCCAAAGGCACCGACGCGACAATAGCTCCACGTCTACGACACATCGAACAATCGCAGCGGCGTGCATCATCCAGACCATTTGGCAGCGACAGCTCGAGTACCACAGCACCGCAGTGGCAGCTGGCCTTGTGAATAGGTTTTATTTCTGGCTTTGGCATCTGATATTCACCCCCCTCTCAAAACGAAGATCAATCCGCCCCCATCATAGGCGCCCCATGCTTTCATGGTAAGCGCAATAGCTCAAAGGAAGAGCGCCTTCCTGAATCATTTTCATTGCCTATTTCTTGGCGGCAGCCGACCGCTCTACATACAGTGCTCGCCAGTAATCATTGGTGTCTCGGAGAGATTGGCCCATTCAGCCATGGAGCTGTCATAAAGCCGCACATCTTGGTAACCCAAGAGTTCGCTCAAAACAAACCAAGGCATGGCTGCGTGCAGCCCCTCATTGCAATAGGTCACCACGGTTTTATCTCTGGTCACTTCATGTACTTCGTATAGCGCCAGAAGCTCCTGCGTTGATTTGAAAGTGCCATCCTCGTTCAGATTACTTGCCCAAGGCACGCTGTGGGCACCATATATGTGACCTAACCGCTGGTGGGTGCTACCTGTGTTGTAAACCTTTCCTTCAATCTCGCCTGTGTACTGCTCGAAAGGGCGGCCATCAACCAGGCTATGATTGGGATCCGAGACATTGCCAAGAACATATTGCATATCCACCAACAGAGTACCGCGCACACTCTCAACCAGATACTGCGTCTGGACTATTTCAGGGGGTTCGGCGCTCAACTCATAACCCGCCCGCTGCCAGGCAGTTAAACCACCGTCCAAAACCTTGACGGACTCATGCATGTAGTACTTCATTGTCCAGAACATTCGAGCTGAGGCGCGGTTATCCAATGTGTCATAGAGCACTACCGTGGAATTCAGAGTAATACCCAATTTGCCCATCAGAGCTTCAAACTGTGCTCGCGGCAAAATATTGTATTTGTCGGGCTGCGCAGGATTGGTGATGTCCACGCGCCAATCGATAAATTTAGCCTCGGGAATATGAGCTTGCGCATATTCGTATGGGGTTCGACCAAGCTCAAGAATATGTAGATCCGGATAGTGACCATAATCAGCCAACCACTCGCTGCTGATCAACACATGCTCGCGCTGCTCTTGCAGAACGGACAATTCTTCAGGCGATAGGCCGGGCTCGGGTATCGAACTTTGCTCACAGGCAGTCAAAACCAGAAATAACAGGAGGACTCCAAAGAGGGCACAAAAGGGATTGGCAGCTAAGTTTTTCATGGCAAAAGTTATGTATGGCTCTGTTAAACATTATGGAGTCATCACCTAGATGACACGATTCCTTCCCGGAGGTTAATTGCAAATAACAATTCTCCGGGGCACTCAAGCCTTGCTTAGAATCCCGATCTCAAACCAGAACGATTCTCATTCGCACTGGTTCGGTTTTCATAACAATGCCGAGCATAAAGCCGAGGCCTTTTCTATTTTTGGTGGCGAAGGTGACTATGCCGGCTACCAGTGCAATATCGCGCAAGATCTCAGCCCAGCAGAACTCGCTGCACCCTCTGGTGATGTTTGCAACGGCATGATGCCCGGCGACACCATCGAAGTACACTGGGTACATACTTCCTGTGATGTTGCTCCGGGGCCTGGACTAGGTTCATGTCTGTCGGACAGTTGCGCCAATCCAAACCTTCGAGTAGAAACTCAAGTATTTACTCTGGTTAACGACAGCTCAGCCCTAGACTTCGCTGACTTCGACTACAGCGGCCAAATGGTAAACGGCTATCACCAAGCTGACGCGATCCCCAGCGGCACTGGCGCACCAGTTGAATTCCTAGGCTCAACCACCGGCCCAAGCTATTCAGAGCAGGTCTGTTCGCCAATTCAAGCAACCTGGAGTGTTCGACCCACATGCGCAACGCTCGACATCAACACCCTAGGTGCCTGGTGTGAAGCCAATGACTTCGAAGAAGACCACGCTCACGGCGTTCGCAAGCTGGTAGTCAACCCTGCTCTTCTGTCTGAAATTCAGTAGATAAATACAGAAGTTTAAAAAGGGGCCAGCTGGCCCCTTTTTTATGTGTTCAATTCACCCGATTGTGACCAGATTACTGGAACCGCTCGCCAAGCGGTGCAAGAATGTCCGCCACTGTTTTTTGGCACTAGGAGAATCTTGATGCACATCCTAAACAAAGTATTCCTTATTAGCCTGCTTCTTGGTGTGACAGCCTTTATGGCAGGGTGCAATACCATCAGCGGCATTGGCGAGGATTTACAGGCGGCCGGTCGTGCCATTGAGGACACCGCGGAAGAAGTAAAGGAAGGCGACGATTAATTGATGTCTGATTTTACTCACCTCAATAGTTCCGGAGAGGCTCATATGGTCGATGTTTCCGGGAAATCGGAAACAACCAGAACAGCGCGCGCTGCGGCAAAGGTTGTGGTGGGTAAAAATATTCTGCAACGCATATATGCCGGCGATATGCCCAAGGGCGATGTATTGGCGACCGTCAGAATTGCGGCGATTCAAGCAACCAAGCAGTGCTCTAGTCTTATTCCTCTTTGCCATCCTCTGCCCCTGCACAAAGTATCAGTAGATATCTCGCCTTTGGACGAAGAGGCCGTCGAAATTCAGGTCAACTGCACAACTAGCGGCAAAACCGGCGTTGAAATGGAAGCTCTGACGGGTGCCTCTGTCGGTGCTTTAACCCTCTACGATATGTGTAAGGCTTTGGACAAAGGCATTGTGATTGAATCGATTCGATTACTGGAAAAGACCGGTGGCAAAAGCGGCGACTGGAAAGCCGATGATTAAAGTTCTTCTATTCGGACGCTTGGGCGAACTACATTCCAGCAGTTCGCTGGATATAAAATTGGACGATTCAATTAAGACTGCAGGGGATGTACGCAAAAAAATCGCCACTGACTTCCCCGATCTGGGCCGAGCCCTGGATGAACCGCAAACTCTGGTTGCTTTAAACCAGGAGATAGTCGACCTCAGCCAAGGCTTGGCGAACGGCGATGAGTTGGCATTTCTACCTCCTGTTACCGGCGGCTAGTTGTCCAGTTCGATGACAGAAGTTCTGGTTTGCACCGAAGACTTCGATCTCGGCGAAGAATACCAAAACCTTTGTGCCGGTCTGCCGGGTGCCGGAGCCGTCGTGACTTTTGTCGGCCGCGTGCGAGATCTGAACGAAGGTAATGAAGTTGCTACATTAGAGTTGCAACATTATCCGGGTATGACTGAAAAACTCATTCAAGAGATTCTGGAACAGGCTAAACAGCGCTGGCTGGTTGATCGTGTTCGCGTTATTCACCGGGTCGGTCAACTGCAACCAACAGATCAGATTGTATTTGTTGGTGTCGCTTCAGCTCACCGCAAAGAAGCCTTTGCAGCGGCCGAATTCATAATGGACTATTTAAAAACCAAGGCGACCTTCTGGAAAAAGGAATCCCGTCGGGATCAAGACGATAAAGGCAAAAACCAATCTGAATGGTTGGAGATGAAAGGGTCTGATATTGCCTCTGCCGAGCGTTGGAAAAATTGAGCCTCAATCATCAAGAGTTCCTTCGTTATAGCCGCCAGATGATGGTGGAGGATATGGGCGAAGAGGCGCAACTGCGCCTAAAAGCGTCCACGGCGGTTATTGTCGGTCTCGGAGGTCTCGGTTGCCCGGCGTCTCTCTATTTGACCGCTTCAGGAATCGGCAAACTCATATTGATTGATGGCGACGAGATTGAATTATCAAATCTGCAACGACAGATACTTTTTCGGGAATCTGATATCGGTGCAGCCAAAGCTAAAGTTGCTGCCAAACGCCTGTCCAAGCTAAACCCGAATGTAGAATTTGAAGTGCATCTTGAACAGGTAGGTCGTCAGGATTTGGTCGGCCTAGTCGATGACGCCAAAGTGATTTTGGATTGCACTGACAACATAGCCACTCGCCAAGAAATAAATCGCGCTGCGGTAGCCTTTCACAAGCCACTACTTTCGGCGGCCGCTTTGGGTTGGGAAGGCCAACTTCTGGAAGCCAGAATGGATATCGAGGGCTCGGCCTGTCTGGCATGTGCCTATGGGCTGGAAAACGAAGAGCCTCTATTAAACTGCTCGACGGCGGGAGTAATGGGGCCAATTCTCGGAGTAATGGCAAGCATGCAGGCGATGCGGGCTATCCGCATAGTTGCCGGTATTGATGGCGCCAAAAGCAGTCGATTAGCCCGTTTTGATGGGAAAAGAGTGGAGTTGTCGAATTTTGACCTTAAGTCTAGGGGCGATTGTCCTGTTTGTTCTTAGTGTTAAATTTTCTCTGATCGCCTAGTCAATTAAGGTATTTCCACTGCCGTGGAGGATCGATCTTTTTCTTTGTTTGCCCACAAATTTACAGGGCGAAGCGCCACAATAATAGGCAGTGGCTGGGGAAAAATTGGGCAACCTTTGGGTTGGCCGAAGGCTTGGCTGCATGGGCGTCGCCAATCAACACAAAAGGAACACTCCCGCGGCAGCGGCAGCTCCCCGACAGGGATACGAAAAGAAAAAACTTTACGACAAACTACCCGGCCTACTTTTAGGCTGCTCTTTTCGTAAAAGGCGAAGATAAGTCCGCGCAATATATTTGCGCCACACAAATCCGAAGCTGAGCAACCGGAAAGGCAACACAAAAAACTCCCAAAGATAACAATCCACCGAGGCTAGCGGAATCTCCGGTTCGTAAGGTGCGACCGGTACATAGCCGTTCAACTTAAGCAAATTATTTGCCGTTGCTTCAAAACGAACGATCTCGACATTTTTAAGATCCTGCCTCCAGGAATCGAGCCTCGAAGGATCGGGTTTTTTGGATACCAAACTATGCTGATAGTCGAGCAAATCCGAGGGAAGGGAATGGTCTTCCGACTCTGGATTAGCACTAATCAACGGCAGTCCAACCTGCTCCAGAATGGATTTCAGTGCGTCTGGATATTGACGCACAAAGTCTTCGTAATAGATTTCTATAGTGCGCTCTGGATACAGCCTCGCTGTAGCATCGCCCATGCCCACGTACTTGAGCCACCAGTTGGCAGCCATGGTCGGTGAGTTGGGGCCCCAGTTCAGGTCTTTTACGGAGGCGAAGCAGGCTCGACCATCACGCTTCAAATGAATAAATTGGGCGTTGGGAAATAATTTGAGCAATTCGTGACTGTGCAGAACATTCTCGGGGGTGTGATCAACCCAGCGCAGAATATTTGTTTTGTCAGAATATTTGCTTTGGTGATATTGCCAAACTAACCAGCGAATACCATCGGCAATATCAATTACTTCGTAGGCGTCAGCGTAACTGTCCCAATCCGGTGTTATTTCCCAAGTTGCAAAAAAGGTATGACGCTCAATAACTGCCACAAATTCACCCCAAAGGACATTACCTTTCTTCAGTTCAAGCTGAATTAGCTGGAAAACAAAGTGGGATTCAGGAGTGGTGAAACATCTGGGGTGAGCGGCGACTTGTACCCCCAGCATAGTAGTTCCGCTGCGGGGGCAGCCTCCGATAAATAGAGGCTCTATTTTTTTATAGTCGTGCATAGCCGGACATAAGTGCTTGCTTGCAAGTCATCATAGGGCTGCCGAGCAGGACTCTCAAGTGAGAAGTGATCCGTTTCCGCCACCCATCGTCATTGCGAGCGCCATAGCCTTTAGCCGCGAGCGAAGCGCGGCGGGAAGCAACCCATAGACCGCGGTATGTGGGTTGCTTCGTCGGCTAGAGCCTCCTCGCAATGATGATCGTGGGGAAGACCAAATTTTCCGATAGCTGGTCAAAGAAAATAAACAAACCCACCTTAAACCTTGTTTCGAATTGCGACTTCAGGGACTATTCTTGCCCCGCTTAGAAGTTGGAGAACCTGAGGTAATGGCGAGCCATACCGAAAAAGAATTTACGCCACTGAATATCACTGTATTAACGGTGTCGGATACCCGCACATTGGAAAACGATACATCCGGACAGTATCTCGCCGACAAGCTCACCGACGCTGGGCACAAACTCCACGACCGAAAGCTTCTGGTTGATAGTGTCGAGGATATTCGCGGCGCCGTCGCGGATTGGATCGCCGACACAAATATCCAAGTGGTGCTAATCACCGGCGGCACGGGCTTTACTGACCGGGATGTCACACCGGAAGCCACTCTACCTCTTTTTGAAAAAACCATTGATGGATTTGGTGAGCTGTTTAGGCACATCTCTTATCTGGAGATCGGCACTTCAACGATTCAGTCGCGCTGTTTGGCTGGTCTGGCCAACCGCACCCTGATCTTCTGTCTACCGGGTTCTACCGGAGCATGTCGAACGGCTTGGGAAGGCATACTGAGTGAACAATTAGACAGCCGGCACAAACCCTGCAACTTCATTCCCCACGTGCGCTTTCCAAACCAATAGTTCTATGTTGAACGTAGATCAGGCCAAACAGGAAATTCTCAAACACGCCAAACTATCCGTTGGCACCGAGAACATTCCTTTATTTGAGAGTCTTGGACGGCGGCTGGCAAAGGATATGGTGTCCGCCATTGATGTGCCCCCGGCTGACAACTCGGCCATGGATGGTATTGCGCTGTTCTCTGGTGATTACAGCGAGACTGGAACGAGGCTATCCCTGAGCCAGCGTATCGCCGCCGGTGAAGCGCCGGTTGCCCTGCAAGCAGGAACGGCAGCCCGGATTTTTACTGGCGCGGAAATCCCCGAAGGCGCCGACTGCGTTGAGATGCAGGAGAACTGCACTTTTCATCATGAGGGTGCTGGAAATGACAGCGTTAGCTTAAACAGCAAACCCCTATCCGGAAGCAATATTCGCCGACGCGGACAGGACATAGAATCAGGTTCCCAAGTCTTGACAGCTGGTCAACTGCTGCGCTCCCAAGAAATGGGATTGCTGGCATCTATAGGCATCGATCAGGTTCCGGTATTTCAAAAGCTAAAAATCGGCGTTTTCAGTAGTGGTGACGAACTGGTTGAACCTGGCACGCCGCTGCAGTCGGCACAAATATACAATTCGAATCGTTATACCCTGGCCGGACTTATTCAAGATAGCGGTTGTGAGTTTATCGATCTGGGTTGTGTCGAGGATTCACTCGAAGCCACGATCGCTCTATTAAGAGAATCCAGCACTAAGGTGGACCTACTGATCTCCAGCGGCGGCGTCTCTGTCGGCGAAGAGGACCACATTAAACCCGCCGTTGAAGCCTGCGGAAGCCTTTCAGTTTGGAAGATCGCGCTAAAACCAGGCAAACCTCTTGCCATGGGCGAAGTGTTCGGCACACCCTTCTTCGGCCTACCGGGAAATCCGGTATCGGGCTTTGCCACTTTTTTGCTCTTTGTGAAACCCTACCTGGAAGTAATGGGTGGCGGTACTGCAAAACCACTTGAGTGGTTAAAAGTACCAGCCAATTTTGAGCGGCCACCGGTATCCCGGGAGGAGTATCTGCGTGTGTGTATTGTGAACGGGAAAGCCGAGATTTTCCCCAACCAGAGCAGTGGTGTGCTCTCTTCCGTCAGTTGGTCCACAGGTTTTGTACGCCAAAAAATTGACCAATCTATTGGACTAGAATTAGCGGTTGATTACCTTCCATTTGAAAGCTTTTGAAATAAGGCCAAATCTGACAATATTTGGCAAATCAGTTAACTTTCATTAAAGCCATTGCCCGCTCTTGGCAGCTATGGGATTAATGCCAGACTATTATCCGTCGGGGGTTCGGTTGCGACTTTTTTTATCTTTTATATGCGTATTTTGTGCGTCGCAACTGCTGGCTCAACCTCAGCCATTCAGCTTTATCACAAATTCCAATTCCTCCAGTCAGGAATCAGCGCTCTCGGCTACGCCACCTCCAGACGCAGAGTTCAGCTTTGTACGTTTAATGTACGACCAAGGCATGACTAGCTTCGGTCGTCGTGCACCCTGGAGAACAGATTGGCCCGAGGCCGAAACCCATTTTTTGCAGGGTATTAGTCGCCTCTCGATTCTCGAAAGCGCGGGTCAAGCGCGCAGCATCCGCCTGACCGATGAGGCTATCTTTGACTATCCCTGGCTTTACAGTGTGGATGTTGGCAAGTGGTCGCTCACCGATGAGGAGGCAGCAAATCTCAGAGAGTATTTGCTGCGCGGCGGCTTTATGATGGTGGACGATTTTCACGGAAGTTATGAATGGCAAGTCTTCCTCACTCATCTACAAAAAGCATTTCCGGACCGTCCCATAGTTGAGATCCCGGAAGATGACGCGCTTATGTCGGTGATGTTTGAATTGGACAAGAGTATTCAAATTCCAGGGATACGTGCTTATAACTCCGGTCAAACTTGGGAGCAGGATGGTTATACACCGCACTGGCGTGGCATCTACGATGACCATGGTCGCCTTATGTTGGCTATAAATTTCAATATGGATTTAGGTGATGCCTGGGAGCATGCAGACGACCCTGGCTATCCGGAACCCATGACATCACTAGCCTATCGATTTGCTGTGAACTACGTTATCTACGCGATGACGCATTAGCAGAGGCCACTGAAGAATAACCATGTTCGAATTTCTATTTAGCTATCCGCGTGAGTTTTTCCAAGTCGGCGAACTGATTCCTCAAACCTGGGGCAGTGCAACGCTGATTGCCGCTCTATTTGTTGTTGGTGTAGTGCTTATCGGTTTTTCGGTGCTGCGCAGCAAACACGGTCTTCATCCCGCCAAGCTGGCCAGCTTGGCTTTGCTTCAAGTAGCCGTTCTTGTTGTTGCTCTGATTATGTTGATGCAGCCGGTATTGGAGATTGAAGAGCTGCGTCCACAGGATAATAAGATAGTGGTTCTTGTAGATACGTCACGCAGCATGGCGCTTACCGATGATGGCGAGCAATCGCGGCTGCAAGCCATTCTTCCCACTCTTACGGAAGACCTTCTAGGCCCCCTGCAAGAGAGAGGTTACAGCCTTGAATTGCAAAGCTTTGATGGACGGCTGGATAGTGCCGATCAACTCTTGTCTGTTACCGCGGACAATCAATCGCTAATCACCGATCAAATAACAACAGCATTGAAGGCCGCCAGCAATCAGGCGCTTGCGGGGCTAATTTTAGTTTCTGACGGCGCCGATAATTCTGGCAAGGTGGACGAAGTCTGGTACAGCTATCTGCAAAGCTATGGCGTACCAATTCAAACTCTCGGCGTGGGTCGCGAGGTTATGACTGAGGACATGGAGATCTCCTCGGTAAGCCTGCCCCACTCCACCATCCCCAATGCCAATTTGCGCGCTGAAGTGACACTGCAGTCCGGCACAGCCCGCCAGTCGACTCTCAAGGTCTACGACGGTGATCGAATTCTTGCCTCACAGGTCGTCGATCTGCCCGGCGAAGGCCGCAGAATTCAGGAATCCATATCAGTTCCGACAGGTGAGATTGGCGTGCGTCATTTGAGATTTGTGCTCGATCCCAGTGCTACGGAATACAATCTTGAAAATAATGAGCTGCATCACAGTCTGACGGTGGCACAGACTCAGCCAAGAGTGTTGTACGTCGAGGGCGAACCTCGCTGGGAATACAAGTTTATTCGACGAGCAGCAGAGGCTGCAGGGTTTCTGCATTTACATGGATTGGTACAGACCTCAACCAACAAATCTTATCGACAGGGCATCGATTCGCCTGATCAGCTTGAAGACGGTTTTCCCACGACGCGCGATGAACTATTCAACTACCAGGCTTTGATTATTGGTAGCCAGCAAGCCGCTACTCTAAGCCAGGAACAACTCTCCCTGATCAAGGACTTTGTCGACTTGCGTGGCGGCAGTTTGCTGATGCTGGGCGGCCTAAACGGACTCAGCGATGGCGGCTGGCAAAACACTCTGGTCGCAGACATTTTGCCGCTGCAACTCCCGGATACAGAAAGCAATACCTTTTTTCGAGAGCAGGCAAGCGCCGTAATAACCGAAGCCGGTTTGCGCAGTCACTGGCTGCGCGTTTCAAATGAACCAGGCGGTAAACAGGGCTATTGGAATTTACTGCCCGAGATTGCCGACTACCAATTGGCGGGCGAAAGCCGACCCGGAGCAACGGTATTAATGGAAGTGCTGCACCCCGGTGGTGTTAGCCCGCTGTTGGCCTATCAGCGTTACGGTCGAGGCAAGACCTACATTCTTGCGACCGGTGGAACCTGGCGCTGGCAGATGCAAATGAATTCTGAGGATCAGAGTCACGAAACCTTCTGGCAGTCCTTGCTACAGGAAATGATTTCCGAAGTCCCGCAATCCATAGACTTTGAAACAGACAGCAACTGGTATCTAGACAACAGCCGTATTGAACTATCGGCGACCATTCGAGACCCCGGTTTTGAACCGTCTGGCGACGCTTCGGTAGAGGTTCAGGTGCGCGACTCCAGTGGCGGCACTCAAAACATCGAACTCTCACCCGACGCAGAGCGGCCAGGCACCTACCGCGGCACTGCAATAGTTGAAAGCCCCGGATTGGTTCAGCTGGATATGATGGCCAAGTTAGGCGAGACCGATCTGGATCCAATTCGACTCTATGCCGAACGCGATGATGATCGACTTGAATACTTTAATACCGCACAAAATTCGACTCTGTTGAAACGCATTGCCGCCGAAACCGGTGGCAGCTACTTTACGCCGGAGTCGGCCTCAAATATTTTAGACGAGCTTCGCTTCAGTAATTCGGGCATCACCGAGAGAGATTGGCTGGTGCTTTGGAGTATGCCCTTTAACTTTTTACTACTCTTAATCCTGAAACTTTCAGAGTGGATTCTCCGAAGACGCTGGGGGCGATTGTGATTAAAGCCTTTAGCCGATTAAGAGCCCTCAGCATATTGAAAGCCTTTAGCCAATTGAGAGCCCTCAGCGTATTAAGAGCCCTCAGCGTGTTAAGAGCCCTCAGCCTAAGCATTCTCCTAATGTTTTCAAACTCAAGTCTGGCTCTCGAGCAGATGCTGATATTTGGCGGGCTGGGCGGCGACCCTGTATTCCAGGAGGATTTTAACGAGCAGGTCGAACAGATTTATCAGGCGGGTTTGAGTCTTGGTCTTGATGCAAGTCAGATTACAAAGCTGAGCGGAAGCGATGCCACCAAAGTAAATATTCTTGCCGCTATCTCCAAAATCAGGGCCGACAGTGACGACCTGCTACAGGTGCATCTAATCGGCCACGGTAGTTTTGACGGCAATAACTACAAGTTCAACATCCCCGGCCCAGACATCTCCGCAAACGAGTTGGCCGAAGCGCTCAACCAGCTCAACGGCAATCAAATGGTCGCTGTTATGACTAGCGCCAGCGGTGCAGCCATGCAACCTCTGAAAAATGACAGCCGTCTGGTAATTACAGCAACTCGAACCGGGCTACAAAAAAATGCCTCTGTATTCTCACGCTACTGGGCACAGGGCTCAGATTTGAGCAGCGTAGATCTCAACAAAAATGAAATTATCAGTATTGCCGAGCTGTACACCTATACCCAGGATCAGGTCACAAAATACTATGAATCGGAAGGCTTAATCGCATCCGAAGCCAGCCTGATCGAGGGCCCAGAATCTATCGATGCCGATCTGTTTAGTCTGTCACGCATCGGTCAATTGGCGAATACCAGTCTCTCCGCGGAAGTAGAATCGCTCATCGCCGAGCGCGCCGAAGTAGAGACCAAGCTCAGTGAGCTTTCAGGTCGCCGTCAGGACTTGTCCGAAGACGAGTATTTTTCCGAGCTGCAAAACTTGATGTTGGAGTTGGGGCTACTACAACGACAAATAGACAACGAGCTCGGTACGACCGATGAATAGAAGGGGACGTCACATATCTGGTCGCTTCCTCTGCCTTGCAGCCCTGCTGCTCGCCAGCGGTTTTTGTATGGGTTATACCTATGACTACAGCGGCGATCGTGATGATTCACTACTTACCTGCGATAAGCTGCGCTGGACCGGTCAAAGTACCGCGGCGACTGCCTGCTACGCATCCTTGCTGAGCACTTCTGATTCAGCCTATATTCGCGCAGAAGCCCAATGGGCACTGGGAGACCTCAAGACCGCCAATTCTCTCTTTGGTCAGGCAGTGGCGGCTGAACCAGATAATCCCAAGGTTCGCACGCGCTGGGGTTATCTCTATGTGCAAACCTTCCAGTTTGGCGACGCCGCCGGGTTATTTCAGGAGGCTCTCGGCATCAATCCTGACTATCAGCCTGCCCGCATAGGCTTTGCCGCTGCCAGCACTGCTCAATTTTCTGGCGGCGGTGGCGATGCGCTGTTGGATATTCTGGAAGACAACGTCGAAAACCTCGAAGCGCTTCTGATTCTTTCGAAACTCTATCTGGAGCAGCGCGATGTGTATGGCGCTTTGCCCTATCTGGAAGAGGCACAAAATCTGCTGTCGGAGGATTTACCGCCACTCAAGCTGTACGCCTATTTGGCCGCAGCTGAATACATTCTTGGCAATGACTTTGGCCCCTGGGTTGATAAGGCACTGGAAGTAAATCCCAACGACGCGGATCTTTATGTACATCTGGCCTATTTTGCCGAAATCACCTATCAGTATCGCGATGCTGCCGATTTTCTAACGCAGGCAGTACGCATCGATCCCTACAATTGGAAGGCGCGGGCCGATCTAGGATTGGCCTTAGCCAAACTCAATGATGTGCAAACTGCCCGGCAACATTTAGAAGCAGCCTATTCCGGTGATCCCTACAATTTGGCGAGCGTCAACATGCTGCGTTTGTTCGACACTTTCGATGAATTTGTTGTGATTGAACGTAATGTACCCTACCAAACCGATGAGGGTAATTTCAGCGCAGAGATTCAACTCAGACTTCACCGGGACGAGGCTCAAGTGCTCGGACCCTATGTGTTTGAACTGCTCTCGGTGGCTATGCCAATCTACGTCGAGCGCTACCAATTCCATCCGGTGGAACCCATTGTCATAGAGCTCTACCCCAATCACGACGATTTTGCCGTGCGCACCCTGGGTGAACCCATGATCGGGCCGCTGGGCATCACTTTCGGATATCTGTTCGCCATGGATAGCCCTTCAGCCAAGTCCGCCGGCTCCTTTCATTGGGGGTCTGTGCTCTGGCATGAGCTTAGCCATGTATTTTCCTTGGAGGCTTCCGGCAGTCGCGTGCCAAGGTGGTTTAGTGAAGGTTTATCGACCTTCGAAGAGTGGAATAGCGGTCCAGCGAATCGATACCAGGTACCAACCCAGGTATTTGAAGCCATGAGTGAAAACCGCTTTCTGCCAGTTCGCGATCTGGACTCCGGTTTTTTGAGACCCACTTACGAAGGTCAGGTAATCGTTTCCTACAATCAGGCGGGACTGGTATGCGATTTTATTGCCAGCCAGTGGGGACCAGAAATATTCTCACCTATGTTGCAGGCCTTTAAAAACCGGGCAACTACAGATGAAGTTTTTCAAGATGTTCTGGACATCAATAGCTTTGCCTTTGACCGCCAGTTCCGCACCTATGTAGACGAGCTGTTTGGCGACGTAGTAAGTCGTTTCGACGACTGGGCGGCTATCCGAAACAATCTGGGTGCCTACTGGTCTGCAGAAGACTGGGAGAAAGTAATTGAAACCGGTAATCAAGCCTTGCTCATTTACCCGGACTACACTGAATACGACGCGGTCTACGAGCCTATGGCTATCGCCTATCGCAACTTGGAAGACGAAGCAGCGGAACTGACCTTGCTCGAAAATTATTTTGAACGCGGTGGATACAACCCCGCAGCACTGGGTCGATTGTCGGAATTGCTATTTGAACAAGGACAAACCGAGGAACGGCACAGGGTTTTGCAATACCTGCGCTGGGTAGCTCCCTTTGATGAAGAGCTTCATAAAAATTTAGCGCGGAGCTATGCTGAGTTGCAGGACACCGAGAATGCTATTTTGGAATACAACATCTTGTTGGATACTGGTACGCAGGATGTCGCCAGCGCTCATCTCGGTATAGCCGAACTACATCTCGGTGAGGGCCGAACTGAGCTCGCCCGTCGCCATACATTAATGGCTCTTGAAGCAGCGCCCTACTACAGAGAAGCGCAAAATTTACTTTTTCAGATTACACAACAGGACAACTAATGAACGACCTAACTGAAGTCCCAACCACTGAAATGTCAGCCGAGGCGGAGAAAATTGCCCCAGAATTTCAGACTGCGACCAATGCCATTAGAGAAGAAGTGGGCAAAATTATTGTCGGCCAGGAAGAGGTCGTCGACTCGCTTCTCATTACCCTTTTGGTGGGTGGCCATTGCCTTATTACCGGCATGCCGGGCACAGCAAAAACCTTGCTGGTACGCACCCTTAGTGAAGCTTTAGGACTTTCTTTCAAACGAATTCAGTTCACTCCAGATTTGATGCCCACAGACATCACTGGTACCGACATCATCGAAGAAGATGCGGCCACTGGCCACCGCACCTGGACCTTTGTGCAGGGGCCGATATTTGCCAACGTATTGCTGGCCGACGAGATCAACCGCACACCGCCCAAAACCCAATCAGCCATGTTGGAGGCCATGCAAGAAGCCTCAGTGACAGTTCGAGGCACCATTCACGATCTGCCTTCACCCTTCTTTGTGCTGGCCACCCAGAATCCGATTGAAATGGAGGGAACCTACACCCTGCCCGAGGCACAGCTAGACCGGTTCCTCTTCAATGTATTACTCGACTATTTGAGCTCCGATGAAGAGCTAGACGTGTTGAGACGCAATACCGCAGGTACGCCACTACCCGAGGTTAATGCCTGCACTACGGCCGAACAGATATTGCAATTTCAGTGGCTGGTGCGTCAGGTTCCGGTGGAAGATTCTGTTGCGCAAAAAGCGGTTGATTTGGTTCGTGCTACACGACCTTCGGATCCTTCGTCTCCAGAATCTGTTAAAAAGTATCTGAAATACGGCTCCAGTGTGCGAGCTACGCAATTTATTACGCTGGCGGCTAAAGCCCGCGCTCTGCTGCAGGGTCGCTACCATGTAATCGACGAAGATCTGGCAGCCTTGGCCAAACCAGTACTCAGACATCGCGTGATCACCAACTATTTTGCTGAATCCGATGGCGTAACCGCTGATCAGATTCTCGACGAAATTGTCTCGCAGGTACTTTAGCTAGAGCTGCTTAAACAAATATGAGCTCATCTGCCCAACTACTAAAACCGGAAGTCCTACAAGGACTGGCCAACCTCGATCTGATTGCTCGATCTGCCATCGAGGGGTTTTTGATAGGGTCACACCGATCAGTGCTGCACGGATTTAGCCAGGAATTTGCCGAGTACCGTGCTTACCGCGAGGGCGATGATCTTCGATTTGTCGACTGGAATGTCTTTGCCCGAACCAATCGAACCTATCTGAAGCAGTTTCAGGGTGAGACCAATACCCACCTAACCGTCCTGATGGACGCCAGCGCCTCCATGGGCTACGCCTCGGGAAAGGTCAGTAAATACGAATATGGAACCTATCTGGCCGCCGCTCTCGCCTATCTAGCTAAACGCCAGCAGGACGCTATTGGCCTGATGATTTTCAACGACAAAGTTGTGGATTTTCGACCGCCCACGTCCCGATCTGAGGCCCTTCCTTCGCTATTACACGCGCTGGAACGAGCCAAACCCGGAGAGGGAACCGATTTCGGAAACCCGGTACGGGATTGCTGCGAATTGATTCAAAAGCTGGGCATTATTGCGGTGATTTCGGACTTTCTGGATCACCCGGAACAGATTCTGGATGAACTTCGACCACTGCAAGGGCGCGGACAGGATGTCATTCTCTTTCAGGTATTGGATCCACAAGAATTGGATCTCAAGCTCGATAAGTCAGTGCAGTTTAGAGATATGGAAACCGGTCGCACGGTAAATGTTGACCCGGGTTTTGCGCGCGGAGAATACAGCGAGCGTATTCTGGAACATATTGGCGAAATCAAAGAAGTGGCAAATTCCACCTCCGCTGATCACGTGGTGCTTACCACGGATGAGCCCTTGGATACGGGACTACGCAACTATCTCTTACATAGGCAGCGACGCCAATGAGTTTTCTGGCCCCACTCTTTTTACTGGGACTGCTGGCGATCGCTGTGCCTATTCTTCTGCACCGCATGAACTTTAGTGACCCGCCTTCGCAACTCTTTAGTTCGATTCTGCTGATGAAGAATTCGGAGCAAATAGCTTCTACCGAAAAGAAATTACGCTATCTGCTTTTGCTGGCAGCACGCATTCTTGCGCTATTTCTCTTGGTAATGCTCTTTGTGCAGCCGGCCGTGCGTTCCAATATTCCCTTTATCAGCGGTCCAAACCAGATTCACAGCCTCATCGTTCTGGATCAATCCCTTTCCATGTCTGCTCCTGATATCTGGCAGCAGGCAATAGATAAAGCCGAGGCTCGAATTGATGCCTTGGGCGACAATGAAACCGCGCAAATTGTTGGAGCTGGTTCTGATATTCGCATTCTGACGGATCAAACAGCGGACAAATCTGCCTTAAAACAGGTGCTTAACCGTCTCGAACCCGAGTTCTCCACACTGGACTATGGCTTGTTGGTGGGCACGCTCGATGATCTAGCGGCCACCAATGAGGTGGAAACCCGGATTCACTTCATCAGCGATCTTCAGGCAACTAACTTGCCGGTGCGCTTCTCAGATCTTGTACCTAGGAGAGCTAGCGGCCTGATACTGGATCGGGTTCAGCCTGCAAGCCAATTATTTAACTGGTCGGTTACGGCGGACTACAGCGAAAATCAGGTCAGTGCCAATATCGTTAGCCATGCGGGGCCATCCCGCGATATGCAGGTCGAACTACTAATCGAAGGCAGAACTTATGCATCGGAGTTAGTTAACGTGCCTGCTTCCGGCAGCGCCTTGGTGAGCTTTAATGATCTCGAATTGGGAATCGATGAATCACGTTTGGAAGTGCGCATCGAAGCTGGCAATTCCGACGCCATAACCGCCGACAATCAGTATTATTTGAGTACAAACTCGGCAGAGGGTTTAGCGGTTCTTATCCTCGAGGCAGGAACCGTCCGACCGGGTCAAATATTTCTGGATACCGCGCTAAATTCAATCTCAGATCCGATTCTGGAAACGGACATAATTGCCGGTCGCGCTGAAATCAACTTGGCGATGGCTGAATATGATCTGGTAATTCTCAGCGACATCGCTGCACTATCCGAAATAATATTGGATGACCTGATCACATACACAGAGCGCGGTGGGAATCTACTTGCCATCGCCGGGCCTGCAACACGAACCCGAGGTGACTTTGTCCTCACTGGCCACAGTTTCAGACAGCTAGGGGTTAATCAGGAGCCACTTGGTGCGCAAGGACTGCTAATTCAGCAACCCCTGCACGGCGCGGTATCTGAATTTTCCGGAGTTATTGAAGCGAAGCTATACGGGCACCTTGAGATGAACCTGCTTGATGGCGATCAGGTGATCATCTCCGCGAACAACGGCTACCCCTGGCTTGTCGAGCACAGCATAGGACTTGGCCGCGCGCTTATCCTCAGCCATTCCTTGATGCCAAGAGACTCTGACTTAAGCCTGGCACCAGAATTTGTTCCCCTGCTACGCTCCTGGGTTAGATATTTAGGTGGTTCGGATGAACTTCCCGATAACTTTCAAACCGGTGAACAGATACAGGTTGGTGTTGATAGCGAAGAAAATCGGGCCGCACCGGTTCAGCAAGTCTTTCTACCCAACGGCTCTCCGTTCTTAAGTCTGCAGCAACAAAATCAGATCCAGAGCTTTCGTTTTGTAAGTCCCGGTATCTACGGTCTACAAACTAGCCGGGGAGAACATCTAGCGGCGGTGAACACTCCTGCTGCGGAATCTGATCTGACAACCATGTCTGAGAGTCTTATCGCTCAATGGAGTAATCTGGCTTCCGCACAAGATCGCAGCCAGGGCAATGCAACTGCCACAAGTGCTGCAGAGGACAATTCAATTCTTAAATCTTTTGAGACTTGGTTGCTACCGCTTTTGCTAATCATTATTTTAGTCGAGTCGATTCTCGGCAATGCGCACCTAAGAGTTCGCAGGGAGGTTTCCACATGAGCAACCCAACCAATCTTGGCCAGTGGCTCGAGACTTGGAAGCAACGAGCCAGAACGCGATCTATTTATTTAGGATTGCTGATCTGTGGTGCTTTGATCTTGTTGATCACTGCAATATCTGCAATTGTTGGATTTCGAGTCGCCTACGACGACGCAGTAATTAACGGCCTGCGTCTGTTTTTAGTGGCGGGCATCGTCGCGACCTATTGGTTTCTAATCCGTCGCCCCCTAAATACACTCGACAAAAACTATGGCGCTGATGAACTGGAACGGCGCATGCCTGAGCTCAAAGGCGAGCTAAGAACCTATCTGCAAGAAAGCTCTCGCAAAGACAGTAACCCTATTTTGGGATTGATGGCTAAGAGTCTTACTAACAAACTCGATAAAAACTCTCCAACTGAACTGATTCCTCAAAACCGGATTAACCTGCTTAAGGGCAGCTTTGCCGGCTCCATTTTGATACTGCTGGTTATGCTTTTCGCCGGCGGAGCGAACCTGAAATTTGGTGCACAACATTTTCTGTCGGGCTGGTTTCTGCCTGACCGACTGCCTCCGCAAAGCATAGTTGTTACCCCCGGTGATAGCCGAATCAAACGCGGGACAAATCTAACAATTGCAGCGCAGACGCTGGGCTTTGACCCCAATCAGGCAACTATTTATGCGCAGTTTGGCTCTGACGACTGGGATGCTGTGCCAATGCGCGATGTCGGTGATAGCCAATATGAATTTAGCTTCTTTGGCGTTCACGACCAACTCAACTACTACGTCGAGGCGGCCGGAGTTCGCAGCGAAAACTACGCAATTGAAGTAGTGGACGTGCCGGGAATTCAGGCTATACAGATTACTTATCACTATCCAGAGTGGACGGGCCTTGAGGATCGCGTGCAAGAAACTGGCACACGAATTCAGGGTATTCAGGGCACCCGTGTCGAAATTGAAATTACCTCCGATCGCCCGCTTCTGGATGGCCAGTTACTGGTCTCCAATCAGGCTATCGAGTTAGAGGCCGCGGACAACCTGAATACTGCCGAGTTGGTACTGGAAGAAACGGGCACCTATTACATCGCTGATCGCCTCGACAACGAACTTATTCGCCTGACCGACGACTACAACATAGCTGTTATGGATGATCAGGCACCTAAGGTATATATTACCGTGCCGGGCACAGATCGCGGAGCTTCCTCAATTGAAGAGGTGCCTATGCGTATCGAAGTTCAGGACGACTACCGAATTGATTCTCTGTCCCTGAATTTTTCGGTAAATGCCGGTGAGTGGCTGGAAGTCGCATTGCCTGCCAATGATCCGCGCATCGAGGCAGATTACTTGATGATGTTGGAGGATTTAGTAATCGGCGAAGCCGAGGACGCAGAGACACTCGTACCCGGAGATCTGATTTCCTATTTTGTTACCGCCGAAGATCACAATCAGCAGGTGACTTCAGATATTTACTTTATCGATATACAACCTTTCGACAAGCGCTACTCCCAAGCTGATGGTGGTGGCGGTGGCGGAGGCGGTGGTGGCGGAGGTGGCGGCGGCGAAGACGAAATCTCCCAGCGCCAAAAAGAAATTCTTGTCGCTACCTGGAACCTACAAAAAGAACGTGAACAAAATCCCGAGGCGGATGCGCGATATTTGGAGGACAACGCCTTTATGTTGTCTGAGTTGCAGCGCACCCTAGCTGAACAAACTCAAACTACGCTGGATCGTCTGGATGCACGCCGATTAGTTGCCGACCCCAGAGCTCAAGCATTTGCTGACAATATGGAAATTGCGCTGGAAGCCATGCAGCCAGCGGCAGAGCACCTATTGGAGGTGGAGCTGGATGACTCGGTGCCGCCGCAGCAAACTGCGTTGCAGCATCTCCTGCGTGCAGAGGCCCAGTTCCGTGATATTCAAATCAGTATCGATCAACAGGATCAAAATGGTGGGGGTGGAGGTGCAGGCGGTCAAGAGCGTGATCTGGCGGAGATCTACGAGCTGGAAATGGACATGTCCCGCAACCAGTACGAAACCCGGCAAACTCCCAGTCTGCAGGAACCTCAGGAAGCAATCGACGATGCTTTTGACCAGCTGGAAGAATTGGCCAGACGCCAAGAAGCTCTAGCCGAGCAGGCTCGACAGAACAATGAATTATCCCTTAGCGAAAAGTGGGAACAGGAACAGCTAACGCGCGAGGCTCAGGAACTGCAGGAGCAACTTGAAGAGTTGCAACAGCAGCAACAACAAAGCGGTCAGCAGGGCTCCGCTTCACAGCAAGCCACCGCAGAGGCTTTGCAACAGAGTCTCGAAGAAATCATTGAGAGCATGCAACAGGCGTCTGAGTCGTCCGCTGCAGGTCAACCTGGTCAATCCGGATCGGCGGAATCGGCTAGTGCAGCTAGCGAGCAACTTCAGCAAACTCTGGACGAATTAAATCAAGCGCGGCAAGAGCAATTCCGTGAAACCGTCGGTGATCTAGAAGCACGCAGTGAAGAATTACTGCGTCAACAAGAGGCTGCCGCTGCACTGCTGGAAGATGCGCTGGATCGTGCCATGGATGAACGCCGAGAGACCGGCGACTATACAAGTGGGCTGAGCCGTGATCAGGAATATGATTTGGCCGACCTGAAAAGAGCCATGGCTGAAGAGGTTGGAGATCTATCCACCACCATCGACGATCTAGTTGAGGATTATTCCGAACAACTTCCGGCTTCCGCCTCTGCACTTCGTGAAGCGGGTGATATTGTTGATGAAGAACGAGTACAGGTACGCTTGGCCGAAGCAGCAGATGCCATTGAATACGGTTTGGCACCTCAGGTATCAGTGCGCGAATTTGTCGTCACCGACGCTCTCAATCGGTTGCGAGAAGCAGCTGAAACCGCAGCCTCGCTTGCTGAAATTGAAATGACTCGGGATCGTCCGGACACGGGCCCCTCCACCGCAGACCAACTGGCTAACCTGCGTGAACGATTGGAGCGAAACCTCGAGCAAGGTTCAGGGGAACCTGGCAATGAACAAGGACAACCGGGCTCTTTACCCGGTTCCACGCAACCCGGTTCCACGCAAACTAGTGATGCGCAAACCGACGCTCAAGCCAGTGATGCACAGGGTGCTGGCCAGCAGCCGGGACAGGGTCAAGCGCAAGCTGGACAGGCCGGATCAGAGCCGGGACAAGGCGCTGCAGCTGGGCAAGGCGGACAGCAAACGGCAGGTCAATTCGGACAGGCAGGTGGGAACCGCGCCGGTGTCGCGGGTGGTGGCAGATTTAATGGCGATGACTTTGGCAACCGTCCGCTAGGTGCCGACTTTAACTTTTCCAACCCGGCAACCTTGCCGCTCGGAATTGATCCCGATGAAATCAATAACCAGGCTTCTGAGGTTGCCGGTCAAATACTGGCTCTCAGCAATCAACTTCTCGCCGAAGGTATTTCCGACGAAGAGATTGTGCGTGCACAAGAACTGGCCCGTCAGTTAGCCAATCAAACAGGTGATGCAGAGCGCATCGCAGATAGCTTGCGAGCTCTCATTGGCCAACTAGAGAAATTGGAGCTGGGTTTGGATCTGGACGCCCTTAGTCGCAATAGGCTTGAGCTGAATTCTGGCGCTGGTGGTAGCCTCAATGAAGATGAGGACGTTGCAGAATACTTCCGTAACCTTAGCGATCTCCCGGTCCGTTAAGGATCTTCGTTAGACTTTTCTTCCGGACAAAAAAAACTCGCTAGTGCGAGTCTTTAGTTCGGTATTTTTTAGTCTTATGGGAACCTTAGGGTTCTCTTTTTCTTTCCCCCCTTCCGAATACAGGATCAGAAGTATTAGATTGCTGACAAACTTTGTTGTCTAACTTCCTAAGTTGGACGCGCATTACACCCCAGTAATGAACTTAAAGCAACACCTAAGCCACTGATTCTTTGATGATTTAATTGTGCGACTGCACAATATGCAAGCCCTTCACCAATTGCTCGATGCGTAATTACAACTTATTGATCTGAATGTTTCGAAATCGCACCATGCCATTGGCGCCGCCATATTGTAGGGCGATAACACCCGAAGCGAATTTGTCGTCACGTAAATCATTGGTATTGGTGCCATTTACCCAAAACTGTAAATGGTCGTCCTCTAAACGAATCCGCATAGTGCTCCATTTTCCTATGGTTGAGACCTCCGCCGAAGGTGGTGCAATACCAACGATGGAACCGGTTTTGTTGGCTGGTATTTCATGCTCATCCCAGATATTAAATTCGTAACATTGGTTCGGGTTGATAGCCTCGGGACTACAGCGAACATATATACCGCTATTGGTTGCGGCTTCAATAAATACCTCTAAGGTCATATCAAAATCTGTATATATCTCTTTTGTATAGATATAGCCGTTGGCCTCACCGCGGACGGAGCTGATAACACCATCTTCCAAATCCCATTCAGCATCCCCCAACTGTCTAAAATCACCGAGCTTTCCACCGATGAGTGGCAGATCCACTAGAAAATTGGGCAGTTCGGCACAGCCAAATAGAAAAACTACGGATGCCATTAGAAATGTCTTATTCATTGATATCCCCCATTTTTTCCCAAGCGAAGAGTATAGGCTATTCTGAACGTTCGAGACTGTAGTGAAATGCACAAAAATTTGATTTTCAATGTAGCCTATTGAGTCCGCTTTCGTCAGACTAAAAGTAAATCGAGGAGAACAAGTAATGGAAATGGGTTATTGGGCTTCGCTCGGATTGCGGATACTGGAGATAAGTGCCGTTATCTTTGTTGTACTTTTAGGCATTTTCTGCCTCTGGGTTGCCCGCATGTATCTGATCGATATCCGACAGAAGCACCATGCAATAAGACGCAACTTTCCTGTATTGGGTCGGCTGCGCTACCAATTCGAACATCTCGGTAAATTTTTCCGTCAGTATTTCTTTTCCATGGATCGCGAAGAACTTCCCTTCAATCGCGCGCAGCGCTCTTGGGTCTATCGTGCGGCAAAGAATTTAGATTCCACCATTTCATTTGGCTCGACACGTCCTTTGAACCAACCAGGTGATGTTATTTTTCTTAATCATCCCTTCCCTACTCTGAAGATTGATGCTCAGAAGTCTTCGCCTATTCATATTGGTGAGGGCTACTGTGATTCTCCTTTTGCAACGAGCAAAGTACTTAATATCTCCGGCATGAGCTTTGGTGCACTTTCAGTTCCCGCTATTTGTGCCCTCTCCCACGGCGCAAACAAAGCAGGTATCTGGCTCAACACCGGTGAGGGCGGACTGTCCTCCTACCATTTGGAGGGTGGCTGTGATCTGGTATTTCAAATTGGTACAGCGAAATACGGCGTTCGCGATGAGAGTGGCAAGCTATCCGATGAGCTGCTCAAAGATATCGCGGCGCACGAACAGGTACGCATGTTCGAGATCAAGTTAAGCCAAGGCGCCAAACCCGGTAAAGGCGGAATGCTTCCGGGTGAAAAAGTAAATGCCGAGATCGCCAGCATCAGGCGCATTCCGGTCGCTCAGGATTCCAACAGCCCCAATGCCCACCCCGAGATCAAATCTATCGACCACCTGTTGGACATGATCTCTCATGTTCGCAAAGTCACCGGCAAACCAACCGGTATCAAGTTTGTTCTCGGTTCATCTGAATGGCTCGACGAGCTTGGTCAGCGAATAGTCGAGCGAGGGCTGGAGAGCGCGCCCGACTTTATTACTCTGGACTCCGCTGACGGCGGCACCGGCGCCGCACCTCAAAGTTTGATGGACTATGTTGGCCTGCCGTTGCGATGCAGTTTGCCCATCCTTATCAACAAACTGGAGCAATATGGACTTAGGGATCGCATAAAGGTAGTCGCCTCTGGAAAACTAATTAATCCTGCGGATATAGCCTGGGCCCTATGTATGGGAGCCGACTTTATCAATAACGCTCGTGGCTTTATGTTTTCACTTGGTTGTATTCAGGCGTTGCAGTGCAACAAGAACACCTGCCCAACCGGCGTAACGACTCATGATCCAGATCTTCAGAAAGGCTTGGATCCGATATCAAAGAGCGAGCGTGTGGCCAACTTCGCCAACAACATGCTCGCCGAAGTTGAACTCATTGCCCATGCGTGCGGCGTCAAAGAACCTCGCAAACTTGGTCCACAGCACGCCAAGATCATTGACGCCAATGGCGATCTAATACCCCTAGCCGAAAAATATTTCCATTAAATCTAGCCTGTTGGCCTAAAATTCTGCACGAGTTTGTAAAACCAAGGAGACAAAATGAACACCAACAAAACATCCCAAAAAATAAGTTGTTTCATCGGCCGAGTGACTGCACTTATCTTGGCCAGCGGATTGGCACTCTCTACTGCTACTGGCGCTAACGCGGCAGATCTGGTGGTTTACGGAGCCAGCGGCAATTTCGGATCTGACATCGTCACTGAGGCTCTGAGTAGAGGACACAATGTTATTGGCGTATCGCGCTCTCCCGAAAATCTAACAGTCGATCACCCAAATTTTACCGCCGTAAGAGGTGATGTTTCAGATCTGGATTCCGTATTGGAAATTATTCCCGGTGCCGATGCCGTAATTATGTCGTTGCGAGGCAACGGCACAGATAACTCGGCACAAGAAACAGCAACTTACAAAGGCGCTGCTACCTATATTCAAGCTGCGCGAATACTGGGAGAGGCCACTCCTCGGGTGCTTCAGGTGGGCAATCAGGCAACTCTCTACCAAAATGGAGTAAACGGTTACGAGGCTGCTATGGCTGAGAACCGATATGCGGATAACCAACCGCTGCACGGCCGTGTTTATGCCCACCTTTTGATCATCGATTTATACGAGGCTGAACCAAACTTGGACTGGACTCTATTCGCTCCTTCGGGATCCATAGGACCGGGTGAGCGCATGGGCAGGTACAGCGTGGGTGACCGCATGCTCGACGGACCGCCCACCGGTATTTCACGCGACGACTACGCAATCTCCTTTATCGATGAAGTTGAGAATCAAAAATACAGCCGACGTGTTATAAGTATCGGATACTAACTAGTAGCTGCGATAGAAAGGGCGGATTCTTTATCACTCTTTTATTCGAACAGTTTTGAAAAACAAAAAAGTTCGACAACAACAAAGGGTTCTATGAAAAAGCATTTATCGACACAGTCCTCAAACATAACCAAAGCAGTTCAACAGGTGGTGGCTCACCGCATGGATCTGATGCTTTCCGCTGGGCCTCAGAGTTCTCCCAAGGATGTGCTGGAACTGAATCGAATGTGGGGTGAAAAAGCTCTTGCTGCCACCGAATCCTGGAATGGAATCCTGCAGGAGACAATGCGCTACCAAACAAAGATTTTTCTTTCCGCTGCGCCCTACCTTCAATCGCCCTGGTTGCTACCCACAAAGGTTATGCAAGCATCTATTGAACATGCGCCAGAAGCGAGCAAACGAATAATCAGTAAGAGCCAGGAACCGATTCACAACGCCGTTCTTGCAAACGTCGAGCGCATCGACAAAGAGCAATAAATACAATCTAGATTCCGTAGCCCAAAAACCCCTAGCCTAGGCTAGGGGTTTTTCTTTTTGAAATGCTGATTTTATGTATCAACCAATCAGCTTTTTAAACCAGAATCCCTTATTCGAGAACATAAATCTCGCTGATTCGGCAGTAGGTTTGATCGATAATAATGGAGTCTTCTGCATCTAGTTGTCCGGCAGTGGCAGTTGTGTCAAAAGTACTGCCAAAGCCAACTTCAGGACAGCTGTGACCGAATAAGATCAGATATCTAACTCCAAATCTGCCTCCCATTACCGCCGTTCTTGAATTGACTGCTTCCAGCGTGAATGTGGCTGGTGCAGGCACGTCTTCAACTTGGGTGATACGTGAGTATCCAAGATGTTGCCCTATTTCAACGGGGCTCATGTCCTGAGTGGGATTGCTCCCGCAGGCTGCGAGAAGAGCGCCCAGCGCGAGAACTGAAAAATGTCTGGTGATTCCCTCTTTAAAAATCATTGTTTTCTCCATAGGTATTTTGAGTTACTTATTTAGTCAAATTCAAAAAAAAAAGCCCTTAGCAAAAGCTAAGGGCTTATATTTCACTTGATCGTTATATGAGCTATTCGTTGCTCTTTACTCATTCAAGTTATTCCAGTCAAACTAGAATCTGTAGCTAGCTCTCAATCCAACCGAACGTGGACTACGAGGTCGGAACTGATAGCTATCTCGTGCCAGATTTAGGTGAGTCCATTGTTCACCCAAGTAGCCCGTCAATTGCGTTCCAGGCGCTGTCACAAAATCGATCGATCCTTGCTGTGCCGTGTCATCCGGGGCACCGAAAACATTGCGAGGAGAATTTTCGTCCGTCAAGTTGTTGACATAGAATGTTGTACTCCAAGCATCGCCCGATAGAGTCAGGTTTAGATTCGCAGTGGTAGCCGCAGGATACCAGTTGAAGTTACCTGAGTTGTCGTACTGCTTGCCCTCGTGGCGGACATCCAGTCTGGCATTAAAACGCATATTGCTTATATCTGTGCTAAAGCTCGGGCTAAGCGACCAGCTAATCTCAGGTTGATTTGCGAGCGTATTACCATTGGTGATATAGCAAGTACTGGTTAGCGTTTCGCCTTCACCTGGCTCACGAATCGTTAGACCCAATGCGCCAAGATAATCTCGCGTCGGACGTGCCGCAGGTAGATCGGCGGGATCCGGGTCAAAGTCAGTAGTCAATTCTGTGAGATTGATATCGTTAAACAAGGATATATCACAAAACTCGTCGTACTCACCTTTCATAATGCTGGCCTGAGCCCGAAGGTCCCAGTTATCTGTGATGCGGTAGTTCGCTTCGATTTCTGCGCCCTTGATTTTTACGTCACCAAAGTTCAGCGCAAGTTCGGGATCGCTACCATCAGAACCACCTACATAGAGGTAATCAATGCCATCAGCGCTACAGGGTCCGATGATAGGATCCGGATCTCCAGCGTTGCCATTGTCAGCACAGGGGCTGTCTAGTTCGATTGATCCGTTCTGAATCTGATCCTTCCACTTGATGGAGTAAAGCGCGCCAGAATAGGTCAGACGCCCGTCGAGCAAGTTGCCCTTAAAGCCAAATTCCAACTGGGATATCTCCTCTTCCTTATAGGATGTGAAATCACTGCGATTAAATCCTGTTGAAAAATCACTTCCGGCGAGCGGCGTAGTTTGTGTGCCATCGGTGTACCAGACGCCAGTGATGGCGTCGTAGGCATCAGACACATCATCAGACCCTGCAAGCCCTGTCGTATTATTAAAATCGTCCGTGGTAGCAATAGTTGCATCATATGGAATGAGACCATTGGGGATTCCGTTTTCGAGAATTTCAATGGTATCAGCCGACAAAACGCCGACATTGATTCCCGCGGGATTAATGCCGTTTGCCCACTGTAGATAGTAGCTAGTATTCTCATTCAGATCGTAGGATAGGGAGACACGAGGAACAAAAGACTTGGTTGTTACTTCTTCAGAAATGCCCGTACCCTCGTTGGTTGCACCCACTTTGTCGCTGGAATAACGGCCTTCTACGGAAAAGGTCAACTGATCTGTAATGTCATATCCGGCATTAAAGTAAGCAGCCATATTTTCCGCTTGCTCACCGATAATCTCATCGTCTGGCCCATACTCGACGCCAAGAGCCCGAAAACCGGATATTTGCATATATTGATCCACTACGTCAGCACCGTGGAACTGTGCGGTGCCAGCAAGTGGCTCTACACCCATGGCTGCGCCATATCTTTCTTCCAGGAACTCATAATCGTAATATGAGGCACCAACAACATAGCGTAACCGGTCTTCTGCAGGAGAAACCCAGCGCAGTTCAGCATATTGTTCTTCAATCTCGCCAAAACTAGGATTGGGGATGCGCGGCGCACCCATGCCAGAGTTGATTCTCCAATCGCTTAGGTTCGTGGCACTGCCTTGCCATTCAATATTGGCACCGTCGGAAAACATATCGAAAGTGTTTGTTACGCCGTCAAAGGCGCCGACGGCCGTATCGGTAAGAGGGTCGAAGGTTACGCCACTATAGGCACTGAAATTGTCCGGATCGTAATAATAGAAACCGGTGGCATTTGCGCGTTGAAAGGTCTCATCACTTTGCATGTAGGAAAACTGTACCGCACTACCGTTATCCAATAGCTTGTCTACTTGGAAGGTAAAACGATCCCGTTCACTCAGGGTACCGCGGTCTTTCTCAGGAACGGAGAAAGCCTTGGCCATCAGAAGAATTTGTTCTTCAACGGAAAGTACTGTGCCGTCTTCCAGAGTGTAGGGGCCTGCAGGATCCGCCATACCCATGTCACCAAGCCCATTGGTCGCTAGGTTAACCAGATGATCCAAATTTAGAGGGTTTACGTTCAGGTAGTGCTCGATATCGTGTTGGGAATAAAGCTCACGAGCATTATCCCAGTCACAATCTAGCTCGCCAATTAGCCAAGGAGCCATCATGCCTGCATTAACAAACACGCCACTGCCTTCAAAGCATGCGTCGCGCTCATCCTGATCAAGGAACATTACGGGTGCACGCTGATCATGTGTTTCAACGTGATTAAAGGTCATGGAAAATTTCAGCGTATCGTCGGGTTGAAATACCAATTTACCGGAAACATTGTCGCCGGAGCGTGCTCCAAACTCTGTGCCATCAGACTGATCGATATTGTGTGCAACACCGCCAACCTCTTGGTATCCGGCATCACCGGTTGCGTGCCATTCGTCGGGTGAACTGCTGTCTTCCTTTGTATAGTTCAGCAAAAAGCCCAAGGTATCAGTAATGGGACCGCCAATACTGATGTTGGCGGTTTTGGTGCCAAAGTCACTGACGTTGATACCAACACTTCCCTCAAAATCATCGCCTGGATCTCGGGTAACGTAGTTGATCGCACCGGCAAAGGTAGAACGACCAAAGGCCGCACTCTGGGGGCCTCGATAGACTTCTACCTGTTGGAAACCGTTAAAGCCGATGGAGCCGGCAGAACCGAGAACCGGAATACCGTCAATAAAGGATGTTACTTTGGTTCGGTTGGGCGCAGTGTCATTCGCTTGGACCCCGCGAATACTCGGAAGCGCTGCCAGTCTGTCCTCTTCTTCGTCGAAGTGAAGACCTGGAACCATTTCAAAAAGGTCGTGCAGAGTGGTAATACCCGCGTCCTCAAGCAAAGTTTCGCTTATGACGGAAGTAGATACCGGGATATCTTGCAATGTTTCGTCACGGTTTCGACCAGTGATAACAATTTCATCCAGTCGAATATCGTTATCGGTTTGCGCGAACGAAGGTGTAACTCCAAATAAACACAGCAGAGCGCTGCTAATTGATACTAGTAATTTAAGGTTTTTCATAAACCCAGACCCCCTAATTTGTAAATTTTTATTTTTCTAATGTTAATTTTTTGTATTTCTATGGCCTTATTTTAACCACATTGTCAGTTTATGCTTAATGCCTGCGCATTTGCAACCAAGACGCAAATCAATTTTTTGACACTAAATTCTCCTATATCGGATACGGTAGTATTTATTTAACACCCAACCAAAGCCACGCGTCCTATAGTGATAGCGCTTAATATGGTGATCTAGAGAGTGCTCTATAGATTGTGGATTCTGTTTTTCTGAGCATCAATCGAGTCCAAAATTAATCTAACCTCTGACTCTCGATCACTGTGATCAGCTGCTATCTCTCTCATAAAGCTTTCGATCTCGTCCAGCCGCAACGCTCTGACCCGGTCGGTCTCGGAACTCGGCGAGTCAGGTTGATCCTCCAGTCGATCAATCCGTGAGTCAATCAACCGCAGTACGCTTTTTGCTGTTGCTAGAGCGCTATCAACGTCGCCAGCTAGGTAAGTAGATCTGATGCGCATCATGTAAATCTGCATATCAAGAAACATGGCGATAGCACTGTCGAGCAGCGCGGTTGCTTCATTGAACATTCTCGGCTGGTAGCCGGGGGTGGTGAGCTGTATCCGCCATTCTGCGCGCAGCTTAACGCTAGTGGCGTACCACAGGTCAGTTGATAGTACTGCCGCTAACTCGGCGTCCAAGTCAAGCAAGGTCGCCATATCCCCTTCCTCAATCGCCTGAAGCCCTCTAATAACATCAGCAGCTGTACCCTCTAGTTTTGCGAGCTCCTCCTGTACTGATTCTGGAACCCCTATCCCACCGAAGAGGTCAGCAAACCAGGGTTGTAAAAGAGCGAATCTTGCCTGCTGGTTGTCCGGAGCAAGCTCAAGGGCTCGCAATAAGAGCTCTTGCGATTCCTCTCTAATTCCGTACCTCTGGAGCCCTAGGGCGCTGATAACTAGTGCCTGAACATCTTCTTCCTGATAGAGCCTCTCAGCAAGAGCGAGCGCTCGCGAGTGCCAACCCATCGCATCGAACCGTCTGCTTATATAGGAATAATTCAGAGGCACAGGAAAGGCCTCTCCAATCCAATTCTCTGCATTCGTCAGGGGGTCAAATTCATTTGTAAGCTCAAACAAGCTGGATGCATTTAACGCATTGCCGCTCTCGAGAACCTTTGAGGAAACTGTAGCCATGTAATTATTGTTGTCGGTAATCAGCGGCGTACCGGCAGAAAATCTTTCGAGATTTTCCTGATCCATGGTCAGAGCTACCAAGAGGTCTTCGGGGCCACCAATCCCCCGTTTGAGATAGGTCAAAACATTGTCGCTCAGTGGAAGGCCCGTGCGCGCCATCTGCCGCTCTGGATCCAAAGGTTTCTCCGACCCGATGAGAAGGATGGTTCCAGGATCAACCTGGTACATTCGCGCATAGGTAAAAACATCTAGCATGCTTGCCGAAAGCGCCTTCAACAAAAAGCTATCGACAAAGCTGGCGTTCATCCACTGTAGAAATACACCATCCTCCGTCAGATGCTCTTTGGCGAGTTGTATAAATTCACGTGTATAGAGATGAGAGGCTCCGGCCGTCCAGGGATGAGAAGGCTGGGAAACAATGGCGTCGTATTTTTTTTCAGTCAGGGACAGGGCACTGCGTGCATCGTTGACGATAATATTTATACGCGGATCATCAAGTGGATTGTTCTCGCGCCTGTCTCCATAAAATCGATTCGCCTGAATAACCTGGGGCTCAAGCTCGATGACATCTATGCTGGAAACCGATCTGGGGACAGCTTCCAGCGCCACGCCGCCACCAAAGCCGACAACCAGCATGGATTCAGTTTGCGGCCTCGCCAACACCGGCAGTATCGACAAATAGCGCTGAGTTCTTCTTTCCGGAGGTGAGCCAATCTCACCGGCAGCAGCCTCGGGTAAGCCGTTGGTGCGCAAATAAAACGAGCCTCCCTCTTCAATAACGACGACCGTTGCTGATCGACCCACTTCGTAAAACACTATTTCGCCAGCCGTCATGGGGAAAATCGGGCTGGATCTAAGAATCTCTTCGGGCATTTTTGGGTGGTAAAAACCGACGATTGCCAGAAACAATATCGCGGAGAATATTTTTTCAGCCCTGCCATTTTTGGCTATAAGGAAAGAACAGGAGAGGGCAAGAAACACATTCAACAGCACTGCCAACTTTATTGTTCCCTCGTACTTAAATAAGGGAATAATAAAGAAAGCCGCGAGTGTGGCGCCCGCAATCGCCCCCACCGTGTTCCAGGAATAAACCTTGGCTGAGGCCGGAGCGGCATCTGTCTTGTCGGCGGCGAGGATACGAACTGCCAATGGGAAAGTGGCACCAATAAAAATGGTGGCCGGTAGCAACACCATAATGGCAAACAAGACATTGCCACCCAGCCCGGATGTCTCCGGGAGCGCCAAAGGCAACAACTGATAGATCAGGATCGAGGTCAGAGCAATACCGCACTGCACCAGCACAAAGAGATGGATGGCCTGCTCTCGGGTTTTAGCAAAGCGGGACGCAATAGCACTACCAATGGCAATACCGCTGAGAAAACCCGCCAGCATGGTGGCAAAAGCGGTAATACTGCCTCCCAGAATATGGCCGAGCAGCCGTGTCCAGAGCACTTCATAAACAAAGGAGTTGGCACCGGACAGCAGCATCAAGGGCAAAATCCAAAGGCGGGACCTGGGCACCTCGAATAGCTCTTTGGTGGCCGCCGCTTCAGGCTCCTCGGGATGTAACCGGGCATGATCACCAATAGCGCGGGCAATAGTCGCTGCCAGAACAAATACCAGCAGATTGATAGCCACACCTACCCAGACAGTGCCGTTCAGACCTAGCAGGGGCAAGAGCACAAAACCGGCCACCACGGTTCCACCAATGGCGCCGAGAGTGTTGGTGGCATACAGAAGCCCTACTCGCGAACCGATCTGCTCTTTGGTTTGCACCACATACTTGGTTAAAAGTGGAAGGGTCGCGCCCATAAAGGTGGTTGGGATGGCCAGCACGATAAAGGCAATAATCAGATAGAAGAAAGACTGGCCCAGGCCACTGGCGTCCACCGGTTCCGGTTGTCCGCCGAAAACTGCGACGTAGACAATGCGTGCCAACTGCAACAGCAGTGGCACCGCCAGAGCGGAGATCGCAATGCCGGCTTCGAGCAAACCGTAGAACAGGACCGGACGAGAAATTCGAGATACATAACGGGCAGCAATACTGGCGCCCAATGAAAGCCCGCCCATATAGGCAGCAAGTACCGCTGCTACCGCCAATTCTGAGGTGCCAAAAACTAGAGAAAATTGCCTTAACCAAGCCGTTTGATACAGCAGTGCTGCAAAACCTGAGAGCACAAAGCAGGCAACAACGCCACACAATATGGGGTTGATAGGCATTGAGTTGAACTTCATACGGATGGAACCCCTTAATATCTCTTACGGCCGAATCTCAAATTTCTCTGAGCAGTAGCACCACAATTTTCATTCCGGCTGAAAAAAATCTCCCCTGTCGGACGACCTATAGGCTCTGCTATTTTGCTGGGCTTTCTAAGCAAGGGGCACATTAAAACACTTTTTGGATTGATTATAGCCCTTGGCTAATCTCGCCCAACATCCCAAATTGATATTCCAGTCAGGCTATGCAGACTCGCTTTTTATTGCGCACCCCGCTGCCAATGCTCTACTCTTTTGCGCTTCTAGCATTATTGGATCTGTAATGACTGACATCCTCCTTCTAGCCTTTATATTTCTGTGCGCGGGTGTTGTTTCAGTGCCCATCGCAACCAGATTGGGATTGGGATCCGTACTTGGCTATTTGTTGGCCGGCATCGCCATTAGCCCGCTGCTGTCCTTGCTTCATGTTGATGTTGTTTCAATCCAGCACTTCGCTGAGTTTGGCGTGGTCATGATGCTGTTTCTGGTGGGATTGGAGCTCGAGCCTAAGATGCTTTGGGAGATGCGCGGTCGTTTGCTTGGTCTGGGTGGCGGGCAAGTTGCACTAACCACGATATTGGTAATGATAGTTGCCCTGATATTTGGCCAACCCTGGAGTATTGCGCTGGCAATCGGTTTGGTGCTGTCTCTCTCTTCCACCGCCATTGTGTTGCAGACCCTCGGTGAGAAAGGCCTAATCAAAAGTGACGGCGGCCAGTCCAGCTTCTCCGTACTACTGTTTCAAGACATTGCCGTTATTCCCATGCTCGCGCTAATTCCATTGCTGGCAATGCCCGAACTAATGGATTTGAGTCACACTCAGTCTATTGCCGCAGATGCGGCCGCTCACGGTACAGAAACCGCCGCCCATGGCGCAGAAACCGAGAGCCATGATTCCGGGCTGAGTCTGATCGCCGGTTTAGCCGGGTGGCAAGCTGCCATTGTGACTCTGACAGCAATTGCCGCAGTGGTTCTGGGTGGGAACTTCCTAACCCGCCCTATCTTCCGTTTTATCGCCGGAGCACAACTGCGTGAGCTCTTTACCGCCACCGCCTTGATGATGGTGATTGGTATCGCCCTGCTTATGAGCCTGGTTGGTCTATCACCCGCTCTCGGAACCTTCCTCGCCGGTGTGGTTCTGGCCAACAGTGAATACCGGCATGAACTGGAAGCGGATATCGATCCCTTTAAAGGTCTGCTGCTTGGGTTGTTTTTTATAACTGTTGGTGCGGGAATTAACTTCGCGCTGCTATCCGAAAGTTTCTTTAGCATTATCGGTCTGACAGTCTGTTTGATACTGCTGAAGATGGCAGTGCTTTATACCCTCGGAATCATATTTAAAATGCGCGGATCAGATCGCTGGCTGATGACACTGTGCTTAGCACAGGCCGGTGAGTTTGGATTTGTATTGCTGTCCTTTACTGTAGCCAGTTCGGTAATCCCAGCCGCCATTGCCGACCAACTACTTTTAGTAGTGGCATTGTCCATGTTGCTTACCCCCCTGCTCTTTATTCTTTATGACCGGGTAATCACGCCACTTTATTCAGCAAAGCAGGAACGAGAGCAGGACGATATTGCAGAGAAAAATCACATTATCGTCTGCGGTCGTGGACGGGTCGGAGGAATTATCGAGCGCTTACTGCGGGTATCAGGTTATACCTCAACCGTTATCGATTTTAGCTCCCGGCAAATCGACATGATGAAAATGTTTGGCATTCAAACCTATTTTGGTGATGCGACCCGACCCGATCTGTTGCACGCTGCCGGGATCGACGAAGCCAAACTATTGATTGTTGCCATCGACGATAAAGAGCAGATTACAGAGCTTGTGCGTTATGCCGTGCACAAATACCCCCACCTGCATGTACTGGCTCGCGCCAAGGATCGCAACCATGTTTACGATCTCTATGCAGCGGGCTGTCGAGATATTATCCGCGAGACCTACGACAGTTCCATTCGCATGGGACGCTGTGCACTGGAAGCTCTGGGAATCGAAAAAGAAAAAGCACACAAAATGGCTGCAACCTTCGATATTCGGGATAGGGAAATAATGGTTCAGGTGGCAGACGCCTACGATCCGGAAATCCCAGTATCCGAGAACAAACTCTATGTGGATAAAGTGAATGAATTTAGAGAAGATTGGGAAGTGAATTTGGCCGAAGAGTTAAAGGTGATTTTGGCGGAGCCTCTCTAAGGCTTAGATAAACACAAACCGGCTTTGAGACTCAAAGAACACTGGGGTAAGGGAATCTGCACCTAGATAGTTTTCTCATATTGTTGTGCGCCAGCAGTCTAATCCTGCAGCTTCAATTTTCCCCTCTCTTTACAATCCAATTATAAAAATAGCTGCGGTTGGGACCTCTTGTCTTCATAATCAGACAACACTAATAAGAATCGTCCTGGGGGGAGGATCATGAATAAGGTTTTTACAAAAATAGTTCTTGCGCTTTTTGCAAGTCTACCTGCTTTTGTTCTTGCGCATCATGGCGCGGCCGCTCACTTTGATATGACTGTTGATATTCAGGTTGAGGGAATATTGACCGACTTCCAAATGGTTAATCCTCATGGTTTTGTCTATTTTGATGGCCTTAACGAAGAAGGTGAATTAGTGCCATGGCGGTGTGAGATGGGTACCAACCTGCAACGTCAAGCAAGCCAAGAAACACTCTTACCTGGTGGCCGTGTATTGGTATCTGGCAAACCAGCACGACGTGAAGAGAATATGTGCAAGTTGGATTTGATTGAGCATGAAGATGGCAGAACCATCGCCTTCAATGGTAGCTCGGTTGAGGGAGCTTCAACCTAAACACCTAGTGAAACCCTAGTTGGCTTGGAGGCAGGTGAGCGGCCGGACACGGACTCACAAATTCTTGCGGTCGGTAAATCGGTTGCTTCTCAGCGCATAGCTGTGGAAGTTCCTACCGAAGGCTTCTTCGGTCACTGGAAAGCGTCAGGCATCGGCTTTTGGGGTTTGCCGGGGATAGGACGAGGTTCAACGCCAACTGCAATTGATTCTGATCTGGCACAACCAACTTTCTTTAAGCAGCCTGCATATACAGCCTCTGGTCAGGCCTTGGTTGATACCTTTGATGATCGTTTCGACTTCCCGGCACTGCAATGCAAATCCAGTGTTATTGACGGTATTTACCACCACGGAAATGTCAATGAGTTTGTCCAGGAATCGGATACATCAATACGTTGGCTGTACGGCTATATGGACCTGCTTAGAACAATCCATCTTGATCAAACAGAGCATCCTGAAAATACAGCACCTAGTCTTTTAGGGCACTCCTACGGATTTTGGGAAGGAGATAGCTTGGTTGTGGAAACCGCTGGTTTCACCAGACAGTGGCTCTATCAAGTTATAGTTAATGATGATCACACTGAGGGTCATGTGATCAGTAGTGAAAATCTGACCTTGCGAGAACGAATCACGCATGACGAAAAGAATGACCACCTGGTAGTTGAGTACTGGGCAGAAGATCCAGATTTTTGGCAAGAGCCTGTAAGCGGCACATATCGCTTGGTTAGGTCAAGCACCCCTTATCAAGACTACAACTGCATTGAATTGGGCGGTTACAACAACCTTCGAGAGAACGGGAAAACTATCTTCGAGTAGATGTTGAGATAATTCAGAAAAACCTCGTCCTCGGACGGGGTTTTTTAAGTTTTGTATCGCAGAAAATTAAAAAGTTACATCTGCAATGACCGGTTTTATAGCCTCTCACGAACCAAATCCAAAATCTCACACATCTGCTCCGCACCATCCAATATTCTTGGGCTATGGCGATGCATCAAATCGGGGTTAATACTGAACAGATGATTTTGTCGCGCGGCGTCGATGGAAGGCCAGTTGCGCCAATCTTCCAACCATTCTGGTAACTCGTTAGCCATACTAGGCCCAATAATTACTGCCGGATTTAACCGGATCACTGACTCCACAGATATACGTGGTACCAGTGGAATGGCATCGGCAAAAATATTTTCGCCACCACATAGCTCGATAACATCGGATACCAGATGTTCGCCGTTTAAGGTCATATGAGGCTCGTCGCCTAATTGGTAGAAAACCCCAATTTTCTTAACATCTGAATAGCTTGATTTGAGCCGATGCAAACGCCACATAAACAAATCAGCCTGCTCATTGCCCTGCTGTGAATGACCGGACAATTCACCCAGAACCCTCAAACTCTCGGCAACATCTTCCATAGTCTGCGGCTCGTAGCTGAATACATTTAAGCCCAGCTCACGCATGCGATTGATGCTCTCTTCGCCGTTACCGGATTGCCATGCAACTACCAGGCTGGGTCGCAACGCCAAAATCTGTTCGTAGTTAAGGCGCTCCGAGTTTCCGATGGTTTGAATCTGTTTTGCTGCCTCGGGGAAATCGCTGTACTCGACCACGCCAACGATCTCCGGGCCTGCACCCACGGCAAATAAAACCTCGGTGATATGGGGTGCGAGACTAATAATCCGTTCTTGTGCCTTGACCATGATCGGCACTGCCATTAACAGGAAAACAATAAAGGAAACAATCCGCCTCACGACAAACCCGCCAAGTCTTTTGAAGAAGCTACTGCACCGGTCATAGACAAAAATCGGCACCCCGTTTCCGGATCGAACAGGAACTTGGCCCTCACAGAAAACACTGATTCAAGCATCTCGGTAGTAATTACCGCCTCGGTTTCGCCAAAAGCAGCTAGCCGACCGCAGCTGAGTACCGCGACTCGATCGGCACAGGACATCGCCAAATTGATGTCGTGCAAGACTACCAATACAGCGATATTTTTTTTCGCTAAACCACGAACCAGATCCACCAACATTTGCTGGTGGGATAAATCGAAGAATGAAGACGGTTCATCCAGTATTAGCAGGCGAGGATATTCGACCTCATTCCATACCTGCGCCAGTACCCTTGCAAGCTGAACGCGCTGCTGCTCCCCGCCCGATAGATTCGTATAGAGGCGCTCCGCCAAATAGCCAGCGTCGAGATAATCGAGTACTTCAGCAACTATCTTTGCGTCAATTTCCTTACCGCTATCGTGAGGCGTTCTCGACAATGCCACCACTTCGCTGCTGGTGAAGGGGAAATTGAGAACGGACTTTTGTGGCAGAACCGCCATATGCTGAGCAAGCTCTTTTTTTGACCAATCTTGTAAACATTGATTGTGGAACCGCACTGATCCATTGCCGGGTTGCTGCTCGCCACTGAGGGTTTTCAGTAGAGTCGTTTTACCTGAGCCATTGGGTCCAATCAGTGCCACCACCTCACCCGGCTGAATATCCAGGGTGATATCAGAAAGTAATTCCACACCTTCAATTTTCTGAGTGATGTTCCGAGCTTGTAAAACAGACTCTGATACCTGAGCACTCACAGCAATTTGCCCCGCTGGTGACGCAACAGGAAGACAAAAAATGGGACGCCAAGAAAGGCAGTAATCACACCGACGGGCAGCTCGGCCGGCGCGATAAGAATTCTGGAAAATAGATCTGCCAGCACCAGGAGCATGGCTCCCATTAATCCGGACGCCGGAATCAAAGTACGATGATCCGGCCCCGATAGCAGCCGAACCAGATGCGGAACAATCAATCCCACAAAGGCGATGGCACCAACTAGGGCCGTGCATACACCAACACCCAGAGCGGTGAGAAGAATCAGTCGCCGCTTAACCACATCAACCTCGATACCTAAATGTCTTGCTTCCGACTCCCCCAACAGAAATGCATTGAGGTTACCGGCCTGACCTCTCAACAGCAGTAGAAATCCGAGCAACATCGGCAGACATATTTTAATGCGGCTCCAGTTAGCCAAGTCCAGATTACCCATCTGCCAAAGACTCATACGCCGAAGCATTTCATTATCGGCCAGAATGCTCATCAAGGAATTTGCGGCTCCGGCAAGACCGCTGATAGCTATACCCACCAAGAGCATGGTGGTAACCGAAGTTCCCTGAGGGCCGGTGGACAACTGATACACCAAAAGCACCGCCAAAAATCCGCCTACAAAAGCACCCAGTGCAACCACCGACAACCCTCCCAGGCCCCATACCGACAACCAATTCAGCCCCAGCAATATTGCCGCGCTGGCACCAACAGATGCGCCCGCCGAGACACCGATCAAACTCGGGTCGGCGAGCGGATTTCGAAACAGCCCCTGCAATACAGCCCCGGACATTGCCAAGACGGCGCCGACCAGAGCAGAGAGCAAAACTCGAGGCAGACGAATTTCTCTCAGGATCATTAAGTCCTGAGCTTGGTATGCACCAGTTGGTTTGAATAGGACGGAAGGAGAGATGCTCGTGGATCCAACAAAGAGTGCCGCTAGCAATATCAGTGGCAAGGTCAAAGCCAGCCAAAGCAAGAGGCGTTTGCCGGAGAGCAGTCTCATTGAGCAGCTAGCCGCGCAGCAGCGGAGGTCGAAATCAACCCTTCGTCATTGCTAGCGCAGCGAAGCAATCCACTGCTGTGGTCCTTGGATTGCTTCATCGGCCAAGGCCTCTTCGCAATGACGAGGGGGTGGCTCGCAATGACAAAGTTTGGGGGGTCGGCACAACCACTCACAATTTTCCACTATCGTCATTGCGAGCGCAGCGAAGCAATCCACTACTGCGGCCATTGGATTGCTTCATCGGCCAAAGCCTCTTCGCAATGGCGAGGGGGTGGGTCCCAATAATGAGGGGACGGCTCGTAATAACGAAGGGCGTGACCACTAGTAGTCCACGCCCTTTCTAGCTTTGATTCCAGCTTTGTAGGCATGTTTGATATCTTTCACTTCCGAAACCGTATCAGCCAATTCCTGCAGTGCACTTCCACCACCGCGCCCTGTTACCACCACACTTTGATGGGCTGGGCGATTGGCGATGGCATTGACAATCATCTGCTCGTCCAGATATTTGAAGGCAATCATATAGGTGAGTTCGTCCAGCACCACAAGGTCATAACTCGGGTCTTTTAACAGGGGCTCTACCTGAGCCCAGGTGCGCACGGCAGCTTCTATATCGGCAGTTCGATCCTGCGTATCCCAGGTAAAACCTGTGCCCATCTGGTAGAAAAAGATATCCGGGCTTTTGTTCCGCTGACAATGATCCCGGATATATATCTCCTCGCCCGAGAGCTGCTGCCCCTTAATAAATTGCACAACACCAATCTTGTGACCGTAGCCCATAGCCCGCAACACCATGCCAAAAGCAGAACTGCTTTTACCCTTGCCGTCGCCGGTGAGCAAAACAACCACGCCCTGCTCTTTTTCCGCTTCGGCAATACGAGAATCAATATTCTCTTTTTGCTTCTGCATCGCTTTTTTGTGTTTTTTGTTTTGGTGTTCTCCAGCTTCCGTCACAGCAGATCCCTTCTAAAACTTGTAGCGAAACCCAGCGTAGAGAGTCCTACCCTGAGTATTAAAGTTGGTGATCTCTACGTACTCTTCATCCAAGATATTTTGCCCGCGAGCAAACAGCTGAAATGCCTCTGTCAGCTTGTACTGGGCGCTGATATCCAGAACTTGATAGTCGTCCAATGGAACTGCGCCAACATCAAGGGCATCGCGAGAAATTCGCAGATTTGAGTTTAGTGTGAGTCGGTCAGACATCGCCAAATAGGAGATCCCAATATTGGCCAACCGTTCTGGCCGCCGAGCGCGGGATTCACCGGAGTTAGTCTCGGTCTCATTAAAGGTGTAATTTGCATTCAAAGATAAGCTGTCGCCGAACGGCTGCTCAATCGCTAGCTCTATTCCACGAGACTTACTTTCTCCGCCTTCCTGCAAGTAACCATCGTTGAAGCTAACCGAATCAAAGAAATAGATAATTTCGTTTTCGATTTTTTGGTTGAAGTAGGTTGCCTGAACAAAGGTTCCGCTGGCGGTAAGGTAGTCGATACCCAAATCAAACCCCGCACTTTTCTCGGCATCGAGCACTACACCCTGAGTGGTTCCCCAGTTAAAGGGGCCTGCATTGTAGGCCACTTCAAATAAGCTCGGTGCACGAAAACCAGTGCCGTAGGTGGCGCGGTATTTCAGACTGCTGCCATCACCAAGATCACTTATATAAGCCGCCGATACTCTGCCACTGGTATATTTCCCGAAATCAGAATTGTCGTCATACCGCAGCCCACCCGTCAGGAATAGATCGTCTGACAGTCCAAGCTGATACTCACCGTAAACTCCGAGCTGGTCCCGCTTACCCTGTTGACCAAAGCTGGAAAGCATTTCGTTCTCCTCATAGTCCGAGCCAAATACCAATATCTGCTTTGAGCTCAAGGCATAGGAGCCCAAATATTCAATCTCCGATGTGCTGCCCTCATAGCTGGCAGTGCGTGCGCCCTGAGTAAAGGTGTCGCGTACCACGTCGGTTTGAGAATAGGAAAAACTATGGGTCTGACTATCAGCTGAGTAATCCAAACTGATTTTGCTATTGGTTTGATCTGAGTCGCCACTGCAATCATGGGAGGTGGCAAAAGCTGAGTCGTAACAACCGTCGTAGTCGTATTCCGAATTGATGTCCCGGTAGACTAGAGTCGCACTTAGCGAATCACTGATATTCCAACCGGTTTTTAAATGCACTGTGCGATTGCGAGCTCCGTCGTTGTCTTGCAGAACAGTATCGTCACTGCGGGAATTGAAACCCTCAGTTTGGTAATCGGAATAGGACAGCGAATAGTTAATAGCTTGGTTGCCGCCAGACAAGCGGCCGCCAATATTGCCCGTACCCAACTCGCCTGCCTCAGCTGTTAGTGCGCCATTTGTATCCAAACTGCCTGCACTGGTAATGATATTCACCACACCGCCGGCATCCGCCCCATACATAAAACCCTGCGGACCTCGCAGAACTTCAACTCGCTCCACATCGTAGCTATTCATGATGTGTTCGAGTTGCGGCCCTATCTGCACGGCTGTTGGATCAGACATATCAACACCGTCGATCATCACAAGCGTGCGGTACTGCTCTTCACCCCGAATGCGAAGACTGGTGGCTTTGCCAGGGCCGCCGGCATTACTGACACCAATACTGGCTTCAGTTCTCAGAACATCGGCGAGTGAGCTATAGCCTTTAAGGTCAAGCTTGTCTCGATCAATCACCGTTATCGAAGTCGCCACCTGACGCAGTGGCGTTTCTATGCGGCTGGATGTAACGACAATTTCGTCATAGGGCGTTGCTCTATTTGAAACATCTTGGGCAACAACAAAACTAGCGGACGCTAGTGTTATGGGTAGTACTACAAATAAATTTTTCACAGAGTATTCCTCAATTGCGTAAATAAGAGTCGCGACTGAGAGAAGGGTGTTGGGGGAAATCAAAAAAAGATGACAGCCCTCGACAAAGCCCTCCGCTTCGTCTTGGTAAATAGCCCCCTCTTCCAAGCAGGAAAATAAAGCTATTCATACGCTGTACAGGGCCGGTATCGGGCTTAGTTCTGATAAATCTCGCAGTTAAACGAACTCAAAACATCACCGTTGCGGGGGCAGCCGTGGATTAGTTTGCATCTACCTATATGCCGATGCAGGTTCACCACAGTTCCCGTTTAACCTGACCAAAGACATTAGGCAATGTCCTATTCAGGCACCTCACACAGGAGTGGCGAGTCTAGGTCAGAGATGAAATTTGTGCAATAAAAACTGGAGCACCCCCCGATTAAAGTGCCAAGCATTTCAATCTGCCGACCCGAACCCCATAATGGAGAGCCATATTCGAAGCGGCTTTCCAAGCCCATCTTCGCACTAGCTGACTTTTAAGCGAGACACCCATTGAGCAACCAATCCACCGATTACCGCGCCACTCTGGGTATCTTTCCCACTGGCGTAACCGTTATTACTTGTCTGGACCAACAAGGCGTTGCTGCGGGATTTACGGCCAGTAGTTTTAATTCTGTCTCTCTGGAGCCAAAATTGATTCTCTGGAGCCTAGCCAAAAGTTCTAGCCTGATCACAGTTTTTGAAAAGACCGAGCGCTATGCAGTGCATTTTCTATCTACCGATCAGGTGGCGCTATCCAACACCTTTGCCAGCCCGGTTATAGATCGATTTGCACAGATTGATTGGTCCCTGTCCGAAGGTCAGGTTCCTGTTCTTGCTGACTGTGCTGCTCATCTGGAATGCGAGGCGCGATATTGCTATGAAGGGGGCGACCACTTGATATTCGTTGGCGAGGTAATTCATCATCAAAGCGATGAAGAGAAAACTGCTCTGGCATATCATCGGGGCAATTATTCTTGCTGTGCACCTATCGATTAGGGCAAGAGGCCTAGACCAGTGAATAGAAAACTCGCTCACGCAAATATTCCCGCCATTGGCCTTGGCTGCATGGGCCTCTCACATGGATATGGAGAATCCACGCCGCTCAAGGAAGCAAAAAGAGTATTCGACAAAGCTCTGGATCTTGGCCTGCGTCATTTTGATACCGCTTCGCTTTACGGTTCAGGCGCCAACGAAAAGTTAGTGGGTGAACTACTTAAACCTCACCGCGATCGAATATTTCTTGCGAGTAAATGCGCGCTATATATCCGCGATGGCAAACGTGTAATAGACGGTCGACCCGAAGAGATAAAAAAGGCCTGCGAAACTTCACTGAAACACCTTCAAACCGACGTGATTGATCTCTATTACCTGCATCGCCGTGATCGGGATGTGCCAATCGAAGATTCGGTCGGCGCACTGGCAGACTTGGTGCAGGAAGGGAAAATTCGCGCCATTGGTCTGTCCGAGCCAAACGCCGAATATCTACGCCGAGCTTATGCGGTCGCCCCAATAGCAGCTGTGCAGTCAGAGTATTCACTGGCCAGCAGGCAGATCGAGATCGCGGTAAAAGATGTCTGCGAAGAAATCGGCGCAGCCCTGGTTTCCTTTTCGCCATTTAGCCGCGGAATATTGGCATACACCGCCATTGAGCCAGCCAACCTTTCCACGTCCGATATCCGGCCCAATATGCCCCGCTTCCAAGAGCCGCATCTGTCCAACAACCGAAAAAACCTATTCACGCAATTCGAACAAATTGCCCAGGACTCCGGTTTCACGACGGCGCAGTTGTCCCTAGCCTGGGTGCTAAGTCGTGGCGAGAATATCCACACTATTCCGGGAACCACCAATATCGGGCATCTTGTTGAAGATTACGCAGCTCTGAGTATCCAGTTGCCCGAGGAAACCCTCACGGAACTCGACCAACTGATTAACCAAAATACGATTTCCGGTGGCCGCTATGATGCAGCGATGCAAGCCTTGGTTGATACTGAGGAGTTTGATTCAGAGGATTTTGATGCGGAGCTATCAAACTAATCTCGACTAGCAAAGGCCCTATAACTTGTGATGAACTAGCACCACTAGGAAAAGGATTGCCAATGGATATGATGCCAACCACTCAGAAACCCAACTCACGGAAAATTTCGACCGCCCTTTTAACCTGCACGATTCTGTTTGTTTATGGATGTGGTGGCGGAGGCAGCAGCAATACAGGTAACACCGTCACCACGGGTAACGGCGCAACTGGTACTGCCGGGAATCCTCTCGTCGGTGGAACCTCTGGAACGAGCGGTACGGCTGGCTCAGGCTCTGGTGTTGCAGGAGCGCCGGACTGGGCTCCGGGAGTATTCGAATCTTCAAATTCCTTTGAAGCGATGTGCCTGTCACCGCGGGCTGGAGTGAGCGCTCAGACGGGAAACCCCTTTCCGGATCTTCCCGGATCGACTCCTCTGGAAAACCATTGGTTGAGATCCTGGACCAATGAAACCTACCTTTGGTATGACGAGGTCACGGATCGCAATCCAGCTCTCTATGGAACGGCCGCCTATTTTGACCTGCTAAAAACGGATGCAGTTACAGGATCCGGCGCCCCTAGAGATCAGTTTCATTTCACTTACGACACTGATGTATGGGAAGCACTATCGGCATCTGGCGTGAGCGCCGGTTATGGCTTTCAAATTACCTTTCTCTCCTCCGAAATTCCCTACGAAATTGCCATCGCTTATACCGAACCCGGCTCTCCGGCGGCAACTGCTGGCATATCCCGAGGAGCGAGAATACTGGCTATCGATGGAGTGAGTGCATCTGTGCCCACCAGCCAATCTGATGTAGACACTCTTAACGCTGGCCTGTCTCCGGAAACCCTAGGAGAAACACACAGTTTTACTGTTCAGGACTTAGGCGCGACAGGTTCCCGAACCGTCAATCTGACTTCCGCTTCTATAACTTCTATCCCAGTTCAAAATGTCGCTTCAACAGACACAGCCACTGGCAAAGTTGGCTACATCCTGTTTAACGATCATATTGCGACCGCCGAATCTCAGTTAATTACCGCCTTTGAGCAGCTACAAGCTGACTCAGTCAGCGACTTGGTCCTAGATCTGCGCTACAACGGCGGCGGGTTTTTGGCGATCGCCAGTGAGGTCGCCTATATGATCGCCGGGGCGGGCCAGACTAATGGAGAGATATTCGAACAGCTGGTTTTTAATGACAAACACCCTGTTTTTGATCCCGTCACTGGTGAGCTGAACGACCCGCTGCCATTCTTTGACGAGGCTTTGGGGTTTTCGGCAACCGCCGGCACCGCGCTGCCAAGTCTGAATCTACCTCGGGTATTTATTCTGGCCAGTTCAGGCACTTGTTCCGCCAGCGAGTCGATTATTAATAGCCTTAGAGGTGTGGGTGTCGAAGTAATCCTTATCGGAGATACCACCTGTGGCAAACCCTATGGGTTTTATCCTACCGACAACTGCGGCACCACTTACTTCAGCATCCAGTTTGAGTCGGAAAATGCGATGGGTTTCTCTGACTACGCAGACGGATTTTCGCCGCAGAACGTCAGCTCTGCAGGTGCAGTCAGCTTGCCTGGCTGTGGAGCTTCAGATGATTTTGATAACGATCTTGGCGACCCCAATGAAACCATGTTTGCCACCGCACTTGCCTATCGTGATAGCGGCACCTGCACAGTCAGCACTAAAATCTCGCCGGATGGTTCCGTCAGCATCAGCCCAACCCCAACGCTCACGCCAAAACCTGCCTGGCTACAAAACCGCGTTTTGGACCTTCCCCATGAATAGAACATCAATATTACCTGTGCTGCTGTTGGTCTTGGCAGCATGCGGCACTCAGCCAGCAGCACAGCATGAAGAGACTCCGGCTTTTATTCCAGAACCCACCGCCGAGTCTCAGAAAATCATCTCTGAGGCAGTAGCCGCTCTGAAAAACGGAGCTCAAATTCAAATTGGCAACAACGCTTTTGCCGCGACAGATACTCTGATTGTTCACCGCAGCCAATTGACGGGAAGGGATCTCGGCATAGTTGACCGCTTTCAGTTGGTGATTCGAGATGGGCAATGCGGCTTAATCTATGCAAACTCGGATAACCGGGTGGAACTCCCCGACCTGAACTGCTCGCCCTATATGCTCGAGAGAGACGATTCTTAAAGAACCGCTAACTTACTTCTAACTGCTCGGTTAGCTCCAACCAGTTTTCTTCAAGGGTATCCAACTCGCCCTTGATTTCAGCTTGTCTGTGAATCAGATCCGTCAGTTCGTGCTTCCGCTCCGACTCGTACAATCCAGTGTCTGCCAGCAATTCTTCGACTTCTTTTAAAGCTGAACCAGCTTGCTCGATTTTTTGTTCCAAACGTTTCACTCGATTGGTGATGGCCGATTTGGCTTTGCGTTGTTCTGCAGATTGTTGCCGCAATTGTTTCTTATTTAAACTTGGTTTTGCCTCGACAGCACTCGACTTACTCTGGCTTTTAGCCGGTGCTTTGGATTGAGCTGAATTAGCATCCTTGGCACTGATAAAGTTGTGATAGTCGTCCAATGTCCCGTCGAATTCTTCCACCTTGCCCTGATCAGCCAAGATGTACTGATCCACACTGTGGCGCAGCAGATGGCGGTCATGGGATACCACAATCAGCGCGCCAGTAAATTCTTGCAGCGCCATGGTTAACGCACTGCGCATATCCAAATCCAAGTGGTTGGTTGGCTCATCCAGCAGCAGTACATTGGGCTTTTGCCAAACGATCAAAGCCAAGGCCAAGCGTGCCTTTTCTCCACCAGAGAATGGCGCAATCGGTTCAACAGCCTTGTCACCATGAAAATCAAAGCCTCCCAGAAAGTTGCGGATTTGTTGTTCAGTAGCCTTGGCGTTGATGCGCTGCAGATGCAGCATGGCACTGGCGTGAACATCCAGAGCTTCGAGCTGATGTTGGGCAAAATAGCCTATGTAGCAGTGCTCTCCGCGGGTAATCTCTCCGCCCTGCGGTTCCAGATCGCCGGTCAGGGCCTTAATCAGTGTCGATTTACCCGCGCCGTTTACGCCCAATAATCCCAGCCTGTCGCCCGGGTTCAGGCTAAAGGTCACATCACTTAACACCCGAGTATCACCATAGCCAAGATTCAAACCGCGCAGACTGATAAGTGGATTGGAAACCTTGGCGTTTTCCAAAAACCGGAAATGGAAAGGGCTATCGATCTGTGCACTGGCAACCATTTCCATATTGGCCAGTTGCTTGACTCGGCTCTGAGCCTGTTTGGCCTTGCTGGCTTTGGCTTTAAATCGGGTAATAAAGCTCTGAATATGTTTTATCTCACGCTGCTGCTTGGCGTAATTTGATTGCTGCAGTGCTAATCGCTCGGCTCGTTGGCGCTCAAAGGCCGAGTAATTGCCCTTGTAGAGATTCAGCTGCTTCTGCTCTATATGCACAATTTCGTTGGCAACATTGTCAATAAAATCGCGGTCATGTGAGATCAGGATGAGCGTGCCCTGATAACGCCTAAGCCGCTGTTCCAACCAATAGGTGGTATCCATATCCAAGTGATTGGTGGGTTCGTCCAACAGCATAATGTCGGAAGGCATCATCAGCGCTTGAGCCAGATTCAATCGAATACGCCAACCCCCGGAAAAGGAATTTACCGGTTGTGTAATTTCCTCATTGCTAAACCCCAAACCGTGCAGAAGCTCGGCCGCTTGATACTCTGCCGAGTACCCACCAGCGGTTTCCAACTCTTCGTAGAGGTGGCTCAATTTGTGGTTATCTTCAGCGGCTTCGGCAGCAGCAATTTCTGATTGCAACCGGCGTAATTCGGTATGACCGTCGAGAACATGTTCTATGGCCGTGCGATCACTGTGACCCACCTCCTGCGCCATATGCGATATGCGACTGTCCGCTGGAATACTGAGATCCCCGGCTTCGGGAGTAATCTCACCACGCAGCAAAGCAAAGAGGCTGGATTTTCCGCAACCATTGCGGCCAATCAGCGCGACACGGCGGCCCTCGAATACCACAAGGGAAGTATCCAAGAGAAGGTTTTCACGACCCCTTTGCAGGGTGATGTTAGTTAGGCTAATCACGGCAGCTGGTTATGAGTATTTACTGTAGGGCTAGATTTTTAGGCCGCGCATCATACTGCGAATGTATGCGAATGTACCTAGTAGCAGCCCGATGCGACTAAATGTAGTGGCTAACATATACTTGCGCCCATGGTTTCTCTGCGCAGTAAAATAATTGCCTCCCTCATTCTGATGAGCTTTATCAGCATCGCTCTCACAGTTTTGGGTGCGCGCAATCTTATTCTTCAGCGTTTTGACCAGTTAGCGCAGGACCCTGTGGCAGATGCTTTTGTCATCGAAGTTACGGCTTACTACAACGAGTATGGATCGTGGGAAGCAGCCATAGAAGCAGAACAACTTTTCAGTTTTGTATCGCGATTGAGAGCTACCGGCGAGCTACCTCCACCAATTTTTTATCCCGAGAATCAGCAGCCTTTTGTCTTCTTACGAGGTCCAGACGAGGCAGCTGAGCTTGGAGTCGAAATACCGGAACAGTCCTCACCCTCGGAATTCCGGCCTTTTGGGCCACCCGGACCTCCGGGAGGATTCCGAGGCGGACCACTACCTGAGGGTTTCGAAGATGGGCCACCGCCACCACCACCGCCCTATATGATTTTGGATGAAACCGGGCGCATCATCCTCTCCCCCATTCCAGAGGATATGGGGAAGGTGATTCAAGGTATTCAGCTCGACAAAGCCATTCCTGTTGTGCATCAAGATCAGGTAATCGGTTATCTCTACTCCGATCTTCGAGCTGCGCTGTCGGAACAGGAAGACCAGTACCTGTTAGCGATCAACGATTCCTGGTGGATCGCGCTTATTTTGGCCGCAGTCCTCTCAATACCTGTCGGCATAATGCTTGGCCGCAGGGTCGCTGGCCCGATCGATAGCCTCGACCGCGCTATTCGCGCTATGCAGCCGGGCGCGCTGGACCAAAAAGTGCAGGTTAAATCCAATGACGAGCTCGGCCAGCTCACCCACAGTTTCAACCAGATGAGCAAAGACCTCTCCTACGCCTATGACGAACTGGAGAAATCGCGACAAAAAATGGAAGAGATGAGCCTGCAAGATCCGCTGACCGAACTACCAAATCGCAGATCATTTGATGAAAGTGCCGCTGTGGTGATGGCTCAGGCCTATCGTCACAGTCGACCCTGCGTGTTGGCGATGATCGATGTCGACGGCTTTAAACAAATCAACGACAGCTATTCCCACGCTACCGGCGATAAAGTTTTGAAACTCCTGAGTGGAGTACTGCAAGACAACCTCAGAGAAGTCGACATTATCGCGCGCTATGGCGGTGAAGAATTTCTGGTGTTATTCCCGGAAACAGACCTGCAAACCGCATACCAATTGATGGAACGGCTGCGCGAGTTTATTGCGGAACACCGCTGGCCCAATATCGACGAAGAACTGAAAGTTACCGTGAGTGCAGGGCTGGTTGAGGTCGACGTGCGCGACACCTCTCCCAACGTACTCGACAAAGCTTTCAACGCCGCAGATAAAAAACTCTACGCCGCTAAAGCCAACGGCCGCAACCGCACCGAGTGCTGAGAACCCTGCTTTACTATGTTTAGTGAGTTTTTCTCCCTACTCGGCTTCGCCTTTGGCGTAACCGGGCCCATTTTTCTACTCGTCTTTCTTGGCATTGTGCTGAAAAAGATTCGCATCATTGACGATACCTTCACCAATAACGCCTCCAAACTGGTGTTTATGGTGGCGATGCCAACCATGCTGTTTATGAGCATGATCAATACCGATATTCGATCCCTTATTGATCCCGGCTATCTGATATATGCGCTAGTGGGAACCTTGGCAGTCTTTATCCTGATATCTCTAGTCACGCCTTTAATTGTCAAAGAACGCAGAGACCAAGGCGTTTTTATACAGGGTGTATTTCGCAGTAATCTGGCCATTGTTGGACTGGCATTCTGCTTCAACGCATACGGTGACATCGGCTTGGCAAAAGCTTCTGTGCTGATGTCAGTAATGACTATTCTCTACAACATCCTTTCGGTGTACACACTGACTACCTGTCTAAGCGACAGCAAAGTGAAGATCGCCGAAGTCTTGCTCAGCATCGCCAAGAATCCACTTATTCTTGCGCTGATTGCAGGCATTATTTTCAGCTTGCTTGCCATCCCTTTACCCAAGGTACTGCACACCTCAGGCGAATACATCGCTCGCATGACCTTGCCACTGGCATTGATCTGCATAGGCGGCGCTATGTCCTTGGGAGAGCTTAAAAACTCCAGTTCAGTTTCAACAACTGCAGTATTTGCCAAACTTATTGTCACACCAATTCTGATTATGTACCCCGCTTATCTATTGGGGTTTGAGCCTATCGATTTGGGAGTTTTATTTTTGATGGTCAGCGCACCCACAGCGGCGGCAAGCTACATTATGGTTCAGGCGATGGGTGGCAATGGCAGATTGGCAGCCAATATAGTTGTGATCAGCACACTGGCTTCGCTGATTACCGTAAGTTTTGGATTGGCGTTTCTAAAACAATTTGGGGTTGTTTGACCCGTTCTCTATCCGAACATCCTCTCTCATCTCGTCATTGCGAGGGAGTGAAACAACCGAAGCAATCCATATCGCACCAAACCTATGCGCAGTGCCGCAGCGAGGCGGTCGGATTCAAACCCGCTGCCGAATCACCTGTAAAAAAGCCTCACCAAATCTTTCCAGCTTGGCCTCGCCGACACCGCTGATATTTAGCAGCGTCGTTTCTGAATCCGGCCTCAACTCCATCATCTCCATCAAAGTTGCATCGTGGAAGACCATATAGGGCGCAATATTGTGTTCATCTGCCAAGGCCTTGCGGCAGGCCCTAAGTTCGTCCCAGAGTGCGTGGTCTGAATCGGATACGCCCCGAGAAAAGTTAGAGTTGAATTTGGATTTGGGCTTGGTTAAACGCGGCTCGGTTGTGTCTTCCCTTAGCAAGAGCTGGATCTCGCCCTTTAATACAGAGCGGGATTTCTCCGTTAACCTCAGCGCGCCATAACGCTCAGCATCGGAGATCAGCAGCCCACGCACAATAAGTTGGCGAATCACCGAGCGCCACTGCGCCAGCGACAGATCTTTGCCAATACCGAAGGTACTTAAGGCATGGTGACCATTCTGCTGAACCTTGTCGCTGTCTTTGCCGCGCAATAGATCAATCACATAACCGGCACCAAAGCGCTGGCCCGAGCGATAGACGCAGGAGAGTAATTTCTGAGCAGCCTCAGTAGCATCCCAGGTAACGGGTTTGGTTTGGCAGGTATCGCAGTTGTCACAGGGTTCTTTCAGATCATCACCAAAATATTGCAACAGCGCCTGCCGCCTGCATGATGTCACTTCGCACCAGCCCAACAGAGAATCTAATTTAGCCCGTTCGTTGCGCTTATGCAGATCACTGGCATCTGACTGCTCTAAAAACTGGCTGCGCTGAACCACGTCGTTGAGGCCATAAACCATCCAGGCCTGTGCTGGTTCGCCGTCGCGACCGGCACGACCGGTTTCCTGATAATAGGCTTCCATACTGCTGGGCAAATCCATATGGGCAACAAAGCGCACATCAGGTTTATCTATGCCCATGCCAAAGGCAATGGTGGCCACCATAATCACAGCGTCTTCGCGCAAAAAGCGCGCTTGGTTTTCCGCCCGTTCGCTAGCAGGCAAGCCGGCGTGATAGGGCAAAGCTTCCAATCCGCGAGTGCATAACCACTCGGCAGTTGATTCAACTTTCTTGCGCGACAGGCAATAAACAATGCCGCTGTTCTCTTTGTGGGGCAGCAAAAAACGTATGAGCTGCTTCTTGGCTTCATCTTTAGGCGCAACGGCGTAGTGAATATTGGGGCGATCAAACCCGCTGACAAATATCTGCGGATTTGTCAGTTGCAGGTTGTGAACGATCTCACTCTTTGTTCGCTCCGTGGCCGTCGCTGTCAGCGCCATGCGAGGAACATTGGGGAAAGCCTGTTCAAGTTGATTCAGCAGCAGATAGTCTTTGCGGAAATCGTGACCCCATTGGGAGACACAATGAGCCTCATCAATGGCAATCAAAGATATCTGGAACTGCTGCAACCATTCCAGAGTTCCCGACTGCAACAGCCTCTCAGGGGCGATATAGAGCATATCCAAACCGTCCTGATGCATAGCCGCGGCAACACCGCGGCTCTCTTCTGCCGAGAGCGTGGAATTAAGAAAGGCGGCGCGAATACCAAGCTGCTGCAAGGCCGAAACCTGATCTTGCATTAAGGCAATAAGGGGAGAAACCACAATGCCGATGCCGGGCCGAACCATGGCCGGAATTTGGTAACAGAGAGATTTACCACCGCCGGTGGGCATCAGCACCAAAGAATCACTGCCAGCGATAGCGGCGTCGATTATCTGTTCTTGCTCGCCCCGATAGGACTCATAACCGTAGGTATGTTGCAGAATTTCATATGCTGCTGAATTCAAAATTCGTCCATGTTGATTGATACTGCTGTTACTAAAAAACTAAGAGTTGAACCCAAGACCATTCTAAAACGGCTGCCGATAACTCTGGGAAAGTTAAGCCGCTTTAGAATGGTCTTGGGTTTTAAAGTCTGCTTTAAACTTTGTATATCCGCGCTTCAACGCTTTCTTACGGTCTGTATGAACCGTAGCCTTGTTAAAGCTACGAGCATGCTTCGCCACCGGGTTTTTAGTTTTTCGAGATTTCATTGCTTGCCTCCTGAGGTAAGCAGGTTTTGGAGGCGGCATATTAGGGCCTGGACGGACATGAATCCAACTGAAACTCGATATTCATGCTTTAAATCGTTTTACTACCTCATCCTGAGAAGTAACTTTATCTTCGCACGAGGCTTCAAGGCCCCGCTCAATTTTCTGCTTTGCATACAACGCTCGCAGGATGTCATTTGTGGTCGCAGTATCTGGAAGTCTATCGATCAAGTGTTTGGCAGATTCTTTAGCATTTTGCATATCAACCTTCCTTGCACAGCCGTTGAATATATAGACCTTAAGTTTAGCTAGGTGAGAGCTTGAATCAAGTTGATGAATGTAGGCCGAATGGCTGAACTGGAAAGTGTGTTCTGACCCCACTTATCCCTTTATCTAGATCAGGACAAACTCTCCCTGTTACTGCAAGGATTCTTAACTACTGCGCTTCCACCTCACAAACCTCAAAACCTCAACCAAACACAAAGCCCCCAAGGTTATATAGGCAGCTCTCGGTTCAATAGAGGTAATGACCCAATGTGCAAAAGTCAGAGCGGTAGCGATATAGACCGTTCGGTGAAGGTGTTGCCAGTTTTTGCGAAGCGCACGCACCGATTGGTTGTTGCTGGTGATAGCCAGAATCAAAAAGATGGCCATCGCGATCCAACCAGTTAACAGTCCAGGATCTTGAGCCTCTTCAAGAATATAGCCATAACCCCATTTTCGTTCGAGATAGACAATGGTGTGAAAAGCCGCATAACCAAAGCTGGCGACGCCAATGGCGCGGCGATGGAACATAAACCATCTGGGCCATTTGGCTTTTGGCAGGAGATTGCAGAATGGCGTTACCGCGAGGGCAAGAAACAGAAAGCCAACGCTCCAGTCACCGGTTTCGTGAATCACCTGCCCATAGCTGATGGCATCAGTAAGATAGCGAACCAGAATATAAATCCCAGGTATAGCCAATGCTGCCCAGATCCAGAATTTGTGCAGACTGTTACGATTTGTATCTAGGCTCATCTATATTTTTCTCTGTGTTATCTTTCCTGACCTGCCAATCGGCCCGTATTTTGACCGAGGGTCAAAGTAACAGATCAACATATTCCTTGGGGAGTTAACACTATGTCAATCAAATCAATTTTTACCGCTATTTTAGCCTCTACAGTTTTGTTGCTCGCCGCAACAGAGACCTTGGCTCAGGAACCCTCTCGCGCAGAAGCACGCGCAGCGAGAATGGCGCTATCTGAAGCCACTGACTTTAATATGAACCCATTGCTTGATCCGAATACAGCCACGGAAGCACAGCTTTCTGCTGTTGAGGGTTTATCCGCATCTCAGATACAAGCCATTCTCGATGGCCGTCCATTTGCTACGCCAACTGAACTGCACGCCGCTATTGGCGAGGGCATGGACTATGTGGATATGTTCGATATTTACAGCGCGGTTTTTGTAAAGGTGAACATCAATCGCGGCGAGACTGAAGACTATATGATGATTCCAACTACTTTGGAGCCTGATCATATTGCGCGTGAAGTAAATGAGTATCGTCCCTACGAAGATGTGCAGGCCGATTTTGTCCGTGAAATGGAGAAGTACGTAAGCGCGAAAGAAGCAGCCTGGCTGGAGCGTTTTGTCCGCACTGAATAACTTCTTTCACAGAATCAATACTGAAAAGGGCAAAGATAATCTTTGCCCTTTTTTTGTGGGCGGCGTTACTCCCAAAAATCTATTCCCAGAAATCATTCCCAAAAGTCAAAGGTCCGGCCCTCTTCCTGCTCTCCTTCTTTTGCTTCATCCGTCTTTTCATTCTGATTCTTCAGATTCGAAACACTTAAACCTAATAGTCGGCAGGGCCGCTGCCCTAGCTCGGTTTTCTCGAGCAGCTCGGGAACCGCTTGCGTCATCTCGTCAGCGCTTTGAATATAGCTCTTATAAGAGTGGGCTCGGGTGATTTGAGTAAAGTCGCTGTATTTCACTTTGAGAGTTAGCGTCTTAGCGAGAACCTCTCGTTTTTTCAGAAGCTCCGCAATCTGGTCTGCAATACCCCCTAGCTTTTGTCGAATTTCTTCAAGATCGGTGAGGTCAGTGCCAAAGGTATTTTCTTTACCGATGGATTTGCGAATGCGGTTTGAACGAACCGGGCGATCATCTAACCCCCTAGCGATTCGATAATAATAACCGCCGGATTTGCCAAAGGTTTTGCTTAGGTCAGCTTCCGACCAACTGCGCATATCCGCACCGGTGAGAATTCCGTGCTTGTGCATTTTTTGTTCAGTAACTTTGCCAACACCGTGAAATTTGCGAACCGGCAGGGTAGTAATAAAACCTTCCGCTTGCTCAGGCCGAATCACATAGAGGCCGTCGGGCTTGTCCATATCCGAGGCGATCTTGGCGAGGAACTTGTTATAGGAAACACCGGCCGAAGCCACTAGGTTCATTCGGTCTTTTACCTTTTGCCGTATCTCCTTGGCTATAAGCGTGGCCGAGCCTTGGCATTGCTCACAATCTGTTACGTCCAGAAAGGCTTCATCCAAAGACAGTGGCTCAATCATTTCGGTGTATTCGTGGAATATTTCATGCAACTGACGCGAGGCCTCGCGATAGGCATCGAAGCGCACTTTGACAAAGACAGCATCAGGGCAAAGACGATAGGCCCGGGAGGATGGCATGGCGGAATGAATACCAAATTTGCGGGCTTCGTAACTGCAGGCGGCAACTACACCACGACTGTTGGGTTGCCCGCCGACTATAACCGGCTTGCCGCGCAGCTCGGGATTGTCACGCTGCTCAACCGAGGCGTAGAAGGCATCCATATCGATATGGATTATTTTTCGCTTAGTCACTTTCTTCGATTCAGGTAGCTGGCGTGTATCCGAGGTTTAAATCTATTATAGGTGACTGACTAAATAGGAAACCAAGATGATCGGATACGTGACACTAGGTACAAAAGACATTGCAAAAGCTACGGCATTTTATGACGAGCTATTGACCAGGTTGGGCGCAACAAAAGCCTACAGCTCAGAAAAGTTTGTTGCTTGGAGAACAGGTGAAGGACAACCCATGCTGTCGGTGGTTATACCCTTTAATGGAGAGCCAGCCACCGCTGGAAACGGAACCATGATCGGTTTAAGTGCCCCCGATACAGAGACAGTAGATAAATTGCATGCTCTGGCTCTAGCGCTTGGGGGTACTAATGAGGGCGATGCCGGTCTGCGTTCAAGCGGGTTTTATAGTGGTTATTTTCGGGATTTGGACGGGAACAAATTGAATTTCTTTTGTGCAGGCCAACCCGAATAGCTAGTTGAGTATTTGCAGCAATTTTTGCGCATATTCGGCAGCACTAAGACCTAGATTGGTGAGATACCCGCCATCTGCTTGCGAAATCAAACCTTTGTCGAACAAGCGCTGTGAAGCAGCGACAACTTCGGGCTCGGCAGTGGAGTGAATCTTTAGCCCCTCTTGGGTGGAGTCCAAATTGAATCGCGCCAGCAGGCTCAACTCTTCAATAATTTCTAGTGAATATGGCATTGGAGAATCTTTTGTCAGTATAGGGAGTCGATCCATTCTAGAATACTGGCTCAAATAATGTTGAAGTATCGGGCTTGCCTTGGATACCACAGGTGGTTCATCTCCAACCATCTCTCCCTTACGCCACTTGCATAGGATCTACATAGATTGGAATATTACCTAGCCGTTCTGGTGTTCAGTGCCGTATGTGGTTTCACGCCGGGACCCAACAATATTATGTTGATGACGTCCGGGCTCAACCACGGCATCAAAAAGACCTTGCCTCATTATTTCGGCGTCGTTTTGGGCTATCCATTTATGCTGGCCCTTCTGGGAGCGGGCCTGGCTTCTATTTTTATCAATTTTCCGCTGGTTCACCTGGCTCTCAAATGTATTGGCGTTGTCTACATCATTTTTCTAGCGTGGAAGATTGCCAATGCAGGAAACCCGGATGCTAATCAAAAACTAAGAGCGCCCCTGAGTTTTCTACAGGGTGCAGCCTTTCAGTGGTTCAATCCCAAGGGCGTCCTGTTTGCCATTGGATCTATCGCGGCCTTTACCAGCCCCGAGACCATGGTTGAAAACCTGATATTTATCGTTTTTGCGAATATGTTGGTAGCCTTTGCATCCGCAGCAACTTGGCTAGTTCTTGGCAGCGGACTACAAAGATTGATACAGAGTGACAAACAGGTACTGGTATTTAACTGGACCATGGCTTTTTTATTGGTGCTTTCAATTGTTCCAATTTTGACCATGCACATATAGGCTTTGAGCAAGATGATTCACAACGAAACACATAAATCACATCGCATCGGCTGGCTTCGCGCTGCTGTTCTTGGTGCTAACGACGGCATTGTTTCTACTGCTAGCCTGATTATCGGGGTGGCCGCCGCCCAAGCGGCAACGGGTAGTATTTTACTAGCCGGGCTGGCCGGGCTGGTGGCTGGCGCTATGTCCATGGCTGCTGGCGAATATGTCTCTGTCAGTTCCCAGGCAGACACCGAGAACGCAGATCTGGAACTGGAAAGGCAACACTTGGAAGATCATCCCGAATTTGAACTCGAGGAACTCGCTGCGATCTATCGTGATCGAGGTCTGGATCCGGTGTTGGCGAGACAGGTAGCTGGTCAGCTGATGGAACACGATGCCCTAGGTGCCCACGCCCGGGATGAGTTGGGAATTATGGACGGCAGCCGGGCCAACCCTATTCAAGCAGCACTTTCCTCGGCACTGACTTTCAGTGTGGGTGCTTTCCTTCCTTTGCTTACCGCTTATTTAGCTCCGCGAGAGTATTTGATTCATTCGGTCGCCGCCTGCTCGTTAATTTTTCTGGCGGGTTTGGGTATTTTGGCCGCCAAGGCCGGTGGTGCACCCAAGCGATGGGGAGCACTTCGCGTTACCTTCTGGGGCGCACTGGCGATGGCAATTACCGCCGCAGTTGGGAGTCTATTTAACGCTCCCCCATTAGGCTGAGAGCTTCTTAACGCTCTCGTCTCGGAGTTTTCTATCAACCTCGATCAAATCAAAGAAGCTACGTTGGGAATCTGACAATCTGTCTTCACTCTCTGACAAATAAATTGCCATGACCGACTTTATGACCAGCCAGCCGCTGGCTCGGCGTATCGGATTACCACTACTAACCTGTTACGGGCTCGGCACCATCTTGGGTGCCGGTATCTATGTATTGATAGGCAAAGTGGCTGGCAACGCTGGCATGTTGGCACCGCTGGCTTTTCTGGTGGCAGCACTGGTGGCTGGTGTGACAGCACTAAGCTATTGCCAACTGACGGTTTTATATCCGCGCAGTTCAGGTGAGGCCTACTACGTTGAAGCCGGCTTCAATCGCATTCTGCTGACCAAGATTGTTGGGTATTTGGTGATTTTCACCGGCATTGTCTCCGCCGCCACTCTCACCCGGGGCTTTTTGGGTTATCTCGCCACCTTTATCGAATTACATACTGTGATAGGCGTACTGTTGGTGGTTGGACTGATGGGTGGGCTAGCTCTGTGGGGAATATCCGAATCTCTCTGGGTGGCGGGATTTATCACTCTGATTGAAGTAGGCGGATTGGCGATGGTGATCTGGTTGGCAGGAGATTCTCTTCTGACAATCCCGCTTCATTTCACTGAATTGGCAATACCTGAAGACGGTGCCGCCTGGATAGGTGTATTGGCCGGTGCCTTTTTGGCCTTTTATGCCTTTATCGGCTTTGAGGATATGGTCAATATCGTCGAAGAAGTGAAACAGCCTGAAAAGAACATGCCCGTTGGTATTCTTCTGGCGCTATCAATTTCTGGGGTGCTCTACATACTTATTGCTCTTATCGCCGTTCTGGGAATGCCGCTCGCCGAATTGATCGCTTCCGAAGCACCGATATACGACCTGCTCTTCCCAACAAATCCTCAGGCCGCGATATGGGTAGCGCTAATTAGTTTGCTTGCTATTGTTAATGGGGTGTTGGCGCAAATTATTATGGGGTCGCGGGTGCTCTACGGCATGTCGGTTCAGACGCGTGCACCCAGGGTATTTTCAGCTGTTTCCGAAGCAACCCGAACTCCTTGGGTAGCGACTCTTTGCGTGAGTTTTCTGACGGCAGCTTTCGCCATTTGGTTACCACTAGAACAGCTAGCCAAGACCACCAGCTTTATCGTTTTGTGTGTATTCACTCTGGTTAATCTGGCCCTCTGGCGCGTGCGGAAGATTGAAGCAGAAGACTTTGTCGCGACGGGCTCGAGGTTTCCCGCTTTCCCCATCACTGGCGCTTTACTCTGTATCGGACTGTTGCTGTTTCAAATAAGTAGCCTGCTCTGACTTTGGTCTAGAATGGCGGGATGACAAACAGAGCAGCGAATTCAGAATGATCGATGCGAATAACATAGCTGCCGGCTGGCATCTGGCAACCACCAACAATGAGATTGGCAGGGATTTCGAATTTGTCGACTTCCGTGCTGCTTTTGCTTTTATGGCGCGAGTATCGGAACAAGCCGAAGACCTGAATCATCACCCGGACTGGAGCAACAGTTACAACAAGGTACAGATTCGGTTAACTACTCACTCTGAAGGCGGGTTAACCGATCTCGATATCGAACTGGCCCACCGCATCAATCGCATCTATTCGGATATGCGCTCCGAGCGAGCCTAGCTCTTTTTACTAGCGCCATTTTCTACCCAACGTTTTTCAAACTCCCAGACTTCCTCAAAGCCAATCAGGCTGCAGCCTGTGCGTCTTGAAGGCGCTCAAGCTCGTGAGCTACCGCTTCAGGGGATCCGGTATTTCTTGCCATCAGGTTATAGACCATAGGCACCAGAAATAGTGTGAATACCGAGGCAACGCTTACACCTGAGAAGATAACTACACCCAATACCACGCGGCTTTCAGACCCCGGCCCTACAGCTAGAATCAACGGGATAGAACCGGCAACGGTGGAAATAGTTGTCATCAATACTGGACGAAACCTAATGCGCGCAGCTTCGATAATTGATTGTTCAAAGCCCCGCCCCAAATCGCGCAACTGATTGATAAATTCAACAATCAAAATGCCGTTTTTGGCGGCAATGCCGATCAACATCACGATGCCGATCTGGCTGTAGATATTTAAAGTTGCCCCGGAGATATGCAGTCCAACAAGCGCTCCGGCAATAGCTAGCGGAACGGTAACCAGTATGACAAGGGGGTGAACGAAGCTCTCAAACTGAGCCGCCATAACAAAGAAGAGCACCATCATGGCAATACCAAAAGTGAGCCAAATCTGGCTGGTGGATTCTTTGTACTCGAGGGACTGGCCCTTGTAGTCCACTGCTGCCGTGGCGGGCAACTGCTCATCCGCCACGGTTTCAAGAAATGTTAGTGCATCGCCTAAACTGTAACCTGGCTCAACCGAACCGCTGAGAGTAACCGCTCGCAAGCGGTTGTATCGATTCAGACTGGCGATGCCGGCCTCGTTGCGAATTTCGATTAAGTTTGAAAGTGGGATAAGTTGCCCGCTCGAAGAGCGTACAAATATATTCTTAAGATCGTCCGGGCTGGCTCGCTGCTCATTCTTGGCCTGCATCATCACCGCGTATTCTTCGCCATCCAGAACGTAGGTAGATACCTCGCGTTCACTCATCATAGTTTGCAGTGTCTGACCCACGGCCTGCGCAGAGACACCAAGTGCGGCGGCTCGATCACGATCGATGTCAACTATAACTTGAGATTGAGTTTCCTTGAGATCAGAATCAAGGCGGGCAATGCCGGGATAGTCCTCGGCGGCGAGCAGAACAATATCTCTCCATTCCACCAATTCATCATAATTCAGCCCTTGCAGTACAAACTCGATTTGCTGCCCCGAATTTCTCGATAGGCCCTGTCGCATAAAAGCAAAGGTACGCAGGTCTGGCAGCTGATTCCATTGCCGCACCAGATTCTGCATAACCTCGGTGGTTTCTACATCTGACTCAGTCAAGGGAGCGAGCACAACTACTGTCAGTGCGGCATTAGGGGCGGGATTAAAAAAGGAAGGCACGCGTTGCAAATAGCCGGTTACATCACCTGATTCAGCATAGGGGAGAACAGGTGCGACAAGTTCAGGTAGGCGGCTAAGCATCTTGGTATAACTAGTACTTTCGGGCGCAATTGTACTGGCGATAAACATTCGCTGATCTTCTTGGGGTGCATATTCCGACGGCAGATTAGCGAAGAGTAGCCCCACCATAAAAAATACAAAAACAATGAGGGGTACAGCCAACCAAGATTTCTTTAAGACTCTTGTCAGCCCATCCTGATAACGATCACCTAACCAATTAAAGAAGTAATCGGTTTTGCGGCTCAGCCAAGTGGCATTGTGCCCCGCTGGCTTAAGTAATTTTGAGCAAAGCATGGGGGCTAGCGAAAGCGCCAATACGCTGGAAAATATTACCGCTGCACAAACAGCTACTGCCAACTCGGAAAATATCAAGCCGATGTTGTCGGTCAAAAACATAATAGGTGTAAAAACAGCAACTACTACAGCAGTGGTGGCAATAACCGCAAAACCAACTTGGCGCGTACCCTTAAATGCCGCTAATAGCGGTGGCTCACCCTTCTCTATCCGTCGATGGATATTTTCCAAAACCACAATGGAATCATCGACGACCAATCCAATGGCAAGAACCAAAGCGAGCAAGGTAATGAGGTTAATGGAATAACCCAGAGCATTGAGCGCGATAAAGGAAGATATAAGGCAAACCGGCACCGTAACCAGCGGAATAATCATGGCTCGATAAGAGCCCAAAAATAGGTATATCACCAAGCCCACTAATCCCGTCGTAATTAGAATAGTTTGGTAAACACTTTTAATTGCGCTGTTAATAAATACAGAGGAATCAGCTGCGGTTCCTACTATCATGCCTTCCGGCAAATCATTATTTAATCTTTCTATCGTCTCATGCACACCAGCGATAACTTCGACGGTATTTGCCGTGGACTGCTTGGTAATACCCAAGGCGACAGAGCTCTGACCGTTAATCAAAAAGGTGCTGCGGATATCTTCAGGGCCGAGCTCGACGAGTGCAACCTCAGCCAATCTAATCAGCTGGCCATCTGCACCTCTCTGAATAACCAACTGCTGAAAGTCTTCTGGAGTGGTATAGCCCCGGGAAACTCGAACTGGGAATTCCCGGTCAACCGAATCCACTCGACCGGCAGGAAGCTCTAGGTTTTCGCGGCGCAAGGCTGCTTCAATATCAGTTACCGTAAGACCGCGCGCCGCCATTTCAAGACGGTCTAACCAAATTCGCACCGACGGGCGCCCCGGACCAAACACATTGATCTGAGATACGCCGGGCAATACCGAAAACTGATCCACAACAAAGCGATCAACAAAATCTCGCAATTCGGTGGGCTCCAGATTCTCGCTGGTCACGGTCACAAAGACTACTGGAGTCGCATCAGAATCCTGTTTGGCGATGGTGATAGCATCGAGCTCTTCCGGCAGGGCTCTCTGGCTTCGAGAAACTCTATCCCGCACATCATTGGCCGCCTCATCGATATTGCGGGTGAGGTCGAAGGCAATGTTGATCGAAGAGCGTCCGTCAATGCTGCTTGAACGCAAACTTTCTATGCCTTCAATGCCACTAATGGAATCTTCAAGTATCTGGGTAACTTGAGTTTCTATAACTGCCGCCGAAGCACCTGGATAGGTAGCAGTAATTGATAGAGTGGGCGACTGAATATCAGGGTACTCGCGCACCTGAAGTGATTGAAAGGACAGCACACCAAAACCTACCAGCAGCATGCTGATTACAGAGGCAAATACTGGTCTTTTAACTGAAGTATCGGAAAGCCACATAGCTATTGCCCTCCAGCACCGCCGGGAAGCTGCGCTCCAGCACCTGGTCCAGCGGGAGTAGCTCCGGCCACCCGAACCGAGGAGCCGTTGCGAACTGCCATAATGCCATCCACGACCAGCATTTCATCGGGCTCAAGGCCTTCAGCGATCACCACCTCTCCACGCAAACGTTTCTCAATAACTACGTCCCGCTCCGAAACCTTCATTTCCTCATTAACCACATAAACCATCGAACGCTCACCCTTTTGCAAGAGTGCTGCCTCAGGAATAACAATTGATTCGCGCTCATCAGCCACCAAGGAAAGCGTCATAAACATACCGGGACGAAGCTTCCGTTCCTCGTTGGAAAGCTTGGCCCGAATTTGCGCTGTTCTGGTAACCGGGTCGATTCGGGAACCAATGGAGGAAACTACCGCTGCAAAACTTAGGTTTGAATATGCCGCACTATTTGCTTCGACTAGATCGCCAATTCCAACTGCGCCAAAGGCCGTCTCAGGAATACTAAAATCCAGTTCCAGAACACTAATATCGTCCAGCGTTGTAATAGGGGTATTGGCACTAACCAAAGTGCCGAGGCTCACATCCCGAAATCCGAGCACACCGCTAAAGGGCGCACGAATCAATCGGTCTTCCATGCGTGAAATAGTGGCATTTAGCTTTGCTTGATTTGCATCATTGCGAGCTCTTGCTTCATCAATTTGAGAAGCCGAAGCAACATTGGAACCCAAGGTCTCCAGACGCTCCAATTGCAAACCTGTGTCGATGAGATTGGCCTGCGCCTCTGCTAGCAGAGCGGACTGCTCTTGATTAAGCAGCTCAACCAGAATGTAGCCCGCTTCAACAAAGTCGCCGTCTTCAAAATGCACGGCAGTGACTATGTCGCTGACCTTTGAGCTGATGGTGATCGATTCGTTGGCAATTAGCGTACCAACTGCCTCAACTCTATCGGCAACAATTTCCAAGCGAACGGGTTCGAGAGAAACCAATGCGGCCGCGCCGCCAAATCCAGGGCCACCGCTCTGACTTGAATCCCTTTCAAAGAAGATCCAGGTGCCCCCAGCAACAGCAACTAAGACTGCAAGAAATAGTCCGGTAAATATATTATTTTTCATTATTTTAGATCAGTAATCTGATCGGTAAATCATACTGGAATCCAGTCTCAACCACGAGGCGGGGTGTAAAATTTTATTAAGACCAAGGGCAGGTTTTTTGAGGCGTTACCAATCAGTACTGGTACGAATTTCGAAGCCTGTTTCACTGCGTAAAATAAAGTAAGAGGCCACATTTTTCTGCTCGGCCAGGGCCAATCCTTGCTCAGGCCCCAAGGCCAACAAAGCAGTGGCCCAAGCATCTGCCCAGGCGGCAGAATTATGAAGCACAGTGACAGAAGCCAAATCCTGAACCACAGGATAGCCTGTGACCGGATTGAGAATATGAGAATAGCGCACGCCCTGATGCATAAAATAATTGCGGTAGTCTCCCGAGGTCGCAAGAGCTTGATTGTCCAGCTCAACAACAGCTTGAACTTGGCCCGAAACCAAATTATCTAAAGGCGTCTCAATGCCAACGCGCCATTGCTGTGAATCGCCATTTAGCCCCGAGCCCCGAAGCTCTCCTCCAACCTCTACTAAATAGTGCTCTACTCCAATGTTCACCAAATAATCTGCCACCTGATCAACGCCATACCCCTTGGCCGTCGCCGAGAGATTCACAAACAGGCCATCAAGATCTTTGCATAGCCCTGTGCCATCCAAACGTAGTTTGTCGTAACCTATTTGTTCAAGTCGGCTTTCTATTGCTTGCGCCTCTGGCATTTGATCGGCAGTGAATTCCCTACCAAACCCCCAAAGCTCGATAAGAGGCCCAAGCGTAACGTCAAATACACCTGCTGTTAGTAGTGACATCTCCAGAGATATCTCAACAACTTCAGCAGTTTCTGGAGATATCTCTATACAGCCAGAGCCGGAAGCATTAAATCGAGAGATGTCTGAACTTGGCTCCCAGTTCGACATCTTTGCGTTGACGTCATCCAAAATACTCTGGATTGCGCTTTGCGTATTTTGTTGATCAACCGGTTGATCAGAAACAATCTTCACCGACCAGCTGGTGCCCATGGTGCCGCCCTGAAACAGATATTCCTGCGGCCCTGAAGAGCATCCTAGGGTAGTGACAAAACCTAAAAGTAAGAGCCTACTGGCCGGAAATTTCATTGGACATGCTGGATTTTGGTTGGCAGTTTTGAAGGTTGCCTATTCTACGTTATTTGCGGCTTTCACCTGAAAACCCAAGACAGTTAATTGATGTAGCTCACCAATGTGGATTAAACCAAAATAATTCAATAATTCTTTACACATACAGGCGATTGCTTATCGGACTGCTTTGCTAGAATGCCGCGCGTTTGATACCCCTCGGAACCAAAATGAATTTTGTCAGGAAGATGTTTGCAAAGCCCGCAGCGCTAGTTGCCATTTTAATGTTGAGCAGCTTTGCTTATTCACAAAACACCCCGGAGCAAGCCGGCAAGATTTTTACTGCCGGAAGAATTGACCAAGCGCCACAGATTGACGGAGACCTATCGGATGCTGCTTGGGCACAAGCTGCCCGCATTGATGATTTTCTGCAAACTAGCCCCATTGAGTATCGAACTGCCTCGGAACGAACCGAGGTTTACGTTATGTATGATGAAGACGCCCTTTATTTCGGCTTTTATGTTCACGATAGCAAGCCAGATGAAATAACCGCCAACGTCTTGCAGCAGGGATCGACGATTCGCTTCGACGACAAAGTCAGTGTAACTATCGATCCATTTAACACTCAGCGTGGTGGTTACAATTTTCAACTTAATCCTAATGGTGTGCGCCTTGAGGCCATTTACATTAGCGGTACTCGCCCCTCCTTTGACTGGGAAGGTGTCTGGAACGGGGCAACTAGAATACTGGAGGACGGCTGGACGGCAGAATTTGAAATACCCTTTAAGTCCCTTTCCTTCGATCCGAACAACGACACCTGGGGCGTGAATTTTTCACGCAGCCTACAAAGAAACCAGGAAAATATGGCTTGGTATTCTTTTAACGGCTCAACCAACCCAACCAGCTCGGGCAAGATGACTGGTATTAGCGATCTGACCCAGGGCATTGGTCTCGATATTGTTCCCGCTTTCAGTGGCACATCCTTCGAGGATAAGGTTGTCGGTGACAGTGTCTCCGAGGTTCAACCCTCAGTAGATATATTTTACAAAATAACCCCGCAGATAAACCTGGCGGTTACTCTAAATACCGATTTCTCAGCCACTGAAGCAGACAGTAATTCTTTAAACCTGTCCCGATTTCGCAGATTCTTTCAGGAGAAACGCGCGTTCTTTCTAAACGATTTTGATGTGTTTAAATTCGGCTTGGATTCCCAACGTTTAAATGGCAGTAGCTCTGGCAATAATGCTCTGGCTTTCTATTCCCGCACCATTGGTTTGAGTGAAGATGGCCAGCCGGTTGACATCGTTGGCGGGGTTAAACTCAGTGGCCAAGCTGGCAATACCGAGTTTGGCGCTTTGATCATGCAACAAGATGAAACAGAAATTGAGCTCAGCGGAGGCGGTACCGAAACAATAAAAGCCACCAATGCCATTGTTGCTCGTGTGTCTCAATCCGTTCTTAACGAATCAAAAATTGGCATTATTTTTACTGACGGCAACCCAGCCGAAAATCAAAGCAACTCTCTTTATGGTGCCGATTTTCTTTATCGCGATACCACTTTTTACGGCAGCAAAAGCCTCGATGCGGTTTTTATGTATCAACAAACCAACGACCCGGATTTTGATGACAATCAAAGTAGCTATAGCGCTGCTTTTTCCATCGGCTCTCGGGAGGGCTGGTATGGCGGTGTTCAGTATTTTGCCGTTGAAGAAAACTACAGCCCAGGATTAGGTTTTACCCAACGTACAAACGCTGAACTTCTGTCGAGCAACATTGCCCATCGATGGTTATTTGAGGACTCCGCTCTGGAACAAATTTCCACAAGGATTAATACTATTCGCTGGCAAGATCTTGATAGTGGCGCACTGGATTTCGACAGAATTTCCTGGACGCCTGTAGATATGGAATTCCGTCGCGGCGACAGCCTGTCATTCTCCATCGACCGTGAAAAACAATCGGTGGATGTCGGTGAGAGAAATCCCACTGGTGACTTGGGATTCGATATTCCGGTGGGCATGTACGAGGATGTTGCCTATGAGGTGGAGTACGGCTCGCCGAACTATTTAGACCTTTCTGGCGACATTAGCTACTCACAGGGCGACTACTATACCGGCAGTTTCAGCAAGATCGAGCCCTCCTTAAGCTGGCAGGCGAATCGTCATATCGCCATGGACTTCGGCTATGAACTGACAAAATACGAACTTTCAGGCGAAACCGTTTTCACCAGAGAGGTTGAATTTGACTTGAACATCGCCTTTAACTCCAAGGTCTCACTAAATACACAAATTGAGTACGACAATGTTCGTCGACAAGCCTCATTTAACAACCGTCTACGTTGGAATATCGAGCCAGGACAGGATCTATGGGTGGTCTTTAATCAGGGTTTGGTTGATCAGGACGAAGACTACAATTTTGCTGTTGAAGATACCTCGGCGGCTTTCAAACTTCGCTATACCATGCGCTACTAGGTCGAGGGATTCTCAATAAATCTTTACTCCTCCAATCCGCATTTTCTAGGGACTCTTTGCTAGAATCGCCGCCGTAATCGAGTGGGGACGAATCTACATGCTGTTATATACAAAAAGGTTTACCAAGACTGCTGCAGCAATCTATGCACTTCTATTTGCCTGTTCTGTAATTTCTCAAAACACGCCCGAACAAGCGAACAAAAATTTCACCATAGCCAAGACCGATCAAGCGCCTGCAATAGATGGCGACTTGTCCGATGCAGCCTGGCAAAACGCCGTGCGAATTGACGATTGGCTTCAGCTTTCCCCGATAGAATATAGAACGCCTTCGGAATATACCGAAGTCTGGGCGATGTACGATGAAGACGCGCTCTATTTTGGCTTCTATGCACACGACAGCGCGCCAAATCAGATCACCAACAATGTGTTGCAACAGGGCACTCCGACGATGAATGAAGATAAGGTCGGTTTAGTTCTAGACCCCTTCAATGATCAAAGAAGCGGCTACCGGTTTGAGCTAAATGCAAATGGTGTGCGCTCGGAGGCTATCTACATTAGTGGAACTCGCCCCTCCTTCGATTGGGAAGGCATATGGAATGCATCCGCAAAGATTCTTGAGGACGGCTGGACAGCAGAATTTAAAATTCCCTTTAAGTCACTTTCTTTTGACCCCGCCAACGATACCTGGGGAGTTAACTTCACTCGCAATCTGCAGCGCAATCAGGAAGTTATGGCCTGGTATTCCTTTAATGGCACCTATACGCCCACCAGCGCCGGCAAAATGACGGGCATTTCCAATATAACTCAGGGTATTGGCCTTGACGTAATACCCGCAATCAGTGGCACCTCGTTTGAAGATCACGTCGTAGGAAATACGGTTTCTGAACTTCAGCCATCCGTTGATATTTTTTACAAAATTACTCCGCAAATAAATCTTGCCGTGACGGTGAACACAGATTTTTCAGCAACAGAAGCAGACAGCAACTCGTTAAATCTGTCCCGATTCCGAAGGTTTTTTGACGAAAAGCGCGCGTTTTTTCTAAACGATTTTGACGCTTTTAAATTTGGTATGACCGACCTGCGCTTCAATGGAAGCAGCTCTGGCAACAATGCTCTGGCATTCTATTCTCGGCGCATTGGTTTGAGCGATGATGGTCAACCAGTAGATATCGTTGGCGGGATTAAGTTAAGTGGCCAAGCGGGCAATACGGAATTTGGTGCTCTCGTGATGCGTCAAGATGAAACCACTATTACCCGCGGTGGTATTTCAGAAATAATTGATCCAACCAACGCCATTGTTGCTCGAGTCTCTCACTCGGTTTTGGAAGAATCAAAAATAGGCTTTATTTTTACCGACGGCAACCCCTCAGAAAATCAAAACAACTCGCTTTATGGAACCGATTTTCACTACCGCGATACGGACTTCTATGGCGGTAAAACACTTGATGCCGTTCTGGTTTACCAGCAAACCAATGACCCGGACTTTGACGACAATCAAAGTAGTTACAGCGCCGCTTTTAGTATCGGTGCGCAAGAGGGCTGGTACGGCGGAGCACAGTATTTTGCCGTTGAAGAAAACTATAGCCCCGGATTGGGTTTTACTCAGCGCACTAACGCAGAGCTTTTATCAACCAAACTCATTCACAGATGGCTATTTGACGACTCCATATTTAATTTTATTCAAGTTCAGCTCGGCACCACTCGCTGGCAAGATTTGGATACGGGCAATCTGGATTTTGAACAAATCTCATTTATGCCCGTCGATCTACATTTTCGTCGCGGCGATTCCGTGCACGTCATCATTGATCGGGAAAAACAGAGTGTAGATGTGGGTGAAAACCCTACAGGCGACTTGAGGTTACCCATTCCCGCGGGCCTGTACGAAGATTCAATTATCGAGCTTAGATACAATTCTCCAAGCTATTTTGACGTTTCCGGCGAGCTGAGTTTCTCTAAAGGCGATTATTTCACGGGCACTTTTACCGAATTTAGCCCTGAGCTTAGCTGGCAGGCGAATCGCCACATCCTCGTTGATCTTGGCTACGAACTTACAAAGTATGAATTACCAGGCGAAACCATTTTCACCAGAGAGGTGAATTTTGATTTAACCATCGCCTTCAACTCCAAGGTCTCCCTAACCTCACAAATCGAATACGACAATGTGCGTCGGGAAGCTTCATTCAATAACCGTCTTCGCTGGAATATCGAGCCGGGTCAAGATCTTTGGGTTGTATTTAATCAGGGTTTAGTGGATGAAGACGAAGACTATAAATTTGCTGTTGAAGATACTTCTGCAGCCTTCAAACTTCGCTACACCCTGCGGTTTTAATTTCTCTGGGCCTGAATAAAACTTTACTCATATTCGGCCTGCTAGGCCGGGCCTTTTGATAAAATATTTCGATCATTCGCGTGGGGACGAATTCCAAATGGTATTGAATACCAATAATCTTTTGCGGGCCGCTCTGGCTGGCTTAGCTCTGGCTTTTGCTGGCTCTGCAAGCTCTCAAAACTCACCCGATCAAGCCGGCAAAAACTTTGACATCCCACGCGCCGCTCAGCCGCCCCAAATCGATGGAGATCTTTCGGATCCTATGTGGGCCAATGCAGCTCGTATAGATGATTTTTTGCAGGCTACGCCGATCGAATATAGAGCTTCCTCAGAACAAACCGAAGCTTACATAGCCTATGACGACGACGCGATTTACGTAGGTTTCGTTTCATATGACAGTCGCCCCGAGGAAATGACTGCAAATGTCCTCCAGCAAGAGGGGAGCCTGGAAAATGACGACAAAGTTATCGTCATTCTTGATCCATTTGACAATCAGCGCAGCGGCTATTTGTTTCAGATAAATCCCAACGGCGTGCGCAAGCAGGCGATTTTTGTATCCGGCACTCAGCCTTCCTATAGCTGGGCCGGAATTTGGAACGGCACCTCAAAAATAATTGAGGGTGGCTGGACAGCAGAACTTGCGATTCCTTTTAAATCCTTGTCATTCGACCCCACCGAGGATACCTGGGGTGTGAATTTTGCGCGTGAGCTGCAGAGAACACAGGAGGAAATGGCCTGGTACTCGCTGAACGGAAGTTACTATCCCGCAAGTTCTGGAAAGATGAATGGTATATCCGGAGTTAGCCAAGGTATTGGGCTTGATGTGGTTCCTGCAATAAGCGGAAATTCATTTGAAAACAAAGTAATAGGCAATGAGGTTTCAGAAGTAGAACCCTCCGTCGATATCTTTTACAAAATCACGCCGCAGATCAACTTGGCGGTCACATTAAATACGGACTTTTCAGCTACCGAAGCTGATGACAATACACTTAACAACACCAGATTTAGGCAGTTCTTTGATGAAAAACGCGCCTTCTTTCTTAACGACTTTGATGCCTTCAAATTTGGGCTGGCCGAACTCGACCTGAATGGCAGCGATTCCGGCAACAATGCTTTGGCGTTTTACTCGCGACGTATCGGTTTGAGTGAAAACGGGACTCCGGTAGATATAGTCGGCGGTGCCAAAATTAGTGGCCGAGCGGGAAATACGGAATTTGGCGCTCTAGTGATGCGTCAGGATGAATTTGTGACTACAGATAACACCGGAACAGTGACGGGGGTGATTGATCCCACTAACGCCATCGTTGCCAGAGTTTCCCAAACAATTTTTGAGGAATCAAAAATCGGTTTTATCTACACAGATGGCAACCCTGCAGAAAATGAAGACAACTCTCTCTATGGATTAGATTTCCACTACCGAAATACAAACTTGTCCTCTGGTAAAAGTCTCGATGCGGTATTTATGTATCAGCAAACGGAAGACCCTGACTTTACTGACAATCAAAGTGCCTACAGTGCTGCATTTTCAATAGACGATGATCAAGGCTGGACCGGGGGTGTTCAGTACTTCGCTGTAGAAGAAAACTATCATGCCGGACTGGGTTTTACGCAACGCACAAATGCGGAGCTTCTCTCCAGCCGCCTTATGCATAAGTGGATATTCGAAGATTTTGGTTTTATCCAACAGGCCGGAACAGTATTTGAAGCGCAGCGATGGCAATATCTGGATAGCGGCGATTTGGACTCGGAGATGTTTTCCACAATCCCCCTGTTTGTGCGCACTGTGCGAGGTGACTTGATTCGACTGCTGATCACGCACGAGAATGAAGAAGTATTGCCGGGATCCAACCCATCGGGTCAATTAGGTTTTGATATTCCCGCTGACAGCTATACCAACCAGACATATGATCTTCGCTACCAGACTCCAACCTATTTTGATCTGAAAGGCACAGTCAATTTACTAAAGGGCGACTACTACACCGGTGAGTACACCGGTTTCACCAGTACTTTGGACTGGCAAGCGAACCGTCACATTTTATTGAGTTTGGGATACGACCTGACAAAGTACGAATTTGAAACCGGCAGCGTTTTTACACGTGAAGCAGAATTAAGTTTGAATGTTGCATTCAATTCCGCTTGGTCTCTCGCTTCAAAAGTCGAATACGACAATGTGCGTCGACAAGCGGCCTTCACCAATCGGCTTCGCTGGAACATGCAGCCGGGCCAAGACCTCTGGATTGTATTCAATCAAGGAATGGTTGACGAAGATGATGACTACAAGTTCGCCGTGCAAAATACTCAGGCTTCCTTTAAGTTCCGATATACCTTCCGCTACTAGGGTATTTCAACCTAAACATCTCTTAACTCTATAAACCTTAGTCTCTAGCCTCTGCTTAGCTAAAATAGGCTCCCTATCTCCTCATGCCCGTGTGATGTTCGAATGAATCGAAGCTTTTTGCTTTATATAGCTCTGTTACTAATCCCCATTTTGCAAATTAATAGCAGTGTTGCTCAGACAGCTCCAGACCAGGCAACTAAAGTTTTTAGTGCTGTACGCACTGATCGGCCTCCACAAATCGATGGCGATCTATCAGATCCCGTATGGGCCAATGCCGCTCGCATAGACGATTTTCTCGAACTTAGCCCGATTGAATATAACCCTGCCTCAGAGCGCACAGAAGTTTATGTTCTCTACGACGATGACGCGCTCTATGTCGGCGTCTATGTTTACGACAGTAAACCCGAAGAGATTACTGCCAACGTAATGCGTCCCGATGGGCCGCTAAGGACAGAAGACAAAATAAATCTCATCATTGATCCCTTCAACGCGCAACGAAGCGGTTACCAATTTCAGTTGAATGCAAACGGCGCCCGCAGCGAAGCCATATACGTGACCGGAACTCGCCCATCCTACGACTGGGAAGGCATCTGGAACGGTGCAGCAACCTTTGTCGAAGACGGCTGGACCGGTGAATTAGAAATTCCCTTCAAATCGCTGTCCTTTGATCCCAATAATTCTACTTGGGGATTTAACCTATTCCGCAATCTGCAAAGAGAGCAATCCTCAACAGCTTGGTATTCCTACAACGGTAATCCACACCCGGCAGGCTCCGGTAAAATGACCGGCATAACTGGGCTAAACCAAGGTATAGGTCTGGATGTGATTCCTTCTTTCAGCGGAACTTCCTTTGAAGACAAGGTTGTAGGCACAGAAGAATCCGAGCTGAAACCTTCTCTAGACATCTTTTACAAAATCAATCCTCAGATTAATCTTGCAGTTACTTTAAACACAGATTTTTCTGCTACCGAAGCCGACGACAATGATCTCAACAACACCCGCTTCAGACAGTTCTTCGAAGAAAAACGAGGCTTCTTCCTAAATGACTTTGATACCTTTAGGTATGGCATCTCGGACCTGCAACTGAATGCTGAGGAATCAGGCAACAACGCGCTGGCCTTTTATTCCAGACGCATTGGCCTAAGCGAAGACGGCACTCCTGTAGATATTGTGGGCGGCATTAAACTAAGCGGACGTGTTGGCGATACTGAGTTTGGCGCTTTGGTAATGCGTCAGGACGAGTTTGAGGTGGTGGACGACACGGGAACCGTCACCGACATAATTGCTCCCACCAATGCAATTGTTGCTCGTGTATCTCACGCAATTTTTGAAGAGTCCAAAATCGGTTTGATATTTACCGATGGCAACCCGGCAGAAAACCAAAGCAATTCACTTTATGGGTTTGACTTCCAATATCGCGACACAGAATTTTACGCCGGTAAGAGCTTGGACGCCGTTCTGCTTTATCAACAGACCAATGATCCGGATTTTGATGATAAGCAAGGTAGCCTAACCGCTGTATTTTCAGTTAGCGGCCAAACTGGTTGGCAAGGTGGTGCCGAGTACTTCACTGTCGAAGAAAACTACAGCCCTGGTCTGGGTTTTACCCAACGTCACGACGCTGAACTTTTTGCCTCCAACCTTTCCTATACCTGGCTCTACGACAACTCTTCTTGGCTGCAACAAGTATCAACAAGCCTGGATGCACACCGCTGGAACTTTTTGGAAAGTGGCGAGCTGGACTCATCTGAAATTAGCTGGACTATTGCGCAGATTCAAATACAACGTGGGGATAGCTTTGAATTTGAAATTTCGCAAGAAAAAGAAAACGTATTGCTGGGGCAAAACCCAACCGGTAGGCTCGGATTCAATATTCCCGTTGGTACCTACACTCAAAATGTTTATCAATTTGGGTACGAAGCACCCTCCTATTGGGACCTGACACCCACTTTCAATTACCGTGGGGGAGACTTTTACACCGGGAGTTTCCACAGATTCAACTCCACTCTCACGTGGCAAGCCAACAAACACTTGTTGGTGGAGACGGGTTATCGACTTACTCAATATGACCTTCCTTCCGAGGACACAATTTACACTCGCGAGTTTGATTTAGGGCTAATCTACGCCTTCAACTCAAAAGTATCTCTGACTTCATCGATTGAGTATGACAATGTCCGTAGACAGGCATTCTTCAACAATAGATTGCGCTGGCAGATAGAGCCTGGGCAAGATATCTGGGTCGTATTAAATGAAGGCTTGGTTGACGAAGATGAAGACTACAAATTTGCCGTTACAGATACCGCCGCAGCATTCAAAATCAGATATACATTGCGGTACTGATCACCCTTCGAAAACCACCCAACCCTTCTTTAACAGGGCCTAAGCAGGGCCTATTTTTCGCCTGAATTGGCTGATGCTCTAACATCTCTTAACCCTTTATGCCTTAATTCCGGCTCCTCGTTTAGCTAGTATGGGGCCATCCATCTAACCTCACTGCAACCTCGCATAAATCGGACCTCAATTTCAACCTTAGTGCTAGCGCTGTTCTTTATTGCCTTTGCCAGTGCTAGTTTCGCGCAAACCGTTCCCGATCAGGCCAGCAAAGTTTTTTCTGCCGTACGTACGGAAACTGCACCTCAAATTGATGGCGATCTTTCTGATCCGGTTTGGGCCAATGCTGCACGCATTAGTGATTATCAAGAGATGTCGCCTATCGAGTACAGGCCAGCCTCAGAACGAACTGAGGCCTATATTCTTTTCGATGACGACGCCCTCTATGTCGGGTTTTATGTATACGATAGTAAACCCGACGAGATTAACAACAATGTTCTGCAAGCTGATTTCTCCCTGGGAAGTGATGATAAAGTTAACCTGATTATTGACCCCTTCAACAATCAGCGCAGCGGCTATCAATTTCAGGTAAATGCCAACGGTGTGCGCAGCGAATCAATCTATATTTCCGGTACCAGACCTTCCAGCTCCTGGGAAGGGCTCTGGAACGCCGCTGGTAAACTTGTTGAAGACGGCTGGACAGCAGAAATGGAAATCCCATTTAAGTCGCTGTCATTTGATCCGAACAATTCAACTTGGGGATTTAATGTTTCCCGACATCTGCGGCGTGAGCAATCCAGCATGGCCTGGTATTCCAACAATGGCAGTCATCACCCCGCCACCGCTGGCAAGATGACTGGCATCACTGGCATTAATCAGGGAGTCGGGCTGGATGTGATTCCCTCTTTCAGCGGAACTTCCTTTGAAGACAAGGTTGTTGGCTCTGAGGAATCCGAACTGCAACCCTCACTGGATATTTTTTACAAGGTAACCCCGCAGATAAATCTTGCGGTCACCTTAAACACTGATTTTTCCGCTACTGAAGCAGATGACAATACTCTAAACAATACGAGGTTCAGGCAGTATTTCGAGGAAAAACGTGGATTTTTCCTGAATGACTTCGATGCTTTCAATTTTGGCCTCAAGAATCAACAACTAAACGGCGTGGAATCTGGAAACAATGCACTAGCCTTTTACTCCAGACGTATTGGATTGAGCGAAGATGGCACACCAGTCGATATCGTCGGCGGTATTAAGCTTAGCGGGCGAGTCGGAGCTACAGAATTTGGTGTATTGATGATGCGTCAGGACGAATTTGAAGTAGTGGACGACAACGGCACTGTTACTGATGTTATTGACCCCACTAATGCACTTGTCGCCCGTGTTTCCCACAACATTTTGGCAGAGTCGAAAATCGGCTTGATATTCACCGATGGCAATCCGGCGGAAAATCAAAGCAATTCACTCTACGGTTTCGACTTTCAGTATCGGGATACCGATTTCTACTCCGGCAAAAGCTTAGACGGAATATTTCTCTATCAGCAAACTCAGGATCCCGACTTTAGCGACAATCAAGGCAGTATGTCGGCAGTAATTTCAGTCTCTGACCAAAGCGGATGGCAGGGAGGCGCTCAATACTTCACCATTGAAGAGAACTACAACCCAGGACTCGGCTTTACTCAGCGCCACGACGCAGAGCTTTTCTCTACCCACCTTTCTTACACCTGGCTTAACGATGACTCCTCATGGATACAGGAAATCACTTCGACGGTAGAAACCAATCGCTGGAATTTTCTGGAAAGCGGTGAGCTGGACTCAGATGAAGTTAGTTGGACAGTAGCTGAAATCCAATCCCAACGTGGCGACGTTATTGAACTGGATATATCTAGAGAAAGGGAAAATGTTCTACCCGGTCAAAACCCTACAGGAAGACTTGGATTCGCCATCCCTGCGGGCGTTTATTCGCAGAATATCTTACGTCTCGGCTATGAGGCACCCAACTATTGGGATTTGACTCCAGCGGTTAGTTATCGCGGTGGGGATTTTTACTCCGGTAGCTTTCATCGCCTGCAACCGCAGTTAGCATGGCAGGCGAATAGGCATCTTCTGTTAAATGCGAGCTATAGGCTGACTCAGTACAGTCTTCCCGGCGAAGACACTATTTACACTCGCGAAGTCGATCTGGAAATGAACTACGCCTTTAACTCAAAGATTTCACTAACTTCGCAAATCGAATACGACAATGTTCGCCGCGAGCTGGTATTCAACAATCGCCTGCGTTGGCAAATTGAACCCGGCCAGGATATCTGGGTGGTGTTCAATCAGGGAATGGTGGACGAGGACGAAGACAACAAGTTTGCCGTCGAGAATACGGCCGCGGCATTCAAAATCAGATATACATTACGGTACTGATCCGGCGCTGCTAAACTAACTGCTTCCACCCCGACGGGCACGCCAGAAAAGTTTGCCCGAAACAACATTTGGGAGCACAGCTACACCAATGACAGATCGGTCTAATATTCTCAAATGCAGTCTCGTTGCTATCTTTGTCTGTCTTTGTGAACCGCTTTTTTCGCAAACAAATCAGTTGCCACTGATCTTCGCTGATACAGCACGAGATGTGGTGCTTGTTGGAAAAGTTACAGGGTTTGACTTTAGCTCACCCGAATCCACTATCGAGGTTGAAGTCGAAAGTTCATCCGGCCAACCCAGCCGCTGGAGTGTACTGACCAAATCTGCAACCGAGCTGCGCCGCCTCGGCTGGACTAGCCAATCGTTATTTATCGGTGAACTGGTTCAGGTTAAAGGGGAATTGATTCAAGGCAGTCGCCTATCAGTAGATCTAAGCGAGTTGCTGCGCGCAAACGGCGAGTATCTTTTGCCGGAGAAAGAAAGTATTTTTGATCTGCTAGAAAGTGGATCTTATCGAGCTGTTGAATCTCAAGGTTCAATCCAAATTAGCTTTGATCACCACGGATTTTCACGCTCGATATTTTATTTCAATAGCTTTGATGCCCAGCTCGAACTTGACGCGGAAGAGGTTTCCAATAGCCGGTTTCAACTGGACCTACTGACAGAAGATTTGGACAGTGGATCATTTGAGCTTACTCGGGTATTAAAAAGTGGTGCCTTTTTTGATTCTTCAAACTTCCCACTAATCTCAGTATCCGCCACAAGGATTGAGCAATTAAATGATTCCGCGCTGCTAGTGCTTGCTGATATCAGTATCAAGGGCATCACCCAGCCCGCTCAATTTGAGATCAAACTGAACAAGGTTGGAATGCACCCGGAAACCGAATCACAGGCGATTGGCTTTTCTGGTGTAGCTCTAGTCAATCGAACAGACTGGGGATTCTTCGACTATTTTCCAGAAATAGATGATCAGATATTGATCGAATTGGAGATGGAATTTGCTTTGGCTACTCAACCCCTGCTGTTTCCCGGAGTAGTCCGCCCTCAGCCAACCCCCCTGCCCTAGGCCGAACTGTCCTTTGAGGCAGCACCTGAATATCCGTACAACCAGCGATATCGATTAGCAATTATAGATTCTGCTGCTGGCCCAGCCGCACCAAGAGCGCCGGCAGACAACTTGTGAAGACTGCTGGATTGATGGAAAAAACTCATATTCTTTCGTGCTACCTGCTGAACTCTCCGCGTGCGTTGGATGCGCTTTGATTGATAGTCCTCCAAGGCAAGTTTGATATCAGCTTGTGCTGCCAATGAGATTGCCAATTCATCGGCATCTTCCATTGCCATCACGGCACCCTGAGCCAGACTCGGCAACATGGCATGAGCAGAATCCCCCAACAGCGTCGCTCGACCAACATTCCAGTTGTTCAGTACCGGCCGTTCGTACAAGCCCCACCTAAGTGCATCGCCAGCTAACTCCAGCAATGCTCTTACTTGCGGACACCAATCGGCAAAACATTCCGTTAATTCATCGGTAGAACTTGTGCCGGCCCATCGTTCCACCTCGGTTTTGTGCTCTTGCACGCAAGCGACGATATTGACCGCAGCGCCCGATTGAACCGGATATTGCACCAGGTGTTTGCCTGCACCGACCCAAATTTTTGGTACCAAGGGATCTTTCTGGCCCACTAGTGCAGCGGCAGGGACAGTGGCGCGCCAAGCATTACAACCAGTAAAAACCGGCGCCCCGTCATCAATTAGAAGCTGTCGTGTTCTGGAATGAATGCCATCACAGCCAACCAGGACACGACCCTCTATTGTTTCGCCAGAACTACTGATTGCCTGAATACCATTCGCGTCCTGAGTTATTTTCGCCAACTCGACTCCAAGTCTCAGACTTCCCGCCAATCGTTTTTCAACGGCTTTAACCAATACTCGTTGAAGATCAGCTCTGTGAATCTGATAGTAGGGCAATTGATAACGGCTAATGGAAGACCGGTTTAGTGGATAGGTGCATAAGGATCGGCCAGATTGACCATGCATCACCTGCCCGCTATCGGGAGAAGTCGCGTATTTTTCAATCTCATCCTGCAGACCCAGCTTTGCAATCAACCTGCTGCCGTTGGCACCAATTTGTATACCGGCGCCAACCTCGGCAAGCTCATGAGACTTCTCCAGCAGCACAGGATCAATACCCTTTTGCTGCAGGCAGAGCGCAGCAAATAGACCGCCTATGCCGGCGCCCACCAGAATTACTGGAGCGGAAGAATCTGTCATCGATTGTCTGGCTTTAAGCTACTGGGGTATTGGGGGCTATATTAGCTTGTCGGCGGGTAGCTTAGGTAATTTGGGGTTTGGTTTGGTGTGTTTGCTGAAGGGTTGGCTATTTGTTTAATCATTTCCACTGCCGTGGAGGGCGATCTTTTCTTTGCGTGCCCACAATTTTGCAGGGCGAAGCGCCGTGACAACAGGCAACGGCTGGGGGAAATTTAGACAGACTTCAGACTGGCCGAAGGCTTGGAGCCAGGACTGCGACAATCAATACAAAAGGAACACCCCCGCAGTAGCGGCAACCTCTGGAAGGGATACGCAAAAACATCGCCCCTCTAGGACAATGGAACCCAAAAACAATAATGGTGTTATTGGAAGTTAAAACTTCAATCAGAAGATTGCGAAACTCCATCAAGCCGCCGTATGTAACCCACACTCCCGCCCAGACTCAACCTTGGTAGGATCAAAATAATGCCGACAGGAAGGCAGATCATGCTCAGCCATATAAGCGGCAATATCATCCTCCGTCCAACGAAATATTGGCGCTACCTTTAATATGCCGCGATTGTCGTAAGAGAGAACGTCTAGACTGCGCCGAAAATCTGTATCCGTCTGTCGAATACCAGAAATCCAGAGCTTGGGGTTTAATTCGGCAAGACCGCGCTCAAAGGGTTCTAGTTTAACTATGCGAGTAAACTCAGTGTGTTTTTCAGGCTCGTCCAGTGTCGGAATTCCGCCCATCAATATATTCAGCCTTTCACTGGTTACACCTGGCACATAGATTTTCATATTCAGATTTAACCGGTCAATAATCTCCTCCGCGACAACATAGGTATCTCTCATGTTGTATCCGGAATCTACCCATATAACAGGAAGATCAGGGGCGACCTGGCTGACCAAATGTAGCAATGCGGCAGAGTTTGGACCAAAGCTGGTGGAAACCATAGTGGCTTCCCCTTGCTCCACAGCCCAGCGCACAATGGCTTCCGGAGAAAGCGATTGCAACTGACTATTATGTGCAGCTAAGTCCAACAAGGATAATACTCTGGCAGTTTTTAGGGTCGCTACTATAAAGCGGCCTTCTTATAATTAGAAATACTAATAAATCATAAAACTAGACCAGTTAGTTGTTAGCATTTCTTCCTTTTTGGTCGCCCATGACAGCAACAGGTAATTCAGAATTAACCTGAGACTCCCTTGAAAAGACCGATGCCCCCTCCAGATTGTTAATATCGAGAACCGAAAGAGGAGATTCACGTGTTTCGAATATTTTTATTTCTGTTGACCAATATTGCCGTCCTGATAGTGGCCGGCATCGTTTTAAGTCTGCTTGGTGTTTCTTCCTACCTCGAGCAGGGCGGGACCGGTTTGAATCTGCAAGCACTGCTGATCTTCTGTGCTGTTTTTGGCTTTTCGGGATCTCTGATCTCTCTTTTAATTTCCAAATGGATGGCAAAACGCGCTACCAGAGCGCGAGTCATTGACCATGCCACAACTCCGGAGGAAGTCTGGCTAGTGGAGACCGTTAGACAATTGGCTGAACAATCCGGCATCGGCATGCCGGAAGTGGCAATTTTTCCAGCGCAACAATCCAATGCCTTTGCGACAGGCTGGAATCGCAACAAAGCACTTGTAGCTGTAAGTGAAGGATTACTGCAGCGTTTCAACAAAGACGAAGTGCGAGCAGTGATGGCCCATGAAATCGGCCACGTCGCCAACGGCGACATGATCACTTTAGCCTTAATACAGGGCGTCGTGAATACCTTCGTTATGTTTTTTGCCCGAGTTATAGGTCACACCGTTGATCGGGTCATTTTCAAAACCGAGCGAGGCCACGGTATCGGTTTTTGGGTTACAACCATTATTGCGGAAATCGTTCTGGGAATATTGGCTTCCATGATCGTCTTCTGGTTCTCGCGGCGTCGAGAGTTTCGGGCGGATGCCGCCGGCGCCAGTTTGGCTGGTCGGGAGTCGATGATCGGCGCCCTGCAAAGACTGCAATCTGAGGTGCGTGCAAAGGTTCCGAATCAAATGCCGGATACGCTGACTGCCTTTGGAATTTCTCCTGGATTCGGGAAAAAAGCCGGCCGCGCATTTATGACCCACCCTCCTCTTGAAGAACGAATAGAAGCTCTCAGAACCAGTTTTTGAAGACTTAGGTCACACTTTGGTCCTTAATGTGTGAAATAAAACACGCAAATGAGCCGATATCCCAACTTGGCCTATTGGTAGGTGACTTAGGTTTGCTCGACAATTCAGAGCCTAAATTTTTAGCCACGGAGGCTTTGTGAATCTTTCAGATTTGACCGAACTGGTCGAACAAAACAGTGATGCTCTGGAGCAAATCATCGATTTGCTGCCCGCGCCCATCTATCTGAAAGATATTCAGGGCAGATTTATCAACTGCAACCACTCCTTTGCTGAGCTATGGGGCAAAAGCCCTAAAGAAATTATTGGCAAGTCGCTTATCGATATGTCTGATCATCCTATCGCCAAAGATTTACATCAGCGGGATTTGACGCTGCTAAAAAATCAGGGCTGCCGCATAGACGAGGTCGACGTTTCTGACTTGGTCAAAAAATTTAGCATCTTACATTTTCATGGTTGCGCAACTAGGGATGAGAGTGGAAGCTCTAGCGGAATTGTTGGCATCGTTTTCGATATTACAGCCCGCGCTGATCTGGAACGAAAATTAGAGGCGCTGTCACAGATTGACGAACTGACACAAATTCCAAACCGGCGACATGGCATGTCGAGATTAGAGTCATTGATAAGCCACTCACATCGTCATAGTTTTGAATTTACGCTGCTGATTATAGATATTGATCTGTTTAAATCTGTAAATGACAAATACGGACACAAAGCTGGCGATGAGGTTTTGATTCAATTCAGCGAGCTGCTAGCCAATATGGCTAGAACATCAGATACCGTATTCCGCTATGGTGGAGAAGAGTTTGTGGTGCTGTTACCAAATACTCACGCCGAGGGTGGCCTCACTTTAGCGGATCGATTCCGAGAGGCGATAGCAAAGAAGGACTTTGAAATTTCAGCAAATTCGCCTATTCATGTAACGGCAAGTATCGGCGCAGCTTTCTTCCCTGAACACGGCGCTACCATGGGTCAACTTTTTCTTGCCGCCGACAAAGCTCTATATAAAGCGAAAGGTGCTGGACGCAATCGCGTCGAACCGGCAATCTAAACACCTGCTCTCTAAATTTTTATTCTCTCGGGCTCTAGATGAGATTGAGTATCCCTCTTTGCACTACCTCAGACTTTCAGGATAGCCAAGCTCGCGAGTTCGAACTCAACGGTCAGAGCATTATTCTCATCAGTTGGTATGGGGCTTGGTATGCCTATATAAACAACTGCCCCCATGCCAATTGGCCGTTAAATCTGGATCCTGATGTTTTTTTTGACAGCGATCGCCAATTCCTTCAATGCAGCAACCACATGGCTTTGTTCGAGGTGAAATCCGGAATTTGCCAAGCTGGCCCCTGCGTGGGTGACCGTTTAGTTGCCCTGCCGGTGGAAATTCGAGGAGATAAGGTTTACGTAGAAGTTGATAGCATTAAGTCAGACCCTGCTTCTTCATAGCACGCCACAGGGTCATTCGACTAATACCTAAACTTGCCGCAGTGCGAACTCGGCTATCGCCATTCGCTGCTAGAAGATCGCGTAATTCGGCCTCAGTCATCTCTGAAACATTCTTGCTGATATCAGTCTTGCGTCTTGCCGGACGCTGGTCTCGCGCACGACGACTGTGATCCGTTTTTCGACGGCCATGGGTCATGCCTCGATCGCCAGCCCGCTTTGTTTTTTCCGCTTTGTCGGAAAATCTAGCCACATCGGCTGGCAAATCCGAGAGTTCAATTTTTTTGCCGTTGCTCATTGCCATCGCGTAGAGAGCAGAATTTTGTAACTGGCGTATATTTCCCGGCCAGTCGCAAAGAGATAGCGCGGACAGAGCATCCGTTGAAATTTTGATATTTGACGAACTATCCGAACCATCCCTAAGAAACTTTTCAAAAAGGGGTAGTACATCACCTGCTCTGTCCCTCAGCGGCGGCAAGTGAATAGTGATAACTTCCAATCGATAGCGCAGATCTGCCCGGAACTCGCCATCCTGAACGGCTTGCTCTAGAGGTACTTGAGAAGCCGACACAATGCGTCCACGAAAAGGGATAGCCTGAACAGAACCGATTTCAGAGTACTCTCGCTCCTGTAAAACTCTCAACAGCTTAGCCTGCAGGTTTAGATCCATAGTGGTGACTTCGTCTAAAAACAAAGTGCCCTCACCAACGGCTTCCAACAATCCTGTTTGATCGCTCACTGCTCCAGTGAAGGAACCCTTTTTGTGCCCAAAAAGCTGCGATTCCATCAGAGCTTCGGAGAAATTCGCACAGTTATAAGACAAAAAGGGGTGTCCCTTGCGCTCACTCTCCTCGTGTAAGGCTCGAGCGGTAAGCTCCTTACCTGTGCCGGTTTCTCCCCAAATAAATACGGGAACTTCAGCGGTTGCCGCTTTTTTTAACCAAACAAATATTTCCTACATGATCGACGAGCAGGTATACATGCCATTGTAGTTTTCCAAGGGGCTTGGCGTGCTTTTTTGGTTTTTTTCTGACATTTTTTATGACAATTTTAAAAAGTACCTAAACAACCAGTCTATGCGGTTTTTACGCAACAGAAACTAGGATGTTCTTCTGGCAATTTCCAACCCTATAAACTAGCCAAAGCCTTGCGCATGCTTGTGATAACCGAGGCGTAATCAGATTCGCCAAATATGGCAGAGCCGGCGACAAAGGTGTCTGCTCCAGCTTGGGCTATCTCAGCTATATTTGCTTTGGTGACGCCGCCATCAATTTCCAATCGAATATCTTTATCAACAGAATCAATCAATGAGCGGGCTCGCCGTAACTTATCGAGAGTTGCGGGGATAAATTTTTGCCCTCCGAAACCCGGATTTACAGACATCAGCAATAGGATGTCCAACTCATCAATTACGGGTTCTACCAATGAAAGTGATGTAGCAGGGTTTAGCACCAAGCCCGTTTTGACACCCAAATCATTCGCAATCTGAAGGGATCGATGGACGTGGCGACTCGCCTCAGGGTGAAAGGTGACACTGGTTGCTCCAGAGTCGGCAAACATTCGAATACATTCATCTACTGGCTCTACCATCAGGTGCACATCAATAGGTGCCGTGACGCCATGCTTACGCAAAGCGTTACAAACCATGGGGCCAATCGTGAGATTTGGCACATAGTGATTGTCCATGACATCAAAGTGGATCCAATCTGCTCCCGCAGCAAGAACCGAATCAACTTCTTCGCCCAGGCGGGCAAAATTGGCGGATAGAATTGAAGGTGCTATCAAATAAGGCTGCATTATTTGTCCATCGTGATTCTGGAAAAAACTATTTCGCCGCGTATTCTACTTCAAGCTCATCGCGAATGGCTTGCAACCTTTCAAGGCTGCCGATATCAGTCCATCTACCCGAGTAATGGTATCCGGAAATCTGATCCCCGGTGATAGCGGCAAACAAGGGCTCTCTCAACGGAAATGCGCTCTGACCAAATTTCCAGGATTCAACCCAGTCTGGCCGTATTAGCGCTATACCAGAATAGGTCAGCGTACTTAAACCTTGATCAAGCGGCATGCGAACCAACCCGCATTGGGGAGATTCAGTATCGGTCTCCAGTACAAAATCCCCGCGAGCATGATGTTCCGGATTGTCCACCAAAACCAATCGGGCAACCTCTTCCTCGGATAGAGGATTGGCTAGCAATTTTTTGTATTCGAAATCAGTCCAAATATCTGCACTAACCAATAAAAAGGGTTGCTCGCCGATCAGGTGCAAGGCCTTTTGAATTCCCCCACCCGTTTCCAACAACTCATCTTCGTGTGACCATTGAATCTGAATTCCAAATTTGGAGCCGTCGCCGAGAAAGTCCTGCAAACGGTCAGCAAGCCAATGGGTATTGATGACAAATTCAGTAACACCGGCCAGCTTCAGCTGCTCAATATGCCGAACAATAAGGGGCTCCCCTGCCACGGCTATTAGCGGCTTGGGGGTAGTCTCAGTTAGAGGCAGAAGGCGTTTACCTTTTCCGGCCGCCAACAAAAATGCTTTCATTTTTACCTACTTAAATAGTGTTGCTACCAAACCGTGACTTCGTTGCCAGCCTCAGTCCAATCTATATACCAGGGCTGGCTTTCCATTCGAGGCACCAGCGTCGATTTTATCCATTCGCCAAGAGGTTCCAATTCGGACACTCGCTCACAGGCCTCCAAGAGGTAACGCAATGCTAGCGGAAGGTTCTCCAGATAGTCGGTTTTGCCATCTCGCAATGCCAGTCTGGCGAATATCCCCAGTACCTTCAGGTGTCGCTGTGCACTCATACATTCAAACCAGTTCGGAAACGAGGCAACAGAACCTTCGCTGATTATCTTGTTTTGTAGCAATCGAGCAGCAAATTCGTCACGGACTTTATCGACCTGCGAGATTTCCCAACGCACATAACAATCTCGACTAATAGAAACAAGGTCATAGGTAACCGGGCCCCATACAGCATCCTGAAAATCTATGACGCCGGGGCCTTTATCATCTGTGTGCAACAGGTTGCGGCAATGATAGTCACGATGCACCAAGACCTTGGGCTGATCCAAAGCTTGAGCCACCAGATAGTCGAAACTGAAGCTGATCAAATGTGCTTCTTCAGCATTGACGGAATAATCCAAAAGTTTTTTGACAAACCAAGATGGGAAGAGCTCCATTTCTTGTCTAAGCAAGCCATCGGAATATCGCGGTAACCACGCCGGGCGATTCTCACAACAATTAATTATGTGTAGCGCTTCGATTGCGTTTTGATAAAGTTGCTGAACTTCGGGTTTGCCCTTTTTTTCTATCAAAACATCTTGATAGAGCTTGTCACCAAGATCTTCAATTAGTAGCGTTCCCGAATGAAGATCGGCTGCGTAAATCGCTGGAACACAGATGCCTAGGGAACTTAACAGACTGGAAACACGCATAAAGGCCACCCAGTCTTCACGGTCGGGCGCGGCGCTAACACCTAAAACACTGGGTTCGGTGGCGAGCCTGTAATAGTGCCTAAATCCAGCGTCACCAGAAAGTGGCTCAACGCTTATTGCATCACCTAGCTGAATATTGTCCGGGAGATACTGATTCGCCAAATCGATCAGATCTTTTTCTACCAAAGATTTTTCAGCCAGCGTTTCCATGCGGATTACTTTACACTGTAAGGCTTTAGTCATACTAGCCTCACAAAGCAATTCAACATGGCAATTGTAGCGATAGGTTTTGCCGAACAACAAAGATCAAATCATTGAGCGTAAACCACTTCAAAAGACTCCCAGATTTCGCGAAAGTGATCTTCGCCGGTCTTGTCTTTGCCCTATTCAGTCCGGCACCTTTTGCCCAGGAGGCGCCCGCTGTTGGCGCGGCGGAGTTAGAGTGGGTGCGCCGCGAAAATTTGCCTCCCGAGCTGCTACAGGAGTGTGCTCGCAGCTGCAGTGGCATGTACGTCGAGCTACCGCGCTCCTACGCCGGCGTTACTACCGATCCAAGCCACGCAAATTTAGAGGTAATTTCCGATCTGTCGGAAGTAGATGGTGATGGCAGCATTGCAACCATGCAAGGTAATGTTGAGTTAACTCAGGGCTGGCGATCCGTAGAAGCCGACTCCGTCAGAATTTTACAAGCGGAGGACCGCATTGAGATGAGCGGCAATATTAGACTACGGGAACCGGGCATGCTTATTACCGGAAGATCTGCTTCCATAAAAAACAATTCTCAAGCGATGGAATTCAGTGAGGCTGAGTTTGTTTTGCATAATCTGGGAGTGCGAGGTACCGCAGAGGAAGTAGGCCGAGATCCGGACGGACGGTTTTATGTTCTCAACGCAACCTATAGCACTTGCGAACCGGGTGAAGATAGCTGGTCATTGTCTGCTAGTGAAATTGCCATCGATGAGAATCAGCTTTTTGCTACCGCCAAAAATATGGTTATTCGTGTCGGGCAAGTCCCCATATTTTATGCCCCCTGGTTTGCCTTCCCGGTTGGCGAAGGGCGTCAAAGCGGTTTACTTTATCCTCAGCTAAGTCGCAGTTCTGAGAATGGTTTAGATCTTGCTCAACCTATATACCTAAACTTGGCGCCTAATCGAGACATGACTATTACACCTCGATACATCGAAAAAAGAGGAACCGGAATAGAAATCGAGACACGCTTTCTTGGAGAAAAATATTTCAATCAGGCAAATATCGCTTATCTACCCGACGATCGCGGCGGCACCAATGGCAGTCGAGAGGGAAAAGACCGATGGCTGGTTGGCCTTGATAACCAATATAACTGGGGCTGGTCGCAGACATCTTTAGACTACAACCAAGTCAGCGACGTCGACTATTTCGACGACCTAGGTAGTGCTTCAGAGGAAATAAACACCAACTTTAACCTGAGGCAATTCGCCAACATAACTGGCGATACCGACCATTGGGTAATTAGTCTCTCCGCACTGCGCTATCAGAATCTGGGTGAAGATTTGCTGGAAACTTATCGTGAACTGCCAAACCTAAGCTTTGACGCAATCTATCAAACCGGCTCATTTGACTGGGAGCTAAGACACCAGTTTGTTAATTTTAATCATCCATTGGACGATGGATTGGGTTCTGCGCCACTACTGCAAGCGGACCAGGAGGGTACATGGGTGACGGGGCAGCGAGCCGGACTGGACTACAGCCTCTCCAGAAACTTTTTTATGCCTTGGGGGCAGCTCGAGGCAGAAGTTCTTGGCATGCATCGATCTTACAGTCTCGATGCACCGCTTGCGGGATACCAGGATTCAAACCCCCAAATTGGCGCCGCCGGTGTCAGAATATTTAGCGAGATTAGTTTTGAACGACGCGCGCAGCTATTTGGTAGTGAATGGATTCAAACCATCCAGCCAGCAATCCAATACCTAAATCTTGATGCACAATCGCAGAGCGATATACCGGTATTCGACACCCGAGAGGCAACCCCTTCTTACAGTAGTCTATTCAGAACCAATCGGTTTATGGGCGGCGATCGCATTGGCGACGCCAACCAAATTACTCTGGGTGTTAGTGGGCGCCTAATCGATCCGGTGCACGGAAATCAGGTAGCGCGTTTCGGAATCGGACAAACTTTCTACCTCGAGGATCGCGAAGTTTACGCCAGCGAGTTGATACAGCTTGGATTGGGCGACCCAAATACCTATGCAACAGACGATCCGCTATACCTGTTGGCAGTAGAAACCAAAGATGCCATTGAGGAACTGAGCCGAAATCAATCAAATTTGATAGCGGAATCTGAGTTTAGGCTGAGCTCCGAATGGATCTTGACCACAGACGTCCACTTGGATACCTCAAACAACAAGATCGAGCGCGGACATCTCAACTTTTCATATCTCGCAGACGACAAGCTTAGTGCATTCAACCTGGGCTACCGCTTTGTCGCTGAGAGCACTGAGTTTATCGATATAAATAGTGACAACTTAATTCAATCAACTGAACTCTTCGAGGGTAATACGAGTCAATATGACCTATCGGGCTTAAAGGCTATCAATACCAACTGGGTATTAATGGCTCGTTGGCAGCAGGACATCGCCCTAGGCCGCTCCGTCGAAAAACTTATTGGTGCGCGCTATGACAGTTGTTGCTGGAGCATTGGCTTTTTTTGGCGTGATTGGTTGAGGCGTGACGATGATGTGTTATTGCCGCAAACCGAATTGCAGCAAGACAATGGTATATTTATCAGCTTTGAGCTGAAAGGTTTGGCCGGATTGGGTCAAGGCATAGAGAACTTGCTGGAAAATGGCATACCCGGCTACAACAGAGAGACTTTTTGATGTACATATTTAATCAGCGCTTGGGCGCACTCGCCTTTTTACTATTTTTGGCGCTGCCTGCCGCTGTTCAGAGTCAGGAGCTGGACCGGATTGTCGCAATCGTCGACGACGGCGTAGTCATGAAGTCTCAGCTCGACGAAAGGTTGTATGCAATTCAGCAACGCTTTGTTGAGGATCCAACCCAGTTACCTCCAACGGATTTGCTGCGCGAGCAGATAATTGAGCGACTCATCATTGAAGAAGTCCAGTTGCAGCTCGCAAGACGCACAGGTGTTCGTGCTTCCGATGCGCAGATTGACCAAGCATTCGCCGAGCTGGCTATCTCCAACGGAATGCAGCCTCAAGAATTTCTCAATCAACTATCCACTTTGGGTGAGACAAGCGTCACCAAGGTTATCCGCGATTTGCAGAACGAACTAACTATTCAACAGCTGCAACAAATTCAGGTTCCTCGCCGCATTCAGATCACCGAAGCTGAGGTGGATCTGTTCCTCGAATCGGCGGAGGGTCAAATGTTCTCCGCACCGGAGTTGCTATTGCGGCATATCTTTTTGGCATTGCCGGGCAATGCCGGGCCGGGGGAAATAGGTCTGGCGGAAGAGACAGCAGCAATTGTAATTCGTGAATTTGAGGCCGGAACCGATTTTGGTAACCTAACGGTGCAATATTCGAGCGGACCATCCGCTTTGGATGGCGGCCAACTCGGCTGGAGACGAGCCATCGAATTTGCTCCTGAACTAGGGGCTGCCCTTGAAGACGTCGAGATTGGCGACCTGGCCGGTCCGGTTCGCGGAGCCGGCGGCTTACATTTGTTTTTAGTTGAGGATATTCGTGGTGGTAACGTGGCTACTATGGTGCAGCAGACTAAAACGCGGCATATCCTGATTCGGCCAAATGAAATTCGTACAAACGACGAAGCCAAAGAACTAATAGAACTAATTCATCAGCAGTTGGTGGACGGAGCTTCTTTTCAAGAACTGGCTCGCACTTACTCCGATGATGTTTCCAATGCGCTCGATGGTGGGGACTTGGATTGGGTACTCCCGGGAACAATGGTTCCAGAATTTGAGCAGGCCACCGACAACACCGCCACTGGAGAATTTAGTGATCCTGTACAAACCAGTTTCGGATGGCATGTGCTCTTGGTGGAAGATCGCCGAGACGTTGATATGAGTAACGATATGCTGCGCCAACAGGCAACCAATGTACTGGGTGGTCAGCGCTTTGAAGAGGAACTGGATCTCTGGATTAGAGAGATTCGAAGCGAAGCCTTTATTCAGATACTCGAGAACTAGCCCGGGGGCACTCCAGCATGCGAGTCGTTGTAACGACTGGTGAACCCGCGGGAATCGGCCCCGACGTTCTGATTGGTGCCTGTCAGCGCGCATGGCCGACCCAATTAGTCACCATTGCCGATTCAAGGCTTCTCAGTGAACGTGCGTCACAGCTTGGAATGAAGCTTGATATTCATCCCTACGACCCCACCGCAGCCATAAAACCGCACCGCGCCGGTAGTGTCGAAATTATCGAGCTAACTTGCCCCTACCCAGTGGTTAGTGGGGTTCTCGAAGTTGGCAATGCAAGCTGGGTCACTGAAAGTCTTAGACTGGCTGCAGAAGGCTGCATGGATAGTTCTTTTTCTGCAGTTGTAACCGCGCCCGTTCACAAGGGGATTATTAACGATAGCGGCACCAACTTTTCCGGGCATACCGAGTTTTTTGCTGATATCGCGGGTGTCAGCAAGGTGGTCATGATGTTGGCTGCGCCTAGGCTACGTGTCGCTTTAGCCACCACCCATCTTCCACTACGGGATGTTCCTGACGCGATAACCCGAGAGCTGCTAAGGCAGGTTCTATCTATTCTGAGCACAGAACTAAAAAGTAAATTTGGTATTCAGCTTCCCAAAATTCTCGTTGCCGGTCTCAACCCTCATGCGGGTGAAATGGGTCACCTAGGCATGGAGGAAATTGACATTATTCAGCCGGTTATTGAAGAGTTCGATACCCGATTGGCACAAATTATCGGCCCTCTGCCCGCCGACACACTGTTTCGGCGAGAATATTTGCAGGACGCTGATGCCGTATTGGCCATGTATCACGATCAAGGTTTGCCCGTACTCAAGAGTCAGGGGTTTGGTGAGGCCGTGAATATCACCTTAGGTTTGCCATTTATACGGACCTCGGTGGATCACGGCACGGCACTTACCTTGGCCGGCACCGGCAAAGCCCAAGACTCGAGCCTTATCGCTGCAATTCAGCAAGCATTTGAATTGGCTGCGCTACAAGCCAAATCCTCGCTGAACTAAGGCAGAATTCGGATTCCCTCAGAATGAATGACCGCTCGGATACTTCACATCGCGCGCGCAAGCGCTTTGGACAGAATTTCCTTCATGATCAAGCTATTATCGCGGCTATTGCCAATGCTGTTGCACCTCAGCCGACTGAACATCTTGTGGAGATTGGGCCGGGTCTAGGTGCACTTACCGCTGAGTTGATGGGTCGTTGCAACCAGCTAACACTCGTTGAACTAGATAGAGATCTGCTGCCCAAGCTTGAGCAAAGATTTAAGAACGACAATGGCTGGAACATAATCTCTGCAGATGCACTAAATCTGGATTTTCGGCAACTTGCGGACAATAAAAAAATTAGAGTAGTGGGGAACCTGCCCTACAACATTTCTACCCCACTAATTTTTCATCTATTAGATCAGGCCGATGTCATTCAAGACATGCACTTTATGCTACAGAAAGAGGTAGTTGCTCGACTGACGGCGAACCCGGGATCGGGGGCTTGGGGGCGTCTCGGCATAATGGTGCAATATTTTTGCGATACCGAGCTTCTTCTCGACGTGCCGCCTGAAGCTTTTGACCCAATACCCAAGGTAGATTCAGCCGTGGTTCGTTTGATTCCCCGGCCTCCGCCCCGAGTTGCAAATAACATCGACAATCTGGAGCTGGTTGTCAAAACAGCCTTTGCCCAGCGACGCAAAACCTTGCGCAATACCCTAAAAACCCTGTTCAATGCCGACCAGCTTGTCGAATTCGGCATCGAACCGGGCGCGAGACCCGAAACCTTAACTTTGGAACAGTACGTCCATCTGGCCAACCAACTGACCACATGAACAATCCCAATATCCGTATTAGCGTCAAACCGCGCTTTATTGTCGAACAGTCCAATCCCGATGCGGGAAAGTACTTTTTTTCCTACACCATTAGGGTAGTTAATGAGGATAGCCAGACCTATCAGCTCATCAGTAGACAGTGGCTTATTACCGATGGTGACGGCAACGAACAAAGGGTCATTGGCGAGGGTGTAGTCGGCAAACAGCCAATCATCGCAGCCGGCGAGTCCTTTAGTTATACCAGCGGTGTATTGCTGGATTCGCCAGTGGGAACCATGGAAGGAAGCTATACCATGGTCAACGCCCACAAAGAATCCGTCGAAGCTGTTATTGAACCCTTTTTATTGGCCTATCCGGGCGCCGTAAACTGATGAGTATTTTTGTCGTCGGCGATATACAGGGTTGCTACGACGAGCTTCAGCTACTGCTCGAAAAGGTTCAGTTTGATCCAGAAAAGGATACTCTCTGGTCCTGTGGTGACCTGGTCAATCGTGGACCAAAATCCTTAAAAACCCTTCGTTTTTGTAAATCTCTCGGTCCGGCATTTATCAACGTATTGGGAAACCATGATCTGCATATGCTGGCAGTAGCCCGTGGTCATCGAAAATTGCGCTCCGCAGATACCTTCCAAAAAGTTTTAGTGGCTCCTGACCGCGAAGAAATTCTCGACTGGGTGCGATCAATGCCAATATTTCACTACGACAAAGATCGTAATATTGCCATGGTACATGCGGGTGTTCCGCCGATCTGGAGCCTTAAAAAATGTTTGTCCTATTCGTCCGAGATTTCAGATGTGCTGACCTCGCCACAATGTGATCTCTTTCTAGCAAATATGTATGGCAACCAACCTCCCATTTGGGACGAATCTTTAACGGATACAACTCGATGGCGCTGCCTGACAAACTATTTCACCCGCATGCGTTTTTGCGACGCACTGGGAAAACTGGAGCTCACGTTCACCGCCGGTCCAAACAATGCCCCAGCTGGTTATGCACCCTGGTACAGCCATGAAAGTAAGCTCATGAAAAAAATGCCCATCCTGTTCGGACACTGGGCAGCGTTGATGGGGAAAACCGGGTATACCAATGCCATCGCATTGGATACGGGTTGCGCTTGGGGCGGCAAGCTTACCGCCTGCCAGCTCACCGATGACTTCCCCAAGACTTCTGTAAAAGCCCTCAAATAGCATGCCTAGGGACGTCTGCAATAACTGCGGAATGCATATGACTCCGCAGGACATTCATTGTCCTAAGTGTGACGAACACCGTTATGCTCAAAATCGCAAAAAAACGCTAAGTATCGATATTGCTCATGACATGCAAACACTGATTCAGGCAGAGCAACAATTTGACGCGGCCATTCGACAAGCCCGTGAAGAGCAATACGGCAAACTTAAATTGATCGTCGGTCGCGGCAGAATTCGACAAGAAATTCGTCGATCACTAGATACGGCACAATGGCAGAATAGAATCCGCAGTTACAAACCCGAGGACAATAATGACGGCGCCTATATTCTCCTGCTCCCGCCACTCTAGAATGCGTGCTACTCAGCCAAGTGTGGCCCTTTTTGTGTTCCTTCTAAACTTGCCGCTGATGGCGCAGGAGGCTCCCGCTGAGACCACAAGTAATGATGCATCTATTCAACTAACCAGCTATGACCGCTGTCTGTTGTTTAATACGATTAATGCGCCAAATACCAAAACCGCAGCCGAAATTCGTCTGGAGTGCGAAGCTCTCTTGATTGATCAAACGCCTGATATCGACTGGGATCAGCTAACTTGGCAAGACTTTGTCTCCACCATTTCTACAACAGAGCCGGGAGCAGTGAGTACACGCGCTGAGCTAGAGGGCGTCAGTAAAAACAGCTCATTTGTTCTCACACCACACCGGCCAAACTATTTGTTACCCGCCTCCTTTGCCAATAGCGGAGGCCTTTCACCCTTCGAAGGACCAGGTGTCGATTCGGCAGAACTCGACAAAACCGAAGTTCAGTTTCAACTCAGTCTAAAGTTCCCACTTATCGATGACTTCATCGTTAACGATTCCACCCTGTGGATGGGCTATACCATTCGATCATTCTGGCAGGCCTATAACACGGATATTTCCCGCCCTTTTCGGGAGACAAATCATGAACCTGAAATCTTTTGGAATGTTCCTAGTACCGTCACTGTTTTTGGAATCCGAAACGTCGCCAACGAACTGGTACTCAACCACCAGTCAAATGGTCAATCTGGCGAACGCTCGCGCAGCTGGAATCGCGTGATGCTTGCAAGCTATTGGGAAAAAGGAAATCTTGGGCTAATCCTAAAGCCCTGGTTTCGAGTGCCAGAGGGTATCGCTTCAGAGGATCCCGATGAAAATCCCGATATCGAAGACTACCTGGGCAATTTCGAGTTCGTTGCGAATTACCAAATCTCCGGTCACAGCATCAGTTTAATGCTTCGCAACAACCTGAGTCAGGACAACAATGGGGCAACTGAGTTGAGTTATGTTTTTCCTTGGCTGTCAAAGGTGGACGGAACTATCAAATATTTTAGTGGCTATGGTGAAAGTCTGGTTGACTACAATCGAAGAACTGAACGGGTATCAATTGGCATTCAAATCACTGATTGGTTTTAAGCAACTAGTAGATTTACCGCCGCTTCCAATTGAATCTGTATTTGCGGATCAGAGATTCTCATCTGATCGGTGTCGAAATTCTCATTAAAACTCGGCACCGACAGGCTTGCTCGGATTTCGCAGCCAAACCGAGGGAGAGCGTTTTCCGCGATGCCCAGAACACTGGCAGCCCCGCGTCCGCCGGGAGAAGTTGCGAGTAAGAGTGTTGGCTTGTCTTGGTAAACCTTGGCGTCGATGCGGGTGCACCAGTCAAAAAGATTTTTGTAGGCGGCACTGTAGTTGCCATTGTGCTCCGCAAAAGAGATGATCAACCGATCCGCACTGGCAATTTTTTCAAGGAATTTTTTCGCTATCACAGGCTGACCCAGCTCCTCTTCCCGATCAATACTAAATAGCGGCAATTCATAATCGCGAAGATCAAGGATTTCTACTTCTGCACCATCCACCAGACCTGCTACATAGGTAGCCAGAATTTTATTAATAGATTTGGAGCTGCTACTGGCGGCAAAGGCGATAAGCTTCATAAAAGGGGTTTCTAATGACTTAAATCGAGTTCCCGAAATTCTATCTTTTAATCCAGAGCTTTGCCCGATATCCCTATCCGTCTGGACAGAAATTCATCACTAGGCCAATATCACCAAAATGCTTTCACCAACTCCCCTTTATTCACGAGGCGAAATATGAGTATCGACCCATTTGAAGGGGCCATTCTGAACGACCCTGCTAGCGACAACCCAACCAATGCAGAACCAAATATTCGGTACGCTGGATTTTGGATTCGTTTTGTCGCGTCACTCATAGACTCAATTCTGATCATGGTAATAGTCTTCCCAATTATCGAGTTCTTTTTTGCCAACAAGAGCTCTGTCTCGACCAGCATCTTTGATGCGAGAGGCTTCAGCACCTATAGTTTTGAAAGTATGTCCACGCTGTCGGGAACGGGCCAGCTGGTCTATATAATAGTAACTTTACTCATCCTCTTGCTCTTCTGGACTTACCGATCCGCAACTCCGGGCAAGATGCTGTTGGGAATAAAAATTGTTGATGCAAAAACCCGGCAACCCATATCCAAAGGCCAGGGCATAGTCCGTTATTTAGGCTACTACGTATCTACGCTGTTTTTTTGCCTAGGTTTTATCTGGGCTGGCTTGGATCCGCGCAAGCAAGCTTGGCACGACAAGATGGCAGGGACACTGGTTGTATACGAAGATAAGAAAGTAAAAAGCCCGGAATAACCGGGCTACTTGTTTGAGCTTTCTCGCTTGGTGCTTTACCGCTCTTTATCTCAAGCTTGAGTTAACTCTACTCGCTGTGCTCGGCCGGTGGGACCTTACACTCAAGCTTGCGGCCAAGTAATTTTTCGATTGGCTCCAATCGAAAAGAATCGTCCTCGCAGGCAAAACTGATGGATACGCCTGTCTTTCCGGCGCGGCCAGTTCGGCCAATGCGATGCACATAGTCTTCTGGCTCTTCAGGCAAGGTGTAATTCACAACATGACTAATATTGTCGACATGGATACCACGACCGGCGACATCGGTAGCTACCAATACTTTAATCCGACCAGATTTAAACTGATCCAGAGTCGCTACCCGTTTTTGTTGCGGTACCTCACCAGACAAAATACCCACGGCGATTCCATCGCGCTTTAATTTTTCGTAGAGGCGTTTCACTTCGTCCCGGCGGTTTGCAAAAACAATCAAGCTCTCAGCATTTTCATTGGCAATCACACGTTTAAGCAGCGCAAACTTTTCATTGCTGGAAAGAATATAGACACGTTGCTCCACCGAATCGGCGGCCATATTGTCCGGCTCGATTTCAATGCGAATAGGCTCATGCGTCCAACGCTCAACCAGACGCTCTACATCTGGAGTAAAGGTAGCCGAGAAGAACAAAGTCTGACGATTGTCATTATTTGGTGTCATGCGCACGATGCGTCGAACCTGAGGAATAAAACCCATATCCAGCATACGGTCTGCTTCGTCGATAACCAGCACTTCAATCTGATCAAGATGCACATCATTACTGCCGCAGAAATCGATAAGCCGACCGGGAGTTGCCACCAGAATATCCACTAAATCACCTTCCAGTTTTTGCCGTTGCTTGTGCTGATCCATACCACCCACAAGTACTTGCACGTTCAGGTCACAATATTTAGTCAGCAGTTTTGCATCTTCTGCAATCTGCATCACCAATTCGCGAGTCGGCGCGATAATGAGCGCTCGCGGCTCTCCAACGTAGCGCTTTTCTTCAATCGGATTGCGTAGAAAATCGTCGATCATGGCAATTAAAAAGGCAGCTGTTTTGCCGGTACCGGTCTGAGCTTTACCCACCAGATCATGACCACTCAGACTGTGTGGAAGAGCCTGCGCCTGGATCGGCGAGCAGTACTCAAAACCCAAATCCGAGATTGCGTGCATTAAAGAATCAGGTAAATCCAAATCATGGAATCGAACCTTGCCGGGAGCTGGTTCAACCTGAAATTGGCTGATATCCCAAGATTCTGTACTGCTCTTTTGATTATTTCGATTGCGACCAGATCTACCGCGACCGCGGCTCTTATTTTTAGGCGCGCTAGCGTCGTCTTTAGGGGATTCAGAAGTCAATAGTTTCTACAGTGGAAGATTGAGGGCGCGCAGTATAGCAAGGCTTTGATATGCCAGCGAATAACGCCAATGTAAGGGTATATAAGACTTATTGGCTGTGTATGGTTTTAGATGCACGGAATCACTCCCAAGAAAATCTTAAGACTACCCGAAGTACCTTGGCCAGAATATCCAACTTAACTAAATCAAAAAGTGGCCTATAACTTCTGCATGCATGGTTTGTGGAAACATATCCAGCAGTCCAACCGAATCCAGCTTATAGCCCTTTTCAACCAATATTTCAGCGTCACGAACAAAGGTGGCTGGATGGCAGGAAATATAGAGTATCTGTTTTGGTTTGGGTTTCACCAATTCTCTGACAACCGCCTCGGCTCCTGCTCTGGGCGGATCCAGTAAAATCGCTGTCGCTTTTCGAAACAGCGAGCGCAAATTTGAAAGGGCCTCTGGATCAAACAAATCGGCACTGCTAAATCTCAAATTTTCCGGCAATTGTTCAACAGAATTGGCCTTCTCAACAGCTATTTGATCAGCCTCGATACCAATTACATGCTTGGCACGGGCGGCCTGCGGGAAAGAAAAATTTCCGGAACCACAGAATAGATCCAACAAGGTGTCCTGATTCGTCAACTGCAGCAGCTGATCGACTTTTTTTGTGATAGCCGCATTGATCTCGGCATTGGCCTGCATAAATCCGGGTGGTGCCGCTGGTGGATTCTGCTGATTTGAATAGATCAGCTGCGCTTGTCCAACCTTGGCTTTTAACCAGATATCGCAATTTTTCAGTGCATCGGGTGGCTCACTCAACACTGTGCTTGGGCTGTTCTTATTCGAAAGCAGACAGATAGATGTTTGTGTACCTTCACTACTGATCTCAATTTCGACTATCGACTCTCTTTGTAGGTTGCTTAAATCCTTTAGCAACATATTCAAATGTGGCAGAAGCCGGTTTAGCTCCTCCGTCAGAATCGGGCATTCGTCTATGGCATGAGTTTCATTTGAATTTCGGCGCTTAAAACCGATCTCAATCTCGGACTGCCGTTTAGAGGCTCTGCTAACAGATAAACGCGCTCGACGGCGGTAGTTCCAAGGCACCGAAACTGTTGGCTGCAGCCAATGCTTGGCAGAAATTTGTTTGTGCTCTAAGGCTTTTTGTAGTCTATTTTGTTTGGCTCGAATCTGCGCAGCATAATCCAGATGTTGTATCTGGCAGCCGCCACAGACACCAAAATGCGGGCAGCCCGGCTCCACTCGATCGGGGCTAATTTCAATTATTGATTTAAGAGTTCCCTCGTCGTATTGGCGGTGACTTTTTAAAATAGACCAGCTAACCGTCTCTCCGGGAAGCGCACCTTCAACGAAACAGGTTTTACCCTGAAGATGCCCCACACCTCGACCATCGTGAGTGAGGTCGGAAATTTCAATAGCATCAGGATTCAATGATCAGTATCGAAATTTGAGGGTTCAATCGAGTTTGTAACCAACCCCATAAATAGAGTGGATCAGATCCCCCTCTTTCGAAGACTCATTGAGTTTTCGACGAAGGTTTTTGATATGGCTGTCGATAGTGCGATCACTGACAACACGCTGATCTGTGTAGACCAAATCCACCAGTTGCTCGCGGCTAAAAACGTGACCCGGCCTTCGCACCATCGCCAAAATCAAACGAAACTCTACGCGAGTAAGTTCGACCTTTGTATCACCTACTTCGCAGGTAAAGCGCGATTCATCCAATGTGATGTTTCGGTAACTCATCTCCGAGCGATCCATAGCCGGGTTGGCTTCCACTCGGCGCAAAACCGTGGCGATACGAGCAACTACTTCGCGTGGGCTGTAGGGTTTACAAATGTAGTCATCCGCACCAATTTGCAGGCCCAACAGACGATCAATCTCCTCAACTTTCGCTGTCATCATAATGACGGGCACACTTGAGAATGCGCGAATCTCGCGGCAAATCTCTAAGCCGTCTTTACCCGGCAGCATTAGGTCAAGCAATATCAATCTCGGACTATTGGCCTGTACCCAAGAAACAACCTCTGAACCATTATCAATGATGTGTGTTTGATATTGAGATTGATGCAAATATTCTTTTAGCAGTGTCGCGAGCTTTGGCTCATCTTCCACAATCAAAATTGTGTCACTCATCAGTTTCTCCCCGCCTTGCGGTCATATTTCGGAAAAATACAGGTCATTTTTAATCCCCCCAAATCGGAATGATCTGCTGCAAGCACCGCATTGTGCGCTTGAGCAATATTTTGGCAAATAGAGAGCCCTAATCCGGACCCCCCGCTGGTTCTATTTCGCGACTGCTCGACCCGATAAAGCCGATCAAATAGCTGTGGCAACTCTTGATCCAAAACGCCCGGAGCAGAATCAGACAAAGAAACAATAACCTTTGATTTATCGGTTGATACATTAAAGCTGATTTCACCGGGACCATCTGTATACCTGCAGGAATTTTCCAGTAAATTTCCAAACAGTTGAATTAGTCTCGACTCATCTCCAAATACCCAGGTGTTGCCATTTCCGGTGTCCAGGCTAAGCTTTAAATTGGCCTCTGCCATTCGATGCTCAAATGTCTGTGTCACTTGTTGCAACAACATTCCCATTTCTATGGGTTCCATTCTATAGCTGAGATCACCGGCATCGGATTTGGAAAGCTGGTGTAAATCATTGATCAATCGCCCTAGGCGACTGACCTCAGTCGCAAGAGATTGCATTTCCTTGTCATTGGGCTGCCGTATTCCATCAAGAATGGCATGAATCTCACCTTCTAGAATCGCTACCGGTGTACGCAATTCGTGTGAGATATCCGAGATCCAACGCTGCTGCGCTGTCTTGTTCGAGCGCAGCGTACTGGCCAATGTATTCAAATCGCGAGCTAATTGGCCAAGTTCATCGCGGCTTTCAATTTCAATATTTGTCGCGTAATCGCCCTGCGTAAGTTTTTGCACGCCCAGAGCTAAGCTTTTGACTGGTGCCAATAATCTAGCCGCAATATAAAGTGCCAGTGGCAGTGCAAATGCGAGCGTAAGAATGGCAACCAATACCGAACTTCTCAGCTGGCTGTTTACGAAACTTTGATCGAGCCCCTCGCCAATTTCAAGAACGGGGGAACCATAGAGACTGCCCACTTTTTCGCCCTCAACTTCGACAGGAACTGCAAGCCAATTTCCCAAATCAAATTCTTGCCGCCGACCTCCGATCCAGTCGCCTTGAATTCCCAACAAAACCAAATCCCCGCTGCCAGATTCGGCTAGAAAATCGGTTGGTCTTGGAATTGCCTCTGGTGCGGGAAAACCCTCACTAAAATCGCTCGGATCAAACTGCTCGCGACGGAGCGGATCAAAAGGGCGTTGCGGCGGACCACGACGAACCTCAACTAGATCGCGCCATAAGCCAGAATTACTCTTCAGCACTTGCCAACTGCCTTGCTCGGCATAGTAGTCAGATAGAACTTCTGCAATCGCCTCCAAGCCTTCCAAATTCTGCTGATCCAAATAATTTACAAATCCGCGCTCAAAAGCAATTCGTGTCAGCCAAACTGTGGTCAGCACAATGGCCAAAGACAGTGCCGCAAAAATTATTAAGAGGCGAGTTCGCAATGATTTGTTCATGGGCGTTACTATACCTGTTGTGATTTCTGCGGACATCGAAAGGCTAGATTGAGAGTAAATTCCCACCATTTACTCCTTGTTTCCTGCCTATTTTCTCCTCGATTTAAGCAGAGCCTATACCCGATCATTTTTTGGGGGACTCAAAATGATACAAACTCTCGCGGTGAATCTTCGCCCTAGCTGTTTGCTTCTTCTCACCTTTGCCTCGCTACTGACTGCTTGCGGCGGGTCGTCTGGGGCAGACAACACCCAGACCAATGCCAATCTGCAACCCCCAGCGCAAAACCCCGCACCCAATCCACTACCAGATCCCATACCAGATCCCATACCAGATCCGATACCAGAGCCACCGCCGGTGCAGGCCGATATCGATTTACAGCTTCAGGCTATTATTCAAGACGAGGGGCTGACCGGAGATCCTTCCATCGGAAGAGATCTGCCCTCTATTGACGACCCTGTAGCTCAACTGGGTAAAACGCTATTTTTCTCAAAGAGTCTAGGTGGTGACATGGACACCGCCTGTGTTAGCTGCCATCACCCTTTGCTGGGTGGTGCAGATGGGCTGTCTCTTGCAGTTGGGGTCGGCGCACTGAACCCCAACTTAATGGGTCCCGGAAGAGCTGATGCCGACGGACTTCCCGACGTACCTCGCAATTCTCCGACGGTATTCAACGTTGGCCTGATAGATAGCGGCCTGTTCTGGGATTCTCGAGTTGAAAGCCTAACTGCGACAGTATTTCAAAATGGTGCGGCCGGAGGAATATGGACGCCGGAGAGTGGTTTTAATACCACTGATGTGAACGCAGGGCCTAATCTTCCCGCGACTCAGGCCCGCTTTCCGGTTACATCAGAGGCGGAGATGAAGGGAGTGACTTTTGAACCTGGTAGCAGCGGTATCGCTATCAGACGCCATTTGGCTGCGCGAATTGGCGACTACGGCGATGGTGCCGGAGAACTATCGACCAATAACTGGATCAACGATTTTCAAGTTGCATTTAGTTCAACTCAGGACGCCACTCAGTTGATCGATTTCAATTCGATCGCCTTTGCAATCGGCGAATATGAGCGATCTATGGTTTTTGTGGACAACCCTTGGTTTGCATACATAGGTGGGGATTTGGACGCTCTTACTGCCCAACAAAAAAATGGAGCGCTACTTTTCTATACCAGCGTCGATGAGGGCGGTGGCGGGTGCTCCAATTGCCACAGCGGGGACAGACTTACCGACGATCTGTTCCACATCGTCGCCTTTCCGCAAATTGGCTCGGGAAAAGGCCACGGACCAGGAGGTGATAGTGATTTTGGTCGCGGCGCGGTTTCTGGGGATCCGAGGGAAGAGTATGCCTTTCGAACGCCTAGTCTACTGAACATCGAGGTGACCGCCCCATATGGCCACACTGGTGCCTACCCTGATTTGGACGAAGTTATAGACCACTACGACGGAGCCCAACAAAATGTAAATGCTTTCTTCAACAACGAAGAGTGGTGTGACCTTGAGCAATTCGAAGCTATACCCAATTGCGATGATCTATACCCCAATGCTGAAGCAAATTCGAACGTCGCAATAAATACTCTTGTGGCCGAGCGTCGAGCCGGGACTAGCTTGTTTGAGAACTTCAATTTGGCTAATCAGGAAGAAAATGCGCTAGAAGCCTTTCTTCTGGCACTAACGGATCCCTGCGTACTAGATGCCGAGTGCTTGGCTCCCTGGATAGCGGACGAAACTTCAGACGGCCCAGATGGTAATCAGCTCAATGCGGTATTCAACAACTAAATCACCGCGCTCACAAAAAAATTGGTGCGACCTCTGAAATAAAGCAGGATACTTTTTATTTAGGTTAGGAGGCCGTCGCCAGATAGCGCCCATCCACCTCTCTGAGCTGAATAGGTATTTCGAATAGATCTGATATTTTTTTCTCTGTTAACAATTCGCTCCGCTCACCCTCGTCTACCAATTGCCCGTCTTTGAGAAAAACAAACCAGTCAATCTCAGGCAAAATTTCCTGCAGGTGGTGAGTCACCAGAACGATTTTCTTCCCGGATGCGAGAAGCGTCGACATAGTTTCCATATATTGGTGGGTAGCTTTGATGTCCAGACCAGATGTAGGTTCGTCCAGAATTAGGTATTCCGGGTCATGTATCAGCGCTCGTGCCAGTAAACAGCGACGCTGCTCTCCAGTAGAAAGTGTCACAAACAGATTCCGCGACAAATGCCCAATTCCCATGGCTTCGATATAACTTCTTGCTGTTTCGATCTGCTCACTACTATAGGTCTGGTGCGACCAGGTTGTCAGGCTTGAATAGAACTGAGAAATAACCACCTGTAATACCGTGGACTCCTTATGGATTTTCGATTGCAGTTCGTGGGATACCAGACCCATTCGCTGGCGAAGCCTGTCCATTTCCCAAGCAGACTGACCCAAAACTTTGAAACTCGAATTCTCATCCGCGATTGGATAGAGCTCTCTGAAAACCATCTTGAGCAAGGTCGACTTACCCGAGCCGTTGGGTCCTATCACTGCAGAACTTCGATCAGGCGGCAGCGTCAGTGAAAGGTCTGAAAAAACCTCCTTTTTCCCGCATTTCACCCGGACATGCTGCAATTCAATTAGTGCTGTCTTTGTCATTTAAAACGACTCCTCATAAGAAAGCATAGTTTCTCCTGTCTGGAATGCACATGTATAGTTCTGCATTGGTTTTAGCACAGTGATTCCCCCATGAAGGGCAAAATAATTGGCGCACTAGTCGGCGTTTGGCTACTCAATATACCCGGCTTTTTCCTCGGCCTAATAGCTGGCCATTTTTATGATTCATTGCAAAGGCTGACACGCGGTCATTTTGTTCATCTTTCTGCTGAACAACGCGCTGCAATTCAGCATTCCTATTTTGAAACCACTTTTAAGCTGCTGGGTTATTTGGCCAAAGCAGACGGCCATGTCTCCAAAGCCGAAGTTTCACATACAGAGGAATTGATGAGCCGGATGGGTCTATCCGCAGCTCAGCGGCAAGAAGCCATTCAACTCTTCAAGCAAGGATCTGCGGAGGGCTTCTCTCTAAGCGCCACGCTGATCCAATTTAATCAGATTTGTGGCAAGCAGCCGCGACTCAAACAAACTCTGCTCAGCTACTTAATTACGCTAGCCATGGCCGATGGCAATGTCGATGCACAAGAAAGAAACGCCCTGCTGGAGATAGCGAATGGACTGGGCATCCCCTCATTCGTATTTGAGCAGTTGCTGAGCATGATTCAAGCTCAGGCGAGCTTTCATCAACAGGGTGGCTCATACGGTGGCACTCGGGAATCTACAGCTGGCAATCTGGATAAGGCCTATCAGGCATTGGGCGTCGAAGCGTCGGCGAGCGATACTGAAATTAAAAAGGCTTACCGCAAATTGATCAGTGAAAACCATCCGGATAAGCTAATAGGACAGGGTATGCCGGAAGAAATGATTAAACTGGCAACAGAACGCTCTCAGGAAATTAGTAGTGCCTATGAGCTTATTCAAAAATCAAGAGGCAGCTAACCTCACCAAAAAGGCATATTTGCAATGGATGAAGAACTAGAACAATTACAGGCCGTCTCAGACGCCATCGCCCAATATTTTATTGTAAATGGGCTGCAAATCGCGGTCACGATCCTGATCTTGATTGTCGGTTATGTAATTGCCAAAAAGCTGGGCAGGTTTGTTGAAGGCCTAATGGTTGGCAAAAAAGTCGATATCACTCTGAGTCGATTTGTTGGCAACTCCGCACATCTGGTTGTTCTCGGCATGGTAATAATCATGGTGCTGGGCCGACTGGGGATCAGTATCACGCCACTGATTGCTGTGATTGGTGCGTTATCTCTGGGTGCCGGCTTGGCTCTGCAGGGCATGCTAGCCAATTATGCCGCTGGTTTTACCATCATCATTACGCGCCCTTTTGTGGTGGGCGACACACTAAGTGTTCAGGGTCAAACCGGTGTGGTTGAAAGTGTGCATTTGGCGTACACCATTCTTATTAACGAAGACGAAGTACGCATTCAAATTCCTAACCGCTTGGTGGTTGGCGAAATTATGCACAACTCGAAAGAGGAGAAGCTGATCGAGCTGTCCGTCGGAGTTGCATACAAATCCGATCCCCATCAGGTTATCCAAGTAGTACAAGCTAGTCTGGAGTCAATTGCGGATATAAATCGGGACCGCGGCATGTTGGTTGGTATTGAAGCTTTTGGCGACAGCAGCATAGATATTGGTGTGCGTTTTTTTGCACCCACCGAAAAACATTTTGAAACCATTTATATCGCTAATTTGGCTATTTACGACGCGCTGAAACAGAATGGTATCGAGATACCCTTTCCGCAGAGGGAAGTTAATCTTCTAAGCAATAGCCTATAAATTTCCAGGGACTAACCAGCGCCTCCGGCAAGATCTTGATCTGGCTCAAACACTGATATAGATCGCACCAGTGAAGAGCTGGATCAGGCTAGACTCCTCAAATAAATGGAGGGAAAGTCGATGTCCATGTTTTCTGCGGTCGAACTCGGCCACAAAGTTGCTCGCAAAGAGTACAAAAAAAGAGAACGGGAACTGCATACACAGTTACTTGAAACACAGCGCCGTCTGCGCGAATCAGATATCACTTTGCTGGTTATTGTCGCTGGGGTTGAAGGCAGCGGCAAAGGCCACGTAGTTACTCAACTCAACACCTGGCTGGATAACCGCAGCATCACTACCAACGCCTATTGGGAAGAGACTGATGAGGAGCGACAGCGTCCACATCTATGGAGGTATTGGCGCGATCTACCAGCTCGTGGATGTATCGGAATTATGTTCGGCTCTTGGTATACCCGCCCAATTATCGACCATGCCTTTGATCGCATTGACGAGGACGATTTTCGCAACGATCTAAATCAGATAGCCGATCTGGAACGCCATCTAACAGAAGATGGCGTGATTGTTTTAAAGCTCTGGTATCACCTCTCGGTAGAGAGTCAGGAGCAGCGTCTTCTAGAAGACCATAAACAATTGGAGATCGTCTCTCCCTATTTGGAAAAACATGCTAGCCGTCGGGAGATATTCACCCGTATTTCTGAAATCGCTATACGTGAGACCGATCAGAGCTACAGCCCTTGGCACCTGATTGAAGCTGAGGATCCTTTTTATCGCGATCTGACCACCGGCGAAATTCTCCTGCAGACGATGCGCGAGCGCCTCGATATGGAAGAAGATTGGAAAGCACAGTCTAAAACCGGTTTTTTTGTTTCTGAAGAGAACCTGCCAGATTCAGGTCGAAGCGTGCTTGATCTGGTTGATCTTTCAAGTCATTTAAGCAGCAAGGATTATGAGACACAGCTAGACCACTACCAAGCCCTGGCGCAACAGCTAGCCTGGCAGGCGCGAGCCGCTGGGGTAAATACATTACTTGTATTCGAGGGATGGGATGCCAGTGGTAAGGGCGGCGCCATCAGACGTTTAACCCACCCAATCGACGCAAGGCTGTATCGAGTTATATCGGTGGCTGCGCCCACCGACGAGGAAAAGGCACGTCATTATCTGTGGAGGTTCTGGCGGCAAATTCCCCGTAAAGGCTATATGACCATCTATGACCGGTCTTGGTATGGAAGAGTACTGGTGGAACGTGTTGAAAAGTTCGCCACACATAGAGAGTGGTTTCGTGCCTATCAGGAAATTAACTCCTTCGAAGAACAACTGACAGATCACGGCTGTGTGGTTTTGAAGTTTTGGTTACACATCGACCCGGATGAGCAGCTAAGACGCTTTCAGGAAAGAGAAAAAATTCCATGGAAAGCACACAAAATCACCGAAGAAGACTGGCGCAATCGCGAACGCTGGCACGATTACAGTCACGCGGTAACGGATATGGTGGAGCGCACACACTCGCCGCTCGCTCCATGGCACTTAATCCCCGCCAATGATAAAAAATATGCTCGCGTGGCTGTGCTAAAGGCTTTTTGTGATGCTCTGGGCGTAAAACTGGCTTCTGAGCAGGTAGAGAATTCTGAATCGCAGGATATCTAGTTAAAGGCAAAGCCCGACTAGAATCAGCTTACTTAGGCCCCGAATTGGCCAGCGGCGGCCTAAAACTCGGTGATATTTTTTGGTTTTGCGCCACAGTCGCCCGATGCAAACTATTTAGATCCTTAAATCCTTCGGAAAATTGATAGCCATTTTGCAGAAATACCTTGCGCACGAGATCTGATTGCTCATGGCCATGCTCGAACAAAACATAGCCATTGGCCGACAAATAGGGTTGAGCTTGCGCGGCAATGGCTCTGATATCACCCATACCGTCTTTCCCTGCGATAAGAGCCGATTGAGGCTCGTATCTGACGTCTCCGAGTTTTAAATAGGGGCTACCTTCCTCAACGTAGGGTGGATTGCTAACAATAAGATCAAAAGTTGCTGACTCTGGGAGCGGCTCAAACCAATTCCCCTGCTGCCATTGGATTCCAGAAATATCGAGATTGATTGCATTGCGCTTTGCTAACTCGATAGCACCGGGCATCAAATCCACTGCCGTTATTTGCCACTCTGGCCGTTCCGATTTAAGTGCCAGAGCGATGGCACCGGTGCCCGTGCCTAAATCTAGAATTTTTGCGTCACCCGGCAACTGCAAAGACAGAGCTATTTCCACAAGCAACTCAGTCTCTGGTCTTGGAATAAGAGTGTCTTCGCTGCACTCCAATTCCAGACTCCAAAACTCTCTGCGCCGCAGAATATAGGCTATGGGTTTGCCCTCATTCCGCTCGGCCAGAAGGGATTCAAACTCCGTTATTTGTTCGGCGCTTGGCTGGTACTCCGGCCAGGTAAACAACCAGGTTCGGTTTTTACCCAGTGCCTTGGCCAATAGAAGTTCAGCATCCAATCGCGCTGAATCAGAATTGGGAAGACGCGCAACAGCGGATGAAATCAGATTTCCAACAGAAGGTTTCATTCGTCCTGCGAGAGAGCGGATAAGAGATCCGCTTGATGTTCATTGATCAGCGGCTCAATAACGATATCGAGATGCCCTTCCATAAATTCATCGAGTTTGTAGAGAGTTAAATTAATGCGGTGATCGGTAACCCTCCCCTGTGGGAAATTGTAGGTGCGAATTCGCTCGGAGCGGTCCCCACTTCCCACCAAATCTCTGCGGGTGTCGGCCTGTTCTTTTTCGGCAGCATCTCTCTGTGCATTGTTCAGCCGAGCCTGCAGAAGAGACATAGCTCTTGCGCGATTTTTGTGCTGCGAACGTTCGTCCTGACATTCCACCACAATGCCTGAAGGTAGGTGGGTCAGTCTTATTGCCGAATCGGTTTTGTTTACATGTTGACCGCCAGAACCCGAGGCGCGAAAGGTATCAACGCGCAGGTCTTCCTTGCGAATATCAATACTTTCAACTTCTCCCGGCTCCGGCATGACTGCCACTGTGCAGGCGGAAGTATGAACGCGCCCCTGTGATTCAGTCTCGGGCACACGTTGAACCCGATGCGCTCCGGACTCAAATTTTAGATTGGCGTATACATCTGTTCCCGAGATGCGCGAAATAATTTCTTTGTAGCCGCCATGATCGCCCTCCCGCTCAGACAAAACCTCCACCTGCCATCGCTTCGACTCGGCATATTTGGAGTACATACGAAATAGATTGCCCGAGAAAATCGCCGCTTCGTCACCGCCTGTGCCGGCGCGAATTTCCAAAAACACATTGGCTTTATCTTCGGGATCTTTGGGTAGGAGGAGTTTCTGTAATTCTAGTTCCAGCTCTTGGATTTCAGCCTCGGCCGAATCCAGCTCGTCGCGAGCCATATCGCGCATCGATGTGTCAGAATCCTGCAGCATTTCCTTAGCGTCTTCCGCATCTTGCATGCGACTTTGATAACGCTCAAAACACTTCACTACCGATTCAATTTCCGAGTATTCGCGCGACAAATCGCGAAACCGATTTTGGTCACCTATTACCTCAGCATCACTCAGCAGAGCGCCAACCTCTTGGTAACGGTCCACCAACAATACTAGCTTGTGTCGAATCGAATCTTTCATCTGTTATGCGTAAAAATCACCGGCCGCGCATACTAGGCTTCGTCTTCGCCTTTGTCGATGCGATGATTGCTCTCTTCGCTATCTATTTCTAGCATTGAACCCTCTGTATCTTCACCCAAACTATCCCTGATACCCAACAATCGTCGCGCTACGGCAATCTCTTGACTATCGCCGGATTGAATTACGGCCTTTAGCTGAGCGGTGGGGTCATGAATGAGTTTATGGGTAAGATTGTGGGCGAAGCGCAGCATCACTTCGTCGGCAGTCTGACCTGACTCCAACATTGACAGCGCTTTTTCAAGCTCTTGCTGACGTAGTCGATCCGCTGATTCCCTATAGTCGCGGATTAAATCAGCATAGCCTGAAGCTCTGGATTCATTTTTCCAGCGAACCAATTCCTGCTGGATCAAAGTCTCCGCCTCCGCCGCCGCCTGTTCTCTAGAACGCCGATTCTCTTCAATTACCTCGCTAAGGTCGTCAACGGTATAGAGATACACATCCTCCAAATGCCCAACCTCAACCTCAATATCTCGAGGCACCGCCAAATCAACCATAAACATCATTCGATGTTTACGTTGGCGCAAAGCCGATTCAACCGCGCCCTTGCCCAAAAGAGGCAACTGACTGGCAGTGGATGAGAAAAGAATATCTACTTCGTGCAGCATTGCCGGTATCTCCGACAGCAGGACACTTTCGGCGCCAAGCGTGCCTGCCAGTTCCTCGGCCCGCTCCGCAGTTCGGTTGGCGATAATAATGCGCCCGATGCCCTGCTCTCTAAGATGTCGACCAACCAGCGCAATCGTCTCTCCAGCGCCAATCAATAAAACTGTCTTGTTCGCTAAATCGGCAAAAATCTGGCGGGCGAGAGAAACTGCTGCATAGGCCACCGACACGGGGTTCTGTCCAATGGCGGTTTCTGAACGAACACGCTTGGCGCTGGCAAAGCTGTGCTGGAACACTTGATGCAATACAGAGCTCAGTGTGCCGGCCTTTTCGGCCACAGCGTAGGCGGATTTTAATTGGCCCAAAATCTGCGGCTCACCCAAGACCATGGAATCCAATCCGGAAGCAACACGCATCAAATGGGAAGCAGCCGCCTCGTCTGAATAGTGATAGGTGCAGTCTGATAGCTGATCCACGCTGAGGCGATGCCAGTTGGTGAGCCAATCAAGAGCTTGCGAGAACTCCACATCTCCTGCATCCAAATATATTTCTGTGCGATTACAGGTGGATAAAATCGCCACACCTTCGGCACCCAATTCTCCGCCAGCAGCCCGCAAGGCAGCAACCAGCTTTTCCGGCGCTATAGCAACCTTCTCACGCATTTCGAGAGGTGCGGTATTGTGGTTTATTCCAAGAAGAGTGAACACGATAGAGATTTTAACGGAAAGTGCTATTGTCCGTGTCTGTCTCCGCGCTTACAAGGATAGCGAGAATCATTGTGAATAGAATGTGTGAATAGAGGCAGTACCAGTGAATTTCTACTAATATATCGAGTCATAGCAAGCCTAACTCTATAAATGGCAATCCATGGAATACTTCTTGAAATCAAAACCCGCCTTACTCGCGCTGCTGGCCTCGTTGACTATCAGTTGCGCGTCAACATCGGAACTGCAAGATTCTGAAGCCTCACGGCCAGTCGAACCGATAACAATTGCGGATATGCAGGAGCTTGAAGCCCAAGTTCAAGAACGGCCGATGGATCCCGCGACTCTAGAAAAATTACTGGAGGCAGAATTTGCGGGATATCGGGGCGATGCCGCGGCGGTAGTCGATCTCTACCTAAAGGCAGCTCGTGAAACCCATGACCCAGCGATATTGGCTCGTACGGTGCAACTTGCTATCGAAATTTCTGATCTGGATCGCGCTATGCAAGCTGCGGTTCTCTGGCACGAGACCGACCCGGAAAGCCGCGAAGCGCGTGCTTTGGCAGTACAGATGTTGGCTCGTAATCGCGAAGTAGAAGCAGCTTGGCTGATTACCGAAGAAGCAAGTAGTCCCGCGTTGGTGCGCTTAGTAGCGACTGAGACAGTAAGCACAGAAAATTTGGCACAGATTCTATGGCTCGGTCAGCAGATAGAGGAATTTGGTGGCGATAAGGCCCCGCACACCGAGCTCTATCTGGCACAAGCCATTTTGCTGAACCAACTTGAGCGGGAAGATCAGGCACTGGAGCTGGCTAGACAAAGTCTGCTTCTTGATTCAGATAATATCGGTGCCCTCTTGCTGATTACCGAACTCTTGCTAAAAAATGAGCGCGATCAGGAAGCGGCCATAATTGTTGAGAACTGGCTGGACACCAATTGGCAACGTACCGATGTAGATCGCGCATCCCTGTTATCAGTGTTTCTGGAAATTAACAGAGAAGCTGCAGATGCGAGCGTCAGCCGACTATATGCACAGCATCCCGAGTCCAACGAACTACTGCTTATTGCCGCAGAAATAAAAATGAATACGAGGCAGCTCGATGCCGCTGAGCGACTTTATCGCATCGTGGTTGAACTGCCCGAGCATGAGGATCTCGCCAATTTGCAGCTCGGCCGCATCCACCACTTTCGTACGGAAATTGAATTGGCTCTAGAAAACTACGCCAAGGTCCCCCCTGGCGTTTATTATCAATACGCACAAGATCAAGTAGTTAGCTTGCTATCGGAGACCGGAAGAGTTGACGAACTCATTGTTTTTTTTGCGGATCAGCGGCGCTCCTACCCCGACATTGAAGAACGTCTTTTTGTCACTCAAAACCAATATCTCAACGCAGTTTTGGACGACTACCGACTGCTTGATTTTCTGAACGAGGCGCTGCAAACCTATCCCATCAACGCTGATCTTCTCTACTCGCGATCCTTGGTGGGTGAACGCATCGGTCGTCTGGATATTTCTGAAGCTGACTTGCGTACCATCATTGCTGAAGACAAAAACAACTCCAACGCGCTGAATGCGCTTGGGTATACCCTGACCAATAGAACAGATCGTCACGCTGAAGCCTACGAACTTATTGAACAGGCTCTGAGTTTGGATCCAGAAAGTCCAGCAATACTGGACAGTATGGGCTGGGTACTGCATAACTTGGGCGAAAGTGAAGAGGCACTGGAATATCTGATCCAGGCTCAAAATAGCTTATTTGATCCCGAAGTAATCTCACATCACGCTGAAGTGTTATGGCACCTAGATCGCACAGACGAAGCTCTGGATTTAATCGGTGTCGCCATGCTCGAGTTTCCTGGCAATGCACTACTAAACAATATACGCCAGAGAATCCTGGACGACCTAGACAACTCGTAAATGCCGAGATCAAGCTCGATCACCTTAATCGCAGCCCACTGCCTCTTACTTATTGGCTGCACGCTCAACCCAATAGCTCCAATTGATGGCGCTCCAGATCTCACTCTTTCGGAGGATCATCCAGAGGCTTGGCACGCTAGCGGTCGCTTTTCCTACGCCGGGCCAGAAGAGCGGCAATCTGGCCAATTTGACTGGCGACAGCAGGGATCAAACTACCAAGTTAGATTTTTTGGCCCCTTGGGCATAGGTAGTCTCAAGGTACTGGGATCCTCAAGTATGATCGAGATACTGTCTGGAGATGAGTCCTACACATCCGAAAACCCCGATCTACTCTTCTTCGAACTCACCGGTATGAATATCCCCATCGAAGAACTGAGTCGGTGGATGACGGGAGCTGCTCGCTCGACAGATTTTCTGAATCAAGGATGGCAAATAATCTACGATGACTATGAAGTAGTAGGCGACTATTATTTGCCAAACCGTATCGACATAGAAAAAGAGTCCACCAGCATGAGAATCGCGGTAGCCGATTGGAGTCTAGACCTTGGTGACTGAAGAGCCGATCGAAAAATCGATTGAGCTGCTTTCACCCGCCAAACTCAATCTGTTTTTATTGATTACAAGCCGCCGAGACGACGGCTACCACAACATACAAACCTTTTTCCAACTACTTGATTACGGCGACAGAATGCAATTTTTGGCGCGCCCAGATGATCAAATACTGTTGCACACTTCTTTCGAGAATCTCGATCCGGACAAGAATCTAATTGTCCGTGCCGCGAGACTTTTGCAGGATTTCTTAAGGACCAAAGGTACCTCTGTGCCTGGCGTCGACATCCGAATTGACAAAATATTGCCTATGGGCGGCGGATTAGGCGGCGGTAGCAGCAATGCTGCGACCACCCTGTTGGCACTAAACCACCTTTGGAAAGTGCGCCTAAGCCTAGAGGAGCTCGCTAAACTCGGTGTGCAACTTGGCGCAGATGTCCCCATTTTTGTTGCTGGCGAGAGCGCCTTTGCCGAAGGTGTCGGCGAGCGTCTGACGCCAACTTTAATAAAGGAAACTTGGTATCTCGTGCTCAACCCACAGGTCAGTGTTTCTACAGCGGAAATCTTCTCAAATCCCCAATTGACAAGGGACAGCCCTCCCATCAAAATACCCGCCCTCGCGGCGGACTGTGTCCGCAACGACTGCCAGATTGTGGTTGAAAAACTGCATCCTGAGGTGACTAGAGCAAGGCTCTGGTTAGAGCAATTTGGCTCAGCCCAGCTTACCGGAACGGGGGCTTGTCTATTTGCCAAATTCCCTACCGAAGCGGATGCAAAGGAAATTTTGGATTGTATTCCCTCTGACTGGAATGGGTTTGTTGCAAAAGGTGTAAATCAGTCGCCCGCCCATAGGCAGCTAGTGCAGCTGTAAACTTGTGAGAATTTGTACGGGATAGACGGAATAGAAAGTTACTTGGGGTGTAGCCAAGCGGTAAGGCAACGGGTTTTGATCCCGTCATGCGGAGGTTCGATCCCTCCCACCCCAGCCATATTATTGAACTTAAAGGGCCCCAAACGTGGCAGATCTGATGGTATTTACCGGGAATTCAAACCCGGCTTTGATTGAAGAAACCTGCAGATACCTTGGCGTGCCCGTCGGGCAAGCTGAAGTCAAAAAGTTCTCCGACGGTGAAATTGCCGTCGAACTACAGGAAAACGTGCGTGGTCGCGACGTCTTTATCGTGCAATCGACCTGCGCACCTACCAACGATAATTTGATGGAGATGCTGGTTCTTGCTGACGCATTGCGTCGCGCCTCGGCAGCTCGCATCACCGCAGTAATTCCATACTTCGGATACGCGCGTCAGGATAGACGTGTGCGGTCTTCACGAGTGCCTATCACCGCCAAGGTGGTAGCTGACATGATTGTTACGGTTCGGGTTGATCGGGTGCTGACCATTGATCTGCACGCAGAGCAGATTCAGGGGTTTTTTGATGTGCCGGTCGACAATATTTACGGAACACCGATTCTTCTGGAAGATATGCAGAAACAGAATTACCAGGATCTATTGGTTGTTTCTCCAGATATTGGTGGTGTAGTTCGAGCGAGAGCTTTTGCTAAACAGCTGGGCACTGATCTGGCTATTATTGATAAACGACGTCCTCAAGCTAATGTTGCCGAGGTGATGAATATTATCGGTGAGGTTGAGGGTCGTACCTGTATTTTGGTTGACGATATTATTGATACTGCTGGAACACTTTGCTCAGCAGCGGCCGCCCTTAAAGATGCCGGCGCGGTCAAAGTAGTCGCCTACTGCACACACCCAGTTTTATCTGGCAAAGCAATTGATAACATCAATGGCTCCGTAATGGACGAATTGGTTGTTACCAACAGCATTCCATTATCAGAAGAGGCGTTGGCCTGTAGCCGTATTCGCCAACTAAGCCTATCTAAAATGCTGGCCGAGGCAATGCGCCGAGTCAGCAATGAGGAGTCGATCTCCGCTATGTTCCCGGTATAGGGAGCTCTTTAGCTTAATTTTAATCACAAGAATTTGGCATTTTGCCAATAAACCGGACTCCATTACCTGAATCAAGACTTGAATAAAGAGTTGATTCAGGAGGAGTCTAACTAAACCCCCGTCGAGACTGGTCGCAAAGCTGGACGGGTTAACAGTCTGGAGAAAATGACATGACTGATTTTGAACTAACCGCAACTAGCCGGGAAGACAAAGGGAAAGGTGCGAGCCGCCGCCTTCGTCGCCTGGCTGGACAAATCCCTGCCATTATTTATGGCGGTAAAAAAGAGCCTGAAGCGATATCATTGTTGCACAAGGACATTGCTCACTCGCTCGACAATGAAGCATTTTATTCACACATCGTTACCATCAATATTGAAGGTAAAGGCCAAGATGTGATTTTGAAAGATGTTCAGCGTCACCCGGCTAAGCCGATCATTCTGCACGTAGATTTTCAACGCGTTTCCAAGGATCAGAAACTTACTACTCGCGTTCCGTTGCACTTTATAAACGAAGATACCTGTGTTGGCGTGAAAATGGAGGGCGGCCAAATTGCTCACATTATGACCGACATGGAAATCAGCTGTTTGCCTGCAAACCTGCCGGAGTATCTGGAAGTAGATATGGCTGAAGTCGCACTGGATGTCACCTTGCACATTAGTGATATCACTTTGCCAGAAGGCGTAGAGAGCGTAGCTCTATCACACGGCGAAGAGCAAGATCAGCCAATCGCATCTGTACACATGCCGAAAGTTATTGTCGAAGAAGAAGATCTCGATGACGAAGCTGAAGAAGATGCTGAAGCTGAAGAAGGCGCTGAAGACACGGACGATTCAGAAGAGAAGCCAGAAGACTGATCAACTGCTGACCGCAAGGAAAAGCAGTGAATCACTCCATAGAACTGCTCGTCGGACTTGGTAACCCGGGTGCTCGTTATGCGGGCACTCGGCACAATGCCGGCGAGGAGCTCGTCTCCCTATTTTGCCAACAACACGAAATAGAATTGCGCAGCGATGCGCGGTTCTATGGCCGTGTGGGCGAGACCCTTTACGGCGGCAAAAAACTGAGAGTTCTATTGCCCGATACCTTTATGAATCGAAGTGGCCAAAGCGTGGCAGCTCTGGTGAACTTCTACAAAATTGACCCAAACCAAGTTTTGGTAGTTTACGACGAACTCGACCTTGAACCGGGTGTTGCAAGATTCAAGTTCGATGGCGGCGCAGGCGGTCACAATGGCATCAAGGACATAATTTCCAATCTGGGCAATCAAAGAGATTTCTACCGGTTGCGAATCGGCATCGGTCATCCTGGCAACGCCAGTTTGGTCAGCAACTATGTGCTATCTAAAGCACCAGCAGAAGAGCGGGAAAAAACCGTAGACAGCATTACTAGCGCATTGCACAACCTGCCCCATGCCCTCGGCGGCAACTGGGAAAAGGCAATGTATCAACTTCATACTAAAGACGCATAGCAGAACTATCGGATATGTCTATTCATCTAGATTTTTCTCATAGTTCAAGGCGTCGATGCGCACAGAACCGCAGCTTATGTTTAATAAGTGAGGATTCGAGCACAGCGACAACGCAGAAATCTGGGAAAAAGATAATGAAGAGAGGTATCCGTGGGGTTTAACTGTGGGATTGTTGGTCTACCCAATGTAGGTAAATCAACTCTATTCAATGCCCTTACCAAAGCAGGTATTGATGCGGAAAACTTTCCCTTTTGCACCATTGAACCTAATACCGGAATTGTGCCGGTACCGGATCCACGCCTCGATGCTCTTGCAGAAATCGTCAATCCACAAAAAATTATCGCCACCAGCATGGAGTTTGTGGATATTGCTGGCCTAGTGGCTGGAGCCTCTAAAGGCGAAGGTCTAGGCAACCAATTTCTGTCGAATATCCGGGAAACTGACGCCATTGCTCATGTGGTGCGCTGTTTTGTCGACGAGAACGTCGTGCACGTAGATGGCGATATTAATCCCAGTAGCGATATAGAAACCATCAATACAGAACTGGCGCTAGCCGATCTGGATACGGTAGAAAGAGCCAAATCTCGTGCCGAAAGAGCCGCAAAAGGTCGGGATGAGAACGCGTTAGTTCTGCTGAAAGTGGTTGACCCCATTATTGAACATCTGAATCAGGGCCACCCTTTGCGCAACTATAGTTTCAATGAAGAAACACTGAGCGCGCTTAAACCTCTAAATCTTCTAACTATCAAACCCATGCTCTATATCGCCAACGTTGCAGAAGACGGGTTTGAAGACAATGCGCTTCTCGATACCGTTGCAGATATCGCCAAGAGCGAGTCCGCCAGCCTGGTCGCCATCTGCAACAAGCTGGAAGCAGAAATTGCCGAACTGGATGATGAAGACAAACTGGAATTCCTAAATGATCTAGGAATGGAAGAGCCTGGACTAAACCGAGTAATTCGGGCAGGTTATGAAATGCTGGAACTGCACACCTACTTCACTGCCGGAGTCAAAGAAGTTCGCGCCTGGACCATTCCCATTGGTTCAACCGCACCACAAGCAGCGGGTAAAATTCATACGGATTTTGAAAAGGGTTTTATCCGTGCCGAAGTAATCGGCTATGACGACTTTATTTCTAACAAAGGTGAAGCCGGTGCAAAAGACGCGGGTAAATGGCGTTTAGAGGGTAAGGAATATATCGTCGCCGACGGTGACGTGGTGCACTTTAGGTTTAACGTCTAAGTCTTTAGCAGATTAGCTATTTCTGGCGCAAAATAGGTCCAGATTCCGTCCGCACCAGCGCGCTTCATGCCCAGCAAACTTTCCATCATGACGGCATCGAGATCGAGCCAACCCTTCTCCGCAGCAGCATGCAGCATCGCGTACTCACCAGAAACCTGATAAACGTAGGTGGGCACACCAAAAGTTTCCTTTACCCGCTGTAAAACATCTAGATAGGGGAGCCCAGGCTTAACTATTACCGAATCGGCGCCCTCCTCTATATCCATAGCAACTTCTCGAATAGCTTCATCGGAATTAGCTGGGTCCATCTGGTAAGTACCTTTTCCGCCAGACCGGGAGGCCGTCGATGGAGCTGAACCTACAGCGTCTCTAAATGGCCCATAGAAAGCCGAGTTGTATTTGGCAGCATAAGACATGATTTGAGTATCAATTAAATTTTCCGCGTCGAGCGCAGTACGAATTGCGCCAACACGACCGTCCATCATGTCTGAAGGCGCAACAACGTCGCAGCCTGCTTGTGCCTGAACGACTGATTGCTTAATCAGCATCTCAATAGTAGCGTCGTTGGCAACATAGCCATCTACCAAAATGCCGTCTTGCCCATGACTGGTATAAGGGTCTAGAGCCACATCACAGATAATGCCGAGATCGGGGAATTCTGCTTTTACCGCCTGCACTGCACGGCAAACCAAATTGTCGGGGTTGGCCGCCTCAGTACCATTTTCATCTTTGAGGCCATCCTCTGCGCTTGGGAAAAGCGCAATAGCTGGAATATTCAGAGATACGGCCCTTTCCGCCATCTTGATCAGAGTGTCGACGCTTACCCGCTGCACGCCCGGCATGGAATCAACATCTTTATCTTCTGAACGATCATGAATAAAAATCGGCCAAATCAGATCTTCAGAACTCAACCGGGTTTCAGCAGAGAGCTCTCGCGACCATCCAAAACGACGACTGCGGCGCATGCGAGCAGCAGGGAATTTTCCAGTGGGAATTTGATCTGTCATCTTGTCTCCGAAGCAACCGAAGGGATTATACGCAAGCGCATATTAGATAGGGTAATCACGATATCTAGCTGTGCCGCGAAATACTTGACAAAAGCACCCTAGAAACCGAGAATTCGCGCCCCCGCAAAGTCAGCAATTCTTGCGTATTTTGTGGGAGTTTTAATATGTGGCTATGTAGCTCAGCTGGTTAGAGCACAGCATTCATAATGCTGGGGTCGGTGGTTCAAGTCCACCCATAGCTACCAATTAAATCAACAGGTTACCGGGTTTTCAAACCGTTTTACTGCTTTCCCTTCGCCCGATTGCGGGGTATTTGCGGGAATTTTCACTTCGTATCAAGGTTAAGGTTGGTGTTGAGCGGCCTGACCAACTCACCTTGTCCACTGCATCTATCAATTCACTAATTTCAGCAGCTGAATAATGGGTCGTTATCTGACCGTTCTTATGGCCCAGCAAAACTTGCCGAGTTTCATGACTTACACCTTTTGCCCGCAAACGGCGACCAAAGGTATGTTTCAAGTCATGCACTCGCACTTGAGGTAAACCAGCTTCCTCTCGTGCCCTGCGCCAAGCTTTGGTATTGATTCGATCAATGGGCTTACCGTTGGTGTAGGTAAACACAAACTCAGAATGCTTACCGCGCTGACGGTTGATTACCGCTAGTGCTTCCGCATTCAATACCACCAATCTATCCTCACCGTTCTTCACACCTTCCCCCGGAATAACAAATACACTAGTTTTAAGCTCTGGGATCGACACTTCCCAATCCCATCGTAAACAAGTGACCTCCTGCTCTCGCGTTCCGGTGTTAACCTTGAATAAAACCATATCCCTTAAATGTTCTGGCAAACGCTCAAATATCCTCGCTTGCTCATCCCAAGATAAGGGATACGGTTTTCGAGCATCATCACAATCAAGCATTTGTAGCAAAGGTGCGGTTTCAAGCCAGGTTAATCCGTATTCATCCCGCCATAATCTGGCAGCTAGAATCAAAATTCGCCTAACTATGGCCAAATCCCGGTTGATGGTATTAGCCTTCATACCCAGTTTTCGACGATACTGGATAAACTTCTCCAGTGTTCCCTGATGAACCTGCCTTAATGGTAAATCACCAATAATCGGGTCGAGAATCTTCAGAGATTGTGCATAACGATCAATACTACGCTTATGTTGATAGTCCAACAAAAACTTGGTTGCCGCTTGCCGAAAAGAATGCTCTGGTCGAATGCCATAAACACTCGCTTTACGCATCTCTTCCAGTCGTCGAATCAAGTACCGCTCGGCTTCTTTGAGGTCACTTGTATCAGTGCTCTCGCGAAGTCGTCCATATCCTTTGACGCATTTATCAATGTGCCAGATGCCTTGTTGGCCTCGCTTATAGAGACCTGGGATTCGCTTTGACATAGTAATTCTCCTCTATGTTTCGGCGGACGCCCACAGCGGTTCATATATTCCCCCACCCAGGCGTCCATTTCAAGCCGATCAAAAGCTATTCCCTGTTTTCCAATCGGGACTTCCGTCAGGCTCGGCCTCACCTCGCGGTTAAATCGATTCTTGTCCATGCCAAGATAGCCAGGTGCATTACGCAATCGAATTAACCGGGGCTGGATGGGAGTTGGAGGGGGAAATTTCTTTTTCGAACCATACATAGCGTCCAATGCTATTGAGAAAAAGAGAGAGTCCAACAAATAACTCTTCAAACCCTGAAGAATATATTTCCAAAAAAATCACTACACAGCATAGGAAAGTTTTCTATGGCGGCCTTTGTAGACCTTGTGATGTAGTGCGTGCACTCATCTGTGGCAGCTACAGACTTAGCTGCAAACAAGTCCTCCATGAACAATTTACATGAAGGCACATTGGCTCCACTGGAACCAATGCCGTGAGCGATTTGATCCTTGTCTAATTCTTTAATCGAGAATCACAGTCTTTCACGAACTCGCCCTTCCATTAACCACCGCACCTAAAAGGAGGTGATGCCAGCAATAAAGAAACCGGCGGCGATAAGTCAACCCGTCTCTGTGAACACTTTACACAGAGACGGGTCCCCAGAACGGGCATACATCGTCGCCAGAACAACGTATTAGCAGCAATACCGCTGATACAAAAAGGATACAAAGCCAATGTCGTCGTCACTGTGGCCATCAATGCTCTGCTCTATTCAAAGCATATTGATTGGTACAGCCTACAACCCGCAGGTCTTATCTGTTCAGGTAGGTCAAACAGGAGATGATTGAAAATGTCCATGCTGTCCTTCAAAGACAGCCGCATGTTGAGCGAATCAACCACGTCCGACCAGTACGTTATCTGGTTTAACACTCACCAAACAACAGGGTTTTATGGGCAACATTGGCGGCAATCGGAATTACGGTTATGGAAAGCAATTAGCGTGGGCAGGTAAAAACGCCTTGGCAGATCGTTATGGGCAAGGGCACTTTGCCACCAGGGCGACCCATGAAGAACGCTGGAACCAGTTTGCCCGCTTTTTAAAGACTGAAGGGATTAATGATGCGAGAAATATCGATCAATTCACGCTAGAACGGTATGCGAATTACTTAGGAACGTTAGTGAATAGTGAAGAAATTAAAGTGGCCTATGCACAAAACCTGCTCTCCACCGTGAATGTGGTTCTAACCACCATGCGAAAAGATACTGTATTAAACATCAAGCCAGCCCTGTGGGTGGGCAACCGTTCAAATGTTCGCCGGACTGTTCCGAACAGTCTGGAACAGTCCACTTTAAAACTGCCCGCTGATCTTTTAATCGAGAGCGGTCAACTAGCAGTCGCCATTACTGCGCAATTAACCAGAGCCTTTGGACTACGATTTAAGGAGGCGTCACTACTCAATGCCAGACAAGCATTGCAGCAAGCCAAAAGACTGGGAAGAATCAATATTATCAACGGAACAAAGGGAGGGAGAGGCAAAGGTTCAGAACGGTGGGTACCAATCGGCAGCCAAAAACAGCTCAACCTATTATCACAAGCAGCGCAGCTCCAAGAAAAATCAAAGAATCTTATCCCGTCCGACAAGACCTATATTCAATGGCGAGATCATGCCTATTATCAATGGAGAACGATTAACAAAGATACCAACCTTAGTGGTTTCCACGATATGCGAGCTGCCTATGCCTGCGAACGCTATCAGCAAACCACTGGCTTTACCGCACCGGTAATCACGGGAACAAGGCAAGCGGATAAAACATTAGATGTCCAAGCTAGAGTTATTCTGTCACAAGAACTTGGCCACAATCGAATCGACGTGATTGCTGCCTATATTGGCAGCTCGAAATGACATGCGTCCGGCCAATCAACAGCAGGCTGAACGGCATATGGAGTATTTGCTTGGCCGCAAGATACCTGGAAACAGACAAACCAACGTCAAAAAACATATGCAACGAGCCAAGCGAATAGCCGGAACACTATGGAAGTGTTATCAAATAGGACCTTACCAATATCAATTAAAACACCTGAAATGGTATCTGAGCTCACAAACCAGCCACCTCAAGCCGGGCATCTGCTACCGTCATTGGTTGACTGTTAAAAATATAGTGAAGGCTTTGGATAAAGAAGATGCTTGGTTTGGGCAATTACGAGGGCCTTGGGCAAGCCCAGCTAGAGGCAAAACGTTCGGTGAAGATGAGGGTAATCGCAATCTCGGTGACTAAGATTGAATCTGAAGCGCAACCAATTTGCGTTTAGCATTACCAGTCGACATGCCTGGCACCTGGCGTCCATTTAAGCGATCAGCCCTTCAAACTGGGGGAGTTGATAACCAAGAGTTTATTGATCTGCATTTCTTCAAAGGTGTAGAGAATACCCCCGACACCCAGACCCGATTCTCTGAGCCCGGCAAAGGGCATCCAGTCGACCCTAAAAGCAGTGTGGTCGTTGACCATCACAGCGGATGCATCTAGGTTGCGCTGTATATACATTGCTTTATCAATATCTTGGGTAAATACAGCGGCCTGAAAACTCACTCTTAAGCTATTGGCACTGGCGATAGCCTCATCCAAATTATCGTAGCCGTAGACACAAATCACCGGACCAAAAATTTCTGAAGTAGAAACCTTTGAATTGGGATCAGGGTTTAATAATACAGTTGGCATATAGCAAGCTTCATCAACTTTAGCGCCACCACAGACTAGCTCTGTACCTTCGGCCACCGCTTCACTCACCCAATCACTAACACGATCATTTTCTGAGTTTCGAATTAGCGGGCCGACTTCTGTCTCGGCGCTGGCTGGATCACCTACTCGCATTGCGCTGGCTACTTTGCCCAGCTCCTCGGCGAAGTGCCAGACGATACTGCTGTGCACATAGACTCGCTGCACAGATACACAGACTTGGCCGGCGTGGTAGAAACCACCCTTGGCTATGGATGGAATCGCGCGTTTTAAATCAGCATCGGCTTCGACAATAACCGGCGCAACTCCGCCATGTTCCAGTGCGCAACGCGTGCCAGGTGCGACCGAAGAACTCAATCGCCAGCCGACCGAAGCGGAGCCGATAAAGCTAAAAAAGCCTAACCTGGGATCTGCAATCAGTTTTTCTGCCGTTTCATGATTATTAGTAAGCACCGCAGCACAATAGCCATCGGGCAATCCAGCTTCTTTAAGAATATCTACAAAATTGAAGCAGGATAATGCTGTATCGCGCGCAGGCTTTATGATCACAGGACAACTTGCGGCTATCGCAGGACAGACCTGATGCACAATCAAATTGAGCGGGTGATTGAAAGCAGACAGTGCCGCCACAACGCCGATCGGCTCTTTGTGAGTAAAAGCCAATCTCCCGTCAGAAGCGGCGTTAATACCCATGGGAACTTCTTTGCCATGTTGGCTGCGAATAAGATCAATACAGTTGCGAACACCGTCAATGGCTCGAGCAACCTCTACACGACTATCCTGCAGTGGTTTGCCGCCTTCTCTTAGAGCAATAACCGCAAGATCCTCAGACCTTGCCTTCATACGTTCGACAGTTTTTTCCAGCACATCAATACGTTTTGAAGCTGAGAGCCAGCGTCCTCTATCGCGAAATATGGCGTGGGCCTCTGCTAAAGCAGCATCGACATTTTGCCAATCGGCCAGCTCAACTCGGCCGACCTCTTCGCCAGAATAGGGGTTATGTACGCTGGCAAATTCACCGGTTGGGGGTGATCCAGAAACGGCATTAAAAAATTCTAACATCAGATACCCATTGTGCAGTGCGTGTCGACGGGATTATTGCCTGCCACATTAGCAGCAATATTTAACCCGCAGCTCCTAAAGCAAGATCCTCCATGCGATTGCAAACTCGCATGGAGGATAGTTTTAGTCTTGGTTAGCCTCAGTTGCAAATATAACTGATCTTATTCAGCTCAGTTTCAGCTCCGCCAAAAGCAAAGTTATTGCTGTCACTCACATAGTAATAGACCGCGCCATTGGGAAACAGAATGACACCAATACCACCGTAGCCAGACATATAGCTCACCCAGGATCCCGCCGGACATATAGGTGCGGCACGCTGCCCCATGTCGTAAGTCCAGACACCATTTAGATAGGTTGATTCCGAGCCGTAGGTCTCTAGCCCCAAATCACCCCCGTCGAGCAGCATGTCATCCATAATGGCCTGATCCAATACTTGCTGGCCGTCAATTACACCGCGATCATTGATAAGCTGCCCGAGTTTGATCATATCGTCGGCATGCCAGTTCATACCGTGACTCCAGAACGGATCTGCCGGACTTTGCTGCGTACGAACAGTGGTATAGGTTGCAGGACTTAGTTTCAAAGGTATATAAACGTCGTTGACTAGTTTGTCGAATAGATCACCAGCGCCGTAAAAATTATCCATAGCAACACCGGCGATGTACGTATCCGAAGAATGATAGGAGAAATGGGTATTGGGCGTATCTTTTCTAATATAGCGCTCGCAAGCGTGTTCGATCTTCTCGTCGTGAGTAAAGACCAGGAAGAAATTATTCAGCACATTGCTGCTGCCCTCGTCACCCTCATAAGAAGACAAACGATAGTTACCTGTGGCCATATCCAAGGCATTCTCGACGGTGACATCACTCCAAATAGACGAGGTTCCGTTAATACCATCCTGACATTCGGACACATTGGCAGACACACTCATATAACGAGCGGTATTACCCTGCTGCTGAGTCAGCAACGCATGGGCAAAATTTGCCACCGCCGTTTTTGCCGTTGAGTAGGACGGCAGTGCCATCACCTCGCAGAAGGGGTAGTCGCCATTGCGCGTGCTGCAAGGCGCAGCGTAGTGAACACCCGCGTAGAGTACGCCGTGGGTAGTTGGGCTAGAGGCCTGTTCAGCGCCAATATTGGCTGAAACAACGCCAGGGTAGTCCGTTTCGATTTCAATAATGGGCTTGGTCGGAATGCGATTGAGCACTTCCGCTTCGTAGTCGCTGATCAAGGCAGCAGCGCCACTGACGCTAGCAGATGTATAGGTCGCATCAACCATGCCCCATAGGTTGTATTGGAAGTACAAACAGGTTTCACCACCTATCTGAACAGCCGCGTTAGTGATGGAGCCGTCATCCTTAAAGGCGAAAGTCAGAATGCCGTTGTGAGTACAGTTTGCTTGCACTTCCTGCAGCGCAAAAGGGATTGCAACACGGCTATAACCCTGATCATTGTTTTCATCCCAGACGCGACCTGGTTCGAGAATGTAGTTCCAATCGCCGTGACCGGTGACAATCAATCCCCGGGCTTTAGGAATAATATGCGAGCCGGTTTGAACAAACTCGAAATCAAATTCAGGCAGAGTAGCAGGGTCAACATAGTTGCCAGCTTGTGCTCTTCCAGACGTAGTTTCATCAAAACTTAGTGTGGTTTGATTGCCGCTATTTAAAATTAATCGGCCTTCAAAAGTATTGCTTGGTTCGCGAGCATCGGAGCTGTCGGCACTGATTTCTGCCTCGCCATGACTGTAGGAAACATAGTCCATCATGCTCAAACTAGTGCCGTTCAACTGACTAAAGCTCAAAGCACTGCGACTCACATTCCCAGTACCACTAAAAACATGCAGATTGCCTGATGGCGGAGGTGGCGCAGAGGTACCCGTGCCGCTTAAAGCCAACGTCAGGGCAATATCATTGTTTGGGATGGTTAGGGTCGCATTAGAAGTAACTTCAACTGTGGGGCTAAATACAAGATCCGTAGTGCAGCTGTTACCTGATGTAACTGTTGTGTTTGAGCAGTTATCGTTGCTCAAACTAAAGGGAGAACTAGTTCCACTAATGCTACCAATCAAAAGATCCGCATTACCGTTGTTAGATACGGTAATACTGCTGGTGACGGTTGTACCAATCAATAGGCTACCAAAACTTCCGCTCCCAGACAGGTCAGCGATTGGCGCTGGGATGCCAGCCCCAACAATGGTGATGCCATCGGCGTAGCAGTAATCGGCGGCTGAGCCGGTCTGGACGTAACGAATATAGGTAGTGCCGCCACTTATGCTGGTAGTTGCGGTACTAAAGACACCATTGTACTGATTGTTAGCTAAAGTAATGACCGATTGGCCCCAATTGACGCCATCGGATGAGACGTAAACATCACAAAAGTTATTGTTTTCCAAACTGGTCGCCGCCAGCGCGACAGTGACATCACCGTCTGCGGCAAAAGAAGCCTCGGCAGTAGCGCCGCCCCTCAGTCGCATTGAGTAGTTGCCAATTGCCGTGTTGGAATTGATCGCAACGGTGCCGTTGGTCGTCCAACCGGCAAAATCACCATCTTCAAAATCTTCCGTAAAATCGGACATAGCGACGCAAGAAATTAGAGATAAGCTGCACAATATCGAATTCAAAAATATCTTCATGATGTCCCCCTATCCGAGTTGATGAATACCTTGAGCACAGAATTTCACAGGGCGGCCAAATAAGGTGGCCATATGGCCAAACCAATTGCAGTCGAGCCAGACTATCACCAATGATTTAGATAGTTTGGTTCCAGATCGTCAAAATTATTGGTTCCAGTGGGAGTCAAAAAGTCAGGAAATATTGAAAAGAGCAATAGTTACGGAATCGTCAAATAGGTCGGGGGGGGGCTGATCAGGCATCAACTCCAGACTGGTGATAACTGGTCTGATCCAGAGACAAAGTTAGCTTCTCAACAAGCTCGTCGATTTCTTCATAACTGATAGTAAGCGGCGGGCAGATACCCAAACAATTGCCAGCAATAGCTCGCACTATCAAACCGTTTTCTTGACATTTTTGCTGCGCAAACATCGCCACTGCGGGCAAGCACGCAGTCTTATGAACTTTGTCGGAAACCAATTCCACCGCAGCAAGCAACCCTTTACCTCTCACCTCTCCTACCAGTGGATGCTCCCGCAGTTTGGCCAAACAGCTTTGCAAATAGCTACCAGTTGCGGCTGCTATTTCAAACAGATTATCACGCTCATAAATTTCTAAAGTCTTAAGCGCCACGGCACAAGCCACAGGGTGTCCCGAATAGGTATAGCCATGGCCAAAAACTCCTAATTCAGAACTTTTCTGGAGAATTACCTCGTGCATTTCGCCACAGATAACGGCCGCGCTAATGGGCATATAGCCTGAAGAGAGCCCCTTTGCCAAGGTCATTTGCTGAGGTCTGAGGCCAAAGGTATTTGAGCCAAAGTCGTCGCCAGTGCGGCCAAACGCTGTCACTACTTCATCAGCGCAGAGCAAAATATCGTATTTAAGTAATACCGCACTAATCTTTTGCCAATAATCATCTGGAGGCACGATCACACCACCAACGGCATGCATTGGCTCTGCAACAAAAGCTGCGACGGATTCAGGTCCAGCGCCAACAATGGTTTGCTCTAACTGATTAGCTAGTCGAGTGGTGAATTCGGATTCGGATTCACCGTCAAGGGCGTTGCGATAATAGTGAGGCGCATCGACCCTCAACACACCCAAATCTTTGAAAGGCAGATCAAAACTCGTATGGCTTGATGCCAAACCCGTCAGTGCAGCGGAACCATAGGTAACGCCATGATAAGCCTTGTCGCGACAAATGATTTTGCGTTTTTCCGGCTTGCCAATAGCATTGAAATAGTAGTGCCAAAGCTTGATATGGGTATCGTTAGCGTCGCTTCCAGAAGTTCCAAAAAAGATAGCCGCGTTGTCTACGGGCACCATGGATTTCAGCTTTTCTGCCAAATCAACACCGACTTGATGGTACTTACCACCAAACATATGACCAAAAGAGAGTTTGGCTATTTGATTGCGCGCGGCGTCGGCTAATTCCATATTCCCGTAACCGAGGGATACACACCAAAGTCCAGCCATACCTTCTAGATATTGCTTACCATCCGCATCATAGACATAGACACCCTCGCCTCTCTCCAGCAGCAGCTGTTCGGAGAAATTCGGACTGGTTGTCGGATAGAGAATTGCGCTCATGAAGAAACACCGTCGACCATGGCGGCAGGAATTGCTTTTGCGGCTTGGCGTCTATCCAGCATTAAAGCAGGTATCACTGCGGCGATAAGACAAAAGAAAAGAGCAATCACGGCTCCATTAATCATCGGAGCGTAATTCTCATCTCGTAACAAAAGCGCGGCCACCAGGGGGCCAGAAGCCAGCCCCATCTTCGAAGCAAAACCACCAACTGCAGCCATTTGACCACTTATATCGAAGGCTGCACTCATTCCCAAAAGATAGGGAATAACAAAGGCCCAGGTAATGCCGACACCCACATTCGCTACCCAAAAGATCCAGGGAACCTCGCTAAAATGCAGCGCGAAGGTGCCAACGATAGTAAGCAAGGTGCCTAAAAAAAGAGGCAAAAATCGACCAAATCGAATTGATAGAACCACAACCAGGATTGAACCCGCCATGGCGATCCAGGCCGCTGCGCCGAGGGTCGGACTAATGAATTCAGTGGTTAAACCAAAGCTCTTGCCGAGCCCGATGATAAAAGCGTACAGCGCCATATTAGCCGCTTGAAAAAGAAAGATAGCGAGCAAGGTCAGCAGCAGTGGGCCATATTGAATCTGTGGACCAAGAGATTTTTTGTCGCGCTCCTGTTCTGCGCTAAGAGTAGCCGGAGTGTAATTATTCAAAAAGGGAAGCATCAGCAGAGTCGCCGAACTAAACAGAATAAGCGCTGCAAAGAGCACCCAAACTCCAAACACTGGTACTAAAGGCGGAATCAACATCACGCCAAACCCACCCAAACCATATTGCACAAATAGCAGCACGCCAAAGGTCCTATCTGCTTCCAGCGTTCTTGCACAAACAGAAAACCCAATGCCAACCAGTGCACCACCAACTAGCCCATGGATAAATCGAAGAGGCCACATCATCTCGTAACTCGAAACCAACATTGACAGTAAATCCATACTAATCAGCAGAACCAAAAGCAGTAGGGCAGCTTTTTTCCAAGCCAATTTTTTGACAAAAAACACAATGATCAAAGCGCCCGTAGCCGCACCATAGACATTTGCAGAGCCCACTAGGCCGGCCTGTCTGCTGGTGAATCCCAACCCCTCAACAAGTCCATCAACCAATGCCGGCATGATATTGACGTAGAACAAACCCGCAGTTGTTAGAAATGCCAGCAATACCCGGGCGACCATGCTATTGCGTCCAGCTTCTCGTAGGCTGCCCAGAACCGGTATATGGCTCAGCTTGCCTGCGAAAATTAGTGTGTTGCTACTTGCGCTTTTTTCAATGCTCATAACTCATACTGCCTCGTTGGCGAGTTTGAATATCTTTATTTGCCTGGGGCGGAAATACTGCCCCTAAGATAGCAAGCCCTGCTAAATATAGGTGGCGCCAGTTGCGCCCCTTTTTTAGTACCAGTATTGGACATCTGGCAGCAAGGCTCTAAAGCGAAACCCCTAGTTCCAAAAGCTGCGTTCGCAGAGGTTCGAGTTGAGTCTCATAGAGTTTCCAGCGATCCAGCGAGCTTCGATATATAGGTTGGCGAACCTGCGCAGCACTGGCAGTAGCCGAAGCGCTTTGATTTGTATGGAAATCAAGGCAATTCGCATCCCAATCCAATCCTGAATAGTCGAGAATTTGTCTACTAACCTGTTCTTGCTCAGCGACTAAATTTTCATAATCCACCGTTAGAAATCTGTCCGGCAACACTCGGTGCCAGTGCTTCATCAAACGATCAAAAGCAGCGTAATACTGAGCCAGATCTTCGAATGAATATGAAAAGGGATAGCCCATCAGAAAAAGTGTTTTGTACATGGCAAAGCAAACATCCATGGCATTGCGGCGCACATATATGATTCGAGCCATCGGCAACGACAGATGAATCAAGCCTAAATACAGGTAGTTCAGGGGAGTTTTGTCGACCAAAAACTGCGCCGCACAGCCCCTGCCCTTGGTGCTTTCTCGATAGCGCTCACCCAAAAGTTTGAGGTCCATATTCGGCGCCGCTTCCAGGATTTTGTGTTTATCGGTTCCAGCCCGTGCGGTTCGAACCAATGCCAAAGCGAAGTCGTTAATTTCTCCCAGGCTCTCTATATTGGCATGGCTTGCCAGAATTCGATCAACCAGGGTTGTGCCACTGCGTGGCAATCCCATAACAAAAATTGGACCCAGTGAAGAGAAATCAGCTTGAGTCGTACTTAGTAATGTGTCGTCGAACAGTTCGATAATTCGATCCATCACCTGGATATCTGCTTCAACCCGATAGGAAAGCAAATTGCGTCGGTTAGCAGCACCGCGCTGATAGTGACTAAAGGCCTCTTCTGAGCGCTGCAAATCTTCATATTCCTTGCCCAGCGCGTAGCAAATTTGCGCCTCACCTCCATGATGTTTAAAGGGCTGAGTCAGAATTTTCCGTAACTCTTCTATATGGTTTGACTGCTCTGTTTGTTTGCGCAAACTGGCGCGATTCATATAGGCAGGATAGTCATGTGGCGATAGCTGAATTAACTTTTCCAAGCACTGCTCGGCCTCGTCCATTCGGCCCACTGCAATCAGCGAAGAACCATAGTTAAACAGTAAGTTAGTGTCCTGCTCGGCTATATTGTATGCACGTTCGATAGTCTCGACTGCCTCTTGGTGCTTACCACAGCTTGTGTAGAGCTGAGAAATCTGTCGCCATGCATTTGCATCCTCACCAATTCGAGATTGCAATTTTTTCAGCGTTTTAAGCACCTTCTCAAATTGACCGCAGTAAATCCGATATTCGAGCACCAGAAAAGTAATCGACAGATTTTTTGGATCTATGGCTTCTGCACGCAGAGCCAAGTCCAACATCTGATCAAAGTCGCCCAGGATCTGATACAAGCGCGCGCTCAACATTAACAGCGGCGGCGCCGTCGGCCACCTTCTCAACAGTTCGTCGTCAAGCTGACGGGCTTGAAGCAGTTTTTTCTGCTTTATCAACTGTTGTAAATCAGCCATGCCTCTATTTAGCTGGTCACTTTCAGCTTGCATGGTTCCGCCGGAAATCAAAATCGCCTAATCCTGTTTGTATTCAGCGATGGCAGTATAAAAGAAACCGGCTCAAGGCCGGTTTAAATAAAACACAAGAGATTTAATAAAATCAGAAATTAAAACTAACTGATAGTCCAATAGTTCTGGGCTGTACCAGAAAGTCCTTACTACCATTCCCGAGGTAATTCTGTGCGGGGCTAGTACCCATATACGCCTCTGAAAATAGTCCCGTTGTGCCCTCTTCGTTAGTGAGATTGCGAACATAAAGCGACGCATCCCATTGATCAGCTATCAGTGTGCTCGAAAGATGCAACAGTGAGAAACCATCAAGTTCAGCATTGAATCGAGCGTCTGTATTTACCGCGTTTTCAGTGGATGACTGATAATAGGCATCAACGCGGTTTACCCAGGTCATGCCAATAAGTTCTGAACTATGATCCAGAGAAAAACTGAGCGTATGCTCTGAAGAACCAGGCAGTCGGGCACCATCTGCTGCAATGACACCACCGGTGGGGGATACAAGATCACCAGTCAACTCTGCATCCGTATAAGCATAGCCAGCCGTATAGTGAAGTGAATCTGTGACATAGCCAGAGAATTCTAGTTCTAAACCCTGCGTTCCAGCTGATTCGCCATTGGCTGCTGCAAAAAATGCCCAATTAGAAGTCGATGTATCAACCTGAACATCTTGCCAATCGACATAGTAAACCGCAGCTGAATACTGGGTTGGGCCCAGAAAGCCCTTGATTCCCAGTTCGTAGTTAGTATTCGAATCTGAAGTGTAGGCTAGCCAACCTGCGTCCTCGGCAAAGGAACCCACCGTTGGAACAGCGTTGCTGCCACCGCGACGATAGCCTTCGGAAACGGTGCCATAAACCATGGTGTCATCACCGACATCCCAACTGGCGTTTAGCTTGAATAGAACATCGTCTTCTTTGGTCTTGGTGCTGGCGGTATCGCTCACATTGAATGAGGTATACAGACCAATTTGTGCAAAAAAGTCGCTGGTAAATTCGTTTTCAAAATAGCGTAGTCCGCCAGTTACCCTGAACGTATCGCTGGCGTGATAAGTGAGCTCACCAAACACCGCTTTATCAACAAAATTCTCTTCGCGTCTGTAATCGAAATCCACATCATTAATTACAAAGGAAACCGGTCCGCCGAACAAAAGGTCTGCGTAGTCTTTAAAGCCAACTAAACTGCTGGTTTGAGTTGAATCGGTATCTTGATCTCGATAGTAGAGTCCTACTACATAGTCGAAAGCGCCGTCACCATTTGAAACCAGACGAATTTCCTGGGTAAAGGCCTGGTCATCGTAGCTTCTAAAAGCGGAAGCCATTGGTCGGGCGTAATTGTAATAATACGCAGCTAACCAACCGAGCTGCGCATAAAAACCGGTGTTTTCACTTACGCTTTCTCCTTCGTGTTGGTAGGCAGAGGTGCTGGAACTCAATGTGGCAAAACCCAGATCAAAATCCATTTCCAACGACGTCATATCGACGTCACGAGATGAAGGTTCTAGCTGGATGGAACCATTCTCGTAGTCACCGTAGCTGTCGCCTAAACCGTCTAGCCCAACAGTCTGTTGGCGGCGACCACCGATGGCATCTGACTGATACTGATGGCTAAGCAAAATGCTGGTCGTATCATTTGGTTCAAACAGCGCGGATGCTCGCACGTGATCAATTTCAACGGTATCGGCATCCTCGCGGTTTTCAAATACCGCATCTGTACTCAGAATACCGCTGGGAGCAACAGGCACGCCATTGGCGTCCAGCTCATATACATTTACATAGTCTACAATACCGTCGTTGTCGATTCGTCCAGCACTCACTCTGAGTGCAAACGTCTCCCCAAGAGGAAGATTGATAACACCGTATGCATTTCGATTTATACCTTCTGAGCCTTCAGCCTGACCAAAGCCAACATTTAATCTTCCATGGGTATCACCCAGTATCGGTTTGTTCATGATATAGCGCACTGTCCCACCAAGAGAGCCTGATCCATATAAGGTTCCTTGAGGACCCCTTAAGACTTCTACACGCTCAACGTCACGCAATAGGAAGTTGGCGTAAATGGGAGTCTGGTCAACATAGGTAGAAACACTAGGGACCGTGTTCAGAGCATAGTCGCCCAAAGCTGAACCATTCAGATTTAAGCCTCGAATGGTAACGCCATTAAGCACACCGGAGTTTCGATAACCCCGATCGACAACCCCTATACCAGGGATGTAACGCATCAAATCCGCGTTATCAACAATGTGAGCTGATTCCAGCACATCACCACTGACTGCAGATATGTTGTAAGGCACATCTTGCACAGTTTGTTCTCTGTGTGCAGCGGTTACGACAATCTCTTCCACTTTTAGGGCTTGCGCCTGAGATTGAATTGCCATCAACGCGCAACTGGTCGCTATTGCAGCTGACAGAGTTTTTCGTTTAAAGGTAGGTCGTTGTGCCATGGTTGTTTTCCGAGAGCTTGATTGTCTTAATAAAATTACTTGAGAGCCGATATTGGATGTAGGGCCAATCTGGATCTCTGTAGTGGTCCAATTATGGCGGGGGCTTTCTTGAGGGAAGCTCAAGGGGCCCGAGTTTTTCCAATTCCATAGGCCTAATTCCCTCATCACTGTATTGCGGAAATACTGCAGAAGAATCACGAAAGCTCTTAAGTACCTGCCCCAGGCCATGCCAACCGGACTCACGAACCCGGCGTACATAGTCCAGATCGAGTTGCACAGCAATTATCTCGCGATGTTCGCCGGCCTGATGAATCACTTCTCCGCCGGGACCGGCGACTATAGAACGCCCGTTTCCAATTTGCCCGGCCACATTAATGTCCACGAAATAGCACTGATTAGAGATAGCATTGGCACGAACCAGGGCTAATTCAGCGTCCCGATCGATAGTATTCGTCATCGTTGGGTGCAAAATTACCTCGGCACCTAGACAGGCGAGCGCCCTGGTTGTCTCGGCAAACCAGCCGTCATAGCAGATGGATACACCAAAACGCCCTACATCTGGAATATCAAAAACAACGAATTCGTCACCCGCCGTAACACCATTTTCGTAGGGACAAAAAGGAAACATTTTGCGGTAACGAAAAACCACTTCACCTGCCGGATTAATTACGGAGAGCGTATTAAAAATCTTATCTCCACTGCGCTCGTACATGGTTCCCGGTATCAGCCAGATACCGTGGGAAACAGCTATGTCGCAGAAAAACTGTTCAGACTCACCGGGAAGATCTCTCGCCTGAGATTTACTAGCACCGAACGCACTTAACTCTCCGAGCAACACCATTTCTACCCAAGGGCAACGTGCCATGAGCTGGTTTATTTCGCTTTCAATAAGATGAAGGTTATTTCTGTTTGCCAGTTCGAGCTGCAAACCCGCAATGGAAAAAAGGCTCATGCGTTAGGCCGAGTTCTTAAGAGGTGCCTATTCTAGACTGCGAATGATCCGCTAATAGGTCCAGTTAAGATGAGGATTCTGGGCCAGATGAACCTGCTGCATGCTCCTCGTCGCCGTTTCCGCGGAAAAGCGCTGCCGTAAAAATTTTCTGATGTTGGTCGTTGAACATTTTTATTTGATTCCCTTCAACCACCACAAAATGACCAACAGTTTCTGCATAAGCCCAATGATTCCAGCTACGAAACCACCGATCCCCCTCTACCCACCAACGGCCAGTATCGCAATCTTCGTCTCTATAGCCAGCTTTGCCGATCATGGTGCCATCTGGTCGCATCTCAATACTGAAAGGGTCTTCATACACCGTCTTGCTAAGCAGAGTAGCTCCAGCAAAAAACTGCGTGAGTTCATCGCCTACAAGATTTTTTCCGGAGGCATTTTCGAGATTTTCCAAATGCCCACTGGCAAGGTTTCTAATTAACTCAGCGAGCTTTTCCACGCCTTCCCGGATGCGATCGACTGACAAACTGGTGATACCCATCCGAAAGCAATTTTGAGTGTTTTCTTGAAAAGCATAAAAGTGGCGGACAGGCTCCAACAAGATGCCGCGTTTAGCGGCCTCCCCAATCAAATGTTCAACTTCTACGCCATCTGGCGCGCGAACCCAGCAGGTTGTTCCGCCCTGGGAATGGGTAGTTACACTGTACTGCTGAAGGGTGTAATTTAACGCATCACGAAGGGCTATCCATCTCTCTCGAAATATCTGGCTGAGGCGCAGCATATAAGTGTCGTAATGCCCTAGCGAGAGAAAGTACGCGGCGGCTCTCTGATTGTTAAGCGGTGGATTGCGAACCATCAGTTGTCGCAAGGATCGCGCCACTTCAATGAGCTCGGGCGCCGCCACCATAAATCCCAAACTCACGCCCGGCGCCAACACTTTAGAGAGACTAGAAACGTAAATCACCCTATTTTCATTGTCGATGCTGCGCAGCGCTGCGTGTTGCGATCCCAGGTAATTGGTCTCGTTTTCGAAATCATCCTCAACAATTAGAAAGTCAAATTGACGAGCTTTTTCTAGCAGTAGCTCCCGGCGCTCCATAGACATAGTTACCGCCGTAGGAACCTGATGACTAGGGGTCGTAAATACCAGCTGCGCCTGATTTAAATTCTCATCAACAATCAATCCATCAGCATCTACTGCCTGATGTATTAGCGATGTCCCGCGCTGAGCAAGCATCTCTCTAAGATCTGGATTACAGGGCTCCTCTACGGCGACAGGAACCGCGCCATCAACAAGCAACTGTATTAGCAGATATATCGCTTGCTGCGCGCCTACCGTGATGAGAATTTCTTCAGGCCGGGCCTGAATACCGCGCCGAGGAAGTACTTTTGTCCGAATCTCTTCAATGAGCATGCGATCATCGACATCATCATTATGGGTGGACCATTGATTTACATCTCGGACACCCAGGGACAATCGAGTCGCCTCTCGCCAAGCAGCAATGGGATAGAGCGACGCCTCGAACTGTCCGTCCAAAAATGGATAGGGATACTGTTGCCAATTTGATGGATGCTCGAATTTACGAGTTTCAGATTGACCATTTTTTATGCGTAACGGCCAGTCCAATTCGTCTGGAGAACCAGGCTTAATCGGTTTAGGTTCGATGCGCACTTTGCCGTCAAGAGCTGTATCAGCCACATATATTCCACTGCGCTGTCGACTGACCAACAAGCCTTCATCCGTCAACTGTTGATAGACCAATACAACTGTATTGCGAGCAACACGGAGCTGATTCGCCATTTTGCGCGAAGATGGCAATCTGCTACCAGGAGGAAAAGAACCCGAGCTAATCGCATCAACCAGCTTCTGCCGAATCTGACTTTGCAAATTCAGCGGGCTAGTTGGATCCAAATAGATAATCGCGTCACTCATAGCTGGCCGGTCAATAGATAACTCTGGAAACAATACCGAACAAAGATATTACATGTGTTTCCGTCAATAAAGCAGACCCGATTCTGTCTGATGTCGCACAATGCCTCAAGCAAGTTGTCACGCCGCAGCAGTTCCCCAAAGCGCTTGATGCGCTGGTGTATATGGCAGATTCAATGCATCGGAAACTGCCTTGTAAGTAATCAATCCGTCTTTAACGTTCAGACCACGTAACAACCCAGCATCCTGTTTTAGTGCCTGCATCACACCCAAATTTGCTATAGACAATACGTAAGGTAGCGTTGCGTTATTTAGGGCAAAGGCCGAGGTTCTTGGCACTGCTCCGGGCATATTGGCAACACAATAATGAACCACATCATCGACAACATAGGTCGGCTCATGATGGGTCGTAGCGTGCGAGGTTTCAAAGCAACCACCCTGATCGATAGCAACATCAACAACCACTGAGCCGGGCTTCATTCTGCCGATCAGATCACGTGAAAGTAATCTTGGTGCAGAAGCACCCGGTATTAATACAGCGCCGATGACCAAATCAGCCTCTAAAGACAAAGACTCGATAGACTGCGCTGTGGAATATACTGCCTTCACTGTTCCTGAAAATTTGCTGTCTAATTGACGTAGTCGAGGAAGCGAACGATCTAGAATGGTGACATCCGCACCAGCACCAACAGCCATGGTTGCAGCCTGCTCACCGACGACTCCGCCACCAATAATAAGCACCTTGGCGGGAGCAACACCTGGCACTCCGCCCAGTAATACGCCTAGTCCACCTTGCGCTTTTTCAAGGCAATGAGCACCGGCTTGCACTGCTAGCCGCCCTGCTACTTCACTCATAGGCGCTAGTAGTGGTAAACCGCCATTTTTATCCTCTACCGTCTCATACGCGATCGCGGTGACACCAGACTGCATCAGGAATTTGGTCTGCTTGGGGTCTGGAGCCAAATGCAGATAAGTAAAGAGTATTTGTCCCGAGCGGAGTTTTTTACATTCGTCGGGCTGCGGCTCCTTAACCTTCACAATCATTTCTGCCCTAGCAAATACGTCATCTGCGGTTTTCGCAATAGTGGCACCGGCACTTTGATAGTCCAAATCACTCAACCCAATACCTAATCCAGCATCCGCTTCCACCAGCACGCTGTGACCATTGACTACTAACTCTGCAACACTGGCATCTGTCAAACCGACGCGATATTCGTGATTCTTAATTTCTTTGGGGACACCTATCAGCATTTCACACCTCAGCAATTGGGCTAATTCATATACGACCATAAGGCTGTATAACAAAACCTAGTTTAGGAGGCTTGGTATAAAATGTGCTGCGAAATAAATACTGTCAAGTAGGAAATATTCGCATATTATTCGAATAATAATAAATTTATTAACTTAAAAAATCACATATGACAATAGATAGAACAGATAAAGCCATACTAAATGAACTGCAAATAGATGGCAGACTCAGTAATTCCGAGTTATCCAAGAGAGTACACCTTTCAGAATCAGCCTGCCTACGGCGAGTCAAAATTTTGGAAGAAAGTGGCGTGGTAGAAAGGTACGCGTTAATCGTTAACCAAGCCAAAGTCGGCAAACCAGGTAACGTCTTCGTTGAGATAACGTTAGAAAGCCAAAAGCAAGAGGATTTGGCTGCTTTTGAGCGCAGCGTTAAAGAAGTACCAGAAGTGATGGAGTGCTACTTAATGACAGGCGGTTTCGATTATCTACTTCGCCTCGTAATTGCCGACACTGCTGACTTCGAACGTATACATCGCGACGTACTAACAAGGCTGCCGAAAGTTGCCAGAGTGCGGTCAAGTATTGCTTTACGCTCTGTCACAAAACGCACAAGCATCTTGATCAAATAGATCATAGGTTTGTCGAAAGCCAAAATCAGTAATGGGTAAATTGATTATTGTGAACAAACTGGGATCAAACGCTTGATGTAGTCCCTAAGAATCTGCGGGGATTTTGCGGGAGATAGTTATGCTTCGTTGTGATTAGTGCGGGATTTTTCTGTGAACGCCCGCCAGAAATGTTAATAAAAACAATTAGTTAAAAATATCCAGCCAAATTCTCTGGTTTCCGGTCAGCGCATATCGAGCAAGCTCGACACCCACTGATCGGACGTTATAGATACTTCTTAGAATTCGTCAAACACTTACGTTTGGTAAGAGGAGCTGTAACATAGTCTTCATCGAGAAAACGAATGAGCTCTTTTAGATGCTTTTTATCTTCGGGTATAACTAACTTACCATCGTCATTAATATTTATGGCGATGTGATGCTCTTCTGGAAGTTCTTGATTAAAGTTGGCAGCAACAGACTGAATGTCATTTACAGATAAATTCTCTAGCACTTTGTTCTTTTGAAGCAATGCAATTTTTTTACGAATGATTGAATCTGCGTTCTGCCTAAATGAATCCTGATCTTCAAATTCAAACAAGTCGCTACCAGCAAACTCATCCAAATCAGCATTAGTCGCCTCTCTATAGTAATCGCCTAAATCGAGAAAGCGTTTAGTATTGTGGTATGAGGAAAAGTACAGTATGCCATTGTCAAAAAGAGCAGTTAACTTGTCTTGCAAAACTAACCCTTTTCTTCGGCAGAATAGTGTTTGCGGGTGGCTCGGCGGATATCTCGAACCGTTTTTTCAGCAGATGGTTTTACTTTTCTAGGCATCATCGTTTCCTCTTGGGTTAAACGATGAACAAAATCCGTCTCTTAGACAAGAACCCTAGTTAGTCCAACTGGCTTTGACGGGATACAGTCTTGGTTTTTCATATTGTTCCTTTAAGTTTCCCCAACCATGCTTCAATCTCGCCCCAAAAAGGCTTTAGAAAAAATATCAAACCTCTCTGAATAGAGAGCTAAACCACTACCCGCTCGCCCCTGCATATCTCTTACAAACTGCTCTTTTCTGGCAGGCTGATTAAATAACTCTTGTTCTAGAAATAGCTTAGTCTTGATGGATGCAATTTTGGCGGTGTCTTCACCCAGCTTCATGGTACTGGCTTTGGTTTCGTCCCATTCCTGAGCCTCCATATAGCCTTCTTCATATATGGCATCAAAGATTTCTGGGATTTTGCTGTAGCTTTGAATCAGGTAGCTAAAATCTGTGGCGTCTTTTGCCCTCAGCTCAACCTCTCTGTCGAGCCAGGAAATCAGTTTGAGCAGGCAAATTCCCGCTGGAGAAGCAACGGAAATGACGATCTCTGGCTCCTCACTGATTTGCACACTCAATGCATATTCAAATGCTTCTGAAAATCCAAGCACATTCATGACAAAATCTTGTTCCGGTGGCCAATAAATACTATTACTGCCATCCTCAATATCACCAAAGGGCACAATATCGATCTCCCAAGGCATTCCTTCTTTATCTGCGTAGGTCAACCGGTGAGTTTTATGTGCATCCGATTCATAGCCTGCCTGCAGCAAGCTGTCTCTTAATGCACCGAACTCGTCCCAACTCGCCACGTTAATACCGAAATCTACATCTCTTGTACCACGCTCGATGGTGGAGCCAAATCCATGCACCAGCACCAAATCCCTAGCCATGGCACCGACGACCAGAAAGTCGATAGTTAATTCGTCCGCGTGTTTGGTGATGTCGGCATATAGCTCTACCAATCCGGGCGATAGCTTGCCAGAGCAATATCAACGTATGTATTTTTCACGGAGTCTATTCGCTGTATCCAGGTTGCGTGTTTCGCCGGTTTCTATCAGATCGGCATAGGTAATAATAGGATGTACAAGCCCCTCCTGCCCAGCAATCTCCTTGGGCTTCTTCTCTTTCCAAAATGGCTCTATCAGCTCAATTTGAATGTCAGGTCTTTCATAGGGTTCAGGCTTTCTTAATTGAGCAGCCTGAAGGAAATTCGCCATATTGGCTTTATTGATGTAAACCGTCCCATGTTTGGGGTTAAGGTAATTAGTGTATTTGGCTGCTGCGATCTCTCCGCCCCACAGAGCATCAAATTTCTTTGGTTTGACAGCCGCCCACCACTCAGGGTTTTCAGTAGTGAATATGCCTATTTTGTGCTTTTCCTTCAGCTTGCGGGGATAAGCCTCCACCCACCTATCCAGTAGAAGATCAAAGTCCGCCAGTTTTCGTTGGTTTTTGTTTATCCCCTCCAGCAGAAAGCCCTGTGCTATCAGATCACGGATTACCCAGCCTACTGTACCCAGGGCTACCCCGGCCTGATCGGCTATTTCCCGATATGGGGCATTGATAAGCTTCCTATCCCTGAGAAAAGCGAATACAACTTTCATTCCGGTTGGCTGAAAGGACTTGCCAGTTTTAACCTTTTCCTTTGCAGTAGTAGCTTGTTGCGGTTTGTTGCCCTTGATATAGATGTAAACCGGTCGTTGATTGATGTACGCATTACCTGCCGTATCGAGAAACTGAATGTCAGCCTCTTTTAACCGCTCACCCATATTGGGATTTATATAATCCGCCACAAACAAGCCTTGACCGGGCTCAGCAAGATTTTTGAGCTGATTAATGACGGCACCGAGATTAGCTTGTGTTGCCCATTTTTTGATTTCTACTGCTAATCTGACGCCGTTATCTGGCATCTGAATAAATGCGTCTGTGCGCTTATCATTCTTTTTAACGTTACGCTCAACAACATCCAGACACAGTCCTACCTCGCGGTGAATTGCACCGACGGCTGCATCCAGTATGTCGTATTCTGTCGCTAATCTATTCATGGCGTTCATTAAAATATCACGTTCAATATTATTGTACAATTAGTTATTATGAACAAATTGGAATAAAACGCTTGGTGTCGCGCCTAAGAATCTGCGGGGATTTTGCGGGAGATAGTTATGCTTCGTTGTGATTAGTGCGGGATTTTGCTGTGAACGCCCGCCAGAAAAGTTAATAAAAACAATTAGTTAAAAACATCCAGCCAAATTCATAATGCTGGGGTCGGTGGTTCAAGTCCACCCATAGCTACCATTAAAAAACTCCGATCTGGCTAACTCGCTCAAGAGCAATGCCACAGAATATTATTTATGAATATGGGTCAGTTCGCCGCTGATCGCCTTTGCCGTAGCTAGCACTGCAGTAGAGAATCCTTCAACAGTTTGACCTGATATACGCGAACTTGGCCCTCGTATTACAACGGCTGCGGCCGTATTCCCTAATCCGTCAAACACCGGCGCCGCAATGGCTACCGTGTCCAGCGCCACCTCTCCGACATTTTGTGCATAGCCCTTTTGACGCACGTCCAGCAGTTGCGCACGATAAATCTCCTTATCATCAGTGCTCTTTTCCGTAAGGGGGGTTAGATTTGAATCCTCTAAAATCTTGTCTATCTGCTCATCCGTTTTTTGCGCCATAAAGACACGACCAGATGCGCCCGCATAAATAGGTAGCTCGCGGCCGACCGGAGCGACAATGCGAAGCTCTCTATCCGGTTCCACCGCATCGATGCAGACTCTTTTAACGCCTCTGGGAACGATCAGACAAATAGTCTCTTGGGTTTGGTCGAGCAATGCTTGCAGATGAGGCCTGCAGATTTTTCGAATTTCACTTGGCCAGAAATTATAGATACCGGGACCCTGCACATAGCGCTTGCTATCAACTTCGGTACGCACCATGTCGGAATTTGCCAGAGTATTCAGAAACCGAAGAACGGTCGCTTTGTCCAAGCCGGTGCCGCGACTAATCTCCGTCAAACCAACAGGCCGGTCGCTTTGACACACATATATTAGGATGGATATCGCGCGTTCAACAGAGCGGTTGGTAGTCATCAAATACCCTCAAACATCAAGTATTGAAGATACCAACAGCGGTTCAACAAGTAAAACTATTGTTTTACCAATTGAGCTGCCAAGCGCCAAATGTTATAAACCCAACTGAATCCAAATTGAGACCGACCCCATGTCTATTCAACGCAGAACGATGCAACATTTGCGATTTCTAACTTGTGTACTTTTTGGTGCAATTCTAATAGCTTGCGATAGCTCTCAGACCAATACCGGCGAACCAATTCCACACTATCAAGGTGAGAATGTAACTATGGTAATTGGACTGGACGCCTCTGCTGGCGGCACTACAGTCGGACGACTACTCGCCAAGCACCTTGAATCCGGTTTGGAGGGAAACCCGAGCGTTGTTGTAAACAATATGCCGGGCGCTTCGGGTCTGAATGCACATTTGCACGTGTTGTTAAAGGCACCCCAGGACGGCACAACAGTATTCTACGGACCAAGATCTTCTTTGGGTGAGCTCCTCCAGTTTCCAGGATTCTCCTTCAAATATAGCGATTTCACTCCACTTGGTGGTGTGCAGATCGCTGGCCTAGTTGTTTATGCGCGTAAAGACTCGCTACAAGGCGGCATTGATAACCCGGAAGATGTGGTGGGATCAGGTGAGCTTTTATATGGTGGCATGCCTCCGGAGCATGGCCGCATGATTATTACCACAATGGGATTGGATCTTATCGGCGCTGACTATAAGTACATCGCCGGCTATCCGAGCAGTGGCAACATCCGCGCCGCAATAATCAGCGGCGAAGTTAATACCGGAACGGACGCCGCTCATGCTTATATTAATCAGGTAGCACCCGTACTGGTGGATACAGGCCAAGCCATACCATTATTTACTCTGCCTGTTCTCGACGCCAACGGGGAGCTTGTGCAAAACTCGCTTTTGCCAGAAGTACCCTCTTTGCCCGATCTCTACGAAAGTATTAATGGCGTGCCCCCTTCAGGAGTTCTTTGGGATTCGATCACCACCATGATCGAGCTCGACCAAACCATGTCGCACGTTTTTCTGGGACCACCCAATATGGATCCAGAAGCTGTTGAAGCCTTCCGCAAGGGTATTCAACAGGCTATGTCCTCTCCAGAGTTCAAGGCGGAAGCTTTGCAGGTTCTGGGTTACGTGCCCGAATTTGTCGACCATGAAAGACAGAGCAGCATTCTCAATGCAACTGCAAATGTGTCTCCAGAAATCTTGGAATACATCAGAGGTCAGATAGAGAAAAATGGTAGTTAGAGCCTATTAGTAGTGGTTTTACCGGCGAAGGCCAAAATCTGACTAAGCCGGCGGCGACAACCAAACACAACATAAAGGCAGGGGCAGGATTGAATGTTTGAAGCATTAATCGAAGGGCTGGGTCTGATATTTCAGTGGCATGTACTAGTCTACTTTGCCCTAGGCTGTGTGATTGGCATCCTTATGGGTGCAGTGCCGGGCATGGGCGGAGCCATCGGTCTGGTATTACTACTGCCATTCACTTTCAGCATGGAACCGGTTGCCGCCTTTGCTCTCCTCATCTCTTCTTGGGCAGCAACGTCCACGAGCGGTGCCATTACTTCGATATTGCTCGGCGTGCCATCAACCGCCGCTGCCCAAGCGACGGTATTAGATGGTTACCCGATGGCAAAAAAAGGCGAAGCTGCTCGCGCGCTGGGTGCTGCATTTACTGCCTCCGCCATAGGGGGCGTCTGCGGTGCAGCCGCTCTGGGAGTCTCACTTCCTCTTATATTGCCGGTTATTTTGGCCTTTGAGTCTCCCGAACAATTTATGCTGGGGCTCTTGGGGCTGGCTATGGTTGGATCCCTTGCCGGCCAATCAGTTGTGAAAGGGGTTGCTGCCGCCTTCTTTGGTCTATTACTAGCGACCGTTGGATTTCCCGAATCTTCAGCCACGCCACGCTACAGCTTTGGCACCCTCTACCTGATGGACAGTCTGCCGCTTATTCCGGTTCTCCTGGGTTTATTTGCACTGCCCGAAGTCATGGAATTGGCTATTAAAAATGTGTCTATTTCCCGAACCGGTGCAGACGAAGACGACGGCAAAGGACTGATGAAAGGTGTGCGCGACGCTTTAACTAATTGGTGGCTAGTGGTTCGCTGCAGCGTAATCGGCGCATACATCGGCATGCTGCCAGGATTGGGAGCCTCTATCGTTGGCTGGGTTACCTATGCTCACGCCAAACAAAGCGTCAAAGATGATTCTGAATTTGGTCAAGGTGATGTGCGTGGTTTGCTCGCTCCGGAAGCCGCAAACAACGCTCTGCGTGGTGGCGCCCTAATTCCTACATTAACTCTGGGTATTCCCGGCAGTGTCGGCACAGCTATATTGATGGGCGCCTTAATCATGCACGGTATGCGCCCCGGTCCAGCAATGCTTACCGACGAGCTACCTCTAACTTTCAGCTTTGTCTGGATGATCGCAATCGCCAGTGTTGTTGCCACCTTAATCCTCCTGAAAACTGTTAACTATGTCGCCAAAGTTGCGCTTCTTCCGGGACACTTGGTAGTCCCAGGAGTTTTGCTATTTGTCTTTATGGGAGCCTGGCTAGGAGGCGGCGATATTGGTGATTGGATCAGTTGCATCCTATTTGGGGTTGTCGGATTCTTTATGAAGCGCGGCGGATGGCCAAGACCTCCAGTAATTCTGGCGTTAGTATTGGGTGAAATACTCGAACGAACTTTCCAGATCAGCTCAAACATTCATGACGGCATGGGCTGGCTTGGACGCCCTATTGTTATCGCTCTGATGGTAATAATCGTTGTCTCCGTCGCGCTGGCCGCCCGCGGTATAGCTCGGCAAAAAAGATCTGGCAAGAAAAGTGCTGGTGAGGGATCAGAAAAAAATCCCGTTGTTTCACTACCCATATCTTTACTGCTCTTTATAACCTTTAGCTGGGCTGGAGTTACGGCGATGGGTTGGCCGTCATCGATGCAGCAGTTCCCCTTGATGATTTGTATTCCTGGAGCACTATTAACTTTCATCGTCGTCATACGAGATCTAATGCATACCATGTCTCTAAGGAGCGCCTCGGGAAGCTGGTCAGCTACTCTGCAAAAAGCCAGTAAAGACGGTTGGCTTGGCGAAGCCATTCCTTTTTTCTCTTATCTCGCTGCGATGCTGCTTCTTAGCCTTGTCGTCGGCCAAAAAATTGCTCTACCAATTTTTGTGGGGATCTATCTGCTTCGTTGGGGCCATTACAGTAAAAGAATAGCTTTGTCCTACAGTTTAGTAGTCTGGGCAATATTGGTTTTCTTTTATGACCAAGTAATGGATCTGCTTTTCCATACTTCGTATCTGGCGATTTTCGCACAACCAATGCTACCCAGAGGCTTTCCAGACTGGCTAATTTTCTAATTGGCACAACCAATCGAGTCTGAAGAATAAAACAAATATAACCTTATCTAGTTGGAGATAAATAAATGTCTGATCCACGCGCCGAAGCACAACAAGAAATACGAGATGTGCGCAGCCGAATCACCAAGCTCACCGATGATGGAATCGATCTCATATTAACCGGGGCACGATCCCACTACGGCTGGCAAGACAAACCAGTCCGCGATGAGGACTTTAAAAGAATCTTCGAGATTATGTCTGCTGGGCCAACTTCCAATAATGGCCACCCTACTCGAATAATTTGGGTGCGTAGCGACGAAGCCAAACAACGTTTGGTGCCGGCGCTAAAGGGCAACAATGTAGATAAAGTTTTGACGGCGCCTGTTTGCGCTCTGCTCGCATACGACATGGAATTTTATAAGCGCATGCCCGAACTGTTCCCGCACGATCCGGGCAAGCAGCAGATGTTTATCGACGATCCTCGACGCTGCGCTGACGATGCTTTTAGAAACGGCTCCCTGCAGGGCGCTTATTTTATGATTGCGGCGCGAGCACTAGGATTTGATGTCGGCCCAATCTCGGGCTTTGACAACGATACGGTGGATGCCGAGTTTTTCACGGGCACCTCTCTGAAATCTAACTTTCTATGTAATGTTGGATATGGTGACGAAGCTTCTGTGTGGCAAAAGCTACCGCGACCTTCCTTTGAGTCGAGTTGCGAAATTATTTAAGGGCTTTGAAATAAGATGACCAATGCCAACACTGGATTGATACAAGCGGATCGCGATCGGGCAACTTCCGGATATCGGATGTTTTCGCCTCTTGGCCTAAAACAAACTCTGATAATCAATATGCAGGGCGAGGTAGTGCACGCATGGGATCTGCCCTACGAACCAGGCAACTACGGTTACCTTTTACCCAGCGGGAATATGCTTTCTGCCGTTCGCACTCCCGATGGCCCCAAGGGCTTGCCTGCTAAGGGCGGTTTGCTGCAAGAGTGGGACTGGAACGGCAACCTACTTTGGGAGTTTCAAGACGACCTTCAACACCATGATTTCCGGCGCTGTAAAAATGGCAATACTCTCTATTTACGCTGGGAACTTCTACAAAAGGAAAATGAGAAGCGCGTACAAAGTGGCCTAGAGGGAACAGAACATTCAGATGGCATCTGGGGTGACGTAATCCGGGAAATCGAGGCGGACGGTACTGTTGTGTGGGAGTGGCGAGCGGAAGATTGTGAGGAGATGTACAACTTCCCTCTAAATCCCATGTGTCCCCGCCATGAGTGGTGCCACGCCAACTGTATTTCTCAATTGGACAACGGCGACATTCTCATCAACTTTCGCTACAACCATCTGATGGCAATTATTGACTACAAAACCAAAAAATTCAGATGGACCTTTTGCGACTACTCTTACGGCCAGCAGCACAGTGTGTATATGCTCGAAAATGGCAATATTCTATTTTTTGCTAATGGCGCTAATGTATTAGGTTCTGGCCCTGAAGCTGGGTCGCGGGTTGTTGAGCTCAATCCAGAGACAAAACAACAGCTTTGGCAGTATGCCGGATCACCGCGCTTCTCTTTTTTCAGTTGGTTTATCAGCAATGCCTTCCGTCTAAGCACTGGCAATACCTCAATTCTCGAGGGCATAAAGGGTAAGATATTTGAGGTTACGCCTGAGGGCGATACTATTTGGGAGTATATTTCTCCCCATTTCGTGACCGAGCCACACCCAATGTACACTGGCGGAAACGCGATCTTTCGTCACTATTTTTACAACCCAGATTCGATTGAGATTGCCGGTCGTCTAGCAGCAGACCCTTGGCAAAGCTAACTGAAGTAAAACCCGTTACGAGGAGACGAAGATGTCCGTAATTTTATATCACTGGTGGGGCTCAACCTGCTCAAGAAAGGCGCGATCTGCCCTTGCCGAAAAGGGAGTAACGGATTGGGAAAGTGTACATATTGATCTACATAATTTCGAAAACTGGGCACCCTGGTACGTTGAAATTCATCCAAACGGCGTGGTTCCGGCTCTAAAGCACAATGGCCGAATCGTTATCGAATCTAGTGTCATCATGGAATATATCGATGACACCTTTGAGGGCCCTTCCCTAAAGCCTGAAGATACCTGGGAACGTGCCAATATGCGTGTATGGCTGGATAAATCAGAACATATTCTGCACAAGAACATGCACCTGATTTCTCACAACAAAAAACATGCGCACCGCTGGGAAGAATACATTGCCAAGCACGGTCGAGAAACGCTGATGGAAATGGTACGCAACCAGCCTGACAGGCAACGGCGAGCCGACGAAATCCGCAACACCGATGGTATTCCGGATGATGTTGTGAACTTCTCCGTCGAGCGTGTTATTGATGAACTGGATCTCATGGAGAGAGATCTACACCGTGGTCAGTGGCTCTGCGGAGACACATTCTCACTAGCGGATATCGCGGTATTGCCCTTCGTTGAACGTTTTCAAGCAAATGGTTACGGCGAAGAAACCTCTGCAGCAAAACGTCCTCGCTTGGCCGAGTGGTTTGCCCGGATCAATGAACGTCCCGGCGTTATCGAAGCATACTCTTTTATGGATCCTGATTCGGAGGCCTGCTAACCGATTTTTTGATCTATGAAGGGCTCAACCAAATTCACCAATTGCGCAAGAACTCTGCTTCTCTGCACAATCCCCACCCTCTCACCAACTCCTGCCCTGGCACATCACTCTCATGCTGAGTTTGTGGGCGAACCACAGCTAATAGCGGGGGAAATCACTCAGGTAACCTGGAATAACCCGCATCCTGCGATGGTTATGAAAGCTGACATATCGGGACAAGAGCGGATATTACGCGTCCAGGTACTGGGGAACGTCAATGGCTTGAGAAGGGACGGCGTGACCGGCAATGAGTTTTATTCTGGGCAGCCGATAAAGCTTACCGCTCAGTTTTCTGAACGGCGTGATGGACTGATCTTGGCAACTGCTGCCGAATTAGTCGACGGCACCAAATTAGCCCTTGGGCCTTATACCTCGGAGGAAGGCGCGATATACGGAAGTGGCACTGCAACGACAGATTTGCCAAAAGAGGCAATACCCGACCTGTTTCGTGTTTGGACCGTTCTGGAGCGCGAACGTAACTATGACCCTCCAATGACGGCTGATACGCGCAGGGTAAAACAAGCTTGGGACCCCATCCTCGACGACTCTCAGCGGGACTGTTCCCCATTGGGAATGCCCTCTGCAATGATGAGCCCCCATCCCATCGAATTTGTGGATCAAGGTGAAAAGATCCTCCTCAGATTGGAAGAGTGGAACGGCGAACGCACAATTTATATGACCGAACTGGATGAGGACGCCATCGTAAAATCGCGAATGGGTATTTCACAGGGCCATTGGGAAGAATCAACTCTCGTTGTTAAAACCACCGACATTGATTACCCCTATCTTGACGAATATGGAATACCGCAAAGCCCAGAAGTTGAGGTTACTGAACGCTTCAGTTTGCGTGAAGACGGTCGCCATCTGGACTGGAGTGTAGGTATCAGCGACCCGCTAAACTTCACCGAACCCTTCGTTCTCTCCACCACCACTTGGCACTGGCTGCCGGGGGAAACAATCCAGCCCTACGATTGCGAGCCGCTAGAAGACTTTTTCGACGGTTAAGTTTTCCGAAGACCCATTAAAAAAACCCGGCCTGTATATATGCAAGCCGGGCTCTTTTATCCAAATATTTACAGAGTGGGTTCGTTGTTGGGATAAATATTTGGCAGGCGGTCTACCCGGTATACCGACCAACCCAAACCTTCATCTCTAAACTGCAGTTCCCAAACTTTCTCTCTAGCCTCATCACTGGTGACTTCAAACCAACTTGCCCATCGCTGTGCCTGGCCGGGAGGGACATTAGTATTGGTTCCCGGCGCTGTCTCACGCGCACCTGAATTAATCAGAATATTGCCCGTTGTAGGCTGCCAATCTATATCGCCTAAGTATCGATTGTAGAAATGCTCTTGTTCAATCCCATATTCCCAAGGCTGGGACACTTCCATAGTTTCCTCATTTACCGCATATTCGACACCCTTCGAATAGCTATCGACGAGAGGCATGCTGTCCTCGTAAGGCATGGTGCGATCTACACCGTTATCAAATAACAGCAGGGTGCCACGACCACTATGAGAAATTGCGTGGTGCTTGTAAGACCATTCAACATCACCAACTGGCGTAAGAAGCTTGTCCTGATATTCCTCGCTCCAGCCTTCATGGGTACCCAAGATCCAAACCAGCTCACCATTTGTCATAGACACTTTCAGAACAGCGTTTTGATAGGGCATAGACATAATGAATGAGTTATCAGACTCGTCGTAAATAATGGCGTTGCCGTGAGTGTAGTCATAAACAATGCCGTCATAACGGTGTGAATAGTGCGCAGCATAGTAGTCTTCACGCAACGAGCCATGCGTAATACGGTAAGGATCGATTAGATCGAGCAACTTCCACTCGTTTACCACCTCACCTTCGCGGGTAATCTCGATAATGACATCACCCACCAATTGAGCACCGTCTTGGCGCGGCGCATTTGGATCACGAGTACTGGTATGCCAGTTGTCATAGGCTCGCACTTCAGAGCTCATTACCAGAAAATTGCCGTTGGGAATTTCGATCATATCGTGGTGAATGGAGTCACTCTCAACAGCAATACTGCCCGGAGCTGGGTCCCTAGCGGTACCGGTAAAATGCCAGCGATTTACGATATTTCCCAACAGATCGATCTCAACCATGCCACCGGTGCCTGGCCAGATTTCGTAGAGGAAATTGCCGTTACTTATTCTTTTAATGTCATGCAATAAATGACCATCTGGCTCGTAGTACCAGATGGTTTCACCTTGATTGTCGACTATTACTGCAGGCAGAGTATCTGCCCATTTTTCCGGCCAGCGTCCATTTACGTTAAAAACGTTTACACCTGGCTCCATACGGTCTGGCTGGCTCACCACTACATGTGGGCGAGGGTAGAATTCCGGTAGCTCAGGAACATCAAAATCGCCAGCGACAATTTCAGTAGTGTTACCTGCTTCATCAGTCAGGATCGCCGTGATGGAATGGGTAATACCTGCCCTCATTCCAACAACCGGGACTTCGTGGGCGGTCAGATAATCCGTGCTCGGAGTCACTGTCCAGTTCCTAGTCCCATCGTTGAACCCTAGACTGAGCATGGAAGGCTCATCCGTAGTCAGAGTCAGAACCGCTGCCATGGGAACCGTAGGGTTTGGATTTTGTACCAGGCCGATATTGCTGGCTACAGGCCCGCTGCTATCCGCCGTATCCATCTGGCTGTCTGTTTCTGAATTACTACAACCATATAAAAAGATCGTAGAACTGATAAAAAGTGTGGTTAGAATTCTGTTAAAGCGCATTAAATAATTACCCCAAATTGTTATTGCTAATCGGTCTTGGAAGACCGAATATTTAGTAAACCTTGCCGTTAGAAACAATCGATAGCCCCTTGATTCTAATATGAGACTGTATCCAGGGGTGTTCTATTGTTCTTGGGTTAATGGAAGGATTTGCCAAACGATCTCCGGCTCTACACCAGCATCATCCAACAAAGCTCCAATCGGGCATCGATCAACCGCGAGTTTTTTTAAGCGATCAATTTTCTTCTCAGACTCATTTGTCTCAATACTGATAACCATTATCGCGCCGACAATGCGAATGATTCGCGCTCCGGCTTCTCGACCATCGCCTCTACCAGTATCTATTGTTGCGTCGATCTTTATATCGCCAAATTCAAGTCGCATCGATTCGGCAACTTTCGCAATTTGAACCGTCTGGCAAGAAGCCAGAGCTGCGGAAAAATGCAACAAAGGGGATGCACCCTGATTGGTTCCACCTCGTTCTTGGGGCTCGTCTATTTGAGTAATATGACCTTGCATCTCTACTTCACAAAGCAGCCCTCCGGCCGCCATGACTGATTTAGCAGTGCGTGAATTCTCTTCTTCTATTTCTTTAAGGCGCAGGGTTGCCATCTTTACAAATTACTCGCACAGCCAGTGCTTTGAAAAAGGATTAGGAAGGGTGTAACGGCCGGGACCCGAAAAAATCAAGCCGGCGCTGAATAGCCAATACATCAACTGGGGTTCGATATTCAGGGCGCCAAACTGATTCAAACTTACTCCAGTCCTTAGTTCGATGTACATGACCACGGTCATTGTCAAAAAGATAGATAGGGCAGAGGCTCGAACGAGTAGCCCAGCAGCAATCAACAGGGGAGCCAATACCTCGGAGATGTAGGCAAAATATATGAGAAATCCCGGCAAGCCCCAGGATTCCATCCTCGCCATTGGCATATCCACCCCGTGTAAAACTTTGTGCCAACCGTGAAACAAGATTAGAACAGCGAAACTTACTCGGAAAATGAGCAGAGCCTTATCGTTATCGGTCCAAAAGGACTTGTTCAATGACATTATTCCCCTACCTTTATTAATTTGGCTCTGATTTCGAGAGGGGTTTTATATCATTCAGCCCCTTCTATTTCAATTAGTAAAATTTGTGTTTCATTAGATGAAATACATTCAAATTATTAAAGGATGTAATTGGAAAACAACTTCTATTGAAACGAACCGTCGCCTAAGGCTGTTTGCCCTGTTCTTCCATCAGCGTGCCTCTGAGCTTGCCCTCGCTCTTGGCCAGCGATATCGCCTCTTTGATTGCCCCTACGGTAGCGTCAAAGGCTGGAACGGGCTTGCCCCCCAAGGAGTAAATCAGACAAGCAGTCCGACTCATGGATGGGTTTACTATTTTTGCCGCACAAAGCCGCTTGCTGGCCACTTGATCGTGAATCCAATCCCAAGGGCATACCGTACAAATCAAACCAGCTTCAGTAATTTTTATGCTGGCACTAGCAGACCGAAAGTCGACTACAAAATTAAATTTAATGCCGTGTTCAGCAGCGTATTTGTCCAGAGTCCTGCGCAGTGAGTATCTACCCGGGCTAGAGCCAATTGGGTAATCCTCCAGACTCTGTAGATCTATTTCTTCAACCTTTGCTATTTCCGGGTCGTAGGCCCGAACAAAATAAAGGTCTTCTTCGTAGAGCGCTTCGCACTTTTGATCCATCCGCTCTTCAAAGTCATAGTTGACCATCAGATCGAGAAGATTGTCTTCGAATGAGCGCTCCAGGAATGTGGTATTGCCCTCTAGGATATCGAGATTAATACCCGGGAAACGACTCGACAAAATTCTGAATAAAGGGGCGGCAATTGCATTGTTGATTCCGTATGGAAGACCCAATCTAACATTACCCGCTGGACTTCCTTCGGTACCCTGAAGAGAAGTTCGCATCACATCAATTTGTCGCAAGAGGGCATGCGCGGACTTCAAGAATTGTTCACCGGCAACGGTCATCTGCACTCCGCGTCGGTTTTTATTAAGTAAAACTACACCTAAGTCGGCCTCAAGATTTTTTATGCTCATGCTTAGCGCAGGATGGCTAATATGAATTTTTTCGCTCGCCTTACGTAAATTACCGGCTTCAGCGGCGGCGACAAAATGTCTTAACTGTCTAATCTCCATACCTCTCCTCCTCCCCGAGGATCGATAACAAATACATTTAGTTCAGCCAAACTTACCGTTAGCAGCCTAATTTTACAACTTAAATAATTGAATGAATTTCAAAAGAGCTAAAAAAAAGCCGTTTCGGCAAAGCGAAACGGCTTTTAAATAAGAGCAAAGGCTACTCAGCTCAATACATGATATTCACCAACTAATTGTCGCGGCTGGGCAAAACTATTCCATTGTCCGCCACATATTCGCCCCATGCCTGTAAAAGCTCCGCAACCTTTTCCGGGTTTTCCGCAGAGAGATCATTTGCTTCACCGGGATCTACTGCGAGGTTATACAGCCCCCAATGATCAGCACCCTCGGCCAAAGGCTGAGGGGTCTCGGAAGGCTCGGATGTTAGCCAAAGTAGCTTCCAATCGCCTTTGCGAATTGCACGATGACCAAACACCTCCCAGCCAAAAGTAAAGTCATTTGGCCGTACCTGAGTATCTTCTCCCATCAGGTAGGGAACCAGAGAGTAGCCCTGAAGATCCTGTAGTGGTTGGCCGGAGCTACTCTCATGAATATCAGACGCTCCCGCGAGCTCCAGGAAAGTGGGAGCAAAATCAACGACAGAAATAAACTCATCGCTGATTTCCCCAGACTTAGTGAACTCTGGAAAATGCAAGAACGCTGGCGCCAATGTGCCGCCCTGAGTGGCTCTTGACTTGTACTCCCGACCCACGCCAACACCTGCAGCGGCCCATTTCGCTCCGTAATAAATATATGAATTTAATCTTCCCATATTCTCTAGGCTATTGTCCCAACCGCTCATATCCCCCCCGAAATCTCGATCCTCGCCTTCAGCCCCGTTATCGGAAATAAACACGATAAGCGTATTTTCGAATTGGTCCGTTGATCGCAGATATTCGAGTAAGCGGCCTACGTTTTGGTCCACGCCATCCACCATAGCTGCGTAAAGCTCCATTTCTCTTGATGCAATTTGCTGTTCTTCTTCAGACAACTCACTCCAAGCGGGAACCCTTTGAAGGCGTGGATACATTTCTGCCTCTTCGGGAATCAGACCCAACTGCTTAGCCTGGGCAATTCTTTGCTCACGTAAAACGTCGTACCCTTCATCATAGTAACCAGCGTACTTGTCGATATATTCGTCCGGCGCCTGTAGCGGCCAGTGAGGTGCGGTGTAACCCAAAAAAGCAAACCAAGGCTGTCCTGTTTCAGAATCCGTTTCAATCGCATCGATTAGATAATCTGTATAAAAATCCGTTGAGAAAAAATCTTCAGGTAAACTTTCTAGAACCTTCCCATCTTCAACATAAGTAGCAATTTGATCTGGTGTGCCTCGTGTGGCATCCGAATAATGACTAGCAAAGCCCTCCATCAAGGCGATAGATCGATCAAACCCACGTGCGTCTGGAGTGAGGTCTTCTTCATGACCTAAATGCCATTTTCCAGACCAATAGGTTTTGTAACCGACTTGACGAAGCAAGTCTGGAAAAGCAACAACATCTCTACTCAGATGCGATTCATATCCTGGCACACCCAGCTGGTTGGCCGATTGCCACATGGCGCCACCCGCGTTTCTATTATCTGTTCCAGCGAGGATAGAAGCTCTTGTTGGTGCGCAGACTGCCTGAGTATGGAAATCCGTAAGAAGCAATCCATCGTTCGCAAGCTGATCTAAGTTAGGTGTTTCGATTTCGCTGCCGTAGACACCCAAATCGGTGTAACCCAAATCGTCAGCGACGATTAGCAATATATTGGGCCGAACATCATCAGCAGTTTCCGACGAAGCTTGATCCGCTCCAGAAATATTGGAGTCCATGGCAACTTCGGTCTCCTTACTGCAAGCAACCAATAAAAATACTGAAGCGCTCAGTATCGCCGACAAAATATGCTTTTGAAGCATTTAGTACCCCATCTGTTGTCAAAAATAATTTACTTTATTCGTAGTCAAATTGTGAAATCCGATTCTTAGATTTCAGCATATCTCACTAGTAGATATTCAAGCTCTTCATTACAAAAAAACTAAACCCAGCCGACATAGCGCTTCGATATTGGAGCCATCAGTATCAATACTCGATTCAATTCTCTAAGGCCTGCCAGAACATTCAACTATGCCCTTTAATAGGCCTCCGCGGAAACCCAAATTTCTTACCACACCATTAAGCAAAAAAAGGGCTCATTACTGGCGCAGTCGGCATCAATGGTTCCAAAAAAAACGACGCACCTGGGTGCGCCGTAATAGTAGAAGGCAGATGTACTAGCCGCCAAAGGAATATTTAAATTGCAAAAAGGCTTCACGACCACGACCCAATACATGGTAAAGACCAGCACGCGGGCCCGTTTCCAACGCAGCATTGAGAATATCTTCTTGGTTGGTCAAATTCCGAATACCCAGAGTTGCTTCCCAGTCTGCATCACTTGGCATGTAGGTGGCCATGTAATTTAATCGAGTTGTACTTGGAATCAGATCTTGATTGTAGTTGCCGATGGTTGAATATTGCTCAGACTCATAAAACACATCCAGTCGATTACGAATCTCCGCACCATTACCTAGATACAAAGAATAGTTGGCTCCTAAATTGACCTGAAGTTCGGGCGCATGCGGAAGCACATTTCCTGAATCTGCCGTGATGGTCTTTTGAAGGTTATTACCAGAATTCAGAACGAATTCCCCACTATCAGTAAGGATAGACTTAATATCGCTAGTCAAATAGCCGATGGATGTATCAATACGGAAATTGTCATTAACCAAATAGCTGCCTTCCAACTCAATTCCACTGATTTCTACATCCGCAAGATTTGCAATATTTCCGATAGAATTACCAATACCCGCATCAAAAAACGTTGCGTTGATCTGCATCTCAGTGAAATCGGTTCTAAACACGGCCATATTTGCTCGTAGATCACCATCTAAAGCAGTGGTCTTAAGGCCTATTTCCCAGCTTTCAACAAATTCTTCATCATAGCTCGCTTCTTCCAATGTTTGAGTCGTTCCCGCTGGTCGTCTAGCTGGAAAGCCTCCATTTCTGAAGCCGTCAGAAAACTGTATATAGGCCATAGAATCATCTGACAACTCCCAGGCAAGATTAGCTAAAATGCTCGGCTCACTCGCGTCTCTGACCCCTTCAAGCTCAGAAATGAGCAAACCATCGGGGAAGGCGACTGAGACAGCTCGATATTCAGTCTTGTGAATATAAACAAGCTTCTCTTCTTCTGTTTGACGCGCACCTAGGGTGAGCGAAAGTGTGTCGCTTATTTGAGTCGACAGCTGGGCATAAATCGCCTTGGAACTATTATCGATATTCCGGTCTTCGATATTAACCAGTGGTAAATTGGCACCCGCATTCGCCGGTGGAACCAATGGATAACGCACATGTACAATTTCCCTTCCGGTTTCTTCTTGGTAGAAAACCCCAGCCAGCCAACTCATGCGATCATTAATATCACCGCTCAAATTAATTTCATGGGAACTCTGGTCCTGATCAAATAAAACGTTGTCGTTGGTCGCTACATAAATAGGTGAGGGGCTGCCATTAAGAAATGAAGATTCGAAACCTCTCCAGGAGCTGATAGTTTTGACAGTGAAATTGTCAAATTCCCAACTTAAACGAGCAGAATAACCGTAGGTTTCTAAACTCTGGTCGTTAGCACTAATCGTGTTTCCGTCATCATCAAACCATGTATGGTACGAACCATCTCTTGAAGAGGAATAGTAGTCACCTAGACAAGTCGGACTTTGATCACGATAGGACGTGTCGGTACCGCAAAGTGCATCAGTTGTTTGAAATGGCTGAACTAGTGGCGAAATCGCTGGACCGCCTGGCTCATTATTAAAACGACGAGCCTGGAGGCTAGTTGAGGTGCCGTTTGAAGGGTTATCAAGTCCTGTTTCGCCTACACTTAAATCACCAAAATCTACACCAATAATTGGTGCCGCAGAATCGTTGCGCTCACTAACATCTCCGTCCAAATCTAGTGTAAAAGAATCGTTGGGCTGAAAACGAAATGCGACTTTAAAGCCTGTAACTTCTTCTGCTCCAAGCTCAAAATTGTCGTAGTTGAATAATGGTATGAAACCGTCACGTTCTCTTTTAAGTGCGCTGACGCGAAGTGCTGAGTTATCAGTCAGAGGAATATTGGCACTGCCTCGCAGAAGGCTATAGCCGCCCTCTCCCATGCTTGCAGTCACGTTTCCATAAAGGTCTCCACCAACCTCAGGTTTTTTGGAGATGATATTAATGGCTCCGCCCGTGCTGTTACGTCCAAACAGTGTGCCTTGAGGGCCACGCAATGCTTCAACACGTTCAACGTCCACCAAATCCAAAACACTACCGATAGATCGACCTAGATAAACGCCGTCGGCATACATGCCAACTGCCGGGTCGGTATTAATTACAAAATCTGATTGACCGATACCCCGGATAGAGGTCCGTGGCGCAGCGGCAAAACCACTCACGGCGCCATTGGTTTTCAGGGAGACATTGGGCGCTACATCAGCAAAGTCGATGACGTCTAGAGCGCCTCGATTTTCCAGTTCAGCTCCTGAAATGGCTGTTACCGCTAAAGCAGCATCTTGCAGCCCCTCTTCAATACGTCGTGAGGACACGATTATTTCTTCAATAGCATATCTGCTAGTTGATGCTTCCTGATCTCCATCAGTTTGGGCTAAGGAATCCGAAAAACTGAAGAAACCCAGAAGGCCTCCTAAAATACCTACTGACACTCTATTTCTACTATTCATATCACTCTCCCCTCCCGAGGACACATTGCTTGCAATAGATAGTCGACCTTGATCACTAATTTCAGCTTGAAGTCCGGTACCGGAGAGCAGGAGGCCTAGGGCCTCATCTGGAGAATAAGAACCGATCAATTCATTTGATGTCATGCCTTCCACTTGGTCGAAGGGAACAAAAAATGTTAAATCGGCCTGCTCAGCAAACTGTATTAGAGCCTCGTCGACTCGTTGCTGAGGAATATCAAAAGGAATCGCTTTATTCGGGTTGTTTTGAGCCCACCCCCAAGCAGGCAAAAACAGGAGGAAAAGTAATAAAACCCCACCCCTTAGCGCTGTCCCCTTATCAGCCTCAGCTGCGTTTTTTAAATACGCATACTGTTCTGACGAGCCCCCTCTGTTTTTCCGCCACAAATTCAAATAACTATTTGCCTGAATTACCTATTTTTTTAGCCTGTAATTGTAACCTAATCCAAGCTATTGATATTATTATCTATTATTTAGCAACACTCTTTGGTCTATTCGTTGCGAATCGATGTGAAAATTATCATTCAGAGCTACCAGCAGGCCATCAACATCACCGGTTTGAAACAAGCCAGCCACCTTCAATTGCTTTAAGTCTTCATTCAAAAACACGAACTCCACCGCAGTATAGCGGCTGATCTCCTGTATCGCCTCCTCTAAGGACTCGCCTCGAAACACCAGATTTCCCGATTGCCAAGAGAGTAGAATCTCAATTTCGGAGGGCTCAATAACCTCCATTAGTTCAACTTCTTCTTGCCGCTCACCTAATAAGACACGCTCTCCCTGAGTTACCGTAAGAGAAGTCGAGGGCATCTCTATCCTATCCTGCATCTGCACAACTGGATTAAAGAGACCGGCGCTTTGAACACTCACTAAAACCTTACCCTCGGTAACAACTAGATCAACTTTGCGGTCTGCATTTAGCTCGACATTGAATGCCGTACCAACGGCTTGCACAATTTGCCCACCAACCAGAACGCTTAGAGGACGATTTTCGTCATGAGCCACATCTACATGGAGCTCACCTTTTTCCAATGTCAGCAAGCGTTGCTGATCCGAGTAGTTCACACGGACAGTCGTATTGGTATTCAAGAGTAACTCGGTGCCATCGGGAAGATTTACACGGATGTGCTCGCCGATAGCTGTTTGATAGAGCCCTTCGACATTGGCCTGTGCCAGATCCGAGCGGCTCTCCGCAGGACTAAACTCAGGTATAGCAAACCAAATAGATAAGGCAATGATAGCGACTGATGCAGCAATTGCCGGAAGAGCCCAGCTCCGTGCTGGGTGATTCTCAACAGGCTCGGGAAACAGATCTGCCAGCTTGGAAAGTACCTCTGATTTATCCCAAACCTGCCCTACTTTAATCAACGCCAGTCGATTTCGATCCGACTTCGACAGCCACTGGTCAAGGGATACTTGCTCCTCTAAGGACAGCCCCCTATCTAATTTGGAAACCCAAAGACTAGCCTCCTCAAAGACTTTTCCCTCGGGTGATATGTTGTAGACATTAGTCACTGTTGGCCTCCATCACGCACAACCACTTTGCGCGGCTTTTTGCCGCCTGGTTGTACGTCCCGTTCTAATAAATACATGGTGCATCTCTTGATCCCGAGCGCCACATGTTTTTCTACTGTGTTTTCACTAATTCCCAGCTCTTTAGCTATCTCACGCTGTGAATATCCGTATACTTTTTTAAGAACAAATACTCGTCTGCATTGCACGGGCAACTCACGCACTGCTTCGCAGAAAAAAACGAATTCTTCATCAGAGGCTGCTTGATCATAGGTTGCGTCGTATAACTCATCTACTAAACCCATGTCTGGGTTTTCAAAGCTCTCTATACTTGTCGCCAAACGAGACTCTGAACGCTTTACGTGATCCAAGGCTAAGTTCCTTGCCGTCTTCATCATGAAGGAACGTAGCTCTCTTATTTCCTCTTTCTTTTTAACTTGGCATAGCCGAACATAGGTTTCTTGGACAATGTCCTCAATTTCTTTCGGCGGCACTATCCGAGACGCAATGCTCGCCAGCTTATTGCGAATAGATAGATAAACCTCTGTGAAGTTTTCGTTTTCAGACATGCAAATATCCTGAGGCGAATTTTTCTTTGCCGCCAAGTATGCACGAACCAGACAGCATATTCCGCCAGTTAGGTGCATTCTTATTTTTTGAGAAAGCCCTGCTTTTACAGCATATGCCAGCAACTTTCCGGAAACCCCTCGAATAAGGCTAAACTGATCGGTCAGATTCAAAATGCATATACGAGCCTCTTAATGTTTTCTCCCGCCCACCAGCCCGGCAGCCACAAAGTCAGCTATATGGACACAACCTCTCCCCTGTCTGCTTGGTCAAAACACGCCATTTATATCGAGGATCTTGAATGGCCTTCAGTGGAGCACTACAGGCAAGCGATGAAGTTTGAGAATGCTGAATATCGGGAAAAAATCCGAGCAGCACAACATCCCAAGGATGCCAAAAGACTCGGCGAGCTTTGGTGGAAGCGCAAAAAATCCAGCTGGAAATCCGAACGGGAGATATATATGACTCGCGGCATGTACATCAAATGCAAAACTCATCCCGAGGTAACCGAGACTCTGATGGCCAGTGACGACTTACCTATATTGGACACCAGCAACTTTGACTATTTCTGGGGTTGCGGCCGCGATGGTCGCGGTGCAAATCGATTTGGTGCAGTGCTGACGGATATCCGCGCAAAGCTGCGGGCCGAGACGCGGCAACCGAGCTAATCGGAAATTAGTTTAATCCCGCTCGCTCTGACAAAGCTTCAAAAACATCAAAGTAGTAAGTCCGATTATCGACCTCACAATGTCCATGATAGGGCGCCCAAGTGAAGCTCGCGTCTGAAATCGGGTTAGTTTGTTCGGAGAGCGTTTTTTCCAGAATTTTCAACCCCGGTGTCAGGTAGAAATTATCCATACCTCCCATCCAGAAATTCAACTTACCCTCGAGCTTTGGACCGAGGGTTTGCCAATTGTCAGCTAAGTGTCGATTAACGTCCCACTTCGACCAAGCCTTAACAGCATCTTTATCAATTTCTCCCGTTGACTGATTCCAGACGGGTATAGGTTGGCCTTCGGCATCCAGTTGGCCGTAAACCACATTCCAAGTGCCCCACTGTTGCCCCGAGTTTAGAAAGTTGCCTTGCGAGCCCATTGCCGCTTCGGCGAGGATTTCATCTTGAACCCCAAACATCGGCTCGCCGTCGGTCTGACGCATACTGGGCCGCACCACTCCATATTCATTTTCAAAAGCATAGGTGTCTCCGTAGAGATCTACCAACTGAAAAGCACTGAAACTTGGCGAGTCGGGGCTAAAAGAGTAGGCACCGTTAAAGTACTCCGGATAGAAGACCTGTAAAGCCATGGAAACCCAACCGCCGGTGGAACAGCCACTTACAAAGCGCTGGCTGGACTCGTCAGCAATAGGGAAATTTTCAGCAAGATAGGGGAACAACTCTTGGTAGTTCGCATCGGCGTAGGGCCCGCTTACCGCACTATTCACCTGATAGGAGTCTCCCCACGGAGACTCTCCATCCAAGAACACCACTACCAATTCCGGCGCGTCCTCCGCCAACCAATAGTCCCTAAACTCCGGATCCTCAAGCAAGTCTAAGCTGCGGTCATAGCGATCATTTAACCCGCCTATCTGGTAGAGCACGGGATATTCAACTCCCGCGTCCGTTTGATAATTTTTTGGAAGCAGAATCGACGCTCGCAGATAAATGTCGGTTTGGTAAAACTCCGAAAGCAGGTCTGACCGAATTTTTACAAATTTCAGTATCTCAGAATCTGCGGGTAGAACCTCTGCATCAACTTCCTCAGTTAAATCCAATTCCAATTCAAAAATGCCACCAGATAGTTCGATTTCTTTGGTTGCCGAATATAAATTCCCGGGCGAATTGACATCCGAGAGCAGGCTATTGGTATCGTAAAGTGCTTGCACCTTCCATGTGCCTGGCGGTAAGTCTGACATCTCTGCCAATGGGTATGACGCTGTTGGAAGAAAAGCCATTTCCTGCCCGTTCCAACCCTCAACATCCATTGCAAAAAATGGTGCGGCGCTGGCCCTGTCAATAGGCCATCCAATTAAAAAGCGCGGCTGCTCTTCATCACTTCGTGAAAATGCCACCTCCGGTTGATCTGCATCGGTCTGAGAAAACACAACAAACAATCTGCCCTGAGACTCTTCTTCCAAAGCAGGGGCCACAATATTGACCTGAGAATTTGTGGCACAGGCAGCCAGGATCAGCAGGCCAAACAAGGCTGTATAAAACCGACAATAAGGGGCATTCGACATGATGTATCTCCAACCGGGCTGCAATTTGCAGCTAACTTGATGAGTCTACCGGATTAAAAACCGGGGTGCCGAAATCGGTGTGAATGCATTCGGCGATTAGTATGAGCCATGATTTGCAGAGCCAGAAAACAGTTGGCACAGGAAGCTATTTTAAAAAGTCTAGGACGAAACCCCGTCCTTTTCAGCAGCCTCGCCAAGAATCTTAACTTCTCGTTGCGGGAAGGGTATTTCGATTTTGTGTTCTCTAAGTAGCTCAAAGATAGTTAGCAGCAAATCGCCGCCCACACGATTCTCGCCGTCGTCGATGCCTTCCATCCACCACTCAACCAGCATCTCTACCCCGGAGTCTCCAAACCCACAAATCTCGCAATCGGGTTGAAATTCAAAGGGGAGGTCCGAGCCACTCAGCACTTTGGGATGCCCAGCTACTGCTTCTCTAATTAAAGGCACCATAGCGGAGATATCCGTTTTATAGGCCACCGAAAAGTTCAGAGAGTAGCGCTGCCGTTTATCTTTGTGTGTCCAGTTGACAAAGCTCGAAGTAATAAACTGCTCATTGGGAACCATAATATCCTTGCCATCAAAGGTTTCCAGCAAGGTGGAGCGCATATTGAGTTCGCGGATTGTGCCAACACGACCATCTTCCAACTCGATAAAGTCACCGACTGCGATAGACCTGTCCAGTAGGATAATCACGCCGGAGATAAAGTTTGAGGCAATGGCCTGCAAGCCAATACCCAAACCCACACCAAGGGCACCACCAAATACCGCCAGTGCGGTCAGGTTGACTCCCATAACCTGCAACAGCAGGATAAATACACATAGATAGAGGCCAACTTCGAAGAGTTTGGCAAAGACTTCACGCGTGCCGAGATCTAAGCTTTCCTGAGCCCGTATTAGTTGCTTGCCGAGATTGTTCGAGGCACGCCCAAACCAGAATAACAATGAACCAAATATCACTACTCGCAGAACACCGTTGGCAGAGATCCGGATATTGCCAATTTCAACATGCACCAGATCCAGCAGGCTTGATACGTCGTCAAGTACTCCAAAAATGTGCAACGCAACGATGGGCAGCAATCCCCAGCGGAAAACTAATTTAATCAGGGGTTGATTGATATATTTGGTGACCACAGAGTAGAGCATTATCAAAATAGCTAAGCCCTGCGCGGCTCGAACCAAAGCAACGTCTTCGAACAGCATTTCGCTCATTCCCAGAGCGATACTCAGGGCCACAATAGAAAAAAGTGGAAATATCAGGCTGCCCAGGCCAAAGAGTTTTTTGCGCAGCGCAATGGCGTGCCCAGAAGTGGGCTCTGTGCGAAAAATCTGTGTATGTTTTTTTAAAGCTATGGAGAAGGTATAGGCAGCCAAAAGGGCGCCCGCAACAATGGTCAGCTCAGAATAAAAAACCGGGCTACTGACCCAATCCAGTAGGCCAAGCAGGAACTCCTCAAACTGAAGTTGCCAAGAATCCCAATTCATAATTCACCCCGAAAGCAGCAAGATCTGATGTCACCCTTGGCAATCATATAGGTATAAATCATGTTGGGCCTAGCTTAGTGGTCGTAGGGCCCCTTTGGTGGAGGAATCATCGAAAGAACCTTGGGCCCGACTATCTCCCAGTCCACAAAGGGTCGGCCTCTGTGTCGCGGATTTTCAATTAAGGGACACCCAAAAGCGGAATCGTCGATATATATATTGGCAAAGGCTTTGGGGCTATCGCTCCACCTCTCAGGACTCTGATTGATGAAATGAAATTTCAGTTCATTTTCTTCGCAGTACTTAAGCGCTTGAGTTAATACGTCTCCGTACCTATCCCCATCACTGCGCACCGTCCACAGAATCAGAATAGCCCCGGCCTCTCTAAATTTTTTTATCCACTCAACGGCTCCCGGGACCGGCTCCCCGATTTCGGGAAAGACGTGATCGACCATAGTTCCATCAAAATCAACTGCGATATACATCTGGGCTCCAACCAATATGAGAACGCCCTAGGGCGAGAATAGGAATACCGAATAGGTTACCGGCACCCGCCCCAAAGGGCGGATGTCGACGAATTGAATTTTAATCCAATTACTAGCTAAAAAATTCGATCATTCGATCCCAGGCTAGTTGTGCAGCTTCTTCGTGGAATCGGGCGGTCGAATTATTGTGAAAACCGTGGGCGGTTCCCGGGTACATGTGTCTTACATAATTCACGTTATTGGCATTTAAGGCTGCCTCGTAATCCGGCCAAGCAGCATTAATATTGCGGTCGTCTTCTGCCGCTTGAATCATTAGCTCTGCACTAATATTGGCTGCTTCTTCCATGGTGACACCACGACCATAAAAAGGTGCTCCAGCCGAGACTTTATCGCCCAGTTTTGCCGCCAAGAAGTTGGTCACATAGCCGCCATAGCAGAAACCCGTAATACGCAGATCACCAGTAGCTAGCTCATGTGAATAGAGGTACTCGGCACTGTTTGCCATATCTTGAAGCATCTTGTCGCCATCAAGACTCTGCTGCAAAGTGCGCCCGTCGTCGTCATTACCGGGATAACCGCCGGCTGGCGCCAAACCGTCTGGTGCTAAGGCCAAGAATCCAGCAGCCGCAAATCTTCGCGCCACGTCTTCTATGTGTGGGTTTAATCCACGATTTTCATGAATCACCAGAACCGGTGTAAAGGGGCCATCACCAACCGGCTGAACCAAATAGCCGCGCATCTCACCCGAGTTTCCACCCGGCGAGGCATAGTTGACGTAATTCGCCTTGATACGCTCATCAGTGAAAGAGATAGTCTGGGCTTCCGCATAACGAGGTAGAAGCGAGGTAGCCATGGCCAGAGCCGAGACTCCCCCAATAGTCATAACGCTTGCCCGGCGCATAAATTCACGCCTATCAATTTCGCCGTGACAGTATTTGTCGTATAGATAAATTACTTCTGGATCAATTTTTTCCGCAGTCATTTCTGGTACTCCTCATTTACTCTGGTTTGATATTGCTGATTCCACCCAATTCAACACAATTATAGGGTCTTACGGGAATATCGCTTCGTCCCCAGGCATTATTGCCTGTATAGGCTCGAGTGAGATATTTCGGATCCGTAACCTCGTACTCACGCAGCAGAACAGTTCCACCGTCGGCCAGGCTAAACTTTTCAACTATCTTCATCTCGTCACTATGCATAAGCCCGGGGTGAGGTAGCAGAACGCCAGCCTCAAAACCTACAGTTTCAACGACCAGAGCATCTCCCTCATACCAACCGACAGAGTGACCAGTCATTGAAGGTTCAATATTGGCAGGGTGAGTGCGAGTCGTGAGATCAATGGTTCGAACAGTGTCCATAAACTCATGCCGAATCACGATTTGCTCATCAGTAATAGTGACGTCTGAAGCGCCACTCGGTTCCGAATAACCGCGGATAATACTTGAAGGGCTGCACTGCAACGCAGGATCATCAAAACGATCATCGTAACCGGCAACAGCCATTTTCCCAGCCTCGGTTAATAGGTCGCCATATATTTCAACCGCATCACCTGAACGCGCAAAACCCGCACCGCCGCCAAAATCGCGGCGCACTGTGATCCAGTTGCCAGCCATACTGGTCAAATCGACGTCATTTTCGGATTCAATCTCCACTGTTTGAGTCAGTACCTGCTCACCTCGGGTAATTTGTCCCCCCCGGGCAATAGTGGTTCCATCGGGCAAAATACCGGATTGAAATGAGCAGCCAACGGGATCGCGGCGGGCCGCATTGCCTTCAATTTTTATTGAAGCGCCCACAGGAAAAGTTTGCTTAGTCCAACCCTGCCTCTGCAGAGAAGAGGCCGCCCCCATTTCACAGTTCCAGTTTGCGACCTGTCCGGTTGCATCCGTCACATCCAGATAAACCCAGGCATGAGGATTAACAAATTTGAATTCAGTAATAACCCCTTCAATTGATATGGGTTTGCTTGAATCAAAATGAGGTGCATTGGAATGATGCGCGAAGCTCAAGTTGGAAGCTATTAGCGACCAAACAAGAACACCCAGATACCTAAAATACTTATTCATAACCCCCCCGAATTACATGTTTTTTACTGGTTAAAATTCCAATTCTTCAGCTCTGCGGCAACTTCATCGCAAGGTGCCAGTGACATTGCCTTGGCGACAAATGTGACCCCTAGCTCAGGAACTACTCCCGCAAGCACTGCGGGATGCCATGGCGAAGGCGATACAGCAACACAGAGCCCAGACCCAAAGGGCCGCAACTCTCCATTTTCTCCACGTACAAAATTTTGTGTGTCTGAATTTGAGCAAGGCCGCACATAGACGGAACCTCTCTCAAGTGTTTCGACGGTATCGAGACAAACTTGGTATTCAGCGTTGTAAATATTTCCAGCTCGGGGAAAGTCCAACCGAAACAGCATGTCTTCCCGGGCATCCGGATTCGGTTTGCAGGTATGTGCAACTACCGGGACATTAAGATCAATGGTTGCACGAAATCCGGGAATGTCGATACAAACTCCCCGAGGCTCGTCCAAATCACTTTGCAGTGTAAAAAGATTATTTGTATCCGATTGAGCCTGAGCAAATATTGGACTGCAGAAAGCAAAACTAACAATTGCCAACAGCTGCGCGAATCGCTTCAAAATCGACATATTTTCCCCCAAAGAAAAATGCTACAGCGAGATCTTTTGGCACAAATCAAAAAGGATTTGTTTATTATTCTTGCCAAGTATATCTGCGCTAAAAACAGCATAGAATAATAGGCGAGTCTGGGGTTTATCTATATATCGAAAGACACAGGCAACAAAACTTTACTCACTTAGGTCTGGGGGACAATGTGACTAAATCTACCCGAGTGCTGGCACTCTTTCTTGCAACTATTGCAGCGCTAAGCACCGCGACATCAATTCAGGCACACCACTCATTTGCAGCAACCTTTAAAGAGGATGCAAAAATTACTGTCGAGGGTGTGGTAACCAGCTTCAGTTTCCGCAACCCGCACATTCTGGTGTATTTCGATGTAACCAACGAGAATGGCTCCGTGACCCAATGGGTCAGCGAAGGTGGCGCAGCGACTTTAATGAGACGCGCTGGTTGGGCCAACGACGCCATAGAACCTGGTGACTATATAAGGGTATTCGGAGACTCTACGCACGATGGCTCTCCAATGACTTCAATAGATACCATCGACATTATTGATCCGGATTCTGGAACCTTACTTACCGAACTAATCCCCAGAACCGGGCGTGTGGATCCAGATGCAGTAAAAGCAGTTGCAATGCCTCTGCGACTGCCCGATGGCAATCCCAACTTGACTGGCGCCTGGACCAATCACGGTATGGCAAATGGCCGGCCACGACGTTCAGAGCTTGATTTCAGCGAGGTTGGTGCTGCACTTCAAGCAGCATTTACTTTGGCTGACGATGGCCAGGTGTTTTGCGATCCTCCTGGATTAGTGAGGCAGGTGGGGCAAACACCTCACCCTATCCGGATTACCCAGCACGAAGATCGCGTGGTATTTCAATACGAAGAATACGGCGGTTATAGAGAAGTATTTTTTGATGACCGCGCTCATTTAGGAATCAAAACACATCTTGGCGACTCTATTGCTCGTTACGAGGGCGATACTCTGGTTGTCGAAACAATCAACCTGCTTGCAAACCCAACAAGCCCTTTTGGCGATATTCTTAGCGATCAAACCATCACACGCGAAGTTTACCGCCGAGTTGATAACGATACATACGGCCCCATCGTAAATCTGGATCTGTATATCAATGACCCGGTGAATTTGAATAGCACACTGGTGGTGTCTCGCGAAAAAATGAGTGCCGGAATCGGTTATCAGATGATTGAAAATGACTGCCATGCACCACTGCGCGAACGTGAATCTGTGCACTCTGCTATGACTTTCTTTTTAACCAGCGAAGGTCTAGGTGACGGCGCAAACCTCGGCGGATTAGGGGGAGCTGATGCTCATTGCACCGCACTTGCTGCTCAAGTCGGTCAGGGCGACAAGAACTGGGCGGCCTACCTGAGTACAACCGGCGCCAATAGCGTGAACGCCATCGATCGTATCGGGTCAGGGCCTTGGTATAACGCTCGAGGTGTGCCTGTCGGAAAAGATTTGGATCAAATTCACGGCAGTGAAAATGCTGCGCAATGGCTGACTAGGAATACGGCGCTTGATGAACGCGGCCGAGAGCTTAGTTCGATTGAATCAACGGCTCAGGAAGATGGAGTCAACAGCCGCCACGATATTCTCACTGGCAGTGAACTCGATGGTACGGCCTCAGCAATAGCGGGCGATACTACCTGTAGCAACTGGACCAGTAACTCAGATGGCGGTGCAATTATTGGTCACGTGGATCGCCGAGGCGGAGGCGTAAACCCTAGCTCTTGGAACTACGCACATCACACCAGAGGTTGTAGTCCACAGCTTCTAGCCACCAGCGATGGCGAGGGTTTGTTTTATTGTTTTGCCACCGGAGACTAAGAGTTTGATGGTAGGATTCCAGTCAGAATATTGACTGATTTTTTAATACTCTCGGGGGGGAGCAATATGAAATTTATACAATTTTCAGCGCTAATAGGTGTTCTGGCTTTTTGCCATACATCATTTGCGCATCACAGCGACGCCGGAATGGATGAGAATTCGGTGGTGACGCTCGAAGGCAAAATAACCGAATTTCTTTGGAAGCAACCACACGTATATCTCGGAATCGAAGTACTGGAAAACGGAGAGCCGGTAACCTGGGATATTCAGCTCGCATCAGTGAATGGGCTATCAAGAAGTGGCTGGCACGCTGAATCTCTTAAACCGGGAGACGAAGTCTTTGCTCGGGTTAACCCAGCGGTAAATGGCAGACCCTATGGGAAACTGTCATCTATTGAACGTGCTGACGGTACTCCGGTAGCTGTTCGACCAGGCGCAACTCCAGTCAATAAAGTACAAGCGGATTCACTGGAGGGCAATTGGATGGCCGATCGAGCCAGATCAGGCCCGTCATACCCAGGCGGTTTTGACGGCTTCTTTTACGCTCACCTGGTACTCACTGAAGCCGGGCAAGAGGCGATGGAGAACTATGACCCCCTATCCTCGGAAAATCCTGAATCAACCTGTATTGGTCGACCTACCCCCTCTGCCTTTATTTCTACCTCGAGCTACCTCATGCAGGTCGATATGAGTGATGCAGAAGAAAAAATAGTGATAAAAAGTGAATGGTATAACGAAGAGCGAACTGTCTATATGGATGGTAGAGATCATCCCAATTCGTCAACAACCTTCGCTACCGGACACTCCATTGGATACTGGGACGGGGACACTCTGGTAGTCGATACCCGGAATTTCGATGATCACCGCTCTCCCTATCAAATAGGAGTCCCCTCGGGTTCACAAAAGCACGTCGTCGAAAAATACAGATTGATCGAAGATGGCACGGCCATGGCTGCGGAATTTATGCTGGAAGATCCGGAGTTTCTTGCTGAACCCATGTACCACAGCAGAGTGCTTCTGCACTCTCCACACCTGCGAATGCTGGGAACTGAATGTGATCTTGAAAGTACCACCCGACTTTTGAAACTAGGTGGTTAAAAAACCGGCTGGGGCGGAACTATTCCGGCCCCAGTACCTGCCAGTACAACATCAAGCCAACTAGAAAAATTGCTGTATAGATAATGCGATAAAAAATATCGTTAGATACTTTGCGGTTGGCCCAGACACCAAGCTTCACACCAACAACGGCCAGCGGAACCAAAACCAGTGAAGTCATCAAGTTCCCCGCAGCCAACATTCCCAAGAAAAAGTAGGGAATCAGTTTTACGAAATTGACCACAGCAAAAAATATAACAGCGGTTCCCTGATATAGACGCCGATCCAATTTCTGTGGAAGCATATATAGCTGAAATGTCGGCGCACCGGCGTGTGCGAGAAAGCTGGTAAAGCCGCTGCAGGCACCCAAAACTACACCTAGCGGAGCACTGGGATTGCTCACCGCTTTAGCAAAACGACCCTTCAGGAAAAAATGTATCGTAAAGACAATGGCGATAGTGCCCACTATTAGCCGAATAAGGTCGTCGTTAATAAACTGAGCTGTTAATCCACCGATTAGAATGCCAAGCAATGCGCCGGGCAAAAGAATTATCAGATTCCGCTTATCGTAGTTTCCGCGGTGCTCCCAAACACTTTGCGCATCCATGGCCAACAGGATGGGCAACATAATTCCCGCCGCCTGCACCGGCGAAATCACTAGAGCCATGAGAGGCACAGCAATCAGAGCAATCCCACCGAAACCACCTTTCGACATGCCCGTTATAAGAACCGCGGGGATAGCGGCCAAATAAAACCAGGGACTAGTAATTATTTGATCAGAAAAATAAATCCAGAGGTCGGTAATCATTTTCGTGGACCACCGGCCTCCGAATGAGTGAGCAGGCTCAACTATAGTCGACAGCTGGCGGCAGCACCAAGCCTCTTACTTCACCGAAGCCAATACGAGGGTACCCCTCTTTTTGGCTGCAGCCCTTAAAGACTACTTCGTCTCCAATCGCTAGGAAACTGCGCTTCTCGCCAGTTGGCATTTCACGCTCGATCGATCCCGCTTCAGAGAGTTCCATTAGGCAGGCTGAGGCGCTCGGAGCTTCACCGGAAACAGTGCCGCTGCCGATCAAATCTCCCGAACGTAGGTTGCAACCGTTGCTGGTGTGCTGAGTGATAATCTGGGCAATGGTCCATGAGGCGTCGAGCGTCTTATTGCGACTATTAACGACAGGATCCATACACTCTTCGCGCATTTTTTCAGTTGTAATGAGAACATCGAATTTGACATCGATAGCGCCAGCCGCGCGATTCTGTTTTGAATCCAGATAAGGTAGTAGCGCAGGCCAACCCTCTTCAGGAACTGCTTGCTGTGGCGCTCTAAATGGCGCCATGGCCTCCATAGTGACTACCCAGGGTGACACCGAGGTCGCATGGTTTTTACCTAAAAAAGGACCTAGAGGCAGCCGCTCCCACTTTTGGATATCCCGCGCGGACCAGTCGTTAACAATGCAAAAGCCAAAGATATGGTCTTCTGCTTCGGTGATCGAAATCGGATGACCACGTTCGTTGCCAGTACCGACAATAATGCCAAGCTCCAGTTCGTAATCAAAGTTGACGCAGGGCTTTACCACCGGTGTTTCATTCTCACCCTCAATCTGGCCTATGGGCAAATAGATTGGCGAGCCAGAAACTACTACCGAAGATGAACGACCGTGATAAGCGCGAGGTAACCAGTAACCATTTGGCAGTGGTTTGGTGGCACCGGACATTAGCTTGCGCATACGTTTGGCATGGTGGTGAGAACACTCGTAATCGGTGAAGTCGCCTATATTTATGGCCAAAGCTAGGGTCGCATCAGATTGGGCAACCAAGATATCTGAGCTCAATGCTTTAGCCTTTTCAGCAAGATCGCCGTCACTTAGTAGTAATGTAAAAAAATGCTGACGCACTTGTCGCCACTTATCGCGACCAAGAGCCATAAAATCGTTGAGCACAGAAGCCTGCAGAGCTTGCACCACATCTTCAGACAAATCGGAGAGTAGACCAGCTTTTGCACAAGCATTCAGGTCAAGTATCTGATCTCCAATACCAACACCAAGACGCTGGCTGTTCTCTGCTGCGGTAAATGCACAGTAGGGCAAGTTCTGAATCGGAAAATCCGCGTCAGCCAAATTGGCGGCTTCAACCCAGCTCTGCGCATCCGCTGCGTGTGTCTTGTCTAACATCAATTTATTACCTTACTTAAAATCGAAACCACAAATTATTGGTCAGCAGAACTGCTAAACCAGAAATCCTGAGGACCGCCTAGCTGTAACAGCATTCCCAATTCATCACCAAAAAACCAAATATCCTGCCAAGTCGCACCATCAAACTCGGCGAATGCTATCTCCCAGACATCAGCAGATCGCCCGAGAGCAGGAATACCATGAAGGCTCTTGCTATTGGTTCCCGTAACCCGGAAATGAATCATGACTCGTTTGCCTTCAGCCATCATATTGCTGACAACATCCAGCCGGTCAGGAAATGCATAGGGCGTGTTCTGAGTTCCGGCACCCAGCCTCTCACCTACTTCGGCCAAGTGGCTAAATCCATGCCGGACGATTCGCTGCCAAGCTGAACCGGTTTCCGGCAGCATGCCTGGCGGAGGGTTTTTTGATTTATAGGCGTTGACCATCAGCTTATTTTGAAACGACTGTGACGTTTCAGGACTGCTCATGAGGCCAGTAAAAAACTCGTCTCCACTAACGGCAGGGAGATTAATGGGAGCTGCTTCCCATTTGCCGTCTTTCCGCGCTGGCAAGGGTTGACCAATAGCTCGCAAAAATCCGGCCTCGTCGGCCATAAACCAAGCGTCTGTAATTATTCCATCAGCAAGCCAAAACAACGCCGCAGCATCGATATTAATACTTTTGTCCGTCGCCGGAATGCCGTAAAAATTTCCTCTATGTGTTCCCTGGATACGGTAGCGCACAGCAACCATATCGCCCTCCGCCATCACAAGATTTACCACGTCTCGTCGATCTGGAATAGCCAAACGCATAGGTTTGGCCAACTCCGCCAATTCAGAGTTTTCGGCATGAAAACTCATATTCTGGAATTCACTGCGAATTTCGCGATAACTCGGCGACAGTAACTCTGCAGCGATAGCAGAATGGCGAACCGTACTCAGCTCTTCCATATAACGCATTACTATCAGCTTGTTGTAATCAGGCTCGGTAACCAATTGAGCCTGAGCAACCTGCCATCCAGATAAAACCAGCATTCCTATAAACAGAACGCTTCTACTGCCTCTACTTGAAAAGTTCATGCTTCGATCCTCAAAAGGACGGTGTAAGTCGGATATCTATTTAGTCGCCCGGAAACCAGTAATCCATTGAGCCACCAAGCTGCATCAGCATTCCCAGATCATCACCAAAGAACCATCGGTAGGCCCAGTCGGCACCATCGAACTCCATAAAGCCAATCTCGTAGGCCGATACTTCATTGCCAAGGGCTGGAATACCTAAAAGGCTCTGCGTATTGGTTGCGGTTAGACGGAAAAGAACCATCACCCATTTACCATCTGCCATCAGGGCTGCAGTCATATCGACGCGGTCTGGAAACGCTCCGCCAAAAGGATATTGAGCGGCATTTTCTGGAGTCGCTCCATCAGTAATATTGGCAAATCCACGGCGCGTACCTGTTCCATAATCCTCCGGCGGTGGCAATATGCCTTCCGGTGGGTTTTCTGATTTATAGGCATTAATCATTAGCTTGTTGCGGTAGGGCTGAGAATCCTGTGGATTCGCCAATAGCCCTGCAAGATATTCATCACCGGTCGTCACCGGCAGATAGACTGGACCCGCCTCCCAACGGCCATCCTCTCGCTGAGGCAGTGGTTGATCAATTTGTCGCAGCAGCGCCGCCTCGTCCGCCATAAACCAGCTCTTCGTGATTTTGCCATCGGCCATCCAAAAAATTGCCGCGGAATCGATATCAATCGCATTTCCAGTGGCAGGAATGCCGTATAGATTTCCTTGGTGAACCCCTTGAATCCGATAACGCACCGCGACCATATCGCCCTCTGCCATAACGACATCAACCAGATCACGGCGAGTATGAATTGCTGTGCTTAGAGGTTGTGCAGAGTCCATTAGCTCAGACTCTAGCGCGTGGTGTCGCATATTGTGGAATTCAGAACGAATGCGCTCATAATCTGGGGCCTGCAGTTCTGCAGCCACTGATTCATGCTCGGAAGTGCTATAGGCTTCCATATACTTCCAGACTTGGAGCTTGTTGTATTCCTGTTCGGAGACTGGGTAGTGCGTATCCATTGCGGCCGTCATTTCTTCATGCACGGCGGACATATCTTCATGCGCAACACCTTGATCTCTGCTGTCGCTGCAACCAGCAATGAGCGAAGTAATACCCAGCAGCGTCAAAGTCAAATAGAAATTCTTCGATATATTAATTTTCATGCCCAGTTACTCCCCATACATTGCATTCAAAAATTATTTGGTTTTAAGGTTGTTCCGGAAACCAGAAGCTCTGCGGCCAGCCAAGCTGCATTAACATAGATTGATCGTCACCTATCCACCAGGCATCGCGCCAATGCTCATCCACAAAGGTCATAAAAGCGACTTCCCAGGAGTCCATGGGAGCATTTGAGGGTGGCAGCCCATACAAGCTAACAGTATTCGTGCCGGTAAGACGGAATCGAATCATGATGGTATCCCCGTCGATCAAAAAATAGTCCATCAAATCATCACGATCCGGGTAACCCCCACCAAAGCCCTGCGAGGCATCACCATTTACACCGCCCAGTTCGACAATGTGTTTGAAACCGGGACGTAAAAAATTGTCATAGGGGCGCCGTCCATCCGCTTCATCGATTATTCCGGGGGGCGGATTGTTTGCCTTGCGGGCTGCAATCTTGAGTTTATTGCGGTATTCGCGAGTATCCGCCGGATTCGCCAGCATAAATTGCAGGATCGCATCCGAAGAAACAGCGTGTTCGCCACCCGTGGGTGGAATGTTGTATCGGCCATCTTCGCGGGCCGGCATCGCTGTGCCGAGCTGTCGTAGCAACTCAACTTCGTCGGTCATATACCAGCCTTCAGTGATCTTGCCATCAGTTAACTGAAAAACTGCAACGGAGTAGATTTCAAAATCTTTACCGGTCGCTGGTATGCCATACAGATTGCCCGAATGGCTTCCCTTAATTATGTAGCGAACGGCAACACTGCTGCCCTCGCCTACCACCAGGTCGAGCGTATCTCTACGGTTTGAAATCGCCTGGTCTATTGGCTGGGCTTGATTGGCAAGCGCGGAGCCTTGAATGTTGTAAACAAGGTTCTCAAACTCGTTGCGAATTTCCTGATAGTTGTCAGCTAGAAATTCATCAGCAACTTCATCAGATGTCATTTGCAGTCGGTTATCCATAAACCGAGTCACCACGGCTTTATTGATATCCCGCTCGGACAGGGTCGCGCTGTCAGACGAGGGCATAGAGCCGCAAGCGACCAGTATGGTAAGTGTCGCTCCCAAAAAACCCGCCTTCAGGCAGTGCAGACTCTCAAATTTTACAATGTTCATCGTTTCCCCCTATTCCTCAACAATATATTGCTGAATAAATTCAACAGAAGCCCTATCGACTTCTGCTGTCTCAGCGAAGCGCTGACTAATATAGCCACGTGGAACCACCTCGTAGAAATAACCCAGAACGCGAGTCACCTCGTCAATCATTTCCTCATCGGCAACGGCTTTATCAAATGCCTCTCGTAGTGCCATCAATGCCGCCGGATCGGAATTCGGTGGAGCCAAAAGCATATTGTCGGCAACACTGCGTAAATCGAGAGCCAGCTTTAAGGCCTCCCAATGCTCCCCCGAGGGAGGTTCTCCGCTGATCTCTTCATACACTTCCATAAAGGTTGGAATATCTGGAGCCAGAGAAGCTCTAGGGTAATTGCCTTCTGCGTCGCGATAGGGGAAGTGCCAAAGCGGAGCAACAATTCCCGGTTCAATCAATGTAGAAATTACTGCCGATCTATACCCGGAAAAGGTGCCACCAAAGCTATTGATTTCATTTGTCTGTATTGCATTTCGAACAGTATTTTCGCTGGAATATCCGGTGACATAGCGGTAGTCCAAACCAAGGCTATCGAAGGCTAACCGCGGCATCAGGTCTAAACTTGAACTTGTACGTATACCACCCAAGACCAAAGCATCTGAGCTGGCAATATCAGCTGGATTAGCCAAGTTCCCCTGCTCAATATCCTGTCGTGCGAACTGCATAATAGGACCGCTGCGCAACCCACCAATCACTTCAAACTTGTCCAATTCGTAGCGAATACCAGGCTCACCCAATAATGGCACCAACAGGCTAATGGGCGCGTACAAAAGAGTGAGGCCATCCGGACGTGCCCCCTCATATGCGTAGTTCAGGGCTCGGATACCCGCTGCACCGGACATGTTTTGAACGATGACATTGGGGTTGCCGGGAAGATGCCTACTGAGATATTTATTCAGCAATCTAGCACTGGTATCCGTGCCGCCGCCGGGGTTAAAACCGACCAGAATAGTTACCGTCTGCCCGCCAAAGTTTTTCGCTACGATCTCCCCCACAGCAGCATTGTCTGCAGGCGTCGATTGTGACGGAGCACCTGAATCCGAACAGCCTGCAAGAGCAAGAACTACCAGAGATACAAACACTAAAACTCTTGGTGAACTCATAATTTGAACCCTAAATGTCTTCGGCTAATCGGATGCCGTAACCGTTTCCCGCGCTAGTACGGTCATTGTCATTCCTATTGGCCGCCCGAATATTTCTTGAATAGTGAGTCCAGGATCCTCCGCGCAGGGGGCTACGAGCGCAGTTTCCCTCATCCCACGAGCTGCCGTCGATAGGAGCACCTTCATAGCTGTCATTCCAGCAATCTGAAACCCATTCCCAAACATTGCCAGCAGTATCGTAAAGACCCCAGGGGCTGGGTTCGAATGAACCCACGGGTGCTGTAAATTCCCACTGATCACGACCACTAATACCCGTGCCTTTACCACAGCAATCCGAGGGCCCGTAATTTGCATATTCTCTAGAGATGTTATCGCCCCAGGGATAGGGCGCATCGGTTCCAGATCGCCCCATATATTCCCACTCTGCTTCACTGGGCAGGCGGAATGAACGTCCGGTTTTTTCACTCAACCATGCGACAAGAGCTTGAGCATCGTGCCAGCTGACATTTGTTACCGGATAAGTACTACGACCCCAGCCTTCATCGCTAGGCAATACACGACCAGTATCTATGGCAAACAGGTCGTAGAGGTCAAAGGTCACTTCATGGCTGGCGATAGCAAAATTGGCCACTGTCACCTCGTGAACTGGCAGTTCGTTTGCATCGCCCTCTTCCACCATATCACCCATCTTGAACGTACCACCCTGAATATGAATCATTTCAGGCATAACGGCTTCGATGCTTTCCAGCAGATCCTCTGGTTGAGCACATCCGACATTGGCGAGAGAAACAAAGACGGGCACCAGTGCCCAGCGAGCCTTACTTAAAATATTCATAATCCCCCCAATTAATTTCTAACATATTTAGATCAATCTAATCCCTATACAAACAACCACAGCGGGAAACCCTCTGGCATCAGTCCTGGCAGCTTGTCATTGAGCCATGATGGGTACCAAAATAAATGCATCACTCGGTCATAGAAGCCAATCATAAAAAGCCAAGCGCAAAATGGATAAAGCAAACAGATGCGCCAACCATAGCCACCCCAAACCGCCAAGTAGAACGCTATAAATAGAGGGAGTGCAAGTTTTTGCCCGATCACTAACATCAGCAAAAGCATAATGATCAGACCCAGCATAAAGAGCATGGCTTTGGTGAGCAGAGCTTGCTCAGCAGCTTCAAGCAGAGTGCCGAGCAGGCCGCCCCCTGAACTGACTAGAGCGCGGAAGTCGATTCCGTCCTGAATCAATACAACTAATACACAGAGGGAACCGGAAACGCCGAGCAAGATTGGAAACTGTTTTACCGAACCGGGCCAACCGCCGGCGAGAATGACCGCGCCGACAAATACAACAAAAAGCAGAATGGAAAATGGCAGGGAAAATACCGGGCTGCCACCTGCGCCATCGGAAGGTGCCTGAGGCTTAGACTTCGGCTTGATCATGCCACGGATAACAAAGCCGATAGTCAGCAAAATAACCAAACCTATAACCAGAACGATGGGTCTTTGCAGCCACTCTAGCCCGTCATAAACTCGCCCCGTTAACAGGTAGGCATTTTCCATAATACCGCCCAATACCAAAGCCAGTACCAAGGGCGGCCTTGGCCAAGCCCCACGCTTCATCACAAAGCCAACAAACCCCATGGTGATACAGACTATCCAATCACCTAGATCACCCCCACCCAGCCAGGCGCCCATAAATACAAACATGATGATGGCGGGAACAATCATATGGCCGGGTAAAAAGGCCAATTTGGCCACGTGTTTGGCACTAAATAACAAAAGAACCGTTGCCAGAATATTGGCGATAGCAATAGACCAGACCATGCTAAATGTCGTGCTCAGTTCAGTGGTCAACATTTCCGGGCCTGGCTTGAGACCAACTATGAGCAAGGCGCTTAATAGAATCGCTGCGCCCAAACTTCCGGGCACACCGAAGGCGACGGTGGGAATAAGTGAACCACCCCGAGTTGCATTGTTTGCCGCTTCCGGAGCGATCACACCCCGAATATCACCCTTGCCAAACTGCGAACTGTCTTTTGCTGATTGCACGGCGTGGCCATAGGCCAACCAGTCAACAATAGAAGCACCCAATCCCGGCAACATACCTATATAGGTACCGATGGTTGCGCAACGAACCGCCAGCCACCAGTTCCTGCACGCGTCTTTGACACCATCAAGAATTCCTCCACCTTCTACTTCCTCGAGGTCTTTACGCGAGATGGAGAGGTTGCGAATTGCCAGCTCCATTAGTTCAGGCAGCGCAAAAAGACCGAGCACCACGGGAATCATAGGCAGGCCATCGATCAAATACCCAACCTCAAAGTAGTACCGCGGAATGGCTCCCGAATCCGAATAACCCACCGTGGACATCAAAAGTCCCAGCGCGGCTACTGCCAATCCCTTAAACATGGAACCGCCACTTAGTGAACCGACCATGGTTAGACCTAGAACACCCAGCATAAATATCTCGGGCGAGCTGAAGGATTGAATAACAGGGCGAATTAACGGCAGTGAAAGGGCCAGCACCAAAGCCCCAAACACACCCCCGAACGCAGAGGTGGTAAATGCAGCTCCCAAGGCTCTGGCGGCGTGGCCTTTTTGCGCCAAGGGATAACCGTCCAAAATGGTTGCCTGAGAAGCAGAAGTTCCCGGCACACCCAGCATGACAGAGGATATTGTGTCACTGGTGGAAGTTACCGCGTACATGCCAAGTAGTAACGCAAAGGCAGCTACCGGCTCCATGCCAAAGGTAAAGGGCAATAGAACAACCAACCCGATAATCACACCGAGGCCAGGAATAATGCCAAGAAAGATGCCAAATAGAACGCCGAGAAACAGAAAGCCAATAGTCGGCCACTGCAATACCAGCAGAAATCCTGTCAGCAAATCATTAAACATTGGTGTCTCTTATTTAGTCCCCTAGAGCGGTTCGCTATTTAATTCTTTATATGGCGATTTGTAAGTATTGTTCGCCAACCGCCGCTCCAATTTTTTCGACCCCAAACAGTCACCTAACCCATCGGGAAGTCATTCCAATTTAGCCATCATTCAATTAGGTTTCGTCTTCAATTGGGTTACTAAGAACTCCAATTGAGGAAATTTCCACTTCGATTCGATCACCTTGCTTCATCCAAACAAAGGGGTCTCTGCCAAAACCAACACCACCTGGTGTACCCGTCACGATGACGTCGCCGGGACGCAGCGGACCGAGCGACGAAAGGTATTCGATTAAGTAGGGAATATCGAAACAAAGGTCATCGACGCAAGCACTTTGCATCACCTCACCGTTTAGACGCGTTTCCAGAGTTAGTTTAGTCGGATCTGGGATCTCGTCGGTGGTAACCAACCAGGGACCAAAACTGCCACTCTGGTAGAAGTTTTTACCTGCCGTAAAAAGCTGCGAGTGGCGTTGGTAGTCTCGAATGGAACCATCATTAAAGCAGCTGTAGCCAGCTATATAAGAAAGTGCATCTTTTTGTTTTATATGATGGCCTGTCTTGCCGATAACTAGTGCCAACTCACCTTCAAAATCGAACCGCTCCGAAACTTTCGGGCGGATCATGGGCTGGTTGTTCCCAACCTGACAGTGATCAGTGCGCATAAATACCCACGGAAACTTCGGCTTATCGCGCTTCATCTCCGTGATATGAGCCATGTAGTTGATTCCCAAGCAGAATATCTTTCCTGACTGGGGAATGGGTGGTAGAAATTCAATTTCATCGAGCGCAAAGTCAGCTTTACTCGGTGCCAAAGCACTTAACTCATCAAGCGCATCTGCCTCCAGTACTGACCGCAGTGAGGGATATTTGTGGCCTAGCACAGCACTTGCATCAACAATTCCGCCCTCGACGACGACGCCATAACGGGTGCTGCCGTCAGCTTTAAAACTAACGAGTTTCATTCTCTCTCCTAGGCCTTTTTGAAAATTATGTTATGTGCGTTGGTACGCAAAATTGCCTCTTTGGCGTCCTCGAGAATATTTGCTTCTGCGATAGCTTTCTGCGCCCAGACTGAACCAAAATCAGTACCATCGGTTCCAAAAACAATGCGATGAGCTCCGTAAACCTCAACAGCCCGCTCGATGCTTCGAGAACCCATGGAATTACTGTCCACTATTACTTTTGAATCTAAGATTTTTGCCGATGGTGGTTTTTTGCTTGGGTCTCTATGCATACTAATAAAGTCGAGCCGATCTAATTCAAAAGGAATATTCCCACCTAGGTTATGGCACTGCACGGTGACATCAGGATAGTCCTCAAGAAAATCTGTTAAACAGAGAGTGATCATGTTCGATGAGATGCGCGCCTGCATATCTAGGGTTACTCGACGCTCTCGCGCATTGTCAACATCATCCCCGGGAGGCAGCGATGTATCGTTTGGTAATGCTCCGGTATGAATCAGCAGGTGCGCCTTATGCGTTTGAGCCACTTCAAAAATCGGTCTGAAAAGCTGAGCTCGCTCGAGAGTCAACAATGCGTTCCCGGGAATCAAAGCGCCAACAATGCCTGGCAGCCCAAGTGCTTGATCAAACTCTTTTGCTGATAGCTCTATATCAGCGACAGGTAATGTCGCCAATCCAAAGATCCGCTCTGGATACTGCTGATGAATCTTGGATACAGCCTCGGTAAAAATACGAGAAAAGATTAAAGACTCTTCAACTGCTAGGCGCTCAACACCAAAAACTGCTGAGATAGATAAAACAGCCGTATCTATGTCGTTTTTATCCATTACCTTGAGTCGTTTTAGTATATCTCCGTAGTCAGAAGGCAAGGGAAACGCACCCCGAGGCTGATGAATAAACTCGCGCCCGGATTCATCTGAATCAATTTTTGGCGCCTTATCGCGTTTTCGCATTAGTTCCACGAGTTCATTTGGAATCCAATGTGAATGCATATCAATGGTCATAAGCTAATTCTCACCGCACTAATAAATCCGGCCGATTAATCGGCTTCTCTGTAGATATCGCTGGCTCTTGAGGAGGGCATTACAGTCTTTAAAAAGACCGCGCTGACAAATCGATTGGGAACAACGCACTTCTTTGCCAACCCCACCCCAAGTTCAGGTTCAAGTCGCCGAAGTATAAATCAATCCTACATATAACGGTAAAGATACTTTACCGTTATCGGTAAGATATATTTACCGTAAAACTTGTAAGAGTGAAATCTCAGATTGGAAAGGGCATTTATGAACGGAATTCGACCAGCTAATAGAATTGTCCAGTTAATTGGTGCGCGTATTGTTATCCCCGCTCAATTCCACGCAATCGAATTTCTGCACAGGTCGATCAGAACGATTCCAGACGACCTTGCCTGGCATCGGTTTACTAAAATACAGCGGATCGGTGGCCAGATATTCTCTAATTAGCTGGCTGCCATCTTGCGAAAGACTTAGACGTTCAACCACGTGCATCTGAGCACTGTGCAGAATTCCCGGGTGCGGAAAAAGTACGCCGGCCCTAAAACCGACCGTATCGATTACCAACTCTTCGCCCTCAAACCATCCCACCGAGTGGCCCACCATACTGGGTTCGATCTCAGCTGGGTGCTCCCTACTGTCCAAATTCACTCTGCGCACAACGTCCATATACTCATGCCTTATAACGATTTCATTTCCCTGCCGGGTTATTTCTGAAATGCCACCAGGTTCAGTCCAGGAGCGCATGATGCTTGCTCCGCTGCACATAAGCGCCGGATCGTCGAAGACGACGTCGTAAGCAGCAGCGGCAGCTTTACCCTGTTCCGTTAGATACTGAGAATAAATACCCAGAGGATTTTCGGGGGTACCAAAAGCTTCCAAGCTCGGCAATTCATCGCCAATGGGCACAGAAGCCAGATCGCCCGCTAAATCGCCGGTGGGCATGTATCTCCCACCCGTTCGCCACAAACCAAATAGGCTTATTGTTTCTGAACTGCTCGCGGAGGGTGTTTGCTGTACAGCAGATGCCTGAAGTTCCGCTGGCACTACCGCAAGAACACCTCTTCTGGCTATTTCTATACCGGTGTCGGTCACGGCGCTGACAAAGGCACAACCATGCGGGTCGCGACGTGCAGCGATTCCTTCAATAGCGACTCGGGTTCCCGGCGCAAAAATGTTCTCGCTCCAACCCAATCGACGCAGAACTACAGAAGGTTGCATTTCGCAATTCCAATTCACCAAGCTTCCGTCATCCTGCTCGACATCAATATAGACAAAGGAATGTGGGTTTATAAACTTAAACTCAGTCACTATGCCTGCAATGCTTACAGACTTGCTGGAGTCATAATGTGGTGACATCGAGTGGTGCGCTTGTGCTGCCTCAAGGATAACCACTGAGCATATTAGAGTCTTCAGAATTGCGTTGAATCTACTGCGAAACATTGTTGGGCCCCACCAAATTTAGTCCAAAAATTGACTCTTTACCAAGGTCAGTTAGTCAATTAGTTCTTTCAAGAAGCTTGTTATACATATACTCACTGTTCGATGGTAAGACTGTGAGGCCAAATTTTTTTTGGTCTCACTTAAGCTGAGGGTAAGCCTTAGTCGAAAATTGTCAATGGCTGCGCCATTCAGAAATAATGAAGGGGGATAGAAAATGCTACGTCTAATTGTCAGTTGGTTTTTCCTAGTCATGACTGCACCGTTGGCATTGGCCCATCATACTTGGGCTGTTGACTACGATACCAATAACTTCATAGAAATCGAGGGAGTTGTTTCTTCTATTCGATGGCTCAATCCCCATGTCAGATTTGAGGTGGTTGTGGACGCTGGCACTAGTTCGGAAACAACTTGGAACATCGCTGGCACCTCCGTCAGCAACTTGGCGCGAATGGATGTCACCAAAGATATTTTATCGGTGGGAGACAAGGTTCTTATGGCCGGTCATGCCGCCAAGAGATCAGATCATGGCATGTACATGGTCAACCTTTTGCTACCCGATGGCAGAGAAGCAGTTTTTTCTGGTGGCGCAGAGCCGCGCTGGTCAGAAGAGCGCATTGGCAATAGCGCAAGTCTGCGCGGCGAAGTGGTTGAAGAGGATTTATCAAAACGCCCTCAGTCAATTTTTTCTGTTTGGACCACAATTACGGGCAACCCCGAAAGCCGAACGCTACATCCAAGAGCCACTGCGGACTACCCCTTAACTGAAGCCGCACTTGAAAAAATTGCGGCTTATAACCCAGAAACGGATGACCCCTTTGGTAGCTGCTCACCCAAGGGTGGATCTCTGGTGATGGATGCCCCATATCCGGTAGAGTTTATAGATCAGGGCGAAACCATCTTATTTAAGCTCGAAGAGTACGATCTGGTCCGAACTATTCATCTGGCGGATATTCACGATGATCGCAATGTCGAACCGAGCCTTTTGGGTTATTCCACCGCTCGCTGGCAAGGCGACACACTTTTGGTCACCACAACCAAAATTGATTACCCCTTCCTAAATGTCGGATCTGTTCCAGACTACATTCCGCAAAGCCAGTATGCGCTGTTCCAAGAGACCCTAAGGCTCGGACCAGATCGCGACCGCTTGTACTACAGTTTGACGGTTACAGACACCGAGATGCTGACCGAACCCTTGGTCATGAGAAAATACTATCTATGGCGTCCGGGAGAGTCGGTTCAGCCCTATAGCTGCGATGAGGAGGGCCTATTCGTTAACTAATAGACTTCAAATTGTTCCCGAAAATTGGCTGGTTAAACCAAGGAAGGTCAATTGCCTTCCTTGTTTATCCAACCGAATTGTTAAATCAAATCGGCAAAGAGTTCGGTTCGCTTAATTTCGGCACCACTGGCGCTCTCCTGCCATAGAATCTTTCCCTTTCCTTGCGCCATTTCTTCAGTCTCGATACAGAGCAAACTGCCATTTGGAATTAGAATATCTTCACCCGTTAGCCAGAGCACTATGATGCTTGTACAGGACTGATGACTACTGACCAAAATGTCTCCAGCCTTGGGATCTTTGCTAGTTAAAAATGCGATCAATTCCGGTAATCGGCTTCCGGTCGTCAAGTTAGCATCTTCGGAAATATCACCCTCGAACTTCATCAGATTCGCAGCGATTTCCAGGGTATTTTTTACGCGCTTCATCGGGCTTGAGTAGATTTGCGTAACCCCCCTGAGCTCCTCAAGCTTCATCCGAACGATCTTGACCACCTCTTGACGACCCGTGGATGTCAGATCTCTGTCCTCATCCGTGGCAGCATCGCCAGTAATTCCGTGGCGTAAAATAAAAAGCTTCAAACTAAAACTCCAATAATTATTCAACCCCTCTCAGAGATTCAAGATTGAGAGCAGAAAGGGGAGCATTTAGCTCCCCTTTAAATTTTCTAGATTAGCTGCGCTTCAAGGCATGCGCGAATAGGCTGTCACGCTTTCGTCAATGATAAAGGTCATTAGATCCTCACCAATTATGAGAGGGCCGTCATAGGTAGCGCGGGTTCGCGTCAACAAGTCCGACAACGGAGCCTCGGGATAACCAGGCGCGCTCAACATAACCAAATGGGTATAAACCGCCAATTTGGGATTTACCTCATCAAATACAATTCCCGCCTCCTCTGGAGTTGTATGGTGACCAATAATTCGACGGAACTGCTCCGAAGATGCCAATAACTCATCTGTTACCAAACCAACCTCATGAATAATTAGATCAGCACCGCGTGCTGCTTCAATCAAATTCTCATCGAATTTGGTATCGCCGGATATCACCACGGAACGGCCATCGTAATCTACTCGATAGCCATAAGCGGGTTTGATTAGCTCCCCGTGGTCTACAGCAAAGGCTGTTACTACAACACCGTCTTTTTCATAAACCACGCCGTCTTCATCAAACTCGTGAGCAAGTGTATCTATGCCCTCGGGTGGCAAAAGTTCATCGGGGATACGAATATTGGTGTTCGCCTCAAACGCAATCTCGAGATGATCCAACATGGATTTGGTGCCGACAGGCCCCCAAACTTCAAAGGGCGCTGAGCGGCGACCATATGGAGGCGGAATCCAACCGGTCATCCATAGATCGGCAAGGCCATTAATATGGTCTGAATGAAAATGTGTGAGAAAAACCCCATCCAAAGCACTAAGAGCAATATCTAGCTGAACTAAGCGTTGTGTAGCGCCGCGGCCAACATCAAACAACAGTTCCTGACCGGCAACCTCAACCAAAGTTGCCGGACCAAAGCGATCTACGCGAGGTTGCGGATCTCCAGTTCCCAGCAAAGTAACGCTAAAGTCACTCTGAGCATAAGCAAAGCTGGGCAGAGCCGTCGCCAAAAAAATGCTAACTGTTAAAAACTTTCTGGCAATATTCATCACGCTTAGTCGTCCGTGTTTACCCAGACCAAAATTAGCATCGCTGTAGCAAAGGTTCGAAAGGCTTCCTGCAGGGTACCTACCTCCCGATCTTGCCAAAGCATAAACCACTCCTGACAAATTACGCCAAAGGCGATTAAGTAAAAACAAGCGACTATGCTTAGACCGGTAACGGCAGTTGATTTTGCAGCGTTAAATTCTGAAGCGGAAGATCGAGCTGACCAAAGTTTATATGCGGCATATAGAAGAATTACGCCAGAAACCAGCTCTGTCAAAATAATAACAATTGCACCTAACCAAATGATGGCGGGGCTTTCAATAGCGCGCCACATAACCATCGGGTCGCCAAATGTACCCTGCATACCCACAGCCATTTCCACAGGCGCATAAGTGCCGTGCGGGCTTAGAGCATTGTTCATGCCAGCGAGAAACATCAGAACACCCAATGCGGCTACCATCGCCACCTTGCCAATCCTATTATTTACTTTCATATCTATACCCACCCTTTGTAAATATCAATTTCCAAAACGCCTAGAAAAACTGCAGCTACTCGTATTGCCTAGCTACAGCCATTTGCATGGGTCGCTTTGAAAATCAGAAACCCATAGTTTAGCAACTAGGAGCACACTCGGAATATTGCGCACCACTCTTATACATTAGATCGCTAGTAAATATTTGCTGTATTCGCTCGAGATAGTCGACGAGGATGGTCATCAAGCCACTATCAAGTAGTAGCTGATGCCAATTTGATTTCTCTTCCGCCATCTCGCTCCCCCCGGAAACAAGAATAAAATGGGCTTCTAAATTTCAGAAGCCCAATTAGTTTGTTCGAGAATTTCGCGGACCCGATTAAGGAAGGCCGCTGAGTAAGCTCCGTCAAACGCTCTATGATCAAAGGACTGAGCCAATATTCCAACTGGGCGAATACCGATGGTGTCGCCGTGCTCAGATTCAATCACCACAGGACGCTTCTTAATACCGTCAGTAGACATAATGGCTACTTGTGGCTGACTAATAATAGAGGCTGTCATCATGGTGCCAAAGGGGCCAGAGTTAGAGATGGTATAGGTCGCACCGGACATATCGTCTGGAGTGAGTTTTTTATCCCGTGCCTTAGTACTCATTGCCTTAATACCTTCGGCAATTTGACCTACTGACTTGTTTGCACAGTCCTTAACAACCGGCACAACCAAACCATTAAAGTTGAGATCAACAGCAATACCTAGATTTACCAAGCTATGGATCTGAATTCCATCACCCACAACACTTGAATTAACCTGAGGAAAATCTTTGATCGCCATGGTAATAGCGCGCGAGATAAATGGCAGATAGGTAAGGGAGTAACCCTTATCAGCTTTCCATTGAGGGCTTAACTTTTTACGCACTGCATCAACGGCATGATAGTCCACTTCGACGGTTTGAAGCACATGTGGGCTGGTGGCTTTAGACATAACCATGTGATCGCCAGTCATCTTGCGTATTTTGTCGAATGGAATAAAGCTTCTGCTGTCCATCGCTGGCACTGGACCAGATGCAGCCGGAGCGGGTGCGGCCGGAGTCGGAGCTGCGGCGGGCGCCGAAGCTGCTGCTGCACCGCCATTATCAATAAAATCGACAACGTCGTTTCGAGTAATGCGGCCACCTTTACCAGTACCGGTAATTGCCGATATATCCAGATCGTTCTCGGCAACCAGACGGCGTACTGCCGGCGAAAGCATAGCTGCCGGCTGAGCGGCTAGCTTATTGGTGCTTCCAGCAGGAGCAGCTGTTGATGCAGATGGAGTCGGCGACGATGCTGGTGGTGCCGGAGTTTCCACTTTTGCCGCAGGCGCTTCTTTGGCTGCAGGTGCTTCTGATTTAGCTGCGGGCGCTTCAGATGCAGTAGCGTCCTCACCTTCAACAGCAATTACACATATCACCATTCCCACATCACCGGATTCACCATCCTGCAGATTGATAGCAGTCAGAGTACCGTCAGCTGGCGCAGGAACTTCAATAGCGGCTTTATCCGTTTCAATGTCAACGAGGGTCTCATTCTTTTTGACCTGATCACCGACTTTTTTGTACCAAGCAGCGACTGTACCTTCGTTAACGGATTCGCCCATTTGGGGCATTATTACGTCCACATTAAACCTCTTCTTTTTAGCCTATAGAAATGAATCTAGGGGCAATTAATCCATTTTGCTGATTGTGTCGACAATTCGGTCAACGCTCGGAATCATCATATCTTCAAGCACGTCTACCGAAGCCAGAGGAATATGAGGAGTCGTAATTCGAGTAATCGGAGCATCTAGATTCCAGAACAGCTCTTCGCCAACGATAGAAGCAACTTCAGCACCCCAGCCGCAAAGGCGTGGATTCTCTTCTACTGTAACCAAACGACCGGTTTTAGTAACTGACTCAAGAATAGTTTTGGTATCCAGTGGAACCAGAGTTCTTGGATCAATAACTTCACAGGATATACCGTGCTCCTTCTCGAGAATCTCAGCTGCTTTCAGGGATTTAGGCACCATGTTGGCTAGAGCGACAATAGTCACATCCGTACCTTCACGTGGAGTCGCCGCTATACCAAGAGGAATAACGTACTCACCATCGGGCACTTCGCACTTGTTGCCGTACATAGCTTTTTGCTCAAAGAACAAGACCGGATCCGGATCGCGAATTGCACCAGCTAGCAGACCTTTAACGTCTGCCGCATTTGAAGGCGCAACCACTTTGATGCCCGGAACCGCCATTGCCCAATTCTCAATACTCTGAGAATGCTGTGCACCAAATCGTGCACCACCGCCATTGGCAGAACGAATAACCAGAGGAGTCTCGTGCTGGCCGTTCGACATATAGCGCGCTTTAGCAATTTCGTTTACAACCGTATCCCAGCAAACTGCAAAAAAGTCGGAAAACATAATTTCGGCGATTGGTCGCAGACCCGTCATCGCAGCACCCATACAGGCACCTAGAATAGCTTGCTCTGAAATTGGCGTGTCACGAACTCGAGTCGGACCGAACTCGTCGTAAAGACCGAGGGTCGCTTTAAATACGCCTCCGGCCTCACCAACGTCTTCACCCAAAAATACTACGCGATCATCGAGTCGCATCTCTTGAGCCATCGCTGCTGCAACGGCTTCCCTATAACTTAGTTGCGCCATGCTGCACCTCCATCGGCAAAAACATCGGTATAAGCAATCTCTGGAGGAGGCGGTGGACTGTTTTTTGCCTCTTCAGTAGCAGCGTCGACCATAGCCTCAGTATTGGCATCAATCTTTGCCAATTCAGCTTCATCAACACCGTTAGCAAGTAACTTCTCTCGATAGTTGTAAAGAGGATCTCTATTTTCTTTCCACTCTTTTACTTCTTCATCAGGACGGTATTTACCTGGATCTGCTCGAGAGTGACCGTGATGACGGTAGGTAAGCGCCTCAATCAATGTTGGGCCGCCGCCTTTCCGCGCTTTCTCAATAGCTGCCATGGCAGTTTCGTACATCACTTCAACGTCATTGCCGTCAACAAGAATCGGCTCCATACCATAAGCCGAAGCACGATCGGCCGCCGGATGCTCAACTGCAGTTACATCGCCAATGGCGGTGTATTCCATGTACTGATTGTTTTCACAGATATACACAACCGGCAATTCCCAAACCTTGGCAAAGTTAAGTGCCTCATGGAATGTACCGATGTTGGTAGTACCGTCGCCGAAAAAACAGCAAGCCACTTGTTCCGTTCCGCGATACTGGGCAGACCAAGCCGCACCAGCAGCGATGGGCATATGTGCACCGATAATGGCGTAGGAGCCCATTGCGCCCTTGGTAGTGTCAGTGATGTGCATCGATCCACCTTTACCGCGCAACTGACCGATATCACGACCCATCAACTCACCCAGAATGGATGTCATGGAAACTCCACGAACATAATTGTGGTTGTGCCCACGATAAGTATTAAAGGTGTAATCATCTTCGCGCATTACAAAACCGAAGGCAGCTGCAATAGCTTCCTGGCCCTGACCTAGGTGGGTAGTACCTTTTACGAGGTTCTGCATAAATAAGTCATAAGCGCGTTGTTGAAGCCCACGACACTCAGACATCAAGCGGTAGAGTTCGAGCTTCTGCGCCTTTTCGAGAGGGTATTTGCCAGCCGAACTGGCTTTCTTTGCTGTTGCCATAGCAGTATTTATCCGTAGAGAATCGGCGCCACCCAGTGTGGAATCGCCTTAGTTTTATTTTCGCGGTCACGCATAATATCGCAATTCTTCAAAAAATAATAATAATTTCGATATTTTTATAAATGAGGCTTTTATTACAACTCACCTATGTCGACGAGAGTACGTAGCCCTCTATTTCATTTTTGTCCCGAGAGAAAAAGCCCTCGCATAGCGAGGGCTTTTTAATTTCAGATCTTATGAATTCAAATATGGCATGCCACAACCAATAACCAGATCACTCGGGAACTTAGTTATCACCTCGATTCCCGTATCAGTTACGATCATCATGTCTTCAAGGCGTATGCCGTCAGTTTTGTCTTCAGAACCAGCATAAGTCTCTAACGCCAGACACATGCCAGGAACCAACTCAACTGGGTTCGCAATACTGAACGCACGAGAAAGAATCGGGAATTCCCAGAGCCCAACACCAACACCATGGCCATATTGAAGACCGAATATTTCATGCTCGTTAAGTGCACCCATTTCACGGTAGTCCGGCCAACGAGTTACGACGTCTGCTGTGGTGACTCCAGGCTTAACAGCCTCAATACCACCCTGCTGAATTTCATAGCAACGCGCGTGACAATCTTTCTGAGATTGCGACGGCTCGCCGACCACAAAACAACGATATACACAGGTGTGATAACCATTGTAGAGACATACCACATCCATAAAGATCACATCGCCAGGCTGCAGCAATCGATCCGAACTCAGGTGCGGGTGAGGGTTAGTACGGTTGCCGGAGGTTACCTGTACATTGTGAACCCACTGCGCGCCAAGGCGATGCATCTCGTGTGAGGCTACGGCCTGAAGATCGTTTTCTTTCGCGCCCGGACGAATCTCCATGGCAATTCTGTGGAAAGCTGAATCAACGATGGCACAAGCGTGTTTCAACAGGGCAATCTCATCCTGATTCTTCACGGAACGAGCGTACTGCATCACTTCCATACCATCAGCCAGAGTGTAGCCATTCGACTGCAACGCCAGCATGGTTTGCGCTTCAATAACATCCACGCCAATTTTGATCTTGCTCTTGTCCAATCCAAAGTTGTCCAGAACCATATCCAGATCTTTCATAAAGCCTTTGGTGGGCTCCCACTCTTTGGGAAGTGCACCGTACATGGTGCCGTGAGCCGGGAAGGTGTAATCGGCAATCCAGGGGCAATTTAGCTTCTCTGCAGCAACCTCTGAACCAAAACCAAAGATATGGGGTGGTCCGTTGCGCGGAATAATGGAGTAACGGCCCATGCTGCAGATCTCAGGCGAACAAACCGCTGTTGAAGTAGCATATCGCTTGTTATTTACATCGAATAAAAGCAAACATTCGATATCAAACTCATCCATATACTTCTTGACTCGGCCAACACGATAGTCGCGCATACGATCCATATCGATGCGTTGTTCGTAGTCGACCTGCATCATGCCCTGCGTGCCGCGTCTAAATTCAGTCATTGCCTATATCTCCTGGTTCCGGTTTGCCGGAAATCATTTTTCTTAAATTGAGTACTTAAACTTTTACTACTTGATGTGCTGCAGCTGACTTGACGATAGCCTCAGTTACTGCAGAACCATGCACTATTTCATCAGGCGAAATAAGATACGGCTGACCACCTGCGGCGGAGTCAGCAAATGCCTCTAGCGCAGCTTTGACCACATCAAATTTTGCTGCCTCCCATACTTCTGCTGGCCCTTTGACAGGCTTGAAAGTACAGGTGCTAAACAATTGCATACGACGCTCTTCCGAAGGTGCACCGGCAATATGCGTCATGCCTTCAAGTTTCACGAATCCTTTGGATCCATAGACCTGAAAGTTAAAACCACCACCAGTGGCGGTCATAGTGCCAAGATAACCAGAACAGCCATCCTTCATACGAAACAGGATAGAAGTTGTATCATCTGCTTCAACTTCAATCGCACGACGGAAACTCTGCGCATAAACCTCATCGATTTCGCCAACCATGTCGATCATGCCATCGATAGCGTGGACGCCCATTGGGGTTAATCCACCACAGGGAGTTTCAGACGTATCCGCACGCCAAGCGCCCGGCTTCAAATAAAGGGCATTTGGAAAAGTCATAGTGGCTTCAATATGCAGAATGGTGCCTAAGTCGCCGTTTTTAACTTTTTCTTTAAGAGCAGTCATCTCGGGATGGAATCGGCGGCTATAACCTACACCGACTGTTAGACCAGCTTCAGCGGCTGCATCAACTGCTTCCTGCGCTCCTGCGCCATCTAAAGAAAAAGGTTTTTCGCAAAATACGTGTTTACCGGCTTTAACTGCGGCCAGTGTTTGGCCTACGTGCTGCGAGTTTGGCGTAACCAATACAACCGCATCGATATTGGGATCAGCAAGAATAGCTTCGTAGCTCTCCTTCAACTCCATATCGTATTCAGCACAAAACTCCTTGGCTTCGTCAGACAAAGATCTTGTAGTAGCTGCAACAAATTTTATTTTGTCACTACCTACAACTGCTTCAACCTGAGTTTTTCCCCACCAACCAAGACCAACTATTGCTGCTCTAATCATTAACCTATCCCCTATTCCAATTAAAAAATTCGTTCAGAGTCTACAAATTAAGTTCGAAAAATTAATTTCGACAAAAATTCATTTTTTCACAAATATTCGATTTCTACAACCTTATCGATACCACAACTCTACCTGATACCTTAGATTTGGTTGATTACATCTAGGTGACCAATCTTCCCAAGCCTCAGACAAAAAGGTCGCCTGAATGCAGGCGACCTTTTGGATCTGTTTGATCTAGTGAATAGATGCTATTACTTAGAAAACTCGCCCTCTCTAATGAACAGCGCCAGTACTGCAATAACCACACAGAGACCAGAAATTTGAACTTGACCAGCAACGGCCCAACCAAAGTTCTCTATAAGCGTACCCATGCACAACCCAGCTATAGCAGCTCCGCCATAAACACTAGTCACAAACAAACCGGAACCTTTACCAGTCATGCTGCGCTTAAGCGACTTAACGTGACCACCGGCTAGATTGGTATAAACAATAGCCGCTCCAAATACACCAACCCCTGTAGCCAGTATTCTGTAGACAAATTCGCTGTGATTCTCGTTATAGAGAAATAGCGTTACGCCGGCGAGGATGAGTGAACAGACAAAGAGTACAGACTTGGTCGTATACTTGTCGCCCAGTTTGCCGCCATAGTAGGAGCTCAGACCACCGATACCAAACCAGAGTACAACAGTACCCACTTGAGTTGCGCTTAATTCGACAACAGTCCGCAGGAAGGAGGGATAACTGCCCAGATATCCGTAGATCACCATACCGTACAGGCAACTCATTAATATAAGCAGCTTAGTGTTGAAGTTATTCCAGGAGTCCGCTCCTCCGCTGTCTTGAACAACCTTTTTGGGAGCCTGCACCTCACTAAACCAAGGCTTAATAAAGATAAACACCGCGACAACAAGCCCTATACCAATAGCGCCAAAAGTATACATCGGCATGTGCCAAGCCAAATCCTGCCAAGTCTCATAATAGTGGTCTCGCAGTACACCTGGAATCCAGTGGCCAAAAATTGAGCCCAGCCCAAAACTAAGATTCACGATACCCAGAGCGGCAGCACGGTTCTTGGAAAAGTAGCTAGTGGAGAGAGAGAACAGCGAAGTGGCCAGGAAGCCCATGCCGACACCCTGTATAACAATAAAGGCAAACATGCTCTTAAAGCCCACGGCTTGAGTGAAGAGCAAGGTCGAAGTAGACAGCAGAATCAGCCCCGCCAGAATAACGGACTTTCTTGAATACTTCTGGATCAGGTGCCCCGCCGGTATTCCGGAAATCCCCAAACCAAGGGTAAACATGGTCGCAAGGGTGATGGAGTCTCTAACAGTTAAACCCAGGGTTCCGCGTATATCTACTGCCAGCATGCTGATAAGGAAGCGGTCCGCAACCATCAACACATATATAAGCAGCAGCAAGCCAAACATCGCTAAGGCTACTTTCTTTTCTCCGCCCAGACCGACATGCTCGTGTGCATCAGCAGCAGACGCGCCTGCCTGTTCATTTGATTGTTCTTCTTCGCTCATCTTCGTGATTCTCCTTACTGTGGTTTATTAGTTGGATTTTCTCTCATGTATTCCCCGACTCAAGTTTGAACTGAGCCCCAATATCAAGAAATACGAAATAATCCGCCCGATTGTGGCAGCTTATAAAAATAGATGAAAGATAGGAAAGGTAATTTCTTATAATTTGCAAATTTGAAGCACGAGCGTGCTTCTGTCCAATACGGCACAGATCCCAGCATTCAAAGGCTACACCACTAGTAAAAGGGCGCAGCCTTCGGCTATCAAGACATGCAGACTTTGACGCCTACTAAATTGAGCTGAAGGCTCTCTTTAGATGAATATCAAGCTGATAGCAGGGAAGGCGATCAAAAGAATGAGCACAAGCAACATAACAACGGCAAAGGGAAAAGCACCCGCAAACACATCGAACAAAGAAATATCTTTGTCCGGAAGCGTTGCCTTTATCACGTAACATGATATTCCTAGCGGAGGCGTCAGCAGTCCGATCTCTGCACCCACGATAGTAATAATTCCAAACCAAATCAGATTTATGTCGTAGGGAATCATGACCGGCAAAAATAGCGGAACCATAATTAGAATTATTGAGGTGGTATCTAGAATCGTGCCCATAATAATAAGCATGACGACGTAGATCGTAAGTATTCCAAGCAAGCCCAAATCAGTTCCGCCGAGCCAAATTCCAAACTCTGTTGGCAAGCCGGTGATTGCCAACATGCGGCTATACATAGTTGCCGCAACGATGAGAAGCAATAGAGAAGCGACAATGTTGCCCGTCTCGCCCAATACTCTCCAAAACACCGGACGTGTCAACTTGCGCTTTAGAAGAGCGATTATCAAAGCTCCCATCGCGCCTACAGCGCCCGCTTCGGTTGGTGTAAACAGTCCGCCGTAAATTCCGCCCAGAACCAGCAGAATTAACACCAAAAATGGAGCAATTTTCTTTGTAATCTCCATGCCGGATAACACACTTTGCTGCTCAGCATAGGCTCTCGACTTTGCGTCTTGCCCGCCGATGTATTTGGGGAAAAACACCGCCATACAGACGATAAGAGCAACGTAGGAAAGAGCAAGGATCAGGCCTGGCACGATGCCGGCTTTAAACATATCCGCAACCGAAAGCTCGGTGACAATCGCATAGATGATCAACATAACGCTTGGCGGTATCAACATACCCAATACCGAGCTTCCTGCGACTACGCCAACAGCAAAGCGCGGTGAATAACCAAACCGCCGCATCTCTGGAACCGAAACACGAGCGAAGACAGAGGCCGAGGCGATACTCACCCCGGTAATTGCGGCAAAGGCAGTATTTGCAGCTACGGTAGCAACACCTAGGCCGCCCTTTACCTTACGCATGGCAAAATTGGCCACTTCGTATATGTCTTTACCCAGGTCGCACTGACTCACCAGCAAGCCCATCAGAACAAAGAGTGGTATTACTCCGTAATGGTATTCCTCCAACCCGGCCGACGCAGCCAGAGTGAGCAGATAGATCGGCGCTTCGGTGCTTCCGCGCAGATACCAAACACTGAGAAAGGAAACCAATCCAAGGGCCACCGGCACGTACATGCCCGAGTAAATCAACACCAAAATAGCGATAACAGATATCAGCCCAACTTCCATACCCGTCATTATTTTGCTGCTCCCAAGTTAATCAGCGCGCTTATATGTCGCTTAATAAGTGTCAAAAAAACCGCGATAACCGTGATGCAGCTGATCACTAGAATTAGTTTGATAGGCCATTCCGGGATGGTAAAAATACCCTCGGTGCCGGCGTAATAGCCGCCTTGATAAGCCTGAATAAAAATTGGGTAGACACCCAAAAGAATAGCGGTAAAAAATGCCACACCACAAATGTCATAAAAGGTATTTAGGACTAAACCCAATCTCGGCCGTTTTTCGACCACCTTGTTGAAGAAACCATCGGAGCGTGTCAGTCGGCCAGCACGAACTGCATCGCCGAGCTGCAAAAACACAATACCGACTATAGAGAGAGCCACCATCTCAGGCACTCCATCAAGCGGCGCATTAAACAGAAACCGTGCAAAGACATCTGCATTGATCAACAGCATCAACAGAAATATCCAAACCGTGCCAATGTTGTTTAGGGCCAATACCCAAATTTCAAAGGCTCGGGCAAGCCCGACCTTTTTTGTACTGCTTTCACTTAATGTATTTTGGTCGCTCAATGTAGATTCCATTGCCGAATGGCCGGCTGATTGTTGTCGCGCATAATTTGCATATAGTCATCTAGAATTGCCTGGCCTGGCAGCCCATGCTCATCCATAACCCGAACCCAGGCACCTGATAAATCTGGTAGATTTTCAGCCCACTGCCTGCGCTGCTCATCTGATATCTCAATAATCGTTCCGCCGTTGTCTACAAACTCTTGTCGAGCGATACTCGAAATTCGAACCGTTTCACTGGCGAGCTCATCTCGATAGTCGTGTGAAACCTGCTGAATTATTTCGCGGACCTCATCGGGCATACGAGCCCAAGTGCGGCTATTGATAGCAATCGCCTTTGAGGGAACACCGCCGAAGCGGACATCCAACATATAGGGCGCAACCTCATACAATTTATAAGCCGCAGCCGCCTCAGGCCAAACAATGGCTCCAGACATTAACCGCGTCGCGATATTGTTAAACCATTCAGTTAAGGCGCTACTAACGCCAACAGCACCAGTTCCCTCAAGAAACAAAAGATTGGAGGCGACGCCGCCGATTTTTAGACCACGCATATCTTCTAGACTTTCCACCGGCCTACTAAGCACGATGTTATAGGTATCGATAGAGCCGGCCGTCGTCAGATAATGCAATTGGAACTTTTCCCAATCGTCTTTGACCTCAGGATATTTATCCGCCAGATCGCTCATGGTGCGGGCAATAAGACCAATATCATTGGACACAAAGGGAGTCGCGTAAGGAAGACCATAAAAAGGAAGCTTGTCTGGATGATATGGCGTAGTAACAATGCCAATATCCGCCAGATCATATTGCAGGGAATCCAAAACCCCTTTGGGCTTGGCAAGCGTGCCGCCAAAAGCCGGATTCCAGTCGACAACATAGTTGCCCGTCTCAGCGAGACGCCTATCCACCTCAGGTATGAAATATTCGTTAAACACTTTCACCCAAAGTGAGCTGGAAGAATCCGAATCGACTGCAATCAGTCGAATTAGCTCTTGAGCCCTTGCGGATGGGACGGTCAAACACAAACAGAAGCCGAGCGCGATGACACCCAGCGAATTAGTAAATTTGATTTTCATAGTTTCGGGTTGTACAGCTAGATTTTTGTAATAGATATTGTGGAATGAAATTGGTGGCACCTGACTAATCATTACAACGAGTTATTCCCCCGCTAGCAACAGTCAAACAATTTACTGTAGTATTCGTTTTTGTCTAAAAAAAAGCATTTACATAGTAATTGTCGATTATTTCACACGATAGATAACAATGAAAAAAACAGATTCGACGACAGTCGCAGAAGCTCCAGAACAGTCCAGCGAAACTCTAGCATCCTCTGTCTATAACGAGTTGCTGGTCGATATTCTCGAGGGCAAGCTAAAGCCAGGCCATAAATTGCGGCTTCAAGCTCTTAAAGACGACTATAAAGTGGGTAATAGCCCTCTGCGCGAGGCTCTCAATCGCCTCTCAGCCAACGGCATGGTGATTCGCGAAGAGAACAAAGGCTTCCGCGTCTCTCCAGCCAGTGTCGCAGAGCTTCAGGAGTTAGTTACCACCCGCTGCTGGTTAGAAGAGATTGCTGTTCGTGAGTCAATCAAAAACGCTGATGACAATTATGACGAGCGCATTGTGTTGGCCTACCACCGCCTTTCCAGAATCGCACCCAACGAAGACGGGAGCTGGGATTCTCCGGAGCAGGAAAATAGGCACAGAGAATTTCATCAGGCTTTGCTGTCTGCTTGCGGGTCCAGCATCTTGCTCGGATACTGCTCGGAGCTGCACGAACAAACCTTACGTTATAGAAAATTAGCCGCGGTGGTGAAGTATCGCGAAGGCGCCGAAGGCAGCGAACATCGAGCGATACGCGATGCAGTTTTGGATCGTGACGCCGACAAAGCAGTTGAACTACTTAACGCACACTTTCAAATGACCGCGGACATCGTAATTGCCAGCGGTAGTTTGGACTAATCCAGTAACTCACAAATTAACCGAAGGGAAAACTCATGAAAATTGCATTTCTCGGCCTTGGCCGCATGGGCCAAGGCATGGCACATCTACTTGTCAAAGCGGGCTATCAATTAAACGTATTTGATGTGTTTCCGGATGCAGCAAAATCTCTTGTTGAAGCTGGGGCCACATTTATGCCCACTATTGCTGAAGCTGTGGCCGATAGGGACATTGTTATTACGATGCTGCCTACTGACGGAATTCTGGAAAACGTAATTGCCGGTTCAGGCGGGCTTCTTGAATCAATGCCTGCTGGTTCGGCCCACGTAATTATGGGCACCCACGGTATTGATATGGTTCGCAAGGCGACAAAACTTCATAGCGACGCTGACCAAATTTTTGTGGCGGCTCATGTATTGGGACGCCCCGATCTAGCCGCGCAGGGTTTACTCACCATTGTTCCCGCCGGGCCAACCGATACGGTTGAATCACTTCAGCCGGTCTTTGACGTACTCGGCAAGCAAACCATTGTTGCCGGTACCGATCCGCAGGCAGCTTCGGCAGTAAAAATTGCCAATAACTTTGTACTTGGCTGCGCCATCGAAGTAATGGGCGAGGCGATGGCACTAGTGCAAAAACTTGGCGGTGATAAAAATATGTTCCACCAAGTACTGACCGACGGTCTATTTGGCGCACCGGCCTATGAGGTCTACGGCGGAATGATTGCAAATGAATCTTGGGACAGCCTGGGGGCAACCGCAGTGATTGGCCTAAAAGACATCAACTTGGCTTTGGCCGCTGGTGAATCAGCTCAAATGCCTCTGCCTTCTGCCGCTGTATTTCGTGACCGCCTGCTCGGCGCAATCGCAAAAGGCGATGCCGATCTGGATTGGTGTGTTGCTGCAAGAGAACAGCTGCGCGCAAGTGGGATGGAATAGTTTCAGACTACGCCGCTCTGCATATCTTCAACTGATAAAGGCTCACCACTCAGCTTGAGAAGGTTTATTGCGGGTTTGCCGCCTTAAAGGCGGCAACCTGGTCGTTAAATTCCTCACCAATTTCATTGCGGCGGGCCGTTACAGTTTTTATCTGCTCAGCTACCGGGGCTTTGTGAATTCTTGATGAACTGAGCCTTTTATATCGCGCTTCACTGCAATCCAAAAATTGGTCCGCTTCGGCAATATAGGCATTCACCTCTTTGCTGTTGGCGATAAGCTGTTCCATTGTTGAAATCGCGCCGTCGACGATGGCTGGCTCGATTGGCAACTCTCCACAATCTACTGAGTCTTGTGCTCTAACCTCACTGGACAGAATCACTAGTGCGGCCAAGGCTACGAAAGATTTAAGCTTCATTTTTTCCACCAAGGTTTTAGGCCAAACAATCTTCCAGAGATTTTCGGATATAGGACTCGTCCAGATTCTTACCGATAAACACAAGGCGGTTGTAGGGCGTTTGATCGCCCCACTCTGCGCCCTTTTGACTTCCAAAAATCATATGCACCCCCTGGAATACAAAGCGGTAATCCTGATCTTTAATAGCAACAACACCTTTCATACGATAGATGTCCGGGCCATTTTCCAGCAAAAATTCCTCTAGCCATACATTGAGCTTCGATACATCAAATGCGCCGGGCAATTCTATAGAGGTGGATGAAACTTTGGAGTCGTGTGAGTGCTCTCCATGAAAATTCTGTTCAGATACCGGGCTGAACTCCGTACCGTCCTCTGCAACGATTTTTAGGCCCAGCCCTTCGGGAGCATGGCCAGTGAAGAAAGCCACTGACTGATCGCTGGGTATGGCGAAGCCAAATTTATATTCACACTGCCCATCGAGTGATAGCTGATAGTGTCGATCGCTGCTCGCCATCACTTGGCCATCAGCGAGTATTTCGGGGTCCGCGGAGAATTCGACAAACACCTTTTCTGCCAACGCCGCTAGGTCACTTTCTTCGGCCTTAGTCATCACCACGGACATACCAGAATCATCGCCATGATGGTGATGGTGCTCCTCGTCATGGTCATGGTGGTGGTGACCTTCCGACATTTTCAAGAGATAGTCGCCCGCAGGCAACTGCCAAATAGCCCCCTTTTCAAAAGGGTATTCCGGTTCCAGAAAATTCGGCTTGATATCGATAGCCCGCTGCACATTAAACCCACCAATATCCAGCAACTCGGCGATTGGCGCGTCCGCCATCGTTGCCTCATAGATTCCCGCCATGCTGTTCATGGACTGCAATCGTTTTTTAAGCGCCTGTATTTCCTCTTCTGAAACCAAATCAACTTTATTGATAATCATTCGATCGGCAAAGGCCACCTGAGCCAATACTTCATCGGTTTCGTCATCGAGGTGCTGGCCTACGTGCTTGGCATCAATAAGCGTGATAATGCCATCAAGTTGGTAGTGTTCTTGAATATCCTCTTGCACCAAAAAAGTCTGCGCGACAGGGCCGGGATCGGCCATGCCAGTCGTCTCTAAGATAACCAGATCAAACTGATTGAGGCGGTCCGCCAACTCACCCAAGATACGGATCAAATCACCGCGAACGTTGCAGCAGATGCAGCCGTTGTTCATTTCAAAGACTTCTTCGTCGGCATTGATGACCAAGTCCTGATCGATACCAATCTCACCGAATTCGTTTTCGATGACGGCAATTCGCAGACCGTGATCTTCAGAGAGGATGCGATTAAGAAGAGTCGTTTTGCCACTACCTAGAAAACCGGTAAGTACCGTGACGGGGATTTTGGGTCTCATGGAGAATCCTGTAGTTATATAAAAGAGTCAGGTGATGAGCTCTAAGATCGGTGATTTCAAATCGTGGTGCATTATATCCAAAACAGATAGCAATCCAGACAAATAGCACCGAGCTATACACCTAACTTAATGCGTCCGCCAAATAATTTTTAAAGGTCGCCACTTTAAGGTCTCCTCGATGAGTGTAGGGTGGAAGACAGAAATGAATTGCTATCCCTAACCGGCGCCTTATATCATCGCACCCCCTTTTTTACTGCTTTCAGCGGTGTTGATTTTGAGGAGAAATATTGAAATTCCTGACTTTTGAATCACGTGGCTATGAACGCTTGGGATGGCTGCAAGATGATGGAAAGACGATTTTGGCCGTCAATCCAGAGAGTAGGGGTATGCCTCAGTCGATGATCGACGTAATAAAACGTGGCCCTTACGCTCGCCACCAAATCAAGAATGCCAAGGATCACGAGACTTTTAATATAGATGACGTACAGATTCTTCCGCCTCTAATCCCCATCGCAACCTTTTGTGTCGCCGCCAACTCCTCAGACCAAGTAGAAGCGGATAGACTGAAAGAGGCGGAAAACCCTACCATTTACTTGCGTACACCACGGAACCACGTTGCCCACGGCGAGGTTATCGATATTCCTCTTAGGACAAAACAATTGGAGTGTGAGGGCAAGCTGGTCGTGGTGATGGGCAAAGGTGGTCGATATATCGCAAAGGAACACGCACTTCGTCACATCTTCGGATATTCAATTTTTAACGAAGGCAGCGTTAAGGACGTTCAAAAACATAGCTCCCAGTTTGGCTTAGGGAAAATGTTCGATTTGACCTCCGGATTTGGCCCCCACATTGTCACCGAAGACGAGCTTGGCGACCCTTATCAACACAGTCTTGAAACACGTATAGACGGCAAACTAATCCACGCTGCTCCACTAGCAAATCTGCGACATAGCATTGAAGAAACCATCGTATATATCTCCTCTGGCGTAACCATGTTTCCTGGAGATGTGATCTGCATAAGTATTCCGGCAGATAAAGGCCCAATGCCTGAGAGAATTGTGCAAAAAGATGAACTGGTAGAAACCACCATTTCCGGGGTCGGCACATTGTCTAACCTAATAAAACCAGAACCCACAGAGCCAAGAACGGTGGGCTGCTGCTAATTGGGTTAGCCTAGAAGGAGGGAAATAATGAATCTCTATAGTTGGTCGTGGGTTTTTATGTTTCTCTACATCGGCGCCATGCTCGCCTTTGGCGTGATCGCCAGCCGCCGCGTTAAAGACGCCGACGATTTTGCTACTGCCAGAAGCAGCTACGGTCCTATGCTTCTGGCACTGGCTTTTGCCTCCACTGCAGCCAGCGGCGCGACTTTTCTGGGAGTGCCTGGCCTCACCTATAGCTTCGGTTTTTCCACTCTTTGGATCGCCTTCCTCTATCCCCTCGGAATCTACTTCGGTGTTCTTATCTGCCAGAGAACCATAGGCCGATACGGAAACGAATCCGGCGCACGATCGATCCCTGAGTATCTGGGCGAAAGATATCAGTCCGAAGCTCTGAGAATCTCAGCCGCTCTTATTTCACTCTTACTTCTCTTTTACTTGGCCGGGCAATTGGTTGCCGGTTTAGTGATGTTCGAAATGATGCTTGGACTATCGCAGTCCTGGGCAATGGGAATTACCGCCGCGGTATTGCTTGCCTATGTCACTATGGGCGGCGCCCATGCGGATATCTTGACTGACGGCGCTCAAGGTCTACTAATGGTGATTCTTGCCATCGCCATCGCCGTTCTGTTTTTTACCGGTTATGGCGCGGGCGGATTTTCAAATCTGATAGAAAGTCTGCGCTCACAGGATCCTGAATTACTGAGCAACTTCAATAAGTCAGCGCCTATCACCGCTTCTACCTGGTCCTATGTCTCTCTGGTTATTGCACATATTCCGTTAGGACTTTTGCCCCATATTGGCAACAAACTTTGGGCTCTTAAAGATGAACGCAGCCGCACGCGCTTTCTTATATTGGCCTTTGTTTTTGGCATGTTATTGCCCTGCATGGCTTTGGGCGGCGCCATTGCACGCGCTGTTTTGGGTGGCGACTTACTCGACGGCGGAGCCAATACCGCCCTACCCGCCCTATTTATCGAACTCTTTCCAACCTGGGTTGCTGCATTGCTGGGTGTTGGTGTCTTAGCAGCCATTATGTCGACTGCTGATGGTCTTCTAATTTCCACCTCTCAAGTATTTGCCAACGATATCTACCGACGCAGCATTGCGCCGCGTATTCATTCGCACTTGCCAGAAGAGCAGCTAGATAAAAATGTGCTCAGTATCAGCCGCGTTGTCACCGTGCTTACTCTTCTAGGCGCTATTGCGCTGGGCTGGTCCATTATGGATATGAATGTGACGCTGCTGGTTTGGACCGGCGTGGGCGGATTCACGGCAGCACTTATGGGGCCCTTGGTATTTGGATCGCTTTGGAATGGCATTACCAGTAAAGGAGCTGTCGCTGGTTTTTGGGGTGGTGTAACTACCTTCGTCATTATTCACGGCCGGGTAATCAGCGGTCTTTGGCTTGAAGGCACACCGCTAGAGGCGGCTGGAATCTGGTTCGACTTCTATGCGGGTAGTCCCTATTCCGCAGCGGCAATGGGTGGTGTTGTATCCATCGCGCTTAGTTATTTGGTTTCGAAAAAAACAGCTTCTTTGTCGGATGAACATCTAGAAAAGGTAGCTGGAATACAAAACTAAGCCCGCCCAGTCGTTCCGATACGTCACTTTCTCCAAGACAAAAAAAGAGGGCCGAAGCCCTCAATAGTGGTTTATTCCTTGGGGGAATTAGAAGCTGGTGCGAACACCAAATTTGTAGACAGGTCCGTGATCTTGCGCCAGGAACAGCATCTCTTCATTTCGAACGAATAGTCGAGTCGACTCATCGTTTATATTAGAGGCATCCGCGAAGAAGGTTGTCGCGTCGTTGTATCTAAACTGATAAGAAAGATCGAGCTGCTGTCTTGCTTCTACAAAAAGTGGCTGCTCATAGTCAGCAAATCCGGCAACAGTCTCGCCTCGGTAGTTTAGAGCTATACGTGCGGTATGCCTGTCATCTTCAAAGAAGAATGAAAGGTTACCGCTGTCGCCAAGACCAGGCAGAACAAACTGCTCACCAATTACATAACGATCGACATCAACATCTCCACCATTAATAAAGGTGTAGTTGAATTGCATACCATATGGTGCGTCTTCCCAAAGGTGTTGCCATGCAAGCTCGATACCGTCTACAACACCTGAATTCATGTTGTAAGGGCGAGTTACTTCTACTACCGCCAGTGGGTCAGCTCCGGTTTGAACGATCGCTCCCTCGGTTCCTGGAAAGCAGATCCACCAGCCGCTATCAGGACAATCTGCGGGAGGCGCTATTGCAGCAAAACCAAGATCTGGATCGGTTGGATCGAGGAAAGGAAATCCGGTTGCAGCAGACACAGGTACGCCGGCCTCTAATGCTGCAGCAATCCATCCCATGTGCTGGAAGTCATTCATCCATGGCTGTGCCCACAATGCTTGCTGAGATACGCAGTCGCCGCTGCCAAATACACCTGGTACGCCGGGGTCTGGACGGCCAGCGTCATTCCATGCTGCTACACAATCCTGAGCAATAGTGCCGTTTGTGCCATAAGCAGGGTTTCTTAAGTCGCCGACCTCCTGATCTGTCGTTCGGCTACCCACAAAACCGCTAATATCCTTGCGGAAATAGTTCACAGCCCAGTAGCTTTCATCTCCATAGTAGTTCTCAAAACTAATATCGAAATTTGTGGACTCGACTGGAGTCAAATCCGTATTGCCAGCGTCAGCAGTAACCTGGAAGAAATCTCTGTTGCTGAGGTCAAACTGCGAACTTAATGAAAAGATATCCGGTCTCGACATAGTCTTGCTAACTGAAGCCCGCACGACTTTTTCGTCGGTGATGCCCACGGAAACAGCTAAGCTTGGAAGGAACTGACTATTGCTGCCAGTTTCACTGATATTCGCCGCAGCGGCCTGAACTGGAACTACGCCATTAAGTGGTTCCCATACAAGGGCGGTAGTTGGAGCAAAGAAGCTAACAGACTCGGTTTCAGAGTCTTCGTATCGAAGCCCAAAAACCATATCAACTGGCATACCGCTCATTTCAGACTCCATATTAATCTGAACGAATGCCGCGTCCTGGGTTTCATTAACCTGGTAGTTTGTATCCAGGTCACCAGCGGTGAGAGCTGCTGTAGGGTTAACCGTTGCGAAGGCAGCTAAGGCATCCTGGGGATCAACATGGTAGTAGTACTCAGTCCCAATATCTGGATTGAAAGAGTTCATGAAGTCACTATCCAGAAGGGTTCTAGGAAATAGCGAGTCGTCATAGTCAGCTGCGCTAGCTCCAGCGGTTCCATAGGTCTCTTCGTAGGTGAGCTTATTAAAGGTGCTCTCAAGATGGGAGATACCGAAGTCCACCGAGGTCACCAGGCCTCCGTCAAAATTCAGCCATTCACCGGTGAGTTGAAATTGATCCATTACGTTTTCTTTAAAACCGTCTTTGATAGTCGCGCTAGACAGCAGGTAGTGTTCTGGAAGAAATTCTGCATCGTAGGTGAAAGTATTGATACCGGATGCGCCACCGTTTGTGTGATTGATATTGGTCTGGAAGTTTGGTGAAGCTGCAATGGTGTTGTCGAGCTCTCCACCATCAACTTCTGCAGATGAACTGTGGGTATCGAATGCCAGGGTCAATGCTTCATTGACACTCCATTCCAGGTTTAGACCGATCGATTTATTGGTATTTACCAGATTTTGCCAGGTAATGTCGTGGTCATAACTTTTATCACCCACTACCACATCGGTAAAGACGCCATCTTCGTTAATGGTGGCTTCGTTGGTGGTCCATCCACCCAACCAGGAACCAAAGGTTAAACCTTCAGAACTGAAATCAACGTTGGAGTAGGTGTAGTCAAGGGTTCCTACCAGATCCGGCGTAATCTCATACTGAAAAGTCGCCTGTGCATTAATTCGAGTGCGGTCATTGTCTTTAATCAGATAGGAAGATGGTTCTCCGTAGAAGGTTTCACCATCGGCACGCTGATTATTATTAGTGAAGGCAGGGTTTAACGGATCTACTCGTCCAGGATTCTCGCTAACTGTAATCCAGTTGTTTTCTCTGGTGCCTGTTTCCCGATTCTGACGTTCCTGAAAAGAGCCGGAAAAAGAAAAACCCCAACGATCTTGGTTAGTGGCATAAAGGAAATTAGATTCAATTGGGAGACCGCCCGCTTCGCTAGTCGTATCTGCTACGCCGCTAAGACTAAATGATCTTGAAGTACCATTCACATTTAGCGGCTTAGTAGTAACCATATTTACCGTTGCACCAATACCACCAGAAGGAAGAGCACTGTTAGCAGACTTAAATACTTCGACGGCTGAAACACCGGGAGAAGCGATATCGCCAAAGTTAAAAGCTCGACCGCCTTCATATATACCAGGTGCAGTAGGCATTTGCCGACCGTTCAGAGTAACCATATTGAATTCCGGACCAAATCCGCGAACTGCAATTTTTTGACCTTCAACATTGGAGCGGTCAATAGCGATACCCGGAACGCGGGCTAGCGATTCCGCTAGGTTGCCATCGGGAAATTTACCGAAGTCTTCCGCAGATATCGCGTCGACGTTTCCGACATAACTTCTTTTGATGCCAATGGCATCACGTAGGCTAGATCGAATACCGGTAACTACTACTTCCTCGATACCGTCTAGCTGTGGAGGAGTTGTCTCTTCCTGAGCCCAACCTGTGGCTGCAACACTAGTTAGTGCTATAGCTATACTGCTTGAAACAAACTTCTTTATGCTTGGCATTTGACTGCCCCCCTTTAAAGTAAATCGTTTTAATTGTTTCTTTGGCAGTGCACCTCTCCCTTGCAGGAGGCCCACGACACTACCAAATTTGATCGATGCCGATGCTACCCCTTCAATAAGTTAACCTGCATCGATTTGCGGCAAAGTGGGCAAGGGATACGCCAAGCTGGATTAACTCCTGTTTTCGCCGAATTTGAATTAAGTTCCTGCAATATATTCTCGGTACTGCGGCCACTGAAAGGACTTCTTTTAGCGCCCAATTGCTGGGCTTCTGCGATGAATAGAACGGGAAACAAGGCCGTGCGGATAGCTTTTAAAATGAAAACCGATAACCTAGCGCCTTTGTGCATGGGCTATTTCAACTGAGCTGTAGCACCTGAGCCATTTCTCAGAATAGGGAACAGAGACAAGTGACCAACAAAAATATCTTGATAGCCGACATTGGCGGCACCAATGCTCGTTTTGCCTTTGCCTCCAATGGCGAAGAGGGATTTGATCGCGCACAAACGCTTAAGTGCTCCGACTACGAAACGGTTGAAGCAGCAATCGATGCCTACCTCGCTGATCAGAATGAATCAGCGGTAGAGGCTATCTGCTTTGCGGCGGCCGGCCCGGTTATCAATCAGCGCATTAAATTTACCAACAACGCTTGGGTGATAGAGGTCAAATCACTTCGGGAGCGCTATTCGACTGAGCAAGTTTTTCTGCTAAACGATTGGGTTTCCATTGCCTACGGATTGCCGGAGCTGGATGATTCCCACAGCTCGCCAATTGGCGATGCGTCCGGTCGCACTTGGCAACTCCCCCATGGAGAAAGCTACTCAATAGGCGGTATCGGGCCAGGTAGTGGCTTGGGTGTTACCGGCCTACTGCGCCGCAATAACCAATTTGTGCCCATAGTGACCGAAGGCGGCCACACCGGCTTTGCCCCGCAAACACATCTGCAAACCGAAATACTATTAATACTGCAGCGCAAATTTGAACGTGTATCCAATGAACGTATTTTGTCCGGCCCCGGAATGGTAAATCTCTATCAAGCGCTTTGTGAGATTGAAGGTGTACAGCCAAGAGAATTGAATGCCTCTCAGATTGGTGCTGAATCGGGCTCTGACAAAACATGCGGGACAAGTCTTTGCGTATTTTTTGAAGTCTTGGGTCAGGTCGCAGGGGATCTTGTTCTAACTCTTGGAACCTATGACGGAATATTTATTGGCGGGGGAATCTGCCAGCAGTATCCGGAAGCTCTAGGTGAAAGCAATTTTCGAAAGGGGTTCAAAAACAAGGGTCGTCATCAACACGTATTGGAAGAGGTGCCAACCTGGCTAATCACACACAAGAATCCCGGATTGCTTGGCGCTGCTGCCTATGCCAAATCTCAGCTAGTAGAACAGCTGCTCTAGTTTCCTATGGTTGAACGGCAAAGCAGTAGAACAATCCATCACCACCTGAACCTTGCAAGTCAGTTTGACTACAGCCTCGAGATGGATGAGCACTGTTCCAAGAAGTGGGATTATCACCACCACCTACCAAATCGAAATGGCCCACCAAAGCACTGCCCTCGCTATTACTGGTCCAATTGCTACAGGTTGTGTCTGTGTCTGAATTTGATGCAGTTCCGTCGCTGAGAGACCCCGTCAAAATATCGTGTCGATTGGGGTCATCACCGCGGCCATTAACCAGAGCTGCTCTCTCGGTAATTACTGAGCTCTTCATCCAGCCAGTACCTTGTTCATTGTGTAAATCATCAAGATCAATTCCGATCACATCACCTTGGGCGTTATACCAAGGACCCGCTCCGATACGATCTCTAGCATCCACGCCATTTGCACCGGTCGTACTTAAATAGGCGTGCCAAATTTTGTCGCCCTGCCCAACATTTTCCGCGAGCGCAGTACAGTGCGCATCGGCACCTGAAAGGCCACCGAGATTTGCGCCATCACCGGGGCCAACACTGGTCAGAAAGAAATTCATTGCCGGATGAACTGTCCTTCTTTCTCGCAGAGGCGCCTCGCAGCCATTTTCAACAAAATCATAGTCCACTGAGGCCATCTTGATATTGGTGATCTCGAAGTCTTCAGCTAAATATGCGGGGTCTATTGCCCGAGTGTGGATCAACATTAAGGAACTGTAGCCCGGCTCATCAACCCGTCTATAAGTTTGAATAACCCGCGCTTGATCGCTCAATCGGCTACCACCCGCATGGGACTGCGCGCTGAGCAAGTTGGTGGTTTCAACAATCAGTGCGCCATCTTCATAACGAGCGACAGAATCTCCTAGATGAGTTTTGATACCAGTATCGGCTTGGGCGGGATCAAAATAGGCCACGTTCGAAATATCATATTCTTCGTATTCAAAAACGACTCTGTCTTCGTATTGAGTAATTCTGACTCCGTGAGGTGTCATGCCGCCCTGACGAACGATCCCGGGAGTTTCACAAAAAACCTGATGGTCATCGATCAGGTCATAGGCAGCTGCCACTGCTGCCCCGGCTTCATTAAAACTGGCTTGTTGGCCACGAGGGGGAGAGTGCGGAGATCCCTGACCGGTCCAGATTCCGTTCAGGTTGGGCACGCCAGTGGCAAGCTCCAGTGATCTCTCCACCATTGGTGCGTCATAGGTCAAACTGAAATCTTCGACAGATCCAAAAATTTCACTCGCGACACTGCCGTCAGCATTCAAAATACTCACCGACCGCATCATGACCTGAGGTGAGCCATCATGGGTGCCCTCACCAATAATTTGAATCCGATCACCCGCCTTTAAGGTATCGGGCGTCCAGCCCTCACGGCGCAAAATCGTGGCCGCAGAGCCGTCCGCTGTCCAGCTAGTGATAGAGCCGTCCTCATTAACTACGTCAAAATAGACGCCTACATGGGGACTTTTGAAACGAAAGCCTGTAACTACACCTTGAACCTGGGTGGTTTTATTTACGTCATAGGTCGAACTGATTGCATGGTGAGCAATTGCGGGCAATGTCAGGCTCGTCGCAATAACCACTAGCAAAATATTGAAGATTGATTTCATAGAATTACTCCTTAAATCTCACTGTCTGCGAGGGGCGCAGGTGAATCGACAGGTTTGTCTCTTCTATCAAAAGATTGGCCAAGTTTAATACCGACAAAAGCCCAAAGCGCTGCAACCAAAGCACCAACGGCAGCGATTGCAGCTAGCCCCAAACCCAGACCAGTGCTCAGCAGGGTGTAGAACCAACCCATCATTACGTCACCGCCCCGATAAACAACAATATCGATCACGGGTTTAGCCTTAAACCGCTCCTCACGATCCACCACGGTGAATAGCATTTCACGAGAAGGTCTAGTCAAACCATAGTTACCCGCGCGCAATGCTACATGCATAGTAACCGCCGCCAACAGAACTGGTGTGAAGGCCAAAATGGCCATGCCAAAAATAAGTACCGCAGGCACTATAGCCAGAGCAGTTGGCATTCCGAGCTTAGTCACCAGACGACCGGTAACAAAGAAAGCGAGCACGTAGGTCAGAGTATTTACGATGGCGTCGCGATATCCGTAGATGGATGCGCGTCTGGCTTCATCTTCGATTGCCCTCAAAAGATCCACCTGCTGAAAATAAACGAAGGTGCCAATGCCGGTATAAAGAATTAAAAATCCACCAATACCTAGCAAGTAAGGGTTGGTAAAAAAATCTACAAACCCTTTTAAAGGGTTGCCGCCGATTTTGGCTTGCTCGGTATCTAGACTGTGATCAGCATTGCCAAGCTCTGTAGTTTTGAGCCGATCTAAAACCAGAATGATGGGAATGGGTATCAACAGCATCACTGCTGAGACCAACATAAGTCCACCAATGCCAAGACTTTGGCCCAAAGTGGCGGTCATTAGAGGGCCAAAAATTGCCCCCAGGCTAGCGGCACCGGCAAAAAGACCAAAAAGCCTGCTTGCTTGATTTTTGCTATAAATATCAGCCATAAAGCTCCAAAACACCGAGAGGTGGAGCAAGGCAAAAACACTAATCCAGACGTAATACGCCTTGTCGACCAATACAGTTCGTTCGGATCCAACCGTCGCCACAAAAAACAGGACAAAACTTGCCGAGAAAAAGATGTAAATACTGGGAACGAGCTTCTTAAAGGGAACTCGAGTAACTGCAAAGCCATAAATGGCGACGATGGCGGTGCTTATAAAAAAATTCAGCGTCCACAACCAGCTAATTTCTGGATCGGTCCAATTACTAGCCATAGCATCCCGAACGTTGCGCAGTGGGTAGTAAGCGGCCATTAGAGTAAACACAAAGAGAAAGGACAAAGCAGTCGCTTTGATCTCATTCGGCTCAATGGCCGAAAGAGTTTTCATTAGTTTGGCGAACACGCCATTATTTTTTGTATTCAATCTAACCCCCAGTTCGATTGTTGCTGAATTGCCAGCCTATAGGTTTATGAGTTTCTCTTGCGCAGCACTACAAAGTTAAATGAATTCGCACAATTGGACTCGGCGGCAATAATAGCTCAGCCAGCTACTGCGCTGGCTATTACTTAATTCAAGTTTACAGACATGCAACCAAATTATCCCTCACAAAAGCACCAGCAGTAAGCTGGGAGCAGCAGAGGAATCACTGAATTATTTCTTGAGATTCAGCTTAGCTTGCTGCAGCAGAAAGTCTTGCAAGTCGCGCCGCACTTTCTCAGCCGACTCCGGTGTCCATTCCCGGAAACCTTTTCCAGTTTTCATACCAAGATCTCCGCGACTCACCTTATCAACTAAAAGTTGCGGCGCCTCAGAAGTATTGTCCAGAGTTGCGAAAAGGGTTTTGTAGATATCCAGAGTCAGATTGAGCCCAACCAAATCCGACTGCTCCATGGGGCCGAGCGTAGCAAGGCGGGAACCAAAACCGGACTTTACAACTTCGTCGATAGTTTCGGCATCGCAGACGCCCTCTGCAATCATCGCGATAGCTTCACGCTTCATCGCATGCTGCAGCCGGTTGCCGATGTGACCTGGAATATCGCGCCTTACGTGAACCGGTTTCATATTAGATCTTTCCAGCAGCTCAATAGTGTTTGCCACTGCAGAGAGGTCTGTTCTGTCTGATTGCACAACTTCTACCAAACGAACCAGATGTGGCGGATTCCAAAAGTGTGTGCCTACAACGCGACCAGCGTCATCTAGATGCATACCAATATCCCTGATAGGAATAGCGGAAGTATTGGTTGCCAAAATTGCCGTGGGTTTAGTGACCTTGGTTAGCTCGTAAAAAATACTCTGCTTGATTTCCAGCTTTTCGGGGCCCGCCTCGATAACAAAGTCTGCCTCTTCAGCTGCACCAGCCAAGCTATCGTGCAAACTGAGATTGTCTAGCTGGTCTGCAGGCAACTCAAAAAGCGTAAAAATTTCGCGAATCTTATTGGGTGCATCCGCCAAGGTATCCGCGTCAAGATCATGCAAGGAAACCTCATGGCCGGCCGCTAGAAAAATCTGCGCTATACCATGACCCATAAGGCCTGCCCCAATAACAGCAATATTTTCAGATTGGTTCATAGATCTTCCTGGATCAATTCTTTGCAGCTCTTATCCGGCCGAGAAACCACCATCGACATACATAATTTGACCTGTACAAAAATCCGAAGCTGGCGATAGCAGATACATCGCCATACCCACCAGATCTTCTGGTTCACCCAGACGGCCCAAAGGCAATCGCGACAGGGAGCGCGCTTTGGTAGCTTGCCCCAGTTCGTTGTCTTCGTCGTACATCCAGGCTGTAAGCTTGGATCTAAATACTGTTGGCGCAATGGAATTGACGTTGATTCTGTACTGACCCCATTCGGTAGCGAGCACTCTGGTTAGCATTACCGTTGCACCCTTTGATGAGCAGTATCCGGTATAACCTGAAATATTGCCATGACGCCCACGCACCGAGGACACCATCACAACCTTGCCACCAGTCTTCTGATTCTCGATCCGATAGGTGCCGTAAGCTTTAGCCATAAGCCAGTTGCCACGGACATTGGCATCCATCACCGACTGCCAATCTTCCAGGCTTTGCTCGTGGATAAAACCGGCCTTGTTAAAGCCCGAGCCGATAAACATCAGCTCCAAATCACCATAGCTTTCTACCGCCATATCAACCATGGCCTGAGCGTCTTCCAGGCTGTCAGGACGTCGATTAATTGTCTGCACCTCTGCACCTGAATCTGCGCCAACTTCACGGCACTCTTCTGCTACAGCCTCAAGCTCATCGGCTGATCCGGCTGCCAGTGTCAGTTTGGCACCAAGGGCCGCCAGGGAGATAGAAACGGCCCGACCGAAGGCTCCCGAAGCCCCCGTTATAAGCGCGGATTTACCGCTAACATCAAACAGAGATAGTGGGTTTTTAAGGGCTTCGCTAATCATCTTTAGGCTTCCATATTCTTCGAAATTATCACCAGCATCTTGCAGACCGAGTTGCTGCGGTTCTCCACCACACGGAACTCATTTACGCCGATTACACAGGAGTCCAAGGCTCCGAGTGTCTCTTCACTGGTGTCGGTAATAATAGTGATCTCACCTTCAAGCACGACGTAGACCTTTTCGTTTGCAGAGCGGGAACGCTCAGCGCCTCCGCCGGGCTGGAAATAGGAAAGGTTGCAGGAAAAGCTTTGCAGGTCCGAAGCCTCGAGGCCCTGCAAACGCAGCGCTTCCATTCCGTAGTGCTTAGCAGCTTCATAAGGTTTTGCATCTTTAATTCGTGTTATTTGCATTTGATTACCTGCATTTGATCGCGCTCTACTTTTTTCCAGTTTCAATTCGAAATTCTTGATTGGGATCGAGAATAGCTACCACGCGAATACCGCAGCCATCACCGCCGGGCCAGCGCCAGGGATAACACATAAAGGTACAGCGCTTGCCGGTGACCTTATCCAGATCACCACCGATGTTTTCGATGCCGGGAATTCCAGCAGAAAGCATGGCTTTGTGAGAGGGCTCCCAATGAGGAAAATCATCCATCACATCCCGACCAGTCTCATCCTTGTATTCTTTGAAGAGGTGGTGGTGCGTGGGGCCGGGGCCGTGATCAACCAGCTTTGTGCCGAGAGGATGATCCAGCGCCTGCACATCGATACCCACCAGTTTTACTTCTTTCTCCACCAACCACTCAGCGCCCTCTTTATATAAGCCCGGTGAATATTGATAGTAGTCGTCGTTGTCGCCCATCTTGTGATGGCTGCCGGTATTGATCATAACGATGTCACCCTTTTGAATCGTAGGCGAAGCTTTTTCGAGATCCTCCGGAGAAACCACGCCCCATTTGCCTTTGGGAATAGAGACAACCACGCCGGTGCCAAAAAAACGCCAAGGCTCAAAATCATCTATGTGCGGTGTGTTTTCCAATATGTGAATAGGTGCGTCCATATGGGTGCCACGATGCTGAATACCTTCCCACTCCAATACCTGACAGCCATGCATGGCATGGAACTGATGAGTCGTAACCTGAATACCTTTGGGGCTCGAAGGCCACTGTGGCATGCCGTGTCCCCAGCGCACGCTGAGATCGTAATATTCCAAACCGTTCGTTGAAGTTGTAGATGTTGTCATTGTTTCTCTCCTCAGCTATCTATCAAGGCCGGATTCGACACGATAGTTACCGCCCGGATCGCAGATACCCATCAAGCGAATAATGCAGGCATCGCCTTCGAGCCATTTCCAAGGGTGCGCTTGAAAAGTTGCGCGACGTCCCGACAGGTCGTTCAAATCGCCGCCGACATTTTCGATAGTTGGCACACCTGCTTCCAACAGAAGTTTGTGCGCAGGATTCCACTCGGGGTAGTCGTCCAGAGCTTCACGACCGGTTTCCGCTTTGTATTCGCCTGCGAGGCGTTTCATAGTTGGGCCGTTTCTATGGGGTACCAAAGAGGTTGCCATGGGGTGGTCAACCTGAGGCGTATCAACGCCGACTAATTTGACCTGTTTATCCAACAACCACTGTGCAGCGTCTTTGCTCAAACCGGGGGCATGACCAAAATATTCCTGACTATCACTATATCTGCTGTGCCAGCCCGTATTGATCAAAACGATATCACCGGGATTGATTTCAGCATTCAAGTTCTGCAAATCATCGGCGGTTAGCAATCCCCACTTTTGCTTGGGCACAGATAGAACCACACCACTGCCAAAGAAATGATCGAGATCGATTTGGCCAACTCCCGCACCGCCCTGCACAAGATGAATAGGTGCGTTGATATGAGTAGAAGCGTGGTGCACTGTTTTAAATTTCTGACTCATCACACCGTGTGTAGCGTGGTTAACTGAGCGAAACATGATGAGTTCGTCAAAGCCGGGCAATACAGGCTGATTGTGCGTCCAAGGATGACTTAGCTCATAGAATTCAAGGCCGGTTCTAGGTTCTGTAACGGCGGACATATGCATCCCTATCGGTTTTTTGGGCAGCAGATTATTGCACAGGCAAATTATCAATCTTATGACCAACTAAGAATATGTCTCAAATAGTGAGACAAAATTCGAGTTATTGGTTAGCCTTTCGGGTATCGAATTCACGGCAAATACTCTCTATGGCTAAACAACCTTCCGCCTCGAGCTTGGGCAAAGCGCTGCAACTTATTTTGATGCTTGCGGATGAGCAGCAAGAAATTGGTACTAGCGAACTCGCTCGTAAACTGGATATGCACAAAGCCACCGCCTCACGAATACTGATAAAGCTGGCTGAATACGGATTTGTCTATAAAAACAAAGAGACCCGAAAATATTGGCTTGGCCCATCGATTCACCAAATGGGTATGACCATGGCCTATGTCAGTTTCAACGAAATTCTAGAAGTTGCACGAAGAAAGATAGACAAGCTACGCGATGAGCTAAACGAAACCGTCGCATTGGAAATTTGGCTGGGCAACTCCACTGTAACCACCTATTACGCGCTGCCAAATCATCCCGACATAATTGTGCCACCGCCCGGAAAACAACTGGCACTGCACTCAGCCGCCGGAGCCAAGGCCATTCTCGCCTATACCCATCCGGACAGAGTAGACACACTTCTGGATGCCGAACTGACTAAACTTACAAAAAATACGCTAACTGATTTGGCCGAAATAAAAAGCAGATTGGCCAATTATCTGAAACAGGGATTTGCGCTCGATTATGAGGAAATGCATATCGGTATATGCGCCAGTGCTGCGCCCATATTCGATCAACTCAAAAGACCTACTGCGGCAATTGTGGTCTTGGTTCCTCCAAATCGGGCCGCAACTTTAACCAGTCCCAAATTGATAACACAGCTCAAGGCAACTACCTCGGCGATTTCCAAAGAACTGTCCGCGAAACAATTCCGGGCGATTTAAGATTCGATTGTTTTGATGGGTTGGAAAAACTCCGATCAAAAAAAAGCCCTCCTAATTGGAGGGCTTATATCTAACTGAAGTAGCAGTTAATCCATCACCAATGGCGTGCCCTTGTGCGGATCGATACCGGCATGGAAAGCGCCCTGATCTTTCACCACGCGACCGTTACCATCTTCATCATAGTGAAGCCAAACCAGGCCATGAGGTTGACCATAGCCCGGCATATCAATGATGTGGGTCTGTTCCTTGGTTTCAGCATCAAATACGTAAATTCGGCCTTCGCCGTTGCTAGTTGCCCACATCTCTTCTCCAGTGGGATCAAGCAACACATGATCTACCGCGTAACCGGAAAACAGCGTTTCCAAAGGTCGGCCGTTTTCGGCATCGATTACCGTAATGGTTCTGCCAATATGTCCAGTGGCTTCACCTTTGTTGGCAACCCAAAGCTCCGTCTCGTCAGCATTTAGCGAACTGCCGTATGGGCCAATTCCCGTTGATACCGACCAAGGTATTTCACCGGTCTCAATATTTACTTTGGTCACATTGGAAGATCCAGAACCAGGTATATACATGTACTCACTATTCGAATCGATAGTAATCCAATCACCTCGATAACCTCGATAGGGGTACTCGGCAACAACTTCCCAGTTTTCCGGATCAATCTTGGCAACCCAATAGGGCCGCAGTGCTGTAAGTTCACCACTGGCAACTAGAGCTGCGCCGGTAAGCGAGCCGCCATCATTACCCGGCTGCATTAGGAGATAAATATATTCGTTGTCAGTAAATGCCGTGTAATTGCTGCCGCCGAGATCAGCCGTGCTAATGCCACCGATAATGCTGTCAGTTTCGGGATCAAACAAAAATACGTCCAAGCCGCCTGGATCACTTATGAAGGTATCCATCAAAATATATCTATCCTGAAAAACCTGAGCGTGGTGTAAGCGACCACCAATATTTAGCTGCTTGATAGGTTTAAGGGTTAAAGCATCAACTTTAAGCATGGTGGCCGGAGTACGCAGAATGCTACCTCCAGCTCCAGCAGGCCGGGCACCACTGGGGCCAATAATGTAAATATATTTACCATCTGGACTGACAACCGTTGTATGCACGGCCCCGCGTAACTCCGCAGGCATCTCAGCGGAAACAATTATTTCTTTGGTCTCTGCGTCGCCAATCACTACTCCAGTTGCATTAGTTCTCATGCTGGGATCTGGAGCATGTCCGCCACCGGTACCGGTGTTCTCAACAAAGTAGAGCTTGCCAGGTTCCGGGAAGAACACTTGCTCACCATTTTCGTACTCAGCCAAAACCTGTACTTCAAAATCTCGCTTCAAGCTGCCGGTATTGGCCTTGCGTGTCCAGTCGGCCAGAACGGTATCGAAATGTTGGATATTAAGTATCTGCTGATCTCTAGCTGAAACTGCAAATACCATATCGTTGGCACGTGCGGCTCGCATGGCAGCAACTTCTGTCCGCCAGCCACTAATGGTGTCTTCATCGAAAGAATTATCCCCGAGCTCGCCGATGTAAACGGACAGAGCGACAAGATCTTCAACACTTGGATCCAGCTCACTGACGATAATTGCCATTTGCGGGTTGGAGTCGAGTTGCTCTTGGATTTCAATGGGAGATGGCCCACCGTGTAGGGTTGGACCAACACGACCCTCACCAGTCTCGCCGTGGCATATCCAACAGGAAACTTGCTCGAAATAGAGCTCTTTACCCTTGGCACTCAGCTCGGCAAAATTTTCCTGAGCCTGCACACTGGTCAGCAAAAAACAAAGCAGGCTCGTGGTCAGTACTACCCTAATAATATTCATCAATACCCCCAAGTATTTATATAATGGCGACGCTATCAGCTATTTAACCGCAAAACCTACTATAGGAATACGACGAATTACCAACCGGCTTGTTACCTTTTCTTTAGCGAATTTATTTAGATTGCTCTACTTACATCGCGTTGGGAATTAGAAAATCTCCCGGAGCTCCTATCTGCATTAACACGCCCAGATCGTCGCCAAACCACCAGCCCTCCGTCCAGGTTGTTCCCTCAAAAGTGTGCACACCAACCTCCCAGCCTCCAACCGGCTGATTTGACGGCGGAATGCCAAACAAACTGCCTGTATTGTGAGCGGAAAGCAGGAAGGAAATCATCACCTTGTCGCCCTCGGCGATCAGCTTACCGACCATATCAATCCGATCCGGGAAAGCACCGCCCATACCTTGGTCGTTGGTGCCGAGTTCCATTGATCGGTCTGCAACATGGAAAAATCCGCGCCGTTTGTAAACCTCATACGGACGACCATCAAACACCTGATCTGTCGGCCGCAAATAAGGATCCTCTTGGTTTCTGGGCCGGATTGATGCTTTGTAGGACGACACTCGTACCTTGTTGGTATAGGTATCGGAATCCTCTGGGTGCGCCAAAATATCAACTAGAACCTGAGCACCATAATCAACTGGGTGGTTAATAGCCGGGGCGATGGTTAGCCCGTCGCTGCGTTCGGGCAACCATTGCTCTATCTGCCGGAGTAAGCCGGCTTCATCGGCCATTTCCCAAGCTTCAACGATTTTGCCATCTTCAAAGGTATAAAAAGCAGTAGATACAATATCGATAGCTTTGCCTGTCGCGGGTATACCGTAAAGATTGCCCTCATGTGTACCCGTAATGCGAGTTTGCACGCCGACAATATTGTCCTCGGCGAGTATTTCCTCGATCACATCCTGACGATCAGGAATAGCGACAATCATAGGATCGGCAATCGCTGCTAGCGCCGGGTCGTCGGCATTAAACTCAAGATTGCGGAACTCGGAACGTAAATTGACGTAGTCGGGTGCAAATAATTCGTAGGCCATTTCCGACCTTTCAGGATCCCACTGTGCCGCCTTAAAATCACGAACCGCCTGCTTTATGGCCTCTAGCTCGGCATTCGGTTCCATGGCCATTGTATGACTCGCATCCATCTCCTCATGTTCCATTTCCTCTGAGGCCATATCATCCGAATCAGCACAGCCAAAAAGCATCAGCCCCAAGATGAGCACCAGTGCAGGTTTTAATACAGTAATTGAATTTTGAAAGATCATAATAAGTACCCTATTGATCAAGGTAAATTTGGGATAGGTGAAATGTGATAGCACAAGCTGGTGCCATCGATATAGTTGCTTGCATCTGTCCCCTTAAAATGCGTCTAAGAACCCAATTTACAGATGGTCAAGACACAAGAAAAATAAATAAATAAATCCACTTCCGCCAAAGGGCATCAAGCAGCAGATTCTTCCTGAATATATGGTATTGACCCAACCAATGCAATTTAACCATTTGAAGCCTAAACAAAAATTTACCCGCTAGAAAATACCGCTTGGCGTATCAGAAGCAAACGGGCCACTAGCTCAAACTGCTAATATGCTCGCGCTCTACCCTTTTTGTATTCGTTGTAACCAGCTTGGGAGTATTCGACGGCTTGATGGAATTACTGCAAAACTCTTGGATTGCCAAACTTACTACACACACTGTTTGGGGTTTTCCCATCAATGAGATTGTCCACATTCTCAGCATCTCTGTGGTCGTCGGCGTTGTAATGCTTTTGGCCGCAAACTGCGGAGATTCCCGGCGAATTCAGACCGATCTGGTGCGGCGATATGTTGCACCCATATTCACAATAGCTTTTGCAGTCGCCTTTGCTACAGGGTTTATATTTTTTGCCGCCTGGCCTGAGCGCTATCTGAACAATCCGGCTTTTTGGATAAAAATCCCTCTACTACTTAGCTTGGTGACCTTAAATATATTGATTCTAAAGAGTTATCGAGAGCAGCAAATAAACTCCATCACTAAGCTCTTTTCTTATGTGGCCGTTGCAGTGGCGTTTGCAACCATCGCCGCTGGTCGACTTATCGCCTACGTCGGTTGATCTCCCATGCTTCGCGACATTCTCTCAAATTTTTCTCTCGAAACTCTGGTCTACCAAAGCTTTTGGATTATTCCCACGACCGAAATTTTTCACTACACCGGCCATCTGTTGTTATTTGGTTGTATTCTAATTTTTGACCTTCGATTGCTCGGCGCTGGAAGCAGCATTTCTATATCCAAACTGAACAGGTTGACTGTGCCTTTTGCAGCTTGCGGCTTTGCACTGGCTATTGTTTCTGGTTCGATTTTGTTCCTGACAGGATTTGAGCATTTTTGGGGCAATCCGGCATTAGTCTTGAAGTTGATTTTTATGTTGCTGGCATTGGTAAATCTGGCTCTATTCCATTTTTTACTTGCACCGCAAATAGCAGGCTGGGACTGCGGCGTCCCCACACCCTGGTTTGCAAAACTTAGTGGAGCTCTGTCGCTAATTCTTTGGACGGCTGTTATTAGCTGTGGTCGATTGATCGCCTATTATTAAGCGCTAGTTTTTCTCAAATTCATGCGCTAGATCAGTACCGGTCAACTCTAGCTGAGCATAATTCTCTAACACTAGAGGAAGCTTAATGCATGATTTGACACTACTAACGACAATTTGGATCGGCGTATTTGCAGCATCCTTTGCAGCGCACCGAACCAGACTAACGCCTGTTCTTTGGTATCTCTTTTTCGGTGCACTGATGGTTAATCTGGGCTGGCTGCCGGTCCACTTGCCAGTTTTTATAGAAGATTTTTCTGAGCTCGGCATCATCGTCATCATGTTCGCCTTAGGTTTTGAGGAAAATACCAACGCCTTTCTTCAAAGCATTAAAAGGAGTTGGGGCATCGCATTTTTTGGTGCCCTTGTACCCTTTCTGGTGGCCTACAGCACCGTTCTTCTAGTCTGGTCCGACACCAATATGGCTCTGCTCTGCGGTCTGGCAATGACGGCAACTGCAGTTTCCCTAACCATGGTCTCCCTTAAAACTGAAGGGCTAAACCAAACGCCAGCAGCCACAGGCATTATGACTTCGGCGGTGTTAGACGATATCGCCTCACTGGCTTTGGTCGCAATTATGGTTCCGGTAGCAATTGGTGATGCCTCTATTTCAGTCCTTGGAATAGGCTTGGTAGTAGGAAAAGCGCTGACCTTTTTTGTACTGGTTACCCTGATCGGAAGCTGGCTGTTCCCGGTAAGTGTGGGCTGGGTGGCCAAGATTCCGCTTTTGGGGAAATTTAGCCTATTAAAAATGCTCTCCATGAGCCGGGGTGAATACACTGTATTAGCTCTGCTAATGATCGCTGTATCAATGGCTATTTTAGCCTATCAGTTCGGTTTCCACCCAGCCATTGGCGCGTATATGGCGGGATTGATAATCAAACGAGAGCACTTTGATTTTCATCCGGAAACGGATACGGACTTCCACGATCAGTCCAAACAGATAATCGACAATATGGCTTTTTCGTGGATCGGCCCGGTCTTTTTTGTAACTCTGGGGACCAAGCTAATTTTTGATCCCGAGCTAATCACCAAGGTTCTACCTCTAAGCATTGCGCTTTTTGTGACTCTTTTTGTTGGTCAGATATTGTCCGCTGGATTAGCAGCACGCTTTACTGGAGGATTCGATTGGCCGTCCAGCTGGATGATTGGATTTGGCATGCTGGGTCGCGCCGAACTAGCTTTTGTTGTGTTGGATATCGCCTATGTGCAACACCAGATAATCAACGCTGAAGCTTTTTACACCCTCATGCTGACCATCTTTATGCTAAATATTTCCGTACCTTTAACTATACGATGGTGGAAAGCACACTATTCTCGAGAGATTCAAACTGTCTAAAATCACTCTGCTTTTCTGCAAGATTTATTGCTGTTGACGTCTTTCCGCTATGACACGCCGAGTCGGATTTAAGCGCCTCTCGGGAATACCGCGGCGCTCATCGCCTTCTAGGCTGAGCTGGCTCTGACGCCGATCGACAACTGTGCGCCGATCAATACCCTGTCGTCTTTCGTTTTGCTGGCGTTTATCCATGATGAATCGCCTCTCTATAAATTCGTTTTTTAGTTTTTACCCTCTAATGCTTGGATCGGGTCTAAGTAGGTTCAAATTTGATACCACACAAGGATAGACCCAAAAACACCCCAAAAACCAGCATTTCGATTAAAAATGATAGCGTAAACCTAGAATTACCGACCTACCTGCCTCAGGTGCGATCTCCCGTAAAAATGAGGTTGAATTACGAATATCTGCATTTGTCAGATTGTTGATCCGGCCGTATAGATCCCAATTTTCGAGTCGATATCCAAGATAGGCGTCCAGTTTGGTATAACCCTCAGTAGTTTCTTGGTTCTCTCCGGGACGATCTTGATCTGCTGCCTGCAGCAAGGCCAGACTGGAATACCAATTCTCTGTTTCATAAAAAAGTGTTAATCCAACTCGAGTTGGCGGCATTCGCGGAACATCACCTGAGTTATCTAGCTCGGCGTAAACCTGGTCGGCCCAAATTCGAACGCTAATCTGCTCCGACAGCGGCATCGAAGCCTCAGCCTCCATGCCAAAAACCGTTGCGCCTTCTTGACGATATTGAAAGCACTCCACCGCCGCATCGGCTTCATCCACGTCATCGAAACCGGAAGCATCGGTGCAGGCGGCAAGCCCACTGGCACCCAAATCTGCCAGATCGTGATTGAACAACAGCTCGGTATCCTGCTCGTAGAGATAGCTCTCAAAATCGTTGTAGAAGATACTGGCCTGCATGCTGAAAACACTCTCGTGCCGGTAGGTTAATTCAATGTTATTTGAAACTTCATTATCGAGATTAATATCGCCGATCTCATAGGTATTGGTGGCAATGTGTTCGCCGTCCGACAGCAGCTCCTCTGCGCTGGGCGCGCGTTCCGAGCGTGACAGAATAAAACCGATTTGAGTTTGATCATCTAGAGAGTAGAGCAGACTGCCACTTAAATTCAGGCTGTTGTCTTCTAACGAAGATATGCCAGCAGATTCAATTTTCTGTTTATCAAGACGCGCTCCCAGGTCAAAGCTTAAGTTAGAGAAATCACGATGCTGAACCCAGTATATGCCGGCGCTCGAAGTCTCTGATGGAGGTACAAAAGCCTCCACCCCAACGGCTATGAAGTCATCTTTTGTAAGGGATAGTCCTGAATAGCTGAGCCAATTACCGAATGGATGCACTGCCTCGATTGAGAATTCGGTGGACTCTTTGCTAAAGAAGGTGCCAGGGCTAGATATACCCTCCTCTATTTCTATCTCGGTGTGCTCATACTCGGAAGAAGCTAATTCAAATTCCAGAGAATCGATAAATTCGAATGGACTACTCAATTTTAGATAGCTTTGAAAATCTCTTTGTTCGAGATCTATACGGACAAATTCTTCTGGCTCATCCCCGGCGAGAGGGTCGTCAACATGATCTACTCCATGAGCATGTCCATGCGCTCCAGGAGGAACACCATACTGATTATCAAGCTGTTTTAGCTCTATACCCCATTCCAGCATATCCGACTGCCAACGAAGGCCCGCTCCGTAGGCTCTGGAATCCGCATCGGTATTGGCGATGTAACCGTCAGTTGTCTCATCGGCATCATCTGCTTCCAAATCCGCGAATCCGGGGATACTCACATTGCCCGAATTTCGATCTGTGATTGAAGCGCTCAACTCATACTGGCCAATACCGTAGCGAATATTACTATCCAAGGTTTCAGCGGATGAATTGTCGCTGTATAAGGCAGCAACTGAGCCCGAGAGTCCCTGCTGAATATTGTCGCCAGGTACGCGTTCCACCAAGTTGACCACGCCACCGATTGCACCCGGCCCGTAGCGCAGAGTCGCCGGGCCACGGATTACCTCAACTTGCCTAACCTGACCAATCTCCGCGGCAATCGCGTGATCCGCACTGGTATCGGATACATCTGCTACTCGAATACCATCGTTCAAAACCTGCACGCGTTTACCACTTTGACCGCGAATAACCGGCGCACCGACGCCTGGTCCAAAACTGCTGCTGGCAACACCCAACTGACCGTTAAGTGCGTCGCCCAGATTGGCGGCAGCAGATCGTTCCAACTCGCCTTGATCAATTAGGTTGATGGAGCCAGCTATATGCTCCTGAGTCAGCCCCAGAGGTGAGGCCGTTACTACTACTTCGTCGATGGCTATTTCTTCGATGGATTCTTGTTCGAGATGCTGAGCGCCGACAAATGGGCTAGCTGCCACAAACAGCAACAAAAAATTCTTATTCATTTCAGTACTCCATAAATATCAAAGGACGGGCGCTCTCTGCTAGAAGTCAAAGAGAGACCAATAAAGCTAAGTCAGTGATATCCCGGAGGGTGGGGCCCGAGCGGGCGGAAAGAGTTCTGGGGAGAGTGAATCGGCAGAGAAGCAAGCTACTAAGCCCTTTTCTCTGCCAGAAAAAATGTAATGAGACGCTGGCGATGAATCCACAACTGCCAGAGAGTTGATATGAAACTGATCACAATCTCCGGCGACAAGGTTCTCTAAATTGCTATCCTGTGCATTGCCACCTGATGCCCCATCAATTGAATCAGAAATCTCAATAAGGGCAGATTCATGCACGTGGTTGGCAACGGTAACTGTGCCAAGCAGCATCAAGAGACACAGCAAAAAAACCCGAATGGGCAACACCGCGCCATTTCTTAAATCAGAAAGGCGCATTCCTTTGGAAAACGGCGCAGAAGCTTTTTGCATCAGCTAATTTTGCTCTTAAGGGACATGACTGTCAACTTAAAAAACCTATCTTAATGCGGCATATAACTAGACTGATGGCGATCAGAGTTCCGCAACAACTTTCAAGCAAGCCTCACAAAGTAAATGCAGTTGCTCAGTCTCGATGATGTAAGGCGGCATCAAATAAACCACCGAACCAAAAGGCCTTACCCAAACCCCCTGCTCAACAAATTTCGACTGCAGCTCCGCCTGATTAACAGCCTCGTGCAATTCGATGACACCGATAGCACCTAATACCCGAACTTCTTTAACTCCACGCAATTCCCGGGCGGCCACCAAACCTAGATTCAGTTCAGTCTCAATTTCGGCTATGCGAGCCTGCCAATTTTGATGCAGCAGCAAATCCAAACTGGCATTTGCAATAGCACAGGCCAGCGGATTGGCCATATAGGTGGGGCCATGCATAAAAACGCCGGGCTCAGCGCCACATATTCCCGCGCTAACTTTGTCGGTGCAGAGCGTTGCGGCCAGCGAGATATAACCCCCGGTCAATGCCTTGCCGACACAGATAATATCCGGGCTGACTTCTGCCCAATCACATCCAAAAAGCTTGCCGGTTCGCCCAAATCCTGTTGCAATTTCATCCGCTATCAAGAGCACATCGTATTGATCACAAATCTCACGGGCACGGCGCAGATATTCTGGCGAATAGAAATGCATGCCACCGGCATTTTGCACAACGGGCTCCAGAATCAGCGCAGCAATTTCATCTGAACTTGTGGAGAACAGCTGCTCAAGATCTTGAATATGGGAATCATTCCATTTGTCACCAAATTTACAGCTTGGAGAATCCACAAAAAACTGATCCGCCAACATGCCTTTAAAAAGATGGTGCATGCCTCGATCAGGGTCACATACCGACATAGCGCCCCAGGTATCGCCGTGATATCCGTGACGCAAGGACACAAACCGGGTTTTGTTGGTTTGGCCCAGTGCCTGCCAATACTGCAATGCCATCTTCAGGGCGACTTCAACACTGACCGAGCCGGAATCGGAGAAAAAAACCTTATCCAGACCGGCCGGTGTGATCTCTACCAGTTTCTGCGCCAGCTCAATCGCAGGCTGGTGCGTCAGTCCGCCAAACATCACATGAGAAAATTTATCAATTTGAGACTTGGCGGCTGCATTCAAAACCGGATGATTGTAGCCATGAATCATGCACCACCAAGACGACATGCCATCAATTAGTTTATGACCATCTTCGAGTTCAATATAAACACCTTCAGCAGCCACCACCTGCCAGACCGGAGCTGGATCGGTCATAGACGAGTAAGGATGCCAGAGCAGTTGTTTGTCGAGATCGCTAAGCAAATCAATTGCCAATAAATTTGGATTTTGCATTGTAACGGATGCAGACCGCGCTCGGCTTCGCCATACTAGTGAAGCAATTTTTCACCTCAGCTAATAATGTATCGGAGATAAACTGTGTCTGATGTCATAGACCAGATCGGAGATTTAGTTGTCCATGCTGGCCTACTTTACCGGCCCGAAGTCAAACGACTCGCAACCATGGGTCGGTTGAAAGCCAATGGCACACGAGTGGGGGTAGAAGACTCGGTGCAAGCTGGAGACCAAATATCCGCAGGTGGAGACAACTATATGGTTATTGCAGGTGGCGAGGGCCGCTTACAACTTATCGATCCCAGTCTGAATAACGCCAATACCATCGCCGGAAAAGTCCGTGCCCATTGCGGATATCACAAGTGTTTGACCATGTTTTCCCGAAAGGTCTACAAACGCGCCTGCCGTGTCTATACCCTCACCCACGGACTGCGACCAAATCAACCAACTGCATTCCGGCATTTTTACCATCGTATTGAGGCTTTTTATAACAACGCCAACAAATATGGGGTCTGCTCCATCAGCGGTCATAAACCTGACCTGGATCGCTTTGAAGATCTTCGTGTCGTCCGTTTTGTGCGCGACCCCAGAGATCTGATGATATCCAGCTACTACTATCACAAACGAGGCGCTGAGCGTTGGAGCAAGCTGACCAATCCCAGTGATGCGGATTGGATGGTGGTTAACGGCCATGTGCCTTCAGGAATACCCGAACAAGAGAGCCTCTCAGGCTACCTATCTAATGCTTCGCTAGAAAAGGGCCTTCAAGCTGAAATGGAATTTCGACAATTTCACTTCGAAAGCATGATGCAGTGGCCGCTAGAGGATCCGCGTGTACTGCTATTTCGGTACGAAGATATTTTGGGGAGAGAGCCCGAGGTATTTGAGCAAATATTCGACTTCTACAAATTGCCAAAGCTTACCGGTTCAGCGGCAAAATATTTTGCGAACAAGTACCGGTTGGGCAAGGCAGAGGTGAAAAAAGACCATGTACGCAACGCCAAGAGCCAGCAGTGGCGGGATCTATTTACTCCAGAGCTGAAACAAAATTTCAATCATCTCTACTCAAACCTTCTAGAAAGGTATGGATATCCCCTAGAATGACCGCTGACAAATGCTGGCTGCCCTTAATTGAGTCAACCAATTCAACAATAATATCCACTAAGTGGAACCGGACTTTCAAAAAGTAAGAGAGGAACGCTTGGCGCTAAATTCCCCCTTTTATACCAAACTACGCAAAGAAATTAACAGTCTGGGTGGCTGTCACAATGCCCACCTGCATCTCGACAGAATCAACACTCTGGACGACGGCTATGTGGATCACGGCAATCTTAAGGTTTTAGATAGCTCGCATATTTCCTTACAAAAGAAGCACGCACTGATCTCCACCGTGCACGAAGGCCCCGCTTACGACCCGGAGAACCTGGAATCTCGATTGGCGGAATCTGCGGATTTGCTGATCGCCGCCAATACCCGTGTCGCCGACACCATGGTGGACGTAACGGCGGACAGGGTGCAGATGAACGCACTGGAGGCTGTTCAATCTCTGGCGAAAAGAGTCGCCGATAAAATATCTATCAATGCAGCTGTCTACTCGCCTCTAGGCTTTAGCGATAAAGACCCGCAGAGATGGGAGATATTTGAACAGGCATCAAAAACTGCCGATTTTATCGGTGCTCTCCCGGAAGCAGATGACGTCGAGGACTATCCTGAAAATATTGGATTTGAGGAGCATTGCATCCGCACTTTAGATCTCGCCCGTCGAGAGAATAAAATGCTGCATGTGCATACCGACCAGCGCAATTTACCTTCAGAGGCCGGCACCGAAAGACTGATAGAAGTTGTGCGTAAAGAGGGCTCACTAAAATCAATAGATGGCGAGCCGGCCATTTGGGCCGTACATATGATCTCACCCTCAACCTATGAGGAAGCACGTTTTAACCAACTTATCGAAGGTCTGCTGGAATGCGATATAGGTGTTATCTGTTGCCCTTCCGCAGCGTTGGGGATGCGCCAAATACGCCCAAAAATGACGCCTACCTACAACAGCATTCCAAGACTATTGGAATTGGCAGAGGCTGTTGCTCTCCCGAGGTATTGTGTTCGATTATCAGCGAACTGCTACTCCTCCTCTTTCCGGGCCAACCCGCGGTAGCTCGGCGGATAGCATCAAAAAGCGGCTTAGGTAGGGACAATTGATAGCTGTCCAAGCTTTCACTATCTAGCGCCCGAACGATCGCGGCAAAGGTCGTGTTCTTATAAACAAAATCGGAGGGTAGGCTTGTCCTCAGCGCCTTTTCGAGCGCGACAAGAAAACCGGTTGCCGCCAGAGAATCTCCGCCCGCATCAAAGAAATCCGTTTCTCGTGAGGGGACCGGAGATTTCAAAACATTTTTCCACAGTCGAACTACCAAGCGCTCAGTTGGTGTATCAGGGGAGAAATTAGTTTGACTTTGCTTGCTTCCGTTCTCTACTAGTCCAACCAGCGCTCGCCTATTTACCTTACCGGAAGCCAGCAGCGGCATTGACTCGATGCAGTTTATTTTTCTCGGGACTTTGTGCTCAGCAAGCTGCTTTTCAAAATAAAGCCGCAACGAGCCCTCATCATCCAACTCTTCCTCTGATTTCGACTGCTTGAAAACGACCGCAATAGCAACCTCCTCACCCAAACTTGGGTGGGGCAGCGCAAAGGCAATGGCTTGCTCAACTCTCGGATGTCCCTGTGCCACTCGATCAATCTCTTGTAGCGAAATCTTTTCACCACCCCGATTGACCACTTCTTTCAGGCGACCTGTCAGTTCCAGATAGCCGTCCGAATCCAATCGACCCAAATCGCCGGTGCGTAACCAAGGTCCATAATAATTTTCAGAGCGGTCAGAATTCACATATCCCGGTGTAACTTTCTCCCCCTTGATGCAGATTTCTCCCTGCTCTCCCGGCGCAACAGGGTTTCCGTAGGCATCCATCAGCTCGATTTCAGATCCACTGGGCAATCCAACACTGCCAGGCTTGCGAGTTTCGGGTGGCAAGGGGTTACTGGCAATTTGACCGGCACTCTCGGTCATCCCGTAAATTTGAATTAGGGGTGTGCCGCCCAATAGTGACTCAGCAACTTGCTGCGTTGTGGGTGGTAAATCTGAAGATACGGAGCGGACAAAGCGTAGACACTCGCCCATCTTTTTTAGTTGCACATCATCCATATCAGCAAGTAGGCGCATCAGCATGGTTGGAACCAGCTGCAGCCAAGTCGCCTGCTGTTCGACAACAGCTGCATATACCCTTGCACTCGTCATCGGATGGACAAAAATTACACTGCCACCTGCCAGCAGCGGTGCCAAAAATAGATCGACCAATGCGCCGATATGGAATGTGGGTAGAAGGTGTATCGCTCTGTCTTCCGGGCCAAGTTTTAGCCAACTGGCAATATTTTGCGCAGAGCTATATATCGCTTCTTTGCTGAGAGGCACCAATTTCGGATCTCCGGTGGAGCCGGATGTGGGAAGTATTAGCGCGGCATCTGAATCTCGTATCGCCGCCGGAATATCTGCAATCTCATTGACCGGAGCCAAATCAAACGGGCCACAGGTGCCTATTCTGGGGGTGAGAATCAGATGGCACAGTCCAAACTCAGCAGCTAGAGCCTCTGCAACAGAATTGTCGGAATTCGAGACAATACAACTTGGCTGTAGAGAGTTGACCAAAAGCCGAAGCTCATTCTCGGTTTGTGCGGGATTTAAAGGTATAGCTGTGCTGGTTTCGAGCAAACAAAGTTGTAAAACCATAGTTGCCGGCTGGTCTGGCAATAGGATAAGCACCTGCGCTCGACTGTCACCAAAAACTCCCTGCATATAAACAAGCGTTTCGGCGACAAAATGTTCCAGCTCTCCATAGCTGCATGAATTCCCCGAAAGATCCCTCAGCGCTGATTGATTGCTTCGCTTCCGCCACAGCTGGTTAATTGGTGGCAAAGATTTTTCTGAATACGCAGTCATGAAATGGGACATGGAAGCTCGGAAGCAAGCTAGATTATGCACAGCCCGATTTAAAGTCTAGTCCAGAAAATTCTGTGGCTAACTGCTCGCCTTTGCTAGAATCCGCCACCTATCAATAGGGCACTCAGTGATCATGACCGAGACAGCTGAACAAAAGCACAACTACATCCTCACAGCTACCTGTCGGGCGGGCACTGGCGTGGTTGCGGCTGTAACCGGCTATCTCGCCAATCTCGACTGCTATATCTGCGCGCTTGAGCAGTTTGATGATGAATCAACGGACAAGTTTTTTATGCGCGCAGTATTTCGTCCGCAGAATGCCGCCGTTTCTATAGAAGAAATTCGCGAAGGCTTTGAAGAAGTAGCTGACCAACTGAAGATGAGTTGGCAATTCCATGATCGACGCGTTGCTACGCCGGTAATGATTATGGTTTCCAAATTTGATCACTGCTTGGACGATCTGTTGTACCGCTGCCGAACCGGCGACCTGCATATGCGTGTGACCGCAGTGGTTTCCAATCACGAAGAATTACGCCCGCTGGCAGAGCGGGAAAATATTCCTTTTGTGTATCTTCCGGTAGATGCCGATAACAAGGCCAAGCAGGAAGCTGAGGTACTCAAATTGATCGAAGAAACCGGAACTGAGCTAGTAGTTCTGGCGCGCTATATGCAGATTCTTTCAAAGCAAATGACCGATGCTCTTGCCGGTCGCTGCATCAATATTCACCACTCCTTTTTACCGGGGTTTAAAGGCGCCAAGCCCTACCATCAAGCCTATGATCGCGGCGTAAAAGTTATTGGAGCCACCGCTCACTACGTCACCTCAGATCTGGACGAAGGTCCAATTATCGAACAAATGGTCACCCGTGTTGATCACAACCAATTGCCCGAAAATCTGGTTCGGATCGGTCGGGACAACGAATCCATGGCGCTGGCCAAAGCGGTCAAGTACCACATTGAAAGACGAGTGTTTTTGGATGGCAACAAGACTGTTGTGTTCTTGGGAAGTTGAGCGGGAGCAAGTTGATGGGCGTTACTGATAATAAAAAACTAATTGACGGAAAAGCTTTCGCCGACCAGCTCTGTGAATCCCTTGCGACAGAGGTTACGGCGCTGGCACAGGATCATCAGCTGCGACCCACGATCGCAGTTGTACTTGTCGGCGACGATCCCGCCAGCCATGTCTATGTGCGCAACAAAGTTCGCCGATGCAAGCAGCTCGGCATCGAATCTATTGAACACCGACTGCCCTCTTCTACCAGCCAAGGAGAACTGCTGACACTGATCGAGCAGATGAATCAGGACAGCAATATCAATGGCATATTGGTGCAATTACCAGTGCCTGAGCAGATTGACGATAAAGCGGTTATCGATGCCATCGCTCCAGAAAAGGATGTCGACGGTTTTAATATTCTTAACGTCGGTGCCTTGGCGGTGGGCCAAAACCAGATGGTGCCCTGCACTCCGCTGGGCTCCATGATGTTACTGAAAGATCAGTTGGGAGATTTGAGTGGCATGCATGCTGTGGTAATTGGCCGCTCAAATATTGTCGGCAAACCTATGGCCAATTTACTGCTTCAAGAAAACTGCACCGTCACTGTCGTGCATTCACGCACACGCAATATTGAAGAGATCTGCCAATCTGCAGATATTCTAGTTGCCGCAGTTGGCATACCTCGTTTGGTGAAAGCTGACTGGATAAAAGAAGGCGTCACCATTATTGATGTTGGCATAAACCGTATTGAAGAGGACGGCAAAAACCGTTTAGTGGGTGATGTTGATTTTGATGATGTAATCGACAAGGCAAATGCTGTTACTCCGGTCCCCGGCGGCGTCGGGCCAATGACCATTGCCTGCCTGATGTATAACACTGTCGCGGCAACGAAGAGACAGGCCAATATTTGCTAGGAGTTCCTGTTTTCCGAAATTCTCCTGATTTTGCTACCAGGTCGTCAATCGATGAGTCTTATCCGGAAAAAATTCAAGCTTAAATGAAGTCCAAGTCTCTCCACGAGCCTGAGCATTGATATTGATTAGGGCAATTGCATTTAAAAGCGCCGTAGTATTCGAGAGAAACAGTCGAACATCACCATAGTTTGATCTGGTTGAATAGAAGTATGCGGCCTGCGCATCAATTTCTCCCGACTCAGTTTTACCCACCTGACCTTCCATATAGGCAACTTCCCAGTCTTCGAAAATACTTGCCACTAATGATTCATGTATATAGTTGATGAAATCTTCGTCGGAAAATTCAGGTACATTTTCTTCTTGAGAAATCACAGAACCGCTCACAAAGAGAAATAGAAATATCGCTAAGTATTTGTGCATATTGTCTTCCGATATTGCCCTGCCAAAGCTCAGTAAAACTGGCGAAAAAACTAGGGTTTCTTAAAGTCCAAATAAAGAATATAGATTAATTTTTGGGTACTCGGTGACCTTTAATCCGCTGGATTCTTTCTTTGGCCGAATAGACCGGCCCAAAAAAGACCTTCAAACATCACGCCCAATACAATAAATATCACTCCTCCGACTGGCGCACCAAATACATAGCAGGCTATGGCTGCGAATAAGCACAATACCGCTGTCAAAGTTCTTGTGAGTATTTTCATAAATTTTGTCCTGCTTTTTTAAAGGGCGCTGACCCTACTTATTATTTCGGCTATTGACCGTTTATGCACTCACCGGGGAAACTTGATTTAGATTCTAGTAAAAGCTCAAAGCCCTCTTCGCTGAATTTGTAATAGTAACTCTGAGCCCAGTCAGGAACTTCATCGTCAAAGACTGAATCCAGTTTCGGGTTAGTAATTAGCAAGCTACTATTTTCCTGAAAACATCCGCCGAAAGAAGCACTAATCATGTCTACCATTCGCCCTGACTCAATATCAATGGCAATCAATGCTTGGCACATCGTTCCACAGCCGGTCATATAAAGATAATACTTCCCCGCGAAATTTGCCGGCTCTCCAAAGACCGCCAGAAAACCATCTTTAAAGATCTCTGCTTTTTCATGGCTTGATAAATCGACACTTGCCAGCCTCTCAGTGGACACATAGTCCACCGCGAAATACGAAAAATCGATTGATTCTTGTGCTCTACCAATGGGTGACAGAAATAAAAACAGTGCTAGATAAACATTGAGGTTTTTTAGAGTCACGACCGCATTCCAACTGTTACCGGCACTGATTTAAAAGCCGGAGTCTGACTTCTCAAATCCCGCTCCGTACCAATCAAAACATTGGCCTCTGGATAGTACGCCATCAAATTACCCTTGGGAATATCATAGCTCTTCACCTGCACCCCGCGCATTTCGCCATGAACTGAATTGATATCAGTGATGCCGCCTTCAGCTATCCCAAGATGCTGCATATCTTGTGTATTCATTAATACCGTCCATCGACTATCCACACCCCGATAGCTGTCCCTCTCTTCATAGATGATGGTATTGAACTGCCCTTCGCTGCGGATACTGCTTAGCAAAAATGGATATTCCTCAGTGCACAACGCCGTGGGAATATTGTGCACAATAAATTTTGCTTTACCCGAATTAGTTTTGAATTCAGGTTTGTGCATGATGCGCCCGCGGATATGGAATTCCTTTTTGGCGACATCAATATCCGCCAAATCCTGCATACCCGGAACGATCTTAGCGATAGCTTCACGTATCCTTTTGTGCATCTTAAATGCTTCAAAATCTATCGGTGACTTTGGCAGTAGTTGTTTGGCGACATCACAGAGAATATCTACTTCGGGCCGCGGCCCATCCAGCCGATCAATTCCACCATCACTCATGCGCACATAGCTAAACATGGATTCCTGCGTAGTGGGCTGTCGCTCCTCGTCTCGAGCAGTCACCGGCAATACCAATGATTCACCGCAGTCGATGCCATTGAAGTGGCCGGCATTCAGCGTAGTCGTAAGATATAGTTTGAAATCAATTGAATTTAGAGCTTTTTCAGCCCACTTCGAATTGGGAGTAGCTTCATAGAGATTGCCGCCCATCAGCAATGCGGCATCAATCTGACCGGCGGCCGCAGCCTCTAAGCATGCCAAGGTATCCATGCCTTTTTGCTGCGGCAGCTGCATCTGATACTCAGACTGCAATCCAGAAATAATTTCTTCTGACAATACCGGTTTAACACCGATGGTTCCGATGCCCTGAACATTACTGTGGCCTCTTAGTGGCAATAATCCGGCGTTTTTCTTACCGACCATGCCGCGCAGTAGCGCCAGATTGGAAATGTATTCGACATTCTCGACACCGTTACGGTGATGAGTAATACCCATGCCCCAGGCAAAGACTGCCCGCTCGGCCTTAATATAGAGCTTGGCGACTTCTTCAACTTCAAACTGAGTAAGGCCGGTGGCCGCACAAATATCCGACCAAGTTGTTGATTCAATGTCCTTCAGAAATTCATCAAAATTTTCCGCATACTCGTGGACAAACCTCGAATCAACTGCATCGGCCTCTATCACCGCTTTGCACAGACCTTTTAAGAGAGCTAGATCGCTTCCAACCTTTGGTTGCAGATAAGCCGACGCAATTTCAGTTCCGCCAGACAAGATGGATTTAGGGCTTTTGGGTACCGCAAATTTAACCAGCCCCGCTTCTTTGGCCGGATTAATAACCACAACCTCGCCACCACGTTCTCGGCAACCTTTAAGCTGATATATAAATCGTGGGTGATTCGAAGCGGGATTTGCACCGATCAAAAATAGCAGGTCACAACCGGATAAATCTTCCAGCTCAACGGTGGCGGTGCCGGTGCCGATGCTATTGCCCAATCCAACACCGGTAGCTTGATGGCAGTAGTAGGAGCAGTTATTCACATTGTTGGTGCCGTATAGGCGCGCTAACAGTTGCAGCACAAAGCCGGCCTCATTGGATGAGCGCCCAGAGGAATACATAAAACTGCGATTGGCATCTGTCTCGGAAAATCGTTTTGCGGCATGTTTAATTGCCCAATCCCATTCCACTGGTTGATATTTGTCACTGTCTTTGGCTTTGTAGAGCGGATTGTTGAGCCGCCCCATATGTTCGAGGTTATGGCCGGATAACTCTCTGAACTCGGATATGGGATGGGCAAAGACTTCTACCGGTATGGCCGGCTGAATATCGGTGGACTGTGCTTGCACACTCTTATTGCAGACTGAGGGAAATTCCCCCATCTCATTGACCATGCCACCAAGCTGGCCGCCCATACCAAGGCCGCAAGCCTTGCAGGTATTGTGACTGGTCAGTGCCTTGGTGGAACTTTTTACACCGATCTGGCGCAGAGTTTTGAGGGTGTAGAGTATCTTTTTAGCACCGCCACCAACGATCTCATCACTGCGGCTAGACACCAAAATTAGTCCTTTAAAAACTCGGAATGAAATTCAATATGGTCGCGCAAAAAACTGGCGATAAAGAAATAGGAGTGATCGTAGCCGGGTTGAAATCGCACCTGCATTGGGTAATCAACTTTTTCTGCTGCTGCAATGATGCGCTCGGTCATGAGCTGCTCTTCTAGGAATTGATCATCCTCTCCCTGATCAATCAGAATGGGTAAATAGTCATCCGCTTTTGCAAGAAGTTCACAGCTGTCATAGTGTTTCCAGAGTTTCTTATTCTTACCGAGATAATTCGAAAAAGCCTTTTTCCCCCACGGACATTTGCTTGGTGCGACGATGGGAGAAAAAGCAGAGATGGATTGATATTGATCCGGATTCCGCAAACCAATAGTCAGGGCGCCGTGCCCACCCATTGAGTGACCAAAAATACTCTGCCTCTGAGAGTCCACCGTAAAGTTTGCATTCACGACATCGGTTAGCTCTTCAACCAGATAGTCATACATGCGGTAATTTTTTGCCCAGGGCTCTTGAGTCGCATTTAAATAGAAGCCAGCACCCAGCCCAAAATCCCAGACGCCTTCAGGATCGTCCGGAACATCCTCTCCGCGAGGACTGGTATCCGGACAAACAATGGCGATACCAAACTCCGTCGCATATTGCTGCGCACCTGCTTTAGTCACAAAATTTTGGTCGTTACAGGTAAGACCAGACAACCAATAGAGGACAGGCACTGGTTCAACCTCTGCCTGAGGAGGCAAAAAGATGGAGAACTGCATATCGCAGTTCAAAACATCCGATCGATTTCCGTACTGCAGCTGATAACCGTCAAATACCCTGTAGGCGGAAAGCTGCTTTAAATTTCGAGGCATCGTGATAAATCCTTTTTAGTAAAAAGCAGCCTTTTAGTAAAGAACGACTGAACGAATCGATTTTCCTTCATGCATCAGGTCAAAGGCGTTATTAATTTCCGACAGCGGCATAGTGTGGGTGATCAGATCATCGATATTGATCTTGCCATCCATATACCAATCGACAATTTTGGGTACATCAGTACGACCGCGAGCGCCACCAAAGGCGGTTCCTTTCCAGGAACGCCCAGTCACCAGTTGGAAGGGTCTAGTAGAAATTTCCTGCCCTGCACCTGCGACCCCAATAATAAAGGACTCGCCCCAACCCTTATGCGCGCACTCCAAGGCTTGCCTCATGGTGTTTACATTGCCGATACACTCGAAGCTGTAATCAACGCCACCACCTGTCATATCAACAATGGCATCCGTTACATTTTCTACTTGCTTGGGATTAATAAAGTCAGTCATACCAAATTGCTTGGCTAATGGCACTTTCGACTCGTTCAGATCAACGCCAATAATGCGAGTTGCGCCAACCATTTTGGCACCCTGTATCACGTTCAAACCAATGCCGCCCAAACCAAATACCGCGACGGTTGATCCCGGCTCAACCTTGGCATCAAAAGCCACCGCGCCAACTCCGGTGGTAACACCACAGCCGATATAACAAATCTTATCGAAGGGCGCATCTTCGCGAACCTTGGCCAGCGCAATCTCCGGCAATACGGTGTAGTTGGAGAAAGTTGAGCAACCCATATAGTGGAGAACGGGTTCGCCGTCCAGACTAAAGCGACTGGTGCCGTCTGGCATCAAACCCTGGCCCTGCGTTGAACGAATCGACTGGCACAGGTTAGTTTTTGGATTAAGACAAAAGTTACATTCACGGCATTCGGGTGTGTAGAGCGGAATCACATGATCGCCGGGTTTCACCGAGGTTACGCCAGCGCCTATTTCAACAACTATGCCCGCGCCCTCGTGGCCCATAATGGCGGGAAAGGCTCCTTCAGGATCATCACCAGACAAGGTGAAAGCATCGGTATGACAAATGCCAGTCGCTTTAATTTCAACCAGAACTTCGCCAGCCTGAGGCCCTTGCAGATCAACCTCGCAAACCTCCAAAGGTTTACCTGCGGCAAAGGCTACTGCTGCTTTTGTTTTCATGCTTGAGTCTCCTTGTTCTTATGCTAAATAGCTCAAAGCCAGATCTAAATCATCGGGCCGATTGATATTAAAAAAGGGATTCGGCTCTGACAGCGGCCAATCGATAGTGGCCAAGGCAAATTCCGGATATAAGGCTTTCAACCCACCGATACTCTCTTCGGTGGCGGCTGCAATTACGCGCACTGCAGTCGCTCTATTCCAAAGAGCAAAAGTTGGCTGTAACTCTCCCCCATATTTAGGACAGACGATATCAGCATTTTCGGTGGCCATCATGTCCATCAGATTAACCACCAGATCAAGAGGTATAAAGGGCGCGTCGCAGGGGCAGAGCACAATATCCCGTGCGGCATTGGTCATTTGAAAAGCAGATGCCAAACCCATTAACGGTCCTTGATCCGGCTCTATGTCGAAACAATATTCCAAATCGAAGGGATTGTAGTCGCCGGTATTGTCGGCGATATTGAGTAGTATTCCATCGACCTGCGGCTCTAGGCGCGACACGATGCGCTGAAGTAATGGATCACCATCGAACTCTATCAGGGCCTTATTTTCCCCCATCATGCGCGACGATTTGCCGCCGCAAAGTATTAAGCCAATGGGTTCGAATTCGGACAAAGCTGACCTCAGCAAAGAAAACCTCAGTTTGCACTGATCTGCATTGACTGAAAACCTTTACAATCTCAACAGACAAATTCAATAAACCCTAGCACTGTATGACTCGGCCAAGCTACATCGAAATCAATTTACCGGCGATTCAATCGAATCTCGCGGTAGCCAAAAGATTGGCGCCCAATGCGAAAGTTCTTGCCTGCGTTAAGGCCGATGCGTACGGCCACGGCGCCGTCGAAGTTGCTAGAAGTCTGCAGGATTCTGCAGATTTATTGGGCTTGGCTTGTCTCGATGAAGCGCTAGAACTCAAAGAGTTCGGTATTAACACACCAGCGCTGCTGTTAGAGGGCTGCTTCGATGAAACCGAATGGCGACTCGCTAGCGAACAGGGTTTTAGCTCGGCGATTCACAATCAAAACCAGCTGGATACCTTCCTCAACTCGCAACTCGCCAAGCCTGTAAATATTTGGCTAAAAATGGATTCTGGCATGCACCGGCTGGGTTTTGACCCCAATAATTATAAAGCAGCCTATCTGGCACTCAGTCAAAGTAAACACTGTGCCTCTCTTACTCTAATGTCCCACTTTGCCTGCTCGGAAGAGCTGGATAATCCATTTAATAATCAGCAGCTCGAGACCTTTCTGACCACTACTCAAGGACTTGATGGCCAGTGCAGCATGGCTAATTCCGCCGCTATTCTGACTCGACCGGATACGCATCTCGATTGGATACGGCCGGGTTATATGCTCTATGGAAACAGTCCCATGGCAGGTGAATCTCCATTCGATCGCGAATTGACTCACGCCATGAGTCTCTGCACTGAGGTCATCTCTATACGAGATATCGGTGCTGGCGAAGGTGTGGGCTATAACCACGCTTGGCGCGCTGACGCGCCGAGCAGAATTGCCGTGGCCGCCATTGGATACGGCGACGGCTATCCGCGTAATGCCAAAAACGGATCACCCGTTTTAGTGGATGGAAACTCCGCCTCGACAGTAGGTCATATCGCTATGGATATGATGTTAATTGACGTTTCTCACCTGCCGAACACTAGGGTCGGATCCAAAGTGGAATTGTGGGGTCCCGATCTACCCGCTTCAAAAGTCGCAGAGCATTCAGGTATGAGCGGATACGAATTATTGACCCGCCTTACCAAGAGACTTCCCCGCCGCTATCTCACCGCTAGCTAGCCTAAAGCTCTGTATGGGAGGAGTAGTTTAAAGGTTGACCAGCCGATCATTTGTTGCAACGCCCAAAGATTGCTAGAATCGCGCGCCATCAAACTTTAGCTAACCACGCTATTAAATTTAACTTAAGGCAAACCAGAGCATGACCGAGCAAAAAGCAACCAACGTACATTGGCACCATGGTGATATACAACGATCCGACCGTGAGGAAATGCTCAAGCAAAAGGGAGCTACTCTTTGGTTTACTGGGCTATCTGGCAGCGGCAAAAGCACCGTTGCAGTGGCACTGGAGCAAGCTCTGCACGCCAACGGCCACCTCTGCTATCGCCTTGATGGAGACAATATCCGACTCGGCATCAATAAAAACCTCGGCTTTTCTGCTGAAGACCGCGCCGAGAATATCCGCCGAATCGGTGAGATTTCCAAACTCTTTTGCGATACCGGCGTTATTTGCCTGAGCAGCTTTGTCAGCCCCTACATCGCTGACCGCGATATCGTTCGCAAACTACATGACGAAGCTAATATTCCCTTTATCGAAGTCTATATGAATGCATCTTTGGCCTGTGCAGAAGAGCGTGACCCCAAAGGTCTGTACAAAAAAGCCCGGGCAGGAGAGATTAAAAACTTCACCGGTATCGACGACCCATATGAAGCACCCACCCATCCAGAAGTTTCATTGGATACTGAAAACATGACGGTCGGCGAAGAAGTTGATGCACTGCTTAAAGAGCTGCGTCAGCGCGAAATAATATAGACCCCTTTCAAAAAGTAAGAATCTGTCGGTTATAAGAACTGACTCTCAGGAGAATTATTAATGATTAAGCCTCACGGTTCCGAGGAACTAAATCCGCTCTATGTATACGATACTGCGCAACGTGATGCACTGATCGCCGGAGCAGCTGCGCTGCCTTCGGTTCTGGTGAATTCAGCGGCAGCAGCTAATGCGGTAATGCTGGGCGGCGGCTACTTCAATCCCCTTGCTGGTTATATGAATCTGGCTGACTCTCTGGCCGTTTCTGAGAAAATGCACACAACCGATGGCACTTTCTTTCCGGTACCTGTCGTTAACCGGGTTGAAGAATCTGCCGGTATTGAAGTGGGTTCTCGAATTGCTTTGCTGGATCCTAACGTCGACGGCAACCCGGTCATTGCCATTATGGAAGTTGAAGGCATCGACGTAGCCAACGACGATCAAATCACTACTATGACCGAGCAGGTCTATGGAACATTGGATGCGAACCACCCTGGCGTCTCTACCTTCCAGAGCGCTGGCAATGTGTTTCTTTCAGGCCCCATTCAGGTTCTAAGCTTCAGCTACTTTCAGGCTGATTTTCCCGAAACTTTCCGCACTGCGGTTGAAATTCGCGAAGAGATCTCTGCAATGGGCTGGGAAAAGGTTGTTGCTTTCCAAACCCGCAATCCGATGCATCGCGCTCACGAAGAGCTCTGCCGCATGGCTATGGATACCCTCGGCGCCGATGGCTGTGTAATTCATATGCTGCTGGGCAAACTCAAGGCTGGCGATATTCCTGCCGACGTGCGCGACGCCGCTATCCGTAAAATGGCTGAGCTCTACTTCCCACCCAATAGCACCCTGATTACCGGCTATGGTTTCGATATGCTCTACGCGGGGCCGCGCGAGGCAGTCCTGCACGCCCTCTTCCGCCAAAATATGGGCGCTACGCACCTAATCGTTGGGCGTGACCACGCTGGTGTTGGCGACTATTACGGTGCCTTTGATGCGCAGACCATCTTCGAGGAGCAGGTTCCCGACAGTGCCATGGAAATCGAAATCTTCAACGCCGATCACACCGCCTTCTCCAAGAAGCTAAATAAAGTTGTGATGATGCGTGACGCGCCGGATCACTCTAAAGAAGACTTTGTTCTGCTCTCAGGTACTGCCGTTCGCGAAATGCTCGGCAAGGGTGAGGCGCTGCCCGTTGAGTTTGCGCGGCCAGAGGTTGCCAAGATTTTGATGGACTACTATCAAGCTTTAGACGCCTAGTAAGCTCTTCTCGATTAAAACCCTGCATATGCGGGGTTTTTTTTGTTTCATCTAAACTCGGATCCATCGAAACAAACACAAAGTCTGTGCATTCAGCAGGTTTGGGGATATATTCAATACAAAATCATAGCGATTCGGGGGAATCACCATGAAAAATCTCTGGTTATTTATAATTGCTTTTCCCTTCTGCGGCTTTGTATGGGCTCACCACAGCGACGCCGGTATGAATCTGGATGCTGTTGTTGCACTGGAAGGGAAAGTCACTGAATTTTCCTGGCGCCAGCCACACGCCTATATCGTTGTTGAAGTTCAGGAAGAAGGACAAACCGTTGCCTGGGAAATAGAAATGGGCGCACCCAATGTTCTCTCTAGGAACGGCTGGAGCAAAGACTCACTTGCGGTCGGTGACCAAGTTTTTGTTCGCGCCCACCCCATGATTAATGGAAGGAAGTACGGAAAATTATCTTCTGTTGAAAGATCCGATGGTCGCGCAGTTGTTCAGCGAGATGAAGGACAAGAGATCGAACAGGCTTCAACAAATTCTTTAGATGGCGTCTGGGCTGCTGATCGTGCGCTTTTCCGTCAATTCCAAGGCGGCTTTGACGGCTTCTTTAATACCTACTTAAGGCTGACCGAAAAAGGTCAGCAAGCCAAGGACAGTTACGACCCACTTTCATCTGAAAACCCAGAGGCTTCCTGTGTTGGCCGCCCCACACCAGCGGCTCTGGTTTCCACTTGGATCTATCTAATGGAAATTGATATGAGCCAGGCCGATGAAATTATTACTTTCCGAAGTGAATGGTTTGACGAAGAGCGGACTATCTATATGGATGGCAGATCTCACCCGGACGCTTCACAGACCCTTGTAACCGGACATTCAATTGGCCGCTGGGACGACGATACGCTAATTGTGGATACTGCCAATTTTGACAACCACCGCTCGCCCTATCAGGTTGGGGTGCCATCGGGTTCGCAGAAGCACGTTGTTGAAAAGTATCGGCTCAGTGACGACGGAACCCAAATCCATATGGAATTTATGCTGGAAGACCCGGAGTATCTTGCCGAGCCACTGATTCACGCCAGAGATCTAAACTACTCGCCACATCTAGAGATGTTTTTTGGCGGCTGTGATCCGGAAATCACCAAGAGGTTTTTGAACTAGAGCGGCAAAGATCAAGAATGCAAAACCCCGCATATGCGGGGTTTTTTATTTCGGTGGTAGCTGAGTTCTAGCCTTATTTCATTTTATCCACTTATTAAAACCACAGCTCGCTTAGCTGACCCGACTCCAGTTCGTTGGCATAACTCAGGTAATAGTTTCGATTGGGAGCGTTGTATTCCCGCGCAGCAAGCCCGCGCAGGGCGTTGATTTTGGTCTGCCGTGCCAGCTCCCTGTCACTGTCTTCGAGCCACTTCAACTGATCCGCCAATTCAAGAGCCCACTGAAATTCTTCCTTCGCAAAGGCATCCAACATGGCTTGGGTGAGATTTGCGGTGCCACCCGCCAGATCTGCCATTTGCTCTGCTTCGACACGGGGCGCCAGAGGATTCAGTGTAGTCGGATTGCCGTCATACCAGCCTAAAAGTCCGGCATATATAGCCCTTACAGCATTTGGTACGGTTCCATAAAACTCGACCAGATAGGCTTTGTCTTTCAGGTGCGCCGGAAGCACTACTTCCTGAGCGATTAATTCCGGGCTTTTACCTTGATTGATGCCTACGACGGTCTGATCGTACAAGCTCTTAATGGCTTCACTGTAATCACCTAAGGCGGTTGTTGCTGAATCACTATCCACAATCGGCATGGTGTGTCCAGGCACTAAACGGTCTGGTTCAAATTCAGCCATGCGACCCACGCTTTCCGACCAATCGAGCACGTTGCGATAGCCCGTGCCTCGAATAGCATACAAGTTCGGGAACGACTGATAAAAGTTATCACCGGAAAACAGCACTTTTCCATCTGGCAACCAAACGAATAAAGCGTCGTCGGTTTCACCGGGCCCTGCATGGATCTCGATATTTACACCGGCGACAATGGTTTTGTAGCTATCACCAGTAATCCGGAAAGTCGGCGGCAAATAGCCTTGGCTGAAATCCTGATCGAAGGTACCCGCTGGCGCCACACCGCGGTTGGTTGATTCTTCAGCTGACAATCTGCGTCCAAACTGCCTGACATTGCGCACAGCGCTAATGGGTGCCAGATCCACATTAACACCTTCGGAATTGCCAAAGCTGGCCATCGCATAGATTTCCGGATTGTCCGAACCGGCAAAAGCCGACGCACCGCCTGTGTGATCGCCATGACTATGGGTGTAGATAATTGCTGCTACAGGTTTGTCGCTGAATTCGCGAAGTGCCGCAAAGGCAGTGGAAGCAGCTGAGGGCCCGGCCAAGGTATCAACTATGATAACGCCATCAGTTCCCACTATCATGGAAGTATTGGCTCCGTGAAAACCTACCGCCGTGAAGACATTCGGCGCGACCTGCACCACTTGCTGCTCAAATTGACGGTCTTGGTCGTGGAGCATCTGCAAAGCGAGTTCCGGTTCGACCTGAGTGTCAGCATAGGTCGATGCAGAAAACATCGTCATTAATGCCATGAATCTAATTAGGTTCATAAATATCCTCATCTCAATTCGCAGGGTTAATTTTGGAGGGCTAAATTCGGAGAGTCAGATCAAACTTTCCAGCCTAATTACTCTATAAAGCGAGCAGCGATACCTGCATCGCAGTCCAGCTGCAGCATTTCCAGGTGTGGAGAATACTTCCACACAAATGTCGTGGTTACCGGTTCAGCTAAAAATTCCGGGTCCTCCAAATAAATGTCAACCAACGCCTCCGTGCCATCTTCACCTAGTCTATAGCGTTCGACCACCCGTTTGCTCGCACCTGAGGGAATACCCGTTCCCGATCCGTAGGGTGAGCGATGATCGGAAAAATTTCGTGTTTCGACGACCAGAGTATCGCCCTCCCAATGACCTACAGAAAACCCCTGCAAACTACGTTCATGCGCAGGCGGAAAGGGCCGACTATCCAAATGAATGGTGCGCAGGGTTCCATAGAACTCGTTCCTGTAAATAATCTCTTCCTCACCCAACTCGATCTCGCTTAAATAAAGATAGGAAGAAAGAATAAAGGGCGTCGGCCAAGTGATGCATTCAGCTGTAGGATTCAGGGCTTGAGAATACGCGCTTCGAGCCGCTTCCCCCTTTTCTGTTAAGGGATATGTTCGCAACAAATCAGCGAAGCCCTTTAGGGAGGATCGCTCACCCTGCCACACACCCTCAAGACTATCTGCTCTAGCAAGGGGTCCAGCATGAGTATCCTGACCGGTACTGTTCCAGGAGGCCATGGATACGCCATCTGCTCCTTCGATAGACAGGAGTAATCCATGGGTTTTTCCAGGCCTTCTATCGGGGTTGGCGCGAACAGCTACAACATCGCCTGGCGAAAAGGAATCTTTGGTCCAGCCGCTGCGAGTCATAACCGGCGTTGGATCAGTCTCGATTAACCACTCCGCGCCGCTCTCATCCGCTATGGTCAGATAGACGTGCGGGTTGGTCCACTCAAACTCAAAAACGGTGCCCTGAAATGCAATGACCCGATCGAGATCGAAACCGGTATGACTGTGGTGGGCTTGCCCAGAAGCAGATAAAAGCAACACAAGCAGAGCACCTGTAAATATCTCCGGTCTCACACAAAACTCTCCAGGATTTAAAGAATATGAGCCCTTAGTTAGAAGCATCTTGTTCAATTTCAAAGTGCAGTCCCTCGGGACCCTCAAAAAACATCAATCTTCTTTCCGGGGCGGTTCCTCTCTCTTCGTAGGGCGCATAACCGCTCTGCAGAAGTGTGACGCGAAACTCATCAATGGAATCAACTTTAAAACCCATATGGTCGATAGCACGTCCGCGACTGGGAGCAACGCTTGCTCCTTCTGGCGGGTTACTGACATGAACCCAAAGATCGCCATAAAGGATGGTATGGAAGATTCCCTTGCCACGAGCCGGGATATTCTCGCCACCAAAGACCTGAAGAAACCAGTCGCGCATAGCATCTGGATCCTCAGCCATCATATGAATGTGATTTACGCCAAGGTAAATTGGGTCTTCCAGCAACTCCATACGCACACCCCAGGGATCCTCAATAAAGGCAATAGTAGATGCAGTCACACCCACCTGTGGTTCAGTCTTTATGGTCGCGCCCATTTCTCTGGCTTTGGCGACAGCAGCACGCACATCGGCCACTGCAATCCCAAAATGATCGATAACTCCACCCTGGCTGGGAGGTGCTAATCCCTCGGTTACCATAGTAGCCACATTGCCATTGTTGTAGACAATATCCGGCCCGGGGGGGTGGGGTTCCGTATCACGATCAAAAAAATCGGCATGCCAAGCGGCGGACTCGCCAGTATCGGGAACACGCATGTGTATATGGGTGAAGGTGCTCTCGGCCTGAACAAGAGTGGGTGAGATAAATAAAGATGCAACACAGAGTATTCTCAGAAAGCCAGACAGGGCTAATCCGTTAAATAAAGGCATGCGCTATCCTCCCTTTAAATTACTGTAGCCAAAATCATGTCAGGACAGGCTTCCAGCTACAACAACTAAAAGAGGCTGTTATTCGCAGCGTTCGACTTCTTCGCCTTTTTTTCGGCCCGCTTTTCTTTCATGGTTTTTTCGGGTTTCTTTTTTGTCGCTTTTTTTGAATCTTGGCCTTTAGACATATATCTCTCCAGTAACTCTGCTGATGGATATCAAGCCCCTGCTAAAGGTTCGATATTTAAGGTAAATCGGTTATCCATTGATAAGTGTTTAATCACTCTAACCAAGCAGCTTCTAATCTAGTAGCAAGTCCGCCTCTATAGGAAAAAACTGGCTGGCAGCATTGATTAGCGAATCTGCTGTGAGTTGTTGTACTCCATAAACTTCAACTCTGCATTGATATTTGGTTTTTATTTTTTGCGCGAGTAAATCAAAATCGCCATCCCCCGAAACCAAAACAAGCGTATCGCTCTGGGCTGCGTACTCGATACCGTCCAGAGCAATACCCACATCCCAATCCCCTTTGGCGGAACCATCTGAACGCTGAATAAATGGTTTTAGTTTTACTTCAAAGCCAATGGCTTTGAGAATGTTTTGAAATTGCCTCTGCTTCTCATCACCGCGATCCGTCGCGTAAGCTAAGGCTTTCACGACTTTTCGATTTGCAGTTGTCCTAGCCCAGAACTTGTTGTAATCGAAGTGGCGGTTGTAGGCCTGCTTGGTTGTGTAATAGACATTTTGCACGTCTACCAAAATCGTAATAGTTTCCATGGGTTTTGGTTGTTTGCAAGAAGTAGGGCTCGAGGCAGCGTAACATCTCCCTCGATGTGGTGAGCTAGCTGGCTATATTTTTCGCCGACTTTTACTTGCGAGCATCCCGAATGCACAGGGCGGTGCCATCATTTCTCATTTCAACTTCAAATAACTCTGTCGCCCTGATCAAGTCGCCCAACTTTTTATATCCATAATTAATGGCAGAGAATGAGCTGTTGTTGGAAATATAATGCCCAACCTTGCTCATATGTGCCCAACCATCGTCCTCTGAAGTTTGCTCCACGGCGGTTCTTAACAATTTAACAAGCTCGGTATCCCCTCTCAGCTTATTTCTGTCTGTTTTTGTCGGCTTCTTGGTCTCACTAGATTTATCGTCGGCTTCGGAGACGAGATTTTCTGTATAAATAAATGGTGAACAAGCATCTACAAAAGGTTTGGGGGTTTTCTTTTCTCCAAAACCGTAGACAGGTAAACCACTTTCAAGAATTCTAAGAACAAGGGGAGTGAAATCACTGTCGCTGGTCATCAGGGCAAAGGCATCAATACTATTGCTATAGAGCAGATCCATGGCATCAATGATCATGGCTGAATCCGTGGCATTTTTTCCTTTGGTATAGGCAAATTGCTGCATCGGCCGGATAGCATGGGGGTGCAGGCGCTCAATCCACCCGGACAAAGAAGGGTTGTTCCAGTCACCGTGCGCATGGCGCACATTGACCATGCCATATTTTGCCAACTCATCCAGCACACCTTCGATAGAGTTGTGGCTGACATTATCGCAATCTATTAGTAGGGCGATTCTTTTAGGTTCTGACACCGGTCTCTCCTAAATGTGTCTCGCCATATACTGCACGAAACGGGCGGTTTGGTACCCCTATTCTATGAGGGGGCGTTGCCCCATTATTAACCGCCGCGCGCTCCACCGCCAGCACGCGCTCCATCGGTGGCCGCTGGGGTAAATACAATCACACCCATCTCATCCAAATAACTCACAAGTCCGGTATGCATTTCTTTGGTTACTCCCGGCATGTTTTCTGCCAGATTGTTCTGCTCGCCAATATCTTCAGTGATATTAAAGAGCATCAGTTCACTGGTATCGTAGAGCTTCACCAACTTGTAGTTGCCAAGATACATGACTGACATAGGCCTAAAATCTGCTTGGCCGCTGCCGCTGGGAAAGTGAAATACTAGCTCTTCTCTGGGGCGCTGAATTACTCCGCTGGACCCGTGCAGCAGGGGTAAAAGGCTTCCACCCTCGATCTCCTCTGGTAGAGGCTGCACAACACCTGCGAGCTCAGCAAAGGTGGGGAATAAGTCGAGAGACACTGTTCGTTCGTGAGAGATGCTACCCGCTGTTATGCCAGGACCCATGACAATAAAGGGCACTCGAATACCGCCTTCCCAGAGTGTTCCTTTACCGGACGTCAGAGGAGTATTCGCAGAAGCTGCAACTGTTTGGCCATGATCAGAGCTAAAGATCACATAGGTGTTATCCAGTACCCCCAGTTCCCGTAGTTTATCCAATAGCATACCCACACCTGTGTCCAAATCCTCGGTCATAGCTGAAAGCGCTGGATTTGGGTTGTCACTCTGGTTTAGGTCTTCCCATTTCTTCATGGTTGCTTCCAGAGCGTGCTGCGGCACGTGCGGAGCAAAATGCGAGAGTTGCATATAAAAGGGCTGACCCATACTTACACTCTCTTCGATAAATGTATTGGCTCGATCAGTTATGCCGAATACTTGCTTGGGATCCCCAGCCTCGTTAAGTGCGCCTGCTCTATTGTTCAACCCCCCATCGCTAACATCGTAGAAATCCAATCCGGATACGGCAGGCCCCGGACTCCATTTACCAAAATGGGCCGTGCGGTAACCGGCAGACCGCATCATCTCACCGATGGTCAGAGCCTCAGCCTGCTCTTCTTCAGAAGCTCCGCTAAACATCACCTGAGACATGCTTTTGCCAACATGCAATGAGCGCCGACTGGGATTACACATGGGGGCAGCCGAATAGGCAGTAGAAAAACGCATCCCAGCGTCGGCAATGTGTTCGATATTGGGTGTCTGAAAATACAGGTTGTTTGCGCTGGATGGATCTTCAAACATTGCTACCGAGTGGTGATTCCAACCCTGATCATCGGCCAGAATAAAAACAATATTTGGTTGGGAATCGGATCCGGATTGAGCAAATAAGCTGCTTGCCCATCCAATAATCAACACTAGGAACGCGCACCTGAGTATTTTCGAGAAAAAATTCGCTTTAACTGCCACTAGTAACCCCCACTAAATTTCGAATTTAAATTGCACGATATTTGGCTTATTTTGCCGCCCGTATTCTACAAGCATTGCAAAAACCTAATCCTCAGTTATCCCGACCCTTCAGGTAAGTAAAGTTGACCTATTGGGCATCCGCGCACCATATAGGGTAGTCTGCGCTTAATAGAGATAATGATGACTGGGGACCCTTTGTGACTCTTACCAAAAAAATATTAGTTGCCATGCTGGCCGGGCTGGTGCTCGGTATTGTCTTTAATATATTGCTTGGGCTCGAATCTGCTCCGGAATCGCTGAAAAGTTTTATTTCAAATATTTTGGTGATGGGGCTGTTCGATACGATCGGGCAAATCTTTCTTGCATCACTTAGTTTGTTGGTCGTGCCCCTAGTATTTGTCTCCTTGGTTTTGGGTACTGCCTCGCTTGGCAGTAACTCACGCATGGGTGTCATGGCAGGCAAGACCATTGCTCTTTATATGCTGACCACTGGAATCGCCATCAGTCTGGCCCTCGTTGCGGCCTCAATTATCAAACCCGGCGTCGGCATGGATCTAACTACAGCAACCAGCTTTATGGGTTCCGATGCACCCTCACTCAAGCAAGTCATTATCAATATGTTTCCAAAAAACCCGGTTACAGCGATGGCTGAGGGAAACATGCTGCAGATTATTGTTTTCTCCCTTCTAATGGGGCTTGCCTTAGCTCAGGTTGGGGAGCGCGGTAAAAATGCCTTTGCCATGTTCGAAAGCATGGATGCGGTGGTAATGCGCATGGTGCTGATTTTGATGACTTTGGCACCCTACGGAATATTTGCGCTACTGACCAAACTCTTTACTCAGCTGGGTTATAGCGCTATTGCCGATTTGGGCAAGTATGTCTTCACTTTGGTTTTTGTATTGGTGTTACACCTGACGCTGGTTTATTGCGGTTTTATCAAGTTTGTCTGTGGTCTAAGTCCGGTCAAATTTTTATTAAATGTTCGACCAGCGATGTTGTTTGCCTTTAGTACCGCCTCCAGCAGCGCTACCTTGCCGGTAACAATTCGCACCGTCGAAAACCGAATGGGTGTCGACAATTCGGTGGCCTCTTTTGTACTGCCCTTAGGAGCCACTATAAATATGGATGGCACGGCCATTATGCAGGGCGTAGCCACAGCCTTTATCGCCCAAGCCTACGGTATTGATCTTAGTTTCACTGACTATTTAATGGTGATACTAACGGCCACCTTAGCCAGTGTAGGCACTGCGGGGGTTCCTGGAGTTGGTTTGATCATGCTTTCCATGGTGCTCACTCAGGTGGGATTACCGGTCGAAGGTGTAGCCTTGATAATCGGTGTAGATCGACTTCTGGATATGCTGCGGACATCAGTCAACGTCGCGGGCGACTCCATGGTTGCAACCTTGATCGGCAAATCCGAAGGTTTATTCGATCGAGAAATTTTTGAAGAAACCAGCGACGCACAGGTTTAGTCGTCTAGATAGGAATCTCCACGCACCCAATTAGTGCGGAAGCATCGAATTTGAGCATTTTTTTGCCGGATTTGAACAAAAATACCTGGCGCAGCCTGACTGCGAGATCAAACAATGGGGCACCGCTCCATTGATCCCACTGTAATCCCACCGCTTTTCATACTAGATGCCAAAGAAATCAACTTTGGCACGCTTCCTGCATTTAACTTAGTAATCTGGGCTCTTCCCCCCCTTCCCAGATCATCTTTGTCAGGTAATGACGCCTGCTAAGACACTCTCCCCAAAAAGAGTTGTTTTAGCAGGCTTTTTTTTGCGTTGGATTTTTTAAATTTGGAAAGCAGAGCAAGGCTGCATATTTGTGAAAACAGAGCCAGAGTAACAACGCTTTTCGGACCACGACACATAAGTACTGATTTCATGTAATGGGGACGTTGCTACTCCAACTCTATATCAATAACGCGAGAATAGGCTTTTGGTTGACCGCGTATAAATATTTATACGAAAGGATTGTTCCCCCCTCAATCAACTTCGCAGATAAAGTCTTCCAGTTCCTCACCAAGCGCGACCCAGTAAGCGTCAACCGTAGCCGGCTCGACAAAATTCACCGGATCAATTGTTGTCACTAATAAATCTATGCGGCTTTGATCTTCGCTCAGAGCGAACTCTTCGATAACCCTGGCCGAATCACTCAGAGGTATGCCGCCCTGGTAATAGGGCCAACTGATATGGGTGGTAGTCACTACTAATGTGTTTTCGTCCTGCCAATGACCAATGGAGTAACCCATAGGTGAGGGATCCACATGCTCCGGTGGCTCGGTACGATCCATATGAATCAAGCGCTCGGCGTTATACATTTCGAAGCGAGCCAATATCTGCTCGCCTTGGTCAACTAACTCAAAGGGATGTGGGTACCACATAAACCGTGGCATGCCACCGGGTTCGCACCGAGTTGAATAGTTATCTACTGGATCCCACAATTGCTGTGCGGCCTTTGCTGCTTCCGTGAGAACAGTATTGCGCTGGCGTTCGTTATTTTTGGGAATACTCCAGCTGCGGAATACTCCTCGATTTTCGGCTTGAGTATCAACGAGGTTCTCGGTAAAGCGACTTTCAATTTCATCGCCCAACAAAAATACATGCCCTCCATCAGCGAGGATCATTTCTGAGGCCAAAAATTCGTCATCTCGCCTCTGTGAGGCTCTGCCCATAACCGAGACCTGATCTCCCACCTGAAATCTGTCTTTGTCGATACCCGCCCTTTCAAGATAATAAAGTGACGTGGTCTCCAAATGGACAAGCCGCTCTTCACCGCTATCGGGATCTTGGGTTTTGAGCGTGAAGAGCACGTGAGGGTTTCTCATCTTTACATCCACCAGTTCGCCTTCAAGCTGGCTATATTCACGATCGTAGTGAGCTTGGGAGTGGTGGCCAAAACTAGGCGAAGACAAGGCTATCCCGGCCGCGACGGACATCACTAAATAACTAAATTTCAACAAGAATGCTCTCCAAATAATCTCTGATTAGCCAAGCTTTACAATATAAGTTCGCTTCTATCTAACCCAACTTCACCGCCGTTTTCCTCGCGCGCTCTATTCTCCGCTTCGATGTCGATCCTTACCCGTGAATGGTCGGGCTGCAATATATAACGGACTCGCTCACCCTCGTCATCCAGGATATGCAGCGACTCCAGAAAACCGGCGGCTGATGCTGAGCCTTCCGGAAGGTTAGCTTCCAGAACAAAAAGCCGGTCAGCATGCCGGTAAATGCCGGCATAGGTTCGAGTGTTATCCTCATTGATGATAGATAGTTTGTTGCCCTCAATAAAATCTATCCCGTGCCATGCGTCGTAGATTACGTCACCACCACGCAATCGGAATTGCCGCGCTGCATAGTTAATAGCCCCCATCTGCGTATAGAGCCAGAAGTTGTGCGGCCCGGGAACGTTTATCTGGTCAGTCATGGCCTCATAAACTTCTTTGGCGTCAGAGAAATCAACCACGGTAACGGAGTAAGAACTCTCTCCCTCAGAAGCCTCATAAATTGTTGAGGAAAATGTTCCGCCGTATTCAGAGAGATAGGGTTTCTTAGTTATTGTCGGTTCATGAGGGAAGTTGGCCCGATAATTCTGATCCGGGTATGAGAATCTTTCCCAGCTCGACTCCACGACAGCTGCGGTATTTGACCCACCGGCCACTCTACTTGTCGAGACGATCTGAATATCGCGAATATAACAGCCCGTGTCTCTGGAGCGGAGTGGTACACAAGTGACCCCAACAGTGTCCCCTATAGCTACACCATCCCAACCAGAATTCCTGAAGCTATTAATACCTGCTCCCTCCAAAGCCCAGGATTCTCGTTCGCCATTTTCGTTTTCAGCCTCTACATAGATCCAAGAATGAGGGTTTGCCAAACCTACTTTGGTCACCTCTCCCTGAAACTGAATCTCAGTTCCTATTTGATAAGGTCCATATGAGTGATGCGCATGAGCAGTGCTACCGAAGCTCGATAGCGCTATTAAAGCTATCCCAGTCTTAAAAATTCTATAGGCGTTCATAAAAATCCCTCAAGTAGTGAGCCGATCTCAGATTAAAGTTCAATATTCACGCATTCGTAATGCTGAATGTTATGTCCAACAGCCACCCAATAAGCCGCTACTGTGGCTGGATCATTGAAGTACACCGGATCTGTAGTCTCAATAAGCAAATCCAAACGCCCCTGATCTTCGCTTAGTGTAAAACGCTCAATAACCACGGCTTCTTCACTAAGAGGCTCATTCTCCGTATACCGGCCCCAATTGATTCCGGTGGTTTTCACTACCAGTGTATTTGTATCTTGCCAGTGCCCTACCGAATACCCCAAAGGAGATCCGGCAAAGTTGTCGGGAGCGGCGGTTTGGTTCATATGAATGGTGCGCAGCTGGTTATAGATTTCGATATTCAGGCGAAGCACATCACCTAAATCGACAAACTCAAATGGATGCGGATACCACATCAATCTGGGCATGCCTGCGGCTTCACAACGAGTTGCAAAATTATCTACGCGATTGAACCCGGCTGCTTTTTCCTGACCCAGAGCGTTTAGTGAAGTATGGATTTCTCGCTCGTTGTTGGGCGGAATACTCCAGACTCTAAATATGCCCTTGTTTTCGGCCGCTGTGTCAATCTGTGGATCCTGAAAATTTGCCTCCAGATCGTCCCTCGAAACAGCCAAGACTTTCCCACTGGGTAAGGTGACTTTCTCTAGCAAAAACTCGGTATTACGCAGCGCCGACAAACGACCGCCAACCACTACTATGTCGCCCACATTCAAGGTGTCTTCATTAAAACCGGTGCGCTCAAGGTAACGGGGGCCGCCAGTTTCCATGAGTACAAGCCTATCCTCGCCATCGTCGCCCGACGTCTTCAAAGTAAAATAGATGTGAGGGTTTCTCCAGTGAACGTTCACAATCTCACCCTCAAGTTCACTCCAGTCTCTGGAATAATGACTGCGTGAATGATGCGCAAAGGTAGATGTAGAAACTAAAATCAACCCCAATACCAGAGCTACCAAACTAGCAGCCCTCCGCAAACCCTTTGAATTCTGCATGCGCTCCCCCACCCATGTCCAAGCATCAGACCAATACTCAGCGTCGGAATACTAACGAAACTGTGGGTATATGCAAAAAAAGCGGTAAGACCAGAGTCAATGGTGTTTTTCCGATAAGTGCCTATTTAGGCAGCCCACCTGAACAACAGGATGTGTGCCCTTAGATTAAAGCTGAGACCAGCGACGAATTACCGCAGCTTGTCCTCGATATTCACCCTGGACATCGAGCACATTCCAGACGGTAGCGTCCTCGATCAGAAATCTCCTCCCAGTAGAAGAAATGCGGACTCCTCGGTAATCATCGATAAATCCAGCTTCAGCAACACGCGCCAGCAATTGATCTCTCTCTTCCTGAGTTACTGACTCGGCCGATATACGTGAAGGCAGTTGAGACATTTCCGGCCAGCTCATCTCAAAAAGATCCAATGCCGATTGGTTGGCGTAGTTAAACAAGGGGTCTTGGTCTGTATTGTGGGATGCGACCGCAAAGGGCGCATCAAACAGCGCCTTTGATATATCGACTTCAGAATCGGTTGTGGTAAGCAGTGGTCTAGCTGTCAGTCGCAGATAACTCTTTATTAGAAGCTCTGCCTGTTTTGCTAGAAATCCATTGCCATCACTCGGCGCAGCCATAAGCGGGGTCTAATGAATGAGAAATAACAAAGTTAGCCGACCATAGAGAGCATCACGCCCGCTGCGATGGCAGAGCCGATGACACCGGCAACATTAGGGCCCATAGCGTGCATAAGCAGGTAGTTCTGCGGGTTGGCTTCTAGCCCGACCTTATTTGAAACTCGAGCCGCCATAGGCACCGCTGATACACCCGCTGAACCGATGAGTGGATTGATCTTTTGCTCGCTGAAGAGATTCATCAGCTTGGCTAGTAGCACTCCACAAGCAGTGCCAATACAAAATGCGACGGCACCCAAAAGCAATATGCCCAGAGTTTCGGGGTTGAGGAACTTGTCTGCGCTCATTTTTGAACCTACACCCAAACCCAAAAATATAGTGACGATATTGATCAGCGCGTTTTGCGATGTCTCACTGAGTCGGTCTACCACACCGCACTCTTTCATTAGGTTACCAAAGCAGAACATGCCCAATAACGGAGCTGCACTGGGCAACAACATGGCGACCATCACAAGTAAAATGAGCGGGAATAAAATTCGCTCGCGCTGAGAAACGGGGCGAAGCTGCTCCATCTTTATTGCCCGCTCTTCCGGGGTGGTAAGGGCTCGCATAATGGGCGGCTGAATGATTGGCACGAGAGCCATATAGGAATAAGCGGCAACCGCTACGGCTCCGAGAATATCCGGCGAAAGTTTGCTGGTCACAAAAATGGCCGTGGGGCCGTCCGCCCCTCCGATAATTCCTATTGATGCAGCATCCTGAATACTGAAATCCAAAATACCAAAATGCGTCAGAGTTACCGCACCAATGACTGTGGCAAAAATACCAAACTGAGCAGCAGCGCCGAGTAGCAAGGTTTTGGGATTAGCCAAGAGCGGACCAAAATCTGTCATGCCGCCTACGCCCATAAATATCAGTAGCGGGAATAACCCTGTTTCAATGCCTGCACTATAGATGTAGTACATCAGTCCACCCGGACTAAGCATTTCACCTGAAGCAGCATAAACAGGTGCCAGATCGAACCCTGCACCCGGAATATTTACCAGCAGCGTGCCAAAGCCTATGGGAACAAGCAGTAGTGGCTCAAAATTCTTTTGAATAGCCAAGAGCAGTAACCCCAGGCCAATCAGCATCATAAAACCCTGACCTGAGCTAAATTGAGCTAGGCCGGAATCGGCCCAAAGCATGAGTAAGTTATCCATGGATCAAGCAAGCTCTAACAATGTGTCACCAACAGCAACACTGTCACCTGCAGCAACATCGACCTTGGCAACCCTGCCGTCCCGAGGCGAACTGACGGCGGTTTCCATTTTCATCGCCTCCAGTAACAAGAGTGTGTCTCCGGCTTTTACCTCATCGCCAACCCCGGCAACAATACGCACAACATTGCCGGCAAGAGGTGCTGGAATCGATTCCAGATCAGCATCCGCGGAGACGGGTGACGCAACCGTGGGAACGCCCGCTGGCGCAGCAGAAACCGCAGCAATAGATTCAATATCGCCGCCTTGTGTCAGCTTGACTGCATACTTTTTGCCTTCGACTTCGGCGGTATAAACAAACTCGGCATCTAGAGAAAGCTCAGGCTTCTCACCGGGCGCAACTGGTGCCGGTTCAAACGCACTGGGGTCGCCACGATTTTCCAAAAATTTTAGCCCGACCTGAGGGAATAAAGCGTAGGTCAGCACATCATCAATTTGGCCTTCGCCTTCGGTCAAAGTAATATCTTTTTCTTTGGCCAATTCCAGTAGCTCTGCCTGCAAGGCATCCAGCTCAGGTTCAAGCAGATCAGCCGGTCGACAGGTGACGGCTTCACCGCCATCCAAAACTTTAGCCTGCAATTCAGCATTGACCGGAGCTGGTGTGGCGCCGTACTCGCCTTTTAATACTCCTTGAGTCTCTTTGGACAAAACCTTATATCGCTCGCCACTGAGCACATTGAGCACAGCCTGGGTGCCAACAATTTGAGAGGTTGGCGTAACCAGGGGGATATATCCCAGGTCTTTTCGCACTCGAGGAATTTCTTCCAACACCTCATCCAGCCGATCAGCCGAATTTTGTTCTTTTAACTGACTTTCCATATTGGTGAGCATGCCACCCGGAACTTGCGCAACCAGAATTCTGGAATCCACACCACGCAACGAACCCTCTGATTGGGCATATTTAAGTCGCACTTGTCTGAAGTAAGCCGCGATTTCCTCGAGCAGCACAATATCCAAGCCGGTACTGCGTTCTGTATCTTCGAGAATAGCCACTACACTTTCTGTGGGCGAGTGACCATAGGTCATAGACATTGAGGAAATAGAGGTATCAACCCTGTCTATGCCTGCTTCTACGCATTTATGAATGGTGGTTGTGGACATGCCTGTTGTTGCGTGACAGTGCAGTTGAACTGGAATAGAAATGGCTTCTTTTAATCGGGAAACCAAGTCATAACCCACCATGGGTTTTAACAGGCCAGCCATGTCTTTAATACAGACGGAATCAGCACCCATATCTTCAATCTGGCGACCCATATCCACCCATAAATCGATATTGTGAACCGGGCTCAGGGTATAAGAGATTGTGCCTTGCGCATGCTTGCCAACATTTTTCACAGCCGCCAGTGCAGTTGTAAGATTACGCATATCGTTCATGGCATCAAAAACGCGAAAAACGTCCACACCATTTATAGCTGCGCGTTCAACAAATTTTTCGACAACGTCATCCGCATAGTGTCGGTATCCAAGTATATTTTGGGCGCGGAATAGCATTTGCTGAGGTGTGTTGGGCATTGCGGCCTTTAGTAGCCGAATGCGTTCCCAAGGATCTTCGCCCAGATATCGGATACAGGAATCAAAGGTGGCACCGCCCCAGGTTTCCAGGCTCCAATATCCGACCTGATCGAGCTTGTCTGCAATCGGCAACATATCTTCAATGCGCACACGTGTAGCTAGAAGGGATTGGGATGCATCACGTAATACAACGTCAGTAATACCAAGTGGGGCCGTTGATTTCATAATTTAACTCTACTTATTGTTTTTACGGAGCTGCTGCTTTTTACTGAGCTGTCGCACTGCCTGCTCTATCGCTTGAAGATGAGTGGGATTGATAGCATTGCCAGCTGTTTTGTTTGTCGCTGTAGCTGCAATCGGTCCAGGATATTTTTTGACTATTTTGGCTAATAGAAAAAGTACAAAAACCATCAGAGTCAGGAAGGTGAAAACCGTGCCCATTCCGTAGAGCATCAAATCTAAACCTTGAGAAATTATCGAAATTTTTGGGTCTTGCATAGTATGTTCGCAATAACCGCATTGTGCGGTTGCACATGAATGCAGAGCGTACCTTAGATTGCTCGAATAAATCTAGACTGTAGCGAAATCTTCCGCCCTATGCACCCATCTCTGTACCAAAAGTTGTGCATTTTCAGGATGTTGCAAAAGCAAGTCCGGTGCATTTTTCTTGGCTTCGTACAGCAAATCCTGATCGCGCATTAAATCCGCAATACGATATCCCGCTTCGCCGGTCTGCCTGGCGCCAAGAAGCTCACCGGGCCCACGCAGGCGCAAATCGATCTCAGCCAGCTCAAATCCATCCTTTGTTTCACGCATGGCTTTGAGTCGCTCACGGGCATGCGTCGATAAGGGCGCACCATAAAGTAATATGCAGTGAGACTGATCCTTACCCCGCCCTACGCGGCCGCGTAATTGATGAAGCTGGGCCAAACCCAATCGCTCCGGATTTTCGATGACCATCAAGGAAGCATTGGGTACATCAACTCCCACTTCAATTACCGTTGTACTGACAAGCAAATTCATGGATCCACTGCGGAACTCATCCATTACTTCATCTTTTTCCGAGGCTTTCATGCGGCCATGTAACAAACCAATATTGAGCTCGGGCAATAGCAGACGAAGCTCATCTGCAGCCAACTCAGCTGCCTGTAGATCAAAGTTTTCAGACTCCTCGATCAGAGTGCATACCCAGTAAGCTTGGCGACCCTGACCACTGGCATTGCGTATAGATTCAACAACCTGTTCGCGCCGGTCACGCCCAATCAGCGCGGTGGTAACTGGTTGGCGACCTGCAGGAAACTCATCAATTATGGAAACATCTAAATTGGAATAGTGGCTCATCGCCAATGTTCTGGGGATGGGTGTTGCCGTCATTACCAGTTGATGGGCGCGTGCCTCCATCTGCTGTTGATCCGATAGCGCCTTCTGATTCAACGCAAATCGCTGACCCACACCAAAACGGTGCTGTTCATCGATAATCACAAAACCCAGTTTGTTAAAAAACACATCTTCCTGAAACAAAGCCTGAGTACCCACCACCATTTGCGCTCTGCCATCGGCGAGCATTTCCAACAGCGCCTGTCTGGCTTTGCCTTTGATGCGACCGGTTAAAGAAACTGACTTAAAACCAAGGGGGGCCAACCAGGCAGAAAAACTCTTGAGATGCTGCTCGGCGAGGATTTCCGTTGGCACCATCAATGCCACCTGCAGGCCGGAGGCGATAACCTGTGCCGCTGCCATGGCAGCGACAAGAGTTTTGCCGGAGCCAACATCCCCCTGCAGCAAGCGCATCATCGGTTGTGTTTTACCAATATCCGCAAAGATCTCTTGGCTCACACGAAGTTGTGCTCCGGTAGGAGTGAAACCAACCTGGTCCAGCAATTTTTGGTTTTGCTTGAGATCGATAGTGACCGGAAAGGCTTTCTCTTTTTGGTTACGCGATCGAATCTCCGCCAAACTGATTTGATGAGCGAGCAGTTCTTCATAAGCGAGTAAGCGCTGACCGGGACGCATGCCGTCTTGTAACAGTTCACTGGGAATATCCGCAGGTGGTTTATGTAACTCAATCAAGGACTCCAGCAAACCGGCATCGATACCTGCAAACCGCATGCTTTCCGGTGTCAGATCGCGCAGTGTTTCTGGCGTCATCGAATCCAGTACCTGGCTGACCAAATCTCGAATACGTTTTTGTCCTAGACCTTCAGTTGTTGAATAAATGGGCGTGAGGCTTTGCTCCAATTCGACCTCGCCATCATCCACAAAGCTATACTCAGGATGATATAACTCAAGGCCTCCTGAACCTGGACGGGGCTCACCAAAACAACGAATGCGTCGACCGGTTCGAAATGCCGATTTTTGCGAGGCATTGAAATGAAAATAGCGAATAGTGGTAACGCCGGTATTGTCACCCAGCTTTACCACCAATGATCGGCGCCGCCCCATTGCGACTGCGGCCCCAAGTACTTCTGCCTCTACCACAGCTGACGCATAGGGTTGCAGTGCACCAATTGGCGTAATGCGGGTTCGATCTTCGTAGCGAATGGGTAAATGAAATAGCAGATCTTGCTGAGTAACTATCTTCAAATTATTCAGCAGCGCAGCGAGACCTGGTCCAACACCACGAAGCTCGAGAACGGGACGTTCAGCTAAATCTTTCAAAGCTTGATTGCAGACTGACTTGGATTGGTGAATACCATGCTCAGCAAAGCGCAGCTAGGCCTTTTTGCGGCGACCACCCAAGGGCTTAATTTTGACGCTTAGATCACAACCCAAAATGGATTGCCGAACCGAGTCGATAGCTTTGTGCCGAGGAAAACTGGCACGCCAGGCTAGCGCAACTTTTCGGGAAGGCCCGGGAGCAGTAAAGGGTCTCCAAACCAGCACACCATCTTTATATTGGGGGTTTTCGGCTGCCGACTGAGGAACCACCGTAATGCCTAGATCCGAGGCAACCATATGTCGAAGCGTTTCCAATGAACTACCCTCGGCAGCGGTGCGCACTCGGGATTGATTTTCTTCGAGAGACTGTCGCAAGCCGGTGCAAGAATCGAGAATTTGATCACGAAAGCAATGCCCTTCGCCCAGCAGCAAAACATCGTTTTCGTTTAAATCTTTTGCCGAGATTGATTTTTTCGACGCCAATGGATGATGCTTGGGCATCAATACTACAAAGGGCTCTTCGTATAAAACTTGGGCAACTACGTCCGGCTCGGTAAAGGGAAGCGAGATGATAATGACATCGAGCTCACCATTACGAAGACGCTTGCGAAGAGTGGCTGTGTAACCCTCTTCTATCACTAGAGGCATTTCTGGGGCAGCCTCACGAATGCGGGGGATCATCTGCGGAAAAAGATAGGGGCCGATGGTAAAGATCGCGCCGATGGCTAGTGGGCTGGACAGCTGATCCTTGCCCTCGTCCGCCAGATCGCGAATCGCAGAGGTTTGTTCGAGCACTCTTTGAGCCTGCTGCACAACTCGTTCACCAACTGGAGTCGGCTGAACTCGACTTTTGGTGCGCTCGAATAAAGCTACTCCGAGTTCGCCTTCAAGCTTTTTGACAGCAATACTTAGCGTCGGTTGACTGACAAAACATCGGTCAGCCGCTCTACCAAAATGCTGTTCTTTTGCCAGCATTACTACATAGCGCAATTCTGTCAAAGTCATCGTATGCTATCGCTTGCTCGTCAAATATGGATTGAATCGAATATTGCCTGACTCTATCAGCTTTTTTCTGTAATTGTATGGATTAATCGACCAAATATGCCAAAAAAACAAAAATTACTCCTCGTCGGCTGCGGTGACCTGCCGACTCGGCTACTAAAAAATCTGGACTCACATGGCTGGGAAATTTCCGGTTTGCGTCGTTCCAAAATAGAGCTCAACGGCGTTTCTATGACTTATGGTGATGCGGCGCAGTCTGAAGTTATCGAGCCACTTGTTCAGGAACAGCCCGATCAGATCCTCATCACTCTAGCGCCCAGCAACCGGGCTGTGGATTCCTATCAATCCACTTATCTTCAGCCGGCGCAGGCAGTTGCCAAGGCCGCTGCTAAATTGGCTCCAGACAGTCATCTAGTATTTGTATCCAGTACCAGCGTCTATGCACAAAACGGTGGCGAACGGGTCGACGAAGATTCGGCAGCGGCGCCGGTGCGCGAAACAGCTCAAATACTTTTACAGGCGGAACAGGAAATAGCTCAGTCTGGAAATCCCTGGTCAGTTGTTCGCTTTTCTGGAATTTACGGGCCGGGTCGCGAGCGGCTTTTGCAGAAGGTCCGTAGTCAGAATTTCACGCCAGTAGAGTATTGCAGCTGGACCAACCGCATTCACTCAGAAGATTGCACTGGGATACTGGCTCATTTGCTCCAAAACCCGAGATGGCAGAAAAGCGGAGTCGGGGTTGTAATCGGTACCGACAACCAGCCGGCACCCAATACTGAAGTGGAAAGGTGGCTAACTGAAGCCATGGGAATGGAATATCCCGATGTTGTAATGCGAGAGACCACTCCTAATGGCAAGCGCTGCGAAAATGGAAAGCTAACAGATAGCGGCTACAGCCTGAAATATCCGAACTACCGCAGTGGCTATTTGCAGTTAATTGCAGAAGCTTAATTTCGAGCGTTAGATGAAGAGTTAGGGCCGATACACACCAACATTTTGGAACCCAGCCTCGAGCAATAGCTCAGCATGCAGGCGGCTCATAATGCCACGATCACAATAGAGCAAATAGTTGGCTGATTGCGGCTGATCGGAAAAGACTTTTTGTATTTCAAAAAATGGAATAACAACCACCCGGTTATTCTCAAGCTGCAACTCCCTTTCCAGCCTTTCGTCCGGATGCCGGACATCGATCACCACTGAATCGGCTGTTGGCTTGGAGAAGATATCCACCGGCAGAGTTGCGATGTCCTCAATTATCCTGCTCAGAGGTGTCTGCTTGGCTTGGCCAACAACTAAATCGACCAGCTCCGGATCGAGGCTTGCCTCGATCTCCTCCACTTTTTCTTGAGATGCCTTGGTCGTTGGGCGTATTGAATTGATACCGCAGTATTCTGGACTGGCCGCCGCCATATTCGCGGTGCCGATCTCGCGGGCTATATCAATAATTGCGCCCTTATCCATGTTAATTAAAGGCCGCATTACCAAGCAGCTCGCTGCACCATCAATTACTTTTAAATTGGCCAAGGTCTGACTGGATACCTGACCCACGCTTTCACCAGTAGAAATCGCATCAATCTTTTGCGCTGCGGCGACTCTACTTGCGCAACGCATCATGTAACGTTTGAGAATCACAGTCGCATAACTCGGCGGTACTTTTTCAGCAATTTCCGAAACCACCTTCTCAAAGGGCAGGCTGACAAATCTTGATTCGTGAGAACGGCCATAGCGATTCCAAAGATGGTGAGCCATCTGCCGTGTAGCAACTTCGTGAGCCCTGCCGCCAATATTGAAAAATAGAAAATGAGTCAACATGCCACGACGCATAGCTTGGAACGACGAAACCGAAGAATCAAAGCCTCCAGAAATAAGCGAAATCACCTTGTCCTGCGAACCGATGGGAAATCCACCCAACCCGAGCCAGCTTTCACCCAATAAAAAGATGCGATCACCCCTAACTTCCAATTCCACCCATATATCTGGATTCTTTAGATCTACCGAGGCTGCTTCAGTTTGGGTCATCAGGGCACTTCCAACGGCTCGCTCCACATCCATGGAGTTAAAACTTTGCTGCCCGCTGCGTTTGGCTCGCACGCCAAAACTTTTACCGCCTATGGATGACTTGTATTTTTCTAGGACCAAACTGCAAATATGGTCGAGATCCCTGTACTCAAAGGTCTGAGCTTCACTAAACTTGGAGATCCCGGGTGTGCTGCGCAAACAGTCCACAATCGATGCATGCAACTCGGAATCATCTTGGTCACAGCTAACTTCAATCTTCTCCCAATCGCGCACCACCTTGATGCCCATACCAAGAGGTTTGAGAAGTCGCTGAATATTGTCATGCAAAATTTTTGTCTGCTGGCGTCTGACCGGCGGACTTTTGATAACGATTTCAGGGAAAAGTTTTACGACAAAGTGCATAACACAACAGCTGATTCAAACTCAGGAGGGTTTAAAAGGATTATAGCTAGGTAAGTGTATAAGCTGCATTTTGGTTCGGCACTTAATGCCCATAAAAATAGATATAGCGGTTTTTTTGCTGCACTATGTTAGTGCGCGCAGCTTAAATCGATAAAATCTTGTTGCGTTATGCTCTTAGGTCGCGTGAAAATAAAGAGCAGTTGGAAGCTCTTTGCGCTCCACAAAAAAGTAGTTAAATAATTAATCTGCCTACTAGGCTTTCATTCTTGATCCTAGAGTAGAGAATAATTGTCGTTTAAAAAAACATCGTTAGGAGAGATATAGCAATGTCAGATAACACGCTCAAACTCATTAAGGACGCGGAAGCCACCTGGGTGGATCTGCGCTTTACCGATACCAAAGGTAAGGAACAGCACGTCAGCATTCCCTCTACTGAAGTCGACGATAGCTTCTTTGTTGACGGGAAAATGTTCGACGGCTCATCTATCGCCGGCTGGAAAGGCATCAATGAATCAGACATGGTTTTGATGCCAGATGACAGCGCATCAGTGCTCGATCCTTTCACTGATGAAAGCACCGTTATAGTTCGCTGCAATATTGTCGAACCAACTACGGGCGAAGGCTATGAGCGCGATCCACGTTCAATAGCACAACGAGCGGAGGCCTATTTGGCTTCAACCGGCTTGGGAGATACCGCTTACTTTGGTCCAGAACCGGAGTTTTTTGTATTTGATGATGTTAAGTGGGGCACTGAAATGTCCGGCTCCTTCTACAAGATCTCTTCTGAGGAAGCGGCTTGGTCATCTGGAAAAGATTTTGTAGACGGCAATATGGGTCACAGACCCGGAATCAAAGGCGGATACTTTCCTGTACCTCCTGTTGATAGCCTGCAAGACATCCGCGCTGCTATGTGTGGCGCTATGGCAGCCATGGGGCTTGAGATCGAAGTTCATCACCACGAGGTGGGGACGGCCGGTCAGTGTGAAATCGGCGTTGGCGCCAATACACTCACTAAGAAAGCCGACGAAGTTCAGATTCTTAAATACTGTGTACACAATGTTGCACACGCCTACGGAAAAACAGCGACATTTATGCCCAAACCTCTCGTTGGAGACAACGGTAGCGGCATGCACGTGCACCAGTCCTTCACCAAGGACGGCACCAATGTATTTGCTGGTGACGCCTATGCTGGCATGAGTGAGCTGTCTCTCTATTACATCGGAGGGATTATCAAACACGCTAGAGCCATTAATGCTCTCGCAAATGCTTCGACAAATTCCTACAAGCGTCTGGTTCCAGGATTCGAAGCACCGGTGATGCTGGCTTACTCTGCCCGTAACCGCTCTGCATCGATTCGTATCCCTTGGGTTCCAAACGCGAAGGGCAAGCGTATCGAAACTCGCTTCCCAGATTCCACAGCAAACCCCTACCTGTGCTTCACAGCACTACTGATGGCGGGCTTGGACGGAATACAGAACAAAATTCACCCGGGCGACCCGGCAGAGGCTGATCTATACGATTTAACTGCCGAAGAAGAAGCCAATATTCCAACCGTTTGTTCCAGCTTGGAGCAAGCACTGGCGGCTTTGGATGCCGATCGCGACTTCTTGAAAGCGGGTGGTGTATTCACTGACGATTCAATTGATGCCTATATCGCCTTGAAGGCTGAGGAAGTAGAAATGTTGAATATGACCACGCATCCGGTTGAATTCGATATGTACTACTCTGTATAGATTCGATCAGTAGCGTGAAGAAAAGGCTCGCAATTGCGGGCCTTTTCTTTTTTTGTATGATTTTTGCGACGGAATTCTCATATCCAGATTTTATCCATTTTGTGTGAGAAGGTTTGAGTTAACCTTGTTCAAACGGATCTTAAAGTATTGTTATGAAAAGATTGATAGCACTATTCCTTCTCGCCTTCTTGCTATATCCAATGGCCCCGGCAATGGGTGGTGAAATCTACAAAGTTATCCACAGAGATGGCTCCGTTAGCTATAGCGATCAACCGCCAATGGAGGAAGTCTCAGAAGAAGTAGTCCTTCCTGACCTAATCTTGCTGCCTGCTGTAGAGGTTCCAACTGTTTCATCACTGAATAACGGTACTTCCTCAATAGCTCAACAAAAAATTGTTCGCATTCACTCGCCTCTCGATGAAGAAGTTCTGCATGGAACAGATAACCGACTCAGCATCAACGTATCGGTATCCCCTTCGATCGCTGAAGATGAACGCCTACAACTGATGCACAACGGCAACCCCTATGGATCAGCGCAATCCTCCGGCCAATGGAATTTGGCTCAACTAAACCTGGGCATACAAAGGTTTAGCGTGCATTTAGTGGACTCAGGCGGGCAAATTCTGAGTCAAAGTGCCAGCATTACTGTCTACGTTATCCCCTAGGTTAATCTCTGCCCTCCTCTTAGCTCATAGCGATTTGCTTCCTAAACCTTGCTAATGCACCATATTGGTGCGTTAATACTCGCATCAAATCTCTTATACGCCTTTGATATAAAGGGATGTAGCCAAATTCCATCTTGGCGCGCCTTTTGCTTAATAAGAGAGCATGGGATCTCAAATAACAATGATGCGCGTTGTGCAGGACATGAAAAATCTACAGTTAGACGCCGACCAGATACTGGATTATCTAACCACCGCTGTGGTGGTGACCGATTTCAATCGTCGAATCGCACGCATTAATCAGGCTGCTGAACATATTCTAGGCGTTAGTAAGAAGCGAGGTATCGGCGTGCTTCTGGACGAAGTAGTTGATCTCAACGACATCGACAGGGCCGCCATCCAAGCCTGCATTGAATATGGTCGACCTTTTACAAAACGCCAAGCGCAAATACGAACAAGCCAGCAGCACACTATCAACGTCGACTTCACTGTCTCTCCAGTTAGCGTGGACGAGGAGGAATTTCTTGTAATCGAATTTACAGAGCTTGATCGGATTCTGCGAATCAATAGAGAGGAATCCCAGCTGGCTGCACACGACACCGCTCGCCAACTAGCCAGAGGGTTGGCGCATGAAATTAAAAACCCGCTTGGAGGCCTACGTGGCGCTGCCCAGCTGTTGCATCAGGAACTCGAAGATGAAGGGCTAAAGGAGTACACCAGCGTAATAACAGAGGAAGCCGATCGACTGAGGAATCTGGTGGACCGGATGCTGGGGCCAAATCAGCTACCACAATTCAATCCAATGAATCTACATGAAGCACTTGAGCGGGTAGTCATTTTACTGGAAGTTGAATCTGCAAATCGTATCCGCTTCATCAAAGATTACGATCCCAGCTTACCGAACGTTCAAGGCGATCTCGAGCAGTTGATTCAAGCCATATTAAATATCACTCGAAACGCGGTTGAGTCGCTGTCTGAAGCCACAACAAAACAACCGACAATCCTGCTCAAAACCCGAATACAGCATCGGCATACCATCGGCAATATCCAGCACCCGCTGGTATGTCGTATCGACATAATCGACAACGGGCCCGGTATTCCAAAACAGATTCTGGACGAAATTTTTTACCCCATGATCACCGGCAGAAGCACCGGCACTGGACTAGGGCTTCCGATTTCTCAGTCTATTCTCAGCAATCACGGCGGCACAATCGAATACCTGAGCGAACCCGGAAAAACCGAGTTCTCGATTTTCCTTCCAGCACAGTATCGAGAAGAGGAATAAATCTTGATTGCTAGTAACCCCTTAATTAATAGAGGCTTAAACAATGAGCAATAACAGCTGCGTGTGGATTGTCGACGATGACCGATCCATTCGCTGGGTATTGGAAAAGGCACTTTCCAAAGAGCCTTTTGATGTTGAAAGTTTTGAAAATGCCGAGATGGTACTGGCGCGTCTGGAGACAAAAAGACCGGATGTTGTAATCAGCGATGTGCGTATGCCAGGAATGGATGGAATGGCATTGCTAAATCAGATCGTAGATAAAACTCCTGGATTGCCAGTCATCATAATGACTGCTCACTCGGATTTACAAAGTGCAGTGGACGCTTATCAGGGCGGGGCGTTTGAGTACCTGCCAAAACCCTTTGATATAGATGAAGTGGTAAGTGTTACTCAGAGAGCGCTGGAGAGATCCCGCGAAAACTCGCCGAAAACTGAAGGCACGGAACTTGCAAATAGCCCGGAAATCATCGGCGAAGCTCCGGCTATGCAAGAGGTCTTTCGTGCTATCGGTCGCCTTGCAAACTCCAATGTAACTGTTTTGATCAATGGCGAATCTGGCACCGGTAAAGAATTGGTTGCTAGAGCACTGCATCGCCACAGTCCACGTAAGGCACAACCCTTTGTTGCCCTAAATATGGCAGCTATCCCCCATGAATTGATTGAATCAGAGCTGTTTGGCCACGAGAAAGGCGCATTTACCGGGGCGGCGGCGAAGCGCCAAGGTAGATTTGAACAAGCTGACGGCGGCACACTATTTTTGGATGAAATAGGTGATATGCCCCCTGAAGCCCAAACGCGCCTGCTCAGGGTATTGGCAGATAGTGAATTTTTCAGAGTCGGCGGACATACCTCCGTCAAAGTTGATGTACGCATTATTACAGCGACTCACCAAAATCTCGAAGCCCTGGTCGAACAACATCAGTTCCGGGAAGATCTGTTCCATCGTCTAAATGTCATCAGAGTGCATCTGCCTTCACTGCATCAGCGAAGTGGCGATATTCCCGCTCTCGCGAAATATTTTTTGCAACGCTCTGCACAAGAATTGAACATGGAAAACAAAGTTCTGCTGCCGGAAGCTATCGAGTTTTTGCAGCAGTTGGCTTGGCCGGGTAATGTGCGGCAACTGGAGAATATGTGCCGGTGGCTAACCGTAATGGCGCCGGGTCGAGAAATTCATCGCGAAGACTTGCCGCCTGAATTGCAAATTGGCGACTCTCAGGTATTAGACAGTTCCGTCCCGCGCGGAGAATGGCGTGAGCTCCTGCAGATCTGGGCAAGTGAAGCCCTAATCAATGGCGAAGAAAATATTCTCAAAGCCGCAACGCCGATTTTTGAACGATCACTCATTGAGACAGCATTGGAATATACAGGCGGGCGGAAACGAGAGGCGGCTGAAATTCTGGGCTGGGGTCGAAATACCCTTACCCGAAAATTGAAAGAGCTAAAAATGGCCGACTATTCGGAAAAAGATTCTAGCGAATAGCCCAGTCTGTGAAGCTGGGCTAGATTTACAACCGCCCCCAGCTACTGAATTGTTTCCGGACCGGAGGCAACCTGCCCCTGCTTTTGCATAGCCGCTTGCATCATGGCATCAAAGTTAATAGGCGAAAGTCGCAGAGGTGGAAATCCTGCTTTGGTCGCCAAGCTGTCAACGGTTTCTCGAGCGTAGGGAAATAGAGTTGATGGCCCAAGCGTTGCCAACAATCGGCGCAGTTCCGCATCCGGAATATTTGCCGTTCGGAACAAGCCAGCTTGCTGAATCTCAATTAAAAAATATACGGCGTCGGTCTCTTTCTCACTAACATTGATGGTCAAAGTAAGTACGACTTCGTGCACGCCCTCTTGCAATGTTGTTTGTTTGGTATTGATATCCAGATTAATTGTTGGCGCCCAAGTCTTGAAGGCATCTTGCCCGCGAGGTGACTCTAAGGAAATGTCTTTTACATAGATTCGCTCAATACCAAACTGGGCCGCAGCGGCTTTATCAGTCGCAGCGTTTTCGGAAGTTTCTTTTTCATCTGCCATTTTTTGTCTCTACTATCGTTACTACTTAAGGAGTGGTGAGCCAATCAGAGCGCTAATCTTTCACCAGCGGTAAATTGCTGCTCTGCCATTCAGCCATGCCACCTTTAAGACGCGCCGCGCTGTGACCTAGGGACTGCAGGTGCTTGCCAACAGCACCGGTATGCTGGCCAAATTTGTCTACCAATATAATCTGCTTTCCGCGGCTGGGCTCCAGCTCACTTGCGCGAGATTCCATCTTGCTATGGGGAATGCTGATTGCGCCGGCGATGTGTCCGGCCTTAAATTCTTTTTCATCCCTCAGATCAACGACAATACCGGTCTCGGAATTTACCGCTTGCGTTAATTGATGATAAGAAATGGACGGGCCACCCTTTGCGGATTCGCGCCATACAAAGGAGTAAATCAAAATCAGCAGAACACTGACCAACAACCACTGCTCACTTATAAAAGAAAAAAATTCCACGTCGGTGCTCAGACTATCTTTGGGCGCGCAAGTATACACAGACAATATCTTTTCTTGAATGATGCACATGGAATCGCCATGATTCTCTCCAGTTTTTGAGCCCACTTGAGCATGCCGAAATATTTATTTTTTCTTATCCCGTTTTTATTTAGCTCTGCAGCCTTGGCCCAGTCCGAGGCTGAGCTTGATCAACTGCGACAAGAACTTGTCTCATTACAAGACGAATTGAATAGCTATCGTGGCCAGGTAAATCAGGTAGAAAGTCAGTTGCAGGAGCAAGAATTACTTTTGGCTCAGAATCACCGAGAAATATTCAATACTGAAAGATCTATCGCAGCCTCCGTAGATTTACTGTCCGGGCTTGAGGATAGGCTGTCTAGGCTGGAAACAGACCGCTCTGCTCAAGAAGATAGACTGCGTGAGGAAATCGCTGCTATTTATCGCAGCGGCGGACAGGAGCCACTGAAACTTATTCTCAATCAGGAAGATCCCAGCTTGTTTGGTCGGATGCTGCACTATTACGGCGAGCTGGCTGAGAATCGCCAGGCCAAGATCGACGAGTATCTGCAAACCGCTGAAGCTCTGCGGCAAACAACAATATCGCGCAACGAAGAAATCAGATACCAATCTGGACTCTTGGCCAACCTAAACAGCGCACGAGCTTCACTGCAAAACCGTCTGAATGAGCGCGAAAATCTTCTGGATCAGCTGGAAAGTTCCATTGCCGACACCCAGCAAGAGATTGAAGAAAATCAGGCCAATAGGGAGAGGCTCGAAACTCTGGTTCGAAACATCGCTGTCACTATGGCGGAAATGTCGCTGGAATCTGATCAAATCCCCTTCACTGAAATTCGTGGTCAATGTCTTTGGCCTGCCGAAGGTAACCTAGAAGCATCCTTTGGTAGTGTACGTACTGGCAGCATTCGCTGGGATGGAGTGATGATCGGTTCCGATATGGGCACTCCGGTACGATCCGTCCACAATGGCCGAGTGGTATTTTCAGATTATCTGAGAGGTTACGGTCTGCTGGTTATTATTGATCACGATGACAACTACCTTACGCTATACGGCCATAATCAATCCCTTTTTGTAGAAACCGGAGATTGGGTATTGCCGCAGCAAATGATTGCGCAGGTTGGCAATAGTGGCGGGCAGCGCAATCCGGGGTTATATTTTGAAATTCGAAAAGACGGTGAGCCGACAAACCCGGCGAGCTGGTGCGGGTAAAGATTCTCCTAACTTCTGAGGTTTGAAGCGATATATAAATATGAAAAAGCGGTTCTTCATCTTAGCTATTCTGTATTTGACGACATGGGTTGCGCCAGTCTGGTCTCAGGTTCCTGAGTCAGACTCTGCGGCAGAAGGCCAGATGTCACTGGATGAGTTGCGCGTATTTGTCCGTGTTTTTGAGCAGCTGAAGCAAGCCTACGTTGAAGATATAAGTGATGCAGAACTTTTCGAATTAGCGATTTGGGGCATGCTGAGCGAGCTGGATCCTCATTCTGAATTCCTCGATCTTGAAGAAATTAGCGCATTGGAAGATGCCTCCGAGGGTCGATTTTCAGGTATTGGAGTAGAACTGACGATGGAAGGTGATTTTTTGACCATTGTCACGCCTATCGATAACAGCCCCGCCGCACAAGCCGGCATCGAGCCCGGTGACATAATCCTCAAGGTAAATGGCGAATCCATTGAAGGTTTATCCTTTCGTCAGTCCCTGCGGCGACTCGAAGGGGAATCTGGTGAGAGCCTGTCGCTAACTTTAAACCGAATATCGGAAAACAATCTGGTTGAAGTGGAACTTGTTCGAGAACGCATCGCGGTTGAAAGTGTTGAATCTCGGGTTGTTGCAGAGGACGTAGGCTATTTGCGCATTTCTCAGTTCCAGCAAAATACCAGCACAGAATTCACGGAAGATCTAACGACGCTGCTGGACGGTAACCCGCTGCTCACCGGCTTAATTCTGGATTTACGCAATAACCCGGGTGGACTGCTACGCTCGGCGGTGGACATAGCAGACATTTTTCTCGAATCCGGCACGATCGTCTCCACACAAGGACGAATTGAGTCAGCGAACCGAACTTTCTATGCCAAGTCCGGCAGCAGCGCCAATGATCTACCGCTTGTAGTACTCATTAATCGAGGCTCGGCCTCAGCGGCAGAAATAGTGGCAGGAGCACTGCAGGATCATGAGAGAGCGGTAATTCTGGGCGACATAAGCTTTGGCAAAGGTTCTGTTCAAGAAGTACTGCACATCGATGATACACGCGCGATCAAATTGACAATTGCCCGCTATTTCACACCTTCTGGGCGCTCAATTCAGGCTCAGGGAATCTACCCCGATATTCGGGTGGATCAGGGCAGCGTCAATTGGGATAGAGACGAAGGTGTATTTAGCGAAGCTAGTCTCGCCGGGCATCTCGACAACGACGGTGAAGGACCAGAGTTGATCGGCCTGCGTGAAACGCTTTCGGACATTGAAGACGTGCAACTCGCCCATGCGATAAGCTTGCTTCAGGGTAGCGCTCTATTGCAGAAACTTAGATGAATTCGCCTTTGAATGTGGCTATTCTTGGAGCCAGTAATGTCGATAGTCGCTACTCAAATATGGCGCAGCGGAATCTTTTGCAGGCCGGGTACAAAGTAATCCCGGTCAATCCAAAATACTCAGAAGTTATGGATGTGCCTACTGTCGCTTCACTGTCCGATATAAACGAGCCAGTGGATACGCTAACCATCTACCTTGACCCATCAAAGCTCGTCCAGCTCGTAAATGAAATTATTGAGTTACATCCACGACGAGCAATCTTTAATCCAGGAACCGAAGCCAAACACATTGAAAGTGCTCTTCAAGAGGCTGGAATAAAAACTGAACAGGCATGCACGCTAGTACTATTGCGTACCGGCCAATTTGAAGATTGAAGTCTTCAGCCTCAAATACAATTTACATCATCAATTAGGTCACAACTCACATGTCTTCTTTGCCAGGCCTCGGCCGACTCAACAGCTTGGAAATAACTGACATCAATGCCGCCGGTCTGCGGCTAGACTGCAGTCAAATCCGACTCAATGCGGACACCGATGGCGTTTTTGACTTTGCAATTTTGCCTATTAAAGAAGCAAACGCCGGGGCCAAGATTGGGGACCAAATCGAAGTCTTTTTGCATCTCGACTCACAGGGTCAGATAATCGCAACCACCTCACGGCCTACTGTGCAGGTAGGCCAGTGCGCTTTCCTAAAAGTCGTATCCACCAGCCCATTTGGCGCCTTTCTTGACTGGGGGCTTGCCAAAGACTTGCTGCTACCAAACTCTGAACAGGCTTATCCAGTTCGTGTAGGAAAAAGTTACGTTGTTTATGCCTATCTCGACGAAAGCACTGGCCGAGTGGCCTGCACTACACAGCTGCATCACTATCTCGAAGAAGAATCGAATCATTGGATGAAAAAAGGCCAAGCGGTCGAGCTGCTAATCGCTGCCAAATCTGATTTGGGATTCAAAGCTGTAGTTGATGGCACACACATTGGCCTTATCTTTCATAACGAGCTCTCCCAGCCGCTTCAATTTGGAGAAAAGATGAAGGGCTGGATCAAAAATATTCGCGAAGATGGTCGCCTCGATTTGAGCATAAATACCCTTGATTCAGAATCACGGGATGTATTGAGCGCTGACATACTTGCACGGCTCAAAGAGTCAGGCGGTCGTCTGGAGTTATCTGACAAGAGCTCTTCGGAAGAGATATTTCAGATTTTTCGGGTCAGCAAAAAGAACTTTAAACGGGCCATAAGCGGACTCTACAAACAGCGACTTATAAAAATTGAACCAACCTATATCGAACTTATTTAGCGACACACCAGACAGGATTTAATATGACTTGGAATATCTACCTCTCCGGCGAAATACATACAGACTGGCGAGAACAAATCATCGAAGGCTGCGGTGAACTGAACCTGCCCGCCGAGTTTAGCTCCGCTGTCACAGATCATGCAGCCAGCGATGCCGCTGGTGATCTGCTCGGAAAAGAAGAAACCAATTTCTGGCGCGATCACAAGTCCGCCAAGGTTAATAAGATTCGCACCCAGTCTCTGATTGAGAAGTGCGACATTGCTGTGGTTCGATTCGGAGCACAATACAAGCAGTGGAACGCAGCCTTCGATGCGGGCTACTGCGCGGCATTGCACAAGCCCTATATCACCTTACACGACGAAGATATCGTGCATGCCCTAAAGGAAGTAGATGCTGCAGCCATGGCTTGGGCAACCGAACCATCGCAGGTAGTTGAGATACTTAATTACGTCATTGCCAAATAAATTACATAAGGGGGATAGCACATGAATGAGAATACAAAACCCAAATTAGCAGTTGCTCTGTTGTTAATGCGCCTAGGCGTGGGCATCGTTTTCCTTATGTGGACCATCGACAAACTGATGAATCCCGAACACGCTGCCAGAGTATTTGCCGCTTTTTACATGATCCCTTCGCTGAGCGTAGCCGCCTCCTACACACTGGGCACATTGCAGATGATTCTGGTATTGGCATTTCTGACCGGAACCCTGAAACGTTATTCCTACATGGCAATTTTTGTCATGCACCTGATCTCAACACTAAGTACATATGCCCGATATTTTGATCCCTGGACAGCGCAAAATCTTCTATTTTTTGCAGCTTTTCCGATGCTGGCAGCCTGCTGGGCACTTTGGTCATTGCGAGATCAAGACACCATTTTGTCATTTGATGCCTGGAGAAAAGCAGAAGCCAATTAGTGGGTAGAGAAAAAATCTCTAACTCCGGAAGATATGCATTTATTAATAATTCTATACAAGCGGATCGAGATACGAGATCGTCAATTTGCTATCGTTGCAGCCCAATTTCTTGTTTGCTCGGCGATTCAATATCGAAGGGGAGCAAATTCGAGGAAAATATGACAGTACTTAAAAATATAATTGTTGCGCTTACGATACTCGTTGGAGCTATGTCGTCGGTTCATGCTGCTGATTATATTGTCGACACGGAGGGTGGCCACGCCGGGATTAATTTCAAATTCAAACATCTGGGCATTAGTTGGTTAACTGGCGAATTTAGAAATTTCGAAGGTACATTTACCTATGACCCGGAAAATGTGGAGGCATCTTCGGTAGAGGTAGAAATCGACGTAACAAGCCTTGATAGCAATCACGAATTACGCGATGGCCATATGCTCTCTGAGAGATTCCTGAACGCAGAAGCCTTCCCACATGCAAAATTTGTTAGCACATCGGTAGTGGACAAAGGTCATGGCAATATGAAAGTCCGTGGTAACTTTACCCTGCATGGCGTAACAAAAGAGATTGCAATCGAAGCCACAGAAGTTGGAGCCGGAGATGACCCCTGGGGAGGATACCGAGTGGGACTTGAGGGGACAGCTATTTTGGATATGCGTGATTTTGACTACCAAAGCTTTGGCCCCACTCATCTAGTTGAGCTTTTGCTCTATGTCGAGGGAGTAGATCTATCCAAAGCACAGCACTAGATTTATCGAAGCATTAAAAAAGGCCGCATATGCGGCCTTTTTTAATGTGTGTGCAGTTAGCTTCAGCTAGCCTGGAACCACATTGTTAGCACATGGACCTTTTTGTCCTTCACCAACTTCAAATTCAACAGCCTGCCCGTCGCTTAGCGTGGCATAACCTCCGCCAGCTTGAATTTCTGTATGGTGCACAAAAAGATCCTTGCCACCATCTTCCGGTGTAATAAAGCCATAACCTTTTTCCGCGTTGAACCACTTAACAGTACCTTTACTCATATCACTTACTCTAAATAGATGGTGAATTTACGTTATGTCCTAGATTCGAATTCACCATTTCGAAGTAGGAATAGATTTGAATTGGAAAAACCATCGAAAAATTAAGCGGTCTGAATTGACGCTCAAGTGTTTAGCGGTGATCCCCTTCGTTTAAACTTTCCGGCGAACTAAACAGTCCACTCTTAAACCAATACAATCACTTTATAGATTTACGCCCCTAAAAACCATGTCTATTTCAATCACCACCAATATCGTATTTTTTTGAGAATCTGCGATTCAGGCTAAAACACTGTAAAAATGCGTTTGAACTCCCAAGAGTCACAACAAAAATCTACATAAGACTTTGAATAAATAGAGGAATTAATGTGTATTATTTTTGTTGCGGGAGTTAAGCCCAAAGAAGTTTGCCATACTCGGCGACTCACTGGGCTGGATGACTAGCTATCTCAGAGAAATATTTGGAGCAGTAATGCGGCGCGGAGACAAATTGCGCAACAAGACCATAGGTTGTCAGAGAAGAGATTTTCAAAATTGGTCATTGCAAATTATTTACGAAGGACTAAAAATTGATACAGACAACCGATCAAAAGAATCGATACGAATTGGGGTACACATGATCCGTACATATTTAATTGCTGCTACCTTACTTGCTGCGCCATTCGCTGATGCGCAGCCACCGGGAGGTATGGGCGGAGGAGCCCCACAGGCAATAATTACGGATGTGGATAGAGAATCCTTGATTCTTCAAATTCCGGCGAAGTGGTATCCCTACCACCGAACTACCGACGCCAAGGTCGATACCTTTATATTTCCTACCGGACAAGAACCTTCCGACTGGAAAGAGGCACTGCAGTCTGAGCGGTTTTTGACCACCCTAGGCGTGACCACAGCAAGGCAGGTCTATGAGTTTAGAACTCAGGGTACCAACTGCACCGAGCACAGCGTCACACTTTCTAAAGAAGCCTTGGAAAACGGTTACTCAATGGCACAGTGGGTCGAATCCTGCATGCGTGACGATACCGAGGTAGTTACCCTTGCCAAGACAATAGTCGGCAACGAGCAACTCTATGTGATCAACAAAATATGGAAATATGTTCCAGGAGATTCTGATATGTCAGAGTGGGAATCTTATATGGATGAGATATACGTTTGTGATCCCACTGTCCCAAGAAAAGCACATTCCTGTCGTCCGCCCAATGCAGCACAGCGTGCTGGCGGTGGACAACCGCGACAATAGACTCCGATACCCAAAACGACTAAGGGCCTCTAGGCCCTTTTTTGTGCGTGTGTTTTTTTGTGACGATTGTACAGATTCAATTCGTCAAACTGGTCGACTAACAGTAGCTGTCGCCTCCACTGGTTCTTAACCCAAGAGATAATGTGCACAACGGGAATAAAGTTAATACAGGACCAAAATCGAGCGAAAAAAACCTCCCTCGACTTGCGCCTTGGGAGGTTCAATTTTGCTAAGAGCCTGAGGACACAGCCTAAAGCGTCCCAACAAGCTCTTCCACTCTATTGGTAACATCTTCCAATGACTCTGTAAGAGTCTCTATTTTGTAAGACGGCAGCCGCGAATCATCCTGCACCACATCTACCAGTTCTGCTATCTGCCTTACCTGAGAGGCCCTAAAAGCAGCTGCTCCTGCGGCAACTTCCTCTCCGCTGGATTCTAGAACATCTAAATCTTGGCCAATTCGTTCGAGTAATCTGCGGGCTGTCTCAACGGCACTTACAACGTCATCGGCAAGTAAGGTAGATTGCATACGCATGGAGTAAAACTGAGTGTCTTGAGAAAAGACGATGGCGCTATCGATTAGAGCAGTGGCCTCATTGGCCAAGCGCGGCTGATACTCAGGAGTTGTCACTTTTATGCGCCAATCGGACCTTAACTTCACGCTGGTCTCATACCACAGATCAGAGGGATCCACCGAAGCTAGCTCGGAATCCAATTCCACAACTTCCAGCATTTCTTGGTTATTGGCTGCCAACCAGGCAGTCAGGGTGTCACGTGCCGTTCCTTCTAACAATAGAAATTGCTCCAGCACATAGTCCGGAATCTCTTCACCTCGCCGATATGCATCAAACCAAGGCAGCAACAACGCATATCTCGCCTGTTGATCGTAGGGATCCGCCTGTAGTGCCAACCGCAAATTCTTTTGCGCTTCTTCCCGCTCCCCCTGACGCTCTTGCCCGAGAGCGATCATGACCAAGGCTTGAGGATCAATGCTGTCCAAGAGCGAACTAGCAAGATCAACGGCGCGTTGCTTCATGGTCAGCCGCTCCAGTCTTTTTGAAATATAGGGGTAATTTACCTGTACCGGAAATCCAGACCTTAACCAGCTATTGGAATCCAGCAAAGGATCATGGCCAGCGAGTAACCCGTAGAGCTTAGAACTCCTCAAAGCATCCTGAGTATTCATAACTCGCGCAGATCTGGTGGCCATATAGTTACTATTGTCAGTAATAATGCTGCCGCCTTCGGCAAAGGCTTCCACATTTGGTTGATCCATTGCCAATGCGGCGATGACATCCTCAACGGAGCCAACACCCATTTCCAGATACCCCAAGGGGTCATCGTTAAGCGGGCGCCCGGTTGTGGCAATTTGCGTCTCGACATCCATCGGGCTGTTGGAACCGAGAAAAAATAACACTTCAGTATTCCATTGATAGACCCGAACGTAGGGGTATACATCGAGCATGGTGGCACACAGGCTTCTGAGCAAAAACTCATCCACAAACTGGCTGTTCATCCACTGCAGATAAACACCGTCCTCTGTCAGGTGGTCTTTGGCCAGTGCCATAAATTCGCGGGTATACAGATGTGATGCGCCGGCGGTCCAGGGGTGTGAGGGCTGCGACACGATGGCATCGTATTTTTTATCGGTAAGCGTCAGGGCACTGCGGGCATCATTGACAGTGATATTGAAGCGGGGGTCGTCAAGTGGGTTTATAGCTCTTTCATCACCGTAATACTGGTTTGCTTTAACCACTTCGGACTCAATCTCAATCACATCGATTTCACTTACCGACGCCGGCACTCCTTCCAGCGCAACACCTGCACCCAAACCAACTATGAGCATTGAATCGGTATCGGGTCGGGCCAAGACAGGCATGGTCGATAACATGCGCTGGTTGTGAATATAGGGTGGTGCTCCCTTTAAGCTAGTTGAGGCTTCTGGTAGCCCGTTGGTTCGCAAATTCAGATAGCCACTTTCCTCAATCACCAACACCGTTGCAGAACGACCCACTTCGTAAAAACGGATCTCACCGTTGGGCTGTGCAAAAACCGGACTCGATCTGAGAATGCTCTCCGGCATCTTCGGCTGATAGACAAAAATCACTGCAAGCGTAAAGGTGAGCACAGATAGGGTCACCGCTTTGTTACGGTTGCCCAGCAGTGCAGCAGCGCACAGAGCCAGCAGAGCATTGAGTAACACCGCTACTTTAATAGCCCCCTCATATTTCAGTAGCGGGATCAAAAAGAAGGCTGCAAGGGTGGCACCGAGAATGGCGCCCACCGTATTCCAGGAGTAGACCTTTGCCGACGCCGGTGCCGCATCTGTCTTGTCCGCTGCCAAAATGCGCACCGCCAAGGGAAAGGTCGCACCAATAAAAATGGTTGCAGGTAGCAACACCATGATGGCAAACAGCACATTGCCGCTCAGACCGGCAGTATCGGGAATTGCCAAGGGCAATAACTGATAGATCAGGATCGAAGTCAGCGCAATACCACACTGCACTCCTACAAACAGATAGATAGCCTGCTCTCGAGTTTTGGCAAAGCGCGAAGCAATCGCACTACCAATAGCAATACCGCTGAGAAAGCCCGCCAGCATGGTGGCGAAAGCTGTAATGCTGCCGCCTAGAATATGGCCGAGCAGTCGCGTCCAGAGCACCTCATAGACAAAGGAATTGGCTCCCGACAGCAACATCAATGGAAGTATCCAGAGGCGGGCCCGAGGAGCTGAAGAAGCCTCTAAGCTTTCGCCGAGCGAATCTTCACTAGGGGCTTCTTCTGGATGCAGCTTGGCGTGATCACCAATCGCACGGGCAATGGCCGCCGCCAAAAAGAATACCAGCAAGTTGATGGCGACTCCCACCCAGACAGTGCCGTTCAATCCCAAAAGAGGCAATAGAACAAAACCGGCGACAACGGTGCCACCAATGGCGCCGAGAGTATTGGTGGCATACAGAAGCCCTACCCGTGAACCGATCTGCTCTTTAGTCTGCACCACATACTTGGTTAAAAGCGGAAGCGTCGCGCCCATAAAGGTCGTGGGAATGGACAAAACAATAAAGGCGATAATCAGATAGAAGAAAGACTGGCCCAGACCGCTAGCATCGACTGGCTCCGGCTGACCTCCCAAGATTGCGACGTAGAGAATACGGGCAAGATGCAGCAAAAGAGGCACAGCCAAAGCCGAGATCGCAATACCGGCTTCCAATAATCCATAGAAGAGCACGGGACGAGTGATGCGGTGGACGAACTTGGCGGCCAGCATAGCTCCGAGAGATAGACCACCCATATAGGCGGACAGCACTGCGGCAATGGCCAGCTCAGAGGTGCCAAAAACCAGTGAGAACTGTCGCATCCATGCTGTTTGGTAGAGCAAGGCAGCAAAGCCGGACAGAATAAAGCAAGCAACGACACCTAAAAGGATCAGTGTGTTGGCTCGACTTGTAGTTGTATTTGCCATGTTGGGTTAGCTCAAGACCGGTGCGCAAAAGCCGACCATTTTATACACAATCATTCGCGAGTTAAGAATTTCGAGAAGTTTTGGCTGCGCCTATCGTAAAAAACAATCTGCCCTAATTCTCCCTTTAAGGATCCGGCCTGACCAATAGCGGAAGCTCACTGCCAAATATGCCAACAGAAAAATGGGAATGCACAAAGAGCGAATTGCCGCTCAGGGTATTACTGCTGAGCCTCAGAAGCCCGAGCTTCAGCCAGATCATAGGTAATATAAAACTCCGTCTGGAAAGCACCCCATGCACCGCGTTCTATTGCTCGATTCACGGCACGCAAGAGGTTCGGTGGAAAACGCATCACAATTACCTGACCAATACCCATCATCACGTAGTGATCAACAATCTCGACACCCTCAGGCGGAAAAATCTCGCTAAAGCCGAATTCCCTTAATAACTCTCCGCGCTGAATATTATTCATACTCTGGTCGTGCTTTAGAAAAACCGTTAGCAGCATATTCTCGTTATCGGGTAACTCTTGAGAAGAAGCAGTCACACTGAAGAAGCACAGCAGAATCGGGATAAAGATCAATTTAGATAAAATTTTCATCGGCAGTACTCAAAAATAATCAAGGGTCAGTTTAATTATTGGCGGCCCAAAAAACCGCCAACTTGCACTCATTTAATTCTCGCTGGTAAAAACTCTATCAATATCCCGATAAGAGATTTTCCAGCCATCATCGGTTAATAGGTATTCGTCCATGTATTTCGCAACCAGATAAACACCATCCATTTGGATGATTTCACTTTGCTCGCGCGGGCCTTCAAGTGTTGCACGATAGACCGTTGCGTAATGCACACCAGTGGCATGGCTCTCATCAATAATATCGATATGGCTGGTGCCGATCATATGCATGGTTAACCCGGTCGAGCTGGGGTCCGGAATTCGGGTGCGCAATTCCTCATGCCCCTGCCACCGTCGATCACCATCAACGGCGACGGCATCTTCTGCCCAGATAGTAAGGTATTCGTCAGCCATAAAATGATCGCGGTAATAACCATAGTTGTCCGCCAGCTCTTTTATCTCCATCTTTATCAACAGCTCTTGCTGGCTGCTGATCTGAGCCGCAGATAAGCTAGAAAAAAAATAATGCACCCAAAAAGAAAATCCCGACCAAAGTTCTATACATATCCGTTTCCCCGAATCCTATTATTTGAACTGTGTATAAAGCGTATTCCCCAGTCTGCCGCGAGCTCCAATCAGGGTCAACCGGAAAGGCAAGGGGCACAAAAAAGCCGCAGTGGTTGTTACTCAACCAGTTGCGGCCTTCGAACTTGGTTAGGGAAGTATTTGGAAGAAAGAATAGACCGGCTGAAAACGACGCTCGGCAATTTTCCACCCTTCGTCGGTCAAACGGTAAGCATCGGTATACTTGCCCTGAATAACTGGCGCCGAAATCTCAATTAAGCCACCTGCTGCATGCGACTCCGGAGGAACCGCCCCGTATACAGTAGAATAGTGGATGCCTGTCGCATTACTTTCGTCAACAATGGTAATTTGGCTGGTCGACATTATATGCATACCAACACTATCGACATCCCAGTTTTCCGAGAGTGACAGGATTTCGTCAGGCCCTGTATAGCTTTCGCCAAAAAGGTGCAAAGTGCCGTCTTCGGCAAATACACCCGCGTAGCCCTCAGCGTCGAGGTTGTCTCGAGACATGGCGTACTTATCAACAAGCTGCTTAATCTCTGCTTTAATCCGCCATTCGTCCTCGGCACTCAGGTCGGCCGCATGCGCGGTAACGAGTACCAGACTCAAAGTAACTGCCACAAAGTTCAAAATATACTTCATCGATTTCCTCCCTCAAAGAGGGCGATTCTAACAAGCCCAAATTAAAAAGGCGCGGTTTCCCGCGCCTCTAATCAGATGGTCAGATCTCTGCCCTATTCGACCGAACGATCATCACAGGCATAGGGTTCCCAAGGATAATCTGCCAAGTAGACAACATCTTGGCCAGTCTGCTGCCCCTGCCAGAATAGAGGATCTTCACCCATATACTCGCGAGTGAGTGAACCCGCTTCGTGATCCAGCGTAAAACGCTCCACGGCGTGAAATTGCTCACTACGTGTGGATCGATTTCCTGCAAAACGAGTAAAGCCCATCGTATCAACTACTAACACACCATCTTCCCATTTGCCGATAGAGTGCCCAGCCCAAGTCGGTTCGATATCGGCGGGGTGATCAGCCATATTCATGTGAATAATTCGCTTGGTATCCATAAAACCGTACATCAGGGTAATTTGATCCCGTTCTTGAATAATGCGATTTGAGGGCTGATCAAAGGTCCAGTCGGAGAAAAAATCGCGGGGTGAGCAATCCAACCGGCCAGCGACATTGTCGTCTGCGTCAATCACTTGGGTGCGGTAAGCCTCACCGGCATCAGTAAGCTGAAGGCCTCCAGGTCGTGGGCCTCTGCCCGGACCAGGGCCTCCCGCCGCGTTTGGCCCGCTAATAGCTCCAACCAAACGCTGTTGTGCCGCCCAGTCCCCTGCAATATTTGGGTCACCCCATGCGGTGGTAGCGGATCTTCCAGCTAGTAATTCTTCTATCTGGGTCTCGTTCAACTGAGCATAGCGCTCGATGGCCGGACCGCCATTAAAAGAGATTGTTTCGATGTAACAGCCATACTGATCGCGGCGCGCCATTACACCTTCGATATGAACGGGAGTCCCATTGGTAAACATTTCGGGCGTCCAGCCAGATCGACGCAAAACCGATGAAGCGCGCATTTCGCAGTTCCAAGTCGCTACCTCACCAGATTCGTCAGTAACATCTACATAGACGTAGGCATGTGGATTAACAAATGCCAAATCCGAAATAACACCGGATACCGTGACCAACTTGCTGGAATCAAATTGGCCGTTAGTACCATGATGCGCTTGCACAGCAGAGGGCAATGCCAGCGCAAACGCCAGCACAGTGAGAATAATTTTCATGCAATTGTCTCCATTGCTAATTGAAATATATGTTGTGGTATTTTTAGTCCAGATGGCACCTTGCCCCGCTTCGTCTGCGCCAGACAATGGAATTTACTTTTCTTGGCAAACAACTTAATTCTTGCACAGGCTAGCGACACCGGGTTCCCCACAATGTCTACGACTGGTATAAAGCCTAAAAGCTAGAAACAAAAAAATAATATTCCAGGATCGGGGACGAAATGAAACACAGTACTTTGAATTTATTAACGCTCATTCTGATACTTTGCTATGCGCCTATTTCAGTTGCGCACCACTCCTTTGCAGCTACTTTTAAAGATGACGAAAGCAGCACGGTAGAAGGCGTGGTAACAGATTTCAGATTCAGAAATCCGCACGTGCTCATCTATCTTGATGTAACCAATGCAGGCGGCAGTGTCACCAACTGGATGGCTGAAGGATCTGCAGCTACTGGATGGCGTCGCTCTGGCTGGAAGGATGACAGCCTGAAAGCAGGCGATATGATGAGAATAACCGGCAGTGCGACCATCGATGGCTCACCCATGGTTTCCATTGACGAGATGTCTCTACTCAACCCTAACAACAGGGCGGTCTTGGCGATACTTTCAACTAACGAAGATCCTCAAATCTCTCTGGGTCAAGCGACCGAGATAGTCACAGAAGCAGAAAATGCCCCTTATTTTATTCCACCATACCTGCCAACTGGAGAGCCAAACTTTACTGGCACAACTCAGCAGGGTCGGGTAGCAGATCCTAGAACGGGAGGCACTGGTATAGGCCCCTCGGTAAATGATGACCCGCCACCCTACAACGCAGCTGGCCTCCAAGCCTTGGCGGACTGGGATGTAGAAAATGACCCGCAGGTATTTTGCGATCAGCCTGGCGTAGTACGGCAGGCTGGATACACACCATATGGACTGAAAATTAACCAGTACTCAGACCACATAACGATTGAGTATGAAGAGTACGGTACACGCCGAGCTGTCTTCTTCGACAACGAACTACCAAAACCTGGCCTGCGCACCCATATGGGCGACTCAGTCGCACGATACGAAGGGAACACCCTGATAATTGAAACCGTAAACCTACTGCCAAATGCCAGTGCCCACATCGGTAGGCCGATTAGCGAACAATCTCGTATTACCGAGCGCTATAGCCGCTCTGAAAATCCGGATCTTGGCACAGTTCTAAAAATAGATACTACGATCCTTGACCCCAAGTATCTGACCGAGCCATGGACTATTACTCGATACAAAATCTATTCCGTGGACTACCAATTTATAAAAAACGAGTGTGAGCCACCTATGCGAGAGCGGCCCGCAAATGTATATCAATACACCGAATTTGATCTGCAGTTTGTAAACTGAGATTAAAATGCTGCATTCAGGAGTGGTTACGCTATGACCAAATTTTTAGTCTCGCCAACTTGCGCTATTTTTTATCTTCTAATGTGTACTTCGGCAGAGGCGCACCACTCATTTGCAGCCACCTATGACCTTGATCGCGAACTAGAAGTTGAAGGCGTGATTTCCGAATTTGTGTTCAAAAATCCTCACATGATTATTAGCCTAGAGACCACCAATACAGATGGCTCAGTGACCAATTGGATGGTCGAAGGTGAGGCAGCAACCCGATATCGGCACGCGGGTTGGAACAGCGAGACTTTTAAACCCGGTGACCGAATTCGTGTTTCAGGAAGTGGCACACACGACGGCTCGCCCATGATCTACATCGAAGAAGTTCATCTACTGAATCCGATCACTGGAGACGTGTTTGCTACCATCAATCACAATACAAACCTGCAAGAGGTTTTAGGGGGGCAGTCCGAAGGTCTCGACGCCTCGACAGCAATGCGAACCATTCCACTGCATCTCGAAAACGGGGATCCGAATTTCACTGGAGCCTGGGTTGAAAATCGTGTGACATCGGCAAAACCGCCCTGGGCCAGAGATCCAGATCTTCCTTACAACGAAACCGGCGCAGCGGTTCAGGCGAGCTGGGATGTGGCCAATGATCCACAGATATTTTGCGATCCTGCCGGGTTGGTGCGCAAGTCTGGGTTTACCCCACACCCTTTGCAGATCGTTCAATACGCAGACAGGATTGTGTTTAACTACGAAGAATACAGCGGTGAGCGTGTCGTGTACCTGGGTAGCGAAATTCCGGCAGCCTCGACTAAGAGCCATATGGGCGACTCGGTAGCACGGTATGAAGAGGACTCTCTTATAATTGAAACCGTAAATCTGCTCAGCAATCCCGTCAGCCTGCATGGCGGCTACTACAGTGACCAAGCTAGCGTCACAGAAATTTATACGCGAACTGATGACCCGCTCTACGGCTCACAGGTAACAACGGTGATGACCCTAACCGACCCGGGCTATCTCACCGAACCCTGGGCCATTAGCCGAACCAAAGTTTACGCCGACGGTTACGAGCTGACTGAAACTCAATGCCAAGTGCCACTTCGGGAGCGCGGCCCGGCTATCTCGGTCCCAAAATCGTAATTGCGAGAACTCTATTCGAGGATCTCGTCCTCGGCTTTGTCGTGTTCACACATAGAATCTTTCATCGCCTGCAAAATACTACGACAGCTAACCTGACCGGCAAATTTTCCGTGCCTCACTACGGGCAGACGTCGAATCTTTAACTCCAGCAACTTGTTGGCAACATCAAAAATATTCATATGCTCTTCGATGGCCACAACTTCAGTGGTCATATAGTCACCAACCTTGCCACCACCTTCGTTGTAGTAGCTGACGTTTTCGAGGGCTTTTAACAAGTCCATTTCAGAAACAACACCTAATACGTGCCCCTCCTCATCAAGCACCGTTCCACCGGTAACTTTATTCTCAAGCAGTATGTGCACCGCTTCATACAGCTCGGTTTCCGGACTAAAGATGACCGGACTTATGGTCATAAAATCATCAATTTGGATTGAATCTAGCATGGGTGTTGCCCCTCTTATTATTGGTATCTGTAATCGCTAAACCCAAATTAGCTACCAAGACACCGGCTTATGCTTTGCAGAGAACTTTAACGCGACATTGATCCAAATGGGAAGCGTCCTGCACAAATTTGATCTAATCGAGCATCAAATATAGCTCTGCTAGTTGCATCAAATAACTACTTAACTGTATTCTCGCAGCAACCTATTTAAAAATATTTTCGAGAGCCGTCTTCAAGTACAAGCCCAAAATAGGGTGCACAATAATCAGACGGTAAAAAAGAAAGAGTTCCGATTGGAACACAAAATTAGGGGGTGGTATGACTTACGGTGAACAGCTAATCACCGATATCTGGCCGTTGATCCTTTACTTGGTATTGGTGGCTGGCCTAGTTGTACTGATGTTGCTCGTACCCCATTTCCTGGGTGGACGTAGACGCTCCCGCTCAGTTCACGAACCTTACGAGTGCGGCATCGTGCCTGTTGGCTCGGCTCACTTCCGGGTTCCTATCCCCTTTTATCTATTCGCCATTTTCTTTGTGATCTTTGATCTTGAAGCAGTATTTCTATTTGCCTGGGCTATCGCTGTGGAAGAAGCCGGCTGGCTCGGGTTTATAGAGGCCTTGGTATTCATCGTTATTCTCTTGGTCGCACTGATATATCTGTGGCGACTGGGGGCGTTAGATTGGCGTACACAACGCCAGAAACTAGATTTAGAAAAAATTGAACTACGATAATTTGAAGGAAGTCTTTATCGAGATTGTGCAGTAGTAAAAATTTGTATTAAAAATCCACGACCAAACTTTGTTGATCACTAACCCTGATCAAAGGATTAGAAATGCCTGAATTGAAGTTAAATCACCCCGGTGTAGAACTGGTCTCTGCGGATGGCGCCCCTGCCAAGGGCGCTTATGCGGATGGGGATACCTTTGAGGAAACGATTGAAAAAAATATCGTAGTGGGCAAATTGCAGGATCTGGTAGCTTGGGGTCAAAGCAATTCACTTTGGCCTTTCAACTTTGGCCTTTCATGCTGCTACGTGGAAATGGCAACCGCTTTTACTTCCCGCCATGATCTGGGTCGCTTTGGCGCCGAGGTTATTAGAGCCACACCTCGCCAAGCAGATCTCATGGTGATATCGGGTACGGTCTTTCGCAAGATGGCACCGGTAGTTCAACGACTATACGATCAACTGCTCGAACCCAAGTGGGTTATTTCCATGGGCTCTTGTGCCAACTCCGGTGGTCTCTACGACATCTATAGCGTAGTGCAGGGAGTGGACAAATTTCTGCCCGTGGACGTTTATGTCCCTGGCTGCCCTCCTCGCCCCGAAGCGTTGTTGCAGGGTTTACTGCTTCTACAAGATGCAATTCGCCACGAAGATCGACCACTGAGCTGGGTAATGAATCCCGATGGCACTGTTGAAAAACCCGATATGCCAGCGCAAAGAGATCTACGCACTCCCGATCGTATTCAGGCAGTCAATCTAGCCTCGCCGGACGAGGTGTAATTGATGTCAGCCCTTATGCAGTCCGCACCTACAACCGATGCAAATGCTGACAGCATAATTTCTGAAATTCGACAGAAGTTTTCCCACGACCTATTAGTTCAGCCCTCTGCTGACGAGATGCCCAGTGTCTGGGTGGATAAGGCCCACGTCAAAGAACTGCTCAAGATTTGCAAGCACGACCTACCAGCAGGTTTTGCCATGCTCTACGATCTCACTGCAATTGACGAACGCGTGCGCGCCCACCGTGAAGGACAACCAGCCAGCGACTTCACTCTGGTTTATCAATTGCTTTCCTTTGAGCGCAACGCCTTTATTAGGATCAAAGTAGCTCTAATTGGCGAGATGCCTGACATCGATAGCATCTGCTCGGTCTGGGAAAATGCCAATTGGTACGAGCGCGAATGCCACGATATGTTCGGCATTGATTTTGTTGGCCATCCCAATCTCTACCCACTCATCATGCCTTCCACTTGGAAAGGCTTTCCGCTGCGCAAAGAACATCCGGCGCGCGCTACCGAGATGGAACCCTTCAGCATCAATGACCAGATCGAGGATGAAGAGCAAGAAGCGTTGCGCTTTGTTCCCGAAGAATGGGGCATGAAACGCGAGGGCGACAATACCGATTTTATGTTTCTAAATATGGGGCCCAACCACCCCAGTGTGCACGGTGTGTTCCGGATTGCCCTGCAGCTCTACGGCGAAGAAATCGTCGATGCAGTTCCCGATATTGGTTACCACCATCGCGGCGCCGAGAAGATGGGTGAGCGACAGGCATGGCACACCTATATGCCCTACACCGACCGAATCGACTACCTCGGCGGTGTAATGAATAATCTGCCCTATGTGATGACCATTGAGAAAATGGCGGGTATTGAGGTTTCCGACAGGGTCAAGACGATTCGCATAATGATGTCGGAATGCTTCCGATTACAGAGTCACTTTTTATTCTTTGGCACCTTTGCCCAAGACGTCGGCCAAATGTCACCGATTTTCTATATCTTTACCGACCGGGAAATGCTGTTTGGCATTATCGAGTCCATTACCGGCGGCCGCATGCATCCCAGCTGGTTCCGAATTGGCGGCGTGGCTCAGGATTTACCCAGGGGTTGGGATATCGAAATGCGCAAGTTTTTAGCGCGCATGCCTAAAAATCTCGCCAAGTACAAAAAAATGGTGATGGACAACCGCATGCTTAAGCAGCGCACCGTTGGAGTCGGAGTCTACTCTGCCGAGGAAGCCATCGAGTGGGGCGTAACAGGCGGCGGTCTGCGAGCCACAGGGTTCGACTGGGATATGCGCAAAAAGATGCCCTACAGCGGCTACGAGAATTTTGATTTCGAGGTTCCGCTGGGCAGCAATGGTGACTGTTACGACCGCGCCATGATCCGGTTGGATGAAATGCACCAAAGCTTGCGTATTATTCAGCAGTGTGTCGACAATATGCCTGAAGGCCCCTATAAAACCGACCACTCATTGACCAGCCCTCCCGTCAAAGACAAGACCATGACGGATATCGAAACCCTGATTCACCATTTTGTACACTCAACCTGGGGCCCCGCAATTCCACATGGAGAAGCCTGTTTGCCAATCGAAGGCACTAAGGGGTTGAACAGCTATTACTTGGTAAGTGACGGCAGTACAAATTCCTACCGAACAAGAATTCGCACACCCTCCTTTCCGCACCTGCAAATGATCCCGACTATCAGTCGCGGCATGATGGTGGCGGATCTCATTGCCATTATTGCCAGCATCGATTTTGTGATGGCGGATGTCGATCGATGAGGAGGCTTTGGAAATGAGCAGTCTAATTGCCACCAACGCCATGCCGGGGAAATCCAATTGGCGCGCAGAGATTGAGCCGCTAACGGATCAGGAACGAACCGATATCGAACATCTGGCTAGCCATTACCCTCGCGCTCAAGCGGCAACTATCGAGGCGCTGAAAGTAGTGCAGATGAATGACGGATGGGTATCGGACGGCAAGGTGAAAGCCATCGCAGATCAACTTGGCATGAGCCCGGACGAAGTCGATTCAGTAGCAACTTTCTACAACCGTATTTACCGCAAGCCCGTGGGCAAAACTGTTGTCGCCATTTGCGATAGCGTTAGTTGCTGGATTATGGGATATCGGGATTTGCAGGAAACGATATGCGAGCACCTTGATACACCCCTCGGTGGCACCAGCGCCGATGGCGAAATAACGCTTCTGCCTACTCCCTGTTTAGGTGTTTGCGACAAGGCTCCCGCAGCCATGCTCGGCGATAAAATCGAGGGGCCCTTAACGCCTGAACAGCTCAAAGAGTTGGTCGAAAAAGCTCGGGGGCAGCAGTCATGAATACTGCCGCAGATATCAAAACCCCACTTAGCAATCGAATTAAAACCGATGGCTCAGTCACAACTCTGTCCGAGTATCAGGCTGACTATGGTTATCAGGCTCTGAAAACGGCTCTGGCCATGAGCTCCGCGGATCTGCTGAATCTAGTCAAGGATGCCAACCTGAAAGGTCGCGGTGGAGCCGGTTTTTCTGCCGGATTGAAGTGGAGCTTTATGTCACCACCGGAAAAAAATCCGGGGCCGAGATATCTGATTTGCAATGCCGATGAAATGGAGCCAGGCACCTTTAAGGATCGCTGGTTAATGGAAGGTGATCCGCACCAGCTAATTGAAGGATTGGCCATCGCTGCTTATGCAGCCCAAGCCGAGACTGCTTACATCTTCTTGCGTGCCGACTACGAAATCTGTGCCGAGCGTCTCGAGACCGCCATCAGCGATGCCTGCGCCGCAGGTTTGATCGGTAAAAACATGAATGACGGTGGATACAGCCTGGATATTTATCTACATACCAGTGCTGGCCGCTATATCTGTGGCGAAGAAACCGCCTTAATCAATTCACTGGAAGGCAAGCGGGCGATTCCGCGCGCCAAACCGCCCTTCCCTCAAATTAGCGGATTGTTTGGGCGACCCACAGCGGTTAACAACGTCGAAACCCTCTGTAATTTACCTCATATCGTGCAGCACGGCGTTGACTGGTTTGCCAATCTGGGCATCGGCGAAGACAACGGTACCAAACTCTACGGCGTCAGTGGTCGAGTTAAAAATCCAGCCTGCTGGGAATTGCCCATTGGTACAACTGTTCGAGAAATTATCGAAGTGCATGCCGGCGGCATGCAGGATGGAGTCGAGCTGCGGGGGTTTCTGCCCGGTGGCGGATCGACCGATTTCCTCACTACGGAACATCTCGACTTGGCTATGGATTTTGGAACCATCGCCAAGGCCGGAAGCCGCATGGGTACCGGTACCATGATTTTGCTGGACGACCAAACCTGCCCCGTAGGTATGGTGCTAAACCTAATCGAATTTTTTGCACAGGAGTCCTGTGGTTGGTGCACTCCCTGCCGCAATGGTCTGCCCTATATTCGCCAGGTCCTGCGCAATCTGGAATCCGGCATTGGCAAACCCGAAGATTTGGAAACCCTGTTAGAGATGTGCGGTTATATCGGTATTGGCAATACCCACTGTGCGTTAGCGCCAGGAGCTGCTGAACCGCTGCAAAGCGCGTTGAAATATTTCCGGGAAGACTTTGAGGCTCATGTAAATGAGCACTGCTGCCCATACGGGAACAGTGGGGCTGAGAATGACCAACCGCATTCTCACAGTCACTCTCAGGACAATCCTGTTAGCGGCTCTCATGACCAAGCAGAAGAGGCCGCTGAGATATGACCGAAGCTAGAGAGAAGGTCACTATCAATGTTGACGGCGTCGACTATCAGGTCAATGCCGGTGACAACCTGCTGGAAGCCTGTCTCAGCCTAAAACAGGATGTGCCTTATTTTTGTTGGCACCCCTCGCTAGGATCAGTGGGTTCCTGCCGTCAATGCGCTGTGCAGATTTATCGCGATGCCGATGATGACAAAGGTCGTATGGCGATGTCCTGTATGACTCAAGTTGCTGAAGGCATGATCGTCAGCTTAGGCGCGGAGTCTACAAAAAAATTCCGCGAACAAAATATCGAAATGATGATGTCCAATCATCCGCACGACTGCCCTGTCTGCGAAGAAGGTGGCGAGTGCCATCTCCAGGACATGACCATTCAGTCTGGTCATACCAGTCGGCGTCACACCGGCCAGAAAAAAACCTATGAGAACCAAAATCTGGGACCTTGCATTGGCCACGAGATGAATCGCTGTATCGCCTGCTACCGCTGTGTTCGATTTTACGACGATTACGCGGGCGGTGATGACCTAGTGGTTCTGGGTAGCCGCGAAAATGTTTATTTTGGTCGCCATGAAGATGGCACTTTAGAAAGCCCTTTTAGCGGTAATCTGGCGGAAGTCTGCCCAACCGGTGTATTTACCGACAAAACCCTGAGCGACAGCTATACACGCAAGTGGGATTTACAGGCGGCACCCTCTATTTGTGGACAGTGCAGCTTGGGCTGCAATATCACGCCGGCCGAACGAGATGGTCGGGTTAAACGCATTACCAACAGATATCATGGTCAGGTAAACGGCTACTTTATCTGTGATCGCGGCCGTTTTGGCTACACTTATTCCAACAGTAAAGAGCGCCTAGATCAGTGTCTGGTAACCACAGACAAGGGCGCCGAGGCCACTGCCTGCAATTATCTAGAAGCGCTGGATTATGTGTCGCAGATATTCGATGAGCTGGGGGCTGACAATGTATTAGCTTTGGGATCTCCGCGGGCTTCAGTCGAAGAAAACTTTGCACTTCAGACTCTGGTTGGCAGCGACAATTTCTACGCTGGTATTACTCAGACTCAACAGCAGATGCAATGCCGCATTGTTGAAATACTTTCCAGCGGAGCGGTGCAATCACCTTCTATGAAGCAGATGGAAAGCGCCGACGCCGTACTGATTTTGGGCGAAGACCTAATGCAGAGTGCGCCGCGCATGGCGCTGGCAGTTCGTCAGGCCAGCCGCAACGAAGGCTTTAATCAGGCCGCTTCACTGGGGATCGCTCAATGGCAGGACGATTCGGTTCGAATCCTTACCCAGGATCAGCGCAGTCCCATTATTAGCGTCAATAGCACCGGTAGTGAGCTTGACCAAATTTGCGTGCATGCACTGCAATTAAACCCGCAGGGAGTTACCGAATTTGCCGCCGAAGTTTCCAGACTGATTAAAGCGGGCGCTGCAGATGACTCTGAATCCGCATCTGAATCCGCCACTCCAGAAGCTCTGGCAGTTGCCAAGTTATTACTAGCTGCCAAACGGCCGCTGATAATCAGTGGTACTAGCAGTAATCAAACAGCGCTTATTGATGCAGCTGCCGAGTTGGCGGTTAGTCTGGGCAAAGCCCAGAACCAAGCCCCCTGGCTCAGCTACGTTCTAGAGGCCAGCAATAGCATGGGGCTTTCCATGCTGGATGGCACAACGCATATCAGCGCTCTGCAACAAAGACTTGAGGTGGCAAAAAATCCAACTGCCCTGGTCGTTATGCAGCAGGATCTCGCCAATTTGATGGATAAGGATTCTGCCAAGAAGTTGGCAGATCAATGCAAACACCTAATAGTGATCGATCAATTTGCCAGCACCACGTCCGAACAAGCTGACGTGGTTATCGCAGCCGCCAGCATGATGGAAACTGAGGGCACGCTGGTGAACAACGAAGGGCGTTCGCAACGATACTTCTCGGTTTTGGCCAGCTCCAATACCACCAAGATCGACAACTGGCGACTTATGGCCAACTTGGCTGTCATGATCAATACCAAGGGCAACGCTTCAGAAGGTATATCCAAGCTCGCTGAGTGTAAGGTATACGATGACTTGGTAGATATGCTTTGTGCTCTAGACGGCTGGTTCTGCGATTGGGATCAGGTTGCTCCTGATGCGGATTTCCGCGTAGCGGGCATGAAGATCCCTCGCCAAAGCCACCGCTTTTCCGGCCGTACCAGTCTCTACGCCGACGAGAAGGTCAGTGAGAACAAGCAACCTGTCGATGACGATTCCGCCCTGTCCTATTCCATGGAAGGCTCACCAATAAATCGTCCTGCTGCCCTCAACCCGCTAGTGTGGATGCCGGGCTGGAACTCCAATGAAGCCATTAACAAATTCCAGGAAGAAATTAATGGTCCGCTAATGGGCGGCGATCCCGGTCTGCTTCTATTTGAAAACCAAGCTTCAGTTACTCCTTTAAATTTTGAACAATCCGATACCAGCACTCCTCAACCTGGTGCCGGTGAAGTACTTGCGGTTGCCCATGCAAGACTGTTTGACGGCGAGGCCCTCAGTGCGAGGTCATCGGCACTGCGACAACGCGCAGCGCGAGCTGTTGCCCGCATTCACCCGGATACCGCCAGCCAATTAAATCTGGCTTCGGCGCAAAGTGTGACGGTTAAATTAAACGGTTCGAGCTGCTCCTTGCCATTGATTCAAGACGCCGAGGTTGCCATTGGCATAGTAGTTCTGCCAGCTCAGGCTGACGCGGCAATAAAAGCATCTCAGCTACCGGCCCTAGTCAGTATCTCTGCTGACAGCACTGCTCAAACCGCCGATATTGAAGGTACTGCCCAATGAGTCCGGTAGTCGCCAATCTCCTTAATATTGTCGGCATCCTAGTCTTTGTGGTGTTTGGTGCGGCCATGCTGACCTGGGTCGAACGCCGCATTCTGGGTATCTGGCAAGATCGCTACGGCCCGAATCGGGTTGGCCCCTTCGGCACACTGCAGATAGTCGCCGATATGATCAAGCTGCTGGTCAAAGAGGATTGGGTTCCGGCTTTTTCCGACAAAATCGTCTTTGTCATCGCACCAACTATCGCCATGTTTGTTGTGGTTGCCGCCTTTGCCGTGATTCCCATGGCACCGGGTATCGGTGTTATCGATCTTAATGTTGGATTGCTGTTTTTCCTCGCCATGACTTCACTTGGTGTCTATGCGGTGATGTTTGGTGCCTACGCATCCGATAACAAATATGCATTGATTGGCGGCATTCGTGCCGCTGCCCAAATGGTCAGCTATGAAGTCTTTATGGGTCTATCCCTAATGGGTGTGGTGATGCTGGCCGGCAGCTTTGATTTACGCACAGTAGTGATGTCGCAACAGGATGGTTGGTACATATTCCCGCAGTGCGTCGGCGCTTTTATCTTCCTGATGGCAGGTATTGCCGAGAGCCACCGAACTCCTTTCGATTTGCCTGAAGCAGAACACGAACTTACCGCCGGATTTCACACGGAGTACTCCGGTATGAAGTTCGCTATGTTCTTTATTGGCGAGTACGTCAGTGTACTGATGACTTCAGCCATGATCACCGTGCTGTTTTTGGGCGGCTGGCTCGGTCCGGACTTTATGCCACCGTTATTCTGGTTCCTGTTGAAAACCCTGATTCTGGTGTTCTTTATGATTCTGGTTCGAGGTTCGCTACCACGACCACGTTATGACCAGCTCATGTCATTTGGTTGGAAATGCATGCTTCCTTTATCTCTAGTAAACCTTGTCGTCACGGCCGCATTGGTGCTGCTATGAAGAAGGCTCTTTATGAACAATAAGACTGCAAAGAAAAAGACCGGACTCGGCTACCAGATCTATCTCTGGTTCGACTATCTCTACAGTACAGTGGTAACTCTCTGGGGCGTGCTCAGCCATACCTTTACCAAAGCGGATACAGTGGAATACCCGGACGAGCAGCCGCACCTGTACCCAAGATTTCGCGGTCGCATCGTACTTACCAAAGATCCCAGTGGCGAAGAGCGCTGCGTTGCTTGCAACCTCTGCGCAAGCGCTTGCCCAACCGACTGTATTTCACTGCAGAAAACCGAAGATGAATCTGGTCGCTGGTACGCCGACTACTTCCGCATCAATTTTTCACGTTGCGTCTACTGCGGCCTGTGTGAAGAAGCCTGCCCGACCTATGCCATTCAGCTTACGCCAGATTTCGAAATGGCCGAGTACGTTCGCCAGAACATGGTTTACGAAAAAGAGCATCTGCTGATCAATGGTCCGGGTAAACACCCCGACTACAGCTTTTATGCCCATTCCGGCAAAGCCGTCTCCGGTCGCCAGAAGGGTGAAGGTATTAATGAAGCCGAGCCCGTCGACGTACGGAGTTTACTGCCGTGAATGCCGAGACCATTTATTATTTTATGTTCTACTTCACTGCTGCCATTGCAGTCTTTGCCACGCTAATGATGATTACGCGGCACAACGCAGTTCATGCCCTGCTCTATCTAATTATTTCATCGCTTTCCATGGCGATTATTTTCTACCTTTTGGGCGCACCCTTTGCCGCCGCACTGGAAGTCATTATCTATGCAGGTGCAGTAATGATTCTCTTTGTCTTTGTGGTGATGATGCTCAATCTCGGGCACCGCTCTGTGGAGCAGGAAGCTGCCTGGATGCCTGCCAAGGGGTGGATTGTTCCCGGAATACTGGCCGCTGTTCTGCTAATTATGTTGGTAGCCGGGTTGGGAGAATCTGATAATTTGCGCGGCGTGCATTTGGTGGGAGCCAAAGAAGTGGGTATCGAGCTATTTGGCCCCTATTTGTTGGTGGTTGAACTGGCGTCATTTTTGTTGATGGCGGGATTGGTTGGCGCATTTCACTTGGCGCGCCGCACTACTCCGACACCCCAGTATGGCGATAAGGAGGCCAGTCTATGACAGACGCGGTAATTATCGACCACGCCTTTATTCTCGCCGCCATTCTCTTTTGCTTGGGTCTGGCCGGCGTGATGGTGCGACGCAATTTGGTCTTTGTCCTGATCTCGCTGGAAGTAATGCTTAATGCTGCGGGGCTAGGTTTTATCGCTGCTGGTTCAGCTTGGGGACAAGCAGACGGACAGATTATGTTTATCGCTGTGGTAACACTGGGCGCCGCCGAGGTTGCCGTTGGTCTGGGTCTCACCCTGCTATTGTTCAGGCGTTTTAACAGCGTTGATATCGATCAGCTGAACCGGTTGAAGGGGTAGCGGAAAGATATGAACTTACTCTGGCTGATTCCGACTCTACCCCTACTTGGATTTACCATTCTGGTGCTGTCCGGCGGTCGTATGCCACGCGAACAGGCCAGAATAGTGGGTGTCGGTTCAGTTGCTCTGGCTTTCTTAACTACGCTCTATATCGCGTCCCAGTATTACGCCGCACTGAACGCCGGCATGGATCCTCACGACGGCTTTACTGTGTCGCTGTGGCCTTGGATTGTGGCAGGCGATCTGCATCTCAATTTCAGTCTGTATCTGGATGGCCTGTCACTTAGCATGCTCTTTGTGATTACCGGGGTGGGTAGCCTGATTCACCTCTATGCCTCGGGTTATATGTGGGACGACCCGGACTACACCCGCTTCTTCACCTATATGAATTTGTTTGTCGCCGCCATGCTGATGCTGGTATTGGCGGACAGTCTGGTTCTGATGTTCCTTGGCTGGGAGGGAGTTGGTCTTTGTAGCTTCCTGCTTATCGGTTTTTGGTATCAGGATCCGGAAAACGGCTACGCCGCGCGCAAAGCCTTTGTTGTGACCAGAGCTGGCGATACTGCCTTTGCCATCGGTCTATTTTTACTCTTCCGCGAGCTGGGAAGTTTGGAG